>Ga0172381_10000002_pt1 | contig 444425 bp, 494 predicted proteins | sample Leawel6488metaG_FD_119754 | JGI IMG/M metagenome (GOLD analysis project Ga0172381, IMG submission 119754) | Leachate microbial communities from a municipal landfill in Southern Ontario, Canada - Leachate well 64-88 metaG | ecosystem: Engineered > Solid waste > Landfill > Unclassified | place...
AAGCCGAACAGGAGCGGGAATTCCTGGGACGGGAAGGTGCTTTAGCCCAGGCTAAAGCTGCCGAAGATGTCGGGTTGTTCTGTGGATTCGGTCAGTGGGCGGGGGGTCCAGAACTTCCTTTCGGGGAAGGTATCTTAACAGCGTACACTACCGGCATTTCTATTTCAGTACCCGTTGCGGATATCCGCAACGAATCACCGGAAAATGTCCGGTTTGTCGTAAGTGTCTCCACCAAACACAATCTTGAAAAGCTTTTCAAGGTTCTTGAGACCCTGAAAGGAGTAATTGAAGACATCAGGAAGGTCCGGAAGTGAAGCTTCCGGCGATTTCATACCAAAAGAAACCCTGCATTGGGTACTACCACCCTTAAGATTCAGCCAAACACCCCGCCAAAATCCTGACACATGGCCAGGGGCACCATGCCCCCGGCCACATCCCTAAAACCGTATAATAAATTATTCAAAGGGACCCTAAAGGCCAAAAAGACCGTATTGAATCTGTAATGATTTCGGAAGGTTACGATTTGAAACGGGGTTTGGAACCCCGTCAGGAAGCCTTAATCTGACCCCGTTGAACGATTCAACCTACCGGTTCCGTTTCAGTAAGTTCTGGGAAAGCCTCCTCAACCGTCATTCCCAGCATTTCGGAAACCATTGTGCGTACTTTGGCGTCAAATTCAGGGTCCTGTGTTGAACCTCCTGAAAGGACCCTACGGACATCAACCTGCTTCTTTCCGAAATACTGCGCGATGTTACCGATGTAGCAGGGCTTTCCATGGGCATTCACGATGCCCGTGTTCCTTGCGTATTCGTCAAGGGTCTTGATTCGTTCGCTTTCAGTCATCGCCTTGCCCCTTTTCCTAGGTCGTGCCCTGGTTGCCTGTTAAGGGGCCACCTTTTCCGGTGCCGGGAGCTCGGGAAGGGTTTGATCAGCCGCCTTGGCCAAATCAACCAACGCCCCGAGGGAAACCTGCAGCCTTGCTGCGGAGTTGAACAGGTAACCTCCCGCACCCCTGATGGAAGGTTGTCCATTGACAGCCTTTTCCCTAATACCGTCAACGAACCTGGGGAAAGGGAGGGATACCGTCGGGGGGTGGGGGCGGTCCCAGGGTTCCCGGTCCACTTCCTTCAGCTTGACGGACACCCGAAGTGAACCGTAGCCCTTCTGGATTCCAAGGTATTCGTATTCCGCATCCCAGCGCAAGTCGGGGTCCAAGGGGTATTCCTTGCCCAACCGTTCAACGGTTTCCTTCAGGATCGGGGCCAGGTCGGTTTGGATTCCTTTCAGGTGGTCTTCCCACTTGTTTTTGGGAAACTTAGGCATTGGCAGTTTCCTGAAGCAGAGTTAGGACGTAAGCCACCGCCTTGTCGGGATGTTTGAACGTCCGTCCCTGGCCAACCGACCATCCTTGGTTTACGCTTTGGACATCAAACACAGGCTTTCTGGTTGTACTTCTCCCTATCCAGTCAAACCGAAGATAAAGATCGACCCAGACACGTGCATTTGTTTTGTCTGGAAAACAAAGCCGGTTTTCATTCGGGAGCCCCGTAGGGAGATTCGCCTTTTTGGCAGCCGTGAGGAACAGGTTCCAAGCTGCGTTGACGGCGTTCTGCTGTTCGTTGGTCATCGGTGTTCTCCTTCTTGGTTAACTACCGGTTCCGGTAGAATTCCAAGCCGTTTATGCCTTCCGTTGCTTCTTTTTTGCAGTTACCTTCTTCTTTACCGGGGTCTTGACCTTGGTCTTGGTCTTAGGTTGGTTCTTCTTGGCGGTTGCCTTTGTCTTCTTTTCCGGGACCTTGGTCTTGGGTTGCTTCATTTTTTGGTTGGGGGAACAATTATCGGAACAGATGTTGCTAAGGAAGTCCAGCAATTCCCCGAAGTCATGCTTTGTCGCGCCCTTCAAGTGTGGATAATTCCATAGAACGGCTTTCAGGCTATTCGGGTCAGACGGGATTTGCGTTTCCGTCTCCATGCTTGTACCCCCATAGGATTTCACAACCCCAACCGTGACCGAAACGATATCCGGTGTCCTTTGCGTAATGGTCACGCTGCCCTTCGTCGCGACGAAGGGGGGTTTTTCCCAAATACCTTCGCGAAGAAAGGTCCCATCCCCCAAAGACCAACTTCCAGGAATTCGGATTTCCGCAGACCCCCCGATGCTGGCATTTCCCGTGATGGCCCTGTAGTTATGAACATCGTCTCCCATCAGTTTGGCATCGCCAAAAATTTGGGCATGGTCCGTGACGAGGACACTGCGGATCAGAGCGTTTCCACTAAGACAGGCATATCCGCTAACTGCGGTATCTTTTTCCAGCCGGACGAATCCGGTAACTGTTGCAAAACCAAAGACTTCGGAATCTGGTCCCACGTAGACACTTGGTTCAACAAGTGCGGTTTCCGCGACCCAACCCCCTTCCGAACCATCGGGGTTTACGTGAGTGTGAGCCGGAACAGCAGGTATCCACCATTTGTCCTGAAACCTGTGTTGTACTATTTTGTGGTCGTGACAGTTTGGCCGGGGATTCAGGCCCGCATTATTGGAAGCATTCAGCTTCGTAACGACCTTTTCAGCCACCAAATTGGCAAACCGGTTGGCCGTCCCGGAACCGGAACTGGTCTTTTCTTTTCCGCAGTGGCACTCCTGGGGGTGCATGTGCGTTTCGTGGGTAGGTTCCTTCCCGCAATGACATTCATGTTGTGGCGGATAAAGCTTTCCAAAAACCACAGAATCCACACAATACCAGTGGTATACTTTCAGGGCTTCTTTCCCGAAAGCAACCAACAAGTAGGACTGTCCTTGACGCAGGAGCTTTCCGCATTCTTGACACGTTTCCGTCCCGGAAGCTTCGTCGTAAGCTTCAATCTGGATCCCGGTCAGTTTCCGGAAACACCGGGTACAATACTGTCCTGAGGGAACAGAATTCCTGTGAGTAAAGAAATGGTCATGATGGTAACTGATGTGCACCATAACTGTCGGAATCGTTCCGCAGCAGGAGCAGGAGCACTTTTCTTGGTTGTCGTTTCTCGTCATCTGCACGAAAGCATTTTTGGGAACCATTTTAAATGCCTTTTCGGGAACCTTTTTAAGCCGTTTCATGTCTTTATCCTCCAAAAGTTCAAATTTACGTTCTGGTTCACACCCCTTGACTACCGAACCGGTCCAAAAACCAAGCCGTAAGTTTTCCCGGCTTGGAATTCTACTGGTTCCGGTAGTTAGGAATGAAAGGCAGGTTGGTTATGAAAAACAACAATGAAATTGAAAAAATCTGCAGATACTGCGTGGACTATTTATCCACGGAAGGGCAGTGTTCGCGCCAGGGTAGTAAAACCGATCCTAACAACGGGTGCCCAAGTTACGGTTTCAGGGATCCCTGTGGAAATTGTGAAGACTATTCATTCGCCAAGCAACGATACTTACATGGGGATTGCCCCTATGAATGGTGTTCCAAGTACTTCAGTTCCAGCAACGACGATGAAGTCGTGGAACAAGAAAATTAACGGGTAGTTAGGAAGGAGAAAAGACATGGAAAACCAAGAAAACCAATACCGATGGACGTGGCACTCGTATTGCCAACAACAGGCGGAAGACATGGCCCAATTCCTTCGGGAGTCTTGCCCAGAATACCCGTTTGAAGTGGTCGTCGGGGGCGAACGGGTCTTTACCCATCCCCAAACCGGGGAAGACGAGTTCGAAACGTTGTACGGGATCCTGGGACCTGTCAACCCTTCCCGCGAAGTTTCGGATAAACTGCACAGCTTTGCGGATTTGTTTGAAGCGAACTACAAGAAGGAGGCTTCCAATGCTTGAAAATCCGGTCATCCAGAATTTGATGGACTCCGATTTTTCCTGTGCTGTCATAGCCGTCAAGGAAGTGGACTGCACGGGCGCCCGAGATGCCTTGCGGGCGGAACACATCAAGAATGTCCTCCTTGTCCGAGGGTTCTACAAATCAGGCGAAGTCTACCTGTACATCACGTTGGACGGCAAGGAAGTCCGGTGCATCAGCCGGTATGGTACGGACGAGGGGGTAATCCATGACTTGGATGACTTGGCCCGAATCAATGCTCGGTGGTGGGAAAGCAGTCGGGACCGGTGGCATGGTTGGGAAAAGCCGGACGAAGTATGGTTGCCGCACCTGTTGCGGCTCGGTTTAGTCCGGGTAGAAACTCGTACGGTCTACTTGCCGGTGAATGATGAGTTATGAAAACCGTAAATACGAGGCTGCATGCCAGAAATGGGTAGAAATCAAGTGTGCGTTGGAAAACAGAAAGACGTGACCAGGAAAGGAAAAGTTCATGAAAGCGGTTAAGCTAACCAGCAAGAAGCTGACTACCTACGGTAATTTCCAATGGGTTCCTATGGAATGGCGGGTAGCCAACAAGAATCGGTTGAAACAGTGCTCTGAATCGGCTCTGCACTGTTATCCGACGGCCCGGATTGCGATGTTCATGGAAATTTCCAGCAGTTACTTGTCGGCTAGCCTGTTTCACCAGTGCGAAGTAGACGAATCACGGGCTTTTCGTTGTGACGGAACCGAAATCTACGCCAAGCGCATGCGATTACTTGACCGCCAAATCACCCCGCCGGTAATCACCAGAGAACAACGAGTGCGGATAGCGGTCCGCATGGTAGATTTTGTCATAAGGAAACGGTTGCCTCGATCTCTTCGTTCCCGGTGGAATGCTTGGGTGAAAATGTTTTCTGTGGAAAACTTCAATCAAGCGTTATTTGAATCCACATCGGAACTAGAGGGCCTCATGCACGAAATATTACCTTATGTCCCAAAAACAAGAAAAGCAAGAGAAGCAAGAGAAGCAAGTTGCCTTATTATGAGAGGATTCAGATACTTACTATTCTATGAAGACAAATTAGAACATTTGACGGTCCAAATCGTCTTGAAAGCCCGTCCTCTTTTTGAAAATGGGGATGGTTTTGCCTTTGCCAGGAAGCTGGACCGGATCATTGCCGAAGAGATGAAACGATGATCCCAACCCCGCTTCCGACCCCTGAAGAATTTGCGTTGCAATCTCGGTTCGTAGGCAGATGCACTGACCCATCTTTCGTGGAAATCAGGATTGCCAAGATAGCCTTCGCTTTCGCTACGGCTTTTCCTTGGACGACACATTTTGATTACCATCGTTATTACCCGGACGGCATTTTAAAAGACCCAAACGTCATTCTGGAAGTAGAAGTCTCGTTCAACCGCCTGTTGAGGGCGGTTATGTTGGATCAACGGGTTCGGATTGAACTCCTCAAAGATTACGATGGCCATACCGGAATCCCTTGGGGGAGTTTCATTCTTGACATGCCCCATTGCTTGGTCCCGTCTTCTCATTGGGACAAGGAGATTTTTAAATCTGAACCTGACCTGATCGGGGCCATTTCAGCCCTGGTAGGAAAGGAAAACGTGTTGGCAGAACCCTACTTCCTCCTTCCAAGCATTTGTTTTCTTTGTATGTCCATCATTTTGTGGACAGGATAAACCGCCATTTTTAGCCTGCCTCCTTTCAAGAACTACCGGAACCATTAGAATTCCAAGCCGCGGCTTGGTTTCCATACCGGTCCGGTAGTCTAGGGGAAGTTGGAATTTGTTGGGAGTCGGTCTAAAAAAGAAAGGGTCCCTGAAAATGGAAACCAACACTTTCTGTTCCGGCCTTGAGCCTATGGCCAAGGCACTTTTGGAAGCTTTCCCTAAGGAAGCAGTCCAGTCCATCCAACGGGACGGGAACACTTTCTCCCTGTTCGCGTTCAACCGGCAGTTTAAGGCCGAAGTAAACGAAATGGACCCCCTTGGGATCCACGGGATTCTCACCCTATCTTTTCCCGAAGGAATGCCCTTCCAATCTTGGTCGTTTGACCTTGGGGACGACGAAGACGCGGCTCGGGTTGTGACTTCCTTACGGAATGACCGCCCCTTCCTGTTCGTATGGACCCCCTTGGGATCCATGGTGTTCTCACCCTGTCCTTTCCCGAAGAAATGACCGCCCCTTCCTGTTCGTGCCGTAAGCATCAGGGGAGTTTGGGAAGGCTGAAATGACCCAGACAAAATTGAATGGCGTTCAAGCAACGATCCTAGCTGCGTTTCCTTGGGCCAGGATTGATTTCAACAGAAACAAGGGGGTGGTGTGGGTCAACGCTGACTTGGATTCCAGTGTAAGGATCACTGTAACCCCAAATGAGCAGTGCCTTCTGGTTGAAGGGATCAAAAAACCAGACATCCGTGAATGTCTGATGATTTACCCGACCGAAGTTGATATTGTGGGGGCTATTTCTGTAGTTTCCGATGTCCTTTTGGCTTCCGAATGGGGAAAGAAACAATGTTTTTCTCTTTGGGAATGTACAACAGACAACTTCGCTAATTCTCACATTAACCTCGGCGAAAAGTTCTGGCTTTACGGCAGAAGGATATGGTTCCCCGATCAAAATGAAAGGGATTGGTATGACGTAGACACAGTTGGGGACGATTTCGTAGCAAACCTGCTACGGAACTGCAATAACCTTGAAGAAGCATCCCCGATCCAGATGAGGGAAATTTGTTGGAACGCAGGGGAAATCTGTTGGAACGTAGGTAGACAATGAGCAACTTGTTGGCAAAATACCTGGACCAGAAATTTTCCGGCAACACGCCCATGGTCTTTGTGGGAAAAGCCCTCCTTGAAGCAGTGCCTTGGGTCAATGTAACGACCGACATTTTTGGGGCTAATTTTGACACGTATTCACACGAAGACTTCGTTGACATAACCGTACGGCCCGCTGTCCTCAAGATTGACCAAGCAATCTCAGTGGTGTTTGCGGCAGACAAAACAAAGGGTCTTATCAGGGTACGGCTTCCCGAAAAGGTCTCGGACCTGATGTTCAACCCATTCAATCCTGTAGACGTAGTTGGGGCTGTCAGTTGGGCCATACAGGAGATCATCCGGTCCCCGGAAGCTTCTTCCCCATCCTTCAAGGCTTTTTATAAAGAGTACGGAACCGTTACCGGTTCCGGTATTGGTATGTTATCACCCCTGGGAACTTCCTGGTCTCCGAATCCGGTTTCCGGTTCCTGGACTACACTTCAGGAGCATGCACGGTTGGGGTCCGAAACTACCATAAAAAGTTGGCCCAACACTGTCGCCGGACACCTGGAATTGGCCTTGAAGCTACCCAGCCCGGAGACATGGGCAGGTTTGTAATCCGGCTTGGAAAAGTTTTGTTTCCGGTAGTAAAGGGGTGTGGGAAAATGAAAGGGTTAAAGAAAATGGAAAAGTCCGAAGTGATCCGCTATGCCGACGTAGTGTCGGAGGCGTTGGAAAAGCGTGAGAAAGTGGAAACAAATTCAATAGTACTTCTAGCCCTGAAGGAAGCCAGGACGGAATTCAACACATGGCTTGACTTATACAAGCGGGGAAAACCGTGGCATCTTAGTCAGGCTCTTACGGCGCGAGTCAAAGCAGTGACCGTGGAAGATATGGCTGCACGTGACAGCTCTTTGGAAGACCTGGGCATGGATGCCCGCAGGCTGATGGATAAGGCCATGGGATTGGAATGCTGCGGCAATCAGACCTCCCTTTCGGGAAATATGATAGCTCGCCTTGAAGCCCCGGATTATTACCTGTCGTGAAACGGAAGGAAACGACCATGTTGGATGTTGAACGTTCCTAAACAAAACGGCTTCTGGACCGGAAAGGAATCGTTTCATGACCATCCAAGAACTGGAAACCACGGTAGCGGAAGCCAAGGCGGCAAGCATGCAAGCCGAAAAGGAATTCAGGGCACTATCTCGGTTAGCTGCTCTTGAAACCCCACGAAAACCCGACACCGAGGGTTTCGGCGTTCCTCAATTCCGAACTTCCATATCCGATGCAGATGATGAACGCTTCTTGAATCCCGAAGCTCGGGAATTCAATGAAAAGCGCAAGGCAGCCAGAAAGAAGGCGGAAAACGCCTTTGCTGTCTGGCAGTCCTTGAAGCGTCAACTTGAAGATGCCGAGAAGTGGAAGATGGTGGAAAACATCTGGAGGTGTGAAGACCATGGATAAAACGAAATTGGAACGTCTGGTCAGTGCAACCGATTCGCTGTATGAACTAGAAGGCCTTTTTTACACGGATCCGGGGGTGTACGAACACATCAAAACGGCATCTGCTGCCTTGTCAGGGGCTTGCCGAACCGCCCATCCGTGTTTTGGTTGCAACCAGGAAGATGTTTGCTATCTAGTTACCCCGCCGCCCCTGTACACTCCCGTCATCAAAGGAGTTCAATCGGACTCCTGCCCGTACAAGAACGACAGCGAATGTAACCCTTCCAACCTCTGTGGAGACCTTGGAAGTTGCGATAGCCTTCTGCCTGTTGAACCCCAGAAGGAAAGCTTTTTCATGCAGTTCTTTTCCAAAGAAGACAACAAACAGGTAGGACAAGCACTTCCTACTGCTTCGCCAGACGAAGCAGTTACAGAGGCAAAAACCGCCAACAGGTTTCTAAATGTTCGGGTAAAGAAAGGGTCTTTTATTTCAGCACCTTACGATCTGTTTGCCTTGGCCTACATTACCGGTACGTGGACCCTCCCTACCAAATACGAAGGTACTTTCATGGTTACCTTTGGGAAAGAAGGGCAACTTTTCTTGGGGCGGAAACCGAAGCTTACCCCTTGGTGGAAGAAGGTGTTGTCGGCGATCAAGACGAAAGGGTTTTGAAGGGCATGGAACCGACACTTCCAGTGAATTTTTACGAAGTGGGCCAGGCTATGTTCCCCTGGGTCCTTAAGGATGATTTCCACGCGTGGGATTTTGATGATTGGTCGGGATTAAACATCTTCCCGACCGAAAAGCGTCAGTTAGGGGTTCGCATTTTAAAACCCAAGAAGCTGGGAGGAATCAATTCCGGCAGGATATTCCATTTCAACGAGGGGAAGCCAATTGATTTTTATGGAGTCATGGAATTTGATCCGGAATCGGAAACCGATTTAATCGGGGCGGCATCTTTCCTCGTGGAAAACCTATTGAAAGACCCCCCTTCCTGGTTTGAGGACCAGTTTTATCTATGGGGACCCCCGAGGTTACAGTGGAATCGGTCCACCAAAGCAAAGGAAAGACGGATTAACGTCGTAGCCCCGTCAAAACACGCATGTAAGACGTTTTTTCTAAACAAATCTTCCGGCATGTGGCAACCCTGTCAGTCTGGATGGTGGGACGGCATTCAGAATCCAAATTTATTAACTACCGACAAAATAACAACAGAATTCACAGGCATCCCGAAAACGATTGGGGAATGTCTGAAGGCGAAAAAACTTTGAGTTCCGGTAGTATGTGGGTGTAAGGACAACACCGAAAGGAAAGAAAATGCAGACATTGCGTGATTTGGCGGACGACGTTCATCGTGCGATACGGTGTTTGGATTTGGTAAACGGAGAAATCTATCACACCGGAAGCCCGGACCTCATGTCCCTTGAACCCTTGCTGGAAGATGCCATGCGAAAATTCAATACTTGGAAACGGGCCAAGAACGACGAAAAGAACCCGCAAACGATCAAGAACCTTCAGGAAAGCTTTCAGGCGTCGGTGGATTACGTTAACGAACTGGAAAAGACGAGACACTCCGAAGAGGCATAAAATGTCGCAAATCTATTTCAAGCTTTTAAGCTCTGACAGGACTTCACGCGACACTTTCAAAGGTGTCAAGTGGGGGTTGAAGAAATGGCAGGTAGCGGCTCCTGGTCCAAGTACCTTTCAATTCTACACCTCCCCGGAATTGGCGGTATTCCTGGACCCGATACATAAGGAATATGGTAAGGAATCCCTTCTGTTCACATGTGAAGTGGATGATTCCTTACCTGTAAAACACGACGGGCTGCAAGGATCCTGCAAAAGGATGAGAATCCTGAAACGACATCCTCTTCCCACGATGACCCTGAAACAACGGGTCTATGCCGCTATTTTTATTGCTAAAAGGACCTTGAAAAAAGGAACTATTCCGGTATGGGACACGTGGGCGAAAGAGTATTTGGCCGGAAATCATCCGACTGATGCAATATGGGACAAAGCATGGGATAAGGTAAACGCAGTGGCGGAGAAAGCCATGGCGGCGGCTTACACAGAAGATTCCCGTGAATATGCAATCGCAAAAAACCCCACACGAACGACGTGGGACACACCGTGGGCAAGAATTATCCAAGTTGGAGCGGCGGGGGCAGCATCAGTTGCAATGGTAGCGAAAGAAAAAGAATCAAATTTCAATCCGTGGCGGTTCGCGGACCAGTTGACCGAATGCGTTCGGAAGGGGCTACAAAACGAACCCCAAACCAAGAAGCGTCGTCCTTGATTGTTTCCGGCTTGGAAATCCTTTCTTCCCGGTAGTTTATTCAGAACAGGTTGGTAGAGGACACCAGTAGAAAGGAAACGGTCATGTTGAGAGCCTTCGTCAGTTTCTGTTATCTTGTCGTATGGTTCATGGTAGCGTTGCTTTTCTTGGATTCTGACATGGTTTGGTACGGGAAGCTGATCTGGATCGTTGGGACCTTACCGGGCTTCCCTTTCGTGGATTACATCATCAAGAAAGTGGAATGGTGGTTGGACCCGATCCAGCGTATGGCCGTGGCCATACGCAAGGGTAACCTTGAAAAGGCATCCCTCATGCGCCAAAAGGCGTATGACCGATACCAAAGTGACAAGGAACTCTGGGCGGCGTCGGGACGTTTGGGATCAGCCCCGGTTAATGTTCCCGCATGGCTGGAAGAGGAGTTCTTGGAACTTCGGCGGAAAACAACCTCCTGAGGAAGGAGACGAGAAAGTGGACAGTCTGCAAAAATACACTGTGCGTGCTATGATGCGCGAGACATCCCTTCTGCTGGACGCAGCAGCCAAAACCGCAGCGTGCGAAGCAGAAGATGCTACGCATTACGCCTATGATGAGGACACGCTCCGTCGGTCGCGGGAATCGGAACGGCTTTGGACTGAGGCCGCTGTTGCTGGTAGGACATTGCTAGCACTTATTTCCGAATAATTTCAACTACGGTAGCTGCCGTAGGGCTTCCCCTTTGACTTGCTCACGAAACACCTGCTTTGCAGGCTAAATACCGATTCCGGCTTGGAATCCATTTCATTTCGGTAGTCCTTGTGTGGTTGGAAAGAAAGGAAAAGAAATGGCTGAAAAGACAAAAGAAGAGCTTGCGGAAATTGCAGGGATTTTGAAAAAGAACTACATGTCCAAAAAGGACACTAGCAAAGTCCTGGATTTTATGTTTGGACCACCGTCAGATCAGCAGGTTGAATTATCCTTGTGGGGGGCGTGGGGGAACCTACGGGGAAAAAAGGAAAACGATGATGACCATTCAAGAACTTAAGGATGCCGTTGCATCCGCCCAAAAAGAACACGATACAGCTTTAGCTGCGTTGAGGACCCTTCCGACCTTGAATAAGGCACCGGGTCGCCCCTTTGACGATCCGGCAACCCGCCGGATTAAGTCGCAGTACCACCTGACTACGGTCAGGTTGAAGCAGGCGGAAGATGCCTTGGCGGAAGCCCTTCGGCAGTCCCCGTATGGGAGGTGACAAATGACTGTCCAAGACCTTCATGCCAAATGGCACGAAAAGACTAATCTTTGGTGGGAAAAGGCCGAAAAAGTTCTTGCCTTAGAATTAGAAAGGGATGAAGGCAAGAGCCAGAATTTCATCGCCGCCGTAAAGGAGTGGGGTACCGCTTGGATCCAGGTTCAGGAATCCTTTTTTGCTTGGCGTTCCGCTTGGGCTGAACCCGAGGAACAAGAAAAGCATTCCTTAGGAACGGCCGAAGAAGCGGATGAGACGGTGCAAAAGAAGTGGAAAGTGTTGCTCTTGGCATCCGAAGTAGTAGATATGACCGGAACGGTCCATGATGCTGCGATGGTCAAGTTGCGGAAGGCAGAAGCGGAGTGGCAAGAGGCGTATCAGGCGGCGAGAGTAAGAAACAGAAAGAATAGGAAAAACCAATGACAAAGACTGAATTTGACAAGATGGCGGACATGACCTCCGAACCGAGCCCGTTGGCCCGCCTGTACAACATGGAATCTGAACTCGCCCAAATCGTCCAGTTGTTCAAGGACAACAAGGTCTTGGCAAATCCCCTGCAGGAAGTCACGAAAGCATTGTCCAAAGTCTGCCGCACGGCACACCCGTGTTTTGGGTGCGGCACGGAAACCTGTAAATTGGCCACTCCGGCGCCCCTGTTCACGCCGGTCGTGGACGGCGTCCAGAAGTCCGTGTGCCCGTACAAGACACTTTAAGGTTTCCGGCTTGTAATCTCTTTCCTTCCGGTAGTCCTTCTGTGATTGATAACCAAAGGAAGAAAAAAGTGAACGAAGCCACAGAAGCAGAAAACGAAGCAACAAGCCAGGAACTGGAAGAGTTGCTTCAGTTGTTGGATGACTGGGATGACATGGAAAAGCCTTCCTTAGCGGAACTGACCTTGGGCATAGAGGTCAGTCTCCAGCACTTGCAGGATAAGGTGTCGGAAAATCAATGAAACGGGATATCCTCGTTCTAAAGGAAAAGCATGGTCTCCGCTATTTGGACGCCCGCACTCCTAAACTCATTTGTAAAAACGTTCTACGGGTCCTGAGAGACCGGTTGGATTTCGGTTGTTACGGGGATGGGACCATCACCCCCCTTCCGCAACCTCCGAAACCGCTGCCTTTTCCAGAGTTCCCCGATTCCAAAACTGTAGAAGAATGGTTGGAAGCTTCCCGGAAGATATTGGACGACTATTCATGGGCGTTCCGATGTCATTATCATGAAGCCCAGGAAGCAAAGTTCCGGCAACAGGTGATCGCGTGGGTCGCCGCTCCGGAGACGTTCCGTGACTGTGATGCACGTCTTGCGTTGAAGACCCGCCGAGACCATGAATACGAAGGTTACGAATGGGAAGAATTGGAAACCTGCGCCGATGAAAAAAGGGAATAGCCGTGAACGTATATAACAAAGCTAGGGTCGTGAAAAGTGATCGTGTTTACCCCATGGGGGCTAAATACGAAGTTGATGTTACGACAATTGGCCCATGGACGGATAACCTTCAGGTCCTTGAAAAGAATCTATCCGATGAAGCTGTTTTGAACGGTTGCAAGCAGCACAATCTTCATATCGGACCCTATCCGCCTGGGGTTGAAGATATACGATGGGGTAAAACGTATTCCCCATTCACCGTACAGCACATGTATGCCCTGATTGATCCCACAGGTCTTGTGGAATATTGGGCGATTCTGTCCAAGGAAGCTGAATACGAACTTCCATGGCGAAAAATGCACTGTACCTGCAACCGAGTAGGTAATGCCCTAAGTGATGTCCGTGCCAACTTGGAGGCTATGCTTTTAACCCAAAGGAAACACCAAGGCCAGGCGGACTTTGAAAAGATGTGCCTTGTCAATTCAATTGACCGGCTCATCAAGGCAAGTGAAACGCTGAAGAAAGTTGTAAACAATCATTACGAATACACCGAAGAACCAGACCCTGATTCAAATCGTAACGGCTGGACAACCACTTTGGGTTCTGAATATTAGGAGTTGTTTTCCGGCTTGGAATTCTTTTCTTTTCGGTAGTCTATATGTTGACGGACGAACGGAAGCCGATAGAAAGGAATTTTCTATGATAGAAAAAAGCCGGATTCAAGAAGCCCGAGATAAAGAAGAACGGGCGCGTGCAAGATGGGAACTTTGCGTAGCGGCAGCGGAGCTACGCAAAAATGCCTTCAAGGCTGCAGAAGCGGTGTTGGAAGGGCTTGGTGCTGAAGATACCGGCAGGACCAAGGCATTGGCTGACTGGAAAGAGGCACTCGGTGCCTTGGGGTTTGCACAGGACGCCCTAAAGTCCGCTTCCGACCAACTGAAAACTGCAAGTGAAGTACTTGCAGAATGCGAAGGATGGTAAAATCATGGAACCTACCAAAACCGAAGCGGCAGAACAACAAGTAGTGTGCCCTCATTGTGGCACTGTATTCGGTGTTGATGGGGAAGGCATATGGAACTGCCCCGAACCCGAGTGTGACGCATTGCTACTTTGGAATAACGACAAGATTCAGGACTTTTTTGAATCTATCCCCCACAATAACGGAAACCGATAGACCCATGACAACCGATACGAACGAAGGACACAACTGCTTGACGTGCAGTAAGTGGACAGGCACTACGTGCGAATCCTCGGGAGAGTCCCGAACGGAAGAGCAAGTTGTATTTATCGTACGCGTGGGTATGGTTTGTGATGATTGGGAAAGCCGCCAGGGTAGTGATGAAATTCTGTTGCATTGAAGTAAAAGGTAATGAACGATGAATGACACCAATGTAAAAAATAGGATTCGCGTGATTTGTTGTGTGTGCGGTAGACAAGTAATCCACGGAAGCAGCACTTCGGACGAGTATGTAGCGCCTGGTATGCATCCAAAGGCAGCATTCAGAAAAGGAGAAGTATTTTGTGATGAATGCGGCAAAGAATTGGACGCTAACGGTCTTTTTCCCGAAGAAAACTGTACTGTCAACATCCCCAAAACCGTTTAATAAACCCCTCAAAGGGGACCCCTGGCTTAAAAAGACCGTATTGAATCTGTAGCAATTTCAGAATGTTGCGATTTGAAACGGGTTTTGAAACCGAAGGGTTTCCTCCTACAGAAGGGTCCCTTATAAAGACCGGTCTTTTTGATTCCTTTTCAGGGGTTACTTCCCGTTTGCCGTGCCGTTACAATTTACTAGACACGCTTAGCAAATTGTAGCACTGCCCTTAGAAATGCCTTTTCCACAGGAAAAGACCCTATCGGGCCAGGGACGGACCATTCGTCGGTCCTGGGCCACGTCAGGGCCATTTCCCCCATGTGCTTTACATCCCCGGCTTGGTTTCTTCCAGTGCCCTGGCAGCTTTTGCCAGGTATCGGGCACTGTCTTGGAAAAGGCTTTGCATTTCAACGACCGCCTTTTCCTGGGCTTCTTTCAAATTGGAAGCTTTGATTGGAACCTCTGCCAATTCCAGACCGTTCACACAGCTTGTGTTTTGGAATGAAACGGTCCAAAGTTCTTTGGTTTCCTGCTGCTGTAGGTACAGGCTGAAGCGAGGGAAGGAAGCTTCCCAGACTGGTGGTTGGCGGGTGCTAACGTTCCATACGACAGGTTTGGTCAAGATTCAGATTCCTTTCTTCTTGAAGAGGTAGACAACTGGTTTGGACATTGCTTTTCCTTTCACAGCAGGGCATCCAACAACTTACCCACACCGTCCAGGAAGCCTTTCACCTTAGTGATTTTTCCGGTGCAGAAGGTCACCATCATGTCCGTCGCCTGGGCGGCGCACATGGGGCACAGGATGAACTTGTCAATCCTGTCGTTCTTGACGGAATCCACAATGGTTCGGATCGGGACGATGTTTTTGACATGGTCCGGATCAATACCATGGAATTCTTCCCCACACTTACAACATTTGCAAACCACGACTATCGGCATGGCATTTGGTTTGGTTTGGGTTTACTTTGGTTCTTTTTGGTTTTGCAGGAACGCTTCTGTAGGTCCTGCTCTTTTTTGGGCAGCGTGGCCGATTCTAAAACCTCGGTGACGGTTTCCAGATAGCCTATGCTTTTCAAGATTTTACACTGCATTTCACCCAAGGACTTTTCCTTGGCTTCTTTCAACCCGGACGCCGAGAACACTGCACATGCCTTGTATTCCGAACCGCTTGTGGCAATGAAGGAAATGGACCACTTGTCCCCAGTTTTCGTTTCTTGCATCAGGCGCAAATACAACCCCGGGTGTGACGGGAACAGGGCCAGCCACACATCCCAATGAGGTTCCTTTTTCCAGACAAGCTTTTTTGACATGCCTCAGGTTCCTTTTTTGGTACGGAAAGCACGGTAGGCAATTGCTTTGGCCCCCGGAAGGATCTGGCCTTGGACTGTGACTTCGCAAGGGTCATCCCCCAGTACCCAACAGGCCACGAGTAAGACAAGGTAACCGCGCAGGTCCACTAGGAGCATTACATCCTGTTCGGAGGACACCGGGAAGGGACTTCCGGGTTTGATGAATATCCAGCCTTCCTTCTCCAGACGTGTCCGGCGGCTGACAAACAGGTTCTTCAAGAAGCCCTTGAGCTTTTCCATTCGCTTTAGTCCTTGATTTCGTGAACGTGGAAGCACCAAACTTCCGGGAAGGAGTCATCCTCGTCATACAGGTATTGGCACTGTGGTTTTTTGTCCCCGTAGTAATCGCCCCACTTTTCCCACCGCCAGCCATCTTCGGCCGGCTCTTCAGCCTTGATGATCCTGGTCAAGGACACGACGAACCGACGAGGATCGGAATGCAAGGCGGGGCCGAACTTCTGGACGAACTGTGCGGGCGAATCCACTACCCCGTAACAGCCTACGTCAGGTCCCAGATCCGGGTATCCCTCTACCTGGAATCCGTTTGATTTTAAGACCAAGTCCATGTTGAAGTGGTTCGTTTCAAAGATGCCGGACCCAAGATTCGGAATGTTCTTCGTCTTCATCTTTGATGCTGAGTGCGTTTTGCGCAGTGACGTAAGGTCAACTAACATCAGACATCTCCAAGCTTCTGTTTCCTGATGGACAAGGTTTCCGTATTGAGAATGCCGAGTGCCTTCAGGACATCGCCCATCGGGGTGAGAAAGTTATTTGGCATCTGAATGTTTATGTTTACCCACGGGCGACAAGAACCAAAAAGTTCCCTGACAGGCACCTTCGCTTCAAACCCACACTTCGTCACTTCCAGAAAGCCTGCTCCCGTCTTGGGGTCAATCGTGAAACCAGCCTTCCAACCGTATTCAGCCAGACCAGAAGCGTTCAGATCCGTCCTGAGTCTGTTGAAGATACCCTGCTGTTCAAGGATGTTGCGGAACCCCTCCGATTCCTTTTCCCGCTGAATACCGTTCAGCATGATCTCCGTCCAGTCGTGTATGTTTTCTTGCAGGAATTCCACGACTTCCTTGGCATTTCTGAATTCCTTTTTGTCAACTTCTTCAAAAATCATTGGCGAAATGGGGGTCAGCAAAAATCCGAAATCCCCCGAAAGTATCCTACACATTGTTCTGTCTGAATCCTTCGGGATGATGTGGATATGTTCTTTGTACGTCATATGTCCCCACGGAAAGAATGGGGCAACTAGAATGTTGGTACTGTCAACCACGAAGAGGATATTCGCTTTCGTCAACAGCTTTTTGAGCTTCTTCATCTTCAATCTTCCTTCCTAGACACGGTTTCCCTGTAAATCAGGGCTTCCGATACGTCCATCGGGCGGACCACATTGCGGTAATTAAGGTCGGCGATGGTCCGTGCGACCCGCAGCACATCAAAGAAAGCGGCAAGGGAAAGTTGCTGCCGGTCAGTCTGGTTTTTCATGATCCGATTGATTTCTTCATCCGAAAGACATTCCATCGCCCTGATGTTGTCCATGTCAGCATTCAAGTACCTCTCCCCAAACCGAGAAGCCTGGAAACGCCAAGCTTCTCGGACGCGCACGGCGACTTGTTGGGTAGTTTCAAGGCGCTCCTTCTCAGAAACGGAAATCAGAGAAGTAAGGTCCTTAAAACTTGGGGGACTTACTTGAAGGTGAAGTGCATGCCGGTAGGGAAGGGCATCCCGGTGCTTCAGAACATCAGTCAGATCACAGAAACATTTGGAAATGTTGTCCATGACACGTCCACAAGGGCACGGAAGCCCTTCGGCCGCTTCAATCATCCTGTCCCCGATGTTTGTTGTGTAGGTCAGGGCGGAACCTTCTTGACTTTTTTCCACTGTACAGTGAGGGCTTTCGGCTGCTTGTTCCCACAATCCGAAGAAGGCCCCGAGGAGGAATGTTTTTCCGGTTCCTGGCGCCCCGATCAGCAAAAGGGAGTGTCCGCCTGCTACTGCAATTTCCATCGCACGCTTCACGTGCTGTTGTCCGCCTATGGCGGAAAAATCAGGGAATTTCATCAGGAACCTTTCTTTGATAGATTGGGAATGTCCCATGCCTTCCTGATGGTGTCGGCAATCTTGCCGGCGGCGGTTTTGGGACAGTCCCACGGATCAAGGGGCGGGTCCAAAGGAATCCATCCCTTGTCTGCCGTGAAAGCGGACGGGTCGGCGGCTAGGACCGGGACCCAAGGCAACCCGTCAGGGGACTTGCCTTCCTTCACGTGGACGCGGAACTGGCGTTTCAGGTCACGGGCCTGTTCGGGGACCCACTTGCGGGCTAGAAAGACAGCGTGATCTTGAATGAAGGCTTCCATTCGTTCGGGGGTCATTTCTGTTATTCCTTCACAGGGGTTTCCCAGTAGAATCTTGACTTATCAGAACTGGGAAAAGTCAATACCATTCCGTCAGGGGTTTTACTCAGGGTTCCCGTGACTCCCATCAGGGCACCTCGCCACGTCAAGGTTGCAGTCTTCTGGTCAGGCTCGATGATAATAGTTCCAAAATAGTCGGAATAATCTACCATCCTGATTTGGAGGGTAGTCCGACCACTTTCATCCTGCTTCGTTGAAATAACCTCAAGCCTGGACCTAGGGTAGTATGTCATTGGGTACACCCATCGCTAGGAGATCGGTCTTTAGAGATTTAATGCCAGCCATAATCGTTTCGGCCATGCTGTTGAGTGCTTTCCATTTGGCCTCTTTTAAGGAACGAGCCTGGAAAGAAATGACCGCCGAAAAGTCGGTCTGCCTGAAGGAAATCAGTCCTGGTTCCCGGCCTTTTTTCATGTCAAAAGAGGATATCCAGAAGTCACCCCCTTCTTTCCGTAAAACAATCGTCCGACCAGACCGTTTCAGGCATGCCGTCCAGACAAGATCAGTTTCGGTTAGTTTCCAGACAACGTGTTCGGTCATAGGTCAGGTTCCTTTCGCGCCGGAATTGTTGTCGTCCCGGTTCTTGTACATACTACCGGAACGGTAGGGTTTCCAAGCCGTCCCGTCATTCCGGGAATCCCGATGCCGTCCTAACATCTTCTGCCAAGTTAGCCAGAATGGCCAGAACGGTAGACACATCCATGACGGACACGGATCCCGTCGAGAAAAATTTGACAGGGGACCGTGTCCCATTACTTCCGGGGAAAGGCACTGAAGCGAACGCACAAGATTTTGAGGATTCTGAATCTGTAAAGGCCATTTCCAACCTATCTTCTTCGCAGTATTCACGTACGTAGCGGAATGTCCATCCGGGACAAAAAGACAGTGCCTTCCGGGCTTTATCAAAAGCACCCCTATTTTCCAGAGTAGCTAAAACAGCATCCCGCGACACACGTTCGTCAAGCAGATATTCCGTTTTGGAAATGGTTTCCTTAACGAAGGAAAGGGTTCCCAAAGCCCTTTCAAATGTCCTGGAAGGATAGAACTCCGTTTCGGGAAAACGGGGAGACACCACGAACATGTGATGCCCGTTTGGCATGGTTCGTTCAACCATTACGCTGCATACTCGAACAGTTGGAGTGCCGCAAAGGACTTCAATCACAGGTCCGATTGAACTCTTTACTACATCGTAGGGGATTCCTTCCTTGTCCAGAAGGGCGGACAGTTCAGACTGTTTCTTTTTTCTGCTGCTCATTTATTTTTCCTTTGGTTTTGCCCTCAGAATACTTTTGTTTCTACCAGTCCATCAAATAAGTCTTGCAACGCCTGGTCCGGCCGAATGACTTTCACTGGACGGGGTTGGGTGATACGAAGTTCATTGGCCCGGGTAGCAATGAACTCTGAAAGATCCTTTAGGTCACGTATGTTTTCTGTCTTCAACCGGTTTTTGATGGCCTGCTTGGCAGCGTTGAAACGGACAAGGTCAAGGTTAGGTCCAAACAAAAGTTGTACGCGGTCATCGTTTTGTGACAATTTGGCGTCAAGAAAACCGGTTTCCGGGCAAAGGAGCAGTACCCCCACATTGACACATTCCAAACGTGCCGGGTCGGGGCAATATTGGATTAGGCTGTAGTAGCTTTTCAGGGTTTTCAGAGTGCTTCCCTTTGACATCGGATATTTTCCTTTCAGGTGTTACCCAAAGCCCCCGGCAGGGCGATTGCAAGATCCAAAGCTTCTTCCGTATGGGTCCTGATTTTTTCGGCTAATTCCGCAACGGCCTTTCTGATTTCCTCATCATCAACACCGGGCGGTCTTTCAACGGGAAACAGGATGTCGGACATGTGAACAAAGACGGAAAAGAATGGGAATCTGCTTTCAAGATCGCGGGCAGCATACGCCTTGGAGAAAGCTTCTTCAAACTCGGCAATTTCTTCCGGGTTGGCCCCTTTGTCAGAAGTGAAACCCCATTCTTCGGCTAGGTCTTTCTTGAATTCGTTCGGGTCCGTGTAGGCCCCAGGGTTTTCGACGGGGATCAATGTCCGTCGTCCAACGGGTGAGGGGTTTGTTTTTTGCATGCTTCAAAAAATCCTTCCTTCTTTCTTTAACCAATCCCAAAAACGATTCTGATTCGTCACGGGGCAACCTTTTCCGGTTTGTTGTCAAAATTAATGTACGGTTGGTCACAGGGGATTTTGGTGTTCTTCACCAAAAATCCTTTAACAGAAACCCCGCGGTAATTTTCATCCTGATTGTTTATCACGAGACCGACCCCTAAAGCACCTTCCAGCGTATTGACTCCGATATTCTCTGGCCATGCGCAGGCCCTGATAATTTCACCGGTGTCCCGGTCCGTGATGACATGGATCAACCACGTCGTGCGAATCCGTTCTTCTTCCTGGAATTGCTGGTTCCGCTTCGACCAGTTACTGTCTGGCGCGCAAGCGACGCACATCATGGCCAGAAGCATAACGAAAATCAAGTACTTCATGGGAGGTTTACCTTTTCCGCAGGTTTCAGATAATCCAGGTATCTGGCAATCAGATTTTCGTTTAGGGTCGCGGTCGTTTCAATCGTTCCGTCCTGACTGTGGAAGCAGGGTTCGTCAAGCTTCCTGATGCCCAAACCTTGCGTTGACGAACTCTTCGCATATTCATATTTCCCTCGGAGGTTGTTGAAAAACAAGACCGACAGTCCGTTGTCTTGTACCATGTCGGATGGTTTGTTTTTTTCACAGGCATACTGGATGATACCCGTGGCGTTGTCCTTGATGGCGTACAAGCCCCACACCTCAGAAGACTTCTTTGCGGCAATTACGGCGAGTTCCCCAACCGCCGACAGTTTCTTTTCCGTGCCGGTCACTTTTTGCCCGTCAATCGCTTGTGGGTCAAGCCTTTTGGCCAAGGAGGTTGGTTGTGGGAGATACCAAACCTTGAAGACATCTTCTTCGGTTGGTACGACCATCAAACCAACATAAAGGATGCCAAACCAGAGGGAAAAAACGGAAGCTAACGGACAGAAAATCCATAAAGCATTCTTCTTTTCTTTGGCATTCATCACATTCTTAGGCTTCTCGGGAGCTGTAATGGTGCCTGTGAAAAAAATGCACCCTGCGGTTATCCAGAAGAAGAGTGACATGATAGCCGCAATGACAACGGCAATTGTCATGCCGATCTTGATTTCATCAAGCCGCAAGAGTAACAAAGACACGAATTCAAGGGAAGTCATGGTTTTAGTTCCTTTGTGTTGAAAGTACCTGAAATGCGTCTTCCGCCATGTTCTGAAGAATGGTCAAGACCTTGATGAGTTCTCCGATAGAAATCAGATTCCAGTCATTGACGTTTACACGGGATTTGGTCCCGTTATCAAAACCGTCAATATCCGGAAATGGAACGGAAACTGAAATTCTCTTTGTGATGCCGTCGTCAATGACCACAGAAACCATTTCCAGCCATCCCATATCTTCGTCTCCTTTCTGACGGGTGTAACAGGGCAGCCATCGAAGACACAGTGACACATCGGATTGGATGGCATTTTGAGCCCGATCAAACACACCCGCGTTTTCCAGGACAGTGACGGCCCGCGCTGAATCAATATTGTATTTTTCCTGGATGTCCAGGATCGGGTCTGCCTCAGCAAGGATTTCTTTGACAAAAGAAATGGCTCTTTGGTCTTTGACGAAGCCTCGGGTTGGAGCAGAATGATGAGGGATGTGTGTGTTCACCATAAGGCTCCCCCGATCATGAATCCACAGGTGTGCTACAACCCATGTAGGATATTTTTTTGACGGGATCTCAATTATTGTTCCGTCCGAAACCTTTTTCTCTTGGTAAAGGATGCCCTCTTGGGTCAGGAGAAGGGAAAGGTCTTGGAATCGCTTGCTCTTGGTTCTTCTCATGTACGGAACTCCTTGTCTATTGGACCAACACGGGCATTCTGGCCACAGTAAGCATTTCGTCACAGATGCCAGCAAGTGTGTGGAACTCCAGAAGCACAAATGTCAGTTCATCAAGGGACTGGACGTTTTCAATGTGGACAAGCCCCTCTACCGTGCGGCACAGGGTCCGGTCGGCAACGAACGGGAACTGTACCGTGATTTCTGGATTAAGTTGTCTGCCAGGGATGGCTTTGGACACTTTCAGGTCTCCATACCGGTTTGCTATTCTAAATACCGACCCCGGTATGTATTCTGCTACCCACCCCATGGCTGCCAAACGAACGGCGGGCGCAGTCGAAGCCAAGTTTGCCAGTAATCCGCTGATGTTTTTGTAGTGGGTGTTCCACGCTAAAACAATGTTTTTCTCTTCTTCTATTTTCGCGAGAAGCTCCGTTACCCGCTTGACCGCAGACGCGAGATGCGTGCACCGCGTAGTCCGAACCAAATTCCCGGAACCGAACATTTCGGTAACGTAATAGGGTTTGTCAAGCTGTTCTGCTTGACAAAAATTAAGCTTTTTTCTTTTGAATTCAATGGTACATCTGACGTATGACGTGATGTAGTCAGAAGGCTGCTTCGGTATGCAGAAACAGTTCTCAAAACGCTTATAAGCGATTCCCTGGGCATTCAAAGCTGCTTCAAGTTCATCCAACTGTTTCTTGACGATTTCGGGTCGCGTCATCATGTTCAACCTTTCCAACATCGGAAACTCAGTCAGGAATCTGAATGATGGCGTCACATTCCTCAACGAAACTTAAAAAGACGGATGTAACCAACGCCAGTTCTTTGATAGAGAGGGGATTCAACAAAGCCTGTTTGGTCAAATACGCTTCGGAGGCAGGGTGCCTCTCACCGTCCATGATGGACGGGAACCGAAGCCCAATTGACATTGATTCCTTGAAGTTGGTGAATTCATTCCGGTATACTTCCAAGATTCCGTAGTCGCAAAGACCTTCTCGGAAGTTGTAACGTGCTGTCCATCCAGAACCCAAAAGACGGACGTTGGTCACGTCCAACACCTCTGAAAGACTTTCCGCGATCTGTTTGTTGCGGTCCATCCATGTCGTTTCAAGAGTCTTCCGTTCCTGGTTTTGGGCTAACAGCTTAACTACATGGGCGGCAGCAAGGTTCATGTTCTTGAACCTAACCGGTTTTTCAGATCCTTGTAGGTCAGATACCTTGTATCTGGGTTGATCCAGAATTTCTTCTCTAGATCCGTGCTTTTGTAGGCCAAATTCAGCCCGACAACGGACGTTGACCTGATATTTGTTGGGAATGTGGAAGCAACTGCCCGTGCAATCCCCGGTAATGCCTTTGGCGGCAAGGGCTGTTGCCAATTCCTTTATCCAGTTTTCCAGGATTTCGTTCCGGTCAATCTTCATTTTGGATGCCCTTTCCTGTTCCACACGTAAGGACTACCGGAATCGCATCCTTTCCAAGCCGGAATCTGTTTACTTGAATTGGTTGAAGAACCAGTTCACCCCGAAGATGAAAAGCATAGTGAAAACAACCATTAAGGTAAAACGTGTACCGGGGTCCATGAAAAGCCGCCTTAGCGGTGTTTCTGGCCCGTCAGGCCGATGTCATCAACCATGCCGGGCCATTCTTCAAGAAGGAACAGTCTTGACTTCTTCGTCATATAGCATCGAAATTCCTTCGGGGGGATGTCTGGAATCGTGTCGTACATGAGCTTTTTCCAGACTCGGACGGAAAGTCGGCTGGCTTCAATTTCCCATGCAAGTTGAACAGACAACCGTTTCCCATAACCCGGAAGGTGCCGGATCGGGTTGTTGTAGAATTTCCATTGGATGGCGTGGGATAATTCATGCGCTAGCGTGGCTACAAACTGCCAGGACGGCATGAAACATGTTCCGTCTTCTTCTGGTATGGAAAGAAGACAGATTTCCCCTGGTTTGTCTTTTTTCCAGTACTGGAACCAACCGCTACCCGACTCTTCGTCGCCAGGGGTCATTGTGAATTTGCAATTGTAGAAGGCGCATAGACGTTCGGCGTCCCTGACCCACTTTAAGGGAAAAGGCCCGAAACCAGGCGTCCCCTTCCATCGTTTTGATTCCGTATAGGGTCGGAGCTTCCATCCAGGTGGGGCGACGATCATTGCCGTCATGACATCAAGACGGATCTTCGGGTGCAAATCCCACAATGTGGGGAATGGTTTCATCGGTTGTTTTTCAACCTGTGTTGTGTCAAGTGTTCTTCCACTTCATCCTTGGACGCGAACCAAGGATGAAGACCCTTGACGGGTTTTCCGTCCACGCCGTAAGCAATCTTGCCGCATCGAAGCGTCTTGAAGCAACTGCCTCGGGGGAAGTCTGTATCACTGTTGATGATCCAAACTTCCCCTTCCTGTAATTCGGGATGCTCCGATTGGTCATACCCTTTTTGGGCCATCCTATGTCCCCCTTGGTTTCAAACGGTAAATGGCCAGACGATTTTGCCTAGCCATTACCATTTCAATGATAGTTCAAATAGTGGCCATACCGTCTTCAAGGCCAACCACCTGACGCAGTTCCTTTTCCCTGGCAATCATACCGTGGATGTTCTTCTGGATTTTATCCTCAATCCAACACCCGAGCTCATGATACCCTTGGGCGGAAATGATGCTTCCCCTGGCGACCATGATTTGGACCAAGGGCATCACCAGATTGATTGTTTCCTTGATGTATTTCTTCAGCCAATCCGGATCCGTGACGATGTCAAAATCGTCGGTATTTGCGATCCGGTCCATCAACTTGATGGCAATGATGTTGGGATGGGCATGTTGCAACATGGCGAAATATATCTCGGGGTTCGTTTCCCCGAGCTTCGTTTTGGACAACATGGCAACGGCCCCGGCGACCCAATGGCCGAACTTGCCAACCATTTCATCCCAGGAAAACAAAGGAGAATCCTCTCGCACATCATGCAGGAGGGCCGCACATTTGTCCCGGGTAGCGAAAAAGAACGGAGCCTCTTCCATCAGATTCAGTACCCGAAGGGGATGCGTGTAGAAGGGGGCATTCGTATTTCGCCGAATTTGACCGGCATGCATCTTTTTCATGTAGCTGATGCACGCCAGAAGAGTATCGTCCCGCACTTTTATGCTTCCTGACATGGTTTTATCCTGTCTTGGTATGGAATGCCTGACTATACAACAACAAAAAGTTTGAAGATTTCGCTTCCTTGCACTGTTCATTCGTCACTTCTTCGTATGGGATTCCGTACATTTCCGCAGCACACGCCCGATGGAAGTCCGCTTGATCTTGTTTCTGGTTTTTTAGAATCCGATGCAGGTCGGTGACGGTCAACTTGATGGTCATTTGATTTCTTTCTTCACTTTCAAAAGCATCACAAGGTTAGCGGCCACAAGAGACATGACCGCTAATGAAAAGCAGACTAAAAACTGGTGAAGAAATTCCAAGACTGCTTCCATTTTTGTTTCCTTTCCGTATCCTCTACAAAGACTACCCGTCAGGAAGGTTTTACAAGCCGGATAAGGGAAAGGGTCCTGGTCTTTTAAACCAGGACCCTTTTCAAAAAGTACGGAACCAAGAGGATTATTTTGATTCCGTGTCGTCCCCGGAAAATATGAAGGTCGTGTTGGGAGGTTCCTCCCCGTGGCGTTGAATGGTTAAACTGATGCCGGAAGCATCGGCAACCTGCCAGTCAGCATTGGGCCATTCAGAATCGCCATTATCCTTCTTCTGGAGAAGGAGTGTTTGTTCGGGGGCTGTCTTGTCTACGAACAGCACCATGGACCCTTCGGAAGCGTCAAACAATCGCGTATCAAGTTGAGTGAACCACGGGGGTTCCTCTCGGGTGTCAGGGCTGTCGCTGATTTGTGCTCTAGCCTTGGAAATAGAATCGTTGATGTTCCATTCCGACAGATTCTTTTCCAAAAGTTCTTGGAGGACATGGAGAATCTCGTGGGTTACGGAATCTGACGCAATTTCCGCCCAATCCAGGTCATTTGACATAGCACAGGACCAAAAAGTAGCGTCCAGGTTGAGAAGGATGTGTCCCGTCGGTATGCGGTCCGGGTTTTCCTCCTTGACCGAACCGATTTCATACGCACCCCATCCAGGCATGTCGTGATCAGATTGGGTGATGGCCAGACGGAACCGGGTCGGTTTGGGCAGGGACCCATCAGAAACCCCTTTCAGGAATGTTTCGGCTTCTTCCCGACAGGAAGCCTTTCCATCAAGAAGGTTCTGAATGGTTTTCAAGGCGGCCGCCAACCGTGCTTCTGTCGCGTCCTCCTTCTCGTCAAGAAGGTTTCGGATGATATTCAGGGATGCTGCCAACTGTGTTTCTTTCGTGTCATCCATTATGGTTGTCCCTTTTGCTGCAACATGTTCATCCACAGAATACCTTGTTCTTCAGCGTCGGTCAAGGCTTCGTGATTGTGTTTCGGGCATCCGGCGAACCATTCTTTCGGAAGGTTCCTTTTACCCGTGTTCCGAAACGGAAGGCCTAGTCTGTCACTTGCGATTGACTTCAGACAAAGCCCGCTGTGGCTGAACGGGGACTTTCCGGTGAACTTGATCAGATACCAGAAGATGAACATGAAGTCCCAGGTAGCCGGCCATCCGACGAACACGGGTTTGCCGGGAAGACTTTCAAGCCATTCGGTGAAGTCCTTCATGACTTCTTCCGGCGGTCGGGCGTCGGCACGGGCTTTGGCCCATGCCTCAGGCCGTTTTGACCACCACTCCATCGTTTTCGGGTCTCCGGAAGCTCCTGGAAGGGTGTCCAGGTTGGCTGAAAAGTCCCAAAAACGATTCCAATTACCGCCGGTCTTCACCTGGAAAGAAACGGCGCCGAAGGACAACATGGAATGGGGGCCGGGAATGGGTCCGTCGGCCTCCACGTCCACGCTGACGAAAATTTCGTCATTTTTCGTCATGACCAGACGACCACGGCGGGGGAAACCTTAAGCTTGAGGGACTTGGATGCCGCGACCTGGACAGCCTCGCCGGTCTTCGGGTTACGCCCGATACGTGCTTCCTTGGAAACCGGTTGGAAGACGCCAAGACCAACGACCGGGACCGCCACGTCTTCCTTCAGGGTCTTGGTCGTAACCGTGGAAACGAAGGCCTCCAGGATCATGCTGACTACCTTGGCATCCACGCCCGTTTTGACGCTGATTGCATTCAGGAGTTCATGTTTTCCGAGTTTCTGCATTGTAATTCCTCTTGTCGTTTGGGTGAAGAAAGCGGGTGCTTCCCGCTACGGTAAAAGTACTCAGGGTTTCAGGGCCAACAGCCGATCAATTTCTGCGGCAATCAAGGCTCCTGCTTTTTCAAGGTGACGGATACGGTCCTTTTGGGTCATGTCAAGGGGATCTTTTTTAACTGGTTTCCACCAAGACAAACCCCAAGGGAAAAGACGTTCCCCATCTGTGACCCATCCCCTGCGATTTTCCGCTGGGAATGGTTCTCCATGTTGAATGTAAGCCACTGCGGCAGTGGCCATTTCGCCTTTGACGTGTTCCGCATCATGTTCGGCAGACCAACCCTCTTCCTCTACCTGCCGTTTACGTTCGGCAGCGATCCGTTCAATACCAGTCATTCCCTTTTTTCCTTTCAGCGTTTTAGGAACCGGGTAGCCGTCTGCCATCCGGAAGACAGGATTTTCTGTCCGTCTTTAGATACCCATCCCTTGTCCATGGCATGCTGCAAATAAACACTCGGTGTCCAAGGACTTGATCCCGATTGTTGCAACGGACCTAGCATCTTATTGGATTTGAGATACGCGTCGCACCAGTCAACCATGAATTTGCGGGTCATCTGGTCAATGAAAAGTTGCTCGTTGGTGTTTGGTTCATTAGCAGTTGGTTTAGGCATGTCAATTACCCTTGCTTTTCTTCGTCCAGAACCCGCAAAAGATCTGCAATGACCAAAACCATTGGAAGCAGCTTTTTTACTACGGAGTCTGGAATTTCCCTAAGCCCCCTGCAACAATCCCTATTCGGACAAAAGGGGCTTTCATCAGCCCACGAAGCGCCACAGAACGAACAAAAATTTTCCATAGGTTAGACCCTCCTTTCCATGTCTTTACCCTAAATCAACCAAAGGAAGCGGGCACCACCAAGGTATTGGTTTCCACCGAACTAGAGGTGGCGCTATCGGATCATAGTGTTCAGTAGCAGAAATGGCGTGACGGGCGGCGCCGTCCAACCACGGAGACTTGTAAGCCCTGGTACAAACCATCCCTCCTTTGCAGTCCGACCATTGGATGAAAGGACAATCTTTGCAGGATTCTACTCGTTCGTGAAGCAATCTGGGAATGCCCTGTTCCGGTTTTGGAGGAAGCGGAATGCTTGGAATGATGCTACGATTCCCCTTCTCCGTGTTGCAACGGACACATAACGGACGAAGATTGTTCAAGTTGTAGGTCCCGCCTTTGGATTTGGGGACCACATGGTCAATATTGATTCGGACATGACACCGTCCTTCTTCTACGGCATAAAGGGACAAGTTTGGAAATTGGAGTTCCTGTGATTCGTTTTTGTGGCATTCAAGGGAAAAGAACATCCCTTCAATCCCACAACATACACATCGGGTTCCCCATTTCTTGAACACACGTAATCCAATGCCATCTACCTTTACCATCCGCCCAAGGATACGTTCCTTGGGGGCGGGCGGATCCCGTACCAAAGCCATGACATCCTGGATGGAAACTCCTCCGAAGGACGTGTATGTACCGCCACGCAAACACGTCATGTTAGTCTATGGTCCGGCTCCAAACGGCCTTCGGGTTGTTTTCGTAACTCTTGCACCGGCGAATCTCGTACCAGCCCGCTTCCAGGCCAATGAGGTGTTCGTGTTCCGGATGTTCTACACGAAACGTTGAGTCGGCACGAAGGAACCCGAGCCTATTTTGGGGCGTCTTGGCAGTGCTCTGGAACAAGCACAAAGACTCTTCCGAAAGGAACTGGTGACTTTCAAATTCAAACCCATTGCTGGTTTCTGGGTTTGCTACTTTAGCCCCGGCGGCAATCGGGTTGTTGTTGCACTTGATGAAGAGGAGGTCCCCTTGTTGCGCCATCACGTCAGAAGCAGGGACATTCCCCGCCATGTACTGGTAGCAGGCGTCCACAAGCTGGCAGGCCGGAGTTGCAACCCCATTCTTTGACCGTTGCGGACGGACCCTGTGAAAATGGACGCGGGGTCCTGACCGGAGATTTTCAAAGATAATGAGGAATGTCGGATAGCCGCGGGCAGTAGTGGTTCCGGTCAAGGTGTAGTAGCAGAGCCCATAATCGTCACGGCCATTCAATTTGCTTTCCAGATCGGAAACGACGATTCCTCCGCTGACGGGATCCGTGAATCCTTCTTCAAACAGATGGAAGTGACGGCTATAACACCATTGGGTGCGTGCCCCCGATACAGCTAGGGCCACGTAAGGCACGGTCACGACATGTGTACCGTTGTCCGCTACGGGTGTCAAAGCAGATCGGCGTTTGACGGTAGCTTTAGCATCATCATCGTCGTTCATTTCCAAATCATATTGGGACTCCACGAACCGGGGAACTGCCGTCCAGGTCTTACCGCCCGTGTGCCGCTTGAGGTACTTTTCAAGCTTGAACATGAATGACAGGAACGGAGTAATATCCCGTTCATATGTCGTTCGCCGGCTGGCGTCCTTGGCAATGGCGAAAATGGTTTCGGACCAATCTTTCCGCCCCAAAGCCTTTTCCCAAATAGGGAATTCAACGTTGATGGGATCCTTGTTGACCTGATGGAAGACCCCAAGCGGAATGTTGCCGGATTCCACGGCGGCGCGCAACTTCGGGAAGGAAGCCTTGTCAATCCCGAGCCCGTCCGCTTGTGCACCATTCCCTTTCCGTTTCGTCCAGTCGGATTTGGCGTCCTGTTCCTGGACGGCATCGGACGCACCGGGAAGATTAAGGCAGATAATCCTGGTGACCCGCCCTTTGTCATCATCCCATTTGAAATGCTTCAGTTCATTTCCAAGGGTGCTACTGTAACGGTCAGTCCATTCCGTTTTGGATGCATTTACACGAGCTTCCCACAAGGTCTTCAAGAAGGAATTGAAATCGTAACCCACCTTTTCCAGCATGGTAGCCAGAAGGCTGTTGTTCTTACGTTTGTTGATCGTCCTGGCGTCAAACAACCAAAGGAAAAACAGATGGTCAACGGGATTTTCCTTTGCTAACCATTCCAGATTTTCCTTGATCCCCTTCTTTCGCATGGTTGCCTTGATACCGGAATCGTCCACGGTCCTGTCGGTCCAGTTGTGGTCAAAGTAGCTTTTCCACCACAGATCGGGGGATTCCGCCAACTTGCTTTTACCGACATGTCGCAACAGGACCTCAAGGGGGTTGTTTCGGTTAAAGGAATCCGAGTGGGTACTGCCCCACCGATAAGATGAAGTCGTGTGGATGCGAAGGGCGAGCGATTCTTCCCATTCTCGGCACATACCATGGAATTCCGATTTGACAACAATTTTAGGACCTCCGTTTACGAGGGTCGCCTCACCGAAATTGGGTTGTTTGAATCCAATATCCCCAACCTCCGACGTGCCGTCTTCCATCGTGATCTTAATGGGAAGAAAGGCGTAATGGACGAAGGTTTTCCGTGTGTCACCGGAACTGAGAATAGGTCGGGCATCTTCAAAACAGTATCCGACAAAACCGGCCTGATCTCTTAAATCCGATCCAGTTTCCCGTTTTTTTGGAACCGCATGCCCTATCGGAATGGCCCTGAAAAATGGCTTTTCGGCAACGAAACTTTTTCGAGAACCGAACCAAAGTTTCTCTGAGGAAACGAACACGTGGTTGCTAAGGGCATAGCCCTTGATTGTACCACCGCCGGGTATATCAACCCGACATTCGGCGACGGCAACGTCATTTGGAATCACGTCCCCAAATTGTTCAATGACCCGATCAGGATATTCCTCAGACGGGAAATGGATGTGTGTTGTCATTTTTCAAAGTCCTTTTCGGTCAAGCAGGCCACAAATCCATGGCCTTCAATGTTGAAGACGGGAGCAGGTATGTCACGTCCGTTGTCCCGGACGGTTCCTGGTGGGGCATAAGGAACGGTTTGCACGTCTTCTTTGAAAGCATGTTGGTGGAAAACAGCCCCTACTTTGAATTTGTCCCCGGTCCTAATAAGCAGCGGGGCGTTCAAAGTTGCTTTCCGATTGCCTTGGTTTTTGACCACTTCCACAAGGTTGTTGGTTTTCCAATCGTTGCTGTTATAAACTAGGACTGCATCATCAGATGTGAACATTTCTCCCTTTTCACGGGGTGAAACCAACCAGTAAGCCCCACACACCCTCACAGCGACGGAACCGAAAACCTTGCCGTCCCCGCCCGGCGTGAATCCGGCACGATTTTGATTCACAATTAGGTCAAATTTCCGTTTCGCTTCCGCAACCTGGGAACGTGCCTCTCTGGTTTCTTTCGTAACCGGGATGTCACCCCACCACAAATCCCGAAAAACCGTCCTGTAGTGGACATCGGACAAAATTCCATCCAAGAATCCGTAGAAGCCTTCCCAATCCCCATCAAAGGAATGGACGGACAAGTCCGGCATCACAACGTGCTTGATGTGCAGATTCTTTAGGTCGTTCGCCACTACAGCATTGCAACGTGCCTTGTGGGCGACATGACCTGCGGCGGCTACGAGTTCCTTCTTTGTGGCGCCGGACAGCATCTTGCAGCCGATCAAGGTCAAGTCGGGGTTCGCCGCCTTCATTCGTTCAATGACTCTCGGGGCCAGTTTGAATGGAATCTGGATGATGTCTTCTTCCTTGAACCCTTCGGTCGGCATCTTGCCTATGATGGGTTCTGACGGAATCCAATTAACCACAGCGGCCGCCATTATGGCAGCATTGACCTTCGGTGCTATTGCCAAGCACTTGGCCATGTAGTCGTCAAACCCTTGATGACGGGCAATTTCCAATCCCTCCTGGGGTTTGACCTGCATTGTGTCAGCGACCAACAGGATGACTTCATCCCCGTTCTGGATGCGTCTTTTGGCGTATTCCAAGGCCCACACACCTCGGGAACGGTTTCCGACGAGTTTGTTGTCGTCAAGCCGCCCGTAGACCGGACCGGCGGTAATGAGTACCTTCATAATCAAACCTCGTCCCTTTATGATGGGAACCCGCACCGCAAATAGAAAACTTGAATGGCCGCACCCATTAAGTCCAGGTTCGTGTCGGTGCTGTATCGGCATCGGAGGACTGGCTTTTCGGATAGCTCATCACGGGTTCCGAACCACCAGTTGTTGCTGGTGCCGAGCTGCCAATCTGTCTGAATTGGTTTGTTCGGGTCCATCGGATAAACGGTTCCTCCGGCAACTATGTCGCACAGGATTTGTGCATATTGCCGGAATTTGTCCTGATTCTCGGGTTTCCTGACATCCAGGTTTTGCGGAAGCAAAACTTCCTGGAATGACGGGCTGTTTGAAAATCGTCCGGTTCCCATTAGATACCTCCCTTTCTGCACAACCATCGGAGCGACCGCCCCGACTTGAACATTTGGACTGAAAATCCTGAACCAAGAAGCTTCTTGAGCTTCTCAGAATCGTGGTACTTGAAATAGGTCACGTCCCAATCCGGACCGTTGGTCAACCGGACCTGAAGGTGGAATACGTGACCAAACAAGGACGTGTACGCTTCAGCAAATCGCGTTCGTTTTGTGTCGTGGCGGTTCTGTAAGGTTCCGCCTTCCGTCTCCTTGAATCGGATTCCGAACGGGGACGGTTTCTCAAAGGAATTGAAGACGAACACCCCGCCTGGTTTCAGCACCCGGTGGACCCCAGGGACGACCTTTTCCATGTCAAGGTAGCCGACCGCTTGGCGGCAGACCACTACATTGAACAGGTCATGTTCGTAAAGATAACCCACGGACTCCGCCCGACCTGTTTTTTCCAGGACAAATGTTCCTGGACGCACCCTGGGATTCAGGTCCAGGAGGTGCAGGAAGTCCTGTCGGATCCGGGTAGTAGTCCGCAAGAGATGTTCCCCTTTTGTGCGTCGCCAAGCTTCTTCTGAAACTACCCCAGTGCCTCCGGCGAGGTCCAACAGGTATTGGCCGGGCTTCCACCCGGCAAGATCCAGCAAGGTTCCCGGATTTGCCGTCCATGGAGCGTAGATGTTGTTGTAGTTGTTTGTCATGCACGACAAATTCATCAGACACCTTCCTTATCAAGCCGGTGATAGTTGCCGTCTCCGGTCTGGGCAATTTCACAAGCATTCAACAGAGCCTCCAAGAAACTGTCAACCAGTTTTGGATTCACGGCCATGCCGGAGGCGTCAATGAATGCCTTTACAGCTTCTTCGTCCTTCCCTCCGTCCGCCAAGGCGTCCAGGATCAACGATTGGACAGCGGACTTGACCCTAGCGGGGGATAGTTCTTTCTGGACCTTCTTTTTGTTGATGGCAGGTCCAGGCTGGGAAATTTCCTTCGGTTCTACGGAATCTTCAAATGCGTCCTCTTTTTGAATAGGGCGGACATAACCTTCCGGTTCCGGGTTCAACCCGTCTGGAAGAGGGTACTTCTGGGGAGGAAATTCTCCGTCTACACCCCCCATGTGCATCAAGGTGATGGTTTCCGCTTTGTGCGGATCCATCGTATTGGCTATGAAGGACACACGGGTCCCTTCCGTTTTAATGGTAGACACCTTAAAAGGGGCCCCTTCATTAACCCGCACAGTTGAACCCGTCTTCAAGAGTTCAAGGTTTTCAAGCCGGGACCAAGTCCCGTCGTCATTTTGTTTGTCATATCTTCCAAAATAGTTGCTCATCAAGGACCTCCTTTCCCTAAACTACCCGCAAAAGAAATTTTCCAAGCCGCCAAAAAATCCGGCTTGGAATTTACATGAATCCGGTAGTCCGTTCAGATTGACCGTTTAGGAGGAAAAAGATGGCAAAGTACAATATCATGCGGGCATGTGGACACGTTGAAATCGTTCAAATCTTCGGGACGAACGCCCACTGTGAACGAGACCGACGGGAAGTATATGAGGGCACATTATTGTGTCGGACCTGTTTACAGGCCAAACGCCTCAAGTATGAGGAAACGAAATGTTTACCCGTACTTACGGGGTCCGAAAAGCAGATTGCTTGGGCCATCACGATCCGGTCCAAGTTGCTGGAATCCGCCAAAAAGACGCGAACCCGAATTGAAGGGATGGCTCAGGCATCTGATCGGGATGCAACCCTGCACCTGATTGACGAAACGGTGAAAATTCTTTTAGAACAAACGGTTGCGTCTTGGTGGATCAACAATCAGGACAAGACCATTCAGGAACATTCCGCCAATCTGCTTCGGGTAAACCCAACACTCCACGAAGGACGGTGACCTATGGCGACCGAAGACATTAAGAAACACCTTGGGGGATTGGTTGTTGCCCTGTCCATGGCCAATCCGAAACGGATCAAGAAGGTGAAGGACGACGAAGGACGGACCATCCGTTCCTTTGACTTTCCCGGGACGGGATTTGCTGCCGCCGTGGTGACCGACGAGAAAGACAAGGGTGTCCTCTACACGGTCATCAGTTCAGACTTGGACCCGAATGATAGTGACATGTTGAAGGGCTTGATGAAGGTTCCGAAGGTTGAACCCATCATGCTGGTCCCCCCTTCGGAACAGGCATCCACCGGAATTCTCTCTGAGTTCTACTTTGCATGGGAATCGGATCCCGAAAACGGGGAAGACTTCGTTGAAGGAGGGGTGTTTGGAATCATCCATAAGAAATTGTGGGATGATAAAAAACGCTGGGATGACACCGATCCTGCCATTCACATCATCCCCTGCGATGCCCCGATTGCCCAAGAAATGACCTGTACCTGGTCAATTATTCCGGGTCATTCTAAAGCGGAAGCTCGCAAGTGGCTTCTAGCCCAAGGGGCGACGGAAAACAAAAATCTCTTCAACTGGCAACCGGGGGTCTAACATGTACGAATTTTCCATCGCCAGGAACATCCTGGGGAATCGGGAACCCTCTTTGCTCATGACGGACGGGTACAAGTTCGCCATGGCACAGGCAGGTTTTCCGCTGCGAACGGAAACCTTTTACATGACGTTCCGTCACGGGGGACCCTGGTACATCCCCTTTGACCTGGAAAAGATCGTGGAGGCATTCCTTCCGAATCTCCCGAAGGATGCGGAAAAAAACTTCTTGGAAAAAAGTGGCTATCGTCCTACCCCGGCGATGAGGGTAGCCCTCTACCAAGGCCTAAAAGTGGTCATTCGGGCCGCCCCGAAAGGATCTTGGGTCCTGGCTAAGGAACCCATCCTGACCATCACGGGTCCTTCCTTCCTAGTTTCCTGGTTGGAACCTTTGGTCCTGATGCTGCATTTCCCGATCCAGGTAGCCACGGAAGCCCTGAAGGGACGAAAAGAATTCCCTTGTACTTGTCGGGATGAAATGGGGATTGTGGCAGAAACCCTTGAAGTTACCCTTTCTTCCCTCGCTGGACTTCAGCTTACGGACGAATCCGTCCAATACCGGGCGGACGTTGCAAAGCGTTTGGCTTCCTTGATCAACGCCCTGGAAGACAAGGATCCGAAGCGCATCTTTGAAGTCGGGATGCGGGCATGCACCTGCATGGCCATGCACCGGATCGCCTTGGAGGAATGCAAGAAGGCTGGAATCACGGCTACTTCCAATGTGTTTTTGGCCAATGAACTGGACATGGTCGCTGTTGGCACCACGGGCCACGAACACATCCAACGGTGGGGAGACGACCTGACTGCCTGTCGGGCGATGCGGGACATGCGTCCCCAACGACCATCGTGTTTGCCCGACACGTTTGATGCCATGGGGCTGGGGCTTCCAGCCGCCCTCTTGTCTTTCCTGGAACAACCAAACCGGGAAGGAACGGTCAGGTTTGATTCCGGTGACCAGAAGCCCCAACTCTACGCCGTAGAAGGCGTGTCCCAAAAGCTACTTCTGAACAAGCCAAACTACATCTTTGAAGATGGCATTGATGAACAAAAGATCATCCGGGACGAGGATTGGTGCCGGGAGCTCGGCATTGCCCCCGAACGCCGGGCGTTTGGGTCAGGTCAGTTTATCGTGAGAGCCGAATTCACGTACATGACCCGCGACCGGGTTGCCGCCGTCTACAAGCTGTGCAAGACCGGGGACCTCCCCGTCATGAAGACCTGTGCTACGGCGCCGACCAAAGCGTCCGTGCCCGGCGTACCCGTCACGTTCCGCCGAGTTCGTGTCGGTGCCTGTGACCAAGCATACAACAGCTTCGCCGGACTGATCGGGCAGGAAGGGGAAACTCCCCCTGTCGGGTTCGTCTCGTTAGATTCCCGGCTTGGAAAGCCTGACTTTCCGGTAGACCCTATGGAAGTGGGGTTCAGCCCCGAAACGGAAAAGTTGATTGGCGACTGTCTGAAGCGCATTGCAGACAGCCAGTCGCTTTAAAGAAAGGATCAAACCTATGCCTGTCCTTGACGGAGTTAAGTTGATTGAAAACCGAATTGAAGCGATTCGGGCATTCCACAAGAATGCCAGCATCATCAAGGCCGAACTGGACCTGTCCGGCGGGATTGATTCCGCCGTCATGGCATGGCTTCTTGTCCGTGCCCTCGGACCGGAAAACGTTCTCTTGGTCCATACCAGGATCAACACCGACTATAAGCAGACGGATCGGGCATCCCGTTTGGCTCAGGACCTTAAGGCGACGTTCGTGAACGTTGATCTGACCGGGCTTTTTGACATGTTGTCGTCCCAAATGATGGTCTCGCTTGGCGGGCCCGTTGGAACACCTGCCTGCAATCAGCTTAGTAAGCGGTGCAAAGAAGATCCGACCATCCTGGGATCCATCCGGTCCACACTCCGGGCACCCGTTGGCCGCGGATTCAACCGCATGTTCGGTGGTGGCATCCGCCACGGGACCGGAAACGAATGTGAAGACCGTTACCTTCGCTTCTACCAAAAGGGCGGGGATGGGGAAGTTGACACGAATCCCCTGGAAATGCTTTCAAAGACCGAAATCTTCCAGCTTGCCTACACCATCGCGGAAACCGAACGAGGAACCCCCCTGGAAGGAATCTTCCGCGAATTGATCACCGTGAAACCTTCCCCCGATCTGTGGGGAAAGGGTGACACCCATAACGATGAAGATGAACTTCAATCGTGGACTGGGGTTTCCTTCACTTACGGGAAGGTAGACCCGTTGACCGGGGACATTCTGGAATTCGGGACCATTGAACGGGTGTCCCGGCTTCTGGACCAGAAGTTTGAAGTCCCAAATTTATGGTCCTTGGGTTTGTTCCCTGAAGGTACTCCCGTTCCTTTCCCCACGACCACTTGCGGGGAAGTCCTATTCAAGGATGACCTCCACGGACTGGATACCGTCTTGGATTGCATGGCACTCATTGCCGACAAAACAGGGATCTTTCGAAACACATTTTTTCCAGGAACATCACGCCGTCAGATCCGTGATTTTTTGCTTGCCGCCCGCAAGGCGGAAAGACAGACCCGTCACAAGGGGAACGGGAACATTCCAACCCTTGGTACACGGTCGGAACTGGTTGAGGCGGGCATCCTGACCGACAAACTGACAGTCAAGGGATGAAATCCATGTCGCTTCACACGGAAAAAGTTTTGGCGGAACTGAACCAAACGTTCCAAATTGTTTGGGAAAAGCATTTACCAAGACTTTCCAGAAGCGTCCTGCAAGCCCTTATCAACAGCAATGGGACTTGTACAGCCCGAATGATTTCTGATTTGTCAGAAATAGACGTAAACAAAGCTTCTGTGATCCTGGGAAGGTTAGTGAAGTTGGGATACGTAGAAGAAGAGAAAGTCAACCGACGACTGAAGAAATACCGTCTATCGGAAAATCACAAGTGGTTTTTTCTGTGGGCGAAAAGGAACGAAAAATGATCACCCTCAAAAAGGAAAAAGAACTGGACCAGGACGGAAGCATTTACTACTTCGTGTACGTCTACGGATCCAAGGGATACGAGGAACTCTCCGCTGTTTCTTCTTCGATGTTTAAAAACATCCCTTCCGAAGACATCTTGGTAGACGTAGAAGTCGCTAAGGAAACAGGAACCCTGGTGTTAAAATACACGTCATCTACACCATTACCGAACGATTCGGACTTCCTGTTTCCCGATGAGGAAACAAGGAAGATACACGAAGAGGAACGAGAAAAGGCCCTCAAGGAAAACTTGGAATTTATTTCCATTTCCTTAAACCAGCTTGGAAGATAACCAAGCGCAACCACAGGAAGAGAGGAATCTATGAAAGTTCATCTGTTTATAGTGGACCCCCAGGAAGACTTTTGCAATCCGAAGGGGGCTCTGTTCGTCAACGGCGCCGACAAGGACATGCAGCGGCTTGCTGCAATGGTCCGCCGCCTGAAGGGCAAGATTGACGACATCACTGTCACCCTTGACTCCCACCGCAAGGTGGACGTCAGCCACCCGATCTGGTGGAAGCGGGTCGGAGACGGTGCCTGCCCGAACCCCTTCACCATCCTGGGCCCGTCGGCCGACGGGCAGCGCATCGTCACCATGAAGTTGGACAACGGGGCTTGGGTTCCGACCAATGAGGAATGGACGACCTACATGCCGTCCTGGTTCAACAGGAGTTTGGACTATCTCAAGAAGCTTGCCGCTACGGGCCGCTACCCCCACTGCATCTGGCCCGAACACTGCCTCATCGGCACGCCCGGCCACAACGTTCAGGGAGACCTCATGGGGGCTCTCAGCGAATGGGAAGCCCAGTTCGCCGTGATTAACTACGTCACGAAGGGGTCCAACATCTGGACGGAGCACTTTTCCGCCGTCAAAGCCGAAGTGCCGGACCCGTCCGATCCGTCCACGCAGGTCAACACGGACCTGATCAAGGTTCTGGAAGAATCCGACCTCGTCGTCACCGGGGGAGAAGCTTTGAGTCATTGCTTAGCCAATAGTCTTAGGGACGTTGTGGCAGCGTTTTCCGACCCGAAGTACGTCCAAAAGGTAGTGCTGCTCACCGACGCCACCAGCAACGTCACGGGATTTGATTTCCTTGGGGACGCTTTCCTCAAGGACATGAAGGCCCTCGGCATGCAGACTTCAACAACCACGGATTTCCTGCGCTAAAGGCACCGGGGAATCAGAAAGGAAGAAAACCATGAAGTTCACGAACGACAACATGCAGGAACAGAAGATCAGTGGGGGAAACTTCAAGTTCACCCACGTTGACACCAGCACCCTCGGAGCCCCCGAATACACTCTTGTTGGACTCGTCGTTGACGCGTCCGGGTCCGTGATGCCTTATGCGGTCGCCCTTGAAGCGATGATCAAGGAAATCGTCAAGGCATGCCGCAGGAGCCCCAGAGCTGACAACCTCCAACTGCGGTTGATTACGTTCAATCGCAGCGTGCAGGAAGTGCATGGGTTTAAGCCCCTGCCGACTTGCAACGAAAATGACTATGTCGGCGCCTTGAAGCCATACGGAACGACGGCTCTGTTTGACGCCACGTACAGCATGGCTAAGGCCCTGGCCCAGTACGGCGAAGATCTGCAGAAGCAGGACTTTTCCGTCAATGCCGCCATGTTCGTCCTAACGGACGGACAAGATAACGATTCAACCGTTACAGCGGGCATGGTGAAGCAGGCACTTGACGAGGCTCGTTCCCAGGAACGGCTTGAGTCCATCATGCCGGTTCTGATCGGGGTCGGTGCCGGTTCTGACGCCGATGCTGGCCTGGACCAATATCTCCAGGCGTTCAAGGACGAAGCCGGGTTCCAGCAGTACGTTGCCCTGGATAAGGCGGATGAAAAGAATCTTGCGAAGCTCGCGCAATTCATCAGCAAGTCCATTTCGTCCCAGTCCTCTGCGCTTGGTACGGGCGGAGCAAGCCAGAATATGACGTTCTAACCGTTCGCCTACACGTGTCCGCCGGTTCTTTAAGGAACCGGCGGACATCTTACCTTTGAATTGGAAATAGTGATGCTGCAAGACCTTTCGTTGGAACGCTTCTTGATATATCCCAAAGACGGAAATTGGGATAATTGGGATTGGTCCGCTATCTGCGGAAACCCCGAAGCCTCGAAGATCATAAAAGAAGCCGAAGGAAGTGGCGGGTGTGGCCTCGGATTCCATCCTGAACTTGGATGGATGCTTCTTTGTTCCGGGCAAGGGGCATTCGTGGGTTGGCATCAAAGGGGCGACCTCGCCAAATGGACCGGAGAAAACCCTTCCCCAAGGAAACCCTGGACTGGAACTATCTACGCTGATGATCATTTTTCCATTGGGTCTGCACACACGGTGTGTCAGGATTACACCCGATCAAGGAATACCACTACCGATGGTTTCCTTGGTGGAACTTGTGCCATCGTTTCGGACGGTTGTTCCGCTTCTAAGGATTCTGATTTCGGGGCTCGTTTCATGACCCTCTGCGCTTTGAAAGAGGGTAGCCTGAACGGAATCCTTCCGATGGAAGCTTCCCGCATTGCTTCTGGTGCTGAAACCGCTGGAGGGATTCTGCTGAAAACGTTTCTTGACCGTGAATGCCTCAACGCTACCTGCCTCTTCGCCGGGGTACGAAAAGACGGACTGGTTCAGGTTCAAGCGTTCGGAGATGGCGTGATTGTCGTCCGGCGACGGGATGGTTCCATTGAAACGTATGAGGTGGACCACGGAGGGATTCCGGCTTATCCGGCCTATCTTCTGGACCCGGAACTTGCCGAACAATACAAGGCCGAAATGACCGGCAAGTTGAAAGTCAAGGTGACGGTAGACGGAAAGACCGTTGACGTTTGGGACATTTCGTGCAAGAAATGGCCGGAATTTTCGTTCACAGTTGACCCGGCCGACACTGACTTGGTTGTCCTGATGACAGACGGAGCACAGTCATTTCAGAATATGACCGGAATGGCCCCGGTTCCTGTGCCGTTGGCAGAAGTCGTTTCCCACGTCCTTGACTTCAAGAGCATGACGGGCTCATTCCTGAATCGTCGGCTTCATGCTTTTGAAACGAAGGAATGCCCCAAACTCGGTTGGCGCCACTACGATGATTTCGGGGTTGCCGCCCTGTGGATGATGGAAGAAACAAAATGAAGGTCTGGATCAAGGGACAGTCCAATCCCATTGAACTGACGCAAAGCAACTACGTTGCGGGCGGCGGAGAAGGGGATGTCTACGTCAAGGGTAGTGTCGGGTTCAAGATTTACCACGACCCGACCAAGATGATCCCCCTGGGCAAGATCCAGGAACTAGCTGTTCTGTCCGATCCCAGAATCAACAAACCGCAAACCCCTCTTGTGGACGCCAAGGGGAAACCCATCGGCTACACGATGCAGTTTTACAAGGATTGCTGGGCCTTGTGCCAGCTTTTCCCTCGCGACTTCAGGAACCGGAACGGTATCACCCATGACATGTCCGGCCATCTCGTCATGAAGATGCGGGAAGGGATTGATGCCGTTCACAAGACCGGCATCCTGATCGTTGACCTCAACGAACTGAACTTCCTCGTCACGAAACGGTTCGATGATGTCCGATTCATTGACGTTGATTCTTGGCAAACCCCCCGCCATCCGGCGACGGCCATCATGTCGTCAATCCGGGATTGGCGCAACCAAGCATCCCCATTCAGCCCGGAATCCGATTGGTGGTCTTTCGGTATTGTCAGCTTCCAGATGTTTATCGGAATGCACCCGTTCAAGGGACGATACAAAGGCCCGGAAGACAAGTTCAAGACCAAACTGCCGACCGATGACCCAGCAGATGATTTTGCCGTAACCCGTCGTCGCATGGAAGCTGGCGTATCCGTTTTCCGTAAAGACGTGGGGGTTCCGGCGGCAGCTTATCCTTTTGACGTGATTCCCCCGTCATGGAGGGCTTGGTATGAAGCTCTCTTTGAAAAGGGGGTACGTTGCGCCCCGCCTCTTGATTTCGGCGCCCCATTCATCATTATCCCGAAGACCGTCACCGTAGCCGGCACGGACAAGCTGGACATTTCCGAAATGTTTGAAATGGACGGAAATATCCTTGGCATGTGGAGCGATGGGACCCGGTTGGTCATTGCCACTCCGAAAGGAGTGTTCGTAGACAGGCACAGGTTCGCCGACACGCCAAAGACCCCGGTAGTGGCCTTTTCACCCCGTTCGGGGCACCCCATCCTGATGGACGGGACAGGTTCCGATTCCGGTTTTCCGACGACCAACCTGGATACCAGCACCGGTTCCCAAATCGGCATGGCTTTTTCCGAAATGGCCTGTACGGACGGACGGGCATATGTCAGGGCTACTGATCAGGTGCATGAAGTCATCTTGACCGACGCTGGGAACCAAGTCATTCCTTCCACAAAGGAAACCGTCAGAATCCTTGAACACGCAACGAAACTGTTCCCCGGCGTCGTTATCCAAAAGATGCTCGGGGCAACTTACGTGTCCCTCCTGGTTGAATCCGGCAAGGCCATTCAGGTCAGGATGAAGGATCTGGACGGACACAAGATAGTGGACGCAAAACTTGACAAAGGGGTCCTGATGGTGATAGGAGTCAAACGGGGCCAGTACGACAGGTTCGTGTTCCGGTTCGCCCCAGACGACACCTATGATGTGCGGGTAATCAAGGATGTGGCAACGCACGACTTGAACTTCGTGACTTTGGATTCAGGGGTTTGCGTCTGCATCAACGAAGAGGAAGACCTGGAAGTATTTTCAGCCAGGAAGGATTCACAAACGATGAAGGTCATCCAGGATCCGATCATTGCCGGTGACATGAAGTTGGGTAAACATGCCGGGAGCGTGGTTTTCGCCAAGGGGAACAAGGTGTTCAAGATGAGGATGAAATGAACATACAAGGCGAAATCTGCTATATGTTCCTGAACATGAAACGGGATTGGCAACCAGTCATTGAAAAGAAGGCAGGTTCTTTGGCCCGATTCCACAACGGGATGATCCATAAAGCTGGAATCCGTGCCAAAAAAGTGAAGCTTCCTTGGTTCACGGTGGAATCGGAAACAGTTTGGGGACTTAGGGACAAGGTTGAAACCCTCATCAAAGAATTGATTGCTGAACCATTCCCCAAAGAATCCTTAGTAGTCCTGGCGTTGAAAAGATCTGTTGAGACGACCTTCAAAATGTCAATGCCGCCTGAAAAGACATTCCGTCAGGTGTATTCCATTGACATAGCCTTGGGAATGTTTGAAAATGTCCATGAAGAAACAAGCACCAAGGACATCCAGGATATCCTTGAAAGTCTTGAACAAGCATATGTAGGAGAAGACATTTGGTGCAACGCACAGTCATCTCTTGATGACAGTTTCAATCCAAACCTAAAATTCGGGAGAAAGAAAAGAACATGATTTGCCAATGGTGCAACAAGGAAATGTTGGCGGTAGACACCTGTGAGGGCAACTGCGAAGTGGAATACCCGGACGGGACAAAGTTGCCATCCGTCCCATATCAATCCCACAATGCCGCTGGCCGATGCCACGACTGCAACATCAAGCATGGGGGATTTCACCATCCGGGATGCGACATGGGAAGGTGTCCCAAGTGCGGCGGGCAGTTGATTTCCTGCGGGTGTCTCAATGCACCGGAGGAAGAGGAATGAGACCTAGCTGGGACGACTATTTCATGGGGATCGTGGGTCAAGTAGCAAAACGATGCACCTGCGCCCGCACCCCTAAAGGGGCAGTTCTCGTCAAGGATCATCGCATCATTGCTACTGGATACATCGGGTCAGTTGCCGGACAGCCCCATTGCGACGAAGCAGGGCATCAGATGGTTGACAGACATTGTGTCAGAACAATCCATGCGGAAGCCAATGCCATTGCCCAGGCAGCACGGCACGGCATTTCTACAGAAGGGGCAACCTGCTACACGACCGTCCTTCCCTGTTGGACATGTCTGAAACTGTTGATCAATTCAGGAATCGCCCGTGTCGTTTGGAAGGACCCTTATCTTCCACAACCAGGAGATCCAGCGGAAACATCCCACGCTGAAATCGTGAGGCTGGCACTGGAATGCGCCACCGACCTGGAAGCCAAAGGGTTGTTCAAGTTGGAAAGATGGGAATCTAAACAGGACGTCTCCTGAAATTGTTCTGTGCCCCCAAGAGTGCTTTTACGGGTATTAGAACAGAAGACACAATCTGAAAAGGAGAAAGAATTATGCTGGACACTGTGAAGGAATTGAAGATATTTGAAGGTTTCCTCGCACAGGAAGTCACGTCTCGTGAACGGATGCTTGCAGAGACAAAGAAGCGATTTGACGCCGTCCGTGAAATTATAAGTCAGCTTGACGAAACCCCGAAGAAACAAAAAGTTTCTTCGGGCCAGGAAGAACCTAAAAAGATTACAGAGAAGACCAACAAAAAGATTCAGAAGGACCGGAAGCCGATGCCAAGAACAAAACCATCTTGCAGGGAACGCATTTCCAAAATCATGGCTGAAAACACAACCCAGTTGACCACAGCGGAATTCTTAGCTAAGATGCCGGATATGCGGGCACAGACGGTCAGGTGGACATTGTGGTACATGATCGGTAAAGGGCTGATTACGTGCGATTCCGACGGGAAGTATAGTCCGGCTAAGTCTGATCAGGTTAGGGAAATGCCGTGAAACGTTCCTATTTCTTGCATGCCATAGCTGAAATTACACGACTTAACCAAGAATATCAGGCAGCCGTGGAATTGACGCAAAAAGTTTTGGCACGTGGAACAGAACTTGAAACGGAACTTCAATGGCACTGCGGGTTGTCAAAAGCTGAAAAATTATTGAAAGACACCAACGAATCCGTGGATGCACACCAAAAAGCCTGGATCGCCAGAGCCCGACTCAACAAAGCCAAAGCGGAACTTGAAGCGGAGTTGTTAACGGACCCAACGATTCAAGCTTAAGGAGGAAACAATGAAGTATAAAGACTTTTCCGAAAAGGTAGGAAGGGTTGAACATTTGCGAACTGAACTTGGCACGGCGTTGGACAAGTTCGTATCGGTTTCCCATTGGCGGGAACAACTTCCGACAACCATGTTTCCAGGCGTTGAAGCTTCAACCCCTGCTGACAAACCATTCCTTGATGCCCTCTATTCTATGTGGCGGGCCAGTGCTGAACTCCGAAAGGCAGAACGGGAATTGGATGTCCTTTTGCTGACTAGCCCTCCAACCTTAGAAGACTGAAAATGCCGCCGAAAATTGAAATTGTCCAAGGGGACATCACGAAATTGAAAGTTGACGTCATCGTTAACGCAGCCCGACCTTCCCTTCTTGGAGGCGGGGGTGTTGATGGGGCTATTCACCAAGCTGCAGGCCCGAAACTTCGCACGGCATGTGCATTGTTCCCTGAAAAGGAACCGGGAATCCGGTGCCGAACAGGGGAAGCACTAACCACCCTTGGATTTTCCCTTCCCGCACAATTCGTCATCCATACGGTTGGGCCCGTTTACGACGAAACCCTCCGAATTCCAGAACGTGAATATCTTCCACCAGAGACAGACAAGGATGAACTTCTCTTCCGTTGTTACATGGCGAGTTTGTCCGTTGCTAACCGATTGTCCAACAAATTCGGGTGCAAAACGGTAGCGTTTCCCGCCATTTCCTGTGGTGTATATGGGTGTCCGGTAGAGAAAGGCGTAGAAATCGCCTTACGTGCGTTCCAAGCGAAACCGTGGAACGTAGACAAGATTTTCTTAGTCCTGTTCACCGACTTGGACTTCCTCATTGCTTTGAACATTGAAGCTTCGATGAAAGGAAACGCCCATGCCTGACGAACGTCATCTTGCAATCCGTCGTATCCTTCTCCCGAGGGATACGAACCACCGGGGAGAAATTTTCGGTGGGGCTATCTTGGCTGAAATTGACTTGGCCGGGGCGTTTGAAGCCCGACGGTACACGAAACACGACGTGGCAACCATCGCCATGAAGGAAGTCGTGTTCAAGAAACCTGTCAAGGTCGGCGATGTGGTCAGTTTTTGGACTTCCGTAGTTGATATCGGAACAACTTCCATTCACGTCCGGGTTGAAATGACAGCCAGCCGGGATGGCCAAAGCGACGAAGAACACGTCACGGCCGCCGAACTGGTCTACGTTGCTGTCAAAAAGGGTGCTGACGGGGATCTTCACAAGGTTCCGGTACAGGAAGGTTGAATCATGGGCTACAAAGGGACGTTGCAACGTACTGATTTTGGGGATCGGATGAAAATGCTTGAATCAGGTACATCCGACCGCCTGATGCCTTTAGTGCCCGTCCTCGCCCGATTGGACGGACGGTCATTCCATTCCTTCTGTAAAGGGTTGCGCAAACCCTTTGACCCGTTCTTTGGAGTGGCCATGCAGCAAACTGCCGAATGGTTGGTTAGAAAGACGGGAGCCCTTGCAGGTTACACCCAATCGGACGAAATCACACTAATGTGGTTTTCCGACGATCCTACTAGCCAGAAGGTGTTTTTTGACCGGCGTCTCCTGAAAATGGTTTCCGTACTTGCATCTTTAGCTACCGTCCGTTTCAACCAGAAATTCTCCGAAAACTGGCCAGATTTCATTGATCCGGAAAACCCGCCCGTGTTTGACTGCCGCGTGTGGGTCGTCCCCAATAAGGACGAAGCAGCAAATTCCTTCTTGTGGAGGATCGAAGATGCCAAAACCAACAGCATCCAAGCGTTGGGGCAGGCCAACTTTTCCCACAACCGACTCCAGGGAATGAAGAACGGCGAAATCGTCGCCGCCTTGTTGTCGGAAAAGGGGATCAACTGGAATTTCCTGCCACAACAATTTCGGTTTGGGACATTCATACAGAGGAAAACAGTCGTCCGCCCCTTCACCCATGAGGAATTGGAGAGGCTTCCCAAAAAGCACGAAGCCATAACCAACCCAGGGCTCCTGGTTGAACGGTCGGACGTAACTACCATGCCCATGCCGGACTTCGGAAAAGTACAAAACCGCGTAGGGGTCCTGTTCAACGGGGAAGCCCCGATCATGCGCACGGAAACGTGCCCCTAACGAAAAAGGAACCCATCATGTTGAGTTCTACAAAGAAAGCATTACAGATTGAACTGGAGGACCTCCAAAGGCTCAAGAAGGAAATCCTACGGGAAGAACGGCATATCAAGGCACTCCTCGGTATCACCCAGAAACCCAAAAAATACCCAGAAGTACCTGGTGAGGAAGAGGAAGAAGACCTGTAAAGAGAGACCCCTAGGTATGGAAAAGAACCAAAAGTACAGGAAGGTGAAAAAATGAGGAATCTGCAAACGTTGAAGAGTGAAATAAAGACCCAACTGACGAGGTTGGAACAGGATGCAAGTCTGTTACGGTTAGCCTTGCGCAGCCTGGAAGGCAGTACCGACCCGACAGTTGGCAGAAATAGCAGGAATAGCAGGAACCGGAAGACAACCCTTTCGGTGATCATGGACATCATCGCTACGCAACCTGCCAAGGCTACGACCCGCTACCTTCTTCAGAAGGTTTCCGCCGAAGCCCGCGTCAAGACAGGAACCGTAACCATGGCTTTGTGGCATGCCAAAAAGGATGGGTTGCTGTCCAAGGTCGGAACTACGTGGCGGCGCACAAAGTGAAGAAGGTATGTGGAATCTATGGCGGGGGTTTCAATCCCCCGCACATAGGTCACGTCATGGCGGTGCAGCACGCATTGCTGTTCGGAAAAATGGATTCCGTCCGGGTTTTCCCGTGTTGGAGGCATGCTTTCTCCAAAGATGTCGACCTAGTTCCGTTCAAAGACCGTGTCGAAATGGCCCGGTTGGCGTTTGTCGGGGATCCCAGGATTGTCGTTGATGATTTGGAAATCCGATTGTGGACATGCCACACAATTGATCTCATTAAAAGTGTAAAGGAAACAGAACCGGAAACGGATTTTGTCCTAATCATCGGGTCGGACAACCTTGCCGTTTGGCAGAAATGGCACCGTTGGCAGGACATTGATCGGATGGTTGGAAAATTCATCGTACCGAGACAAGGGTCAACGGATTCTCCTTGGGCTATTCCGGATATCAACAGCACGGAAATCCGGAAATGGATTTCTGAAAACGAATGGGAAAAAGTCGAAAAAACGGTCCCCCCTGAAGTGGTGGCTTTTATCAGAAACAAAGGGTTCTGGCAGGGACAACTACGCAAAGACTGAAAAGGGATTTCCATGGAAGACAACTACCTTGAAATGGAAGATGGTTTGTATCTGCGAACGATTGGGCCTTTTTTCATCACCGATAAATTCCCGGACCTCCCAGGTGTGTATTGCTTGAACGGTCCTTGGAAATCCGTAGTGCGTGTTTCTGGTTGTGAATCAGGGGCGATTATAATCACGGTCCTATTGGATCCGAAAATTGCCAAAGAACACCAAGTCTTGTTGGACAAGTACCAACAGGATTTAGAAAAGTGGCCAGAAATGGTTCGGATATGGGAATCCACTACAGACCACAAAATGGGATTTTTCAAGACCGAACGCCCGAAGGAACCCGTACCGCCACCCAAGATGGGAATAAAAATAGCGGTCTTGTATGCGGATGACAAAGAGCCCTTCAAGGTTCGGGGAACCTTAACTCCGATAGGGGTTGTGGATGACACACATTTCTTCAACGTCACCGACGAATTGGAACCTCCTTCCGACTTTTTTGGAAGGCTTTTGGGGCGATGAAAATTTTTTCATTTTTTTCTTGACATTCACAAAACCCTGTGTAATAGTGGATTTGTTGTTAGGGTTTTGAGGAAAATGAAATGGAATCAGTTGGAACAACCTTCGGCGGTAGGAAACCAAATGGCGGGCATACCGCCATCGTGAACCCCGCCGTCGCGTCAGCAGAACGCGATCCAAATAGCTTTCCCCACGTAGATGGGGATGATCCGGGAGTTCCTGGCATGTAGCGTCTCGTCGCAAAGCACGGACAGGCGCCACAGAAGCCGGGAACCGAAAGTTCCCGGCTTCTCACGTTAAAAAAGAAACGGCTTGGAATTTGAATCTTCCCGGTAGTTGAAATCGGGAACAGTTATTTGACAACTGAATAGAACAACGACATGACAATGACGAGGGTGGCAGGTTTGCCACCTGTCACCCTCGTTTTCTATTGTGGTGGACGTAGATCAATTGGAAGATCGACAGACTGTGGCTCTGTAGGTTGCGGATTCGAACTCCGTCGTCCACACGCCTGACAAACCCAAGCAGCCTCTCCGTGGCGTCAGGCATCAACCCGTGGAACCTGCCAAATAGGTTCACGGGGCCAAACGCTTGGAAATAAAATAATTCACTAGGCAGAAATCGTTCACCCTTAGCTCAGCGGTAGAGCGACGGGCTGTTAACCCGTGTCAGCACAGGTTCAATCCCTGTAGGGTGATCCAATTTTTATCCATAGTGACGAAGCCGAAGGAGTCGAGGCACCGGCCCGTCAAGCCGGATGAAGCGGGGGCGGGTCCCGTCGTCACTGGTCTGGTAAATCAAGCAGCCTCCACGTTGGCACCAGACGGTAACCTACTATCCTAAGAAGAAGTAGGGCTAATTGCTTGATCAAGAATTTTTTGAATACTCTGAGAAAGGGTGGGTAGCTCCCATCCCGGAATCTGGAACAACTGACCCGAAAGGGCGGTTCACCCAACAACCAGACTCTGACAAGGCTGGCGAGGTGGCAGAGACTGCAGGAACACTGTCGTTCCAGATTCCAAATTTTTTGACCGGGGTGTAGGGAAGTAGGTATCCCACCTGGTTTGGGACCAGGAAACTCGCGAGTTCGACCCTCGCCACCCCGACCATTTTTGATTCAAACGGACCGTGGGGCAGTCTGGTAGCCCGCGTGAATGGGGTTCACGAAGTCGCTGGTTCAAATCCAGTCGGTCCGAATCCGATGATCCAAGCAGCTTCCACGATAGCATCGGATGTCAACCTGACAGAACCTTTTTCAAGGGGTTTCAGGGCTAATCGCTTGGGAAATAATCCGACACTGGCCTAACCCGGTAAGGTGCGTGCTTCGGGAGCACGAAATTCCCGATTCAAACTCGGGGTGTCGGACCATTTTTGGGTAAAAACAAGGAATTCCTTGTGGGATTTACTTTGTAAGGAACTGAGTTATGGCAAGGACAAGTGTAATTTATAATCTTTCAACAGAAGAATTCAAAACTGTTGTAGAAGAAGCCTTTACAATGACGGACATATTAGAAAAATGTGGTCTTCGTCCTGTGGGGTCTAACCGAAAAACCGTTCAACGCAGGGCAGAAAAAGAAAATGTATCGCTAAAACATTTGAAAAGCATACAGGGAAAAAGACCATCCCAAGCAATCCCCTTGGAAAAAACAATGACGGAAGATTCTTCTTATAAAAGCAGCCGTCTAAAAGAGAGATTGGTCAAATTAGGTATTTTGACTGACCGGTGTTCCATTTGTGGCCAAGCCCCTGTTTGGAACGGTAAGCCTTTAGTGCTTCATTTGGATCATATCAACGGAAACCATGAAGACAACCGATTGGAAAATCTTCGGATTGTGTGTCCTCATTGCGATTCTCAACTACCCACGTACAAAGGGAGAAACAAGTACCACGCCCCTAAACCCAGATGCGATTGCGGGGCTGTGAAAAGCCGACCTTCAAAACACTGTCGGAAGTGTGAAGCTAAAAACCGAATTAAGAGATCGTAGCTCAACTGGTAGAGCAAGTGGCTTTTAACCACTAGGTTGAGGTTTCGAGTACCTCCGATCTCACCATTTCTAATATGCGGACATCGTCCACTCTTTACTGGCGGGAATACCGCCATCACGTTGAAGCTGCCCGCTCCAATTTTTTGGTCCCGTCGTCTAGTGGCCCAGGACGCTGGCCTTTCACGCCGGAAACACGGATTCGAATTCCGTCGGGACTACCATTTTATTTTTTCACGGCTTGGTTTCTTTTCCTGTTCGGTAGTATGCGCGTGAAGCAGATTTTTCAGTGAAGCAGCTTCGGGTATAAGCAGAAGGTCTTTGAAAAATGTCGGGGTGTGCAGTTTTCGGATACTTCATTGTCAAGAAAATACCGAAAACGATCAGTTGACCCCGACAATCGTTCTTTGCTTCCAGGGTGCAGAATGCGGTTACTCCAGACTTGTCATCTGATCCCGTACCGTATTTGACCGATTGCCTGGAGGCTCAATTCGTGAAAGTGAAGGCGGTGTGCAGATGTGCGGTTACTTCACATTTGGGGTGGGAGGTCGTGGGTTCAAGTCCCACCTTGGCCTTCGGGTCAAGTAGCTCAGTCGGTAGAGCGCCAAAACGTTACCGTCATCGCCTGTTGATCGCCTTCACTTTCAAGTTGATCAGGTTTCCTGTAACCCGGGTGTGCAGAATGCGGTTACTTCGGAAAAAATCTGGATATGGGGGTTCAAATCCCTCTGGAAGCGCAAGTTTCCATCGTCTAATGATAGGACACCAGATGATAAAGTCCGCATCCGATTTTTGACCTGGGTTAATTTCCACCCTTACCTCAAAAGGAGGTGTGCCTTGAACTTCAGTAAGAAGACGAAAACGGAAGCGGCTGTATCGGTCACCAACAAGGCTGGCGGGAAAGGCTATCGTGCCTCCTCGGCTTTGGACGCCCTCATCATGAAAGTGGGGAAGCCTGGATTTTCCGAACCCACTTACTACGGCGATCCCCAGGAATCCATCATGAAGAAAATGGGGGACCTGGAAGTCAACGTGGAAAACTTGACCGAAGAGGCAGTATCCATCCTTGAGGACATTGTCCTGGCGGTCAAGGATGCCGTGCACAGCAAGAAGCAAGACGAGTTGGCGGATGTCCTCCGTCTAGCTTGTTACCTGCGCAACGAAAACAAGATCAGGATGACCCCACAGGTCATTCTGGCCATGTGTTCAAAGATTCCGGCACTCCAACACCTGTGCCGGCTGTATGCCCCGAAGATCGTCGTGCGGGCGGACGAAATCAAAGAAGCCTTTGCGGCTGCCCGCTTCCTGTTCAACCCGGTTTCCAAAGATGACAAGTACGGTCGTGCGTCCCATCATGGGACCATTTCCAAGTCGCTGAAGAAGGCTCTTGGGGATTCCTTCTCCCGTTTCCCGGAACGGGACTTCCTCAAGTGGGCAGGCAAGGGAGACATCAGCTTCAAGGATGTCCTCCTGATGTGCTATCAGGCGTTTGACGGAAAGTCCAGACCCGCCAATTGGCCAGTCAGTCCCGCCATGTGGCGATGGTTGGTGTACGACGAAGTCAGTGAAGCCGTTCCCCAAGCTTTGGCTTGGGAACAGTTGAACAAGCTGGCTACCTGGGGTGAGGAAGCTCGTGAATTGGTCCGGAAGTCCGGGGCTACGTGGGAAGTCATTGCTTCCAAGTTCGGCGGATCCACCGATCCGAAGCAGGCTGCGGAAGTGTGGGAATGGCTTGCGACGGCAACGACTACGGACGGAAACAAAACACGCCGTGTCATGCCTTATCAGGCAACCTTGATGAACCTGCGCAACTTCGCGGAAAAGGGCGTATCCAACAAGGCCAAGAATGAAGTAGCCAAGTTCTTGGTTGAAGCGGCTCCCCATTCCCGCATGTTGCCGATGCAATTCATGTCGGCGAGGAAGGCCGTTGAAGACCCCTTGTTCCAGAAGGCTATTGCAATGGCCATTGACGCCACTGCGGATAGTCTGCCGGGGCTGCTTGGGTCTACGGTCGTGGCAGTGGATACTTCGGGGTCCATGGAAACGCCTTTGGTCCAACGTCAGAATACATACCGCGGCAAGACCCAGAATCCCATGACGGTGAAAGAAGCGGCGTGTCTGCTCGGGGCCATTTGTTACCGCAAGGCGGAAGGATGGGCCATTATCGGGGCACTGGCGTCAGGTTGGTCTCAAATCAAGGTCAGCCAAACTTCATCCGTCTTGGACGTGGCCAACATTGTCCACGAACGTAACGTTGGAGCCGGAACTAACCTGGGGGACCTGTTTGCTACCCTCAAGCAACAGAAGACGATGCCTGACCGTATTATCCTTCTGACCGACGGTCAAAGCTGGATGGGCGAACGTTCCTGTTATTACGGGAGCACCAGCGGTTCCTGCAACGACAACATCAAGGCATACCGGTCGGCGGGGTGGACCGGGCACCTGCATGAAATCCACATGGTTCCTTACGAAACCACGGCGTCCGAACCCGACAAGAAGTGTCACGTGTTTTCCAGTTATTCCGAAAATCTGGTCAACATGGTGCGAGCTGCAGAAGGGCTGGAAGCCGAGTCCGAAAAGGTGGACACCTTCAACGTGGAAGCCTTCAAGGCTGAAATGCGAAAGCTGTATCCGTAGCAATGTTCCCCACGTATGTGGGGGTGTTCCGACCCTGTGGGAGAATATGGGGACGCCCTTCTTTCACAGGATCTTCCCGTGGGTTTGGGGGACGCCTTAAACCCACGGGATCTTTTCATGGCGGGCCGTAGCTCAATTGGTTAGAGCGCAGTCCTGATAAGGCTGAGGCCGTGGATTCAATCTCCACCGGCCCGACCAATTCCGTTCTTTAGGGTAAGTGTTTGTGGATGATTTGATGCGGAGTGGAGCAGCGGCTAGCTCAGCAGGCTCATAACCTGAAGATCGGTGGTTCGAGTCCATCCTCCGCTAACCCGACAATTCCAGACAGCCTCCACGACGGCGTCGGGTGTCAACCTACCTAAAAGCTAAGGTAGGGCTAATTGTCTTGGAAAAACGACCCCCCTGATTTCAGCAAGGAACATGACAAAATGACCCCTGATTTTGACATTGCGGATGTGAAAGCCCCGGAAGGAAGGTCCATCAAATTCACCATTAGGGAACGTTTCGGACCCCGGGTGTGGAAGATGACAACTGTACGGACCCAGGACGATTGGGATCCGGTCATTGAACCGATGCGGAAACCGGAAGACATGAAAGCCGGTATGGATATCCTGATCTGGTTAGGACAAGACGAATGCGGCAGGGACCATTGGAGAACCGAAAAGGTTCTGGAAGACCCTGTGGGATCGTTCCATACCATCCCCCGTGAAGATTGTTTCAGGCCCTTGCAGTTTGATGAAGACCGGCAGAGCTGGATCGAAGGCGGATTCATCTACCTTCACGGTATGGAAAGACTGGAAACCATCAAATAAGCCCTATGGAAAGGTAAGGAAAAATGAAAGTTTCAGGACAGGATTTGATTCAAGCCATCAAGGAACAGTCACACCTCCGGGACCTTACCGAAACGGAGTTTGAAGGATCCTTGTATGCCTTTCCCAGCGAAAGCAAGGATTCCCCGGAACGGGTTATGGAACGGCTCCTTGACATTGAAACGACAATTGCAAAGCTCCAGGCAGCGCAAGGGTTGTACAACCAAAAGGTCAAAGTGACGGTGTCTGGTGAAAACCTCACTTTGGCCGAAGCCGTCAAACGTATCGGGGGTTTGGCCCGTGTGGAAGCCTGTTGGCGGAAAACGGCGAAGTCTGGAGGGGAAGATCAGTTATACGGGCGCCGCATGGAAAGACCCGCAGTGGCCGACACGGAATTCGCCAAAAAGATGATTGAGGCTAAGGTTGCCAACCAGAAGGCAAAGGAAACTGCCAAAACTGTGGCTAACCTGCGTTCGGCCATTCAGGCCGGAAACACGAAGAGGGTTGAAATTGAAGGTTTGGACCCGGACTGCTTTGTGTAGTTCAGGTTCGGGATGCAAGTACCGCAAGGGAACGCGTCCAGACGTGGAAGACCATTCAAATATACAGGATACGGATTCAATGACACCGCACCCCCACCTGATCCCAACGTCCCGATTGCTTAGGACGACAAAAGGGCATACTTGGTGTCGATCCGGATGCTCCCCTACTTCCTGCTTTCGGTCTTCCACGTTCTTGTCAAGGGGCTTTGGCGCAATTGGTAGCGCGTCTGCTTTGCACGCAGAAGGCAGGGGGTTCGAACCCCCCAAGCTCCAGTCCGACGATCCCAAGCGGCCTCCACGACGGCGCCGGATGGTTAACCTGTAGAAAGTTTCTGCAGGGCTAACAGCTTGGGAGAAATTTTCATGTCACAAGAAAGGAACCTGAAATGATCCGTACCATTTGTAAAATGGCAATCAACACCCAAGACGACCTACCAGTTACCGACAAGGTGTTGTCCTTGGAAATTTTCCCAGTGAACAAGACTAACATGGTTTCCTTGTCCGTAGGGGATGAATTTTCCATTTCCGTAACGCTTGATGATCTGTATGCAGCGGTAGACGCTTTGTTTTCTTCACGCCCAGAATAATTGGCCTAACATCCTTTTCAGGAAAAGGCTTCCAACGGAAAAGAGAAGGTTGACAGGGGCGTTGCATTGATGGACGCATGAAGGAAACAGCAAAAGAATGGATGACAATCTAGACAGGGTTTTGGGTTTCTACGAACGGGCATTTGAGAAAATCCAAGAAAAGGTTTTCGGTCCTGAACTACGGGAACCCGTGGACCTGGAAACCATGAAACTCAGTATCCAAAGAGACTTGGGGGTTTCAGCCCAGGCAGTGGAACTGGTCCGTTTAGCTTTGGAACAAACGAAGAGCAAAACCAAGAAAGATTTGGTGTGATTTTCTTTGGAAGAGTCGCCTAGTGGCTTAGGGCGGCGGTCTTGAAAACCGCAGATCCTTAACGGGATCCGAGGGTTCAAACCCCTCCTCTTCCGCCAAAATTTGGGCTGTAGCTCAGAGGATAAAGCAGCCGCCTCCTAAGCGGAAGATCGCGGATTCGATTTCCGCCAGCCCAACCAATTCCAAAACAACCGGGGCGTAGTTCAGATGGAAAGAACACCGGCCTTCTAAGCCGAAAGTCGTGAGTTCAAGCCTCACCGCCCTGAATCCGACGAACCTAAGCAACTTCCACGAAGTGTCGGATGTCAACCTGCAGAAACTGTAGGGCTAATCGCTTGGGAAATGATCCGTTCAATGATTTCAAGGTAGGGTTTAGAAGTTCGTTCTTTGAAATACTTGAAAAGATACCTCATTTTGAGGGATTAACTCAGTGGTAGAGTGCCGGTCCTACAAACCGGATGTCGGCGGATCGTTCCCGCCATCCCTCACCAACCTATAACTAGCCGCCCGTCGCCCAACTGGAAAGGGCACCAGGCTACGAACCTGGAACAGTGGGGATTCGACCTCCTCCGGGCGGACCATTTCATTCTGGGGGCTATCCAAAGTGTTCCCCACTTACGTGGGGCTGTTCCAGGCGAGTTCAAACCTTGCCCCAGATGCGGGAATAGCTCAGTTGGTAGAGCAATAGCCTTCCAAGCTATGGGCCACGGGTTCAAGTCCCGTTTCCCGCTACCCGGTCAAACCAGACAGCCTTCACGACGGCGCCGGGTGTCAACCTGTGAATCCTTTTCAAAGGGTTTACAGGGCTAATGGTCTGGAAAACAATAATTTGCGAACGTAGTGCAGTGGTAGCACGCAACCTTGCCATGGTTGAAGTCACGGGTTCAAATCCCGTCGTTCGCTCCATTTTTTATTCAAAACCCTGTAGACTACCGACTAGGTCAGGAGCCCCTCAAGCTCCAGGAACGGGGTTGGCACCCGTCAGGGTTACCATATGGGGCTGTAGCTCAGTTGGAAGAGTGCTTGCTTCGCATGCAAGAGGTCGGGGTTTCGAATACCCCCAGCTCCACCATTTTCATTCTTCCCAATCAGGTTCCCATGAAGCTTCAATTTCGGCATCGATGCGGGCCTGCCGGTGTTCCATCCGATGACAATTGGGACAGAGGATTCGCAGGTTGTGCAGGCGGTTGTCATGATGGTCAAAATTGATGTGGTGGACTTCCAGGACTTCCGAACATAGGTCCCACCCGCAGCAATCACACCTGTGGGGGTTGTTGCCGAAGGCGAGTTTCCTGTAGGACTTCAACTTCATGATCCGCCAGGACCGCCGATGCTTGCGGCAGCACCAAAACACACCCGTTTTGGATCGGGCGATGGCAGCGGCAGTTCGGTAGATTGGTTTTCCACAGAAAGCGCATTGTTGGTTAGGATTGGGCATGTCAAGTTCCTTTCAGGGTAGAATACCCTGTTCGGTCTGGGATGGTCTAGTGGCAAGACTTTGGGCCTTGGACCCAAAAACGGAAGTTCGAACCTTCCTCCCAGAACCATTTTCTTGAACCGAAAGGAAAACGAAAAATGTCAACATGTAAAACGTGCGGAAAAACATGGACGAAAGACCATCCGGTTTCAAAATTCTGGTTCACATGCAAACCGGATGAGGGAACCAGCGAAGGACATCCGTTTGACAATATGACAATCATCGGATACCCTAATTGCCGGCCAGACTGGCCCCCGCCGCCTGAATTGGAACCCATTTTCGGAGAAGGATAATACATGCCTTGGGACGACAGATTGGTGTGGGAAAAGAAAGGCTTCATTACCTTCATTGGGGACGATGAATTTGAAGCTGAACTTGACGACGGTTCTCTCTACCAGGGATGCAATGAAGATTTTTGCGTCCAAGAACAAAGTAAAGTATCCATCGGTCTGAGGATAATTATCAGGCATTGGAAAAGACACTATCAGGAGGGACAGTATTCAGGCTTGAAGTTGTGGCAGACCGTCTTGGAATAACACCGTCACCGAAAGAAGAAACGACATGGAAAATTTCCTGTTTGTCGTGTTTTTGGTGAAATGTCCCGTGTGTGGGTCGGAAAAGATTTTCCTGGGTTTGGTTGGGACCAACATAGCCAAATGCCTCAACTGTAGTGCCCGTATAATGCTGTCCTGAACCAACGGAGGACCGGTTGGCATGAAGACAATAGTAGAAATCTTTGGGGTACTTGGGATTGTAGTCTGCACTACCTTGAAATTTGACAAAGGTGTAGACGTGTGCAAGAATCTAGTTCTCATGGTAGCCCCTTACGACATGAAAGACTGAATCATGGCGGACTGCATCGGGTATGCCGGACGGTTTCATAAGCCGTTCCGCGAAGGGATCGTGTCCCTCGTCCGCTACGTGGGTATGGCCGAGAGGCAAGGCACGGGTCTGCAAAACCCGGCACCCCGGTCCAAATCCGGGTGCCCACTGCCCGACAGAACCGAGCAACCTCCACGAAGGTGTCGGGCGTCAACCTATGGGAAACCACAGGGCCAATTGCTTGGATAATTGCTTGGGTTAACAAGGAGGGATTCCGATGGAACAAAGGCTGATTGAAATCAGGGCCGCCGAAGGCGGGGAAGATGCCAAGTTGTTGGTCAACGACCAGTTAGGGGTGTACACGAAGGTGTGTGCCATCTACGGTCTTTGAAACCGAATACATTGACGCACGTCCGGGTTTTATCAGCTTTACGGTCACCGGGGAAAAGGTTGCCGTATTTGACCAGGAAGCAGGTGGCCACAGATGGCAAAGGGTCCCCCCAACCGAACGAAAGGGACGGGTTCACACTTCAACAATAACGGTTGCCGTTCTCCCGCTTCGTGAATCCGTGGAATGCCTTGATTTGAAGGATGTAGTGATTGAAACCACGAGAGGTTCGGGACCTGGCGGGCAGCACCGGAACATGACGGACAGTTGTGTAGTCGTCCGGCACATCCCGACAAAAATCTCTGTCCGAGTTGACATGCGGTCGCAACACCAAAGCCGACGCATGGCTTTGGCCATCTTGTCGGCTCGGTTGCAGGAACGGGAAGAAACGGCTTCCCTGGACGCTGCAAACAAACAGCGCAAAAGCCAGATCGGTTCTGGTCAGCGTGGGGACAAGATACGTACCTACCGGACACAGGATGACCTAGTGAAGGACCACAGGACGGGCAAGAAGATGTCCCTGCACCGTTGGGTAGAAGGAAGATGGGATTGGTAATAGGTTCCCTCAAAGAGGTGCCGGCAATGAAAAGAAGCCCGCAGATACCTGTTGAAGAACTGAAAGTACGGATTGAACGGACAAAAGCTTTTCTTTCTACGCCGGAAGGACGAAAGCAACTGCAAGAAGCCTTCCGTCGTGGGGAAGAAGAAGCGGAACGCATCAAAAAGGCGTGCATTCCAACCCTTCAATCCCTTGAAGAACCCTGCACCATCTAAGTTGAAGGTCCTGTAGCTTAATTGGTCAAAGTCTCCGCCTCATAAGCGGCAAGATCCGGGTTCGAGGCCCGGCAGGACCACCAATTCATGAAAGGAACTCCATGAGCGGAGCACAATGTAAATACCGATCCGTGTCCAGCACCTGTCAGGACTGCGGGGAAACCTTCGTTTACATCAAGAACGGATCCTTTACGAAACAACGTTGGCGTTGCGACAAATGTGACCAAAAAGCCAAGGAATTCCGTAGGAAAGACAAGCAACATGCCGACAGACCTAAAATGCCCTTTGTGTGGCCGGATGATGCCCCCGGGTTTGATGGAAAAGCATCACCTGCGTACCCGTCGAACGGACAAGGACGAAACGGAAAAGGTTTGCCGGGAATGTCACAAAACGATCCATGCTTTGTTCCGGAATCAAGACCTGCGGGATCCCCGATTAGGACTTGACAATTTGGAAGGGCTTATGGAAGATGGATGTTTCATCAAGGCATTGGGATTCATCAGGAAACTTCCGCCGGGCAGCTTCTTGACTACCAGGGAATCCAATCACCGGAAAGGACACAAACGATGACGGAAAAGATATTGCTGGGCATCCTCAAGTTCACGAGCCTTCCTAAAAATCACTGACTAGCCCTCTTAGGACCTATTATGTCACACTGCCCTGTAGTTATAGGGCAGTGTGACATATGAGTTCTGGGGCCAACCTAGCCCTAAATAAAAGTCCTGTCGCTGTCCTGTTCGGTTCCTTCCTGTACTGTAAGAAAGGGTTGTGTCATGGATGCGCAGGTTTTGGCGTTAAATAGCGGCTACATGCCCATTGACATCATTCCGTGGCGGCAAGCCATCACCGATGTTTTCAGCGGCCGTGCCGTGGTTGAGGAAAACTATGAAGACCTGTTCATCAGGACTTCATCCATGTCATTTCCTATGCCCTCCATTATCCGGTTCGTGACGAAAGCTTTCGGATTCTTCCGCCGGGGTGTCAAATTCAACCGGAAGAACATTTGGCTCCGGGACCGGGGTGTCTGCCAGTACTGTGGTCACAAAGTGCCCGTAACCAACTTCACCTTTGACCACGTAGTTCCGCGGAACCAGGGCGGAAAGTCCGTGTGGGAAAACATCGTTGTGGCGTGTCATCCCTGCAACCAGAAGAAGAAGGATATGACCCCGGTACAGGCGAAGATGAAGCTCCTGACGAAACCCATCAGGCCGAAGAACCTTCCTGGGTTATGGACCCCGATGGGTTGGAAGGAAGAAATGCCCAAATCTTGGAAGGCGTTCCTTGCTTCCGAACGTTACTGGAACGACACGTTGGACGCATGAAACGAAAAGGCCAGGGAAGCTTCCCTGGCCTTTTCGGTCTTTGGACGAAAGTTACTTTTCAGGCAAGGCCGGTTTCTTCCCGAACACGTCAAGAGGCTCGTTGTCCTTGCCTTCCCTGAAAACCGCTTCGGTCTTGGTGCTGGTCACGATAGAATAATCCAGGACGGTGATTTTGCCGTCGCCATCAATGTCCTTCGCCGGAGCGTTATCACCAACCATGACGTTGGGGATGTCAAAAAAGCCACGGTAGACCGATCCGGGGAATTGTTGGATATGGTCCCGGAACCTGCGTTGCTTGTCCGCCAGATCCTTCTGGCCTTGGGCGAAGGTGTTACGCCCCGCTTCAATGACATCTTGAATCTTGCGGTACATTCCCGGATCCAAAGTGGGGTTGGATTCCTGGATCCACTTCATCATAGGGCTTTCCCCAACGGGATAACGTGCCTGCATCAAACCCAAGTAAAGGTCCTTGGCATCGCCCTTGTATTCCTGGGTAACTTGGGCAACTTCCTTCACCGACTTCTAGAACTTGTCGTAGTCGGCCTTGTTGGCCGACACTTGTGCAACGGTCGTGTTCTGGAGTGCGACCGCCGTGTTGCTCCACGAAATGCCCCCGAAGACGACCACAAGGACCGTCACGAAGACAAACAACCCGATCCCGATTCCGATTACCTTAGCCATTAGTTTCTCCTTTTGAAGCGTTGTTTCCATTTGTCACCGAAGATGTCTTGTTCGTGTGCCCACCAAATCAGGCCACACGACAACCCGATAGCCATTACGTACAAGAGGACAAGAACCCACGTAGGCGGAGTCGCCGCCGATGCGAGATATTCCCATTCAGCCATTGGTGTCCGGACGAATTTCGTGCTGATGGCATTTCGAATAACGCCAAGACCCTTTTCCCACTCATCCGTTCTCAAACCTTGCAGGCCATCCCGCAAAGCAATTTTCAAGTCTTCAACCCTTGAAAGCGTAACAACCCGGACCCAATTGAACTTACCGTCCTTGACACCGATCACGATGTTGACCGAATTCTTCGGTCCGTACAACCACTTAGCTTCAAGGGCATCAGCCCAAATCGGGTCTGTTTTATCCGTGACGATCATTGTCACATCAACCTGATTTGATGCCCCCAAGTCAGCGTTGATTTCCAGCAATTCCCGATTCCATTCGGGCGGCAGGACTATCCCCGCACTGACGACTTTAGAGACTTTGTACAAATCGTGGATTGCCGGGAAAGGCGGGACGGTTTCCAACATAGCCGGATCAGCGACTTTGTTGACGAGGCTGTAGGGGTCCGCTTTGAGGTAGTTTTGGAAGTGATGGGCGACCGCCGCCGGTTCTCCGATTATGGCGTTCGTCCATGCCTTCGGGACGTTGCTTTCCCAAGGTTCACAGGAATCAACGGAAATGGAATCCCCCGTTGAAACGGAAAGGGACCACCAATAATCATGGGGATGGGCACATTCTTCGTGGGATGACGTACAATTACCGTCCTTGTCCCTGGAATCGCATACGGACCGGCAATGGCAGCAACCTTGAGACCCGTGATCCTTGCTGGTGATCCGTCCGTTCCAGTGTTCCACGTCTCTCATGGAACCCCATTTGCAGATCTGGAACCCTCCGGCACATACAAGGCATCCAATGCCCGTAATGAGCAGGAGCTCTTTCCAGGAAATCCTGCTTGGCCACAGAGAATATGCGGCAGTTCCGAGGACCAAGGGAACTAGAACCAATCCCAGCATGTGCATGGGCAACCTCTTATCTTTCCTCTTTCAACAATTCAGCCGCAAGATTACGTTTCAATGCTTCTGGAGCAATTCCAATGATCCAGTTTTTGCCGCCGAAGGGCCATGTGGTCGTTGAAATGGCAATTTCCGGAATGTTGTATTCCTGGCCCCATTTTTCAATTCGGATAAAGTTTTCCCCGTTTGAATTCGTGACGGCTTCAAGCGAGAGACGGTATGTAGAGGGAATGGGTGCGCCGGACAACAGGCACCCGATTCGGTCAAACAACCAAAGAAAAAGATCCCCGTCTTTGTTCGGGTCATATCCTGCTTTGGTACAAGCCCCAAAGAAACGCCAAAATTCGCAGGAATCCGTTGCACGGGAACGAAGGTACAAATTGTCACAAGCGTTGGAAAATAACTGAGCATCCTTCAACCAAGTTGCATCATCCTGTCTTGGTTTCGGTCTTGGCGTGAATGAAAAGACCACGCGGATTACTGAATTTCGGGAAGTTTCAGTTAAGGCATAAGCCCCTTTATCCATACAGTAACCCCATTTGCAACACGTTTCCGTGGCTTGCACCAGGTTGAATCCTGGAATCACGTCCATCAAAACGAACATGGTGCTTTCATCATTTTCAGGAGGGATGGTTGATTGGGAAGCCAGCTTGGCTTCAATTTCAGCTTTCCTGGAAACCAATCCGGCCCGTTCAATTACGCTGGATTCGGGGAGTAGTGTAATTAGATGTTCCAGCGCAGTCCCTTCCGCCTGGAGCGAATTGTATTCCTTGATGTCCATGGTTCAACCTCACTTTCCGAACATTGCCCAATGCGGAGCAATAGCGCAAATGGCGGTAGATTCCCCATACGTTTTATTCCAGTCCGTGTCGTTGAACACAGCGAACCCGCGCAGGTTGTCCCCATCTTGATCCGGTCTCTTCCCGTAAGGATTCTGCGCAAGCCAGCTCTCTACCATCGGGACAACTGCATCTAAATCAAGCGGGGCTGGAAACTTGGAAACCAAAATTTGGTTATGATCGGGAAAGGCCCAATGAAGAACCAACGCCTTGGCAGGTTGGTCTTCATGCCCATAACTGGGGATAGTTGTGTCCTTGACGGAAAACCCTACGGCAGTTTGGTAGGCGTCAAAGAAGAACGACAACGCCCGTTTAAGGTGTTCCGTCCCCAAAGAACGGACAGTGACGTGGAAGTTACTGTGGTTAAGGAAGTTCTTCATGGGGGTGTTTCCTTTCAAACGTCTCGTCCAACGAGGGAATGGTCCCTGATCAAGTGACCGCATTGGCAACAGAAACCATCCCCGGAATCTACGCAGTAGGAAATCCATTCGTCGGTTTGGGGGTCAATCCTTCCTCCGCACGAATCAATGTCCATCCGGTGAAGTCCTTCATCCAAAGCACCCGTCTGGTCATTGTAGTAAAACTTCACCAGTGAAGCCAAGTTCAGGAATGCTTCTTCAAGGGTATCACCCCCACAAGACAACCGGGTGTCCATCCCCCATTCCCAACGGTTCTGGTCATTCCATCCTTCGGGCGGTTCCTCTTCAAAATCCTTCAGGTCGTTCCAACCCCCTGCTTCAATCCAGACACGGAAAGCAGTGTTACGAGGGTCGGGTTCGGTCCACGACCATTCAAGGGTCGGATCAACCCAAGCGTGTTCAATGGAAACACATTCGTCAAAGGATCCGCCGATCCGTTCTTCCCGTTCAACCCATTCGGATTCAGGGGTTGTGGGATGAAACATATCCTCACCATCCGGGGGCCATTTGACCGTGACAGGATAAGTCCACAAGGGATGTTCCGTGAGCCAGTGGATCATCGCCTTACGTTCTTCAACGTTAGTGGGAATAGGCGGGACATCCCGATGGAAACGACGTGTCACCCGGGACCAAGAAGCTGCCAGGAACGGAGTTGGGTCCAACAGGACATCAGGAATTCGGGTTCCCAACGGAACTTCAACGGCAGTACCCCGAAACCCCACCTGGTACAGTTCCAGGTGAAGCATGGAAACCTTACCGTCAGGACGGTCTTCTCTGATAACCCTCTTGACGTGACCGACCAACTGGCTCCGTCGGATACGGTCCCCTTCCTTCAAACCTTCAAGTTCCTGGATTTCCCCGTAGCAAACAACCCCGGTGGCACCTTCAACCATAACGCCCCTAGTCGGAAGCCACTGTGGGCATCCGGCATTTGGACCTGTGAAGTCTTCAACCCGAACCACAACCCCGTCTTCTACGGCGTGGACTGGCTGTCCTTCCTGACAGTCAATGTCAACACCCGTGTGGACATCGTGTTTCCGTTCCAACCCGAAAGAACCTTCTTCTCCGGCACGGGGGATATTCCAGGGGACACATCCGAGCAGGGGCCATGACCATTTGCTTTTCATTTGGAAAATCTCCTAATTGGAAGACCACAAGACGGTTTCTTTCAGTTCCAGATGGACTACCCGGAAACCTTTGACCTTGAAATCCGTGTTCCCATGAAACCTATGCAGATTAACAGGGTATCTGCGTGCCCTTTCCATCATGATCTTACACATTTCAACCGGTGGAGAACATCGGAAGAAAATGGCTACACTGTTGTATTCATGATCCGAATACGGTCCCAACCATCCGGTAACCGGACGGAAACAACCGTGATCATCGGGAACCCCGACGATATTGTCCGCACACCATTTCAGGAAATCGGCGGGGGCGTCTTTAATGGCAGCTTCGGCATGTCGGACCCCTACTTCACATTCCCCAAGCTGACCCGTGACCCAAGCGCAGAGTTCCCTTTCAAAATTTCCAGCATAGCTGTCGGTATCAATCATAAACGCCCAAGGTGCGGGAACAAATTCGTCTGCTATATTAACCTCTTTGGTCAAGACATTGAAACACGTTAGAACCTGTTGGGTTCGGGACGGTCTTGGAAACGCTTTCAGGTATTTTGCGAAGCTTTTTCAGCCATCCAAGAATCATAGGTATCTCCTTCAATCCCACCACACGTAAAGCATTGGGCGCAGGTCGTTCAAGAAACTGACAGGGTTGACCGCTAGACCAGACCACAGAACCAATGCGATAACCCCGGCCGGTAATTCCGGCCGAAAATCATTCAGATAATGTTGCCGGATTGCTTCGTCTTTTTCCAATGGCGAAAACTCCATGGGATGAGGATCAGACAAACCAACTCTCCGATTCCAAGAACAAGTGGAAATGCCAACAGGTCCTTTTTCATCAACCTGGACATGACCTCGATCCGCTTTGACGGGTTCCTTGAAAAGGTTGGCAGGTGGATCACGGAACCGCACCATCCAATGATCATACGGACAAATACCTGTCTTGAAAACAAGGGTCCGATTATTCTGTCCGTGCAGTTTGGTTTCTTCCATCCAATCTAGTGTGTTGTCGTATCGGAACCAATCCGGTTTGGACACAGGCCTAAACAGCAACATGTTCCGATGTTGTACGACACACCCATATGGGACTGTGCTTTCGTTTTTGTATTGGTAGAGAGCCCGTTGCAATTCAAAGTCAAAATTGGAAGTTGCAAACAGCATATCCATATCAGGCCACATTTTCATGGCTTCGGGGAGAAGCCAATTGCTGATAATCTGCTCCCGGTTTTGCTGAAGGAATTTTCCAAAATCCGGCAACAAATCCCAATCAACATCGGAATTGATTCTAGGATCGTTGGTTTGAACTTCCAAACCATACCCGAGCATTTTGTGAACCCGAATGCTCATGTTGATCTTTCCTTTTAATCCCACCACACGTGGATCATGGGACGCAAATCATCCAAGAAACTGGCCGGATCAAGGGCCAGGTCGGACCAGAGAACCAGAGCGATGACCCCGAAAGGAATCGCCGGACGAAAGTCTTCCTTCAGATGCCGAAGCCTTACCGCATTTCTCTCCAAAGGAGTCAACTTCGGGTCCCATCGGCCTACCAGTTGGTTATACCACCCAGTAGAAATACTCATGATTCCTTTTTCATCCCCAATGGATTCACCCAGTATGTTTTCTTCCGGTTTCTTCTGCCATCTCTTTACGCAGGAGGCAGGGGGATCACGAAAGCGAACCATCCAATGGTCGTGCGGATACAGTCCCATTTTGAAAACGGTAGTCCGATTCTTCATTCTGCGTTGCCGTTCGGTTTCTTCAAAGAAATCCAAGGAATCATCAAATCTGTACCAATCCGGTAACGTCACAGGCCTGAATAGAAGAATCTTCCCGTGTTGTTCAATACAGGTGTCCGCTTTTCTTTCTTTCGCCAAGTCTTGCTTTGAAAGTCTGAATTGAAGTTCAAATTCCGATGTTGCATATTGGAGGGCGTTGGTTTTATCAGGAATCATTTTTGCGATTTCACGGAAATAAAGGTCAATGATTGTTTCCCTGTTTTGTTCCATTGACTGTATGAAATCCAAATCGGTTGACTTGTCAAGGTCGGTTCCTGGCTTGAACCTGGGGTCCTTAACGCGGACATCCTTCAAACCCCATCCGGCCATTTTGTGAATTCGGATTCCCATGTTGTTATCCCTCATCCATTACACGTTGGTTGTATTCGTCAATCTCTTTTACGATACCTGTTCCTGTTCTCATAAGCCACGGCATATAAAGCATACCGTTAATCTTGCACGCCTTTAACACCGTGTCGTCAATGTCCTGACCTGATAACTGAAGGCTCTGATTTGACGCAAACATAAGCATACGCCCGCTACCGACACAAGGATCGTGAACGGTACGAACTGCCATATCCTTCCAATCCCCACCAACATCAAGCGTCTTCATTGTAATGCCAACCATCATTTTGCAGACATTCATGGGGGTAGGGTAGAACGCATTCGGATTCCAATGAGGTCCTTTGCCCTTCCCTTCGGCAATCAGATGTCCAAAGTAGTCGTAAGGATACTCAGTAAGCAATTGAAGTCCAAACTCCCGGCAAAATCTATCCCTCGCCCCAGGCCAAGGTTCCACATTGCCGTGTCCGTCTTCAATATCAAGACCGAAAAGAATCTCGTCCATGATCCATTCAACAGACCGCCAAGGACCGACATGCGATGAGCAAATGTCCACAAGCATGTTCAGGTGCTTCATGGTTTCGGGATTGGGGTAATCAAGGAAATCAAGCTGAGGAATAGGCGTGTCGGGGAGGTGGCCAAGTTCAAAGGTGTCACTCCACCACGCCCAACGCCCCTTAAGATGAAGGCCATCCAGGATCAACAGGTACGGAACAAGCCATCCTTTACTTCCAATGACAGGGGAAGTAAAGGAACTACCTACTTCCTCCAACTTGTCAAATTTATTGATGTCCGGCATGTGCCAAACCTTTCACAAAAGCCATTGGAAAAGAACGTCATTCTCTCCACAACGGGAGCGAAGTTTTGCAATCCAAGCATCAGACTTCAGCTTAAACATCAAGGGAAGTCCTGGGCTGACAAGACCACCTTTGCACACAACCCCTTCAAAGGTCATACCCTTTAGGGTTCCGTCCTTAACCTGCCGAATGAATTCAGCATCAATAGACCCGTGGTGCAGCATCGCTGCATGAGGAACATCCGCGTCGTTAACCAGTTCCATGAACTGGTTCGGAACAAGAATCCCTTTTCGGTGAACCGAAACGTCAATGAGGGAAACAACGTGTTCATCGTCCGGTTCATGCTGTCCCGCAAACGACCGGGGTCCATGGAATTCAAAAAACGCTACGACCCGTTCCCATTTACGGTCACGGAACAAATGGTCAAGCTTATCCGCAGCCGTTGCAATGATCAGGTCGGGAGCTCTCTTCAAGATCAGGTTTGTGTCGTCAAGCAAACCCGTTCGTTTCCCGAACTTATAGAATCCTCGTTTTTGATTCCATTCGGCCCGGATGTTGGAACCGTCAAGCTTGTCAAACGCCCAGAACACACCCGTCTGAACGATTCGTTCAATGGTCGGGTAGTCTTTCACCTAATCCGACCTTTCCCCAACCTTGTTGTTGAAGTCCCGGCATACGTCCAGGCAGTTACCGCGGCAAATCGGGTCGGAAAAGCAGTTGTGGTTCTTCGCCCAATTTACCCGTTCGGCACGCATATCAGGACCAACCTTCCCGATAGGTTTCCCACCTTCCCGCAAATAGATGATGCACGGGTAATGAGAATCCCCGACCACGGCACTGTCATCCATGACCAAGTGGCAACGATCAGAATCCCGTTCCGTCAACCCCCGGACACTTTGCCCAGATTTCATGTTGTTGATCCGGTAATTCAGGATCCTATGTTTGCCCATGCCACGAAGGATTTCCGGCGGAAGTGCTTTTCCGAATTGGGCGGCCGGAATGACCCGAATGTCGTGAACACCCAAAGAATCCGCGAAGGACACGATTTTCGTGATTTCCGCAATGTTGTCTTCGGTCAAGACTACACCAACGGTGGTGTAGCATCTTTCCGACAAGAAGCGGATGTTGCCCGCCACTTTGTCAAAGTGACAGTCTTCCAACCCGGCCATTTTGTTGGCGAAAGACGCGCAACAGGCATCCAACGAAATGGAGAAGTCGTTGGCGCCGGCGGCAAGCAGTTCTTCGTACACCTGCCGGTCCGCAGACCCATTGGAAGAAATAGCGATACGTTTCACCCCGCGAACCTTACACAAGGCCACGAGCCTTTTCAGGTGCGGATACAGGGTAGGTTCTCCCCCCGAAAAACGAACGTTCTGCAGACCATCGTTGATCCACAGATTCAAGATTTCCAAAGCCGAATCCAGGGGCAAGTGCCCCTTCAATCCTTTCACCCCACGGCAATAAGGACAACGAAAATTACACGCCGATGTGACCAGAAGTTCGCATCGACACATCGGAGACGTGCCGTTGATGCTTTTCGCCCTGTCATCCGACAGTGTGTAGAAGCCGATGTCTTCCAGTTTCATTAGTCCATCCCCTTGATGTTGGCCACAGGACGCATACGCCGAGCAATCTTGGCGATCCCTTCCCCTTCCAGGATGCGAAGAACTGCGTCCAGGTCCTTGTAGACGTGTCCACATTCGTCAAGAGGAGTCTGCCGGCTGTTCATCAGGATTCCCTTGACGACAGTCCCGTCCTTGCAAACGACCTTGGCATTGTTCATTTCCGCATCAATATCACCCTGCAAGGCAGCAAATTCACGCTTGGCCTGACCACGGCCAAGCAGACGCCCGGACCCGTGGTTGACCGAACAACCGGACTGGCAGGCCTTGTCAGATGGAAACAGGATTGCCGCCCCGGTCAACATGGAACCCGGAATAAGGACCGGATGACCGGTCTTTTCCCACATCGTGCCGTACAAAGCCGGATGCCCAGCCGGGAATGCCCGCGTAGACCCCTTGCGGTGGACGAAGCCACGGACCAACGACCCATCCGGGAGGTAGATTTCCTCTTCCTGGATCAGGTTATGACTGATTTCGTAAAACGTCTTGGAGGTCTTTCCGAAGACCATTTCGGTAGCCTCGGAAATGCCGTTGGCAATGACATGCCGGTTCACGATGGCGAAGTTGGCCGCACTGTTGTGGTGCGCCCAAAACTGCTTTCCGAGGGGTTCGTCAATATGCAACCAAGCGTCTTCCCGACGGTTCTTGGCCAAACCCCGAACTTCGGCACCGGCATACATGAAATGTTCCGCCGTCTGCCAACCGTAACCCCGGCTTCCGGTATGGATCATGACCCACACTGAGGAATCTTCCGGATCAATCTGCAATTCCACGTAGTGGTTTCCGGCTCCGAGGGAACCGAGTTGCCCGACCATCTTGTTTCGGGCGCGTTCAACCCTATTCACGTCAAAGTAAGCAGGGTCAACCGGAAGGGACTTCCGTTCGCAGACATCCTTGGACAAACCCAAGGCGAAGGCACCTTCCGTCAGGACTTCCATCAGGAAGTTGTAGCTGAAAGAAGGCATCTTGTCGGGACGGTTTGACCCGATACCCGTAGCAACACGCCGGGAAACTTCGTCAATCCACTGACGACGCTTTGCCGGATCGGCCACGTCGGCGGCAATCAACCCTTCAATCTTGGCGTGGAGAATTCCACAATTGTGAACGAAAACACCCGCATCCAATGCAAAATTACCGTACTTTTCAACCGTTAAGCAGTACACATCTGCAGTTTCCGTCAGCCACCGGACCGCAACAACCTTGTGATTATTGTGTTTGTGATAAATGTGCTCTTTAAGGCCCCATTTGCTCTTGTAGGAGCGGCCACAATGAGGGCAGAGAAATTCTGTTACTTTTTCTTTGTGTTGCGTTCTCTTTTTTCCTCTGTTCAGTAAACCGACTTCTCTGGATTTCTGGCGACCTACCTCACTTTGGTTATATTTGATAAGGAACTCACGGCCCCTCAGACCTGCTTTTGCATCAGATTCCTTGTATTTTCCTTTTTCTCTTGCCCGTTTGTGGTTTTCAACTATCATTTCATCCCTTCGGGCACAAAACTTCGGGTCTTTATGAAGTCTTTTCAAGTTCTCTGAAGCCATCTTAGAATACATTTCGGGATACAGCTTATGGGCCTTAGCCCCCCAAATCTCCCCTCTGGCAAGGCGCTCTTTCGCTGTGTCCGAATGTAGTTTCCAGTGTTCATGTTCATCCATTTCAACAAGGAAACGGGGATCATCATTGTCTTTGGAAGGATTGGGGTTCTGTGTATTGAAAATATCGTGGTGTATGATACTAGGCCATTTTGGAACATATCCGTGCAGCTCTCGGAAAGAAACTTTATACATTCGTTCTATGGTGTTATCCATAGGATGTTGGACATAAGAACGGTGCAAAGGCATGAGCGAATCCCCTGGTTTGAGGCACTCCGCTTTTTTGTAGCTTCCATCCCGAAGCATATATTCATGGTCAGGGGTATTTCGAATGCACTTCCCATTATTCAGTTCCACTTCTACGATGGAAGCAGCCCTTTTTGTTCTTCGTGGGCTGTGGGCTAAACCCGCAGTAACTTTTCCTTCGGGGGTCATGGAATAGGTGTAAAAAGTTCCGCCTTCCCCATAAAGACGGACAAGTTCTTCAAATGACAAAGTTCTGCCATCTACCAAGGCAACTTTAGTATCTCCCGTGAAACATGACAGATCGTAGCCCGCCGCTGCCTGTATCAACGTCCCGTCCGTAACGATGACGGATCCGATAGGGACACCATAGCCGAAATGGGTGTCCGGCATCAGGAACACATGAGTCACACCCGGATAGGATGCCGCATTCGCAGCCTGTCGCCACACGTCTTCCTCAGAAGAAGCAAACAAGTCTTCGTTCAGGAATGCTTTGACTTCACATCCCATTTGCGCAACACGCGGCATGCTCAACGTATTGGGTCCGGTTCGAATCACAGTTTCTTTGAATGACATGGTACGTTTCTCCTTCCCCAAGACTACCGGAAACTCTGTCAAACCAAGCCGTGTTGCCGCAGCAGCAGAATACCCAAGAACATCAGCAAGATATGCAGCGTGTTGTCCGTCACCGTGTAAACGATGGCAGCGAACGCCGTAATGACGGATGGGATATGCAGGTCTTCAGGAATCAGAAGGCAAGGTCCGTTTTTGACCCGAATATGGTCAAGGGCGGCGTCCCAATCCTTCATCACATTCCTGCCCCCAATCAAGTCTAACCACTTCTGACCAAGGCCCCAACGGTCAATCGGGAAGTGGGACAAGAAAACCATTCCCCACATCCACGGATTCATCACGGTAGTCGTAACAAGGACGACGGCTACCGTATAGGCTACGCAATGGATCAAGCAAATCCCGAACCCCTTCCAGGACCGCACTGATTTCCCAAGGGCCATCCATACGGGTTGGAAGAGGTAGTCCCCGACGAAATGCCCGAGAATGGCTAGGATCAGCAAGGATTCGGATTCACACGTCATGGTACGTTTCTCCTTCCCCAGGACTACCCGAAACCCCATTAAACCAAACCGTAATAATGCCCGAGGATGGCCAGGATCAACAGGTTTTCGGTCATGCCTTAGGCTTTCCCGTTAAATAGCAGGGAAGGTGGAAAATCTCCGCCTGTCCAGAAGGTTCCGCTGGACGAACCCAGTATCCTTGTTCGCCCTTTGCAACCATCTGCTTACAGACGGGGCATTGTACGGATTGAACACACGTAATAGTTCGGTGGTTTTCGTCTTCTACCAAAGTTCGGGTCACGGGCTTCTTGGGCTTCGGGTTGTCTTTTTCCTTATCCTTGGCAAGAAGTTCTTGCGACAAGGCTTCCATGTTGTTTTGCCGTTTGGCTAAACACGAAACGGCAAAACAACACTTCCTGCAAACCGGACTTTGTTCTGCCAAGAAACCAAAGCACTGCGTGTTTTCCCTAGCTAGTTCCCGGATATACGGATCCGAGTGATAGCTCTCCCCGTCAGTGTCTGTGCTGTTTTCTTGCAGCGGGCTGGGAGGAACGGAAATGGGAACGGAAATGGAAGCCAACCTGTTAGCTTCCGTCAAACCGGCAGTCGTTAACGTCCATTGCCCTTTAGCCAGCCGGTTTGCATAACCTTCCGTCACCAATTCCTTGAAAGCCCACTGAACCCATTTCTCAACCTGCGGTTTCCCACTGGCCTCGTTCAGGCCATACTGGTCCAGCTCGATGCCCATCAACTCACAAACCTTTACGCACACCTTTTCCATAGCAATTCCAATGCCCGTCCCCTGCGTCAGGAAAAGCAAAGCCTTCAGCAGGGGGTCCTTGAAATCCTTGGCTGTCATTGTGTTTGAATCCTTTTCAGATAGTGGTTAGAGGATCTTCCTTGGACACATGGCTGGTGTCGCCTTCGTCCAAAGTAGAAAAGTGAGGTTCCAACAGACCTATGGCTAAGTCCCGATTCTCCTTGTCGGGCAGGCCATCCAGCCATGCCTTACAAGCGACCTTCAGGATGTTGCCGGGAATTTTTTTCTGTACCGAAGTTTCCACTAGGTCCGTGGCATGCCCCAGAATGGTTTCCAAGGCCCGATGGGAGAATTCGGCGAAAAGACGCCCATCCGTGATAGCCTCCCGTAAAGAAACGGTTGCTCCACCCAATTGCTCAAACAGTTTGGGAACCCGACGCGCCAGCATCGGGTACTTTGCCTTCAGGATGGGCTCTTCGTCCGTCCATGCCATGGGACGGAATTGGAAACGTCTTTGCCAACGTTCCATCAGGGATGCGTCCAACGGATTGGACGACACCATACGTCCCCGGTCGTCCCCCGACCCGGCCGTGTTGCCGGTAGCGACAAGGCGGGTTCCAGGAAAAACCCGGTAGATCTTTCCTTCGGGGCCATCCACACGACCTTGGATGGAATCTGCAATTAGCCTCAGGTATTCCGCCTGCTCTTTGTCAGCTCTGTCGAAATCCGTGAACAGGACCAGATAAGGAATGACCCGACCACTTGAAGTGGTGTATCCGTCACGAAGTGCCTTCAGCACTTCGCCCTCTTCCCAAAAGGTACCGTTGGCGTTGAACGCCCGGATGAAAAACCAACTCTGAATGTCGGTTCCCGGCTTGATTTGCCGGATAATTGCTGGCGTTCTCGTTAGCGCCGACCATGCGTGATAGAGGGCGTCCTTTCCTGTTCCCGGAAGTCCCCATACATACGTATGTCTTCCCTTCATAAGGGCCACCAAGGCGTGACCCACGTCTTCACCCAATTCCTTCCCCATTGGGACCCGGTAATGGGCCGGCAGAGGTAGACAATCGTCTACCGAAACATCGGGATTGAAAGGGAACCTGTACCGCCCGAACTGAACCATGAGGTTATCCGGTGTAGGTACTCCGTCACGCCGGACGTTCTTCGTCCGTTCCTTCCATGCTTCTTGGAAGCGCGGGCTTGCCACGGGCAGCCCAGGGTATTCCTTTTCGTATTCCGAAATACCCATATTATGGGCTTCCCTGAGATGGGAGCCCAACCAATCCCCACAATCCTTTTTACATATTGCACATTCAATGCCCATATCAACCTCCAAGGCTAATGGTTTACATCCAAACACTTCGGACTACCCGACACAAAAAATTTCCAAGCCGGGAAAAGTTACGGCTTGGAATTCATTATGTCCCGGTAGTTAGAGCATGAACTGTGTGAAACGGAGGCAGAATGCAAAAGACAGATAACTTGAATCCGATTATCAGGGGAGCTTCATACCGGACGATATACGAAGGCGTCGTCCGGGGGGTCCTCGGAAAAGATGCCCCTGAAGTCAGAAGTATGGGCGAACGGTTTTACAACCAGGACCGTTGGACGGGGCGGGAATTACTGGTACTTATGTGTACTTGGGCGGAAAAAAACCCAGGCTGCGTTCCGACACGAGCTGATGTATCGGAATGGGTTAAGAAGGCAAACAACGCCCCGACCCGCCGCCGCATGATTGTCATCGCCAATACGCCTGACAAGCTTCCTTTACGTACCGCCATGGGATTGGTCGGTGGTGCGTATCACGAAGCTTTCCATTCTTTGTATTCCTGTCGGCGGCAACTTAACGTTGACGAAGCGACAGCGATTATTTTGCCCCGATGGGCGAAAGTACCGGACTGGAGTCGATTGCCAAAGACTTTGTTGGATTGGTCCAATATCATTGAAGACACCAGAATTGAAAAAATGGGCAGGGAAGAATTTGAACCTGCCTTCATGAAGTTAGCGGATTTACAGGATTATATTATCATAAAAGAGAAAGAAAGTTGGGAGGGACAGCGTAGTTCAGGCAAACCCCCCAACGTGTTGTCCGTTGTTAGCAGGACCTTTCGGGATGTTGGCCTTGGTTATAACACGGACATCCAACGGGCGGCTTTGGAACAGTACAAGACCGACTCTCCCGAAGGTTACAGTTTGGTCATGGAGGGGCCTTTAACGCGTTTCCTCCGCGAAACCGTATCTCTGGGAGGAGACGATTTGGGTTGTATTCGTCTTGCCATGGACATCATAGCGGAACTTGTGAAACTGTCCAAAATGGACCAAGATGAACAAGAGGCTGAAGACGGACAGGCCGGAGACGGCAAGACCAAGTGTCCGCAATGCGGTGCGGATGGGCACAACATCATCGTCCGACCCAAATCGGATGGCAACGGTGGAAAAATCAAAGGTGTTGGCATTGCTACCTGTACCGTTTGCGGATGGCAGGACGAAGTCAAGATCAAAGCTACGTCCAAACAAGCGGGTAGCGGATCATCCGATCCCAAAGACACCCCGCAGTTTGTGGGTTTTGACGTAGAAGATTTTGAAACTGGAATGGATCCTGGAAAGGACGGAGAAGGCAAGGAAAAGGGTGAAGAAGGAAAAGAAGAAGGAAAAGGAAAAGAAGGGGGGAGCGAAAGTGATACTGGGAAGGAACAAGGTGAAGGAAAAGAAGGTGAAGGTGAAGGAACAGAAGGTGAAGGAACGAATCTAATAAAGGATGCCCCGCAGGCCTGCGGGGCAGGGGGCCACCATCAAGGCCCGGACCGAATTGCAGGAAATGATTGGTCGGAAGTTACCCAGGCTTTCCTGCAAGAAGTTGCTTCCGGTGCGGATGCCGGATTGCAAGACCTTGCCGCAACACTGGCGGAATCCGTTAAAGCCGCCTTAGATAAGGAATTGTCGGACGTAAATGCCGGGGAAGCCCCTTGGAATCCCTTGGATCTCGGTTTGGACACTGTCCAAGTCGTACTGCCTTCCCACAGGGGAAAGGAATGGGACCTACAACAAGCGGACAGCCTGTTGGCCTCGGTCAAACCGCAAACAGCTTACCTGCGAGCTAGGTTGAGGATGATCGTCCAGGCTATGACCCAAACGGCCGTTTACCATGGGGTCAAAAAAGGAAGAAACCTTTCCGGTCGTTTTCTGGCGGACACCCACGTAGCCATTATGGGTCATAACAGCCCCAACCGGGCGTACTACACAAAAACAACGCGGCTGGATATGTCAATGGCGGCTGCCATCGTCATGGACCAATCCGGCAGTATGCACTGCCGATTGGGATTGGCTACGCAAATCTTTTGCGCGTTGACGGAACCTCTTGACAGTCTTGGTTGCCCGACCCTAGCTATTGGATTCAGAAATGGGGAAAGGGGCGGCAACAGCCCCTGCCATGAAGATTCGGATAACTATCACCGGACGAATGGGGTTACGTACGATATTTTCAAGGGATGGAATGAACGGTTCCGACCCATTCGTTGGCGCTTCGCCAACACCAGAGCAGATGGGGGAACCCCGATGGCAGACGGAATACAGTTTGCCATGACGGGGCTAAAAGGACGAACGGAAGCCAACAGGTTCCTGTTCGTCGTTACTGACGGGGGACCGGACCCAAGCCACGCCCCCGTAGTCCGACGTCAATGTCGTATCGCAAAGGGAATGGGTATCCATATCATAGGGGTTGGAGTCGGTGACGGCGCCGAAGATGTAGTAACCCTGTTCCCGGACCACGTATGGTCCAAAAATGTTTCTGATATTCCAAGGCTGTTGGTAGCCAAGTTGAATGACTTGGTAGACATTCATTGCGGGCGAAAAAGGAATATAACGTGAAAGCAACGCACGAAGTTGCAACAGACAAGAGGGTACTTATCAAAGTCGTGTTTGAACGGGAATCCCCCAATGCGGATTCCCCGACCATTGAAGTAGTGTTTCAGGTGTATTTTCCGGAAACCTTTTCGGTAGATGGAAACATCAGGACGCTGTTCTGGTTGTCCGCAACCCGGGTCGATACAAGGGAAGTCTTCTTCTTGACCGAAGAAGAAATCCAAGAGGTCATCCAAACCGCAGGAGACCATGCGGCTGAAATGGCTCCGGGATGGTGACCAAGATTCCAAAGTTTTTCTGTGTAGACAGGAACGGAATCAGCCGAACAGTCCTCCTTGTTGGCAGACACGCCGTCAAAATTCCCGTGCTTCGTTACGGTTGGAAAAAGTTCCTTCAGGGTCTTCTGGCCAACATGCAGGAACGGGAATTCTCAAAAGCAGGATGGCCAGAACTGTGTCCGGTCAAGTTCAGTCTACCGGGGGGATTCCTCCTGGTGATGCCCCGGGTCCAGGTCATGACCGACGAGGAATTTGACAGGTTTGATTATGTGGGATTCGTCTTCAAGGAAGACCGAAAAATCCCCGTTGAACCCAAATCCGATTCATTCGGGTGGCTTAACGGGTGTGTCGTCGCCATTGACTACGGAAATTGATCGGGTATTCTGTTGGAAATGGTTCCACATCGGAACCTGGAAAGAAGAAAAGAAACATGGACAAGATGGAAATCACCTGCTATGGACCCCGTGGGTCCCGTCCCGCCGCTTCCCGAAAGGGTTTTTCAACCGTTGAATTCGGTGGGGACACCAATTGCTACTACGTCAAAGCCGGCCCATTCCGGATCATCCTTGATGACGGCACTGGGGTCGCCATCCTGGGAGATGACCTGATGAAGAACGGAATCATTGGGGAATCCTTCATCAACCTGATCACGCATTACCATTGGGACCACCTCGACGGAATGTCCTTCTGTATCCCGTATTTCATCGGGACGAATACATTCCACATCCACGGCCCCATTCCGTCTGGTTACGAAGCCACAGGTCAACCCAGATCGGCCGTTGAGATGATGCTGGCCATCCAGCAGTCAAACCCCCTCTTCCCGGTCGCACACGAATGTTTGCCCGCCCGCAAACTTTATACCGGGCATGCGAGGCAATTTTCCAACACCGTCCTGTACACCAACTTGGTGGGACCGACCGGCAAGCAAGAATACCGGCAAATTGAAAACATTTCCGACGTTTTTCTCAAAAAGGATTTGTTGAAGATCACAACCATCCCTTTGAACCATCCCGATGGTTGCCTCGGATACCGGATTGATTGGATGGACATGTCCATCGCTTATTGCACGGACAATGAACCGTTCCGGAAACCCAATGCACAGATCACGAAACTGGCCAAGAATGTCAACTGGTTGTTACTGGACGGACAATACGACGAAAGCGAAATCGGAGGGATGCAGCAAGGGTTCGGTCATGGGACCCCGCAATCCTGCATTGAACAGGCAATGGCCTGCGATGCCAAATTTCTTGTCGTATCCCACCATGAACCGAAACGAAATGACACTTCCTTATCCTTGATGGAACAGGAAGCCCGAGGGTTTGCCCACAGGACTGGATTTTCCTCCCCCTTGGAATTCGCCAGAGAAGGGCGTGTCTGGAACGTCACTGTGGATGGTGTTACTTGCTTGGAAGGAAGTAATCAATGAAACTGGACCAAGAAACAATCAACGTCCTTGACAGGTGCCGGATTGAAGGGAAGACCCTGTTTCTTCCTCAAGGGCAGTTACCCCGCGACCTATACGTGAAGGTTGACAAGGTTCTGAAATCGTTCGGCGGGAAGTGGGACAAGAAGGCCAAGGCACACCTGTTTGACGAGGACCCTTCGGAAGGATTGGAAAACGTCCTGGCTACGGGGGAGATGACGGACTGGAAGAAGGAACTCCAATTCTTTGAAACCCCGCCCGAAATTGTAGCCCGAATGATCAAGATGGCTGATGTCCAGGCAAAGGACAAGGTTCTGGAGCCTTCGGCCGGCAAGGGGGCGATTGTAACGAAACTGTTGGAAGGAGGTGCCACGGTGTGGGCCGTGGAAACAGACCTAAAAATGGCTTCAAACATGGCAGTAAACGTTCTTTCTACCTTCCATATGGACTTCCTGCAATGGCCCCCTGATAAATTGGCGATTCGATCCGATGGAACTTGCTTCTTTGACAAGGTAGTCATGAATCCCCCGTTCCGCAAGCAACAGGACATTGATCACGTCCGTCACGCTTTCAAATTCCTGAAACCCAGTGGAACCTTGGTCAGCGTCATGTCGGAAGGGACTTTCTACAGGGAAACCAAGAAAGCGCAGGATTTCCGAACCTGGATGGACGGATTGGAACACGAAATTGTGTCCTTGGACGAAGGTGCCTTCAAGGCTTCCGGCACCATGGTCAAAACGCGTCTGGTCAAAATCGTCCGAAAGAACTGATCCTGACCTTCAAAACAGAAGAAGGCCCCGACACAATCATGTCGGGGCCTTCTTATTCCTAAGCAATTAGCCCTATTAGGTTACCGTCCGGCACCAACGTGGAGGTTGCTTAGGTTGTCGGATCGGAAGGAGAGGGAATTGAACCCTCAAGGGAGTGTTAGTCCTCGTCCGGTTTCGAACCGGGTGCAGTCAGCCAATCTGCTTGTCCTTCCAAAAATGGTACGTCCGGCCAGGCTCGAACTGGCGATCCCCGGCTTCGGAGGCCGGTGCTCTATCCATCTGAGCTACGGACGCGGAAATTTTGCCATCAAGGCTTTGGCCACGGGGTCTGGCACAAACTGCTGAAAGGGTCCCCCAAGGGCGGCAAGTTCCTTGACCATGGACGACGAAACTTCGGACACGGCCGGATCCGTAACCAGCATGACCGTTTCAATGGAGGGCTTAATCCGTCGGTTGATAGAAGCCAAAGAAAACTCGACGGGAAAATCCTGAACGGGACGAAGCCCGCGGATCATGGCACAAGCCCCAAGTTCGGCGGCAAAGTCAACCAGAAGCTTTCCTTCAGGTAAAGCTTCCAGACGCACCTTGGATGAAAACCCAACCGGGAGTGATTGTTGGATCAAGTCCAACCTTTCTTCCAAAGTGAAGGTCGCTTTCTTGGCGGAATTCTGTGCAATCACTACTACCAACCTATCAAAAAGTTCCGCTGCCCTGCTGATGATGTCCAAGTGGCCATTCGTGATCGGGTCAAAAGACCCTGCATAAATTGCAACACGTTCGGTCATGAAGTGCCTCCTTGAAAGGACATACCCTTTTTCGGGGTAACTTGTTGAAGATGGCTTCATCTTCTTGTCTAAACTACCCGAAGCCCTCCAGTTCCAAGCCGTAAAATTCATGGTTTGGAAAACCATGACCCTTTTTTGAGGAGCTTTTGTCCATGGCTTTGAAAAAGATCCCGGCCATACCCGCTGATTCCGCTTTGACCAAAGCCCTTAATTTGAAGGAAGCATCAGGAAAGGAAAAATGGGACTTTTCTTTCATTGATCTATTCGCGGGTATCGGAGGGTTCCGACTGGCCTTGGAATCCCTCGGCGGAAACTGCGTGTTTTCGTCGGAATGGGACAAGCAATCCCAGGACACCTACGAAAGGAACCACGGGGAACGACCTCAAGGGGACATCACGAAAATCGACCCGTTTTCCATCCCCGACCACGACATCCTGACGGGCGGTTTCCCGTGCCAGACATTCTCCCTTGCCGGAATAACCAGATTGTCAAGTTTGGGCAGGGAACATGGCATGAGGGACACAACGAAGGGAACCTTATTTGGGTACACGAAGGAAATCATTACCGCAAAGCGTCCGAAGATGTTCATCCTAGAAAACGTCAAGAACCTAAAATTCCATGACGAAGGCAGGACCTTCAGGACCATCGTGGAACACCTACAGGGCCTGGACTATGAAGTGTCCTCTTCAATCCAAACTAGCGTCTGGTGGGTCCCGCAACACCGGGAACGTATGTTTATCGTAGGGTTTGATCTCCAACGGTTTGATCCGAAATCGGTTCAGGAAAACTGGGCCTTCCCCGACCCGCCGAAATTGGTAGATGGTCGATTACCTGTGATGAAGGATATTATGGAAAAGAATCCGGATGAACGCTACCGGTTGACTGATCTTCAGTGGAGCACTCTTCAGAATCGTTTCAAGGGACACCAGAAAGGATCCTCAAAGCCCTGGGGATTCAGCTACGATTTGAATTCCGAAGAAACAATTGCCAAGACATTGATGGCAGACATTAAAGGAGGGTCCGCCCTGCTCATTCAAGACGACCCAACCAAAAATCCACGGAGACCAACCCCAAGAGAATGCGCCCGATTGATGGGATTTCCTGATACTTTTCAAACATTGCAAGCACAAAGACTTGTACAGAAACAGTTCGGAAACGCCGTCGTTCCCCCTCTGATCCGCCACATTGCTACGGCAATGCTGCGTGCTACAGACAACTTTCTGCCTAACCTCAATCCGATGCCAAAGGACACCATCCTAAACGTGCAAGTTGTAGCCCCGGAAAAGAAGACTGGAAAGAATAGGAAAATAGTACAAAAAGAACCGGAAGTCTGTTGTGGGTTGGAACAGTTGTTCAATGAAGATCAGAAAACCTGACAACAGGAAATCAAACCTTCCGTCTCCGATAAAAAATGGGCATACTAGTTGTATGCCCGGATTCACCGCTAATGGAAAGCAACTTCCGGAGATAGGTGCTGTGTTTTGGTGAGGTAAACACGGCACTTCATCCGAACCGTCCACCAGCCCTTCTGCCGCTACTGTGATAAACACAGAAGGTGCAGAATTAACCCTAGTGTAACCGCGGTTCTTCTTCAAGTCAAGAAGAAAATAAACGTTATCAAGGGTCGGGGTCATGAAACCCTCCTTCCCCATAACTACCGGGAAAGAAGGGTTTCCAAGCCGTTTGAAATGGAGCTGACGGCGGTGATTGAAACCGCAACTTTCGCCCTACCGAAGCGACGCTCTACCAACTGAGCTACGTCAGCAAAAAATGGAGCCTCGGCAGGAAATTGAATCCTGTTCTGCGGTTTACAGGACCGCCGCATCACCGACAATGCTTCCGAGGCATTTTCCAAGTAATTGGCCCTGCCCCTTTTCGGGGGGAATGCAGGTTGACATCCGACACCTCGTGAAGGTTACTTGGATCGTCGGACAGCTAGCAGAAAGACTTGAACTTTCAACCTTCGGTTTACGGAACCGTTGCTCTACCATTGAGCTATGCTAGCAAAAATGGTACGAGGGGAGGAAATTGAATCCTCAAGGGTTTCCCCACACGGGTTTAAACCGTGCGCGTTTCCCATTCCGCCACCCTCGCATAAAATCAATGCAGAAAAGGTTTCCCAATCAAATCCGCCGGACCTTCCAGTTGGGGGACCTGATTGAAGTGGTTTTTCTTCAAGGCAGCCCGAACTTCTGTGATCACCTGGGAGGTTGGTTTTTCCAACCCGTCTGGCCGAAGCAGGGCATCCAGAAGGAATCGGGTCAAAGCCCCGTTTGGACGCTTCTTGAACACGGCATCCGCTGCGGTTTGGTCTGCCCGGCAACCTGAAATCAAGGCAATGTTAGGGACATCCAAGGGATTCTTTTCCAACCCTTTGGATCGGACACCTTCAAAACGCCACCTGATGTCAAGCGGGGGAATGAGACGGCGCGGTTTGGACCCGCCAAATCCGGCCATGTCCCGGTCCAACCCTCCGCTGTGGCAGGAATCGGAAATCCACCATGCGGCAACACCAGGAGGGACCCGTTTGAAGATGGTGTTGAATTCCTTGTCCCGAATCATGTTGGAATCGGACCAATCAAAATTTTGACAACATACCACTTCGTCAAGTCCGTCAACTTCACCTTTCTTGTCCCGGGTCGGAACTTGAGCTCCATGTCCGCTGTACTGGAATAGGATGCGGTCACCAGGCTTCAACCCGTCAACAAGCCAGAAGAGTCGGTTCTTGATTGTCGTAGCAGTGGCCCTGGAATCCGTCAAGAGACGGACAGCCGCCGGATCAAAGCCGCATTTCCCTGTGATGAACAACGCCATATCTTCAACATCGTTGAGACATCCGGCGAGCGGGGCTTCAGGATACGAATTTATTCCAACCAAGAGTGCCTTGTCCATGGAAACCTCCTTTTACGGAGATGGGGTGATACATCCCAATCCTGTAAAGGGGTTTCCATGAAAGGACAACCGGGGGATTGAAAAATGGTGAAGGTGGGGGTGGTCGAAACCCCATGCCTTTCGGCAAAAGCTTTTGAGACTTCCGCGTCTACCAGTTGCGCCACACCTTCAGAAAAATGGTGGACGGGGAGAGATTCGAACTCTCTCACCCACAAGGAGAACGGATTTACAGTCCGCTGCGCCTCACCATCTGCGCCGCCCGTCCATGTATAGACTACCAGAATGGAATCCATCCCAAGCCGGAAAACCTTCGTTAGGAGAAATCTGGTGTACTAGGCCATCTTTGGAAAACCAATTTTCCGTTTATTGAACCCTTCCGATAAAAGGAGGTGTCCTTATGATCCCACTGTTTACTCAAGAAGAATTTGATTCTGTGAAGTCCCGGCAAAAGTTACCCCTTCAATGTAAGCATTGTGGGAAAACCTTCCACAGAACCAAACATGATATTCAAATTGGTAACATAAGAAGAGGAACTATGGATTTTTGCAGCATTTCTTGTACATCCCGATATCATGCCGCTGGTCATCGTCTTAGTTTGACTTGTGAACAGTGTGGAAACCATTTCAGCAAGATTTTATCTCAAGTCAAGGTAACAAAACATCATTTCTGTTCCAAATCCTGTGCGGCCAAGTATCGGAATTCTCACAAAACTACAGGTTTCCGTAGGTCAAAGTTAGAAGCTTGGTTGGAAACCCAACTAACATCCCTTCATCCTGAATTAGAATTTCATTTCAACAGGAAAGACACTATTGATTCCGAATTGGATATTTACATCCCTTCCCTTAAGTTGGCTTTTGAACTAAATGGGATTTTCCACTTTGAACCTATTTTTGGAACCCACAAGTTGAATCAAATCCAATCCAACGATCAAAGGAAATTTTTGGCTTGCGCTGAAAGAGGAATCAGCCTTTGTATTTTGGATGTTTCTCACATCAAGTATTTTAAAGATAGGACTTCCAAACCCTTCCTTGACATTATTGAACGTATTATTTCCCAAGTAAGGGCAGGACAGTAAAAATGGTGCCTGAAGCTAGGATCGAACTAGCCACCTCGTGATTTTCAGTCACGCGCTCTACCAACTGAGCTATCCAGGCATTGTCCATTTTTCACTTCTTCCGTTTGACAGGTTTTTTGGCAGGTTTTTTGGTCCCTGATGTCTTGCCCTTAACCTGCTTCCGGGAAGATTCTTCAATGTGAAGGGCCTTGATTTTCGGTCCCAGTTCTTGAAGGATTTCTCTGGTCTTGCCTTCCTTTGTATAGGTTTCAGCAAGTGATGCCAACACCTTGTTCATTGGTCCGGTCGTGACGGGCATTGGGACGTCAAGAGTGACAGTCATCGTCTTCCCTTTCTTGTGTATCGTCAGACCTTCCAATTTCACCGTTCCATCGCGGTCAAAGTGGTAAAGCATGGCCAAATCAAAGAAGCCCTCGGAGCCTTCCGCTCCGCCCGTTTGGCGAAGCCGATCTATCACCTTTGCCAGATTGTCTTTCAACCAGGATGCCGTTTCCGCATCAAGGTCTTCAAACTTCTGGCTTTTGTTGTAAGCTTCCATAACCGCATGGTGAATGTTTTTGGGAACCCTTTCACCCCCATCTTGGTCGCCACTTCGTGCGGCTTCTCCCTCTTCTTTCCAACCCCCTTCTTCGTCCCTTTCCCCGTTGTCATAAAGGAAGGCTTCCCACAAGAAACGGTTGACCAAACCCATGAAATAGTCCCTGGGTGGAAAGTCCTTGAGGGCCTTAAATCCGCCAGATACATTGGATTCATCAAAATCCGCAATTTGTGTCCGTTTTTCAGGTGGAACCGCCCACGAAGTCTCGCTCCATTCCATATCGTCCAGATCACCCAAATAGTTCTGATAGTCCCGATCATTCAGCAGATCGTCCAGATCATCGTCCAGATCATTCTGATCAGTCTGCAAAGAATTATGTTGGTCTTCGGACGGAATAGGTTCCAGAATTGTGGGATGGGGACCCTTATCCGCATCCATGCCGAACGCTTTGAAAACCGCCTGCATTGTAGCCGGGTCTTCCTGATCACCCCAAAGGTTGCAAAGATCAATTTCGGTTGGGGTCTCCTGATCTTCTTTCGATTCTTGGGGTTCCTTTACAGGTTCAACTTTCTTCGGTTCCAGGTTGAAGTAGGAAACAACCCGATGCCAGATGTTCTTGATTTTGGTCATAGTAGTGACCTCCTTTCCTGGAACAGTATACCCCGGAAACTAAAAAACTGGCAGATGCCGGAGGAATCGGACCTCCCAGACCGTCGGATTTGGAGTCCAACGCGCTTTCCCAGAGCGGCATCCGTGAAAAATTGGCGGAAAAGGTGGGGATTGAATTTTTGATTTATGACTCCTTCCGATAGGAGGTGCCCCTATGATTCCCTTGTTTACGCAAGAAGAATTTGAATCCACAAAATCCCGGCAATTACTGCCCCTGAGGTGTAAGCATTGTGGGAAAACTTTTCACAGCGAAAAATGTGATATCCAAAGAGGACTTCTGAAACACAGTTCAAAAACCAAAGATTTTTGTAGTCTCTCCTGTTTGGGGGAACACCGATCCATAGGGCGTCGTCTTAGCTTGACTTGTGAACAGTGTGGAAAACCTGTCAGTAAAAGGCCATCTGAAATTAAGCAATCTAAGCATTATTTCTGTTCCAGTTCGTGTTCCGCAAAATACCATAATTCCAGAAAACATACAGGTTACCGGAGATCAAAATTGGAAGTTTGGCTGGAAACCCAACTAATTTCCCTTCATCCTGATTTGGAAATCCATTTTAACCGAAAGGATACCATTAATTCCGAACTGGATATTTTTATCCCTTCCTTAAAACTGGCTTTTGAACTAAATGGAATCTTTCATTATGAACCCATCTTTGGAGCTAAACAATTTGGAAGAATTCAATCCAACGACAACCGGAAAATTCTTGCCTGTGCTGAAAAAGAAATTAGCCTTTGTATTTTGGATGTTTCTCACATCAAGTATTTTAAAGATAGGACTTCTAAACCCTTCTTAGATATCATTGAACGGATTATTTCCCAAGCGATTAGCCCTGAAACCCCTTGATAAGGGTTCTCAGGTTACCATCCGGTACCAACGTGGAGGTTGCTTAGGTTTGCCGGATCGGAAGGAGTGGGAATTCAACCCACGGACCCGAAAGGGTCACCCGCTTTCCAGACGGGCGCGACGAAGCAGCATTCGCCTCCCTTCCACAAAATGGCGGGGCATGTTGCGGGTACTGCCCCCGCCCCTCCCCCAATCGCGAATCGGGGGCATGCTCTATACACTATCACCCCATAAAAGATTGGTGCTGGAAGCCGAATTTGAATCGGCACGGACTTTCGTCCACAAGGTCCTTAGCCTTGCGCGGCTGCCAGTTACGCCATTCCAGCAAAAAAATTGGCGGAAGAACAGGAAGTCGAATCCTGACAGGCATTGCCTGGACGGGTTAGCAACCCGCTCCGCTACCATTACGGCATTCTTCCATTTTTGATTGTTTTCCAAGCGATTAGCCCTGTATAAGCTACAGGTTGACATCCGGCACTTCGTGAAAGTTGCTTGGGTCGTCGGATTGGGAACGGAGGGGGTCGAACCCTCACGGCTGTTAACCACTGGTTCCTGAAACCAGTGCGGCTCCCAGTTACGCCACGTTCCCGTAAAAAAACGTTGTTTCACTATTCGGTTGTCAAAGAATCCCGGAAAACTAAAAACCCCTCACGGCTTTCACCGGAGGGGTTTTCGTTGGGAGAAACATCATAGTTTACTGTTTCAACGTGAACCCTCGGTGCCGGTTTAACGACCAGCTCGTAAGCTGGAAGGACAGATACAACCGGCCTGTAAAGGCCGTGTCTGTCAAACTGGCAGTAAAGGTAACTTCTAAATCGTCCATGCGTTCCTCCAAAAACCCCTTACCCACATCTTTGTGGGTGACTCTTTCTTTTTACCCAGCTTCCTAAAAAATGTCAAGGAAAAAATTAAAAAAATTTCAAGATTCTCTAAATCGGTGAAATCCTTATAATCTTCCGCTTTGTGGAGGTATTTGAAATGAAACAATCTTCGTTTGAAAAAGTAGCGTCCCGATGGTTGAAGAAGGCTTCAGCCCAAGAAGAACTTCAATGGGGGACTTCAAAGCTTGTAGAAGCCCTGGAAGCCATGGACGACACGATAACCGTGTGGACGGCCCGAGGGCACAACCCGTCAGGGCGTGCCTATGAAGGGTATGAATCCCTAGTTGATACGTATGCTGAAATCAAAACGTCAGTCAAAGAAGTGTCCACTATCGCAGCCCAACTGCGCCGCACTATCCAGGACCTCAAAAAAGTTCGGATCCAGAAAGTAGCTGTTCAACAAGGTTTTCAGATTGACAGAAAGACAAGAAATGGGGTTTCCGACTGGTTTGCCAAAGTCGGTCTTGATGGCAACGGTTCATTCAAGAAACCGCAAGACGGTTACCGTAAGGCATTGGACACGCTTGAACACTTTGGAATCGTGTTAGCAGATTCCGTTGATTCCTACAAATTCACTAGGGATGAAGGACGGATCACGGTAGACTTGGGGGTGCCCAACAAGAAACCGATGATGCCTCCGATACCCGTTGACAATTCCATGCTTGTCCTGTCCTTTCACAAACGGTCGGAAGAAAATTTTGAAGTTCTGGCATACCTTTCATGACAACCCTTGCCGACAGATTGATTGACGCCATAAACCGGCACCCCGAACTGGTCCAGTGGAAAAAGCAGTTGCTTGGAAGCTGTTGCCGGCGTAGGCAACCTGACTCCATGGTCAGGAATAGGATTTCCGAATTCATCACCCGATGGCCCAAATGGCGTTCCGTCCTGGAACCCCTCCTCAAAGAACCAGAACTTCCAAAAACCTAATGAAAATAAGTACCTTGGCAGTCTTTGATTTTGACGGGACCCTTTTCAGAAGTCCCCAGGAACCTGCGTGGTGGCCCGAAGGAGAAAAGGGGAACTTCTACCTCCACCAAGATTCCCTTGGCCGACCTTGTGTCCCGGACCATCCGGATGATTCCTGGTGGATCGGTTCAGTCGTAATTGAAGCCCGCAAGGCACTTACCGATCCCTTTGCAAGGGCCGTGCTTTGTACGGGAAGAGTAGACAACCTTTCCTTCCGCTGGCGTGTTCCTGAGCTTCTGAAACAAAAAGGATTGGATTTTGACGGGGTGTTCCTAAACCGTAAATCCAGTGTCAAGGAACACAAAGCATCTACCGTCAAGCAAATTTTGGTGAAAATCCCCAGCATTAAAGTCGTCAAGATGTGGGATGATGACCAGAAAAATCTGGACGCGGTTGAAGCCGTCGTTACAACTTCCGGGATGCAGTTTGAATCCCATTTGATTCGGTCTACTCCCAAACCACTTGCCTGCGGACCTGAAACATACCTTGAAGAAAACCCTTGGTCCAAAGACCCCGCCAAACGTGTCGCTTTACGTTGGATAAAAAGAAACGCCTGATCGGGGTAGATTTCGGCAAGGAGGTCGTGCCGTGCCGAAACATCCAAGAGACATCCTGATCGGACCCGATGCCCGAATGAAACTGCTTTCAGGGGCGTTACAAGTAGCCAAGGCCGTAGCTACTACGCACGGTCCTTTGGGCAGAACCGCCCTGATTCACAGAATGTCCGGTCTCATTGACACCAAAGACGGATTAACCGTCGCCAGAGAAATCTTCCTTCCTGACCCGGTTGAAAATCTGGGCGCCCGTATTCTCCAAGAAGCCTGTATTCGAGTCAATACCGAAGCGGGGGACGGCACAACGGCGACCGCCATCATGGCAGCTACCATGTTGAAGGAAGGATTTAAGGCTATTGCCGCCGGAGACAGCCCGACGAAACTTGTTGCCGGAATGGACGTTGCCGTATCAGAAGCCTGTGCTTTCATACGAAATTTGGCTGTTCCCGTCAACGGCAAGAATGCCATTGAAAGGATTGCCTTAGTCGCAGGCAACGGAGACGAAGAAATAGCCGGATTGATGGCGGATGCCTGCATGGCTATCGGTAAGGACGGAACCGTAGCGGTAGAGGATGGGCAGGGGGTTGATTCTTCTTTGGAATTTAAAGAAGGATTTGAATTTCCCAAAGGCACCGCAAATCCAGCTTTCCTGACAGGACAATCCGAAAGGGTTCTTGATGACGCCTTGGTCGCCGTAACGACCCTTCCTCTTCATACCATAAACGACGTGAAAGACATTCTTGAAACAGCCAGCCAATGGCCGCGGAACGGTTTAGTCGTGTTTGCCCCCGCTATTCTCGGAGATGCCCTCAGAACGATGCTCTTAAATGACACCAAGAATGTTGTAAAATGTGTTGCGGTCCAAGTGCCGGGGCATAGGACCAGAGAATTCCTGGATGATGTTGTGGCCCTTTCGGGAGCAACGTTGGTTGACCCTTCCGCCGGGATGTCCAATCAGGTTTGGAATGCGGAATGGTTCGGAACACTCAGGAAAGTTGTCGTCAAGAAGGAATCGGCTTTCCTGGAAGCTTACGACGAAAAGGCACAGAATACCAGAAATCAAATAGCCCGATTGAAAACCGAATCGGAAAGACTAACGTCCAGTTTCGATAAGGACCGATTCAAGGAACGGATCGCCCGTTTATCCGGTGGGTTGGCCATCTTAAAAGTCGGGGGCGTAACCGAGGCAGCGTTGAAAGAACGTCGGGCACGGGTTGAAGACATGCTAGGGGCGGTAAGAGCTTCGTTGAAAGGCGGAATTGTACCGGGCGGCGGTGTAGCCTGTTTCCTGGCCAGCAAGGTTAAGAACAGGATAGTTTCAACCGCTTTGATGGCGCCGATCAAATCCTTGGCTCGGAACGCTGACATGCACTGGATGTCCATCACCCCCCTAGCAGGCATGGATCCTTGGACTGGATGGGACTTTGTCCAGAACCGATTGAGAAATCTGGCAGAGGACCCGCTGATAGCGGATGCCGCCTTGGCGGTAGAAGCCGGTATTCGGGCGGCCGGGTCTGTGGCCAGAACACTGCTTTTGGCGGATGCCACCGTGACGCACCCGGCTTGGAACGATACCTTCTCCGGTAGTCTGAGGAGGAGGTGACAATCATGATTACGTTCATCCTAGTCGTCAGTGTTTTGGTTGTTTTTGGAGGGGCTGCTTGTTTTGGTTTTCTTTTCTTGCTGCCGGGGGTAGTCTTGTGGTTGCTTGGCAAGTGTTTTTCTGCCGCTTCAAAGGAAGTCATTTATGGAAAGACCGACAACTGAAAGCATTCTGGAAATTTTGGAACGGGTGGAAGAAACCCTGGCAGGACTCGTCCATCTGGAAAAGCAAGGAATCTTAGACAACGAATCCCAAGTCAAGTGCGTCCTTACCCTTTCCGTAGCGGTCCTGGCGTTGGACCTGTATTTGACGGGAAAAGTGGAAAACAGAGGGAAAAAGGACCACTTAGATGCGGCCCCTCTTCTGGCGGGACAACCTTGGATCGCGGAACTGTCGGACGGTTGGTCCGCCTTAGTCTTGCGAAAACCGACAAAGGAAGACCGTCGCATGGTCTTCCTGGATGAAAATACCTCGGACCGACCCCCAGACGAAAAAGTCAAAAGTTTGTGGGATACGTTGGTTTCACTGAAGAAGCCCCCGGTAAAATTTCCCATTAACGATGGTTTGTTTGAATGAACGTGCCTCCAAAAGAATTGTTTGAAGGAGGGTCTAAGACCCTATCCGTTGAAGTCAGGGTTTGCATTGATGAATTCGGGACCGTCTGGTCGTTCCATCAGCTTTCCACAGAAGACGAAAAGAAAGCTTCTTCATATCCGGGGGGCGGGACCCAACAGATCGGTCATGCACTCTTGGTAGAAACAGTGCGTCGGGAAACCTTCAATTCCGCCTTGGTTTTGTTGGAATCCGAACCGACTTTCCTTCAGACATGGACTACCGCAGACGAAACGGTCAAGAAGGAACTGGAAGAAAAACTTGCCACTGCAATACATGGGGTAATTGAAAGAACGACCAGAAGGTTGTGCCCTTCGTCCGTTAAAGAAATACTCAGTATGTTGGAACAACAGAAGATAGGCAAGAATGACGGAACTTGAAACGACTAAGAAGACCTTATGGAGTCAGTTCCGAAACCTGATGCGACGCCGGACGCCGCCGGTGGCCGTTTCCAACCTTGCCCCTGAAACGGCTTTTGAACTAGGCTGGCGCCTGGGCTTACGAACAGGCTATGAAGAAGGCGTCAGCGACGGTATTGGCATTGATAAAGATACCCCCACCCCAAATCCGGAAATCCACTGAAAACGGTTTCCCCGTCGTCTACATCCCGTTGATTATCCTATGAAACCCTTTTGGGTGGGTGGTCTCATCTGAAAGGGTTATGAACCATGGAAAATTTCCAAAATTCAGGCGACAGGGATTTCTTGATTTTTGCGGAAAAATGGGAATCCTTACCGAAAGGTTGGACGGAACAATCCGCAAAAGATTTCTGGGATTCCCTGACCGGAGAAGTCAAGCACAAGGTGACGAAGTGCATCAAGGAAATGGAAGGGAATGTGGACGACCCCGGCGCATTTTGTGGCTCACTCGCCGATCTCGTAGACCCGGGATGGAGAAACCGCAAAGCACGGGTTGCTGCACAGGAATCCCTTTTCAAGCCGTGGTTGGGGAAAAAAGAACCCCTTATCCCTTTGATTTTCAAGAAAATCAAGGATCAGCAGAAGGAACGTGATGACATCGGTTTACGGTCCTTCCAGGCGGGAATCAACGGTTTCATTTACAACCTTTTTGATGACTTTATCGGCGGAAAAATCTTGGCACAAAAACTGTGGACTTTGTTTGAAGGAAGCGGCATCAGCCAGGACACATATATCGGCAAGGAAGTCTTTTACTACTTTGAAAGATACTTCACCGGGTCTTCGTCTCTCCGTCTTCTTCAAGCAGCAGCAGTAGCTTTGGAACTTCTACGTCGGGGACGCATGCCCCGCCTGGCGGCAAAGGCGGAAGCCTTGTTCCTGGCGAATCTGAAAGACGAAATGAAAAAGGAACAACCCATTGCCCCTGCAGGCAAAGGGAAGACCCCGACCCAAGTCTTGAAGGAACTGGTTACCGAACGGCTGCCGAAGGCGAAAGAATACTTAGCAAACGCCCAACATGCTGGATTCCCAATCAGTGTGGATCTGGCCCGAACCTTGGTAGCGGAAGCTTTGGAAGATTCAAACTGGCCTTCCTTATCGTCCAAAATCAGGTCTATGACTACTGATGAACTCCAGGATCTTCCTGGTGCTTTGTACAATCCAATTTCCAAAGATGAAGGTTGGGCTGTCAATTATCTAGCCGTCATGGGAATTGCCATCCTGTCCTTGGTCAAGGACAAGGAAGGGATTGCCGTCTTGAAAAAGGCACTCCTTTCGGAATTTCCAGACACTTTGCAGGAAGACGAGGAATGACCCAACAAAGCAGAAAAGTAGCCGCCAGATGGCTGGCCCGAAAAGCAAGTTTGGAAAGTAGGGTCAAGGATCTGTTCTTTCCGTTCAAAGACAGCATCAAGAATTGGCCTGGGTTCATCGGGGAACTTGATTCCTTGTTCAGCATCTTCACGGAATACGCGGGAGTGAAAGCGGTATCCGTCAAACAAACCAAGACGGGATTGGAAACCGCCTTCGGGAAAGAAGTTGGCGGTTCTGAACCCCCTTCTTACGTTGAACAAGAATTCCAGGTCCCGGAAGAAATCCGCGTTGATCTATTGGCGGTCGTTGATTTCAGGAATCTGGTTTGGGGATGGTCCAAAGCCTTGAAAACCTATGTCCTGGATGAAAAGACGTTCAGGACTTTGTTCTTTGACCGGATGTTGAACGACAACTATTTCCGACAGGAATTCCTGAAATTGGCGGGGATAGCGTTGGAGAAAGACCTGAAAGAACAAAGCATTGAATTCTGGGCAATGGATGCTGGTCTTGACGCATGGATTCCTGACAACACGGAAGCGTCCGTATCGAAATGGGACGGTAATTTGAAATCAGTAGAGGTTGGACGACCAACGGTTTCAAGAACCACTGCACAGTTCCCCGTTTTGGCGGTCCTTGATTTGGACGTTTATGTGGAAATGCCCGACTAATCTTAGTTTAGGAACCACAAGCATGCAACGCAAAGCCAAAGCAACAGTCACCCCAGTTCGACAGCGTTCCCAGTACACATGTATGGCAACTTCGTTATCCATGTGTATCAAAGCATTAGGCAAGAAAGTGACTGAAGACGAGGTGAATGATGTTCTCGGGGCTACCCCGATGCACGGGGCTTCCTGGGAACAGGCTTTGGCTGCAGCACAGTATTTCGGGTGCCGGGGGACCCTGGTCGTTCCCGCTACCTTGAACATGGTGAAGAAGTGGACCGATGCCGGAATCCCCGTGATGATTGCTTGGAATCCTGAAGGGCGCCCGTGGTCCCATGCGTCCGTAGTGTTTGATGTTGACGACAATGGAAACGTTCATGTCGCCGACCCGAACATCCCCGACCCGGAATTGACGGTCAGGGTTGTTTCCAAAGACGAATTCTATCACAAGTGGATGGAAAAAGTCAGTGATTCCTTGATTGTCCGTCGCCCGGCCATGGCCATTGAATTGGAAGTAACCTCTGACGGGCATCAGGTTGTAGCTTCTAAATTTTTCATGCCTGCATATGCAGAAAAAATATTTGACCAAAAGATGAAACGGATTCCAGGAACCTTTTCGTGGGTGTCTCAGGAAAAGAGTTTCGCCGTAACAGCCTTTCCCCCCAACAGATCATTTCCAGGCAGATACTGGGTTGAAACGTTTGTCCCAAGCATGACAGGCGATCACTACGACGAAAAAACCAATACAATTGGAATCGGACCTGCCTGGATGCACGATGGCAGGAGCTATCCGTCACTGGAGGGTGAGGGTTTCAAGGATGTGCTCCATAGCTTGGGTTATGCGAAAACCCTTGCACAGGAAGCGGATCATTATGCCGATTGGTTAGAACGGGAATTTCCCATCAAGGTATCTGCCCAAGTTAGGGCAAAGATAACGTCTTTGATGAAAGGTTTGGCAACACGGAAATGGGAATGGGGAAAGAACCCCTTCAAAGCCCCGCAATTCAGGATTTCGTTAGATGACGGAACAGCAAAACTCAAACGAGCTTACCTTGAATCGCAAATTGCCAAGCGATGGCTAAGGAAAGTTGCCCGGGCGTCCGTCCACGGCATTGCCGTTTACAAAGGGAAGATTGACCCCCAGACGGGCAATCCTTTCCTGTCATTGTTGAACAGCGCAAATCCGAAGGATGTCGGATCCATTTGGGTCATGCCGGAAGAGGCTTTGTTGAAAATCAGGAAAGATGTCCCGTTCCTGGTTGAATACGATCCGGATGACGACTTCCTGAATTACGTGCCCTTGACCAAAGTTTGAGGTTTAGTTATGAAGAAAACAGCCATCGGACCGAAGGTGATCTTTAAGTCCGACAAACCCCTGTTCACGGAAGTAGCCCACAAATACGAAGAACCTTACGGGCTTCGCCTTGTGTCTATGAATCTGGTCAGATTCACCCCTACTGGAAAATCTGAACCTTGGACAAAAGGTCAGAAAGGCGTGCGTAATCAGGTGCAAATCGCACTTGATTTTGATGCGGAACTATTTCCGACCTACGCCAAAGAAAAGTCAAACGTCAAAATGAACTTCCGTGCTGAAGGACCGGCATACGTGTATGTGAACGATAAGGTAAAGGTATGGTCTTTCTTGATGTCCCCAATGGCATTTTGGCACATCAATTTTGAACAATCTCTGAATAAAGAAGGTTTCATCACCTATGGTATGTATCACACACCAAACGGTGGAGGAACCTTGAATGAAGCCACGGTTTTGTCACAAATAAGCGACTTTTTGACAAGTTCCGCATTCAAGCAAACGATTACCATGCTGCAACACGCTTGGGACAGCCCCACAGGAAAGACTTCCGGTTACAAAGGAAACCCTGACGGCAGGGACATCTATCCTGTTGAAGTCAAACACGGTTATGGAGAACCCTTGGCGGGAGGAACTGACGTGATGAGAAAACTCCAGAATTTGCTTCTGACCGAACAAGGGTCGGACCCCAGACCGGAAAGCTCAAAAATTGCTGTCTTAGGGGAAGATATGCGAAACCTGAAACGCTTGGCAATGGAATTTCCGACGGAAAAAGCCAAGAAGAAATACCTGAAGGAACACCCAAAAGCAGATCCTTCCAATCATACTGTTGAGGAAAAGAAAGACGAAGACGAAGCCAAGGTAACAAAGCAAGGTCCCGGCGGACAAAAAGCCCAGAAAGCATGGAGGGATGCTGGAAAAGCATACAAGACGTTTGAAGACATGAATAAAGAAGAACAATCTCTCCGAAGGAAATTGAAAAAAGGCGACCCTTCTGCCACAGCGGAAGCTGCAGAGTTTTACAGTAAGTCTGTGGAATACGCCAAAAAAATGAACAGGTACAACAAAAAAATCCTAGATGAAATAGACAGGGAATCCCTTGACGACCCTAAGAAAAAGATTTTTGATGAAGCCCTGAAAAAATTCAACGAAGCTGAAGACCATATTGAAAAGAGCCCAAAGACTTTAGGCAAAGATTCTATGGGCTATGATCAGGATCCCCTTTTTCTTGGCGGATGGGTAGCAGCCATTCCCATACATGTTTTGGAAATACTTCATGACATTATGTACAAAGCGGGAAAGAAAGCTTTCCTGGAACGTCTTACAATGGAATTTCCGACGGAAAAAGCCTTAAAAGATTACCTGAAAGAACACCCAAAAGCAGACCCTTCCAACCATACAGTTACCAAAAAAGAAGAAACAGGTAAAAAGGACACTCCAAAAGGAAATCTGCTTGGAAAAGACGTCCAGAAACGTTGGAAGGACATAGGGAAGCACCATGCAGAATTGATGGACACCGCCAAGGAAAGCCAACAATTGCATGAAAAGCTGAACAAGGCACACCATGATCATGAGCACCAGGAAAAAGCAAAGGAATTGGAAAAAGAACTAAAAGGTCACGCGCAAATGTACTACAACCGAAACCGATCCAACGGTTTCAGGATGATGGAACACGTTGAAAAAATCATGAAAGACATTGACAGGGAAACCCTTGATGCTGAAGGAAAAAAACTCTACGACGAAGCAAAAGAAGGCAAAGTCAAGGCGGATGATTTGGTAGAAGGGGGTTATGAACCCCGGAAAGGTTACGAAGCGTCCGATTTCAACTACATGGCGGGAATGGTTGCCGGGGCCGTAATTGCCCCTCTACATGCCCTCCAGAAAATGATGGACAGAGAACGAGATGCAGGAAAGAAAGCTTTCCTGGAAGGACCTGACATGAAAAACGCGGACTGGCAACCTGGGAAAAAAGATGAAGAAGGCTGGGAAGAAGGCAAACGCGTCCCCGACACCATCACGGAAGGGGAAGGTAGTTTGATCCCGAACATCCTTGAACGGTTAGCAATGCTGTCCGATGACTGTAACGGTTTGCTGGCCCGTTACGAAGAAGGCGTTCCGGCCGACCCGACGGAAAATATGTCACCCGAAGATGCCAAGGAATGGAAGGAACAGAACGAAGAACATCGGGACGAATTCAAAAAGGCCTTTGACGCCCTTACCAGCAAGGCACAGGAAACGAACACCTTGGCTACTCTTGAACGTCTTGCCGCCAACAAAAAGGCCAAGCATCGTTCCTTGAGTGAAATTGCCGACGAAATCACTAGGGATTGGCCTTCCGTGAACTACGCCGCCAAACCGTATCTCAATGCAATGAAAAGTCTTGACCAAATTACGGAAACCTACGGGCAGGACCCCGCGAAATCCATTGTTGCTTATTTTCTGTCCAACGCTACCTCGTGGAAAGGCGAAAAAGCAAAAGCCGTCAAAGCTGAGCTAAAAGCTCTCCTGAAAATACGGGGAGCGTCGGAAAAGACAGCTTCCGACAACACCGTTTCAATTATGAAGGAATTTCTTGACCGGGATTGGCCGGCGGTTGAAAAGGCAGTATCCGAATTGGATTGGGACGAAGCGACAAACACCTTGAAACGTATCCAAGGTGTTTACCATCATTCCGCCGGACTGGACAAAAATGTCATAGACATGCCGGATACGAAAGCATTAGGGCACATCCGAATGCTCTTGGATGCGTTTAAGACGAAAGACGAAAAAAAGATCAAAGAGGACATGGAAAGCCGCGGTCCGGTGATGGTCAAGGAATGGAAGACCAATATCGGGAAATACAAATGGCAAGCAGGATTCCAAGGAGAAGAAATCAAAAACCTGTCCGAACAGATCGTTTCAAAGGCATTTTCCGAACTTGGCGGACCGAGCGGTTGGGATGTCAGACAGGTATTTTTCAAGGAAGGTCCTGAAGCAGCCCAAAAAGCGTTTGATGCAGCTCTTATTCGCCGTCACAAGACTTCTTCCGAAGAAGATGGTGAAGATGGAATTGAAGCCCGATATGAAGAAGGGGTTCCCGCTGACCCAACGGAAAACATGACGGAAGAAGATGCCAAGGAATGGCGTCTTCAAAACCTGAAGAACAAAGACAACTTCAAGGGATCCTGCGTATCGGAAGAAACAGACGGTTTGCTGGCCAAGTACGAAGAAGGCAAACCTGCTGATCCAACGGAAAACATGACGGAAGAAGATGCCAAAAAGTGGAAAAACAACACGGAAGAACACAAGAATGAGTTCAAGAAGGCTGATTCTCACAACGTCATTTTTGTGTCTGTACGGGCCAAAAAATTGGAAGGGCTTGCTCCTGGTACAGAAATCAAATTCCCTTGGAAATCGGAAGAAGGGGATCTTGTAACATGCTGCCCTTACGCAGCAGTTGTTCAAAGATCGGAATCTTCATACCTAACCCGCATTCAGGAACGACAAGGTTTCCAAGCGGAAATGATCCTTACCCTCCAACAACCACCTAACCTGAAGAATCCCGCCAGGTGGGAAAAAGACCTGAAAGCATATCTTGACAGTCCTGGGGGAACCGTTGAAATCCTGAAGAATCCCAGGAAACCCACAATTTGGTCCAACGGGATTCCCATTACCAAAACCGCTGCCACGGGTCCGGACAAGACCGGACGTAACTGGATGGAATTCAACGAAAAGTTGGGGCACTGGTGGGCATGGAACGGAAAACCAGGACCAACATTCAGGGTGACTGAGGTCCCTGGGCCAGGCATTCCCTTGTATCAGTTGCAAATGTTGATGGACGATGGGAAACTGTTGAAATTCCGCCATCAGGAAAAAGATCTGAAAAGGGCATTCACCTTTGCATCCGCTTTCTGGAAAACGCTCAACAGCGAAGCAGGGGGCTTGATAGATCTGACTCATCATTGGTCGCGCATTGCTTCCAACGAAGTTGAATCCCGGTTTGAAGAAGGCGTCCCGGCCGATCCAACCGAAAATATGACCCCCGAGGACAAGGCCAAGTGGGAAGCCATGAACGAAGAACACCGAGACGAATTCAAAACTTCGTCCAGGAACGACACCCAAAAGAAAACCTTGTCCGACACCAGGACTTTACCTGAACGCAAGCCACAGGGGCAGCCAAGCACCTTTTCAACTGATTCCCGGCTAGCTTCTGCAGCCCCGTCTGGTCTCTATGGTCACACGAAACGAATTCAGGCGGATTGTGAAGCCTGCATCGGGAAACTTTCCAGGGCAGCGGAACGCATCGCCAAAAATGCTTGGCGGAAAGACGAACAGGTTGCTCCGTTCCTTGCCGCCCACGCAAAACGGTCGGGAAGCCTTCCTGCCGCCATCTTGGTCGACGCTATGACAGGGATCGGGCCGAAAATTGCGTCCAACACGGAAACCGTCATTGCTTCCGGGACTGCCCCTTCCGGTCTGAGTGATTCACAGGAAAGATTGTGGAACAGTTTGTGGCAGTTGGCCGTGAATGACGGGAATGCCTTCAGGGCAAATGAACCGAAAAAAGCGGTTAACGATTCCTATGATGCCTTCCGAGATCAAGCGGTTGAAGACCTGATCTGGGAATTACGGGATGATTTCAAGAAGATACGTGCTCCGATGGTGCAAGCGTTACAGAACCATTGGCTGAAATCAAAGAAGGCGGGTTCAGCGAAGCACGGTCTTTACGGATTCAGCCTCAAGACTTCAACCCTAGGTATGTCTTCCTGCACAGCGATCCATGAACTGGCCGGCCATCTTGCAGCGGACCTGCATTCCCGCCGAGCCGACCGGCACGCCAACATCACCGATTTCTTCAAGAAACACGGCAAAGAAACGAAATGTGCCAGATCAAGGCTTCTGCTGAGCTGTTATCCTGATGCCGGAAAGACGGCGTCAGTCCCAAATTCGGTTGAGGGTTGGTTGAAATTTGACGTGTGAAAGCACTTGGATTGAAAAAGCCCCGTCCAATTGAAATGGACGGGGCTTTTTCATATTTGGGAAACCGTTCAGAAGGATCCTTCTTCCATTGCCCTAAGGACACATTCTTTCGTAAAGGACATAAAGGCAGAAACCCGAGCAGCGGGCATCCCTTGGTCCTTGGCAATTTCCGTGACGGTCCGTCCTTCCGCCTTTTGACGGACAATATTCATACACTTTGGACAGGATTCAGGATCCCTTGCCCGAAGAACCCCTTCAATCCGAGTCCAGAACGATTCATATTCCATGACTTCCGCAGCGGTGACGGCGTTCCGATCCACAACGTCAAAACTGGCGAACTCCGCCATCCGATCACTGGCCCACAAGACTTGCAGGTCGGAATGCTCATACATGATGTCATCTCTGCCGACCCGTTCCCGTTCGGTCCTAGCCCCCAGAAGAGACCTGGAAACAGGTTCCGTACCGGAATCACGGCAATCGTTGTAAGCGGAACGAACAGCATACGTAGCAATAAGGCTGTCACTGATCTTCAGTCCGGCGAAAATACGTCCGGCAAGGGCATCCCGATGAATGAGCCGCATCAAACAGGTCTGGACGTGGTCATCCACAATCCCGATTGCAACGGACATCTGAAGCTTCGCGGAAACCGTTCGCCGAAGGGTCTTCATAAAACCCCCATTACAGCCCCCAGTTAAGGCTAGGCGACGTTCCAAGAACAAAGCTGTGGGATTTGCCGCCCCTTGAAAACAAGGGTCTGAAAGACGAATTCCGTCAGGGGTAAGCCCCCAGAATCCCGGATCCCCCTGAACGGTAATAGGAAAAGGGTTTCTCCGGTCTGTCCCGTTCAGGAAAGCTTCTGAAACGGTTTTATACAGCCCGCTTCGGGGGTTGCCAAAAAACCAGCCGATTTCGTGACTTCCAAAATCAGACAGGTTTTCGGGATTCATTCCGGTCCGGTGTAAGGTTTCCCGGATGACGGTTTCACAAGGAACAAATTTTCCGGGGCAACCTTTTGTTTTGTCCCGAAGGGTTTCAAGAAGAGGTTTGAAAAGGACTGTTGTTGTGGGGGGTTTGATTTCAAGGAAGGACGGGAAATCAGTGTCAAGGCGCATGACGGGATCTCCTTCAGGCAACCACAAAAGGGTCACCTTGGTTGGGGAATAGGAACAAGCCAGCACGATGGACAGGGTTTTTTCAAACAGGTCCGGGTGTCGGCAGTCAACATTTTGCCACAACCTTAAAGGCATTGTCAAGCAAAAAATCCCGGTGAAATCCTTATAGAAATGTCTTGGCAGGACTTTTGAAGGAGGCTTCAATGAAGCATTGCGAATTACGGGCAATCAAGCGGGAACTGAAGATGAATAAGCTGGCTTCAGGACGTGTAGCCTTGCGCTGGTTCCTGGCGACGGTCAACACGACTGAATATGACCAGTTTCTTCGCTTACAGGTTCTGGAAGGCGCCGCAGGCGTTCCCGTGGATACTTGGTGGAGGGATGGTTGGAAGTCTGCAATCCGGCAGATGGAAGACAAATTTGCCGGAACCAACATAAATCCGGCCTGGTTGGACCCGAAAAATTCCGGTATGTTCGGAATTGTCGAATCCGCCCTCAATTCCGCCATCAGGAAATACAAACTGAGTGCGGATCCGGATGAATTCCTTGACCATGCCCTTATGGGCTTGTCGCCGGACTTGACCAAAATCAGGGAAGTCCGTCCAGCTTGGCATGCAGGCATGAAAGGTTCTGAAGGAATCAAATCAGGGAAAGAAACCCCAAGGTCCATCGGGGCAGGGCCCCTTGCTACGTACCTTATCCGTTTCGTAAAGCGGGAATCAGACAAGATTCACAGCTTGATGATAGATTCTCCTGAAACCGACGAACGTCCCATTGATTACGCGGACACCTCGGCCGAGGAATCTTCCGCCGGGTCTTTCCTTACGAAACTTGTGTTTGAAGACATGGATGACCCCATGGGGAAGAGAATCCGGGAATTCATGAAGAAAGTTTGGAAATCAAAATATCCCGACATGGTCACATGGTTGACTATGTTGGAAAAGGGAACCCTTCCAAAAACCAAACAAGATTTTGCTAAATCCATCAACAAAGTCCCTGAACAACTTCAGGATATCTTTAACCCGGCATGGAAAACCTTCGCAAAAGCCCTTTGGTCAGGATCAGGTGAAGCTAACAAGCTTTTGGAAGACCTTGAATTGTATTTTATGTCTAAAAGGGTCCCTTGGTTCTATTCTGAAGACCAGCTTCTTGAAGTCACCAGACAGAAAGTCCTGAATGAAGTTGAAAGACTTCGTCCAACCCACAAGAAATCTTTTTTGTGGGTTTAAAGATTTTTCTTGACTTTTTCTTGAAGGGATGACAACATCCCTTTTGTGTTTAGTTGTTTCACCCAGGTTCACTGAAAACTTTTCAGGTTGTCGTTGGAAACATCCCGGTAAGCTTTTCCTTTCTTTCAGGAAGGCCCGCACTCGGGACATAGGAAGGAACCTCCAAAGGGTTTGGAATCCTTTCTGGATCCAATGATCGGGAAACCGATACGGAAGCCATTGAGCTAAGCAATCGCCGTCAAACAAACCTGGGTGTTGAAAATCAAACCTTTCCTTGGAAAACTTCACCTGAGTCCCAAGGAAAGAAAAGGATGCAAAGTCCACGGCGTGTCCTTCCGATCCTGTAGTTAGGATCAATGGACCCGGGGAAAGGTTTTAAGGAAGATCAGGTGGTCTTCCTAACCGTTAAAACCGTTTCCTTCAAACTCGTCGTAAACCCTTTTTCCTTCAACCCCCTTTCCCCCAAGAAAGAAAAGAAGAAGGAAGGAAAGTAGGGAGCCCGTAGGGCGACCGTGGCAAAAGAAATAGTTACCTAACGGTTAATGATTCTGATGATTCTGGTTTCTTTGATTCTGAAATTGAAGTTGTTACTGTTCCTGTAAGCTTTCTTGGTTAAATTAGTACGGATGATTGTTTACCTGTTTCTTCTTGTCGTTTCAGTCCTTAGAGTAAGGGATGGAACTAGACAATCTAAAATTGAGGATCCCCTGGATCCAAGGGTGAGGTGTATTTAAAAATAGTCCCTTGATGGATTTCCTATGGTACTTCCTTAATTGGAGGTCACTATGGAAATCCTGGTTGAAAATGAAATCAGAAATCTTGCCGTAGGGTGCCTGCATGTTATTTACGGAAGGGCTTCGGTAGAATTTCCTACGTCTACCAGAGCACATCCGTCTTATTGGGTTTTCGTAGGGTTAAACTTCTTTGGACCCTTGTCAGATGAATACCGAACGGTATTTCCTTTCCGTGTTTGGTGGAAAGTTTGGAAACAGGTTATCGTTCCGGTTGTTAAGGATTCCTGGAATCAAAACATATCTCTTCCAGGGACTTTGGATGACAAACTAGAAATCCTGATAGCAGAACTTACGAACCGATTACGTCTATCAGGAATGATTCCTGATAGCCCTTCCGTAGAAATCCCGGATAATCAAGTAAATCCTACTCAAGCAGGTTTTTATGGGAATGCTTGGTGGGTTAGACTCCACTTCAAGTTGGAAGACCTGTCTGAATGAAAATGAACAAGTTAGCTTGTCAGGTTCTTCCTTCCTTGATTGCTGGTTCCTCTTCTTTTGGGCTTGTTAGGAAGGTGTGAGCATTGTGAACGAAAAATCTCAAGAACCTAAGAAAACCGTTTGGATTGCCTGCCGAGCGACGGAAGGTTGTAACGGCAATCTTGCCATTATTGAACAGACTTTTGATCACCTGCTTTCAAACGGGCAGAATTCCATAAACAGCGGCGTTTCTATCCGTTACGTCTGTCAGACGTGTGGGCGGGCATTCCACGTAACACGTTAAGGGTACGCTTTCCGGGTAACTTTTCCCGGAGGTGGTTAACCATGTCTTCTTGCATACTCTTTCACGGTCCCGGAGCCCGTTCGGCCGCTTTATCGGAAGCATCCAAGATAGGGGTTCTGATAGCCCCTCCTTTCGGGGATGACGGGCTTAAAACCGGAACGGCACGGGAAATCGTTTTGCTTATGCAGGATACTCCTGTTGGGTCTTCTGTTGGGACTTTGGTAATTGGGCCAATGGATGCCGACAGAGCCAATCCAAAGGCATGTGATGTCCTGTTGAAGTGTTTGGAAGAATTTGACGATGCTTTAGTTCAGCCCATCTTGTGGGCTTCGGACTTGGGTAGTGTCATTCCTACGATCCGGTCCCGTTGTTTGGCCCGGTGGGTTCGGGATATTCCTGTTGTCGACGAAGAATTGGAAGACATCGTGGCTGAACTGGTAGAAGCAGTCTTGTCCGACCGTTTGGCTAAAGTTTCTGCTCTTGTTCGTAACGTGGATTCAAAAAAGTTACCCGACCTGATTGGGATGATTGCCGATCATCTGGTAGGGGACCCTGCTGGGGTTGCCTTATGGGAACGGGTCAGGAAAGTTGCCATTTGGAAGAACCCGACTGTTGTTGAATTGGTCGGGGCCTTGGTTGGGGGCGCTTAAAAATGGGGAAGGTTCCTGTTTTTGCCGTGTCCGGATCGGATGATTTCCATCGTTTGCGTAATTTGTTGCGATTGATTACCGATCATCAGGAAAATGGTTGGAAAATCGATCGTATTAACGGTACTTTGGCTTCTGATCTTCGGGCGGCTTTGTCGCAAAATTCCGTTTCCTTCATGGCTGCCGGTCCCATCCTGGTAGTTGTAGATTCACCTGAAAAGGCGGATTTAGGGATTCTTGAAGCCCACTCCAAAAAGAAGAGTTCCGATACGGTCATTCTCCTTCATTACGAAGGGGATCCGAAGGAAAACACAAAGTTTGGCAAGTTTTTGAAGGGGTTGGGAAAACAGCATAGGAACTACCCTTCACCCAAGGAATGGGAAGCTGACCAGATTGCCGCGGATTTCGTCGTGTCGGAATTAAAGACTCTTGGAAAGACAATTGATCCAAGGTTGGCGGCCGCCCTTGTTGCCAAGGTTGGTTCGGGTCTTGGGTTCCTTTCCTTTGAAATCAAAAAGATTTCCACGTTGGCGGATGCCGATGGAATCACGGAAATAGATGCTGTCAGGATTAAAGGAAGCATAGCTCCTTTGGCGGAGACGGCAATTCAGCCGATTGTTGCAGCTCTTGCTCGTCGGGATGTCAAAGCCTTGGCCGGGCATTTGGATCGGTTGAAGAACACCTGCAAGGATGACCAAACGATACGGTTATGCAGAATCTTGTTTGATGGGGCTTCCAAGTGGCTGGCGGTTGCTGAATTTCGGGATCGGGGCGTTGGGCAGGACGAATCCGCAGCCGAGATGGGGGTCAACCCGTGGTTTTGGAAGAACAAAGTGGTTCCCCAGGCAGGCCACTGGACGCGCCAGGAAGCCGCTAGGCTGATTATCAAGCTGGGGGACGCTGAAAGGGCTGTCCTATCGGGACAAATCAATCCTTGGGCTAAATTGGTGGCGGGATTGCTGGAATCTTGTCGTTGAAATCTTAATTGAGATTCCCTTTCGGGATTCTGCTTTTTGTCTATCACCAAACGGAGATCAGAACATGATTTTTTCCCAGTCTGCCGATGACCGGAAGGTGCGTCAGTTTTCTCTCAGCCCGACATTTATTGAACAATTCCGAGGAAAGCAGCCTGAATGGGGATTCGGGGGTTTGGGTTATTTCACGTATAAGCGCACGTATGCCCGTGCTCTTCCTGAAGGTGGGACGGAGGAATTTTGGCAAACGGTGCAGCGGGTCGTTGAAGGTTGTTTCAACATCCAGAAGATTCATTGCAGGCAAATGGGACTTCCTTGGAAGGAAGACAAGGCTCAGAATTCCGCCCAGGATATGTTCCACCGTATTTGGGACTTCAAGTTCACGCCTCCAGGACGTGGTTTGTGGACCATGGGTACGGACCTCGTTTACGAACGAGGGGCAGCCTCACTTATGAACTGTTTCGCTGGAGAAACAGAAATCATCACAGCCGACGGCACGAAGCCGATTGGAAGTCTGGTAGGTACAGTCCAGAATTTACTTACCAGAGGGGGGGAGTGGGTCGATGCTCCGATCCGGTCCTTTGGGGTTCAAAAGTTGTGGCGTCTTGTCCTGACACGTCAAGGGGTGAAGAAAACCTTGTTTGTTACGGGCGATCACAGATGGTTTTGTAGGGACCGTAGGAATGCGAATCGGAACCGTGGTTTTTTGGAATTCAGGACTTCGGAACTGCGCCCTGGGGTTCACCATCTCCAATACATCTTCGGGCAGGGTGTGAAGCGTGTGAAACCTTCTCCGTTCGGTGTGGCCCATGGATTTACTTTTGGGGATGGGACATGCCAGAGGAACCGAAATGCAGGTGCCGTGTACATGTTTGGGGAGAAGGATGCCGCACTGAAACCTTACTTTTCGTTATGCCCTCCTCACGAAATCAAAAATGGGGCTGGATTTGGGGCGTTGCCTAATTTCTTCAAGGATCGTCCTTCCTTACGGGAAACAAAAGCCTATTTGCTTGGGTGGCTTATGGGATATTTTGCTGCCGACGGGTCAGTAGAAAAAGCTGGCCAGACGGTTCTTTCCAGTGCCGACCGGGGAAACATCGAATTCATTCGGGACGTGTGTGTTGCCCTCGGAATCGGCATTTATTCAATAGGGAAGAATTCTTGCATATCCAACCTAACAGGTAAACCACATGTCATGTATCGTTTGGCACTGATGCGGAACACCCTACCAGAAGATTTTTTCCTCATTGACGAACACCGAAACAATTTCCTTAAAAATGGCGGGGGGGATGTTCTTCAGAGAAAGTGGACAGTTCTTTCGGTTGAAGAAACCGACAGGGAAGAAGAAGTTTTCTGTGCCGTTGTGGAGGGCAAAGGTGCTTTTGCGTTGGATGGAAATATCCTGACTGGAAATTGTTCCTTCATCTCCTCGGAAAATTTGGCGGACGATTTTTCGTCTCCTTTCTGTTTCCTGATGGACATGTCAATGCTCGGAGTTGGGGTCGGAGGAGATACCCGAGGAGCCGGAAAGGTGAAGCTGTGTCCTCCGAAAATAACGGACCAACCGTTCGTTGTTGAAGACAGTCGAGAAGGTTGGGTCAACCTTCTTCGCATGGTTCTGAATTCCTTTGTAGGTAAGGCTTCTTTCCCGACGGTTATTGATTATTCCGGGGTCCGGGGCCGTGGGGTGCCGATCAAAACATTCGGGGGGGTAGCTTCCGGTCCGAAGCCCCTTCATGTCATGGTTGAAAGTATCACTAGGTTGCTCCTTCCCAAAGGCATGACGGTTTCGTTTCACGTGGAACAGGATGAAACGGCAGGTAAGATTTTCAAGGTCGGTGTAGTAATGGAAGGTTCCGGCGAACCTTACAAAATCACGTCATCAATCATTGTTGACATCTTCAACATGATCGGCAAATGTGTTGTATCCGGAGGAATTCGACGTACCGCAGAAATCCTATTCGGGGAACCTGACGACCAGGAATTCATCGCTTTGAAACAGGATCAGGAAGCTTTGAATTCCCACAGGTGGGCTTCCAACAATTCCATCTTTGCCAAGGTCGGGATGGATTATTCTTCCGTGATGGATTCCGTGGCAGTGAATGGAGAACCGGGCCTTTGCTGGTTGGACAACATGCGACGGTACGGGCGCATGATGGACCCCCCGAATGACAAGGACCGTAAGGCCATGGGGGCAAACCCGTGTTTTTCGGGGGATACTTTGATCGCCGTTGCCGACGGACGTGGGTCGGTTCCTATCCGCACCCTTGCTGAAAACGGGAATGATATTCCCGTTTATGCTGTTGACAGAAAAACCGGCAAGGTTGACATCAAGTGGGGTCGTAATCCCCACAGGACTCGGGAATCCAGTCCATTGGTTGAAGTTTTGTTTGAAGACGGCGGTTCCTTGAGGGTGACGCCTGACCATGGGATGCTGCTTTTGGATGGAACCAAAGTGCATGCCGAAGACTTGAAACCGGGGGACAGTCTGCCCAGGTTCATGAAGCGGAAGGAAAAGATTTCCAAGGCCAATCTGAGTGATTACTGGCAAGTATGTACAGACACCAGGGACGCGAAAAGCAAGGCCATGGAACACAGGCTTGTGGCCCGCTTCAATGACCCTGAAGCGTGGGATCGTCTGTACAACCAACAAAAGACAAACGGTTGGATTAAGGGAGGAGTTGTCGTACACCACGAGGACTTCAACTCTTTGAACAATGCCCCAGAAAACCTTTCCATCATGACTTTCAGGAATCATCGGGCACTTCATGCCAGAAGTCTTGTGGGAAACAAGAATCCCATGTGGGGGAAGGTGCATTCGGAAGAAGCGTGCCGTAAGATCGGGGACAAGACGTTGGAACGGTGTTCTGATCCTGTTTTCCTGGCCAAGTTGTCCGCTTCACATACGGAAGTGGAACGGGAAGCTTTGTCAAATAGGCTTTCGGAACAACAGCAACAGAACTTGTTGGAATACTGGAAAGACCAAGCATCCAAGACGGATCTGGATACGGTTTGGGTAGAGGGTCGGTTGCATGCCGTCAAAAAGTGTGAAACCTGTGGGGAAGAATTTGTAGTCCCGTGGGGAAAGCGTGGCAGGTGTTATTGTTCCATTGCCTGTACGAACGAAATGTTGGCGTCCCTTCCTGTCCGCAAAGAAGCGCAACGTGTTGTATTTGAAGACATGCAGCATCAGACGTTGCATGATCAGGTCATGATCCACAAGGATTTGATTCAAACGTTGGGGCGAAAGCCACTGAAGAAGGAATGGGAAGCGGCATGCAAAGTACGTGGCGTGCCTTGTCGGATACGATTTGGGGAAGCCGGCAAATCCGCTTCTAACCCGTGGGTAGTGAAGTCTTGGGCCGAGCTGGAATCCCGTTCGGCAACTTACAATCACCGTGTCAAGGAAGTTCGCAAGGTTGAAGGTGAAGAACCTGTGTACAACCTGACTGTGGATGATTATCATACCGTGGCGGTGATTACCGAAAGCGAGAGGGGCGGTGTAGTTTCAGGTGTCTTCACTGCACAGTGCTTGGAACAGACTCTTTTTGATCGGGAATGCTGCTGCCTTGTTGAAACGTATCCGGCGCATCATGATACCTACGAAGACTTTCAGAAGACGTTGAAGCAGGCGTATCTTTACGCCAAAACCGTCACGTTGGTTCCGACCCACGACCTTCGGGCGAACGCCGTCATGATGAAGAACCGCAGGATTGGTTGTTCCATGAGCGGGATTACGCAAGCCATTGCCAAATTTGGGCGCCGGGAATTTCTGAACTGGTGTGATAAGGGTTATGGTTACATCCAGGAACTTGATCGCACCTATTCCGATTGGTTAGGGATTCCCTTGTCAATCAAGACAACCAGTGTGAAACCGTCAGGTTGTCGTCCATGGTATGCCCTTACCTGTACCAACCGGGGTATTTTGACGTTGGAAGAACTGTTCAAGGATCATCCTGAAGGTAAGGATTGGGCCAATCTTGTTGACAAAACCGTAGCTGACGGGTCGGGGCAGATTATCAAAACATACGTCAACGGAACGGTTCCTGTCAACCGAATTACGTTGTCCTATCACTTGGTATTGGAATCTACGTTGAACCATAGGTGGAGAGTTATTGGGAAGGAATTGGCTAACCCACGCAAAATAGACGGTGTGTCTTCCCGTTTCTTGAAGTTTCCTACTCCTGAATGGGTAGAAACGAAGGATTTGCTTCCCGGACATGTTCTAGATGTTCTTCCTGGGGTGTACAAACATTCTGAAATGCAACGGACGCTTTCTCCTTTATCTTCTATTGCTCTCAAGATGAGAGGGGACGCCGACGAAATCCGGCAACCTGAAACTATGACACCGGATTTGGCGTGGATGTTGGGTTATATGTGGGGTGATGGGGCTATGTCGCCTAGTAAATGGCGGCTCCGGTGGACAGATGGCATCCGTGAAAATCTGGATAAGTTGGTCCGTCTCTTTCAGGATATCTTCGGAATATCTGCTTCAATCAATCCGATCAGCAGCGAAAATGCGTCAACGGTAGAAGTTGGCTCTAAAATGCTGTGGCATTGGTTGATCAAGAACGGGGTTTTCAAGTATGATGCTGATCAGTTGGATTTGATCCCTGAAGTCGTTCGGGGTTCGGGTTGCGAATCCATTATCGCTTTCGTGGCTGGTTTGTTGGATGCAGACGGTTCGGCAGGTCTTTCAGGCAAATGGGGCAAGGCGGTTGTCACTACGGCTGACGAGCGGTTTGCTCGGCACCTGCAAGATGTTTGTTGGGCGGTTGGCCTGTGTTTTGGGAGAAGTCATCAAACACAAGGTTCCGGTTTCCAGAAGAAAAAGAGTATGTGGCATCTGACATCTTCGGCGGTGATGAATTCGGAAGCTTTTGATTTGCTGGTTCGCCATTCAGTTAAGGCTAGTATTTACGCTGCGTCTGAAGGTTTTCCTGGATGGCTTCATAACCATGCGGTTAGATCCTTGCGTGTTGGAAAGGTGTTGTCCAACGAACCTGTCGGGGAAATGCCAACTTTTGACGTAGAAGTAGCGAAAGAACATTGGTATTATGCTGGAGCAGTCCCGAGTCATAACACCGTCAGTCTGTTGTGTGGGGCCACTCCCGGTATTCACTATCCCCATTCCGAATACTACATTCGGCATGTACGGGTCGCAAACACCAGCCCACTTGTTGAAGCTGCCCGGAAAGCAGGTTATGAAGTCTATGCCGATGTTTACGCCGGTGACACTTCGGTCGTTGCCTTTCCGGTAGCAGAAAAGAACTACCTCAAAGGTAAGGACCAAGTCACGGTTTGGGAACAGTTTGCTAATGCCGTCGACATGCAGCGGCATTGGGCCGATAACCAGGTATCCTGTTTGACGGGAGATACCCTTATCCGTACTAATTCCGGTTTTCGTAGGATGTCGGACATCCCTTCATTGTTGGGGTTACCTTCAGTTCCAGGCACTTATCCATGCAATGTTCCCTTCCAAGTGTTGAACACCGACAACGGTTGGAGTTCCGTGTCAGCAATCCTTATCAACCCTGCAAAACCACTTGTGGAGATAGAGATGGAAGGGTTGTTGACGGTGAAAGGAACCCCTGACCATCGTATGAGGGTTTTGGGGGAATCTCTTGAGTTGGAATGGCGAAATCTGTCGGATATCAAGAAGGGGGATTATTTGGTTGAATTTTTGAATTCCCCTTCTTGTCCTGACAGTAAGTCTTTGCTTGATTTTCGGTTGAAGAGTTTCTGTCATGTGGATCGGACTTCTTCTAATCGGGATTTGTTTGTTCCGGTTACTATGACGGAAGCTCTGGCGGAATTGTTGGGATATATGGTATCCGATGGTCATTTGGTTCGGGACTGTGGTTCCTTCGGTTTGACGCAAAGGGCTAACAATGTTGTTCCGAAGTTCAAGGGTTTCATCAAGAATCTCTTTGGACTTGATCTTAAAGAAACCTTGGATGTTCGGGCTCCTTCGGGGGATCTGTTGATTGTGAATGGCTCTAGTGTCAAAATTCACCGCTGGTTTGAATGGGTAGGGCTTTATGACGCTGAGTTACAGAAAAGGGTCCCTTGGCCTATTTCAATGTCCAGTGGAAAAATGTTGAAAGCGTTTCTTCGCGGGATCACTTTGGATGGGCATGTGAGCAAACGGAATGGACGCATTATTGTGATGACTACCGAATCATTCCGTTTGGCGGAAGAGCTAGTAGATGTTTTGAGGTTGCTGGGATTCCAGGCATTGATCACGTCAAATCAGAAGGAAGGTAAAGTACGGGTTTTCAAGTCATTTGGAAAACCGTACATTACGTCTAATACGTGGTGTGTTTCGCTATCCCCCGAACAATCAAACAGGTTTTTCCGCATGGTTGGGTTTGCGGAAGACAGAAAGATGGAAACTTACCATAAGTTTGGGGATAAGAAGCGGAGAAGTCTTTTCGGTTGTGTTCCGGATAAAGGACTTCGGCAAATGATGCGGGAACTTTCGCATCGGTGCAAGAGTTCTTTTATGAAGGACCATTTTCATAGCCATTCCTGTCATTTTGGAAAGGCTGTGTCTAGGCAGACGTTACTGCAAATGTCTGATATGGGTGTTCAGATTCCGAGTCATTTGATTGATCCTTCTTTCACATTCAGGGTCGTGAAAGAAGTTCAGTTTTGCAATCCGGAACCTACTTACGACATGACCGTTGACGACGGGCATAGTTATGTTGCAAATGGGTTTGGTGCACACAACTGTACTATCACTTTCCGTCCCGAAGAAGTGAATGACGCCAAGACATGCTTGGAAACGTTTGACGACCAGTTGAAGGGGGTTTCCCTTTTACCTATGATGGATACGGACCACGGTTACGCTTATCCGCCCTATGTCGCGATCAGTCGGGAACAGTATGATGAAATGACCAAGAAACTCCGACCGATTGAATTGGGGGCTTCTATCCATGAAGTTACGGAAGTTTTCTGCACCAATGACACGTGTGAACTGAAAAAACTCTGATTATTTTGATTCCGGGTTCCATGTTTTCGGGTAAGTGACGACATGGAACCTGGAATTAAAACGGAAATCTTGACAGGGATTTTTTGGAAGCGGGACGGGAAGTCCTTGTTTGTGTCCCCCGAAGAGGACGGCAGAGACCCCGTAGAAGTTTCCGTCGTTCTTGAACCCTTCTTGGATTCCAAAATTCAGATTGCCCTTCACCACTGGCCGAGTGCCCCGCAACTTGGTTTGTGGGGCGGGGGTTGTTGTTTGTGGCAGTCCCACGGTAAATGTCCGGCCGGTCATCACGACAATCCTGCTTTTCTATTGAATGTTGGTGGGAAAGGTTTCCTTCGCCGAGCTGGTGATTCCTGGTGGGTAGAGCTAGAAGGCGGAACTGTTGAACCGCTTCCTTTGGAATTGATGGATGGACACAGGGGTCGGTTGACCGTTGTCACGTTGGTTGACATGGAAGAATTTCACAAGGGATTTTCATCCGAGGATGCCCTCACACAGACTGCAATCTTAGGGTCGCAATTACAGGATATCAAAGCATTGTTGGATCGTTTCAAAGTGTCTTTGAAGGAGGGCTGAGTGTATTTTTCTGGCCGTGTCCATTCTATTACGTTTGAAGATCCTTCGCAGGGTTTTTACATCCTTCGTATGGTTCTTGACAACGGGGCAGGTTTGGCGGTAGTTCGGGGTTATGTTTCCGGTTTGGGAATACAAATCGGGACTTGGTTTGGATTTGATGCTGATTGGGTCACCCACAAGGAATATGGCAGGCAGTTGGCTATCAAAAAGGCTCCTATTTTTAAGGGTCTTTGGGATGCAGACACGGTAGTTCAGATCCTTTCCAGCAATGGGGTTGGCGGGTTGGTTTTGGATCAGCTTCGTAAAGGGGCTGACGGTGATGACGCGTTCGTCAAAATGCTTGATGACGTCCAATCCATGGGGAAGATACTTAATGATGTTTCCATTGCTCAGCATGTTGCTGAACAGTGGCGGTTTGTAAGGGTTTATTTTCAATCCATCATGTTTCTCGGGGATTTGGGGCTTCCTGCCGGGCGTATCCGGCAGGTTTGGGCTATGTTCGGGGATGAAGCACAGCAGGTATTAAGTGTCAATCCTTGGGCATTGGTCCGGGTAGAAGGTATCACATTTGAACAGGCGGACGAAATTGCTTCCAGATTAGGTTTAGACCCTAGTAATCCTGAGAGGATTAAAGGGGCTGTCTTTTATGCTTGTCGGAACAGTTTGAATTTCGGTCATCTTTTCCTTACTGCAACCCAGGTGCAGGCTGATGTTATTTCCCGTATTCCGGATGTGGATTCGCAAGCAATAGCTGTTGCGTTGTCTGAACTCCACAAAGCAGGTTTGTTGGTAGTAGACCGTTCTACTAGGCCTGGGATGACCGCAGTCTACGACCCCAAGGCATTGGATATTGAAAAAGGGGCATCCAATCTGTTGGGGGTGCGTGTAATTAAGGCAGCTTTTGTTAAGAAAACCGGCATTGATCCGGTACCTTATATCAAGGCGTTGGCATCGGTTGGGCCAGCAACTGCTTTGGAAGCGGGAAGGAAACGCCCAAATCTTCGGAAAGTTGTAGAAGCCGCCGTTCGGGATTGGGCTAGTTCTGAAAAGTTGGAATTGGAACCGGATCAGAAGGTAGGTGTCGTTAATGCCCTTTTAGAACCCGTATCTATTTTGACAGGGTTGCCCGGTACGGGGAAGACTTTGTCAATGCGGGCTGTTGTTCGGATTCTTCAGGAGGCCGGGATCCCATTTCTCCTTTGTGCTCCTACGGGTATTGCCGCTAAGAACATTGCTTCTGTGACTGGCGCAAACGCTTACACTATCCACAGGGCATTTGCTGCCCGTGGTTCTTCGGACAACCATCGAGAATCTACTTATGCCGGTATTGTTGGTGAATCCGAATCTGGAGTTGGGGGATTTGATGAATCTGGATCGTGGGGGTACGGAGATGGAAATACACATCCTGCTCAGGTAGTCGTTATTGACGAATGTTCAATGTTAGATGGTCACTTGATTTGGAGAATGTTGACTTGTACATCTGAACATTGCCGTGTCGTCTTTGTTGGTGATGCTGCACAGCTTCCTTCTGTGGGTCCTGGTAACGTTCTCCGGGATTTGATTGCGTCAGGAAGATTTCCGACGGTTAACCTTCAGAAGATTTTTCGTCAGAAAGATACTAGTGCTATTATTTATGCAGCACACGCCATTTTCCGTGGTGCTATTCCTGATTGTGAACCCCCATCTGATTTTTCCTTGGTTCAGATGCCTAATGAGGAAGGTGTTTTGAATCTCATCCTCCAACTTTCCAAAAAACTGTATGATTCCAGACATAATTTTCAGATATTGTCACCAAGGCACCAGGGTGTAGTTGGTGTCACTAACCTGAACATTCGGTTGCGTGAATTGTTGAATCCTTGCAAACCAGGGCTTCAGGAAATACGCTTTGGCGAGGAAACGGTTCGGGAAGATGATCGCATTATGGTCGTAAAGAACGACTACAAGTTGGGGGTATATAACGGAGATGTAGGTAAGATTTCAAAGATCAACCGACGGTTGAAGGAAGTAGAATTGAAGATTTTCGGGCCTTCCCCTCTTTACATAAGGGTTCCCTTCAAGGATGTAGGAAAATTGGTTAGATTGTCGTATGCTTGTACTATTCACAAATGCCAGGGCCTTAGCTATGACATCATTGCTATGCCTTTGGTGGAAGGTTTCCGGCAGCAGCTTCAACGCAACCTGCTTTATACGGCTGTGACACGGGCGAGGAAAAAAGTGATTTTGGTTGGGACTATGGGTGCATTGGCGACTGCCGTAGCTAATGATAGGGAGGATCTCCGTAACACGCTTTTCCGAGACAGACTTGTGAAGGATTTCGGGTAAAGGAAAGTGTGTTGTTTCTAACCGCTAAGGAGGCTGGAAAGATGGATGAAAGCAAGAAGGAAAAGTTGACACGTGCAGTACAGAACGTGAAGGATCACCTTCGTATCACGAAGGTGGTTTGTACCAGAACCGTTAAAGGCCCCAGAGGGGATCACTATGTTGGTTTTGCAGGGGCGTGGGATTCCATTCAAGATGATGCCGGAGGGGCTTCTGAACTGATTGGCATCTTGGATGCAGAGGGTAAGGCAACGGGTTGTCATCAGCAAGGTATGACCTTGAAGGAAGCAAAATTAGCATCTTTGATTCTTGGTCTTCAGGCTGATATTGCTGCTCACGACAATGCAGTTGCTGGGGGGAATCTTTCCATTCCAAACCACGAAGAAGCAGTTAAAACCATTCGTCACAACTATTCCCGGTTATTGGCGGATTTGCTTGGTGAAGATGGGGATGTCTAATGTTGGACCAGAACCCGCCAACTTCGTCAGATAAGTTTTTCAGTCAGGCGGATGCAGATCGCATCTTTAATGAATTGAAAGACCTTCAGGTGGATCTTGACGATGATCCCCTGGCTTTTGGACCGAAGCGGTTGAACAACAAGGTGTCGGAAGTTCGTCGGATGCTGGCTAGGTGCGAACGAATTTTTTTAGACATGTCCCAAAAATTCCATTTTTGCCGGCGACAGCTCAAGATCGCAACGTTGAACTTGGAACTTTCCAAGAAACACCTTCTAGCGAATGATCCGGACGTGCGTGCTGGTCGCAGTGTTGCTGACCGGGATGCTATTGCAGCAGGAAAACTGGCTTCTGAAATACACATTGTCCATGAATTGGAGATGTCTGAACAGGATTTAGGTTCTGTCCTACAAGTAGTCAAGGCAAAAAGGACGGACCTTAAGGATGCTGAAGGGCGTCTTAGGGATCAGATCCGAATTTGCCAAGAGGAAATTGGGCTTGGTGCCAGATGGGGTTCCCGCGCTTCCAAAGCATCGGACATTGATTTGACACCAGGAATTGCTACACCGGCTGATTTGTCCAGTATGAATGACTTACTTGTTGGTGTAGATGGGGAAATACACCTGTCTGAAATCAAAGAGGAAGAGAGGGAAAAAAAGGCCCTTTCCGAATCCTTGACAGAAGAGGTGGATTTGGAAAATGTATTGCCTTCTACTACCACAGCGGCAGATACAGATTCCTTTCTGGAATTGAATATTTCAGAAACACCAGTTCTGCGGAAATCCCGAAAGGACGTTCCTGTCCTAGACGACTCTGTTTTGGATGATTTGTTGAAGGTGTTTGAGAACCCTGCTTTGGGGGTAGATAAAGTGTCGTGACGAGGACCTGTCCAAAAGATGACCTGTCCCGTCTTTTTCAACCAAAGGAAGGAAAAGGAGAAGAAGATGTCAGTGAACAAAGGATTCAAGGAATTTGCGTTTGATGCAGGCGATGAACACGTTGGCAACAAGTCCATGCGTTGGAAGGGAACGGCAGGAAATACCTACCGGTTTTCTTTCATTTCTTGGCCAGGGCTGGAAAAAGGCACCCCTGATTTTGAAGCCCCAAGTCCCAAATTCCTCGGGGCAAGCACGAACTACATTCAGGGGGCCGGATTCGTGGTCAACAACGGTCCTGAATTCACGAAGCTGGCTGGTGACCGTCCTCGCAGCCGTATTGGTACGGTCATTGTTGAGTGGCCTATGGACAAACGGGGTAACATCGACAATGCCCGAATCATTTCCGGCGACATTGATGTTTTGGTCTGGGTGTTTTCAGGGGACAAATACAAAACCCTGAAAATGCTCAGCAAGGAATTTCCCTTCGGGACTCACGACATCAAGGTGGAGGTGACGGACACCAACTACCAGAAGATGACAATTACCCCCTGTCAGGAAAGCTTGCTGCGCAAGCTCATGGAAAACCCGAAGGGAAAGGAAGTTGTCGCGGGACTTCTGGCTAAAGCCCAAGACTTGGCGTCTAATCTCTCCAACGAGATTGGTGTTGAGATGACGATTGAACAGGTTCGCGCCAAGATGTCGGGTCTTCCTGCGTCAGGCAATCGGGCGGCGGTAGGCACCCCCGACGCAGCTACGACTGGGGATGTAGACGGTTTGCTTGACAACCTGTTGGGCGGATAACCGCATGGTTTTGCTGGGGCTCGATCCGTCCCTCACGAATTTCGGCTGGGCCTTACACGATACTGACGGTGTAGGGCCTAGCCGTTGTTTGAAGAGGGGGCGGTTTCACACTTCGTCCAAGACGTTGTTCGTTGACCGTTATTGTGACATGCGGTCAAAAGTGGTTTCTCTCGTTGAAGATTGCGGGGTGCAGCGTCTTGGCATCGAATACCCGATCTTCAATGATCTCTGGTCCGAAGGCATGTATGGGTTGTTCCTTTTCACATGCGAAGCTTTACGATCAATGAAGGTTGATGTTGTGTTCTTTTCCCCGGGGCAAGGCAAGGCGCAAGCCAGGGATTTGTTGGTTGAAGTCGTTGACCCTGATACGGGTTCAACTACCTTCCAGCCACTGCGGCCGAAAAAGTGGAAGATGGAAAAGCCAGACATGGTAGAAGCGGCCCGTTTTGATACTGGCGGCAAGGGGAAGTGGGATCACAATGAAGCGGATGCTTATTGGATAGCCAGGACTGCAGGTCGGTTCTGGTTATTCCATGATGGCGTTTTGAAACTAGACGATTTGACGGTTCTTGAACGCAAGCAATTCGCTGAGATCAGGACCGTCAAGCGTGGGTTGCGGGCCGGTCAGGTTGAGATGAAGGGTATTTCATACCGGGAAAACGAACGGTTTTTTCTGTGGTCCAAAGAATAACCGTTTCACAAGAAAAAGCACAAGGAAAAACACATGGCAAAGAAAGCTGACGTTAAGAAAGACACCCGTCCGGCCAACGCCCTGACGGAATCCGTTTCTCTTCTGGAAAAAATATTCAGTTCCAAGAAAATGTCGAATCCGTTCGTGACTTTGAACGAAGACGACTTTACAACATCGCTTCCACATATCCCTACCGGGTCCATCACGATTGATTACTTGATGGGTGGGAAGCTGAATCGTTACGGGGTTCCTCCCTGCCCTGGGTTTCCTAAAGGGCGTGTCGTCAATCTCTATGGCCAAGAATCGTCTGGTAAGACGACACTGGCCTTGACGGTTGCTGCTAATGTTATCGCCATGGGCGGTACGGTGGCTTACATTGACTTTGAAAATGCAATTGTGCCCAGCTACGCCAAGACGCTTGGGGTTCCCATCGAAGACAAACATCATTTCATGCTCATGCAACCTGAAACTTTGGAACAGGGAATTACGATTCTCTACGCCTGTGCCATTCGGGGTGTGGACCTTATCGTAATTGATTCCGTGGGTGCAGGTATTCCGAAAGCGGTCATGGAGCAAGGTCTTGATGAAAAGGGCAGTTCGGGTCGTGTTGGGGCATTGGCCCAAATGTGGTCCAATATCCTGCCTCAGATACGAACCCGGATCATGAAATCCGGGTCTTGTGTGGTTGGGATCAGTCAGCTTCGAAAGACCATCAATACGTCTGGTTATGGGGATGCTTCCGGGACTACTACCCAGGGGGGAGAAGCTTGGAAGTTCTATTCCGATATTCGTTTCGGTCTCAGGAGAATCAAGACCGAAAAGAATAAGGAATTTGATGCCCTGTCTCATTCTTCCAAAGATGAAATTTCAACCGGAACGAAGATCAAGGCCAAGGCCGATAAGTGTAAGGTTTCGGCCATGCAAGGTCGTGAGGTTGAGTTTTATATCCGCTTTGGGGAAGGGATTGACGATCTTCGTTCTGTCGTGGAATTCGCGGAAAAGGTTGGCATCGTTCACCGTGATTCTGGGAGTTCTTGGTATTCTTGGGAACGTCCCGACGGGGAAGTCCTGAAAATCCAAGGGATGGAAAAGTTCAAGGAAGCTGTGCGGTCTACCCCCAACGGTATTGAAGAATTGCGCCGGGTCACAAAAGAACGTTTGTATGCGTCTGATATCCCCTTGGTGGCGGAAGACGACAAGACGGAAGAGGAAGAACTCTTGGACATTGAAAGCATTCTTTCTGCTGGTAGCGTTAAACCTGCGGAAACTTCAGAAGAAGCAGGTTCTTGATGCCGGTTCAAATCCGGGTTCGTGACTTCCAGTCCATCCACGATGCCACAATCATCGTGGATGGACTGACGGTTGTCACCGGACCAAACAACGCTGGTAAATCAGCTCTTCAACGTGCGGTCCGCGCGGCATTTCAGAATGCCCGCGGATCGTCGTTTGTTCGTAGAGGGACTACAAAGTCTGTTGTTGATATTGATTTTTGTGATGGTCATTCCGTTCATTGGGAAAAAGGTTCCGGCAAAGATACAAAACCAACTTATATTATTGATGGGGGTTCTCCGCTGCATCCGGGTCAGGGTGTTCCTGATGAATTGGGGGATCTTGGCGTTAAGTCCGTTGTGGCCGGCGGGAAGACATTGTGGCCACAGTTCGCACCCCAGTTTACAGGCCAGGTGTTTCTTCTTGATGAATCGGGAGCTGTGCTTGCGGAAGCGGTTGCAGACGTAGACCGGGTTGGACAGCTTAATCAGGCCTTACGGTTGGCAGAATCTGATAGGCGGGCAGGGATATCGGAAAGGAAAGTTCGGCATTCAGACGCCGAACGTTTAGAACAGGATTTGCAGCGTTATGACGGGGTTGATGACCTTGGGGTCGTCTTGGACGGCTTGGAAAAGGACCAAAGTCAGGTAGTACGGATGACGGCGGCGATATCCGGGTTGGAAAAGCTGAAGTCCGATTATGATAGGTCAGTTTCCCTTGTGTCTTTGCTGTCCGGGGTTTTGACTGTAGAAGTGCCGAATGTGGGGGAACTTCAGGCACTTGGTGAGGGAATTGCAGTTTTATCCGCCTTGCACAGCAGATTTCAGAATGCAGATGTGCAGGTGAAACGATTGTCCGGTTTGGAGGATGTGGACACCGTTGTTGATACAGAGTCAATCGTGAAGGTAGGTCTGGCACTTGATATTCTGGACGGGCTTGAAACCCGTTGGAAGGCGGCAACTGAAAGAGAACAGGCCGCAGAAAAAGAGGTCAGCCAATTGGTAAAGGAAGCTGAAGAGGTAGAACAATCGGTGGCGGCGTTCTTGGAAGAAATCGGAACCTGCCCTTATTGCGGGTCCTCAACGGCAAGCACAGGAGGTTCATTGTCATGAAAGCACAATCAGGTAAAGGGTCTTCAGTTCACCGTTGTGTTCAGACCGCTTTGTTGGTCATGATCTTGGTTGTCTTGGTCATCCGGGGTTTCGGTTCCGCTGAAGAACCGGTTTTGAAACCCGCACCTATGACTGACCAGCAACAAGTGGATTTGGTTCTTGAAGCTATGCAAATCATGGCGGCAACGGAAAACCCAGGAAATTTGGATGCCTTATTGGCGCGTCGGGGCGTCAACCCCAGGGATTTGGCAAACAGCATTCTGGCTAATGCCAAGGAAGCAAAGATTGATCCGCTTCTTCTGGTCGTGATGGCCTGGATTGAAACCCGTTTCAACCCGAAGGCCGTCAGCGATTTTATTAACCGTCCACAAGAAGGGAAAAACTGTGGGCTTCTTCAAGTTCGTACAGATATTCCCGGTCGTCCGTCATGCGAAAAGATGATGAACGCAGATGAAAACTTGAAGTGGGCAACCGCACACCTCCAAGAATTGATTTCTGGGTGCGGGGGGGAATTGTGTTTGAAGAAGTACAACGCGGGCGACTATTCAGACCGCGTTTGGAGGAAACTGGACTGGTTGCAGAGGAAAATGCAGTGGCGGAAGGTTTAATCTTAGTTTGGCGGACGGATGCTCATCTGTCCGATTTCGCCCCTGAATCCAGGGTAGACGACTGGGCCTTGGCCATCCTTGGTAAGCTCGCACAAGTCGGCGAGATAGCCAGGAAGGCCAAGGCTTCAGGCATCCTGGACGGGGGGGATCTGTTTCACGTGAAGACGCCTTCACGTAACTCACACGGGTTGGTAGGGAGGGTTGCTGCTGTTCATGCAGCCAATCCTTGCCCGACATGGGCTACCATTGGGAACCACGATGTCAAATACGGAAATTCTGAATTTCTGGAAGAAAACCCTTTGGGGGTGTTGTTTGAATCTGGGGTATTGAGACGTCTATACGGTCCCCACGAAGCATTCTTTGAAAAGGGGGGTGTGACAGTCAGGGTCGTCGGCATTCCTTATCACGGGACTGAATATGACATGTCCAAGTTTTCCACTCTTCAGAAGGGGGCGGAAGATTATCTTGTGGTAGTAGCCCATTGCTTGGCCAGTCGTACCGGTAGATCAATGTACGAAAAGGAAGATGTCCTTAAGTATTCGGATCTTTTGGCATTTGCCCCTGATGTGTTTTGTTTCGGTCATTCCCACTCCAACCAAGGCATAGAAGAAATAGCTCCGGGTAAGTGGATCATCAACACAGGCAGTTTGTCCAGAGGAGCCTTGAATCAGGATGATATAAATCGTGTTCCTTCTTGTGTTGTTTTGAAGTTCACAAAAACCGAAATCAAGGTAGTCCCAATCCCGTTGAAAGTAGCCCCTGCGTCGGAAGTATTCAACTTAGAAGGACATCAGCGTTCCTTGGAACAGGATATTTCCATGGAACAGTTTGTTGATTCTCTGAAAGAGGTTCTGTCGGATAGGAGTAAGGGTTCTGTCCTTGAATCGGTTCGGGATATGCCTGGTATTGATGACGAAGTCAGGGAACGGGCGGTGCATTATCTGGAAAGGTCCTTGTGATGATTCAGGAACCGAAGTTGTCGATTGAATTGGTTCCAAAAACAACTTGGGGCAGGAATCTTCGGCAGCTTCTTTCAACTTCCAATTGGGACATTTTGAGGAAACGGCAGTATGTCTTGGCTGGTGGTGTGTGCGAAATCTGCGGGGAATCGGGCAAGGATCAGGGATTCAGGGAAGCTCTTCACTGCCATGAAGTTTGGGATTATGATGAACCAAACGGAATTCAAAGACTTGTCCGGGTCATTGCACTTTGTCCTTTGTGCCATGACGTGAAGCATTTCGGGTTTGCTACCGCCTGGAAAGGTCCCGAAGCAGCGAAACGGGCATTTGCCCATCTTTTGAAAGTTAACGGTTGGACTAAGGCACAAGGGGAAGCCCATATAGGGGAAATGTTCAAGCGGTTTGTTTTCAGGTCCGGCCAGGAATGGATCCTTGATGTCAGTTGGCTTGAACAATCGGGCATCCGTCTTTCCAAAGTGAAATCTAAAAAGCAGGGTAAGAAACGTGGGGAAGCAGGAAGAAGGTAAACGGGTGAAGCGAACCTTGGGGTATTATGTTTTGGTTTCGGTCTTTGCAGCGAGGTTAGAATGCCTAAAAAAGAATTCACGTTGTACTGGTCAAGCTTTGATTCTTACGAAAAATGTCCACAGCAATTCCTTTGGAACAAAGGATGGGGGATGATTGATGTTGGTGGAGGTATGGGTCGGCCCAAACCGAAGCCTCTCAAGAAATCCGAACACCATGCGGTTATGGGGACTGTAATACAGGCTGTCATTGAACGGTTTTATAACGACGAGCTATGGAATGCCATGGCCCCGTTGATGTTGAGAGACCGTTTAATGGAATTGGCGGACGAGCATATGAAGTTGGAACTGGCTCGCCGATTTGTTGATTGGCGTTTAGCTGGAATGACCCCCGAGGAGATGAAGCAAGGGATCAAAGACGGCATTATGGGTTATATGCGGACGATGAAACAGCACAGATTTCTTGGTCCTTATGCCAAGGCCGAAGTGGATCTTGTCGCTTACGTCAATAACTGGACCCCCATTGGCGGCCGTGCTGATGTGATTTTCCGTCGGGACGACACTGGAACTACTATTCTTGACGGCAAGAATTCCCGTCGGTACAAGGACGGGAAGGGTGGTCTTATGACCTACACGGATCCAGACCAGCTTCGGTGGTATGCCCTCTGTTTTTATCTTGCCTACAACAAAAATCCAGATCGTTTGGGTTTCGTTTATTATCGCTATCCGTTCGGAAATCCAGTTCTTGATGGGGACGGTAATCCGACCGGGGAGACTGAACCCGGTGTAGATTGGGTTCCTTTTACTAGGGATGATCTTAAGGGTTTGGCTGAACGGGCTGTAGAGGCCCGGAAGGGAATGGACAGAGAAAAATTCCCGGCTACTCCGAATTACAAGATCTGTCGTTTTTGCGATTACGAATCAGTGTGTCCGGAACGTCAGACACAGAGGGACCAGAATCGCAGAGCCCCAAAAAACGTAGATACTCTTTTGGATGGCATCTCTGGAATCGTTGAATTTACCATGGACAACGAAAATCCGGGTAAGTAGAAACGAACGTCCTACAGGGAGCGTTGAACGAATGTCTTTGGAAGAAAACAAAAAGAAGTTGGACGACCTGACAAAACGTCGGGATACTTGTAAGGCGAAAATGGAACGGGCGAAGGGACGGTTGGACAGTGCACGTCGGGAATTGGATTCCGTCGTTGCTGAGTGTCGAAAGAAAGGAGTTGAACCCGATCAGATTCCTGATGCCTTGTCCAAACTCCAGGACAAGTTTGCCTCTTTGGTTGTGGATTTGGAACGGCGTGTTGAAGATGCCGAAAGATCTATCATCCCCTATTTGGAGGAAAAGTAAGATGAAGTTTACGGTTGCGAAGAAGGACTTGTCTTCGGCTTTGGAAGTCGTGACGCCTGCTATGGCCAATACGGGGGACATGACTGCCCATTACTTGTTCCGCAAAGCTGCAGAGGCTGATCGGATGGAAGTCCTAACCCATTCCGGGAGGATTGTGGCTCTGTGCCCATTTATTGCTCGGGTGGAAGATGTTTCGTCTGAAGAAGCCTTCCAATTTACCATTGAGGGGTGGCGACTCCGCACGTGGTTGGAATCCAAACCGGATTCCGCTTTGATGTTTAGCTTTGATCCGGTTACCAAGCAGGTTTCTGCTGAAGCCTCTGGTCAGAGTTCGCATTCCGCCGCAATCTTTGATTCTTTGGACCCTGCCAATTGGATTTGTTGGGACAAGACGTACAAAGAAGCAAAAGAAGTGTCCTTGATTTCGGCTGCACGACTCCACCATGCTTTGGGCCATGCCAAGAGCTTTGCATCGGTTCAAGAGAGCCAGGCGCCAGAAATCTGCGTGTGTGTGATTCAAGACGGAATCATGAAATCAACGGACAAGGTGTCCGCAACTTTCCTTAAGGTCCAAGGACTTGAAAATTCCACGTTGAAAGTTCATGTCCGGGACGTTGCAGGGCTTTTGTCTTTCTTGGCCTTGCTGAAGGAAGAAGATGTTGGGATTATGGAACATCCTCGCATGATGTTTTTCCGTCGTCAGGATGGGGCGGTTTACGGGGAAAGTCGTTTTACGGCGGCATTCCCAAGTTTCAAATGCCCTCCTGAAACGGATGCTTATTCGTGGACGTTTGATGTGGACGCTTTGCGAAAAGGCACGAAGCATCTTTTTGCCAGTGCAAAGAAAGATGATGTGAGGGTTAGGTTTCAGCGTCCCGACTTGGATGGACCGGTTATTATGTCCATGCCGGTCGCCGACAAGCCGGTCTTGACGTCCGTCAAGCTTGATGTTGTAGAAGGTGAGTCTTCTGCTGACGCACCTGCTCTTCCGGCAGAAGGTTTCCAAGTTTCGTGTCCTCGAATGTTGGACATCATCAATTTGCAGAAGGCGGATACCATTCGGTTGGGGGTCAACCTTCGTGTTGACAATGGGGAAGTTCTGGGCGGATACCTTCGCTTCCGGGATATTCGTTTTTCCGATAAGGACGGCAACGGGGGTGACGAATACATCACCGTGCTGGTGTTCTTGGAAAACACTTGATGTCAACGGAATCCATCAGCAGCCGAATCGTGTCGTTGCGTTCACGGTTTGACAGGGTCTTGGGAAAGCGGGATGGTTTGAAGTCCAGTCTTTCCCGGACCCTTGCTGATGTCCGTCGGTTGGAAGCGGAAGAAGTTCTTCTTGAAAAAGTCGCTGAATTATTCAGGCAAATTCTTGACCAGGAAGTTACCGTTGGAGTGCAGGCTGTGGAAAGGCTCCAGACGGAAGGACTTCGGGCCGTGTTTGAAGGTCAAGATTTGCAGGTCAAAGCGTCCGTAGAAGTGTCAAGGGGAAAGGTGTCTGTTGATCTTGTTACCGTCCAAAAACAGGATGATGGATCGGAAATTGAAGGTTTGTGTAACGATTCTTTCGGTGGGGCCGTAACCACGGTCCAATCCGTCCTTCTTAGGATCATTCTCATTATTCGTCGGGGACTTCGTCCAATTCTGTTTCTGGACGAGACACTTCCTGCCTTGGACGATAACCACACCATCAATACTGGTAGATTTCTTTCCACGTTGTGTAAGCGTCTTGGAGTTGATGTACTGCTTGTCACACACAATCCTGTTTTGGTGGAAGCAGCGGATAAGGCCTACCGGATCGTTAGAAAAGATGGAATTGCGACCTTTGAACAGGTTGGGAAGGGTAAGTCATGAAAACGGAAGGGCAAGTGCGTCAGCAATTGAAGCAAGTGCTTTTCCGCCATCTTCAGCGGAAACTCAAGGGGATTTTCAGGAAGATCCCGGAAACTTGCGTCCATAACGAAACCATGGGCAAGGTTTGTTTTTGCGGCTTGAACAGCTTTGATCAAAAATCCATTGTGGTTTGTGATAGTTCTGTTACGGGATGTATTGAAAAAGCGAAATCCTGTCCTGCATGGAAAGCACGTCGCACCAAGATAGAAATAAAAGAAGAGTTTAGAACCCTGGTAGCGGGTAATTTCGGTCGTATTGCCATTGAATATCCTGATGTGGCGGCTCTTTTGTGGGTGCTTGGTTCAGAAGGGTTGGAACATGATTTGGACGAAGTAGTTGGAAGCCACTCAGATCAGGATGTCACGCCATGAGTAATTTGTTGGAAGTAGTACGATTCCGTGATTCAGGTAAGATGCCACTTCTGATTGACGATATTTTGGTCAATCCTGAAACGGCTCCTTATTTGGTGTCGTCAACCCAGGGTTTGGTGTGGGTAGAAAAGGCAGGGACCGGGAATAAGATTCGGGCTGCCGTCAACCACGATAAAATTCCTCCTGGGCATCTGTTTTTTTCCGTAATTCAGGAAGTCGCCGCCAGAAGCCGTTCCGATAGTTGGGGAAGTGTGCGGCCATTCACACGGGAAGGTTTGAAGGAAGCCGTAGCATATCTTAATTTTTACGAATTGTTGGATTTTGAATTGCTTGTTTCCAGTTGGTCAAAAGATGAAAATTCAGGTTTTGGTTTGGGAGAAGATTCGTTGGATATCCCTGTTTGTTCGTGTTCGTGGCTTCCAAAGGGATGGGCTGTTTTGGTTCCTCGGGATAGGTCTTTTGTCGGAACCTTGGGGCATTTATCCAACTACAGGACCATTGTCATTGTACATAACGCGAGCCGCGGTATTGCAATTCTTAACAATGGGGATTGATTATGGGTTGGCTTTCAGAAGCAGTAGCAAAATGTGCCCTGACATCTGACATGGAGGAATACTTGTATGGGCGAGGCGCCCAGGAAGCTACCATATTGGATGAAGGTTGTGTGACGTGGCACAGATTGGAAGAACCGTCCCCGGACCCGGTGTTTGCGAAACGGTACGGTAACTTTGGGGAACGTTTGGAAGGATTTTTGGTTATTCCCGTCCGATCTCCGAAGGGATCCTTTATCGGGATGGAAGCTCGTAACATATCAGTGAAGTACCTTTCAGATTGGCGGGAAGTTGAAGCTGAATGGAACCCATTCATGATCGGGACCAGGCGGGCTGTTGAAAAACTGTGGGCTGGTGGGGATGCCTGGATTGTGGAAGGGTTTTTTGACAAGTGCCCTTTGGAATGGGTCGTCCCTTCTGGAGATGCCGTTTTGGCGACAGTAACTGCTAAACTGGCTATTCGACACGTTGAATTTCTCCGCAGACATTGTCGGGGTTGGGTTCATATGGTCTACGACCGAGACGAAGCAGGTAGACGTGGGTCAGAGGGATATGCGGATTCAAGCAACAAGCGGCATTGGGGGGCATTGGATGCCCTCCGCCGGGTAGGATTGAAGTGTCGGGATGTCCCCTATTCCGGGGGAAAGGATCCTGGTGAGCTTTGGGATCGGGGAGGCGTACAAGCGTTGAAAGCGGCTTTCCCCACTATTTGACAAAGGAGGTTCTTGTCATGGCTGAACTGTTTAAGGCAAACGATACGATCATGGCTACCGTTAAGGATCTGGTGGCTAAGTATCATCCCAATTTGATTGGGATAGTTGACGAAATTGCTGTTGTTTTCAAGGAAAAGGCATCGCAAGTCGGTGACGTTGTGGTCATCGGTAAGACGGCCAAGGCATCACCCCTGTTCAACATCCTTGGAGATGTTCCTTGGAAGTTCATCATCACCCTTGCCAGCGATGAATTCAACGCCATGACCGAAACGGAACGTGTGGCTTTGCTGGATCATCACCTCTGTGCTTGCGGCGTAGAAGAAGATGAACAGCAGAATCTGAAGACTTTCGTTAAGATTCCTGACGTGAGCTTCTTCAAGGAGGAAGTGGAACGTCATGGATTCTGGAGGACGACCGGAAGTAAGGCGAAGCCGGAAGTGATCCAAGATTTGTTTGGGACGTGATACGAGGAGGCATTCCCTTGAGCCTTGACACGAAATACAGGCCCTTGAAATTTGACGATGTTTTGGGGCAGGAAACCATCATCAAAATCCTGCGCCGCTTCGTTGCCACCAAAACCGCTCTGCGACAATCGTATTTGTTTGCAGGACCTTTTGGATCCGGAAAAACCACTTTGGGTCGGATAATGGCAAGGGCTTTGCTGTGTGAATCTCCGACGGAAACAGGCGATCCTTGTGATACTTGTCCGTCTTGTCGGGCATTGCTTGAAGGGAATTCCTTAGACTTTGTGGAAGTGGATGCTGCTACCAATTCAGGCAAGGATGAAATTCGCCGGATTACCGAGGAAATTCAGTACACTACATTTTCCGGGAGACGGCGGATATATCTCTTCGACGAATCTCACCAGCTCTCCAGAGATGCCCTGGATGCCATGCTGAAACCCCTTGAAGAAAATCTCCCGGGGTCTCAAGACAAGAAGCTGGTCTGTATATTCTGTACGACAGAACCTGAAAAAATGCGGGCGACGATTCTTTCCAGGTGCGCATCAGCATTTGTTGTTCAGCCTCCAGCTCCTGAAATCATTGCGAAGCGTTTGGAATTGATTTGCCGGGAAGAGAACATCCCTTATGAATTCAACGCCCTGGTTACGATGGCGGAAGTGACGGAATGTCATATCCGTGACGCCATCAAGGCGGTTGAGGGGATTTCAATGTTGGGGTCTTTGAACTCGGAAAACGTAGGGGTTTATCTCAAGCTGGACCTTAACACAGCCTACTTGGAGGTCCTGGAAAATATTGGGATGGATTTGGCCACTGCCATGAAGGTGGCCAAGTCCATCCTGGAACGTACTTCGCCTGCGACCGCATACGAAAAACTGGCGGATGTAGCCTTGTTGGTGTATCAGACAAGTCTTGGGGCGGTAAAGCCCTGTTCATTTTGGGACCTGTCCAAGATTGAAGCGGTTGGAAAACGGCATGGAGAAGCTCTGTTAAGTTTTGCCAACCGTTTTGCAAGTCGTCCTGGTCGTCCAACAGCATCTATGCTGCTGTGCGATATTGGGTGTCTGCATCATGTTGGGGGGAATATTCCTGCTGATGTCGTTATAGCAGCCCCCAAGATTCATCCTGTCGCTTCACCAACCACTTGTTTGACACAGCCGACGCCCCCCATTGAAAAAAATATTCAACCACAACTTCAGACTCAACCTGATCTTGGTATTATGACAAGTGTTACGTTAGCGGCTCCGTCGGGTCGTGGTGGCGGGGTTCATGTTGACAAACGGGCTGTCCACAAAAATCTTGGTAGTGATCCAGGGTTGGCTAAAGTGTCTAGGATCACCCCGGAGGAATTTTGCAGATTTTTGGCCTTGCGTTTGAATGAACTGGAAAGGGAAAGGGCTAACGAAGCCAATGACAGTGCAGGATCGTCGAGACGCATCAACCTGGATAGCTGTGGAATTGAGTCCACAGGGCGAGGCCCGGGTTGAAGAAGGTACTTTAGAACTATTGCTTCGGTCTGATTTGGGTGTTGATTCCAACTTCCCAATATTTATTCCAGCGGTCATCTACAATCGGGGTCATCGGAAAACGACCATCCATTTGATGGAAGGTTATGTTTTTATTGGTTCCAGCCTTCCTGATACCCTCTATTACCGACTTGAAAACCGACCTTACATTTCACGAGTCATGTCTACTAATACGGGTCCGCATCATATGCGGACTTTGAGTGTTATTCCCGATTCTGAGATTGAGGGGTTGAAACGTCAGCTACAGGCAGAAATCGGGATGTTGGTGTCTGTTGGGGATAGGGTTCGGGTTGTTGAAGGAACATACCGATCCTTGGAAGGGATTATTCAGGGGAGAGATGAGGAAAACGCTTTCGTTGAATTTGATTTTCGTTCCATGTTGTCTGTTGCTACCGTTCCGTTGGCTTTCTTGGAATCCGCTTCAGACGAAGAGGATAAGGGGATTGATATTCGTATCCCAGGTTATGTGCGATACACTGGATATATGTGCTGGCCTTCTAATCTTGATAAGTCGCTTGGAAAACTGTTGGGGTCCGCGGATTTTATTGATGTTTGGTATGAAGATAGTTTTTTGGGGAAAAAACGGGTTGCTTGGAATAAACGCCGAATATTCCTCGGAAAACCTTTGTTGGCAGAACTACCAGAAGATCGGACGGTTTTTACCATATCCAAGAAACCTGATGGGTCTTTTGTCGTTAGGTCCCGGTAATCAGTAAAAGGGTTTGCTTTTTTCTGTGCTTTTCGTTATCCTTAACAAGGGTGTCCTGAATGTGAGGAAACGACATGTCTTCTTGGTCATTTGGACATACTATGGATCCTTCTGAACTTGAAGCCCGCTTTTCAATGGAAGATAGCTTGGCTTATCTGGATTCCATTTTTACGGAACCCACAGACGAAGATTTGGGGCGCATTGAAAAGGTTCGTGAAATTCTGGCCCAAATACCCCCCAGAGAAGCTGATTTCGTTGATTTGTACTTCTTCAAGAAACTGCGTCAAACGGACATTGCGGAAATCTTTGGTGTTAGTCAACCTACGGTAAGTTATCGTTTGACTAGGGCAACCGCCCGAATCCGATTTTTGCTGGAAATCCCAACTATTGGTCGGGATGATTTGGAAAAGACCCTTTCGGAAATACTATCCGACCCACTTGACATCAGTATCATGCTGTTTATGTGGGAAACTACCTGCCAATCCGAGGTGGCAAAACGTCTAGGGGTCAGTCAAGGTTTGGTCCGACACCGGTTTCTGAGGTCCTTGCGACGAATGGAAGGTATCCCCCGCCTAGAATGCTTCGTGGTTCTTTTCACCTACATCGCTGACAATCCAAATATTCTTCGGGAAGTGCAACGTCCAGCTTGGAACGAGAAGGTTTCGTACTGTCTTCGCTGATTTTCACCGTTTATTCGTTTATCATGTAGCCGTGGTAGGGCTTGCACGCTTTAAGCGGTGTGGGCTGGAACGGAGGTTCCATGAACGAAATGGGAAAACGGATCGTTATGGCTCGGGATGTTGCCACGCGGTGGATATTACGGGTGGCAAAACCGGAATATCGGTTGCGTATCTATTCGTGTGACGCTAAGGAATGGTCCCGAAAATTGCGTTGTTTTCGTGACGGAAAATCCGTCATGGCGGGGGTGAAACCTGCGGGGGATCTGGGAATACACGAAGAATTTGATGTCTTGGAAGTGTGGTCATCAAACCGCACAACTGTAGACCAGATCAAGGAATGGTTTGAAACTCGGGGTTTTGAAACTACTGGGGTTTGGTAATGGCTTTGATGCGTCAACAGTCTGTATTCACCTTCAAATCCTCGTCAGGGGGGGTGGATTACTATTTTGACATTGTTGTAGATGCCCAGGGACTTTTGTCCTTTCGTAATATCCGATCCCCCCAAGGGGTTGTAGATCCTGGTACAAATATCCCCAATTCTGTTATTGACGATATCACTACGGCAAAGCAGTTGGTTCAGCAACTTGTTGGGGAAACCCAGGCTGCTTCTGGGACAGTGACGTTTACAGGGGAAACAAGTCAAGCTGTGACAATCCCTGCCGGGACCCTCAATAACACCAACTATCGGGTGGTTTGTACGACGACTGATGGCACCGCCCTGACTATTGAAAATAAGACTACCGTTGGGTTCAATATCGTGGCGGCTACCGCTTATGGCACCGTAGCGGATCCCAAAACGGTTGGTTGGGTCGTTTTGACTAAGACCCAAGAAGCCAGCGTGACAGGGGGTGTTTTGGCGTTCACTCCTGCGGATGCTGGACAAAAATCTGTAGTGTTTTCACCAGCTTTCACGTCAAACGCTTATCGGGTCATCTTATCGGAAGTTGGCTTTTTTAAGGCGTTTGTGGTTTCACAGACAAAAGCTGGTTTTACAGTGGGAATTGGGTACACCCTGGAACCCGGTGAAACCGTGCTGGTTGGATACGATGTTTTCGTATCGTGAGGAAGCCTAAAAATGAGATGTCGTCCTTTTGACGTGTTGGTAAAACCTCTGGGTCTTGATAAACCGCAGGTAGTGTTGGATAAAGAACCTTCAGTTGAAGAGACTTTGGAAAATGCGGTTCAGAGGGCCTTGGGTTGGGTTTACATGGCAGACGTAGGGAAGGCCGGTAATCCCCCGGCGGTGAATCATTGGTGGCTCCGTCGGGATGTGCAGCTTGATGGCAGGATCGCCCAAGTTCTGGAGCAGAATGGCTTTGTAGAAGGTCGGAACAAAATTGCTGGTATTCCCGCTGAAGTCCGCCTTACCCGGGAAGGGGTAGCGGTAGCCCGACGCGCTATTGAGGGGATTCGGTCATGACCCAGGCAGCTTTCAAGGTTGACCAATTGAAAGTGGAACCCGGATTGACTGGGGTTCGGGTGATGAAGGCTGAACCCGGGACTGGAAAGTTGCAGTTTTTTGATCCGGATGCTTTGGCCGGCGTGACTTTGGCTGGTATTTCTGGTGTCGCCGTAGATCAACTGTTTATTGTTGGCCTTTCAGGTACAGGAGCCAAGTATAAAACCATCAAGGATGCCCTTGCTGCTGCCCGAGCGTTGCGTTTGGCCGGTAGCACGGACGCTTACCTGATCCTGGTGTTTCCTGGTGCATATGTGGAAACAGAATCCTTGGTTGTGGATTTCAATGATGTTGTCATCCAGGGATTCGGCGGGTCCGTGTCCCTTTCCATAGACGACCATGTTTTCCAAATTAAGGCATACAGTTCAGGTGCGGTTACTATTTGGCCGGAACGTGTTTGTCTGTCTGGTCTTCGTCTCATCAACGCCAGTCCAACAGGGAAAGCCTGCGTTTACATAGAAGGCGGCGATGTCAGTGCCGTCAGTTCCAGGGTTGGATTGAAAGGTATCGTCCTGGACCAGATATGTTGGGAAACTTCTGTATCCGGTATTGCCTTACAAGCAATTTCCGCTAATCACGTTAAGGTGACTGGCGGATCCATGAAAGAATGCGCCGGGGGCGGGAGCCAGGTGCAGATTGACACCTGTGCTTCGTTTGTTTTGGAAGGGGTGCCGGACGGGTCCAGTTGTCTGCTGGATCTGGATTCCAGTCATGATATCCCCGAAGATGGTATTGCTAACTCCGTCTATCGTGTTACGTCCAGTGCTTTGTCCGGGTTGGTTTCAACCTTGACGGGCGGAGGGGCTTTGGACCTTTTGGGATGTGATGGGGCATTTAACGTCATATTCGGCGGAGCTTTGCGTAAGGCGCACGTCATCGGTTGCCGTTTGGGTGTTGTTTCGGTCACTGGAACTGTGCAGATGGCACTTGACGGGACTATTTACACGTCCTTGTCTGGCGTCGCCGGGGCGACCCTTTCGGAACCGATCCAGGCAGGATTTGACGTTTCTATTCCTGTTGGCGACACTGCTGTGTCCGTGACCATTCCCAGACAACCAGACACGAATTACATGGTTGGTGTGTCCATGCGGGATCAAACGCCTACGACTTGGAAAGTCACGGTGAAGACGGTCACTTCGTTCACTGTCGTTTTTACGGATGTGGACATTGTGAACGTTCGGACTTTTGATTGGAACCTTATCCGGTCCGTGAAAAACCTGGTGTGAGGAAACTTCCATGAGCAATGATTTTTGGGAAGACATGGGTAACGCCTTTGTAGTTGAATCTGCTATTGATACGCATCTTCAGGGGCGGGAACTGCAAGGTGCTTCCACAACGTCTATGCGGGAATTGACGGACAAGGCGAGGGCAGAAGCAGCTTTGGCGCCCCAACCTGCTGGGACCCGAGTAGCGTTTAAGTCAAATCTTGGGTCTCTTTTGACTTATAAGGACTGTCCAGAACCTGATCTTGGAGGGACGGTTGTTTTGGTGAAAACCGGGGAAGGTAAGACGACCCATCTGGATGGGAACATGTTTGTTCTGTGGGATGATGGTGTGTTTCGGTCCATACGGGCGGAGCATCTTCGGCTTGCGGGTGTGTCCAGAAAGACGGCACAACGGTTCCGGGTTGTTGTGTCAAATTTAGGTGATTTGTCTGGGCTTTTTGCGGTTGCTGGTCAGTCCGATGAATTGGTTCACAAGGCGACGCAGGATCTTTGGTCGCTTAAGAAAGATGGGGACAACTTCGTCATTGAACGCCTTTTCAATGAAACGGGAAAACCCCTGAAGGTGTAAGGAATGTCCATGTCAAACAGAAAAGCAGGAATTGGGGTTTCTAATTCCGATTCCGTTACCCTTCATGAGGTAGCGGCTTCCTTACGGTCCAAAGTTCCTGGTTTTGAGGAAGTTTACATTGCAGATATGGCGGCTGAAAGCGATGGGAGGATTTGGGTCAAGTTGAACTTCGTTCCGGATTTGGGTGATGTCCGTGATGTCAGACCTGGATTTAATCCGGTTCTAATTGGTAAGACCTTGTTGACCAGGGCTGAACGTTTTTTGGAAAATACCCTTCCTGGTAGGGTTAGGATTGAAGCTAGGTTTACCCCCAGACAACACGGAACGATTCCTAAACCTTCGCATCCAGATGCTGGTGCCCGTGTGTTGTTTAATTTTTACAAATACAATCCTTACACGATTGAATTCCGTTGGACGAAACCGTCCCTTGGCACGAAAGGAGCCAAAGTCATGTCTGAGCAATACATTCGTCGGAGTCTTGAAAAACTTGCGGCCGGAAACCCTGATCTTCGCAAGTATCTTGTTCCCCTTATGAAGGAAGCAGCTTTGCCAATCAGTGCTGACAAACTGCCGAAACCAAGTCCCTGGACGATTCCCATCCCGTGGGATGAAGCCAAGGAGCAGTTGGCGGCGAACCTCAATGTGTTTGTAACCGCCGGATGTTCCGTCAGAAAGCTTCGGCCCGTGATGGATCCGTATGCCCAATTCCTTTACAAAGGGTGGGTCTTTATGGTTAGCGTTAGAAAGCAGATGCCGAAAGTTCCCGGCAACTTGTGGGTTGAAAACGACGAAGCTACCGCCGTAGCCTCAAAACTTCCGCGCCTTGTGCTTATGGCTTCCTATTTCCTGAAGAATGCGTCCGGGGGCATGGTTGATCGGAAACTGTTGGACAAGGTGAATCCAATGTTTTCGTCAAAACCGGCCCGTCTGTTGGCCTACGGAATCCTTGAATCTTTGTTGGAATTCAAGGGTCTCAGTATTTCGGGTGAGCAGACCCCCGAACTTCCTGCGGAAAAAGACAAGGGGTGATTCGTGTCAACGTCCGTTTCCAGGGTTGTCGCTAGGTGGGAAATCCGCCAAGCAGCGAGGGTCATCTGTGGGACCCGGTCTTTCCGGTCTCGTCAGGCCTCCCTTTCCGGTTTGACACCGGAAGCCCTGGAAGCGTTCGCTTCTTTCTGGATTCCCCCGAAAGGAAAAGTGGCTTTTGGGGGAATCATCAAGCGTTTGAAGCAGTTGGCGGAAGCCTTCAAGAAAGCTCCCCGTCTTTGGGAACAATTCAAGAAGGTTATAGGAGCGGAAAGTTTGGCTGATATCCCTGGGGCAATTAAGGATTTGGCGAAAAAGGGGCGGGATGTCCTCAAAGGGGTAGTCGGCAAACTGTTCGGGACGTGGCCTTTGAAAATCTACACCTTGGAGAAAAGCAAGCTTTTGAGTTTCCAGACAATTTTGGATCGGCTTTTGAAGAAGCATCCGAAATTCACCCATTGGCTTGATTCCAAAGTAAAACCAAAGGTTAATCAATTTGATATTTGGTTGCGTGAAAATATTCCTGTTGTTTCAAGGGCTTTGCTGGTAGCTGTTTACTTTTTCATCTGGTTCAATGTTATTGAGTTTGAATGGGATTTCCATTCCCTGACGGAAGCCTTGACGGGAAATATGAGTTTGGTAGATCTTCTTGGAAGCTTGCCAAGTTCCGCCGTCGGGGCGTTGTTAAGTTCTCTTGGGTTGGGGATGTTCTCCCTTCTTCCAGCAGCTTTTGTTGCCCGTCTTGCTTGGTTGATCGCCCATAGATACGTACATTGGACGGGCAAGGGCTTTGAATTTGATATGGAACGGTTGTCCAACGATTTGGGGATGTCCGTTCAGGAACTTGAAGCGGAAGGCATCTGACATGTCGGATTCTACAACGAAGGTCGCTACCCGTTGGTTGCTCGCCCATTATACCAAGACCGCTGGTGAAGTCCGATTCATCAAGGACAGGGGTGGTGACGAGAAGCAGTGGGGTTGGTCTCTGCAAGGGCCTTCGCAGCGGGAAATGCCCGCTGAATTTACGTTTGACCCCAGGAATCTGAAACCTTTGGCCCGGACACTGAGATCAGCCTTGGCCGCCTTGGGGCATACGCAGAGTGCCTACAACACGTTCACGAAGATCAAGTCCGCTACCGTGTCCCCTGACGGCAATCTTGGGGGAAAGGGATACATCCAGCGGATTACAGACATTCGGCGACAGTGCATGAACTGTTCAGAAGCGTTGTCGTCGGTTTGTGACACCCTTTATGATGAAATTCACGCCGCCCACTGGAATCCTACCATTGCAGAGCAGAGTCCACGTGAACGTGAAGAGGTCGTAGACATCATGGAAGATGTGGACGATATTCGTCAGTCCCCCGAAAGCTGGGCGGAAGGCGAGGAAGAAGAAATGGACGAAGAAGGTGCTGGTGGGGAAGGTGGTTGGGAAGGGGAAGGGGAAGAAATGAAGACGGAAAAGATGGCTATGATTCACAGGGTAGCATTCCGTCATGCTATGGAACGGAGGATTTCATGAAAAAGAACGCCGAGGACTGGACTGATTTCCTGGCGACATCGGACCTTCCAGACGGTAATGATTTGACGTTTGTGGAAACGAATGGAACAACGTTCGGCCTGGACAGTTTTGATTTTGATACTGTAGATAACGCCGGAGCCGAAGACAGTGCCCGTCTTCCTGAAACTAAAGGATTGGCCGGACTTCCTGACGGCATCGTTACGACTGCGGAAGAGGGGCCGGATTTCGTGGGTTTGATGAAGACTGATGATGGGATTACCCTTGACGATATGTTGTCGGAAGAAGAAGGGGCGTTACCGGAAGATAAGACCGCTTCTACGGTCAATAACTTGGATTGGTTGGATCCGACGCAAGGACAGGACCTTAGTCGACTTCCAAGGCGGAAGCCCGTTATCCCGCAACTGGACAATCAGTGGGGAGGAGGGGTTCGGACGGATGGGTTGACCTTGATTCCGAACATCGACAAGGATATTGCTGATTGGCGGTCTTCCGTCAGAAGCGAACCAAAGGCGCAACTTCCACAAGATGTAAAGGATGATGCTGTTCGTTTGGCATCCCGGCTTTTGCATTATGGCCAGTCGTTTGAATCCGTGATCGTTGATTTGGCTAAAAAGACGGATGTGAAGACCGCTAGGGAAGCTGTGTCGGTCCTGGAAGAAGATGCAGGTCTGGCTGGAAAGGTGTTTGTCCGAGCTTCTTCCTTTCCTGGTTTGCGTAAGGGCCAATGGTTGCCTGAATTGAAGAAGATCGCCCGCGGTGCACGGTGGGTCATCACGGATGACCCGTTGGTTGCCAGCCGTCTTGGTATGGAAATGGTTTCCAATGTTCCTTGGTACGAAGCGGAACGCCACTACTTCCCCAAGATTGCCTCTTTGGTTGCCCGTAAGCTGGCGTCCCATCCTGGAGACCCTAAGCGGACACTCAAGGAAGCCTTTGCCGCAATGAAAGATGTTGCTGAAGTTCAGGTCACGGACGTAAAACCTGTGGAACCCAAACCTACCGTTGCATCGGCGGCGGTCGCCGGGAAGGTGTTGCGGGATTTCGTGCCTGGTCAGGTTTCCGTCAAGACACGGGAAGAACACCAGGCGGCGCGGAAAACTCACGCTGTTTTGGGTGATTTGGTCAGGTGGGTTAAAGAAGGTAAACTTTCCAGTGAAGCTGCTTTGAAAATCAAGGAATCCGGTAAATCCCCGGAAGACATGTCTGCCGCCGCGACGAAAATGATCTTGGCAGCTACCGGCAAAGAATCCACATATGGTGGTATTGGCACTACGATGAAGGCTGTTTCTGGAATTGTCCCTGATGAACCAGTTACTGTGAAGCAGGCTGCTATTGACAAAGCTACCAAAAGCAAGGTGTTGAAAGTCCTTGCGGTTATGGTGAAACGCGGAACTTTGACTAGGGCCAAGGCTGAAAGCATCGTTCGGGAAGGGAAGACGACGGCGGGGATTCGGAAGTTGGCGGCTGAGGCTATCCAATCGGAAAACACCGGGGATGTAAAACCACCAAGGAAACCAAAAGCAGTATACGAAGGCACAGTTCAGAGACAGGCCGTGTCGTCCGTTCCAGATCGTTCTGCCCAGCAGGCGGAAGTCGTGGAAAAGAATCTTCGTCGGAAAGCCGGAATTTCTGTTGGCCAAGCCGTTAAGGCTGGTTTGCTGGACAGGCAAACTGCGGAAGGGATCCTTAGAACCTGCAGAACTTCGTCAAAGATTCAGGCAGCTCTTGAACGGAATCTTGGCGGTGTCACGAAAAGCACTTACCAAGGGATCGGAAACGGTCAGGTGAATGTTTTCAGTCCCAGGAAAGCAAATCGGGAGATGACTCTGGAACAGGAAGGTGTATTGAAGGCAGCTAAGATTTCTGGGATCAAGGCCGGGGAAATTGCCAAATTCCTGAAGGATGCACGAATCCAGATGACTGAAGGGTTGGCTGGTTCCAGGTTGGATCAGATGATCAATGCCAAGTTTTCCAAACCTCTCATTAAGGCGTCCAGGCAGCTCTTGAAGACACTTCGTCACGAACATGAAGGATTGTCCGGACATCTTTACGTGGATGCCGCTGCTTACGCTTCATCGTCTGGAACAACCGGGTGCGAAAAGAATGCCGCGAAGCATCGGATGAACGGTTTGAAGTTCGTTCTCGCCATGTCAAGGTGTAAAGATTGTGTGTTCGCGAATGTGGAAGGTGTCTGTCAGCAGTACAACAAGAAAATCGCTTGGGATTTTCCAAGGGAAGATTTGGAATCTTGGCGGCAACAGTCCGTGAAGATGGCGGATGCGTCCGATGCTGAAACTACAGCCGCCATGTTCAACCCATCAGAATACGGATTGCAAGACGCCATGGAATTTGATCTGGAACATCGGGTTTCATCCGAAAAGCTTGGGGATGTTTTGTTTGGCGGGTTTGAAATCGGTGAAGGGGACTGACGATGAACAAGGCAGTTATGGACAAACTAGACGAAGCTTCAGATTTGGTTGATAAGGGGCATCGGTTTTCCGAAGCAGTAAAAATACTGGACACGCTTATGCAGCGAGAAGAGGTGTATGCTTTCAAACCGTTGTATGCACTTCTGGGGAATCTGTACCATGAAATTGGGGCGTTGGCAACGCAGAAGCGTCCTAGCAAATCCTGGATTTTCCGACTTCGGGATAAATTCTATGAAGCTTCAAAACTGGTTCATAAAATGCCGGATACTTTGGAATCCAAGGTTGCCAAGATTGCGGCCGAACATCCCGAAACGCGACAATACTTGGTTCCAATCCTGAAAAGCCGGTGAAAAAAGGAAACTGACGATGAACAAGAGACGCGTCTATTCCGGGAAGCCTTTCACTGTTCTGACAGGAATTGCCCCGCTTGAAAGGACCGCTACGTTCGGGCAAATCATGGCTGGTGGAAAGTTGTCAAACGACCTCATGGTTACCGATCCGGCCGGGATCGTTCCTGCGTCCGGGTCTTTCACCGTCAACGACAATGATTTCACCACTGGACGGGCTGAAATCATTTTGGGAAACTACAGCATCGTTAGTAATGTTGATTTTTATCCTGGGATTAACGTGGCGGCTACCGCAGCCAATATCGTCCTGGCCATCAGTGGGATATTGCCTGGATTCAGGGCAGATCGAATCGGGGCGGTAGTTACGGTGTATTATGATGACGGGTCGGCGAATGACGTTGACTTCCGGGTCGTCCATCTTGGTGAAAAGGTGAACTTCAATGCTTTGTCGCCATCTACCGGTCTTTTGCAGTTCGGTAGTCCAAGAACGCAGGGCATGACTATTTCCTGAAAGGATTTTCCATGAGGAGATCAAAAGACCTAATAGATAAGGACAAGATTATGGCTTTGGTGCCGAAGGGGGCCACCAGAATCCAAGTTAAGGACGAATTTGGGAATAAGAGATACCGGAGTTTGTTTGAAGTTACGGATACGGATGAAATCCAAATTTCCAAAACAGGGGAACCTGTTGTTATGATGTCCAAACCCGGTCGTCCACTGGATGTGGAATTGAAACCGGCTACCCCCGCCGTAGCTGAAATGATACGCCAGAAGGAAAAGGCTCTGGACGAAGATCCTATCATGGCACACGTCAAGCGGGATCCGGAATCCAGTGACGTGCTCCATTTTGCCCTTCAGGCTTTGGCGGAAGAAGCTGCCAGCATCGGATTTGAACGGAAGGAAGCTGAACGACGTGGGGAATTTACGTCGGACTTGTCTATTCGTCGGGTTAACACCCTGAAGACACTTGTGGATACGTGGCTTAAGCGGAAAGAACAGGTGTCAGCTAAAGAGATTGATCTCAAGTCCCCTATGTTTCAGGCTCTTTTTGGATTTATGTTGGAAACGGTAGGGGATGCTATGAACACCTGCGGGGTTCGTAGAGAGTTGATTGAAACCGTCTTTTCCAAACTCGCCAAAGAAATGGAATCGGGTCAATGGGAAGCGGATGCCCGTATTCGTATGAGAAATCCTGGGGCCAAGACCTCAGTGAAGAAAGGAAGTTGACATGGCCCTTTACGAAAAAGTGGCTGCTTTGGCCAATTCCGTACCGGAACTTCGTCAACATTTGGTTCCACTTCTGAAGGAAGCAATGGAATTTCCAACGGAAGATGCTTTGAAAGATTACTTGGAAAAGCACCCGGATGCTGACCGGTCTAAACACACCGTCAAGCAAAAGAAGGACGAAGCTCGGAAACCTGATGAGGGTGTAGCTAAGAAGTTGGGGATTTCAGAGGAAGACATGGCAGCTTTGTCCAACAAGGCAAAACGCAGTTTCCCTAATTCTGTCGCGTTCAAACATTTGTTTCCAAAGGCAAAGGGGTTTAGTTTTACTGATTTGGATTATGCAAGCAATTACAGTGACGCCGATTTGAAGTCTGAGTTCGGTATCAGCAGGGATGATCTTAATAAATACCGAGAACTTACACGGCATTTGATGAAGGCAAAGAAACGGAAGTCCTAATCTATGGGCAGCAACCTAGCTAACATCGCTCTCGGGGTGGCTCGGGCCTCCCGAAACAGGTCGGTGTTGCAGGACACCCCGGCCGATATCATTCAGTTCATTGAATCCCCTTGGGGCATCCACATGCCCTTATTTCCAGTCCAGCGTGTTATTCTGAAAGCATATTATGGGTTGGAACTGGACGACAAGGACACGTTTGAAGTTTACTCCGATTGGCATTTGAACAAGATTCGGAATTTCACCGAAGCTGGGTACTTGCGTTACCTCCATGATGAAGGTCGATGCAACGTCCGGGAAATAGTTCCAGGAAAACCCAAGACGGAACTGGTGTTGAGCATAGGCAGGCGTGGCGGGAAAACCCTTTTGTCCTCATGTATATCATCTTATGAGTCATATAGATTGATTATGAAGGGAGATCCGAAAAGCTATTACGGGATTTCCCCGTCAACGACCATTCAGATTATTGCCATTGCTACGGATAAAGATCAGGCGGGATTGTTATACACGGAAGTTTCCGGACATTTCCGTGGTTGTGACTTTTTCGGTCCCTATACGGCTAACAACACCTTGTCCTACGCTAGATTCCAAACTCCGAGTGACATTGAAAAATATGGGCGGTATGCTGATAATCCATCAGCTATGGCGTCGGTGAAAGTGACGTTCCGGTCGTGTATCGCCAAGGGACTTCGTGGACCTGGTAATATCGTCGTCATCATGGACGAAGCGGCCCATTTTACGGATGGGGGTCAATCTTCCGCTGAAGCCGTGTACACTGCCGTCACGCCGTCTACATCAACGTTTGCCCCCAAGGATCCGAACGACAAGCGCAAACCAATTGGGGATGTTGAAGGCAAGATTATTTCCATCAGTTCCCCATTGGGGAAGCAAGGTCATTTTTACAAACTGTTTCAGACAGGTATGAAGGGTGGAAAGGCGGGGGCCAGCATGCTTTGTATCCAGGCGCCTACCTGGGAAGCTAACCCGACTCTTCCTGCGTCTGAATACGAAAAGCATTATCACAAGGATCCGACGATATTCTTTACGGAATATGGCGGAGAATTTACAGACAGAACCCGAGGCTGGTTGGAACGGCCGGAAGATTTGATCGCCTGTGTTGACAAGACGCGTCGGCCAATGACCAATGGGATTCCTCGTCAGCCCCATTTCATTGGAATTGACCTTGGGCTCGTCAATGATGCCACGGCAGTTGCCATTGGGCATCATGATCTGATTGGGGGTCAGAAGAAAATCGTTCTTGATTTGGTAGATCAGATTAAGGCGGGGGAAGGGAAATTTTCAGATGTGACCCGGCTGGAATTTGATGATGTTGCCGACTGGATTCTCCAACTGTCGAAACGGTTTTACTTGGCGGAAGGAATGTTTGACCAATGGACCGGGATCCCGTTTGAACAAGCTTTGGAAAAACGGGGCTTGCGCCAACTGAAATCCGTGGTCATGACTAAGGCCTTGAACAGCGAAATATATCGAAATTTCAAGGATGTGATGTGGGACAAGTGGTTGGTTCTTTACGATTGGCCTATCCCTGCGGATACTTCGCAGGGGGCGCATTGTGCCTATCTTGAAGAATTGTTTGAACTTCAGGCGGAATATCAATCTAAGTACGTGACCGTTGTTCACGCTCCACAAATAGAAGGCAAGCATGACGATAGGTCAGATGCCTTGGTGCGTATGATTTGGATGGCCAGCAACGCCCTTGGAAACATGAAACATATGACAGGGACTAGGGGCGGATTTGCAACTCTAGGATCGTATCAGGCGTTTGAATCTATGTGGAGGAAATCCAGAATCAAAGCATTGCGGGGCGGTTCAAGTCCTGAACGCCAAATTCCCAGACAAGGCAGACAATCCCTGCGTACGAGGTAAAGGCTATGGCTTCTGACCCCAAATCGCCCGTTAGGGCTGATCATAGGTTCTTGAAACAGCTCGCTTCATCCGTTTTAGGTGGTAAGGTAGATGTCAGGCCGGATGAATGTGATCAGGCCGCTAGGATTTTCCATATTCTTGGGGGATCCTGGGTGAAGGTGTTCATGGGATCTTCGTGGGATATCGGTCTTTTGAAAGACATCCTGAAACAATTGCACAAGGCAGGGAAGCTTACCTTGACGGTTGATTGGCAGGTGCATTGATGGGTCGGTTAAGGGCCAGATTGGCGGGGAACGAAATTGACAGGGAATTGAAATCCTGTCTGGCTGAAGCGGAACGACATTTGGAACGGGCTCTTGCCGTGTGTCGCAGGGTAGCCAAGACGGAGCACTTGTCATCCCGTAAAGCCTTGAATGCTGCTAAGGTTGTTGGGTCATCCCTGTCTGCAATACGGTCTATCGGGAGTCTGGTTCCTTCCATTGACGTGTCTGATCCCGATTTAACAAAACCTACCGAAGAATCTGAACGGGGATCCTTCAGGAGTTAGAAGGTCTAATAATGAATCAGGATGAAAAAGTGGTCAAGAAGATACCCATCAGGAAGGGTATCGTTACGGGTCGACCCAACAAGGTTGTCACTTCAGCCATGCGGTCTAAAGTGGCATTTCCGACTTCCGGCGGTACTATCACGGGTTCCGGCGGGAATTTCTATTCTCCTGAACTGTCGACTGACTTCCTTGAACTCCCCCAAAGTATCAATGAACGTTGGAATTACTATCGCTTTTTCTATGACAACGAACCCTTCGTCGGGCAGGCTATAGATCTGCATACGGAACTTCCCCTTTCAAAAATCCGTCTGGTGCCGCCGGAAGCCAAGAATAGAGATTTGGCTCAGCAGGCGTTGACCTTTTGTGAAAAATGGTCCAAGAACATTCGGCTTCTTCACCGACTCATTGCAATCGTCCACGATTATCACCTGATTGGGGAAGTGTACGTCTTTGCCGAAGACACTTCTCCTGATCTGCCACAGGATGTCCGGCAGGAACCCTTGCGGGAAATCACTTCCGAAGGGGAAGCCATAGAACGTTGGATAGATCGTCCTGACGCGGATGCACGGGCAATTGATTGGCTCAAGAGAAATTACAAGGGGTGGTCCGCTTTGAGGGTGCTTCCCCCTGAACAAATCCACATGACGTCATTCCCGTTCACTGACGAAAAAATTATTGAACTGGTTCCGGATTCTAAGACCAAGGACATTGTGGAAAAGGCTGACGCCGGGGATCTTCAGGCTGTCAGGGTCGTGGAATCCATGCCACAGGACATCATCCAGGCAATCAAGGAAGGTAAGAATATCCCCTTGAATACCGATCCTGATGCCGGGTCTTTCGTTCATTATCTGGCTCGGAAGCGGAGTGATTACGACGAACACGGCAAGTCCATTCTTCAACGGTGCCTTCTGCCTGGAACACCTATTTGGATCAAGCGGCATGGGACTATCCAACAGATTGCTGTGGAAGAGGTGAATGATTCCACGGATCTTTTGTTGACTCACCTGGGCCGGTTTATGCCTTGTAAGGCAGGAACCCGCCCGGTAGATGAAGAAATCACCGTCCTTGAAATCGAAGGTGTTGAAGAACCTTTGAAGCTGACTTCCGACCACGAAGTCCTTCGTGTCCTTGAAGACGGGTCTGAAGAGTGGGTTGCAGCAGGCAAACTGCAAATCGGGGATATTGTTCGGGAAAGTCATGTCCTTCTCGATGGAAATCCGGATGGAAATCCGGCAATTCCTTATCATTTCAAGAACATTGACATGGTCAGTTGGTGGTCGGGTCGTATCCTTGATTCAATCAAGCGCGGCAGACCCGGCACAGATTTGTTGGAAACAGAACGGAAAGTTGTCGTTGAAGCTATTCATCCTGATGGGAATGGTATTGTCGTATCCTTCCGTCATGAAAATGACAATCGGAACCGAGTGAAGATTAGTCCTGTGTTGGAAAAGATACTTTCTTGGGCGTTTAGCCTGGAAGTTCCCGTTGTCAAAACGCAGGCGGAAGTAGCTGTTCTTGCAGGGGTGTCGGAACGTGATGTTAGGATGTACGTCCCCCGTCTCCGTAAAGAAGGTCTGCTGAAGACGGAAGTCAGGTCCCTTGGCAGGGGGAAGGGTCAATCCGTGACGTGGTTCCCTGCGGTAACTGGGACGCTTCCCCCTATTATTACAACCCTGTCTTCCCCTATCAGGAATATTGCCGTTGATGAAAATTTCTGTTGGTTGCTTGGGGCATGGTTTGGGGATGGTTTCGTTTGGACGGAACACGAAACTTTGTTGAACGTTGACTGTGTCGGATGGTCCCTTCACGACCAAGATGTTGAAGCTAAGGTCGTGGAATTGGTTGATAAGTATTTTGGTTCTGTGAATGTGAAGCGGGGTTGTCTCGTTGACAAGAACACGGATTCCGATGACCTTCGCATTGAAGACCCCCTTTTGGCCCGTTGGTTTATGGAAGAATTTGGGTACACGGCACAAGGTAAGCAGATGCCCGAATGGCTTTTCCATCTTCCCGAAAGTTACGTCCTGGCTTTTCTTCGTGGTCTGTTAGACACGGATGGTTGGATAGGGGTTGATACGGCATTTCAGATTGGGTTCGGCATGGACAATAAGGTTTTGATTGACCAGATGCACCTGTTGTGTAATCGGGTCGGGATCAAGACACATGTTGGGAAAAACCATAAGAAGGAACGTTCCTGGACAAGAACCTGGAACACCAAGAAGGGTGTTCGGGAAAAGACCTATGATTACGAAGCCAAGACTTATCCGACTTTGACTTGTTCTCGTTCCGAAGATGTTCGGCGATGGGCAGGGGAAGGAAGTATCAAGGGTTCCAGGGTTGAATGGGTAGACAGGGAACCAGACAACCGTAGGGGACCTAAGATGATCGGCGGATGGCTGGTCCACAGGATTGCTTCGGTTTTGAATACCCCCTACAAGGGTCCGGTGTGGTCGTTTGATGTTGAAGAGGATACTTCTCATTTTACTTCAATCATCACACATAATTGTTTGAGAACGCTGGTCTTCAGAGACAAGATTCGGCAGGCGCATACGTCCATTGCTTCTCGACACATGACGCCTTACCGGGTCATTTATGCCGAAAATATGAATGATGACCAGACGGAAGCCTTGCGTGATCAAGTAGACTTGGCTTTACAAGACCCCGACTATTCCATCATCACGAACTTCGCGGTGACGTGGGAAGAAATGGGCGCCGATCAGCGGTTGCCCGACTGGTCTTGGGTGTGGGACATGACGGATCGTCAGCTTTATGCCGGTCTCGGCGTAACTGAAAGTCTGTTGTCCGGGGAAGGGGCCTATGGGGGTGACAGACTTCACCTAGAAGTTATCAACACCAGGTACATGTTACTGCGTGAAATCCTTCAAGATTTCGTTGAACATGATCTGTTCCGTCCTATGTGTGCAAGGATGGGGTTCGTTGAGGAAGACGATGAAGGGAATGTAGAACCTTTGGTTCCGCGTTTGTCCTTCACTCGTCTTGCTTTGCGTGATAATTCGGACACCTTTGACGCCTTGTTCAATCTCTACCAGAAGGGCAGCCTTGACATTGACATCATTCTGGATCTTCTCAACATAGATCCGGTAACAACCCGAGAAAAGCTGCAACGGGATGTGTTCACGTTGAATGATTCTTCGTTCAATGAAGTTTTACGGGGCATCTACCAGAAAGTCGGGGATCTTTTGGTAGAAGGTTCCGATGTTACGGAAAAGATTGCCGAAAACCTTGGACTGGTGTTCAAGAAAGTCAAGGAAGGCGGCGAACGTTTCTGATTTTCTTCGTTTTTTTCCTTATCGGCCGCCCCTTACGGACGCACTTTCTTCGGGCGTGAGGGTTCTGGCATTATGCAGCAGACAGTTTCCAGCGCAAAAGACGGCAGAAAGACGGGGGACGGGTCCGGGGTCGGATTTTTCATTCCCCTTCCTCCTGATCTTGGGGCGCAGTTCCCTGACCTTGGGGATGAAGACCGCAGCAATCCGCATACGACATTTCTTTACGTTGGGGAAGTTCCTGAAGAACGAGAAGCCGAATTCCTGGAAGTGTCTGCCCGTGTCCTGGGGACGTTGGGCGGTCTTGTTCGGGGTTATCTTGATCACCTTGACTATTTTACGCAGCCAGACAAGGACCGGAAGGTCGCTGTCATGGCGATTCGGTTTGACAAGGATCTTGCAGCACTTAGATGGAATCTACGCGATGCCCTTCTTGATGCCGGTTTTCAGGTAGCTGATGGATTCCCCCTTCTGTACAAACCGCATGCAACTATCCAATACATGGAAGGACTTGGTTCCGAATGGAAAGGTCATGTCCCTTCCGGGTCATGGTCATTTGACAGGATGGAAGTTTGGGGTCTGCCGAAACTGCATTCCGTTTATTTTGGTGAATCCGTGGAAGGACGTGTAGCGTCCAGGTTCCTGGAATCCATGGAACACGGGGTTTCGGTTGCCTTGATGAAGTTCTTGTCGGATGTTGCCAAAAAAGCAGGCGTGTCAAAAAACACCTACGTAGTAGGCGGGGCCGTTCGTAATTTCATTTTGGGGGTGCCCGTCAAAGACGTGGATGTCGTGATAGATTCCATTGCTTCGGGCAAGGATTCCGCATGGTTCGCCAAAAAGGTCAAGGAAGCGATTCCCGTCCCAACCAGTTTCGTGACCAATCAGTACGGTGTTGCATTGCTGACGGTGAAGGGGGATTGGTTCGTTGATGGGGCTAATCTGAATGGGGAAACCATAGAGATTGCCAACGCCCGGAAGGAATCCTATGGTGGGGAAGCGGGCCAAGGTTACAAACCCCATATGGTCGCTCCTGCGACCATAAAGGAAGATGTCATCAGGCGGGATTTCACTTTCAACACCCTCATGTGGCGTCTCCATGATCTATCTTCCGGTCCCGATGCGGCAGAAATCCTGGATATAACCGAATGCGGATTGAAGGATCTGCAGGCGGGGGAAATGCGGTGCCCTTCCGATCCTGACAAAACTTTTTCGAATGATCCTTCCAGATTGATACGGGCCATAAAATTTATTTTGAAATACGGATTCAAGGTTCCCCCGGAAGTGGAAGCTTCTATTCGCCGTAACGGTCTGAAGCTCAGAAACGTCCCTCCTGGTCACCTTAGCAACATGATCATTGAATTGTTCTACGAAGGTGGGTGGGGTCGGCGTGCTTTGGAAGAAATGGACAAGTTGGGACTCCTGGAAGTCATCAAAGACATAGCTAGGACGGACAAACCTTTCAGGGAAGCCTTGTCCAATTGGGCAGACCGCAAGGCTGACATTTCTTTCCTGTTTGACCTGATTGACATCGGGATGCCGACCGGAAGGCGTTTGAACTTCCTGACACAACCGCAGAAGGACCGTCTCAGGGAAATAACCGTACAATGGCCTGCTGAGAAGTCCGACGAATTTGTAAACCTGCTGGAACAGCCTGGGCGCATCAAGGGTCTTGCTTTCGGGGGATTGATCCAGGAACTTGGGCTTCAAGGACCAGGAATCAAGGCGTTGACCGACACCGTTCGCCAACGGCTTCTTGACGATCCTGATTTGGTCAGAAATCCTGACAAGCTCAGGAGGTTGGTCGGGTTGGGGAAAACGGCCGGGATTGACAAACCCTTGGACAAGGACTGGTTGATGGCCGTCCGACGGGGATGGTTGAAATTGATGAATCCTGCTATCCGTGATTACGGCGATGTGCTGAAAGCGTTTAATGCTTTGGATGCCTTTGCCGAAAACTTGCAGGATCAGGTGCTTAATGTCAGGCGTGATCTTTTTACGAACGATGTCAGAACTGACAAGGTAATTGCCGGCATCAAGAGGCTTCGGGAAGCAATTTCGGATTCCAGATACCATGCGAAGTTTTGGTCCGAGTGGCTTGACGGGACATCCGTGGGTTTTCGGTTGGGGGAAGATCGGACCGCAGATGCCTTGAAGATGTTGGAATTGTACCGCACGAATTTTTCTGATGCTTCTGGAACTTCAGTGAAGGGGCGTAAAAGTCCCAGCAACCCTTGGGCGAATAGCCGACAGGTTCCGTTGACTTATATCCTGGACGCGGTTTTGAAGGGGCTTTACGAAATTGCCAAAAAGAATCTGGAAGTAGGGGAGTCCGGGGACATACCGGAATATGAATCGTTCTTTCGGGAATTTTCCCTGGGAGGCATGAAGATTCTTATCAGTGATCCGAAAACACATGGTAAGGCGATAGGTGCCTATGTCCGTCAGATTGGTAAGGCAAAGCATCTTTTGGAAGCGGCTGGATTCGCCAAGGATTGGCGTGGGTTGATGATGGTCCAGTCGTCTGATTGGCATGTTTTGACTGACACGGAAAGGGAAATATATCGGCGCAGAGGTTATGACATTCAGGAAACTGCGGGGCAGTATAGAAGTGGATCCGATTCCATTGTCCTGACTTCCCCCCCGGATTGGTCTTTGGTATTGACAATCGTGCATGAGATCGGACACCGACATTGGTCCAAGTATTTGGATGTTTCCGACAGAAAACGTTTCGCGGACTGGATTGCCGAAGGTTTGGCTCCGGTCAGCGACTACGGGAAAACCAATCCGTCAGAAGCTTTTGCAGAGGTATTCGCTCATTATGTGAATCGAAAGAACATGACCAGAGACCAGTTGGAATCCTTCAAAGCAGTGGTCAATAAGACGGCGTCCGAAAAAAAGGTGTTGAAAAACAAAAAAGGCTGCTTGATTTTGGCTCGTGTAGGGGGTTTGAGTCCGGTTAGGCAGCGCAACGAAGCGGCGCCTGCCCGTAAAGGGTTGTGGGCCTTTCTATGGCCTTGGTTTGACACTTGGTTGCTTAGTGGCACGAATGCTAGGGGGTGGCTTGAGAATCAAGATCAAAAAGGGGGCACGCGGTTGGAGGATTTCAAGCGCGAAGGCTACCGGAAATTCAAACATTGCGGTTATGTGTGGACGCATTTTGATATTCCAGGAAAAGAAGTTTTGACTAAAGGTCATTGGAATTTGGTTCATTCCTCGGATCTGGCGCGGGAAATTCCTCGGATATACAAGAGCGAACTTAAAGCTTTACGGAAACAGTATTGGGAAGATTCTAAAACCCCTACTACCCCGGCCGGAGTTGAAGAACAGAAACAGCAATCCCTTGAATTTGCGGAATATTGGATACGTCGTCAGGACTGGTCCGAAATGTGCGAGGTGTTTGTTGAACCCCATATGGCGGACAAGACGGCGGCATTCACTGAAAGCGACTTGGAAACTGCCACCAAGGAGTTTGAAGAAGTTGTACAGCGTCTTACTGACAAGAGGGCCCTTTTTGAAAAAGCCTTTGCAAACGAAAACGTTGATGACCCAAGGTATTTGCGACACAGGAAAATTGGGCTCAAGGCATGGATGGAAAAACCTTGGGCCTGGTTGGTTTTTAACGGGAATAAGTTGTCAAGAATCGTGTTGGAACGGAAATCAGTTCCTTCTGGGCAGGGGAAGGCTTTGGAAATGGCGGCTCGGACTTTCATGTCAGCCAAGCGTTTTCCTGCAGATTTTGAAGGGTGGATGGCCAAGAATTCAAAGTATGTGGCTTTCCTTCTGAATGCCGCGAAAACTTGGGAAGACAAGAAAGAAGGGGGTTCAGAACTATTCAAGATCGGTCCATTCACTGTCCACAATACCATCGGGGCGGCGGATGCCGATTTGGAAGGTGTCCGAAAGATGTTTGAAGCAGCAACATCTGCTGTCGGACGATTGGGCGGGGATTATTCCGATTTCAAGAAGGTTCTTTACGGAGATGTGCTTGTCGTTGCCCGGTTGAGTCAGCCTAAAGTGATGGCTTGGTATACCCCCAATGAGGATGCTGTTTATGTCCGGCAGATGAAGACCGCCGGGATTGACGATGTCCACAATCTTATTCACGAATTGGCTCATCGGTTTTGGAGAAAGTTTGCGGACGCTAAATTGAAGGCGCGTTGGGTACAACGTGATGACATTGTGCGGTGGGGGGATGATTGGTTCAAGGGTTTGAAGTTGCCTGGGATAGGGGACACCCTTCCAATTATCTTGAACAAGCAAAAGTATCCTAAGATTGTTGATTTGGACGCCAAGGTTTACAAATTGGCGGTGCCAACGATTTTGGATCCTTACAATACTGTTTCCATCCCTCGGACCAAGGTTTTGGAATGGGTTCGGGAAGATGCCAAGAAGGAACAGTTTCCTACCCCCTATGCCGCCAGAGGAGGGGTAGAAGAACACTTCTGCGAAGCCCTTGCCCTCAAGGCACTCGGTAAGCTCCAGAAGAATCACGAAGAAGCTCTTGATAGAGTGTTCAGCGGGGAACCTGATCCGAAGGAGATTGCGTTTGTCAAGGATGTTCAGGAGGCCCTGCGGAAACAGAATCCGTCTGTTGTAGCGTTCCGTCATCTGAAAAAGGCTGGGTTTTTCAATGTTGGGGATAAAATTTGGTTCGGCAAATATAAAAACAAAGCCGGGATTATAAAGGGCTTTTCACGGGACCCAAAAGGCAATCCGACCGTCATCATTTCCCCTGTACCCCAAGGACGGAAGCAAGACAAGGAATTTGGCTTGTACAAAATCTGGCATGCCGATCCTGCCAAAAAGGTTGCCGTCCGTTGGATTTTTGGTTCCCCTGTCAGGGAACCTTGGCAAATGACGTTTGATGAGTTTCGGCGTGAAGTCAAAACCCAAAGAATTGAATGGAAAGCTGTTCAGACGTTTGAAGATTTTTTGAAAACGAAGAAGGTTGATCCAAAAGAGCTGCCTTCCCTTGAGGAAGAAGCTGACGTTTTGGGGGGTTTGCTTTTCAGTCGTCCAAATATGACGCAACATGAAAAAGGTCGTTTGAAAGGAATTGTCCACAAAAAAATGCTAAAGGATAAGCTTGTTAAGGAATGGAAAGACACCGTGGACAAGGTTGAAACCCACACTGATCTTGATTTATCTAGAAGTTCCGATGCTGCCTATTTGAAGGTCCAGCACAAACGGGCTATCAGGAAGGCATTATCTGAAGGGAATCCAGTTCCTTCCGAAGTTCTTGCAGAATATCCCGACATCAAAACCGGGATGCGTGTCGCCCAGGATGATAGATGGGATCGTCGGAAGCCAGAAGCGTTCCGAACCCTGATTCCCGAAGGTATTTCTAAGAGAATTTACCAAGAACAGATCGGGGAAGTCGGGGGTTTCAAGGTGTGGTTGGTAGACGGCATCGTAATTCGTGACAAAATTGATATTGATTTCACGGCAGGAGGGAACCCGTCAAGGTACGGTTACATTCCTGCGGATGAAATTTGGTTGGAAAAGACTGGGGATTCCCCATTCAGGAATTTTGATTTGGCCGCTACCTTGATTCACGAACTTGTTGAATCTTGGGTGATGTCAAACTTGGGGTGGGATTACGACAGGGCTCACGACACGGCTTCCAAATTTGAAAAGGGGTTCAGGAAGCATCCCCGACTGGTGCCGGAGAACCGGATTCTTTTGATTGCGGAATTCTTGTACCGGAAATGGTTGGGGAGTTCCATGTCGGGTCGGGTTGCCGCCCGTTACAAGGACAAGAAGACCGTTAAAGATAAGAACGGCGACGACATGGTCGTTTACGAATACAGTGACCGACAGATCGCCAACAGGAATCGGGAAAAGGCGGAACGGGTTGAAAAGCTCCGCGGCAAGTTGGACAAGCTGGTTTCTCAGGTCAAGAAAGACCTGAAGTCTGACGATGAAAAAACCCGCATGACCGCCTTGGCGGTTGGGTTAATTAATGACGTGTACGAGCGCGTTGGAAATCCAGGATCCGCCAAGGACGGTCATTTTGGGGTCACTGGTTGGCTTGTCAAGCATGTGTCCTTTTCCGATGGGAAGGCCCTTCTTAAATATGTTGGCAAGTCGGGGGTTGAACAGGACAAGGAAACATCGGACGCTGGTTTGGTGAAAGCGTTGAAGGATGCCGTCAAAGGCAAGAAGAAGGATGATCCGATCTTTGAATTTGATGGAGGTCGGATCAGTTCAGAAACGGTGAACGAATATCTGAAACCTTTTGACATCACGGCGAAGGATATCCGTGGACTTCACGCCAACAAAGAAACGCAAAAGGCGTTGAAGGCTATCCGGGCTAAGGGCGGAAAGCTTCCAGAGGATAAGAAAGAACGGGAAAAGAAGCTCAAGGAGGAATTCAAGAAAGCTGTGGAAGAAGCGGCGGAAATCGTTGGACATGAACCTACCACACTTAAAAATCTGTATTTGGTTCCAAATCTGTACGAGGCGTTTATTGAAGACGGGACGGTCAAGGAAAACCTAGCGAAACAGAAAACAGCGTCCGTTGCTGCGGTAGATTTGGAAGAACAATTGAAGCTGTTGTCTCCTTCAGACCGTCACCGGTACGATGAACGGTTGAAGGAGGATCAGGAATTTAGGACTAACCAGGCTGTTATCTTTTTGGATCGTCGTGTTCCGAAAGATCAGGTTGTCCGTCTTGAAAAGGAACGTTATCAGAAAATTTACAGGTTGTTGAAGGAATCATATAAGAAAGCACTACGAGATGGAAAAGATGTTTGGGTGCGAGGTGTTCCACAACTTCTTCCCTTGTTTTACAAATATGCCGTTGAAGCTTTGTCCGCTGAATTTCCAGGACTTTCTTTTTCCAAACCTGTTGGATTTCTGATGAAAGATCACCAGAAGCCCCTTCGTTTGTGGGATGAAGCTGAGTATATCCATGACTACGTGGAAAAGAACCTGGGGAAAATTCATCGTGCTACCAAGACGCACGGGGAAAGGGAAGACGAGGAAGTCGCCGAATTGGTTAAGCCCTTGCCTAAGAAAAACCCCCCCAGGAATGATCTCCGGAAGGAACGCATGGAAGAGAACGACGGAGATGTAGGAAACCAGGGGGCCGACGAAGATAAAGACATGTCCTTGAATTACAAGCGGGTTGCCAACCGTTGGATTGAAGGAACCCAGAAAAAGCTATCTCCTGATCAGGAAACGCTTTTGCGTTCTTTGTGGTACAACGGGGATGATGCTGCTTTGGCGACGTTCTTGGATTGGCCACGTTCCAAAGTCAAAAGAATTGTAGACCAGTTGCAGAAACTTGGTCTTGTGATTGTAGATTCCGACGGGATCATACAAGAAAACACAAAGACAAATAGGATTGCCAACCGTTGGTTTCATTCCAAAAAAGACCTCATCAACGTTCGGAGAAAGGAAGATGGCAAGGTCGTTCAAGTCACCGAAGAGACCTTGAAGGAATCCCCTGATGAATATGAAACCTTGGAAGAAGGGGAACCCGAACCCGAACCCAAACCCGAACCCAAACCTGAACCTGAAAAGAAAGTTTGGGAATCAGATATGGGTTTGGTCAAGGATGATCAAGGCAAGGTGACTGGAGTTGATAAAGGCGGTAATGCCTTCAAGGAAACAGCCAAGGAATACGGGAAGGACACTGTTGAACTGGTTCTTTTCCTGCGTGCCTTTGCGCAGGGGGCCAAGATCAAAATCCCCCCTGCCCTTGCGAAAACGAAAGCCTGGAAGGAAATCTCCGATTATCCGGTTGAAACCAATCCGGCCCTTGTCAAGGGACTTTTGGAAGCCAAAGATTCCCCCTACAAGGAAGTTTTGGATGCGTTTGACGCAGCCACATCAAAGGGGAAACCTTCAATCATTCCCGAAAAGAAAAAAGAAGTTGAAGCCCCGACGGTCCAGGAAGGTGAATCCAAACCTGTTCCCAAACCGGAACCCGTTCCGGCCGTTGAAGAACCCGATACATCTGAAAAGGACTTGGATGCCGTTGTTGGTATGCTGGAAGTTGATCCTGACATGCAGGATGCTTCAGCAAAAATCACCAAGCGTTTATCCGACCCTAAAACCAGAGAAGAAGCGGTACGGGCATACCGGGAAACCTTTGACGAAGTCATGAATGAATTGAAGAACCAAGGGGGGGAAGGATTTGATGTGTCGGAATCCATGGCTACCGACCTTGGGGATGCTTTAAAGAATCCTGCCGGAGGGCGTGACGGAAAAGATTTGGGTCGCGATTTAGCCCTTCATTCCATCGCCAAGCGTTTGGCGGATCCTGCTAATTTGGACGGGGTTGGTCTTTCGGAAGAGCCTTTGGATGAAATGACCCTTATTGATCGGGGTGATCGTGCCCTGGAATTTTATGTCAAGTTTCCCGCTAATTTCCGTCAGGAAGTTGCTCGCCAAATGGTGGATAGGATCAGGGAAGCTAAGGAAAAAGGCGGTCCGCAAATACAGGAACTTGAACGCATTACTGCGGGTTTGCAAGCTGCTGCAATCGTTCATGATGATTTCAAGGACAAGAGGAACAAATGGCCCCTTTCTATTTCCCGTCCCGCCCCTGTTTTTAATGGGATTGTGAAATCTCTTTATGAAAAAGGGGATACTCGGGTTGTTGCGTCTTTCGGTATCGGGGCTCAAGGATTAGCTACGCCGGAAGGTCGGGAAAAATTGCGGCAGGCATTGGATTCCCTTGATGAAGATGAATTGTTTGAAGCGTTGGGCGGGGAGAAGGGCGAATGGGGTTTGATGATCCGAAACCTTAAGAAAGGGGGTTTGAGGGAAAAGGACAAGGCATGGTATTTGAATTTCATGAAGGAAATGACTGTTGGTGAAGTTACGACAGGGAATACGGTAGTGATGCAGGCGGCTACGAACGCCCAGGAAGTGAAGGCAAAGGCGGATAAAGAAAGAGAACGTAACCGGGAAGTGAAGCCGACTTCAGCCCAGATGGAACCTTCCTGGTCGGACTTAATTGATCCTAAATCCGAAAACACCATCGGGGAAGCGGCGGACGCTGTTCACAAAGATGCCCAGGGACGATTGCGGAAATTGCTTGAAGCTCTTTCCAAATGCTTCTTCGCTAAAGACGAAGCAAAAGGATTCCGGGATTGTTGGAATTCTTATTCTCATGGGGTCGGTATAGCACGTGGTAGCACCGGGAAGTTGGCCTTCAGTTCGGAGGAAAACGACGCCCCTAAAGAAGAAGAGATTTTAGGGTTTTTCCAGCTTCAACAGGCGGGGGCTTACCTGGAATCGGCGGAACGGAAATTCGGTCCGTTGCCGGTCAATAATCCACTGAAAGTCCAAATCCAGACTGCAATTCGTTTGGATGATCCTTCAGAGTTGGATAAACGGTACGTACAGAAGAAATGAAATCCAAAAAGATGAGACTTTTTACAATGGTTAGCTTATGTCAACGGCAGTAGTAATAGAGGGCATGCGTGTGCCCATGCTGCTGTCCGACTTTCAGGCTGCCATCCAAAGGAGGAGCTTATGGCCAAGAAACTGACGACGAAGGGCGCGCTGTCCGTTACAGGTAACCTGGATCGGCTCGCAAATTTGTTCCAGACGGAACACGAAACCTTGGGTGTAGAACCTAAGGTTGCTCAGGACTTCGCATATCGTTGCGATCTTCTCAGCGACGCCATTGAAAAGACTGCAGGTGTCGATCGGGTTGCGTTGACCGAACTGGATGTAGTCCAGGAATCCGGTTACGACCCTGAACAGATCGGCGAGGAAAAGGCCGGTCCTATGATTGGTGATGCCGACGAACCCTACATGAAGGGCAATTTCGGTCAGGAAGAGAAGCGGGAACTCCGTTATGACGTGGAACAGGGCAAGATTGGTCCTGACCGTATCGTCCCTGAACAGAAACCCCTCCAGCCCGGCAAACAGGCCGGATTTGAAGTTCTTGGCAAGCAAGCCGCCGTCAACAGTTTGACCGGTTATGAAGGGGTTTTCCGTGATGCTTCCCTTCGGTTTGCCAACGCCGGGAATACCGATCTTGCCAAAGCGTTCTTGAAGCTTGCAAAGTCTACCATGGATGCCCAGGTTGGTATCCTTACGGGAACCCGTTCCGCAAGCAATATCAGTCGCCTCATGGAAGCAATCAAGCTTCTCGCTCCTCATGTCGCTGCCGTGAATCCGGCTTCCTACGGTGAAGTTTCCAAGATGGCAGACCTGGTTTTGAAGGTTGCCGGTGAAGACGAAGAAGAAGAAGACGACGACGACAAAGAAGACGCAGAACCGGAAGATTCCAAGGAAGCCAAAAAGGCTGGGAAGAAATCCGAAGACGAAGCCAAGGATGATGACAAGAAAGACGACAAAGACGAAGCCAAAGGCAAGGACGAGAAGAAGGATGAATCCAAAGAAGACTTCCTGAAGAAGATGCAGGAAGGCAAGGACAAGAAGTCCAGCCACGGTTTCAACCTGTCGGAATGAAGAAATGACCCGCAAGAACGCGACATTGTCAGTTAACTACCAACAACGGGCGAAGCTATTTGCCGTAAACGATATTGTTTACCCGTTTTGGGGTTCCGCCGAAAAGACGGGACGTGTCGTGGCGGTTTACCCGGCAATTGGGATGGTTGATGTCGAATGGCCACACGGAAATGACCGTGTACCCGTTGAGGACCTTCAGCAACTGAATCCCCACAGTCTGTTCCAACCTCCGTCCATCCCTGCCGGGGAAGATAGTATCCCCGGTGGGGCTGGGCAGGTTTCCGTATCCCCAGGACCAGTTAACAAAAATTCAGCTCTCCGTGTGGCGGCCGCTTTCATTAAGAAAGCCCTTTATTGGGCCGACAAAGACCGGCAGTACAAGGCCACGCAAGGGGAACTTGATGACAAGTGTTACCATTGCCCGAAGTGCGGGGAAGAACTGCGGAAGGCAATCTACAAACGTCGTGATGGCGCCAGTGTCCATCTTCTCGGTTGCGGAACATGCTTGTTCCTGATCAAAAAAGAAGACATCATTGGCGATCCTGAATATGCGGGTCCGAACATCGAAATAGAAGGTGTTTGACCATGGCATTTTTGCGTTACAGTAACGCCCGGGTTGTTTCCCCCCACGTGACTCATGTGCAATGGGGGAAAATTAGGACGGCTGGCCTTGTTACTAAGGTTGGTGGCCAGTTGGACGAAAATCTTGTCGATCGGGCCAGTGAATTGTTCGACAAACAATTCAACCCCAACGACTTTCTTCTGACCCACGCCACTATCATTGCCAGCGTTGACACGTACAAACCGGCCGGGGATATGGGGAAGACAGGTTCCTTCTTGATGGATGGATTCCGGGTCAACCGCAAATATGCGGATTATAGAATTACCCAAGAGACTCAAAAATACATCAACAGCAATTGCCTTGTTTCTGGGACGCCCATTGTGATGGCAGATGGAACAGCAAAATCAATTGAAGATGTTGTTGTAGGGGATGATGTTATCACCCATATGGGACGGATCAGAAAAGTCACAGAAACTTTTTGTCACGAAGTTCATGGAAACTTGTATGAAATCAAAGTATATGGTTCTAACGAACGTCTGCATGTGACTAAGGACCATCCTTTTTTTGTTTTTCGTCCAAATAAACAATGTGCTGAGTGTGGAAGCCCCTTAAAAAGATCTTTGCAATGTATTTCGCAACTGCTTGGGAAGCATTACTGTTCCAAGGAATGCTATTACAAGAAAAGGGTCACAAACAAAGAACTTCTTAAAAAGAAGCATGGGGTTTTCGTTCCCGTACATGATTTGCAGGTAGGGGATTTTGCAGCAGTTCCTGTAGTTTCAGAAGAAATTCCAGTTAATTTGACATTAGGGCAGGCTCGTTTGATTGGCCTTTTTCTTGCGGAGGGTTATTACGAATTAGATAGCCGGCACGATAATGAAAAAGTTGGGGCTATGTGGGCGTTTCATGAAAAAGAAACAGAAACATTAGCCCATACTGTTTGTTCTTTGATGAAATCAGAATTTGATGTGGATTGTGTCATTCGTCATTGCACTGATACTAAAGGTATTATGGTAACGACAAAAGTCAACCGCCAAGCTGCGGCTTTCTTTTCCCGATGGGTTCTTGGAGAAGATTCTACTAGTAAATATCTTTGCGCGGATTTGTTGAGGGCTCAGAAACCCATTCAGATGGAAATAATGCGTGGCTGGTTTGATGGGGATGGTTCGGCTTTTAGTACCGGAACTGAAGAAATTCCCATAAGGGATTTTCGGATGACCGGATGCACATCATCTCGGAAAATGGTTTCCCAACTGCAAATAATTCTGCATCGTCTTGGTATTTCACCTCGGTTAGCCTATGTTCTTAGTGAAGGTCGCCAACGAACGGTTATTGATGGTCTTGTTAAGGTGATACCTGATCCAACAAAAATTCAATACAGTTGGGTTTTGTCTTGTGGCGCTGGATGGATATCTGAATTGGTAGAAACAACCCGATTTGAAGAATCTTATAATGAAGTCATGTCTATTTTAGGGGGGGTTCAAGAAGTTCCAGATCTTAGGTTTCTGAATGGTTTTTGTATTAGGATGATAACTTCAATAGAACCATATCCTTATCAAGGATTTGTTTATAACATTGAAACAGAAGAAGATCATTCTTACATTGCAGGTGGAATTGCCGTACATAATAGCGATAGTTGGTCCCGTGAAGTGCTTTTGAAGGCGTATCCAACGTTCATTGGCGGGCACAATTTCTGTTTTGCACCGGGTACTAGGGTTCTCTTGGAAAATGGCATCTATAAAGCCATTGAAGAAATACGTGTTGGCGACAAAGTTGTTACCCACAAAGGTGTGTTGCAGGAAGTAACCCACAAATTTGAACGCCAATTCCTGGGGAATCTTCAGGTTATTTGTGTGGATGGGTTTGAACATCCCTTGCGTGTTACTGGAAACCATCCTTTTTTGGTGATGGAAAACCAAACTGGAAATACCTGGATTCCAGCAGATAAACTGCAAGTTGGAACCCTCTTGGCAGGGACCAGTTCGGAAATAGGTGCTGTCAATTATCGTGTCCTATCCAATGTTGAAGTTTCTTACGAAGGTCTTGTGTACAATCTTGAAGTTTGTGATGATAATTCCTACATCGTGGAACCTGGTGTTGCAGTTCATAATTGCGAGCACGTCCAGGTTGAATCTCTGAGCAAGGGTCGCATCATTGATGCAGTTGCCCGTGACATCGGGGATTCGGTCTACGTTGACATCCTCATTGCCACTGACCGCAGACACAAGGATCTCATTGAATCCATTGAAAATGGCAAGACGAATACACTGAGTATGGGATGTTCAGTGGACATGACTACATGTACTAAATGTGGCCACGTGGCCGCTGACGAGACCACTCTTTGTAACCATATAAAATACGAAAAAGGCAATACCTTTTTTGACGAGCAAGGACGGTCACATCGTATCTGCGAAATTTGCGGCCACCAGTCTATTGATCCGCACGGAGGGGTTCAGTTCATTGAAGCTTCGTGGGTTGCCCAACCGGCATTCACTGGAGCTGTGATGAGGAACATCATTCAGCCGACCGAAGATACCGTTCGTTTGGCGCAGCACATTCTCAATACCCCTCCGCCGCAATGGACCGAAGATTCCCGTCTGAAAGCCGCTAGGCATGAGGTTGTTGGGTCTACAGGGACGGACGGCAACGGCAACGGCAACGGAGAAACGGTTGTAGTAGGTTCCTCAAAATTCCGTACGGCAGACATGTCTTCCGGCGGACGGCATTTCACTGTTACGGCTGCCGAAATGGATCCTTTCATGGCAGGTTGGAACGAAGAGGATTCTTCAGGTACGGAACCGGAAAAACCACCTGTCCAGCCAACCCCAGCGGATCCTTTGACGCAGGTTGAAGACGATTTGGAAAAGCACCTTGTAGACAAGGTCGTCAAACGTGTCAGGGATCGTCTAAAAGACCAGGCTGTTGAAGAAACTCTGAAACCGTCGTCAGCCGAAACCAACGAAAACGTGGTTAAAGAAGCCCGTACCGCCAAGTTGGCGATTCGTGTTTACAAGGCTGGTTTGAAGGCCCTTGTCAAGAAGTCAACCAACGGGGCGGATCTGTTGGATTCCGTTGCTGCATTCAATCAACAGGCAGGAATTGATATCCCCGTTGACGTTTACCGGACGGCATTGGCTGTAGGTCCTTCTTCTGACCATGAGTCTATCGATTCGTTCCTGGATAAATGTTCACAGTGTTTGGGACGGTGTCCCGACATCAGTGAATCAAAAACTCTGGTGAAGTTGTGCAAGTTGCTTTCGCAAGGACAACCTTTGTGGAAAGCGGATTCCAGTGGAAGCCCCCTAAATCAGGGGACGCGTCAAGCGGTTCGAAACAAACCCGATTGGAGGAACGTGAAATGAAGAATACTCGTGAACGCATGACGTGGCAGGCGGCTGGCCGGAAGGCTTCCGCCCCGCCCGCAACCCCGGGTTACGGGAAAGAAGATCAGGATCACCCGGCTCACCTGCCGGATCCCGACGCCAAAAAGTACGAAAACGGTGACACGTCTTCGTGGGCGGAAGATCCCCATCAACCCCCGTACCCACAGGGCAACCCGCCCAGTACGCCGGGTTACGACGTCGAAGACAAGGATCATCCGGCTCACATCGACCTGCCTCGTGTGCCGAAGGAAGCCCGTGCCCTGGCTGCTGCGCAGCGCAAGGCTGCCAAGTGCATCCGGGTCGCAGAACTTATCCTTCAGAACGTGCCCGGCAAGACGGCGGAAATGGTTGAAGATCAGGCATTGGATCTGATGAACCTTCCGGATTCCGGCGTTGAAGCGACTTTCGGTCGGATTAGTGGTGGATTCTTGGCGGAAGACGAGTCTTTTGACGAATTGGACGAACTGCTCGCTGATGACGAAGAAGATGCGGCGCCAGTGGAAGAGTCCCCGAAGACCGCCATGGAAGACATTCTCTTGGCCGTCAAGAAGTTGTCGGAAGATGTGAACGAGCTCAAGACTGGTAAGCGTGCCGATCAGAACGACCCGAAGGGTCCTACGTTGGCGCCGAAGCCCAAGACTGAAGAAGAAGCCCGCAAGCCCGAAGTCACCGCTGCTGATAGCGATCCGGTCATCAAGGAATTTGACACCTACGACACCAGTAAGACCGGGTTCCTGATGTCCGATGAATGGAAGGGCAGCAGGGCGGTTTTTGCGGCTCTTGACACTGACAAGGACGGCATCATTGCCCGTTGCGACCTCGTTAAGATGGCGTGTGGCTGTGACGAAACGGTTCCCATGATGGCGAATGAACTGGATACGGAAGAAGAGGCTCTTCTGGCCGAGTTTAACCTGGAAGACGTTCCCGTGACGGCAGAAGAAATTCCTGCTGAGGAACCGGTTCCAACGGTTTCCTGCGACCAAATGGCGGAAGAAGACACTTTGGAAGACATCACTTTGGCCGAAGATGCCCAAGACCCCATGGGTCTCGCTGACGAACCGGAAATGACGGAAGACTTGGCGCTTCTGGCTGAGATTCTTGGCGGCAAGGTTGCCAAGAAGGCCGAAGACGAGGAAGAGAACGACGAAGCTGAAACTGACGACGAAGAAGAACCGGTGAAAGAAGGCGGCAAGGGCAAGAAGGCCACCAAGAAGTCCGAAGACGAAGCTGACGATGAAGCTAAGACGGACGACGAAGAGAAAGAAGAAGAACCGGTGAAAGAAGGCGGCAAGAAAGCTGCTGTCCGTGTTGCTTCTCGGCGCCCACAGCCCCGCAAGGTCAGTGCCGGTGTCAAGTCGGTAGGCAGCGTTCCGAAAGTCCATACTGACGAAATCAAGGAACTGTCCAAGCTTTGGGAGAGTTCTCCTGATGTCAGTGGGGCCTTCAACGGCTGAAAACTATTCCGTCCGGGACCCTGACGGGGTCCCGGATGTGATTGTTCTTTGATGAATACACGAAGATGATTCCACGGATGCCTGGCGAGAGGCGGAAGTGGCGTGGCCCTTTGACCCATGGGACACGTAAAATGGACGGGATTTCCCCGCCAAGTCTAGCTGACGGGTTTAGCAACCACCTGTGAACCTGTAAACAGGAAGACGAAGGAGGCACATCATGCCACTCGGACTCGGACAGGCTTCTGGCGGTTGGACGGAAAGTTCTTCGGCACTCAGGATTTTGTATGTTGGTGTTCGTAACACCCTGAGTCTGCTGACGACTGACGCGTTCAGCCAAACAAACCCCCCGGCAGTTGCGACGAACGTGTCTGCCAAGGTCGACATCACGCTTCACGGCGTTCTGTCGGGTTCGGTCGCGTTCACGCGTCCTGACACGGGGTCGGACTACATTGGCGGCCCCGGCTCGGCGGCTGTCCAGGCGGCCATTCAGGCCAACGTAGCGCAAGCTATCGGTTATCGTGTTCTCGGCGTGTTCGAGAATTCGGCGGCCGGTAATGCCTACGAAAACACCCCTGGCGTCGCCAGTGGGCGTGGCCCCCATGTCACGGCAATGGGTTCGTTCGGCAACAAGCTGTACGAAACCGCCCTCATTGGGGATGCTGTTGGTGGCGACCCGGCTGCGGGCGCTGCGATCACCTACGTGATGGGCATCGGGCTCATTGCGTCCCGTAACGGTTACCTCACTCCGAATCAGCAACTGAATGCAGCCGGTGCGGCCATCATCTCCTGCGACGATGTCACCATCTCCGCAGAAGCGTACTGCCGCAACACGGACAACATCTCCACGTTGATCGGTGTCGTGAAAATGGTCCCCGATGCAACGCAAACGGAGCTGGTCTATGACCAGCGGATCTAAGGAGGGAGCCATGACACAAACCAATCAAGTTGACAATGCCGTTCGGCAGCGCATCATCGGCGACCTTATCAAGACCCCTGCGGGTCGTGCAAAGCTTGCCGCTTCCATGACGCAACCTCTCCGTACCCGTCGTGACTATGCCGCGGTCGGTCGTAAGACCTTCCTCGTCGAACAGCTCCCCGACGGTGCTCTCCCGATCTACGACAAAGACCCGGACATCACGGCTTTTGTCGTGGGTGAAGAAGGTCAGAACATTCTGGCCGTCACGAAACCTCGGCGCGTGATTTTCCCGTTGTTCGAAATTGCTTCGAACCCGGAAATCCCGCTCACCCAAATCAAGGAACGTCGGTTCGACCTCATCGAACGGTCCCAGAACTTGGCTCGCGCCCAGATTCAGGCCGCTGAAGATGAGAGGACCTTTGCGGTTCTTGACAGCATCGCAACCTTCGGTTTTGACAGCCTTGCTGGACAGTTGAACCCGGACATCCCGGTTGTGGCCCCAATCAGCTCTGCCGTCCTCGCCGACGCATTCAGCTTGGTTGAACGTCAGGACCTCCGTGTTGCTCGCGTTTACATGAACGCCCGTGACTACGCTGACCTGCGTAAGTTCGGCCGTGACATCCTGGACATCGAATCCCAGGCGACTTTGCTGAAGACCGGTCTCATGGCGACCCTCTGGGGTGCCCAGGTCGTGACCAGCCGTCTCGTGCCCGTCGGCACGGTGTACGTTTGTTGCGAGCCGGAACACTTCGGTCGCATTCCAGTCCGTACGGAATTGACGGTCCTGTCTGCTGACGACCCGAAAGCCCGTACAATTGGTTTCTCATGCTTCGAGAATTTAGGCATAGGCGCTTTCAACCCGCGTGGTCTGGCCCGTCTGACCATCACCCGCTAAGCTGTCTGCGTTTCTGCAAACAAAAAGATCCCTGTGGCGAAAGTCGCAGGGATCTTTTTGTTTGTTTTACTTGTTGCTTTGGTAGTCTGCTTTTTTGTACTAGAATTGCATTTTACCTGTATCCTTTCTTGTACTTCTGTGGTATCATGTTTTAGGTGGCTTATTGTTTTTTGAGAAAGGTTAGGTCGTGTTGACAAAACAGGAATTGATGGGTTTCATTAGACAAGGGATGTTGGACAAAGAAATAGGATTAGCTTGTGGCGTTACGGACGTCACGGTAGGTAATTGGCGGGACTTTTATGGTTTGAAGACGTTGTCTGTTGATGATCGGCGCGTTTTGCAGGGTTTTCCTTCTTTTGAAGCTGTCACCAAGGATCAGATGCTTGCACACTTGGTTTCGGGCAAATCCTTGAAGCAGATTGCAGACCTTCACGGGGTGTCTGTTTTTCCCGTGAAGCAGAAGCTGAAGAAATTCGGGTTGGGTGTCAGGCAGAAATGGCATTATCAAGGGTGTGATGTACTTTCGGATTCTTTGCGTCGTTTGCTGGTTGGTGTTTTGTTGGGGGATGGTACTGTAGGTTATGTTGAAGGAGGGGAAACTTCAAGATTCAAGGTAGGTCATAGTCACAAACAGTATACTTACCTCAAGTCTTTGCATGCCAAAATGGGGAAATGGGCACGACCGATCAAAGGGTCTGTGTCTTTCAAGTATGGGAAGAAACGATTTAGTTATTGGTTCACGACCATTAATCACCAGGAATTCAGGAAGCTTCGCAAAGAATTTTACAGGGACGATTTATATGGGACCGTTCCGAACGACTGGTTGAAAGCACCCCCGTTGGAAGTATTTCGTACCTTGCACGATGAATCTTTAGCTTACTGGTATTTTGATGATGGGGCTTTGGGAACTTCGGACGAAAGCGTTTCTTTGGCGGTGTTCTTTCCGTTGCTTGACATGGATGCCGTTGTAGAAGCCTTGCGTGTCGGAACGGGTTTGCATTGGAGAAAAAAAGAATGTTCAGGTCATTTTTATAAGGTGTTTTTGGAAGCGGCAGACAAAGAAGCTTTCTTTTCTCGCATCGTACAATATGCAACCCAGGATATGGCCTACAAATTCCCGGAAAAATGGTGGAAAGACATAGAAGGATTTTGTATTATTCCTGACGGAATTAGCAATCTTTCGGAAGAAATATTGTACCACTATCCTGTCACGGAATGGAAGAAGTTGGAAGCGGATGATCAGAAACGTTGGGTGAATGAAGTATTCACCATTTACAGGGCGACGGGATTCCCTTTCTCTAAGGTGCTATCAAAAGAAGAAACCCTTGCTACCGTTTTAAGGCTTGCACGGCATAAGGAATTTGTGGATGACGGACATCCTTTTATTCGTTCCATCGTGGGTCTTTCTTTGTGTAATGGATATATGCCACACAGATTCCAAGTGGTAGTTGGGGGCAAGAGTGCATGGGACACTTTCCACGATGATGTTGCTTTCAAGAAAGTGCTTTGGACGCAGTTCAGGATGGCAGGAAGCCGGTGGGTTGGGCCTAAGAATATAAGAGGGGCTTTGTCCGTGTACGGAGGAAATCGGACACCTTCTAATTTTAGGCCCTCCGCAGTCAAGGCATTGGTGGACCGTTTCTGTTTACCTAGCGGGGTGGTGTGGGATCCTTGTGCGGGTTTTGGGGGTCGTCTGTTGGGAGCTGTCTGTTCGGACATGAACGTAACTTATATCGGTACGGAACCTTCCCCTCAAACGGTGACTGGTCTTGAAAGGTTGTGGAAATCAGTTTCTTCTTCAATGGGGTGGCAAAAGGATAGGGTTCGTTTGATTCAAGGGGTAGCAGAAAAAGATTGTCCTGACCCTGATTCTGTGGACTTCGTTTTCACGTCCCCTCCTTACTTTGACAATGAACGTTATGTAGGAGGACGACAATCTTATTTGTACGACACCTACGTCTCTTGGGTTGAAAGCTTTTTGGGACCTTTGGTAGGCAATGCCTATTCTTGTTTGCGGTCTGGGGGTTTTCTGGCAATCAATATTCAAGACATAAAGATGAACGGAAAAACGCTTCCTTTGGTAGAAGATTTGGATGGGGAAGTTAGGAAAAAGGGCTTCAAGAGGTTCATTCGTTGTTGGTACCCTCTCAGTTTTTTTGGGGGGCAACGCCCTGATGAACCGATCCTTATTTATTGGAAACCCTTAGAAAGTATGGATTATGAAGAACCTTCATGGGATTTCGGGGTGAAAAACACCACGTCTGGAAGACATACGGTGTCCATTGAAAACGCTTTTTTGCGAAAACGATCCGCCTGTAGCAGGTGCGGAATTCCTTTGGAAGGTCCTACGCGTCAGGTTCGGCATTGCCCTTCTTGTAAGAAAGAACTTAACGCGGAAAGGGCTCAAACCAAACGAAATTCCTTCAGGGAAGTTCACCCTATCAAGGGATGTCGCACTTTTACCTGCAAACAGTGTGGTTCTTCTTGGGAAACCTTTGAACTTGGGAATTTTTCTATTTGTCCTTCATGCCGGGAAAAGGAAGCTTTAGCTAAAAGGTCCAAAATCTGTGTCTACCGAAATTGCGGAAAATCTTTTGTAGACAATAGTTTAAAGAATTCCATGTCTTATTGTTGTTCAGAATGCCAGCGTCGGGAGAAATTGTTTCGATCAGGGAAGGTAACGGACGAATCCCATTTTCGGGTCAAGGGTAGTCCCAGGGTTCGTACTTGTATGGTTTGCCAAGGGGTTTTCATCCTTGAAAGCGGGGAGGGGAACAATAATCGGTGTCCAGTTTGTCGTGAAAGGGCTCGGGACAAGAAATGCCGGAAGTGTGGTGTTGGTTTCCGTGATGGTAGCCTGAAGAATACGGTAAAGTTCTGTCCTGATTGTCGGAAGGGTCCCTGACAAAGATCCCGATTTTCCTTTGATGGTTTGTATTTTCGGGTAAACCTTGCCGGAGGTTAACCGGTTTCGTCAAACAAAGGAGGTTTCCATGTCTAAGACTTACGAAATGTTTCTTCCGTACTTCAAAAAGGGTGACGATTTTGGGAGTTACCTGGATGACGCCAAAGGGGACATCCAAGTGGCGGCTGAAAATCACGCCTTGGCTATGGATGCGGCTGCCAAGCAGCTCCGGGATTTTGCTGCTGGCGTCAAGGGTGTTGAAGGCGTGACGGTTGAAGCCGATACCCACATGATCTTGGTCAATGGCCCTGAAGAGGTTCTGGACGGTTTGGTTGCAAAGGAGGTTCTGGCCGTTGTTGACTGGTTGGATGAGGAAGAAGAAGAGGAAGAAGGGGACGTGGAAGAGTTACTGGAAGAATTAGATGGGGAAGACGGTGAAGAAGTCTGATCTTTCCTGTTTTTGAAATGGGAAAAGCCCGACCAGGAAAACCGGGTCGGGCTTTTCCGTTTGTCCATTTATCAGAAAGATTGGTGTGGAAACGACAGGTGTTTCCATGCAATTAAAGGGAAGGAACCCCTATGACCGCCAAGGACATTTTAGAAACTTTGAAAGAGAACAAGGTACGTTACCTTCGCCTGTGGTTCTCTGATATTTTGGGCCACAACAAGAACGTAGAAGTTCCAGAAAGCCAGTTTGAAAAGGCACTGGATGGCCAAATACTCTTTGACGGTTCCTCAATTGAGGGTTTCGCCCGCATTGAGGAGTCCGACATGCTGTTGCGCCCTGACTTTGCTACCTTCTGCATCTTTCCGTGGGAGGAACGTGGGGGCAAGGTAGCACGTCTTATTTGTGACGTGTTCCATCCAGACGGCACCCCTTTTGAAGGGTGTCCCCGGACCGTCCTGAAACGGGTTTGTGAGAAGGCATTGAAACTCGGCTATGTTATGATGGCCGGCCCCGAAGCCGAGTTCTTCCTCTTTGAACGCACTGTGGGTTCGTCTGTTCCTAAAACACATGACGTCGGCAGTTATTTTGACCTGACCCCAGTGGACCGGGCCGAAGATGCACGTCGGGACATTGTGTCGGTCCTGGAGACCATCGGCTTTGAAGTCGAGGCGGCCCATCACGAAGTGGCCTTCGGCCAGCACGAGATTGATTTCCGTTACGCTGAGGCACTCAAAACTGCTGACAACGTGGCGACCTTCCGGTTTGTCGTGCGTAAAGTAGCTCTTGATCATCACTTGCTCGCCACCTTCATGCCCAAACCCATCTTTGGTATCAACGGTTCCGGCATGCACGTCCATCAGAGCCTTTTCACACAGGAAGGCAAAAATGCCTTCTATGACGCCGATGCCAAGTACCAGATCTCTGAAACGGGGCTTTCATACATTGGCGGTCTGCTTGCCCATGCCCGTGGGTTCTGTGCTGTCACGAATCCGCTTGTGAACTCGTACAAACGCCTTGTGCCGGGCTACGAGGCGCCTACGCACATCGCATGGTCCGAACGCAACAGGTCCCCGCTTGTTCGTGTCCCGGCTCGCCGTGGTGTGGGCACGCGTGCTGAGCTGCGCATGCCCGACCCCTCCTGTAACCCCTATCTTGCCATGGCCGTGACGTTGGCGGCCGGGCTTGACGGCATTGAGAAACACCTTGACCCTGGCCCTCCGGTGAATCAGAACATTTATACGATGAGCCCGCAGGAACGTGCAAGGCTCAAAATAAGTTCCTTGCCCGGGGATCTGGGAGAAGCCGTGGAAGCGATGCAGAAAGACGATTTGGTACGGGAAGCTTTAGGAGACCACGTTTTCCAGCATTTCATTGCCGCCAAGACGCAGGAATGGCAGGAATACATTGCACAGGTCCATCCCTGGGAGGTGGAACGGTATCTCTCGGCTTATTGACGCCAAGTTCCGTTTATTTCATCAGGGCATTTGGTTTTCTGGTTATGAAATTCCTTTATTGTGTTTTTTGAGTTTTGGGTGTGTAAAAGGTCCTTCCAGGACTCTGTAAGCGGGGATCGTATGGACGATGACGACAACAGTTGGAACGAAAGGACGACACGTCCTTGCGGAATACTGGGGTTGCAATCCCTTGGTTCTCGCAAACAAGGACGTGATCAAGATACGCATGGAAGAGGCTGCTTTGGCGGCGAGGGCTACCATTGTCGCGTCGGTCTTCCATCAGTTCACCCCTTCCGGGGTGTCCGGCGTAGTAGTCGTGGCTGAATCCCACCTTTCTATCCACACATGGCCTGAAGAGGGATATGCTTCAGCGGATTTTTACACCTGTGGGGATTGCGAACCTGAACGTGCTTTGGAATTTCTTCAGAATGCCTTTGGGGCTTCACGCATCCATTTCTTGGTTGTTGATCGGGGTCTTAAAGACCAGACCCCTAGTTTCAGAGTAATTGGAAATAAGTTGAATGGTTGAACTTGACGAAACAGCCGTTGATATACACCCTTACGCAAACGCGTTTCGTGTTGTTGAAGCGGAACCCGGTTCTTCCGAATGTTTCTTAGATTTCCTTTTTTTGTCCCCGGAAGAAGACCGAGCTTCTGTGGTGTCTAGAATCAGGGTCCGTAATGGATTCCTTCCAACCATTAAAACACGTCTCACATTTGCCTTGGATGGTTTTCTTTTTCCGTAACAAATAAAAATTCTGCGGTATGGTGAAACTTGTAATTGTATCCGGCATTCCTGCCGGGTCCTGAAAACTTTTTTGGAGGATGACCACATGCCGGAATTCGCTTTTGTGCCAGGAACCTTCAGACAATTCAAGACCTTGAATCGTATCCATCTGGGTGCTATTTCCAAGGATCTTCCTGAAAACACCTTGGTGGAGTTTGACGGGACGACTCTGAAGATCGGGACGGAAAGTTATTCGTTGCCGACCTTTATTGGGGCACTTCGTAACAAGTGGGCGGTGCCGGTTAACGACAACGTGAGCCACTATGTTCCGCTTTCCTCTGGTGTTACAATGCACAGTGCTACCAACCAGGAGAGGACCGTGGAAAGCGTGACAACTACCGTCACGGAAGATGAACTCCAGGTTGGGAGCGTGGCAGCTACGAACGCAAAGCGGACGGCTCCTGCCAACAAGTTGGTAGTGGGGAAAATCGTTGGGGAAGACGATTTGCCGGAAGTGGATTACAAGTTGCCGCCCGCCAAACCGCAATCCAGCAATTCGGATGAAATTGCTGTGGTTGAAAACGCATTGAATAACGGCAAAAAGGTCAGCGGACTCAAGGCGGTCTACCAAACGGTTGTTGAAGATCAGGATGCACAACCGGTTGCTCGGGTGATGTCTCCTGCCGTGCAAGGCATGGTTGATGCCCGCAGTGAGAGTGCCGTGGTCAAAGACCTGGATCCGATTTACGGCAAGGTATCCAAAGTACAGCATTTGGTCGATCCGCCTGTGAAAGCTGTGGCGGATCCTGACACTGCTTCCAAGAAGGGACCATCCAAGACAAAGGGTCCCCGCAAGTCCAAGTAAGCGTTGGTTTTCCTATTGGAACCCTCCTGTGGGCACAAAATGCTCACAGGAGGTTCCCCCATTGAAACATAACGCCAGCAGTCAAGCCGCTTGGGCACTCCTTATGGAAGGGGTTACCAAAGCGAGGATTGAAGCTCACCGGATCAGGCACTTGGTTAACCGTGCTACCAGCCTTGTGGGATCCTCTTCCGAAAAAGAACACCTATACCAAGTAGCAGGCGACATTATCGTCGGGTTGCCTGATCGGTTGGAAAAGTTGGAAGTCACTCTTGACCGAACAGGGTTGGCCTTGTCGGAAATGGGTCAGGATTTCCTGAAATCGCGTCTCCCCTTTTCGGAAAAGACTTTGGTAGAAGAAGCCGTTGAACCGGCTTTTGGGAAGGGGCGTCCGATGGAATCCATGTCCGAACGCATAGCGTCGCGGTGGTTGGAGGGGGTTGATGTCGATTAAGTTGACATACAGCCAGCCGGCCAGCGAACTTCCAGGTTACAAGACGCTGGTTACGCCTGACCCTGTCCCCGGACAGGGGGAACCTGATTCTGCGCTTCCAACCCCTCCGTGGACCCGGTCAAAGCCGACCGGACCGACCTATTACAACAAGCATGATGTGACTCCCCACAGGACTTTGAACGAACCTGGGGAAGATAGACCCGTGCCTAACCCGGAACCTAGCACCTTGGTAGTGCGCCGCCCCGAAATGCGGGCGGCGGGTGATCGGGAAGGGGCTATGAATGGTCCTGCTTATCCTCCTAGCCAACTGCGGCAGAAGGACCAAAGGGGCCAGGCCCGGATGTACCACAAAAAGTGGTACCGGTCCCATCGGGGCAAGATCAAGAACCGTGCGCTGCGGTGGTGGAAGAAGAACCACAACAAGTTCAACTACAAGAAAGACCAACAGCGGCGCCGGAAGTGGCCCGCCAAGTTTGAACGGAAACCGGGTGGCGGCGTTAAGGAAAACAAAAACCGCACTCAAGAATGGCGGGACAAGAATTCTGCTTTGGAAGAATGGATTGGTGATCCTGAAATCCAGTTGGTTGGAAATGGGAATCCCGTTTTTTTCGTTCAGTCTTCTACGGACCGTGACGGTTGGGTTGTTGGGGTCAATCCCGACACAGGTGAAGTTGTAGTCTTGTTTGACCAAACGGACACTTTGGAAAACATTCCCATTGAAACCTTCTTTGAAGATGCAGATTTCCTGTCCGAAGAAGACGCCAACGTTGTGATGGCTGATCTTGATGCCGTATTCGGGTGGTCAGAAGACATGACGGAACGGGTCGCCTGCCGTTGGGCTGAAATGCTGTATGAAAAACGGCCCCCGGAGATGGACCCGGAAACCGTGTGGAATCGGGGTAGTGACAGGTCCAAATGGTGGACGCAAGGTCCGCCCGCCGAGGATATGGATGGCGGATGGGTCCCGGACAATCCAGGATCAGCTAAGGTCATCCCGGACAATCGGGATTTTGTCAACAACAAAGCGGCCGCCTTGATTGCCGACATACGGAAGGGATGTGATCCCAGCATCCTGGAAAAGGCTAAGGGTGTCCAGTTCCGTAAGATTCGGTCGGACAAACAGAATCTTGTCTGGTTGTTTAATGTAGAGGGTTCCGAAGGGAAGAGTTATCGGGTCAGGGCCAAGGTCATTCCCAAAGGGAACGTTAGGGATGTGGCGAAAGCCGACATCATGGTGTCTTGTTCTTGTCCGTTCTGGCGTTGGCAGGGTCCGGAACACTGGGCATTGGAAAAGGGATACCTCTACGGTAAACCAAAAGGTTCAGCCGAAAATCCTGATGTCAGGGACCCTGATGGGAAGCATTTGATGTGCAAACACGTGGCCGCCATTTTGGATCGTATTTCCGGGTGGTCGGTCCGCAATAAAGTAGCGGTTGTGTCAGTTTCCTGGCAGGATTTTATGACGGATGAAGTCGTCCGTCGGTACTGTGAAGCCTGGAGGTGACTCATGCCCGTTTACGAATACACCTGTTCAAATTGTGGTCAGAAGTTTGAAATGCAACGTCCGATTTCAGAATGGGCTGATTCCGGTGTTTGCCCGGAATGCGGGGGTGAAGGCACCAAATTGGTGTCCTCCTGCAATTTCAACCTTCCCGGAGACGGTTGGCCAAGCAAGAACAATAGGGTCAAGGGACAGATGGCAGCGAAGAATCGGCGTTTAGACAGGAAATCCAAGGATCTTCCAAAGGTGTCTTTAACTCCGAATGTGGACGGAGAAAGTACGGATTCGTGGTCGGACGCAAGGAAGCTTGCCAAAAGCAAGGGGAAGGTTGCTGAAACCTATACCCCCTATGTAGACAAAGAAGCACATTCAAAAAAGCGGTGATTTGAAGGGACTCGGGGTCCCAGATTGGCAGGTTGGGATATGGGCAACTACGGACCATTTGAAGCAAGGGTTGGTATTTGGTTGCGGGCCACGAATTTTGTGGATTTGATCGTCAGGGATCAGGATGACGTGACGGAATGGCGTTTGTGGGGCGCTTCCACGTTGAATGACGCTTACGGTGATCCGACCGGAAGCGGTGTGGGTGGGGTATGGCCAACGACAATGCTCACGGCCGCTAAGGGCCGTATGGCTACATCACCTTCTATCGTCAAGCGTGGGTACGCCGGGTTAGCTCCAGATAACCGTCAGAACTTTGCCAGTTTCGTGTATGATCCTGATGATTTCCTTGCTCCGGCAACCCCGCCTCCGTTCTTGTCGGATTCCGAGACCTTTTACGTCAGGGCGCAGATGAAACGTTTAGCTGGGGGTTGGGCGGCGGTTCCTGCCGGAGCCCCCCTGAACGCCAACAGGCCCATCATGGGACCTATTCTGGTAATCCCCACGGTTCAGGCTATGGGAATGGCCAGCCTGTCTATCAATCTGACCGGCATCGCTCCGTCAGGTACGGGCGCCGTGATCGGCAGTGCCCCGATTTTTGATGAAACATTCCAAGCCCCGATTCCTATGCACATCATCCTTCCTCGTCCTATTTCCAATTTCGTCATCACCAATCTGTCTGATGATGCTGACACCGCCCTTCTGGTGTCGTTCGGAATTGGTCAGCCTTGGCATCCGATTTACGGAGGCATGGGCAATCTGTCGCAACTGTCTTCCGATTCCCTTGGTGGTGGAACCAGGGACCTTATCCTGGCGACAACGGCCGCTGCCGGAGGAAGTCCCTTTGCCATCCTGGCGGTTTGTCCCGGAGCATGATCCTATAACGTAAATAGCGAAGGTTGTCTGGGGGTTATTGTATTCCCTTTGTAGATGGGCGGTAGTACGTGTCGCCTGTTGAAAAGAAGAGGGTAATCCCCTAGCCCTGGGGATGCTTGAATCGGACATCTGATTGAAAGGGAACACAATGCCTTACATTTGCTTGGTCAGAGCTGATTTGCCGGATGGGGTTCTTCAGATACTGGACCTCCAACCCAGCGCATCCTTGCGTGTGCCTGCCTATGATCCACCGGCACAGACCCGTTACGTGAACCGTGTTCTGAACGACACGGTCCAGATCGTCGGGGGCAAGACCCCGAAGGTGTTCAATGGCCTTGGGGCGTACCTCATGGATTGCCTGGAACCGGGCGGATTGGGTTTCGGAACGGCTGACATCGACCTGTCAACCGTTGTGGCCGGGGACAAGGTGTTTATTGGGGGGGTTGCTTTCACGGCGACACTGGCCGCCCCGAATCCGGCCCTCCAGCAGTTCTGGTCCTTTGCGGGCGGCGGGTCGGACTTGGTTTCGGCTACTTCGCTGATTGCTACTATCAACAATGCAGCATCACAAGCGCTTTTGTTGGCGGCGGGTTCTACCGTCACGGCATCGGCTGGCGGGTCGGTCGGATCAGGTGACGTTACGGTCGATGCCGATACGGCAGGGCAGACGGGTGCTTTGACTTTGACGGAAAACACCGGCGGCACGACCATCGTGGTTTCTGCCGACCATCTGACCCGTCCCTTTGAGGTGTTCACCTTCGCACAACTGAATCTGATTTCTGCTGCCCTGATTGCCAGGATGGATGCCAGTGCAGTGTTGACGTCTACGGCGGTCAATGCCGCCATCAATGCTATCCCTGGCGTCTCTGATACGTCGATTTCCAGTCCGGCTTCCGGGGTTACCCTGACTGATTTCCTGTCCATCCTGTCGGGTCGTGGTTATCGGGTCCCGGTCAATTCAACCATCTACACGGGGACGGCATGGCATATGACTCCGGTAGGTGGCTTCACGATCATCGGCCTCAAGAATGACACCGTGATGACTCAAGGCGAGTTGCATCCCGTGCTTATCGGTGGCGACCCTCATCCGATGGAAGTCAAAGGAATCACACAGACGTATCACACGTCTTCCTTGGATATTTCCATGCTTGAAGGAACCCTTTACCGGTTGAATGCCGGCGTGACTCTCTGGCCAAGCAGCGGGGGTATTCCGCACCTTCCCTGGACTTACCAACATGGTTTGCAGTTCAACCCGACTACGGCCCGTGTCGTCACGGTTTACGACGACAACGGCACGTTGCTTCTGTAACAAGAAAGGAACCCGAACATGGCAGCTCGCGTTTACATCGTCCTGGCCCGGAATGATGTTTCTGACAATCTCCTTCAGGTCCTGGACCTGAAACCCAATTCCTCGCAGCGGGTTCCGGCGCTGGAAGGGGAAGGGCAAACGGGATATCTCACTTGGGATCCTCAGAATGATACCGTGGCAACAACCGGTGGGGCTGGGGGCATCCGTACGACCAACGCCATCTACAAGGGTCTTGCCGCTTACGTCATCGACAACGTGGAAAACGTTCAGGGGGGCAACTTGGCGTCCACGGCCGCACAGGCAAACACCATTGCCGCAGCGATTCTGACCAGGATCACGAACGGTACGTCCCTTACCTTGGCGGCTATCAACACCATCATCAACGCGGCGTTCGGCGGGGCTGCCAATTCCGACTTGAACGGTGCCGTTGCAGGGTCTTTCTCGACCGGGACTGTTGAAGAAGTTCTCCGCATTGCCGGTGGTGAAGTCTACAGTTTGCCGGCTGCGTCCCAGGTCGGTAACGCCGGCAACGCATTCCCTGGCCATGGTGTAGCACACGTTCGTAAGGGTGCATACCTTGCGTCTACTGCTACCGGGTATCGCAACGTCCGTCAGTTCGTTTGGACTGGGGAACTGAACCTGTCCTGCTTGTCCGGCACTTTGAGCAAGCTCAAGGCGGCTACGTGGCAGTGGATCAACCCCCTCTTCACTTATGGCGCAGCCGGGACGGCCTTGACCGCATCCGGGACGCACATTCTCGCCACAGGCCTCGCAGCGGCAGTTGTCGTCTACGAAGCCGACGGCGACGTCCTGTAAGGAGGAACACACATGGCGCAAAGAACTTACATCATCCCCCGGAGGTTGGATGTCCGTGACATGAATCTCCAAGTGCTGGACCTCAAACCCAATACGTCTCTGAAGAACAGTGTCCTTGACGGTAATGGACAGACGTTCTACATCGACAGCATGGATTGGTTCGGGGCGACGACTGACCAGAACGATTCCTTCAAAAGCGGGAGCCGGAACACTGACTTCGCTACGGCGTCCAACTATGACTGCACGGCACAGGACACTACCGGTGGCGGAAACGACTGTTTCGCTACGGCTCGGGCGTCCTTTGGTCTTGCCGCATACCTGCGGGAAATGGTGCAGCCGGGAGGCATCATTCTGGCAACGGCAGGACGTATGACTCCGGCTAATGCTATCCTTCAGGCTCGGGCACTTGCCGCCTTGGTAGAATCAGGCGGAAACCTTACGGCAGCAGGTATCAATACGGTCCTGTGCAATGTCGGCGTCGGAGGTACGGCAAATACGGACCTTACCGGGGCGGCCGGTTTCTCCAGGTCCCACGGTACCGTGGATGACATTCTCCGCATCATGTCAGGAGAAACCTGGGTGTGCCCGAGGTATGTGATCGTCGCCAATGCGGCTAACCAGTTCCTTACGGCGGCTTCCAGAGCTACCCTCGTGACAGCGCAGAAGCCCTGGGTTACCGGCAAGACCTTCGTGGCTTCCGGTCACTGGGCAACGACTACGGAACCCGGTCACAAGGAAATTCCGATGTTGGCGTACGGCGGGGCGGTAAACGCTTCCTATCACGCCGGCTACCTGTTCAAACTTGCGGCCAACGTCACCTTCCTCAACCCGAATAAGGCGTACACTGCCGGTGATGTCAGCCAAGAACGCCCCAGGGCCGTGAGAATGAGCGGCGCTGCCATTGCAGCTACCGGAACGGCTCCTGTCGTTCGTGTCTACGACTACGACGGCACTTGCCTGCTGTAAGACATCAGTTTGTTCGCTGAGAAACGGGGTTCCTTACGAGGAGCCCCGTTTTTTTTCCTTTGGTTAGTATCTTAATGGGGGTTACCTCCCACCGCCAAACGGCGGAACGACATATTTATGGATCAAGGAGCCAAATCATGGAAAATGTTCAGCCCAACCTGTTCCGTACGTCCGACCTGTATTTCGCCGCTTACCTGAAAGTAGCCGGTGTCAAATTTCTTGAAACCGTCAAGGAAGGGGATCGGGTAGTATTTGTGTTTGAAGAAGGTGGCGTATTGCGGGATCTGAAGAACGCTTATTTCAACCGGTCAGCTAAGGTGTTTGCCATGAGCTATGCCGATGAAATCAAGGCCATGAAGGCTCTGACCCATATGGCAGGTCGGTAATGTTTCCTTCCTGGCAAGCATTACTGGTAGCCTATGCCATCTGTTTCGGTATCCGGCAGAAATGCCGATTCTTAGACGGATTGCATCCGGTCCTTGACAACTTTCTTGAATGCCCATACTGCGTCGGATTCCATTCCGGATGGATGGTTTGGGCACTCGTGTGGGTAGCCGAAGGTAACCCCCCGGGAGGATTCGTGGGAGCCCCCCTTTGGGCCTTAGCATCGGCAGCGTTTTGTTTGCTTTTGGAATATTTGGCAGATTGGCTTGAAAACGGGGTGCTGAATGCCTGACAGGAATCTGGATTGTCGGATTGACGTTCCGGATGCGTTTGATTCCGTTCCTTTAGTCAATGCCTTTAGGGCTGTTCAGGATGGAAGTGGGGATTGGATGCTTGACTTCCTTATCCTTTCAGACAAAGCTTGCAAGGCATCTGTCATGGCCCGGGTGCGGGTAGGACCCGAATTCATGGCCGCAATCCGGGACCGGTTGGCGTCTACCCTGCGTTATGTCGGGGATGATGTCCTGATGCTTCCGGCCGGGTCTGGAAGCACGGAGGTAAATTGAAATGGCTGCAACTTTTACGCCTGGCGAAACGCTAGTTCGTGGGGATTTATCAATTTTCTTAGTAGATTCTAATACCAATGCAACGGACGCGGCGGAAATCACGTTTGCCCTTTATTGGGTTGATCCAGGTCCCCCCGAAACGGAAGTCCTGATCGGGTCGGCCACCAGGATACCGGCCCATCCAGCCGTTGGGGAATATTACGCTTCCCTGATGATCCCTCCTGCAGCGACGCCAGGAAATTACCGTATTCGCTGGACCTTCAGGGAATTCATATCATCCCCACAACAACAGGTAGTCCAGCAATTTCAGGTTGTTCTGCCTAGTTCCCCTCTTGTTAATTTGCAGTATTCCGTGGCCAAACAGGACATGATCAACAAGTTGCGGGTTCTCCTTCGGGACAACTGTGTAGGAGGGGAAGCAACGGTAGAAGTGGACGCCGAGGGGGAACGACTGGTTGTGTCCATGGAAGACCTGTGGGAGGCATTGAAGGATGAAGGTTGATCGGCCACATCCCAAACTGATCCCTTTGTTGGAAAAGAACGCCCTTTCTTGGGAACAGTTTTCCAAAAGGGGGCGTTTGCCCGCCGATTTGCAGTGGGTCGTCAACAAACGTTCTTCCATCATCACCGAAGTGCATGCGGCTGGAACCCCGTGGAAGGAAATCATTGAAATCACGGGTTTGTCCTTGGGTTCCATTGAACGGTTGACAAAGGCCATGTGGAATTCTGAATCCAGGAAGAATGCTTCGGCAATGGGGGTGAAAACAGGAAAGGCGTGGAAAGGGAAGAAACGCCCAGGCCAGTTGGAACGACAATGGGCGGCAGGGAATTTTGATGCTCCTTCTACCAGGGCAAAATATTCCATGGCCGCAATCCAGAACATCCTGAATCATCCGAAATGGGGATATCCGCAGGGGATTAGGGAAGTCGTCAATACCTTGAAAGGCAAAACAGCCGAAGTCCGTGTTAGGTCTTCCTATGAAAAGAAGGCAATTGAAATCTTGGACAATGCCCTTGGGTAGCTTCTTATGAATATGAACGGTTGATCCGGTTGCAAAACGGCAAAAGAATACTTCCCGATTTTGTGGTGAATAAAACGGAGGGGTCGTGTCTATTGGTTGAAGTGAAGGCATCTTATGTTTTGAAAAAAGCTGCAAGATTCATCTCGCAAATAGAACGGTTGGAAGTTGCAAAGAAGGAAGCTGAAGCACGGGGTTGGGCCTTCACCGTTTGGACGGAAAAGGAATTGTGGTCATGATCACCGACGCCCAAAAAAATAAGCTGCGGACGGCATTCAAGAAAAATGAACTCCGAATCCGATCCGTATCCCCCGAAGGAACCGTGGTCTGGAAACGCGTCCTTCAGGTGTTCAGGAATGAAGTCCCTTGGGAACGTATCGTTTCTATCACAACCCCTTACGGAAGCATCCCCTTCACAGGGGGTCACAAACTGTACACCACCCCCACAGTGAAGAAAAAAGCCGAAGATTTCCGCCCGGGAGATCATGTGGTGGCGGTAGTAGATGACAAAATTCTGTATGTCCCTGTTACGGAAATCAAGGAACTTCCCCCCAGGCAGTTCATGTATGACCTGACCGCCGACACTTGGGCAAATTTCTCTTGTTGCGGTGTTTTAGTTAAAAATTCCCCAGATCGCAACTACCACTTCAGACCCCCGGAATTTGAAGGGGACATCGGTAAGTACGACCGTATCTTCGGTCAGGTCTGGGAAGATGCGGAACTCCTGGAATACATAGAACGGGCCCTGGACTGGTTCAACATGTTCCCCCCATTGACCCAACGGATCAATACCGTCGACCTCCTTTGCACGGAAATGCCTGCGTGGCGTACCGCCATCCTTTGGGGAGCCATTTCCCACGCCTGCTTCGCCCTTGCGGCGAATTGGGTCGTGGACGAATTCAGCCTCAAGGGCGACACCACCGTTACCGTTTTCCTGCCTGGGGAAAAATCGGTCAGAATGACCATGGCGGGCGTCTTCGACGCTTGCCACGTTCCTTTCCCAGCTTCCCGCCATCCCATGCACCAGGAAATCCGGGATGCTTTCAGGGAAGGGACCTTGATGGTCGCTTCCGTGGATCCCGAAACCGGACGGGTTGAGAAGAGGCAGGTTTCCGATGTCCTTCGTCATTTGACGCCTCACAAACGGATGGTCAAGGTGTTTCTGGAAGGGAACCGGTCCGTTACCGTCACTGAAGACCACAGCCTCTTCAAGATGGATGGTAAACGGATTGTCCCGGTTCGGACGGCGGACCTGGTGTCCGGTGATATCTTGTCGGTGGTCGCTGAGGGAGAAAATCAGGCATCCGGTGCCAAGATCACTTCATTCCTTGATGAACCGAGGGAAGAATTCACCTACGACCTGTCCGTTCCAGGTTTTGAAAACTTCGTCCTTTCCAACGGTATCGTAGCCCACAATTCCTATTCCATCGGGGGGGTCAGTCTGGACATTGAAAAATCGTCCAAGTACGAAAGTTTGAAGCAAAACGCCGAATCAATGTTCGACAAATCGACCGAGGCCAAAAAATCTACCGTGCTTTTTATTCGTGGTTTGCAGCAGCCGCGATTCGGGTTGGGTGTACGCTCGGCGTTTGGTCCCGCCGTTGGTAAGGGGGTGCTTTCGCCCAGAGCATTCCTGTAAAACCTAATAATTTCAAACGCTTACAAAAACCTGCCGATTTTACTTGCAGTTTTGTTTTGGTTGTTGCCTTGGGTGTTGTATGTAAGTATTTTCATGCAGTTTTATCCATTTTAGTTCTTATTATTTACTTGCTTTCTTTTCCGTAGCTTTATACAATAGGCAATTAGGAGGTGTCCTATGCCTGTTTGTGAAGGTTGTGGAAAAGAATACAGTAAGGGCGGTTTGAATTCACACCGTAAAACATGTATTTCTTATCAAGAATGGGCAAAGCAACTGCCCTTTTCTTGTGCTTGTGGGTTTCATTTTGCCACAGAAAGATCATTACGATCTCACAAAAAAGGTTGTGGCAAGGCGGAACGATTGCGGCTGGGAGGGCGAAAGTGTGTTTGCGGTCAAACTTACTGGTCGGTTTCGGAACACCGTAAAACTTGTCCTGGTGCACCAGAAGAGTCTTCGTCTTTGGTGGTATTGAAAGACCCACCTCCCGGATTTTGTGCGTGTGGAAGGGATTTTTCCGCCAGCAATCAAAGATCAACTTTGCACAAACATCAGCAGGGGTGTTCGGCGTGGCACGTCTGGCAAAAGACATTGCCAGTCAAATGCGAAGGTTGCGGTCTTGGTTTTAAAGACCAGTTTAGCAAACGGTCGCATGCACAATTATGTTCTGATTGGCAGCGTTGGAAACAGATAAAAGACGAAAAGGAAAAGAAATTCCCTTGCCCTTCTTGTGGAATGTTGTTTCGTGGTCTTAAATTAGGTCTTCACGTTAATTCTTGTTCCGGGCCATGGACAAAACGTGATTGGGCTCGGCAACATAGACGAAGTAAGAGCAAGAGATTAGGTTTGATGAATCAAAAATTTCGGGAAGGGGCGGATTTTGTCACCTGCTTGTTGTGTGGGGACCGTTTTCGTTCATTGTCCTTCCACTTGACTAGTCAGCATGGCATTGATACTGTGGAATACAGGTGCAGATTTGGAGGGGCTTCGGTGTCTGGAAACACCCAAGCTAAAAGAAAAGCAACAATGATGGACCGATACGGGTATCCTACACTTCTTCAACATCCCGTGTTATCTAAACAGATACAAGAAAAGAGAAAAGCTACTTGTCGTAAACGGTATGGAGGAGACAGCCCTTTTTCTTCTAACTTGACAAGACCCCCAAAGAAAAACCGTTTGGAGTCAACGGTGGAAATGATTTCCCCTAAAAATGTGATCTATGTTGGAGATTTTCGTTACTGGATACAGTGCAAAGATGTGACGGGGAAGTGGATCAACAGAAATCCGGATTTCGTAGTGTATGACAAGGATAAGATGGATATTCTTTACAGCGGGGTTGTTCCGAACAAGATTCGCACTTGGAAAATTGTAGAAGTTCTAGGTGACTATTTTCACGGTCCAAAACTAAAAGGTTTGGATAGGGCAGCTTACACAGCCATGAGGATTGCAGAATATGCTTCCGTTAAGGTTCATTGCCTGATCTTATGGGAATCTGAAATAAAGGATGACTTGGAAGCCGTTCGTGCCCGGTTATCCGCCTTTGCTGAAGAAAACCCCGTTTGTTTGAATTCGGATTCCGTCATTGGGGTTCCCCCTTCAAAATTTGACTTTGACAGGTATTACAAACGGAAGTTGTGGGCGGATGGGTTGGTAGAAGGGAAGGATTTTGTTTCCTGTCCGATTTGTGTGGCTTCCGATTCAGAGAAGGAATATCGGGCGCTACGTCTGGCCGACCACTTGAAACTGGTTCACGGGTTGTCCAGGGCGGAATTTGAGAAGCAGTTTCCAGGGTCCCCCATCGTTGCCCCTGTCGTCTATGAGAAGCGATCCAAGACCGTTAAGGCACTTTACGGCGTTGACAATGTGTTCCAGGCTGAATCCATCAAAGAAAAGTCCAGGGAAACTGTCAGGGCCGAATATGGGGTGGACCATTCATCTCAAATACCTTCTGTCGTCCGACAGCGGGCAATGACCAATCTGTCCCGTTACGGACATGAAAACCCGTTCGGTGGGGAAGCCGTACAGGAAAAAATCCGCAAGACCATGACGGAACGGCACGGTGCCCCTAACCCCCAACAGGTTCCTGAAATCAGGGCACGCACTTTGGAAACCTGCAAGGATCTGTATGGGGATGAATTCTTTTTCCGCACGGAAGAATTCAGGAAGAAATTCCGGGAAGTCAGCCAGGAACGATTCGGTGCGGATCATCCGATGCAATCCGATGAAGGAAAAGCCTTGTGTGTAAAGGGTTGTCAAGAACATTTGGGGGTTGACAACCCTTTCCTTGTGCCGGACATTTTCAAGAAGTCTTACGAAACCAATCTAGCTAATCATGGGAGCAAGCATTCACAGCAGTGTAAGGAAGTACTTAAAAAAGCCCGTCAGACTTGGATGGAAAGGATTGGTGTTGACAATCCGTCAAAGTCGGAAGAAGTTAGGGCTAGGATGCGGGCAACATGGATGGAAAAGTATGGGGTTGATCATCCGTTCAAAACCGAAATGGTTAGGCAAAAACTCAGGGAAGCTTTTATCAAAGCTTATGGAGTCCCTTTCTTTCCCAGCAGTGCTTTTTTCAAACAAAACCGCCCCAACAAGTTGGAAAAGAAATTTGATGCCTTGTCCCCCGTCAATGTGGTTTATGCGGGAGATGGGTCCTATTGGATCAAGCATACCGGGGCGACCAATTCTCGTAATCCAGATTTTGTAATCTTGGATCAGGATCAGTTGGAATCCTGGAAGTCTGGGACGGCCTTGAACAAGCTCCGCACTTGGGGTACTGTAGAAATCCTAGGTGTTTACTGGCACGGACCTAAATTTACAGGGAAGAACCGTGATGACCATCAACTGGAAATCATTGAGTATTACGCCAAGTGCGGGATTTCCTGTTTGGTTGTATGGGAAGATGATTTGAATTCCGATCCTGCTACCGTTGTCACCCGTCTTCAGCGGTTCCTCGGGTTTCAGCACTAACCCTTTGCTGCGGTTATCCTTTTATCGTTTCCCTATCTGTGTCAGGCCCAGATATTCTGGGCTTCCATCCTTTCGTATGAAGAGGATTGCAAACATGTCCAATTTGCGTGAAAAGATCATCCGTCTGGCCAATGAACATCCTGAAACGAGGAAACATTTGATGCCTATCATCAAGAAAGGGGAATGGGATCCCCGGCACGGGTGGCCAAAGGCGGAAGCCGACCAGTGGGTTGATCAGGCCACGAAGGACTTGAATAGTCTTGTTGAACAGTTTGTCATGGATGTGCAAAAGAGTGGAAAGTTTGAATTGCCAGAAGCGAAGCGAATCAGCAATCACTATTTGCCGAAAATTCAAAAGTATTTTGCTGGTAGGTTAGAATCTGTGATTCACATTGATAGTGACCGAAAGGTAGCTGCAAACGATTTGGCTTCGGTCATGCAGAATAGGATGATAGCTGAACTTTACGACGTGTATCCTAAAGGTCAGGCCAACAAGATAGTAGCAGCTATTGAAGGTTTGTTCAAGAAATTGGATTTTTCGTGGGAACCTGAAGGATATTCCAGGTTTCGTATTGAAGTGGTTGCCAAGTTGGGTTCGGTTGAAGTAGGGTCTATGACCTACAACATGCTGACTGGCGAGGTTGAGATTCGCAGCGGTGTGTTTGCCGATGATCGTTTGGTCAAAGCTATCAATGGCCTAAAAGGGGTCTAGAGATGGATCAGCTTCTTGTTAGGTTAGCAAAGATTGCTTCCGAGCACCCTGAAACCAGGAAGTGTCTTGTTCCTTTGATTAAAGAAGCTGGCGGTAAGGTTGCTTACAGAATGGATTCTGATTTCACTGAGGGTGTCAAAGAAATGTGGCCAAAAGTCCTTAAGTGGCTGCGGTCTGGGGATACCAACAGAATCCAAAAGAATTTTCAAACATCCAAGCAAGAGGCTTTGATGTTTATCGGAAACGCATCCCAAATAATTAATCAACACAAGGACCTTCTCAAAGAGGACAAACCATACCTCCTCGGTTCTGTGGCGTGGCACGCCGAAGTTGACGCTAATTTGAAGCGGTATTCCAAAAGGGCGGGGTGGATGATGGCTGCTTGGGCCGGGGCTTTTCCGGACCGGGCTCTCAAAATGGCTTGGCCTCGTGAAACGTTCCCTGGGCTTGAGGAATGGTGGTCTGAATCCAAGAGATGAAATTCCGTTGGGAAGGGAATTACATGCAAACGCTTCTTGTTAGATTAGCGAAAATCGCGTCAGAGCATCCTGAAACGAGGAAACACTTGATACCTATCATCAAGGAAACTGGTAGTAAGTTTGCTTATTCTGCCGATCCCGATTCCGTTGCCAGCACCAAGAAAATGTGGCCAAAAGTCCTTAAGTGGTTGCGGGCCGGGGATACCGCCAGTATTGAAAATACTTTTGAAGCGTCCAAGCAAGAAGCCTTGACATTTCTTGAATATCCAATCCTACCGTTGTTCTATCGGCACGTGGATCATCTCAAATCAGACCAACCTTACCTCAACGAATCTTCTGACTGGCGTGCTGAACTTGATGCCAATTTGAAGGCATATTCCCGAGAGATCGGTTTCATGGTAGCTGCGTGGGCTGGGATGTTTCCAGAAGAAGCACTAAAAACAACGTGGCATAAAGAACGTTTCTCCGGGCTTGAGGAATGGTGGTCTGAATCTGGGGCAAAAGAATGGTCTGACAAGTCAGGGAGACATTCATGAATCGGGAAGAACAAGTGGTGGAAGCCCGAAAGGAAGTGGCAAAATTGGCGGCTTCCGTCAGGACGGCGGCAGGTTATAGCCCTGATCCCATTAAGAAGTACGTCACCATTGAGTTGACCAATACCGATGTCAGCTTGTTCTTTCATTTGCTGTATCAACCCAAGATTGAGTTGGATGTGTGGTACGTGGATGTCAAAGACCGAATGATGGACACCGAATCCGACATGAAGAAAGTCTTTGCCAAAATCGACGAAAGTTGGCGAAGTACAAAATTCCGTTTTGACCCTTATGTTGAAAAGGCCAAGGAAGGAAATTACCTGCACGTAGGGGGAATTTCTTGGCAAGCTCAATATCCGAAAGGGTGGTTGGAGAAGTTGGGGGTCCGCAGTGCGAAGGATTTCAAGAAAATGATCCTTCCTTTGATAGGGACTACCTGGGAAGTCCGAGAAGTTTCCATTGTGTAAGGAAAGTACTTCCATGAAAACGCTTCTTGAAAGTTTGAAAAAAGTAGCTGCTGAACATCCTGAAACCAGGAAGGTGCTTCTTCCTCTGATTAAAGAAGCTGTTTCCTGTGGGGAACACGGGAAGATCGCCGCATTGGATCCGATCATCAAGCGAATTGGGGATTTGGTGAAGGGTAAGAAACTTGTTGATCTCAGGAAACCCTTGGAAACTATTTTTCCGAAGAAGGCCATTGACTTTTCTTTTGAAGTGGGGGGCCATTTTACCGTCAAATACAAGGGAAAGACAATTATTTTGGTGAATAAAAAGTATGCTGATGATCCAGATTTGGTTGTGGATGATATTGCTATTGGATTTGCTAAATAAGGGTGTGTTTCGTCTGACCGTGAAAGGGAACTACATGAAAACGCTTCTTGAGGGTTTGAAACGGATCGCGTCGGAACATCCTGAAACCAGGAAACATCTCGTTCCGATCCTGAGGGAAGCTATGGATTTCCCTTCTGAAAAAGCATTGAAGGATTATCTGAAGGAACATCCAGACGCCGATAAGTCAAAGCATCATGTGAAGAAGCAGAAAGGCAATGAAAAACTGAAATCAAATTTGAAGGATGTGCTCAGAACATTTCCGAAAGAATTGGTAGCTGAAGTAGGTCCTGAGCTCCGACGGTTAAATCGTCTTTTGAAAGGCAACCCGGAATTCGGAGACGTGAGTCGGGTCTTGATAGACGTGCAAACAAAATTGGAAGACCCTTGGAGGGATACTTCAAAGACTGATCCGGCGGAATTCTATAAACGGACACCTCTCAACAAAGCGATTGCCGACTTTGCAAAAGCCAAGTATGAAGAATTGACGGGGGAACGTTGGTGATGTTTTGCGTCAGTTACTTGATTGATCAAATTCAGGAGATCGCTTCCCATGTCCATTCTTGAAGGTTTGAAACGAATCGCATCCGAGCATCCTGAAACCAGGATGGCACTTCTTCCCCTAATCAAGGAAGCATCTTCTTGTGGGGACAAGTACAAGAATGATGAGGGTACGTTCAAAGGGAAGCCAGGGGAGAAGTTTGACAACTGCAAGAAATTTATGACGGACTGTCGGGATGACGTGGACGACCCGGATGCCCTTTGTGCTTGGATTGGAAGGGAGCACGGGAAGATTGCCGCCGGAACAGACCCTAAGCGGTACCTCCAGATAGATTTGAATCCAACTGGTTTAACTGTGTATTTCAACTTATTGTACTTAGAAGGCGAAGGATTGACGAACCTGTATGAGGATGTTCAAAAGAACATCAATCTGGCACTTTCCCATTTCAAAGGTTTCTTTGCGGAAGTAGGGGATGGCGGGGTCATCAAACACAGTCCTAATCTGAAGGATGCTGTTATTTCTCATGAAGTGAACAAGTTGCGGGTGTCCGGCATTGTTGGTACTGTTAAGTTTCCGTTGGGTTGGTTGGAAGAACTTGGTATTCACGATGAGAACGATTACCGGGAAAAGATCCTGCCTTTGGTAGGAGGTACTTGGAATATACGTGAAATTTTCATTGGAAAATGACATGCTTGATTTGGTAGGGACTACCTGGGAAATCAACCTGTCTAAATAGTGAAAGGTACTTCCATGCAAACGCTTGAAGAGCTGAAGAAAATTGCTGCGGAACATCCGGAAATGCGGAAGAAAATAGTTCCCTTCATCAAGCAGGCATTGGTGAAGCCCGAAGTCAACGTGGACGTGAAGCGTGATGGTATCGTCTTCAATTTCACATGGCGTCTTCCTAACATAGGTTCGGTTGATGAATTCCCGATCCACGTCAGGAATGCAACATTCCTATTGGATAGTGTAGTAGAAGGTATCCGTAAGGAATTTTCTGGAACGACCAAGAAAGATCAGGACGACCTTATTTGGTTGTGGACTTCCAAGGGAGTTTACTTGACCGGGCGTTTGATGCCGAATGTTGGTGTTTTCGGTATTCCCGTAGCTGAACATGTGGAACGTCTTGGAGGGCGGAAGTCTTTTGAAACCGTCCTGAAGGGTTTGTTCAAAGGATGGAATGTTGTCAGCCTAAATTGGACGTGACCATTTTTTGGGTTTACGTCATTCAGTCCCAGGAAATCCGTCCAGGCGGGAAGCCGGGATTTTTCTATGTTGGCTGCACGACCAATCCGGCTCGTCGTCTACGCGAGCATAACGGTTTGTTAGCCGGGGGCGGTAAGTACACTGCCAAACACCGGCCTTGGATCGCAAAAAGCTTATACGGACCCTATTCCGGCCGATCAGATGCCATGAAGGCGGAATGGGCTTTGAAGCATGGGAAACGTGGGGCTGGGCGTCTGAAATGGTCCGTTGATGATTCCCCTTGGTGCCGCGGCAAAGGGCCTGACGATCCTTGGGTCACCGCAGGCATTTCGCCTGTTTGAAAGGAACTTTTACATGTTCAGTATCAACAACCCCTTTTTGAAAATTGTCCAGGAAGCCCTTGAAGATACGGTTAGAAATTCCAAGATGTATTTCTTGGACAAGGACCCTGTGCGGAATGCACAGGGTTGGTATACTTGGAAATTGTCCGAAGTTAAGGGTGCAGGTGGAATCTGGCAGATGGAATTTTCGGTCAAGGAATCTACCGGGGAAGCTTTGGTGCAAGTGTTTCCGATTGGGTGGACTGCCCCTGGAAATTCCTCCGTCACGAGTAAGTCACTGTCTGGGTCTGTTGGGGATATACGGTTGAATGTAGGTGAGGCGATCAAGTCTGGGATAGACAGGGCGCGGAAATATTCATTTTTCCAGAAATTCCTTCAGGAAAATGCGGGGGGTACTGGTGAATTTGAACGGACATTCAAGGAAAACTTGATAAAAGCCACCCATCGTTTTGATGGTCTCAGTTTTTCATCTCAACAACCCATTCGGAACGTTAACGGAAGATTAACCTGGGAATTGACCTGGGATATGGGGAACGCTTTTGCTTTTGGAAAATGGGACATTGTGTTGACTGTTGAAAAAGAACAGGGAAGGGTTGAAGCGAAAATCAAACCTTTTGGTTTCACTTCTTCCGGCGTGGTTATCCCCTATTCCGTCAAAGCTTGGCCCTTTTTTGATGTTGGTGCATTTCTTTTGGACGGCGTCCGCAAAGCCAAAAGGTCCGGTCTTTTCCAGAAATTCCTTCAGGTAAAGAAGGGATCCAAAGTTGCTTCTTTTCCTTCCGTGGTAAGTCCGGAAACCAAAAGAATAGTGAAGCCTTTGATGGCGGATCTTTTCAGGAAATCCCAAAAAGACCCATGGGTAGTGGCGGATGCTGCTTATATGGTTTCGGCCGCTTCTGGGGTACTGGCGGGGTGCTATGCCCATTGGTCCAGACGTTTCCCGGTCATCAGCGAAATGTTTATGGAAACGGATCGTTCAAGTGAAAAAATCAACACCCTTTGGGAATCTTTGATGCCTGATCTAGAGAATAATTTTACCCAGGTTTCTGCGAGCCGTGTTGCTTCCCGCCATTTGGAAGCACAGGTTACGAAAGATGTTTGGGTTTACTATGACAGGACAGCCATCTATTTTGAATTTGATTGGCCCTTGTATCCGATGGATTGGATCCACAACATCCCGAAGCAGGCGGATGCCTGTCGGACGGCTTTGGAAAAGGCGGTAGATCTTCTTCAAAAACAATTCGGGGGCAGGGAAAAGAAGGTTTCAGACAAGGCTAAGATGTACTACAGTATCCGGGACGAAGACGGACGGTTGGTGCTGACTGGTTCCGCGCCGGCAGCGAACGGTGTGTTTGGTTTGGACGTTCCAGCAGAGGTACAGGATATTGGGGGGACGGCGGATTTCGAGAAGGCTCTTTCGGAAACTTTCCACAAGGCCGGTTGGACCGTCAAAGATCGGGATGATCTGATAGATTGGGACGACTTGGTGTAAGGTTTTCTAAAGGAATTGGTTCATGAAACAATCGGAAATTACCAAGTTTGTCCAGCGGATCCGGGTGCCTTTGAAGAGTTTGAAGAAGGTAGAAGTTTGATGTCAGATGAAATCGTGAAGCACTTTCAGGGGTTCAAACCTAACCCTACGATCCGTGAAGTTGCCGCTAGGCAGGAAGAGGATGTGGACATCCCTGACCCGGCGGAAAATGCGTTTGTTGCTTGTCTTCCCGGTGATGCGGATCATCCTTTGGATGACCCCAACCCGTGGTTATCAAAGTTGCCTTCCACGATACAGGTGGCGTTGGCCACAGGTCTGTCAGAAGAAGAGGAACGGAAAGCTAGGCGAGCTTTGGCCGTCCACGAACGGCTGGAAGGTGCCCAGTATCCAGAATCTGGAAGTCAGATCCCCCCGGTCGCCAAACGGACTTTCGGAATTAGGAAAGCTGACGTTTAGTCAGTTCCGGATTTTTTCATCCGTCCAGTTGGTTTGTCCGTTGTGACAGTAGTTTCAGGTTGTTTTTTCTGGCCAAGCACTTCACGATTCTTCTTTTCCTTGGCCCGCTTCCTCTTGTCACGTCCTTTTCCCATGTCACCTCTTGTCGCCAGTTCCAAGTTCAAGATACGGCCTTGCCAGTGTTCAAGGCCATATCCGGACCTATTTGTGGTCCATCGTTGTTTTAGGGGGTTTGCGTTTCACGTCTCATGCTATGACTATTTTGGGTCCTCTTCATGGATTTGTCAAGGGGTTTTTGGAAGGTTTTCACTTTTTCAGGAAGGGGTTGCCAAAAATTTCTGGTAACTACCTTATCTAATCGCCTTTGTTGGGGTAGGTTCTTTTGGAGGAGGTTGGACATGGCGGGTAATATTGTTCGGGTATACGCTTATGTGGATGATGAAGGCAACCCATTTTGGTCTTTTACAAAATATCCGCAGACCGTTTCACCGTCCAAGCGGTTGTTCCTCCAAAGCCGTATCGGCATAACTCTACCTGCGTTCACCCGGTTTATCCGGGAACAAGGGGAGGAAATGTTGGCGGCGTTGGAAGGGGAAGAGGAAGGGACGGAATCGACAAATGTATCTTGACAAAGCAAAAGGAGAACCCATGACCGAAGAAGCCAAGAATGAAGAAACCGTTGTGACCGAAGCTGTTGTGTCCCAGGAAGCAGAAACCCCGCCGGAAGCTATCGGCGAGCCCGTCCAGGATCAGTCAATTATCGGCGAGTTGGAACAGAACGAAGTTGCCTTGCTCAACGCCTTGGCGCAGAAGCAACGTGCTCTGACGTTTCAGATCGGGGATATGGAAGTCCGGAAGGCGATGACCCTCGGTCAGATGCAGGGGATTGACAACCAGGTACGTACGGTTTACCAGAACGTAGCGGTTCGGTTGGGTATCGGGGATAACGTTCAATGGAACATCACCCCGGACTTCAAAGTTCGCGTGCTGCCGGTAACCGGCATGGCGTCCTGAGGTTAAAATGGGCTGGGGTCCGGGACCAAACGACCAACCCATCCCCCCACAGAATGTAATGTTGGTCCGCCCGTCCATATCGGGCGTTCACCATGGGGTTTGGGATATTAGATGGGATGACCCATCCCTCCTGGCGCGTAATGCGGCTTGGACGGTGGTGGGCGTCAACATTTACAGGTCGGACGTTTCGGACCTCGGCCCGTTTTACCGAATCAATGAATTCCCCGTAGGTGGGGGTTTCTTTCGGGACATCACGAAAAACGTCAGGACGATTGAGACCGTTGACTGGAACACCGGATGGCTTTCAAAGGGCGATTCGCCCAATGACCGCCGATGGGTCATTAAGACTACGAATCCCATCGTCAAAGAAAATTCAGAACCTCCGTTTGATAGGCCGATTCCTGCCAATCTTCCTTCTGATGTTCACGTCTACATTGATGGGGTTGAGGCAGGTGTAGACAATGTGTTTGGACCATCGGGGGAAGTCAAGCTCATTGACCAGGAAACGTTTGATACCATCACGGAAAAGATTATCCCTCCGGTTCTTCCTACCACTGCTACTTCTGTTGTTGAAATCGTGTATTTCCGAAACATCAATCACATCCAGACCGGTCTTGAATCGGGGGTGTTTTACAGGCTGACGACAGTTGTGATTGACGCTACAAAGCCTAGCGGGTACAACGAAACGGATCTGGATTGGTGTAAACCGGCAGTAGCAAACGTGGTGGAGGAGTTGGATTACATCTGGCGTGAAGCAGTCCGCCGGAACCAGTGGATACTCCAGCAGGGTGGGGAACGGGTCAAGATTTTCATCAGACGTCAGTCTGGGATTCCTTGTGATTGCGGGCTGGATCCTCGCCAGTTGGAATATTCAGGACAGCCTTCTAATAGGTGTCAAAAATGTTATGGCACATCTTTTGTTGGCGGCTTCGAGGGCCCGTATGAGGCCCTTATCGCCCCTGACGATGCTGAACGCAAGATTTCACAGCAACCTACGGGTCGTAGGCAGGAACACATGTACGAAGTGTTCATGGGTCCTTCTCCTATGGTATCCATGCGTGATTTCATCGTGAAGCAGAACAATGACAGATACACCATCGGGGCAGTCAGGCGCCCGACGAACCGCGGGAACCTGCTTCAGCAACATTTTAGTATCAATTCAATGGATGGTCAAGACATCCGTTTCATGGTCCCCATTGACGGAGTAGACACTTTGGTATTCCCACAGACACGTTATGGCAGGCGTCAGGTCCCGGCTATGCCGGTTGACGGTGAACTTCGTATGTCCCCGTCTACGCAACCGGATAAACCCGCGTATCCTCTTGGTCCCGATGCCCAAACCCCGATGCAGACGGACAAGCAACCTTGGGCTGAAGGGACACAGCAACGCGGTAGGACTCCGAGTTGGGAGAATTCAACCGAATAAAATGTTCAATGATTTCAAAGAGTTATGAATGGCCATCAAGGATGCCAGCCGGGTTAGGGCGACTTATGGCCGTACCTGGGCCAAGACGGGGAAGCTTGAAGTTTCCAAGGAATTCCTTGACGAGATTGGTCTGCTGATTGTCAGCATTGTCCGGACGGAAGCCCGTAACGAATTTGCCAAGCGTGGTTGGTCCGGCAAGGACCCGATGGGCGGACCGGATATTGGGGATTCCTTCAAGCATGAAGTTGTCGGGGATTCTACCATCGTCATCAAGTCGTCCTTTTATGGCATTACCGAACTCACGTCGGATGAAGGAATTCCCGAACGTCGCATGACATGGTTGACGCAGAACAGGTCGGGATGGAAACCTCCTACCAGGAAAGCTATGGTAAAGGCTCCAAAACCAAAAGGGACCAGGAAACCTTTGGTCGTTCCTTTGACGGCTTCCGACGGGGAAGTGATTTTCCGGATGGCCCCGTTAACAATGGCGGACGCGTGGATACATCCTGGGATCGCCCGATTCACATTTATGGAACGTGCCTTGCGTAAGGGACGGAAACTGTGGGAAAAGATGATAGCTGAATGGACAGTGGAAGTGATTGCCGGGGGTTTTGAGGAGGCGACCAAACGTGGTTGAAGCCCGTATCATATGTTTGGTGCCGTCCATCCGTATTCCGGATCTTGATTTGACTTTGGCTAAGGACCAGGAAGCTTACGTGGACGAAAAGGCTGCCAAAGGTTCCCTTGATTTGGATGTAGCCCGCCGGGCCGGCGGAGTCCAATTGCATTGGGTAGAACGTAGCCGAATCGTTAAGTCCCCCGACCCTCCGGTGCCGCCTGTACGTGTGGATCCGCCAAAACGAGGATTCCAGTCGTTTCCAGCAGAACGGTTGGAATTGGATTTGGATGACTTGGCCAGTCGTGTTGCTGAACGGATGGTTTCCAAGACTAGGGATTCAGAAACGAACAGCAAGATAGACGCCCTCCTTGAACTGGTTGGAAATCTTCGTCAAGAAATTGCAGGGGCTTCTGTTGCATCGGGTCAGTCCCGTGGTAGGGTAACAGTTGAGGATGACACCCCTGTGTTCATCCCTGGCAAGTTGGTGAACGAAGATTTGGGGACCGTGGAAGTGAAGACAGACGATTCAGATTCCGGTGATGGTTTGGATAAGGCGGCGGAAGTCTTGAAAGCATTACGGAAACGCAAGAAGAAATGAGGAGAACCGCCATGGCGGACAAGACAGAAAAATCAAATAATTCCAATAGGTTGCCGGGCAGTGGTTTAGATTGTGGCACTATGAATATTGTTTCAGCCAGACGAGGCCCTTCTGGTATCATTACGAAACGGATGCGGGACGTGTTCCTAGATCTTCCCTTAAGTGCGAAGAAGATGTTGAAGTTATCCAACGCCAGTTTCGTGGAACGGCCAGACGACGTCCTCATCCTGGGCGATGCGGCCCTGGAAATGGCCAACGTGTTTGGGAAGGATCCTCGCCGTCCATTGGCCCAGGGTATTATTTCTCCCAGTGAATCGGAAAGTTTGGAAGTTTTGGGGTTGCTCGTCAAGAGTGTTCTTGGTGACCCTATTGTTCCGGGGGAACATTGTTACTTTTCTGTTCCTGCTATGCCGGTTGACAGGACAGATAAGGATGTCATTTACCATCGTGGGGTGTTTGAACGCATTGTCAAGGAATGTGGGTTCACGCCACATTCCGGCAACGAGGCGATGGCCATCATCTATTCGCAGACGGCGGAAGAAGGCTTTTCCGGGATTGCCCTTTCCTTCGGAAGCGGTATGACAAATGTCGCACTTTCGATAAATACCGTAGAAGGGTTGACTTTTTCGGTCGCCCGGGGCGGGGATTGGATTGATGCCGGCGCGGCGCATGCCATTGGGCAGACGCCTGCCCGCATCTGTGCCCTGAAGGAACGCGGGTTTGACCTCATAAGCCCTGTCGGCAGGGAACAGGAAGCCTTGGCTTTCTATTACAAGGAAGCCATCAACTATGCTTTTGACCAGATCGAAGCCCAGTTCAAGGCGGTCAAGGACAAGTTCTCCCTTGCGAAGCCTATCCCGATGATCGTGTCGGGCGGGACTTCCCTTGCCGGTGGCTTCATGGATTTCTTCACGGGAGTTTTTGAAGCCCGTCGGAAGAAGTTCCCCATTTCCATTTCGGTCATCCGTCAGGCATCTGACCCCTTGAATGCCGTGGCTCATGGTTTGCTGGTGCAGGCGATGCAAGAGCACGAACAATAGTTTCAGTTCTTGGCGGAATCCGTGGTGGATTTTGTTAAGTTTGATAGACAGACAAAGGAAGGCAAGGATCATGAAAACGTTTGACGAAATCTACAAAGACACGGATTCATTGGACGACAAGGCCCTCTTGGATTCCTTGCGGGAAGAATCCAGGTGCAAGCTGGCGTCGGAAAAGTTTCTCCACCAATTCGGTGATCTGTTTGCTGCTGTTGAACACAACAATGTTCGGGTGTCTGATGTCGTCACGTCTGTGACCATTTGGACGGACTTGCGGAAAAACTATCCAGAATACGTGGATCCTGAAACGGAACTGTCCGTTCTGAAGGATGGCAGGATGGGAGGTTTGTGGGGCGCCAATGTGTGGGTTGACAAGACGGTGCCTCCCAACCATATCCGCGTCTATGGAGAAGATGACCCGGCGTTCGCATCCGAATGGCCCAAGTTCGCATCTGCAGCGGAAAAGTTGTGGACCTGAACTTCTACGGCAAAAGCCATTTGACGACCGAACAAAGGAGTTTTTGAATATGACCGAAAAGAAGACATTTCAACCATTTCCTGTTCAGCGGGTCATCATCAAGGCTTTTCGTGGCATTCAATTGGATTCCGTTGCCAAGTTCAGCATCCTGTCGGATTGGAAAAAAGGGAAGAAGGAAACCGTTACTGAGACGTCCCTCCTTCATTACCTTCACGATGAAGGCATGTGCAACACTTGGAAAATTGAAGTTGGAAGACCCTTCCAACAACTCGTTCTTTGTGCTGGACGTCGGGCTGGCAAGAGCTTTGTGGGGCACCGTCTCGTGGCGGATGCTTTCAACGAATTACGGTCTACGGATGATTTCCGAGTCGGTTTGGGTCTTGGGGAAGAAGAAGACCTGAACATGGCGGTTGTCGGCGCATGCAAGGAAATGACAGATTATTCCATGAATGCTATTTGGGATAATTTGAAGGGGGATGATTCGTTAGCACGGGTTGTCGGACGGATTTCAGATCCTAAACGCCGTTGTCGCATTGTAGCCATGTCGGCTTCCGGCAAGGCGTTGCACGGCAGTAAGAATTATTTCACCTTTCTGGATGGAACCATACACGGCCCGAACCCCGATAAGGTTTACAGGTTGGCTCTGATGTCCGGTAAGGGCTTTAAGGGGTCTGCGGAAAGTAAAGTTGTGTCTGTATTTTCTCCGCCGATCATGCAGAAAGGTGCTGATTTCGCTTACAGGTTTTGGTTGTCGGCCCACCAGGATGCCGGGAATACCCTTTGTTTTCGCATCCCTTCTTGGGTGATGAACCCGACGATTTCCCGGGATGTGTGGAAGCAGGAAGCAGATCGTATGGACGAAGCCGTATTCCGGGCGGAATACGGGGCTGAATTTGTTAGTGCTGATGGAAAGCCGTGGAAAAATACAAAGGACCTTTACTAAGCGTTGACGGGAGGATTCTATGCTTCATCAATGGGCTGGATGGGAAGTAGATCTACTGTCGGCGACACGCCCTTGGCTTCCTGCATCCGATCTTATTAGTTTGTTCAAGGCGTGCGGATCCGTCAGATCCAAAGATTCTTTGAACAACAAGGCAACTGCTCTTGGTATTGACATACGGGGGCACAATGCCGAAAAGGCACTGTCAGCGGTCATCAAGTCAAAAATCCCACAAAACCTGAAACAATTGGCGGTTACGTTCCTTGGAGGGGTTCCTATCGATACGTCGGAAATCGGGGATCCTTCAAAGGTAGCTGACCGAGTGGAAATTGACAAACTTCGGGGTAGGGTCCGGTCCCTTGAAAAGGACTTGGAAGAAGGCACCTATTTCGGCAAAATCGTGAAGGATCTGTTTTCCAAACCGGTTTCGGTTCCGGATTGGGTTCTGGCAGCCCCCAAGAAGAAATCAGGGAAGGTAGCGACCCCCCAACTGCTCATCAGTGATTGGCATTATGGGGAAGTCGTGGACCCGAATGCCATTTGGGGAGTCAACGAATACAACCCAGAAATAGCTGTCCGGCGCCTGCACCGTGTAGCACAAGCTGCTACCTCCATGTTCAAGGAATACTTGTCGGGATGGCGGTATGACGGCATCATAGTCCCCTTGGCAGGGGACATGATTTCCGGCAAGATTCATGCAGAGTTGGAACGTACAAACGCCGAACAGTTGACTGATTCCGTTTTGTCCTGGTCAGCCGAATTGGCGCGTATGCTTACTGTCCTGGCGGATGCCTTCGGCAAAGTTTACGTTCCAGCGGTAGTTGGAAATCATGGCAGGGAAGATCTTAAACCTTCCATGAAGCAGGCCGTGGCCCGGAACTACGATTATCTGTTGTACCGACTTGTGAAACGGGAAGTGCATAATGATCCCCGTATTACGGTGGATGTGTCCCTTTCTACTTCACGTAGGTACACGGTTTACGGGCAGGGATACCACTTGATGCACGGTGACGATTTCAAGGGTGGTAGCGGTATTGCCGGTTCCTGGTCCCCTTTGAAACTCGGAGAACACCGGACGACGCAACAGTTCATGGATTTGGGACATGATTTTGAGTCTGGGTGTTTGGTTCTTGGGCACTTCCATCGTCGGATGACCGATATTGGTCTGATTGTCAACGGGTCAGGGATCGGTTACAATGAATTTGCATTCCGGAAACATTACAAATTCGAAAGACCCCAGCAGGCGGCGTGGATCACAACCCCGGAAAATGGCCAGACTTTGGAATTCCCTGTATTCTGTGATTCCCACGAGGAATACGAAGCCCAGATAGTTGCCGCCAGACTCTTGAACAAGTGAAGGAGGTAGATTACAAATAATTTCCTTATCGTTCCCCCACTTATGTGGGGTGATCTTGGAACCCCTTTGGTGAGTATTCCCCACATCAGTGGGGATGAACCGCGGCGTGGATTACGTTCCCTACACACGTGGGGATGGCCCGTGCTCGGCGTTTGTTCGTTCCTAATTCCCCACGTTAGTGGGGGTGACCCGTGGGACATCACCTTAGATTTTGATGTTGTTCCCCACATTAGTGGGCGTTGACTGACCAGAGGGGTTCCAATTGTACTTTCAGTTAACCGAACAATTGAAACGACGGTTCATTTTAGAACTCCGTCGTTTCTGGTCTACACATCCCCACTACTCCGACATTGTTGACAAAATTCAAGGGAAGTTTTCCTTCAAGGAACGTCCTTCCTACGGCATTATTGTCAAGACTTCCGGAGGTAACCGGGTTGACCTTTCCGCCGACAACTATATGGCTATGACGATCAGTTACGTCCACTTGGCGCGTGCAAGAAACAATCCTGGGGTTGCCATAGAATGGGTTCGTGAAGATTCTGTTGCCATTCAAAATAATGGAGGTATTTTTCCGTCTCTGCCTGGTGTTTACTGGATTGAATTGACGGAGGATACTGAATTTTACGTTGACCCTCTCCTGAACATTGTCGGGGAAATCCCAACCCCTATTGACCTTACGACGTTTCAGTTGCAGCACGCCCCTGTTGCTGGGACTGTCCGTTTGTATGAGATGCCTGCCCGTTATATGTTGGTAGAGGGACAGAACTACACACTTTCCCTTGGACCTGATGGGAAACCGAATGGTGAAATCATTCTGACGACTCCGTTGACCAGAGACCGCTTTCTGGTAGCGGATTATCGTTTTCCAGCCCCCTCCCGTGGACCTTTCGTTTTGAACCCCGGTTATGCTGATAACAAAGCAATCCCGGGTGTGATTTTGGCATTTGGTAGGAGGAATCAGAAGGGTGATAAACTTGTTGTCATCGTTGACGAAATTCGTCGTCCAGTTGCGTTGGAGTATGGTGGAAAATGGGACGTCACCTTAGATTTTGATGTCATTGCCAGAGATGTTCATGCACAGCAGGAAATTGCAGATGCAACCGTCGTCTGGATTTGGGCTGTCCTTCGGTCTTGGATGTCCCAGGAAGGTTTGGAAATTACCGACCTGTCCATGGGGGGTGAATCGGAGGAAACCTACGATGAAGCTGGTGACGACTATTTCTACAACTCTTCGTTTTCCTTGACCGTTCAGACTGATTGGCGCCTCCAGGTTCCTTTGAGTGCCTTTATCCGGCAAGTTACTCCTGAAACCAGCATTTATGCCCGGGGATTGGCTTCTATCCCGGATGCCCAGTTGGCTTTAACCCAACAGGGGATTAGGGCGGCTACCGACTTGGGTTTGGAACTGGTTTCCGACCCCTTCTTTTCCGGGCGTATTGCCACATACGAACAAGTCCGGTGATTTTCGTTATTCTCCTTATCGGACACAACTTTTGGTGAGGGTTATATCCTTTTTCCAAGGAGGTACGGCTTGCCGATTTTTGATTATCAGTGTTCGTGCGGAATCCGGTTTGAAGCCCCAGGTAAAATGTCGGAAAACATGAAGCCTTGTCTTTGTCCGGGATGTGGGAAGGATGCCGAACGGATTGTTCCTTCTACGTTGGAAAGTGTATTCCACCAAGACGTGACAGGTCCGGTTCCCCAGAACACGGGGATTTCCGCAATTGATGCGGACATTGACCGAGCCATCGGCAAATCGTCGGAAACCGGCTGGAAGGCGCATGTCGAACGTGTGGCTGAGAAAAAGAGGATACTTTCTGAAAATCCCGAAGCTTCAGGTTACGACCTTACGGAAACCCCGGATGGGGATTTTGAAGTTATGCCGAAGGATAAACGGGGGTTCCAGGATAGGGCTTTGGAAATCAACACCTTGGCTGTTGGAACATTGAAAAAAGAAGCCCTTCCAAAAGGGGATGGAAAATAAGTGCGGACCTATTTGATTTACAAGGCAACTTCTCCTTCCGGGAAGATTTACGTAGGGCTTACCAGCCAAAAAATGAAGGTGAGAAAACACCAACATTATTCGTCAGCTAAGCGGTTTCAAAGTTCTGGGGCTTTCCAGAAGGCCCTTCTCAAGTACAGGACTGCTATGACGTGGGACATCTTGGAATCTGGACTTCCTGACTTTGAAGCTGCCGCTGCCAGGGAACGGTATTACATAGCCTTGTTTGGAGCAAATATCTCAGGTAAAGGCTACAACCACACGGAAGGAGGGGGTCAAGGAAGACCCTTGAATTCCAAGAATTCCAAATCTAATATTGATCCGGTCTTGCGTTCTGATGGGATTGTTTTTCCTTCTGCACGGGCTGCTGCTTTGGCTATGGGAGCAAAGTGTGATTGGGCTGTTGGAAAGGCCATCAAGAATAAAGGCACCTGTGGTGGATTTTCTTTTCGGCGGATATCCGTTGAAGAATATGAATCTTTGAAAGAAACATGTACCCCTAAGAACGTTCCCATTGTTCATTGGACTTATGCTAGGACTTTTTCTGATGCCGTCAGACGGAAGATATCGGAAACAAAAAAAGGGAAACCTTTAAAGCACACCAGCAAACCTGTTAGGCGTTCGGATGGGGTTTTGTTTCCGTCCATAAAAGAAGCAGCGATTTCGGTTGGTACGACATCAGACGCTTTACGCTATGCTGCACAAAGAAACCAACTTTGTCATGGGTTTTTATTTGAGATTTTTCCGAAAGGAATTTCGGTGGTCGCCCTATTGAAACCCCTTGGTGGACAGGATTGATCCTCCAGAAGGAGAACCAAAATGGCTTTTTTCGATAGCAAGAACTATGCGCCGCCGGGAGTTTTCACGAGGACACAGTTCGAAAATCCCATTGCCGGGGCACTTGAAACCTTTAAGATTCCGGTCTTCATTGGGGAAGGTAATGAATATCTGACCCAAAACGATCTGGAAATCGTCCGCGGTTCTTCTTCTACCGTGGATCAACGGATCGTAGGGGAAGACGAGACGGGAAGGGCTGTGGTGTCCATTTCCCAAGCTGGGGCAGTGACCCTTGGGGCTTATGACGGCATCCTGGACAAAATTCAGGTCCACAAATTCCCCATCACGGACGGAAGCGGTACAGGCCGTGTGGCTACTGGTCGCGGTGACGTGCTTGTTACCTTCAATAACCAGCCCGTTGTTGTTCGTGCCCTGGATGGCACCAATGGTATCATCCAGGTAGCAACGCCTCCCAAGTTGACGGATCTTGTCCGTGTCACGTATTACTTCAAACGGACGGACACGCAGATCACGGATGACTTGTCCGATCAAGTGTCTCCAGATCCCGCAATTGTCAGGGGCACGGTTGGTGTTGCAGATGCAAATTCCCCGGTCGGTCAGGCGGGTTCTATCGGGTACGCAGAAGTCATCAACCTGCATGGGGATATCACGAATTCCCAGGGACAGGTTGTTGTTCCCGCCAATAACGTGTTGAGTCTGGCGGTAGATGGAATTCGTTACACGATCACCATTTCTCCTCGTACCGATTACACGATGGCTCAGATTGCATCCGCCATCACGGCAGCGGGAGCCGGAACCCTTGTGGGTTCTTCCTTTATCAACAACTACGGCTTGTCGGCATTGCAACTTTCCGCCGACAGCAGCATCGTGGTTTACACGTCTACAGCCAACGCTCCTCTGGGTCTCCAGACGGGTCAGGCGGATTTGCGCACGTCCACGTTTTATACGTTCCAAGGTCCTATCGTGGATGGCAGCAACGGCGGTGTTACTACGACTGATCCGGCGCATGTTACCGTTAGGGTTGACGGCAGGCAGGTTATCCCAAGTTCGGTTGACGGGGCAAACCGTGCCGTTGTTCTTCCCTATGCTCCGAAGGCCGGATCCAGGGTTGCTGTGACTTACTGGTTCAATGCGTGGCAAGACACGTTTGACTATCTGGCCAATTATGGGGTCACGGAAATTACCAAGTGTGGGGACGTTCCAGGAGGAAGTTCCTACACGCAGGACGCCGATTTTATCCTGAAGGACAGCTTGGTCGTTTGGGGAACCGCTTCTCTTATCAGCAGCGGCGTAAATACCCAAGGTTCGGAACGGTTTGATTCTACGCAGGTGACCGCCAACTTGATTGACAACCGAACGTATTTGTCCGCTTGCACGGAAGTGGCCGGGGGCGGTCGGTTGCAGTTCCTGCTTCCCTTTGAACCAACGTTGGGCAACGGCCGCGACACCCCCCTGGGACAGAGTCTTTTCCAGACGGTTTCCAACGGGCGCATCGACCTTCCTGTTGACCGTCCTGATGTCATTTTTGCTTACTGGGGATTCGATGTCCAGGACGCCTTGGAACGGGGTCGGGTCACTGTCTTGAAAGTCGTGGACGGTGTCATCACTCTGTCGGAAACCGTTCCTGTTGGGGCGAACGTCTATGCGACGTTCTGGCACAACCTCTTGACCGACAATACATTCACCCTGACGTGTGTCAACCCCGGTGTTTCCAGTGTCGGCACCTATTCCATTCAGGATCAGGGGGAAAACGACATCTTCGGGGCCACCTACGACATGGGGACGAAAGGTGCGTCCCTGAACGGTATTACCATCGAGTTCCCGTCAGGATCCGAATGGGTCCCTGACCTGCATTTTGAAGGCCTGTCAGGCAATGATTTTTCCGGTCCTGTTGAGGAAATCGTTACCGTTCAGTTTGCCAGCCGTGATGCTACACCGGCCAAGTGGACGGTTCCCGGGGCTGGTCCTTATGAGTTCATCAAGAATCAGTCCGACCGCCTGAATGTCAAAGTGCATAGCGTGCCGTCGGGAGATGCAGGGATCAACCTGACATCCCCTGTCCCGGAATCCGGCCAGGACGGCGGGTTCTTCGCCAGTTTGGTGAGTGAAGAAATCGTCTACACGGGAGGTACGGGTTCAACGAGAGGCAAGAGCTATTCTTTTGATTCGTCAGAAGAATTCAGCGTCATCGTTGACCAGGTTACTGTGTCGGCCAAAACTTCCAGCGGAACTCCGTTCCAGAACCAGACCATCGGTTATTTGGCTACGGTCCTCAACGAAGCGGCTGGCGGGCACACCGCCTTGGCGCAGGGCGCCGGTACGACGGACACCATTGTCCTTCGTTCTACTTCCCGGTCCAACGTGAACAACTACTATGTCGGTTGGAGGGTAGTCATCGGCAATGGTGCGGCGGCTATCACCGCCGGACAGACGAGGACGATTACGGCTTATGACGGCACGACCGGCATTGCAACCATTGACGGTGTGTGGAGTGGTGGTGGGGCGACGGCCAACAATGATCCGTATCACATCTATAACCCGTCTGCCCGCAGTGTGATGGTTGGGGCTACGGAATTCAACGGACCCGTGACGATTACGGCGGGTCATCATGACCGCATCAGTCTCGTGTACGGTGATTTGGTCGGAAATCTGATCTTTTCGGCGCAACTCGGGGCAAGCACTTACGCTACACCAAATGAACTGGCCATCGAGGTCCAGGACAAGATTCAGGCTGTCATTGACGCTGCTGTTGTGGCTACGGATCGTCTTGGTTTGGCTGTGGAAGTCGCTGCGGATGCCAGCGGCAGACTTGAATTCCGTCTGCAACTTCCCGGCAAGGCGGCGGCAGGATTTATACAATTCCTTAACGCTGCTACCGTAGCCCAGGACTTCAGTATCCTTGCCGGACTTGACACGGCAGCGGCCGTCAAGGGCGGGCAGGCCATGCTTTTGCAAGGTCCTGTCGCCAGAACGTATGAATGCCCCGACGCTAACAGCGTCCGTCCTTACGACCGTTTAATCCTTCGTAACCGGCTCACCCCTGGTGGTGGAGCAGGTTCTTCCATGGATCCGCACTGGAATGAATCCCAGATGTCCCTGGAAGTTCAGGTTGGCAATGAAAAGGCAGGCCTTGTGTCCGGGGCTTGGGGTGAGGGCGGCAAGTCCGCTTCCGTTCGTCCCGCTACGACTATGGGGCGTGTCGGATTTTCCGGTGGTATGAACGGTCTGACCGGGGAACCGGTTGTTACCTTCTATGACGGTGCAGGAGTTGTTGCTGCCAACAACGTGTTTTCGTTCACTATGGACGGAACTCCGGTGACAGCAACCTTCACCGGATCGTCTACCGGTACGGCAACTGATCTGGGACCTGTTTCATCCGCCGCTTCTGTCCTTGGACAGATTGCAGCCGCTATGGCAGCAGTTCCCGGCGCTCCGTTCGGCACCTTGGTTAATATCAGGGATACCCTCAAGTTGGTCCGGCAGGAAGGTGCAGGCATCCGATTCACTGGAACCCGCACGGACACCCGTTCAAGGATCGTTATCGGAAGCGGAAGTGCAAACAGTGTCCTCGGATTTTCCGCCGGCACTATCGCTCTTCGCGAAACGGTATCAGCCCGCAAGACAGCGTCCGCCTTGATGGCCGATTCCAACACCAATTCCATTGTTTGGTGGCTGTCATTCACGTCTGTCACCAACCATTTCGCCAACAACGGTATTGCATCCGTTGAAACGGACGCTTCCGGTTCTGAATACCTCTACTTGCAGGATACGCCTACGGTTTATACGAACCTTGGGGCTGCTTCTACCATTCGGGTGTCCGACACGACCGGAAGCATTCAGAATGCCCTGTCCTTCAACACCGGTTTGAACATCAGGAGCGGTTCCGGGGCGGCTGGTGAATCGGCTCTTGACGGGTACTTCGTGATTTCCAACATCACTGATGGATCAGGATCCATCAACACGTCCATTCTCAACAATGGAATTGGACAGGACGGTATTGTCGGGCAGACTTACCGGGACGAAATCACGGGTTTGACTTTCACAATCCTCCCCCGCGGGTGGGGTTCCAACCAAATCGGTCCGTGGCTTTCGTATCCTACCGGGGCTAATGCAACGTTCCGGTTCAATGTGTCCAAGACGTTCGTGACGAACGCCAACCTTCCGATCAATGCCCTCAACGGCGTTGAATTGACTGTTTCCAATACGGACGGTGTTGGTATTGGCGACACGGCTTTGGTGGAAACGTTTGAACGTGGCGGGCAGGAACCGGTGAACGGCGACCTGTACTACGTGTCCTATGTTTACCAGAAAGAGGCGTTCACGACCGCCTTCTACACGAAGTTGTCGGCCATCGAGGCGGCTTACGGAACGGAAAGTGTCAACAACCCATTGACCTTGGCAGCTTATCTGTCCATCATCAATGGCGCCGTTTTGGTCGGCCTTACACAAGTCCCAAGAGAAGAAGGACAGCAATACGCTTCCTTGGCGTCTTACCGGAATGCCATTGATTCGTTGGAAGGAACACTCCCTGGTTTCGTGAAACCGGACGAGGTTATCCCGCTTCGGGGCGATTCCACAGACCTTTACCAGTACCTCAAACGCAGCAATGAGTTGATGTCCTCAGTGCGTTACAAGTCCGAACGTACGTCCATTATCGGGGTTGCCGCAGGCACACTTCCGGAAGCGGCTGGAACGTTGGCCCAGGCACTTGGTGACATGCGTATGCGGCTCGTTTACCCTGACATCGCCGTCATCACTTTGACGGATAACACCGGGGCCAGCAAGGAAGAACTGGTTGACGGTCCCATGATCGCCGCCGGTTTGGCAGGTTCAGTTGTGAGTCCGAACCTTGACGTGGCTACCCCGTGGACGGGGCGGAGGCTGGTCGGTTACACGCAGCTTGGCCGCGTTCTGGATATGGTGGAACAGAATCAGTTGGCCCAGAAAGGTATTACGATCCTTGAAGATCGGCCTCCCTTCCTTCGGGTACGTCATGGTCTTACGACAGACATGACCAACAATCTGACGAAGTTGCCGACCATCGTACTGATTGCCGACGAAGTTCAACAGCAGTCTCGGGCCGCGTTGGAGCCGTTCATCGGAACCAAGTTCCTGCCGGGCATCTTGACTCAGGTGGAAGGTCGGTTGGCAATGACCCTGAAACAACTCGTGAAGGCCCAGATCATCAGTGCGTACACGGGAGTTAAGGCTACGGTGTCGGTTGACGATCCCACAAGTGCCGAAATCTCTGCCTACTACTCACCCGTTTTCCCACTTTTATATTTGCTTTTGACATTTGGGCTTCGGAGTTCCTTGTAATTTCAGGTACTTACAAACCTGAACAAACCGTTTGACAACCTCCTTGGGCCATGGTAATGTGACCCAAGGAGGTTGTTTTTTATGGGTGGTCCCAAGTCTAAAGCATCCCACGAAGAAATCATTTCCGTTTTCCACACGGAAGAACCCTTCAAAGCTTTTGCCGCCCGGATCGGAATGAGCCCGAATACCCTTCGGGATATTTGGAAAGCTGAATTTGGGGAAGCAGCTTTCTTTGAACGGGGAAAGCGTTTGCAGGCAAAAGCGGCTTCGGCTGTTGCCAAGGCAAGTGCTGCCGCTGGGCGGGTTTACCGTGACGTTGAACTTGTCTGTTCTTCTTGTGGACGGAAGGTTATCCTGAAGTCCAACCAAGTAGGCCAGATGGACGATCCTTCAAAATTCATATGCCATGATTGCCGTGGGGATCGGAAGTGTCCCATCTGTGGGTTGGCTATTGAAGGGAAACAAGGGCTTTCTACGCACTTTCGGTGCCGCCAGAAGGCGGGGGATGCTGCCCATACTGCCTATCTTGAAGATCAAGCAAATGCCGTTTGGGCTGGTAAGACAGAAGGGGAAGATTACGTCACTTGTTTGGAATGTGGGCACAAAGCAGAAACCCTTGCCAGGCATTTGAAGGCCGCGCATGGGTTGGATGCAGTTGCTTACACGAACAAACACGGTTCTGGTGTTCCTATTAGGGCTGACAAAGTGACCCAGAATATGTCAAAAGCGGCTCTTGCCAGGTGTCTTATCAGCACCGGCAAGGGTGAAGTTAAGACCGTGGCGTGTCCTTCTTGTGGGGTTCTTAGGAAAGTTTCCAAGTTCATTGTCCCTGGGGTCCACGAATTGAGATGTTCTGATTGTCGGAAGAAGGATGAGGACCTTTACTGGTCCAAATTTTCAGAACCACAGGATTTCGTGACCTGCTTGGAATGTGGTTACAGGGCTGAAAATCTTACGAGTCATCTGCAAAACAGTCATCCTGAATACAGGAAAAAATATCCAGAGGCTTTGGTTGTAGCGTTAGGTTCGGAAGTTCGAAACAAGGATTGTTTGAAAAACGTTCCCCTTTCTTTAGAAACCCGACAGAAAATGTCACGAAATGCTGGGCGTTGGAACAAAGGGTTGACCAAAGAATCTGATTCAAGAATAGCGGCATTGGCGAAAAAATGTTTGGGTCGTGTGTCTTGGAATACGGGTTTGACGGCAGATAAGGATGAACGTGTACGCAGTATGGCTGAAAAATTGAAATTGTATGTGGGGGATTCCAGACCTTGGAGCAATGGATTGGCGGCAAATTTGACTTTGGATGATTTCAAACCTTTCCTGGATTTGGAAGGGTGCGTTGATCACCGTGCCGTTATTGAAAAGACTGGGTTTGATGAAGTTACGATTCGGAAGTGGATGAAGATTGTGGGTTTGAAGCCGAGTAAGAAATACATTAAAAATGCGGCAGAAGCACGAATTGTCCGAATAGAAAAGGCTGATTTGGAACGCTTTCGTTTAGCCAACGGGAAAGTGGTTATTGGAAGAGTTATGGTTGGTTTAAGACATACTTTCCAGACGGTAAGGAGGGAATGTAAACGTCACGGGTTGCCTACTTGTCATCAACATATTCGGCAGACGCGTTTTTTGGACATAGTTTCCAAAATTTTAGGGGTCCCCTATGAAGAAGAATGGAATTCTCGTCGGTTTGTCAACCCAGTGTCGGGACGCCGGTTTAAGTTTGATGGTTACTTTCCATCCATCGGTTTGATTGTTGAATTTCATGGGCACCAGCATTACACATTTCCGAATGTTTTCATGCCTCACGAATCCTATCGTCCTTTGTGGGAAGCCATGTTGGAACGGGATCGAATCAAGAAGGTCTTGATAGACGCGACACCAGATTTGATTTGGTTCAGTGTTCTGGAAAAAGAACCTTGGGAAGACGTTTCGTACTTGAAAGGACGCTTGATTGATTCAGGTGTTCTTCCTGAAGAGGAAAAAGAAACATGAGAACCTTAACCCTTTTCCTAATCCTCTTGGTTTTGACGGCGTGTGCCGGGCCTCAGCGTGTTCCGAGAAGTTTCCCTACTGCTTTTTCCGCTGTGAATCTTTCCGGGGACGAAAAGAAGCTTGTGTCGGCGTGTTATTCCAAGGTATCCAGGAATGACGCGAAGGTAGCTGCTTACAAGGACAAGACGGAAACAACGGGAAAGATACTGGCCCTTGTTTCCGGGGGTGTCGGGGGGTCAGGTTCGTTGGCAGCAGGGTTGACGGCCAAGTATGGGGGCACGAAGGACGGAACCCTTACTATTGCCATTGTCACTGGGGCCATCACACTGGCAAGTGGGATTGCTGCCGCGGCGGTTGGGAGTAGGGATAGCACTATTGCCTTGCTTGAAGAAGAGTCGGGCAAGATACTTGACTGTGTAGACAGTGTTTGCGCCTTGGAAGGGGGATCAGATAAGGCTTTGTCTTCTTGTTGGGAATTTTTGGATTCGGTTTGCCGGTGATTTTTGAAAAACAGGGACCATTTCGCCGATGTTAGCAAAATGGTCCCTGGCCTTTTTGTTCACATGTCCAAAAGGGCTTCGTTCCTCACTTTGTCTTGTTTCATTTTCACGATGGCTGCTACCTTTTCAACGGCGGTGTTAACGATCTGTTGAAGGGTCGTTTGGATGTCTGGGACGCATTTGATCTTCCAAAGTTCGTCTTGGGGCATCCCGAGGAAATGGGCACAGTTCGCCAGGGCTACCTTGTTTTCATCCGTCAGCAGATTACGGAACCCGTCCGGTGTAGGGGATGGGGTTTGCGGATTCCCGTCGTTTGACCGGAACCAATTGGGCAGGTATTCATGGGCATGTTCCCAAGGTCCCAAATTTGATGGAGACGTCTCAGGGGCGCACGTTTTTTGGGGTCTAGTTCCGACCTGACCAACGCCTTTGTATTCGGTGTCATCCCGAACATTAGTGCCTACTGAAGGTTTCGGTGGGGCGGGGGGTCGGATGTTTCCGACGTAGGTTTCGGATTTGATGGGTGTCGGGAAGTCCAGTTTTCCAACGTCGGCGACAGCGGGATCCTCAAAGACTTTTGGTTTGACGGTGCATTCCCAAGTGAATGATCTCTGGCCAGGAATCCGGGTTTTCTTGAATTTGTCGGGATTTTCGCTGAGAATTTTCTGTGCCGTGGTGCTATCCACAATCAGGAGCTTTTCGTTTTCCAGTTCCTTTACGGTCTTTCCGGGGAACGCCCGCAGGATGCGAATCAACAGTTCCAGTTTCCAGGTCTGTTCGAAATCCTTTTTGAAAATGCAGATGGGGTCCGTGCCATCAAGGACGGCGTAATAGAAATTCCTTCCGTGCTTGTTTGGAGACCATTTTCGTGGTTTTCCTGCGGATTCCTTCATTAGGAGTCCCGCATCGATCAGTGAACGCATGTGTCCGACTATTTCCAGGGCAGAAGGCAATCTGGGGTCAGAAACGGAACCTACTGCCCTATAGGCGGCTAGGTTCTTGTTTTTGAACGCGAACTTTCTGAACATTGTGATGCCATGTTGGTAGATTTCTTCTTCCGTGAAACTGTCGTTTCTGTCACCCATATTCGCCAAGATGATGAAGGTCTTGATGGCTCCTGCCGAAATCGGGGGCTTTCGCATTTCCTTTTTTGGTGTGAAGTCTGTCATTTTCGTTTCTCCTTTTTTGGTTTCCTGTTGGTTTGCACTTGATTCTGGGAATCCTCTTGGGAAATCATTCATCAGTTCCCGGAAATCCAACAACTCTTCTTGGAAAGCAAGGGACCTGATTTCTTCCCTCGAAAACGGGATGCCTTTTTTCATTTGCTTCCTCCAAAATCTAACACCTAGTCTTTTCTACCCGAAAAAGCGTAAAAGTTTCCTTTCTAAAACTATTTTCTTTTTGTTGACAGTTTTCTTGGCAGTTCTTGACAGAACGGGGTATTATGGAAGGGTGTTTGTTGGAATGGAGGTTTTCTAACATGAAGATGAAATTGAGTGAGTTGGCGGAAAGAACGGGAGTATCAGTTAGGACGATACGGTACTGGATCGCGGAAGGGGTTCTGCAAGGACCTTCCGGGATGGGTCCGGGCGGGCATTACACGTCTGTCCATGAAGCGGCGGTATTGCGGATCAAGAAACTGAAGTTTAATGGCCTGTCCCTGACCGAAATCAAGATGAAGTCAGGACGGGACGGACCTCCGTTGCCCATGGAACCGATTTTGGTCCCGACCAAAACCCTTCTTTTTTCAAAGGGTTCAGAAGTGCAAGTCCTTGTGGACGACGGACTTCCGGAAGGGATGAAACAGATGGTTTTTGAAGAAGTGTTCCGGTTTTTCAAAAGGTTGGAAGGACAGGAGGAAAGCAGATGAACTTCGTGAATATTCAGGGTGGGAACGCCCTTGTGAATGCAGAAAATGGGACCCCTATTCCTTTGGCGATGCAGAGGCTTGACCTATCGGGCCGGGCTACTCCTGCGGGCGCCATGCTTCGGGTCACCCACAGCTTCAGGTGCGAAGACACGGAACCCATGGAAGCCCTTTACACGTTCATGCTTCCGAGAACGGGGATCGTGCGTCGGTTCGTCGTCAAGGGTGAGAACTTTGAGGCGGAATCCAAACTGGCCCCGCGAGAAGAAGCCAGGAAGGAATATGAAACAGGAGTTGAAGCGGGACACCTTTCCGTTTTATCTGAAACGAACCCTGATGGGATGGTGACCTTGTCCGTCGGGCAGGTTCGTCCCGACGAGACGATCACGGTCGCCATCGACATTGTTTCCGGTGTAGAAGTCAAGGATAAGAGCTTTCGTTTCCGTTTTCCCTTCACCTTGGCGCCGAGTTACCATTCCTTGGCGAAGATTACGGCAACTCCTGGTGGGGGAAAGACGGAACTTCCTTCCGATGTGTTTGGGGATATCATCCTTCCGGAATGGAAGAGGGATGCTTCCGGACTCCATCAGGTGTCTTTCAGGATGTCTGTTGACGTTGGGGGCCCCCTGGATTCCGTATCGTCTCCATCCCACCGCATCCTTGTCCGTCCAGGGGCCAACGGGACGGCTGAAATTGAACTGGCGGGGGTTTCGGACGTCCCCAACCGTGATTTGGTCATTGATGTGCGTGGAAAGGAAGCAGTTCCTACCTTGTTTGTTGATGAATCTTTGGTCGGGAAGAAATCTCACAAAGATTGCAGGCTTCCAGATGGGGCTCCTCGTTGGTCTGTAGCCATCCCGTCCGTTTCAACCCTCCTTCACCCGAAAACAAAAGAAGAGTTGAAACGGAAGATGTGCTTTGTTCTTGATTGTTCCGGGTCCATGGGGGGACAGCCGATCACTAGGGCCATCCTGGCTTTGAAAGCGTGCTTAGCGGCCCTTCAACCCAAGGACGAATTCGGTTTGATTAAGTTTGGCAGCACGTCTGTTGCTTTTGATCCTTCTTTGGCGAAGGCCACTGAAACTAACCGCAAGAATGCGGCAAAGTTCCTTGGTTCAAATACCAACCTAGGGGGTACGCAACTTTGCGGGGCTTTGGGCAAGGCCATTTCCGTGCTTGGCGGATCGGGAGGGGACATCTTTCTCCTCACAGACGGGCAGGTTTTTGGTACCGGGGACATTTTGAAACAGTGTGTCGGTACGGGGACGCGGATACATGTCCTTGGTATCGGGTCGGCAAGTCAGGACAGGTTTTTGGCGTCTTTAGCCCGTCGGACAGGGGGTGTAGAACGCATGGTAGGGGTGAACGAGGACGTAGCGGGGAGTGCCTTAGCACTTTTCAACGCGGTTCATCAACCTGTCAGGACCGATGTGGACGTGTCAGTTTCGGTAGGAGGCAAGAAGACAGTTCAGAAGCACAGGGTTGAGACTGTGTGGGACGGGGTGCCCATTATCATTTTCGATGACGGGTCAACCGGAAAAAGCATTCCCTCTGCCGTGACCCTTTGTTGGGGGAAAGGCAAGAAGGACAAGGTCAAGGTTCCCATCCAGGAAACGCGTTCCGTTATGGACGGGTTGAACGCCATTTTGTGGGCTGGTCAGGAAGCGGAAGACCTTGATTCAGACCTTGATCGGGAAAACGAAGATCCAGCCGGGGCAGTTTCCAGGCTGAGGTTGGTTTCCTTGTCTACTCGTTACGGTTTAGCAACCAGGGTCATGTCGTTGGTTGCCGTCATTCACCGTGTCGGGGATCAAGCCAAGGATGTGGTTCAGAAGGTCGTGGCGGTCGGTGTTCCGGAAGGAATGGATGCCGATGGTGTGTTTGGAACTCCCAAAAAATCGGGGATTCTCCGGTCTTGCGGGTTCCAGACCTATTCCAACACCCAAGCAATAGGGTTCGACACCACCAGAGGGCCTCTAAAGTCAAGTGTTCCGAGGTCAATTGATGCGTTTTCCTGCAAGGGTTCTTCAGATTCCGTCATTCCTTCCTCATTTTTTACGGAAATCTGTGATTCTGGACCTTTGCAGGATGATCGTGTCTGGGATTCGGCACTGAACTTGGAAGATCCTGCCCCTGCCAAAGATTTGTTTGCTTACTTGGCCGACTTGCAGGATGATGGCGGGATCTTTGCGCCTAACCCCTTCCTGAGTCTTGTCAGAACGGCCCTGGTTGCCCTTCTGGCCCACGCCAGTGATTATGGCATGGGTTCAGACGTGGGTTCGTTGTACGGCCAGCATATCAACAGGATGACCCGATTCCTGAATAATCGTTTGCAGGACGAAACGACAAAGGCCATCATCGCTATTTTGGAGGGGTACAAACCCGTTGCAGAAACGTCAAGGTTGGAAGAAATGTTGATCCGGATGTCAGGAACTCCTTCTGCCGCTGACACCAAGAAGGCATGGACAGAAGTCAAGGTTATCGTTTCCGTTGCTTGATTTTTGGAAGAAAGGCCCCCGGATTTCGGTCTGGGGGCCTTTCTTGTTACGTTGGATTGCCTATGGGGTTGACTTTGGTGTAGCCTACGTATGTTGGGCATCAAAAATTGGAGGATCCCATGGCAGCAGATGCAACCTCGAAAGCCATACCTGGAAACGCAGATAACCATCCCGCTAACGGCGTGGGCGGAACGTCTTATCTGTATGATTTCGGCACCAGCCCCAATACCAGGACGGCAGTGTCACAGAAGGTCAGGATTTTGACCCCGCATTACGGGGATTCGTCGGCAATGAATCAAATGGGAGTAATTTCCCAGTTTGCCCCGACCGAAAGTAAAACGGTTGAACCGGTCCGCGGTATCGGTTTTGGCGACAAGGTTGCCGAACTGGTTCCGTCGGTTACGGAACCAACTACCGCGAACTTTGAAAGAGCCTTGCTCTATCTCTGCAATCTCTGGCAGGCGACCGGGTATGCGGCAGGGGTTGATGGGCCTGTCCGGTCGTTACGTCATCACCGGTGGCCATTTGACGTTGAACAGCAGTTGGTGTTTTCCAGCCTCGTGGACAGTGACATGGGCCCGGATTATGCCAACGTGGGATGGAATGGGACTTCGGGCAAGTTTGACGGCGGCGTCAAGTCAATATCCTATCCATCCGTAACGCCAGACCCCCGCAACGAACCATCAAATGGGAAGCACGGTCATTCCGCACTCATCACCATCTACGAAGCGTGCTGGTTTACCAGTTGGAATGCGACTTTCGCCAAGGATTCCGGGATGATTATGGAATCGGGCGACATCATGGTTTCTGACGTCCATGACTTTGCCAGCATGTACGGGGAATTCCTTGCTACCGGCAATGATCCGACCATCGGGCAGCTTGGATCCATCCGCTTTATTGGGGCTGAAGGCTTTGCTACGGCGCAAGCCGGCAGTGGCATTAGTGGTGGGTCGTCAACTTCTGCCTTCGTGAACGCTTGATTTTGAGTCCCGACGGCTGTAACAGGTCGTCGGGACATTTACAGGTTGGGACCGGGATTTCGGCCTGGCGACCTTGTTCAGATGGACTGACACATGTACGGATGGTTCGGACCGCGTTTCTTCCGCCCTGATGTATGGGTTGGTAAGATTGATGTGAAAATACGGACGGAAAACGCTTCTTGAGCTGTCCCTGTCGCCTATGGCCGTTTCCCATGAAACAGGGAGACGGTTTCTATGTCAAACATTTCCTTTACTGTCCTGGAAAAGGTTTTTGCTCCCATTGAAGCCATTGGCCACGATGAATTGGTGGTTGATGCGGGGGGGACTTCGGTCACGCTTCGGGTGCTTCTCCCGGAAGAAGAAAACAACGTCCAGCGGTGGGCGTCGGAAGTCATGCCGGAAGAAAACCGGAAGACGACTGTAGACGCCATGGACTACCTGGAACGGTTCAAGGTCGGCATTTTGTCCTATGCCATTATTGGCGTTAGCGGGCAGGATTTGCATGACGTTGATTTCGTGGAAACCGGAGAAACCCTCCCTAACGGGGCCAAAGTCAAGGTGTCTCGTAACGTAGCGTTGCGGGGGGTTCTTTTCAAATGGTCCGGCGCCCTGAGGACTCGGTTGTTCAACAAGTATGCAGAACTTCTGAAGCACATGGAAACACGGGCTGAAGAAGCCATCGTTTACGAACCTTCTGATTTGGATACCGAGATTGAACGTCTTGAAATTCGTCTAAAAGACCTGAAGAATGAAAGGGATCGGCAAAAGGCCGGAACCTATTCGGGATTGTCCGAACAGATTCGTGCCGTAGCAGCACTGGATTCTGACCGTCGTCAGGACAATTTGGATGCCATGGCCAAACTTTCGGCTGTACGGGCGGATGCGTCCCAGCAAACCTTAGCTGAAGCAGCCGGAATTGATCCAAATCAAATCGACCCAACCCAGGTCAAGGTAAGAACCCCCGGATGGGAAAAAACCCCTTCCGTCCCCCCGCCTGAAAGAATTGAAACAGCTCCCGCCCAGCAGCCCCCTGTTTCTTCCCCTGTTGGAGGGGATTCATTTGTGAATGCTTCTGATCCTGATGCTTTGGCAGCGGAAGCTATTGCGGAAACCAACAGGTTGGTTGCAATGCGGAGAAGAGTAGCTAAAGAAGAAGCGGAAAAGGCATCTGTTGAAACTCCGCAAGCATTTGCTGCCGGGCACCGTCCCCCGCACCTGGATGCGGCCGAAACGGTTGTGGAAACGAATTTGGATTCTGAAGAACTGCGTTTGTTGCGGAAGGCTCGGGAAGATCGGGAGACACCTGTTGGGACTCTGGAAGGGGCTCCGGTGTACAAGATGCCTTCGGAACCACTGGAACGAAAAATGCCGGCTTTTGACGGTAAGCGGCTACCCTTGAACAGTCCTGTTCCGAATCAAGGACGGAACCCAAGATTTCAACCACCAAGAAACAAGATTTGATGTTCTATGCGTGCCCTTCCTCCTACAACGGTTGAACAGCGATCTTCACTTTACGGTGATGTTGAAACACTTGTAACAGTGGGGTTTCTTTCACATACGGTCCAAGTAGGGGATTGGCCTGTTGCTTTGAGAACGTTGTGCCCGGGGGATTTGCATTTGTTCCGGTCCCGTACTTTCAAAGGGGCGGATGCAGACTGGCAGGTGTGGATGTTGGCGGCATCCATTTGGATGGTAGACGGTTATTCCTTCCTGGAAGAATCCAATTCTGCCTGGAAGTTGCACGAAGCCATCAAAAAGTTTCCCAAGTCCGTCAAGGACCTGTTGTTCAGTTTGGTAGCTGGGTTGTTTGCCCGACAAGACAAGGCGTTTGAAGCTCTGGAACCTTGGTGTTTTGAAGGGCAGTCCCGGTTTAGATGGCGGGCTTTGAAGGGTCTTTCTGTTGGAATGTGGTCTGGCATTCCTGGAGTTGAAAAGCTTGGCCTTAATTCCTTCCAACAGATGTGGAGGGCGTTTAACGAAGTTGAAGATCAACGCCGCGATGATGAAAGTTTGTGGGAAGGTTTTAAGTTGGTAGCTTCGGCTTCAGCCCCCAAAGGGGTCAAGAAGATTGACCAGCAAGACAGAAACCGACGCAAGGCTGAAGAAGACCGGCGTCAGATGGTTCTCGATCGATTTTACTACATGACGAAAGGGATAATTTCCGGAAAGACGGAAAAGGGTTCTGACCTAAGTGAGGATCTTCCTGCTTTGGTTTATGCCTCCAAGGATCCTGAACTGCTAGCTGATGAAATGTACAGGTGGGTTACGGGCCAAGAGGATGCCCATGACCAGGTGGTTAGTGCTTATAAGCGTCAGATCAGGGAACGGCATGAAGCTGAAAAGGCAGCACGGGAAGCACGGCGGTTGGAACTTCAACGGAAGCAAAAGGAATTGGAAGAATCGGGAATGCCGAACCGATTGATTGCATGCACGGCGGAACAGCTTGAACACATGCTCCGGGACCGTAAGCCCGGTATCAGGACTGTTGTTGACGGAAAAGGTGCAATCAATCCGGAACGATTGTATGACAAGTATGTGGCTAAGCAACCGAATTCCGGTTTACTTCAAGGAACGGCAGACGGAAAGGTTGTGGATCCAACTGGGGTCACCAAAGAAGTTTTGCAGGATTTGGTAAATTCCAGACAGGTTCCTTTCAGCGTTAGCAAAGAAGGATGATGGGTATGGCTGGCGCTCATGATACAGTAATGCAACTGGCGATCAATCCCCGGCTTATGGGGCGAAATCTCACCAGGGATATGCAGAAGATGCAAGCGACTCTGGGACGTAACCTCGGTCAGGTTATGTCTGAAGCGGCGGGCGGTCGCTTTACGGACAAGATGGCAGCCGAAGTCCGGAAAAAATTTGAATCGCTGCAAAGTGATCTGAAGGATTCCAGGGAAAAAGCGGAAAGGGCTGCGGAAAAATTGCGGGATACTGCAATTTCCGTACAAGAACGTTTGCAGCAACGGGCTATTTTGGATTCTGCCAAACTGGAATACGATGCCTTACTTAAGCGATACAAGGCAGAAGAAGACAACGTTAAAGCAGTCGCTTCGCGTCGTGTCAAATCTTACGATAAGGAACTGGAAACCGTTGGTATGAAGATGGGCCAGAACGCCGAAAGCTTCGGCGAATCTTTGCATGACATTTTTTCCGACCTGACGTCCAAGGACCTTGGGTCCATGCTTCAAATTATTTCGAAAATGGGTCAAAAAGCCAAGTCTGCTGGGGACATGGCTCGTGCGGGTCAGGGTGTAGGGACTACGGGTAAAGTTTTGGATAAAGTAGGCGGGGTGTTAGGGAAAATCGGGCCTGCTTTGATGGCCATTGGTGCTGTTGTCGCTGGTTTTGCCGCCGTGATAAAACTGATCATTGATGCAGACGCACAGGCTAAGGAACTGCACCGTACCTTGATGGAAAGCGGTACTTCTCTTGGGGATATGGTAGGGGGGGCACAAAATGTTAAGAAAGCATTTGATGAGGTCAGGGACGCCGCCGTTGACCTTCGGAACAACTACAAGTGGGGAACGCTGGCAGCGGACCAGTTAAAAATCCTTGGGGCGTTCAACAACACGGTCTACACCCTGAAAAAAATGGGAGATGGGTTGGGAAATGCCGAAGATAGGATGAAGGCATACCAGCAAGCTACATCGGCCGCCTTAATTTATTCAAAGCTGTTGGGGGAATCTGCTGAAACCGTTACACAGCAGATGGGCGACATGATGGAAGAACTTGGGTTGTCCTTGACGGGAGTTAAGGAAAAGTTTGCCGCCATTTACGATGCGGCCCAATCCAGCGGATACGGGACAAAACGATTTTTCGGAATGGTCCTTCAGGCGACAACCGGCATGTCTATGTACAATGTCAGGCTGGAACAGACTTCCGCCATGCTCCTGAGTTTGAATAAAATACTCGGGTCCAAGTTCGGGCAAGAGTTTTTCAGTAAGCTGACCCAGGGGTTTTCTAAGCAAAGTGCGCAAGAAGGCATGAAGACTATCATGATGGCAGGAGCGGACACTGTAGGGAAAGCTTTGTCCGGTACGGCAAAATATGCTGCTGACGGTTTCGTCGACATTTTTGAAAAATCCATAAAACCAGGGGGTGATTTTGGGGATGCGTTGTCCAAAGCCTTCAATATTGACGGTAAGAAATTGGCGGCGGATCTTAAGGATCGGGACAAACGGGAAACCGCTTTGGATGCGTTGGTCGGTAAGTTGAAACAGATGGATCCGAAAGCTTTTGCATCGGCTGTGGCGACTGTGACCAAGGATTCAAACAGTAATGTTGCCAGGGGATTGCAACAACTCAGGACGCAGGCCAAAGGCATCGGAGGGGATCTTGGGGATCAAATGCAGGCCTTGCGGGCGTTGGATCCTGGGGCCGCTTTGGTCATGCACTTCAAAGTCTTGGAAAAGTGGACAAAGAAAACCCCAGAAGAACTTCAGGATTTAGGGGCCATCAACCAGATGTTTGCAGAAAATTCTTTGGGGATGGACACAGAGATGCAGGATCAATTGAAGAACATCGGAATTAGTTCGGTAGGCGCCTGGAAGGAAATGTCTACTTTGAAGGATAAACAGTTGTCTCCTGCGGATTTGGAAAAGGAACAAGCTAAACAGGTAGCGGCATGGGGGGCTTTTTCCGACAAGAGTGGCAAGATATGGGCCGGTAAGTTGGATGAGAATGGGAAAGCTGTTGCTACCAGTATGGGTCCTTTGAAGGATGTCTACGACCTTATGTCTGGGCGTGTATCCGCAGATCAGAAAGTCAACGAAGTCATGAGCAAGCAGGAAGCTTTGGCTCAGCAAGTGGCTTCAAACACAACTGAAATGACTAAAATTCTTGAACAAGGTGTTCAGGCTGTCTTGAACAAAATATACACCGCTGTCCAAGGTATTTGGGGGAAAATGGGAGGTTTGTCTGAAGGTGAACAAAAGGCACAAAGGAAGGCACTTGAAGCACAGGATGCAATCATCAAGTCGCTCCAAGAAAGACAACGCGAATTAGCTATGAAAGCATCAACTGCCGAATTGGGTGTGAAAACGGCGACGACACCGGAAGAAAAATTAGCGAAACAGAAAGAATTGGACACCCTCAATTCGGAAATGGATCGAAACCGTCAGCGTATTGCTGATGAAACGGAACTTTCAAAAGCGATCCAAAACCAGACCTCAAGTAATTGGACCTTTGATAAAAAGGCATCGGAATTTCTGTCGGAAGCCCAAAAAATGCGGGAAGATCAAAAAAAGGCTCCTGCTGCCGGCACTGTGGTTACAGGCGAACAGGTAGCCGGAGGGGTTTCCGGGCAATTTATGAAGGACATATCGGGGATAGCTAAGTGGGTGTCAGGCGTGTTCACCGACGGGATGGAAGGAGTGGAAAAGACCGACGTCAACCTTTCCAAAAAGGAAGAAATACAGAATAAGTACGAAGACAAGAAAATGGAGGACAAACGGATTGCTACTGCCAAGAACAAGTTGAATCCTGACTTGGCCAAGAAGATTGCGGAAGAAAACCAGAAGGGATCACTCAAGTCGGCCCTGGCGGCCGGAGGGGTTCCGACCAACATGATTGATGAAGTCGCCGAAGCCATTATGGGCGGGCGTCCTGCTGGAATCAACATCGCTCCTGACAAAGCTCAGGAATTGTTGGATAAATTTGAAACTACAATGGGTCCGGCAGGTGCAAGCAAATTCCGCGTTTGGGCTGGAGCGCAGAAGGACTTTATGGCCAGGATTGACGGAGGCGGAGCTATTCGGGATGTTGTTTCTATTGACGATCAAGACACCATCATGGGGGTCAAACCCGGCGGCGCCGTAGCTAAGGCCGGACGTAAGGTTGCCGGAAAAGAGGGAAGCGGCAAGACCGTAATCAATTATTTTACGCTTAACGACACTGGCAGGGGGGCCTTGAAGGTGATTCAGGACGCCCAAGATGCCGGGGCTTTGTGAGGGATGAGTGGGTGACAAACAGCCAGTATTCAGATCCGCTTTTCAGTCGGCGGATGATGAAAATAACACCAGTCTTGGGATCAAACCTGTCATCTTTGATATCCTTGGACCAGACCAGGAAACAAGTTTGTTGCCGGATTACATGAAGATGGTTCTGCATGTGAACCCGTCTACCATGACGGTTAACTACAGTAAGATCATCGAACGTATTCAGACCAAGGGGGGGTTCGTTGAACAGCATTGGGGTGAAGGTCTTGACACCTTGGACTTCAACATGGCCACCGGCGGTTTTATGCGCCTTTTTTCTGGTCTGTCAAATATCACCGGGGGTCCTGGGTCTTTGGATGTCCAGGGAAACCGTAGGGAAACCATTTCTTATGACAAGTATTTGGATTTTCTGGCCTTATTCCATAACAACGGGTCTGTGTATGACATTACTGGAAAGATCGTGTTTCAAGGTGTCGTTAAGGTGACTTTTGATGGTGGCGTTTACTTTGGTGTTTTCAATGATCTGAACGTTGACGAAACAGCGGAAAAACCTTATCAGTTTACGTTGAGTTCCACGTTTACGATCCAGCGGGAAATTTTGCGTATTAGAACGGTTCCAAACTGGAACCCGGATGTTGGAAGTTATTGGCAAGAAAACCAGACCCCGGATTGGGTGCCGGATTTGTTTGATCCTAATCGCTTGAATCAAGGGCAAAGGGTTGAATGATGGCAGCCGAACTTCAAACTTTGGACCAGGCGTCCGCACAAAACGCTTCCCAGGAAGGTTCTACTAGTTACGGGGATGCACGTTCGCGTTTGGTCACTTTGTCCGTGCAGACGCCGCCTGCACCTTCGGCTTTCAAAGGAATACCGACAGGTCCTGAAATAGCCCTTGAATGGGAAGCGCAGCAAACTGACCAGGTGGAGTTGTCTGATTCACTTCTCCGTAATCTGTCTCCGTTCATTATCCAGATTGAACCGCCGGCCGTGTTCGCTGATTTGCTGGCCCCTTCCGAACAGGCGTCCGGCGTTCCACAACTTGACCTCTACGGAACCGCAAACGGTGGGTTGGCTACTTACGCCGTTGCCAGAGAAGCGTTGGTTGCGTCGTCTTTGTACGGTGGATTGATGGGACAAGGGACAGGTAGTGTTGAATCCGTGGAAGAATTTGCTGTTCGTTCCTATGGATCTGAAACACTTGCTTCTGGGGAGGACATTCCCGTCGGTAGTCCGGTTCAGGAAGATTGGTTGGCGGCTGCCGACACTATCCGACAGATCGTTGCTATATTGGATGCTCCTCCACTTGTTTTGTTGATCAACCCTACATCGTTGAGGCTTGCCACTAATAAGGTGCAGCAGTTTCAAGACCGGACGCGTTACGGTTATATTCTGCACACTTGGGGCGATGATCAACTGAAGGTTTCCATTACCGCTACGTGTGGGGCTTTTGTGTCTGGGGGGCGGGGTGTTTCGGCTGCCAGCAAACGGGATTCTTTAGCATGGCAGAACATGATGAATTTGGTTCATTTCTACCGCCACAACGGATATATTTACGATACGATAGGTAAGTCAAACGCAAATCTTCACGTTGGTGCATTGTCCATCCGGTATGACAATTGGATATACTACGGGAACATGGAAAGCCTGAACTTCACGTTTGACGAAACCAAAAACCTTGGCGGGATTGAATTTAGCATGGAGTTCACGGCGAATCGGAAATTGGATGTAGATCAACAGTGGTTTAACGTCCTGCCTATGAAGTCTCCGATCCCCAGTTTGTCGGATCCCCGCTACCAGGGGGAAAATTCCAGGGGTTCCGGTCAATTGGGTCATTGGCAGTGGGATATTGGGGAAAATCGGGTTGAAAGGTCTTCCGCGTCGGAAAGTGTAGATGCCGGGACCGAATCTTCTGGTTTTCTTGCTTCCGCTGGAAACGTAGAAGGCGTTGTTCAACAACCTACGGGTCTTGGAGGGTTGCAGGATACAGGTGTTGTTGTAGAAGAACGACCGGTGACACAAGTAACCCCTAATTTTTCTGCACCGTTCGGAAACCGTAATGGGGTGATGGTTCCCCCAACTTCGTCTAACGGGGTGTAACCAATGCCTTTGGAAAACAGACCTTTCGTAGGGTCTTGGAGGTTAGGACGCCAAGGGGTTGTCCAACACACGCCGGACGCTTTGGTTTACATCAACGGGGATTTGTCAGTTCCGGGTTGTCGTACATGTAATGGCAGAATCAACATCCAGGAATTTCTGACAGAAGTTTCTGTAGACCACGGAACTGAACCTGGGTCGTCGTCCGCCAGTTTTACATTGTCCGTTCCTGTTCACCATAATGAAACCCTGGCCAGGGATGCACAGTTTATTTTCCGTCCTGGTCTTGAAATTCACATTTACATGCGAGGATACTTTCCGGTATCGGGAATGTTTTCTGAAAACTCCGCGTACAAAGATGTGTTTCATTATCCATACTATCCTGTGTTTCATGGGGTTGTGATACAGACGGGTCATAGCTACAGTGCTGGGGTGCAGACGATCAGCATTCAGTGCGCCAGCATGTTGCATTTTTGGCAGTTCCAGCAGGTGTCCACGAATGCCAGCATCTTTGGTCCTCGGGCACGGAATTCGCATCTGCAATCTTCTTTGGTTGGACACAACTATTCGGGCAAGCATCCATATGAAATCATATGGCATTTGCACAACGATTTTGTCAGTGCGGCAGCAGGCGTTGGGTTTGCCTTGTCGCAACGGACCAACCAGACGGCCAGTTTCGGGTCGGAATCGCTCATGTCAATCACGGCCCGGTATTGGGAGGAACGATTCAAGACGCGATTCATCAAGCTCAGGATGCACGGGGCGACAGGGAATCTGTTCAGTGCGGCGCAGGCAGCTTATGTTGGTCGTGCTTCCAGTTCCGAATTGCTTCGGGAATTCAAGAATCGGTTCAACATCAACACAGGACCCAGTGCTACTGGGAATCCTTTTTCTACTGCCAAGGCGGTAGACGGCACGACCATTCCGACTCGTTTGGATTCAATCAAGGTATACAATCCTGGCCCGGAAGACGGTTTTGATTTGAATCTTGTGGAAATGAAGGCGTTCGTTTCCGACTTGTCCCAGTGGGGTCAGCCCAACCTGTTTGAATCCACCTATGAATCCAAGTTGGATATTGCCAACAAGATATGTGAAGTTACCGGGTTTGAGTTCTATCAAGATGTGGACGGTGATTTTGTTTTCAAACCTCCAATGTACAATCTTGACACGTCCGGGTCTCGGGTTTACAGGATTGAAGATATTGACATCATCAACATCAATTTTGACGAAAAAGAACCGCAGGCTACCTACATTACGGCCAAAGGGTCGCAGATGAAGAACTTGGCCGGGACCGGGTTGGATAACGAATGGGGTGTTCAAGGGCAATATATTGATTGGCGATTGGTAGCACAATATGGATGGCGGCCCCATGACTTTGAAACAGCTTACTTCAACAATCGGTCAGCTATGTTCTTTGCCGCCATGAATCGGCTGGATCTTTTGAATGCTCCTTGTAAGTCGGCAACGGTGACAATTCCAATCAGACCGGAAATCCGGCCTGGTTATCCTGTTTACATACCTTCTTTGGATTGCTTTTTTTACTGCAATAGTTTTAGCCATAGCCATTCGGTTGGTGGACAATGTACGACAAACCTTCAGCTTATTGCGAAGAGGGCGAAATTCTTTGCCCCTAAAGACCCGACGAAGACGGGCATAGAAGCGGTTGACTTGTCAGACCTTACACTTCCTCCTGGACCTTTGCAAATTCAGGATGATGATGGGCGTCCGGCTTTGGCGGGTTTCCCAAACGTAGTCATGTCTCTTGATCCTTTCAGGATTGATCCTCGTATGTTGATGCTTGGCGGGGACATTTACACTTTGGATAAGGATACCTTGGGAGGAATTATCAAGATTGCTCTGGATAAAAACATCATTGCGCACCTTCCCGGCATGAAAGGGGGCCCGTATTACCTTTGGACGACGGGCAAGGAAGGTGTTGGGGACGTGATCCTGCATTTTGCGTCTGATTTTGATCCGGCATCCTCGGGAAGTGGGGATGCTGATTTGGAAGACAGACCGGTCATTCCGTTGGAAGAAGGTCTGAACGCTTTGGTAACGCAGCAAAAGAACCTGGAACAGAAAAAGAAGGATATCCAGGAGAAGCGGGACAAACTTGTCAAGAAGGAATTGATGCCCGCACAGAAGAAATTGGATGACATCGGGGATCCTGGGTCCCAGGCGTACAAGGATCAGTATGCCAAGGTTCAGGATATCCAAGACCAGATCAACAGGTGTGATAGTGATGCGGCAAATCTCCAGTCCGATTTTGAAAGGGAAATGGAAATAGGGGACGGTACGGTTACGTCAGTCAAGACGTTGTGGTTGCTTATTCATACAATCATTGAAAAATCATTTGGGGGTCGTATTGACTTAGCCTCTACAACTTTTCTCTTGAGTATGTTAGCTGATAAGAAGGCCGTTATCAGTACGGCAAGTATGCCTGGAAGTTATCGTTACTATTCTGCGTCACATCCGAAACCGGAACATCAGGGACTTCGACTCGCCACTGTTGATACCAGGGCTGGAAATGCGAAAGTATCCCTCGGGTCCTCCGGGTTGGATAGCCCGGCTACAGTTAAGGGTTTCACCAACGCCGCATCACAAATGCAGCCTGGGGGATGGGTTCCTGAGGCTCAGTTTGCTGACATTACCGTGGTGAACGGGATCAAGGTCCGTAATGGGGATCCTTCAAAACCGGATGGGGTCGTTTTGCCGACGTCCGAAATCAGGGAATTGATGTTCACTCCCATCCGTCTTGAATTAGACAGTCAACGAATCACGACCATGACGGAAAAAGATGTAGGAACGGCATCGGAATCCATTCGGCAGGCTTTGATTGCGTCAGCACGGTTGACAGCGTCAACCAATGGCAAGGACGGAGTGACTATCGCTGAGGTTTTTGATCCTTGGGTTCAGACTGTTGATGGTTGGTTTCAGACTGCTTTCGTGGCGTCCCAGGGCATATCCGGCAACATCCCAGAATTTGGGACCATTGAACCCATCATGTCGTGTGAAATTAAGGGGGTGAACGTTTCGTCGGAAAGTGATCCTCGGTCGACAGGAATTTATGGAATTTCCCAGATGTCAGAAGGGGAATTATGGGATTTGGTTGGAAACCAGTACGCTGCTAGGTTGTGGGATCGGCAGATAGCCCCGAAAGGGTCCGATTGGCCAATAGCGTTGGCCGGGGTCGGGGGTTTGGATGAAAACGGACGCAAGAACATTCTGACTACGTTTTATAACAGTCTCCTTGGATCATTGGGGATTGACACGATTCCCGTTTTCCGCAAACGGGAATCTGTGAAAGTAAAAGCGAAGACGAAAGGCAGCAAAGGGGTACAACAGCCGACTGCTTACGCTCCGGTATTTCCGGTGTCAGACCTGCTCGGGTATGAAGTAGTGGGGTCGTTTCGCTACGGTCGGGATGTGGACATTGACGTTGGAGGTGTTTGGTCAGACCTGATCAATCGGGATCCATTGGAAGCACTTGATAGCCGAACGGTTGACGACATTGTTAACAATGCGTATTTAAAAAGGAAGGGTTTGGCAGGGGAAAGGACCCGGCAATTGCTGCTTAACATTATCAAGCAATATCCTGGAGCTACCTTCAGAGGAGAAGGTGCGACTGTCCTTGACGCTAAGGCCATTGAAACGACTAAAGATGCAAACCAACTTACGTGGGGTTTGAAAAACTGGTATCTTGATCGCAAAAGCGACAGTGTGACGAAAATCCAACTTGTAAATGCTGCTTACACGTTGGCTGATCTTGCCCCCTTTGGGCGGTCAACAGCTCCGTGTGCTTGTAGGGCAGCGGAAGCAAATATTGTTTTGGAAGATGCACAGAATGCTAATTTCATTCCTGTCGTTGAAGGTTTGACAGTGGCGCCGGATGCTGATGCAATAACCCAGTACGTTGCCAAAGCTACTGCCGCAGCGGGCATGGAATGGACGGTTCGTCAAGATGCTTTGCGTGGGACTGCTTTGGACAGGTCGTCTAGCGGAACCGTTGCTTTTTTCCAGAATCTTGATGAATTGTATGCGGAAGCCAATCGTCAGGTTAGCGTGTCCGTTAACCTGCTGGAAGAAGAGGTGTAACCTATGGCCAAGGTCCCTGAAGGTATTCGGTTCCGGCAACCCGTCGGGGGTTATACGGGAATCCCGAGATCTGCTATTACGGGATCCCCTAAAGGAATGAGGACCAAGGTTGAAAAAGGTGATCCTGACCGTAACTGGGGTTTGGGCGTAGCTACGGTTACGAACGTTGACTACGAAGAATTTTACGTCACCCTCAAAACAGTCATAGGAACGTCACAGGAATTTGACCGGGTTCCTGTCCCTATGACTTTCCCAGGGGCCGGAGCTCGGCATTTTTTCGGGTCAATGCCGGAAATCGGTGACCGTTGTGTTGTTGGTTGGATGCCTCAGGAAAGTTCCGCATCCAATACGACCCGCACGCCAGTCATTCTGGCGTGGGTCATTCCTGGTGTTTGGCCAGGACGTGACTGGGTGACGACTGCTGAATTTGATCCTGAAGAATACGATATGGACAGCCCACAGGACGCTGAACTCATGCGGGGGGTCTACCAGCGCGTCCGGCATAAGCTCAGGCACATGCAACCGGGGAACATCGTCGCATCTTCTTCACAGGGTTCTGATCTTGTTTTGGATGAAGGTGTTACGCTTTCCAATCGGCGGGGCAACGAAATTCGGTTGCGGGATCAGGATCAGGCTATTGTTGTCCGATCTCTTCAGCAGTTTCATGCCATGGCGGGTGCTCGTGTCTACGCCGGAATGGTCCAGCGTGATGCCCGCCGGTTGCCGGCCATGGTTGTGTCCGACGGCAAGGAATGGGATGCCCTTGTTCAGGCTAATGACGGGGCGCCGATTCCCGACACGTTGCTTGGTCCAGACAGTACCGCGCCTGACGGATTCTACACCCCGGCCAAAATGTTCCAGAAGCGCAGGACTTCATCTGACGAAGGGTGGATTGCCCCCGGATCGCCGTTTGACTTGGATTCCTGGGTTGACCCTTACATGTTCCTCCAGCTCGGGGGCATCTTGGACGGGGCGGGTTTTGTAGTGGATGGTCAGCAGGCTGTCAGTGACGCTGTTTACGGCGGCAAACCTATCTTTCGAGTAGCCCAACAAGACCCCAGAAATGCAACCAATTTCCCTGATGTTCCGACCCTGACGGAAATCCGGTTTGAATTGGCCCACACGTCAGACGGGAGATTGCCTGTCACTGAACAGACGGACTTGTTTGATGCTGAACGGCTGCCGGACACCCAGGCCGGGATTGAAGGGTCCTCTTCCACAAACCAACCGTTTGTGGAATGGGTTTTAGGGTCCGTAGTGGGAAACGACCCGTATTCAGTGCAGGGGCGACAAAAGTACGGGCTCCCTATTGTCCCAGTAGTCTTTGAACCGGGATCTGATACGCCTGCACCGCGACTGGAAGCAGCGAAAATCACGTCATCCGCCGATGGTCTGACTCCGACCCCGTTGACTGACCATGCTGCCCTATTGTTCCATCTTGTTCCGCCGACGGCGGAAGGCGGTACGGAAACGTTCTGGGCGGTCAACAAATCGGGCCAACTTCGGGCTTACATTGGTGGAGATACAAAGCAGGATTCAGCAGAGATTTTCTTGCAGGGGGGCTTGAAGTTCGGTGTCGGGGGTGCTTGTCGTTTTCTGACGTCAGGGTCCTTGGAATTCGGGTCTCTCAGCAAAGGAAGCCTGCATCTGAACGCTGAAGAAGGTGCTGTCACCATTTACGGTGGTGGACCGGTCAAGACGAACGAAACTATGGCGGAACGGATTTCCGGGTCCAGTGGGGGTGAAGCGGATGTCCCCGCTGTTGACATAGGGGCAAAGACGAATCTTCGTCTTTCCGCTGAACGTAAGATCGTCATGAAAGGCGGTGCCGTCAACATTAACGCTTCGGCTATTGATATCGTTGGTAACGACACGGTTTTCATCAACGGGACCAAGTCGGTAGAACTGTCGTCCGAAAATTTCAAAACTTCCGTGTCCGGGCAGATGTCGCAATCGTTTTCCGGACCGAAATATCTGCTGCCGACGAACTTCCCGCTTCATGAACGTTCTTACGTGAGTCCATACCCTGGATTCGCTGGGGAGAAGGTTTCCTATGTTATGTGCGACAGGGAAGAAACCTTCAAGATACTGGGCAATCACACAACAACAATCCAGATCGGGAACATGATTTACCAGACGATCTTGGGCACCTGGAAGGCACAGGCGGCAGCCAATTATATGGAATTGACTCCCGGTTCGGCTTCCGTGCAGGCAACTGCCGGTCCTATCACATTGACGGCGGCCGCCGGAGCTATTACCGCCACGGCATCAGCCGCTGTAGTTTTGACGGCTACGGGAGGACCCGCTGTTTTGGGGGGTTTGGCAGGAGTGTTCCTTCGGGCGCCGATCACGGGTCCTGATGTCGGTCCGATCTTATGTGCCGGGTCCTTGGAACCTTTCACGAATCTTCCCTTTGCTACTTGGGGTCTGGGCGCTAAATTGCACAATGTGACGGTTTAGCTATGTCCTTGAATCCTGGAATCATCTACGGAGCGTATACTACTTGCAAGGCGGCGGGCGGACTGGCTTTCAACGGGGCAGCTTTTGATTCAATGGCTCGTGGTGTTGCTAACGGGGTTTGCCAATGGGGAATCAACCAACCTGCGAATTTAGCTTTGGTTGGTATTGCTTCAGGTACTGTTGGTGTAGGCGTCATCAACCAGGCTACGACGAAACTGGTTGTCCCTCCGAACATCCAGGCTGTGTCCAGTGCCCTGACAGGCGCCGGGATGGTTGGTCCTTTAAGTACGAGCCTAGCCATCGTCACGGCTCTGGCAATTTCCCAGGCATTTTCGTCATCGGGACAGTATCATGGAGTAGTAGCTGGTGTCGGGGTTGGGACGGATGTGTCTAAAATCATTGTAGTGAATGCTACAACCTTGATAGCGGCATTGATGTTGAATCTAGCAGCGACCGGGGGTTCCGGTCCGGCCTTGACAATGATGGCCATTGGTTTAGGTAACGGCATTGCCGCTGAATTGGCTTTGGGGGCGGGGGCGGGGGCCGTGACAGGTATTCCACTTCCGGGTCCAGGGACGGGACCTTCTACGTCCGTGGTAGTCTGACAGAAAAGAGTGCTCTATGTTCAGATTTACAGGTCAAGTTCTTGAAGGTGTGAGGGTTTCGCCCGCCAACCAACCGACAACTGAAGAACCCAGTGACGGTGTGGTTCGCGATGTGCGTGAAGTTCCAGGCACCTATATCACGAAACCGGGGGCACCTTCTTTCATTGATGCCCGTGCAGATCAATGGCGGGCGGCAGTCATTGACGCTCCGGGAACGACCCCCCAGGAATGGTTGGTTTGGGCTGAAAACACTTCCCAATTGGCCTTGGTTGATGATCCCGATTGGTGGACTTCTCAGGGTTTGGGGACGATTCCAGAAAACGGTGTCTTGGATGTACCGGATGTCAAAACCTTTGAGATTCATACCGATGGGAGCAGCAAATTTCTTGTTACGGATGACGGAAACCGAAGCATAGGGACTGTTCTTCTGTTTGTTGCTGCCCGGGGTGATGTTGATTATGATGACAACGGTTGGGAAGACCCCAACAACCCTTCTGCTGGGCGTAAAGGGGATAACCCTTATCCGTGGTGGTTTGTAGATACGACAGATCAGAATCCCGTTTCAGGGGTAGTTACGCTTTCAGCGGCGCAACTGGTTGTTTTGGGGGGTGGTTTATCTCCGTCTCGCGGGGATTCTCTTGTTGAAGTTCGGTATACAATTGCTCCGTCCCGATTCTGGTGGACAAAAAACGACCGATACGAAACCCGATTCGGATGGAATGGCAAGACGCAACGTTGGGAACCTTGGAAAGGTTCCCCCGTCAAGAATCTTGGCCTTCTGCTTCTTGATCAAACAACATTCCACATGGATCCAAAAGTTCGGAATCTTCCTGTTGGATCTTTCCTTCCTGGGGACTTGGTTGTTCCTGACAGTTGGTCCATGATCCGACTTGGGTCTGATCCCGGTGTAACAAGCATTCCTGTTGCACCTGATTCCAGCGGAGCTTCCGATTTTTCAGGGGTTTTGGTTCAGCCTGATTCCGAAATTGCTGACTTTGATTTTGGACTTGTTCCTGATGTGGCGGGGGTTATGGGTCAGTCTGGTGGGGAATTATCCTTTAATCCGGCATTTGTTCGCAAGCATGCCGGAAAGACGGTTTGGTATTCTTATCGGGGATTTTCTGAATCTGAAACGGGTGTAGTTGGCAAACTGCTGGATGCAAAAACCACTTCCTTGTTCCTTGCTCCTCTGCCTGGACCTACCGATTTCCCGATAATTCGTTTTGGAAATCGGACGCCTGTGGCAGTTCAGTTGTTTCTGACTGATGCTGACATGAACTTGGCCGTTAGTCCGTCGGCAGGGGTTGTTTACGTATCTTTGGCAACGGGGCGTTTGGTGATTAGTCAAGCGGACCTTGCCAAGTCTGATCCTGATAACGTGACGGCATTTGATAAACAATGGTACGGGGCTGATGTGATTTATGATGGGGTAGCCCTGAATCAGATCCCTCAACCGTCATCATATCCTGTTCCTTTGGTAGACATTTTCGGGAATCCTCAGCTTTGCGGACCGGATGTTGATTTCTATATCCCTGACGCTTCTATGCTGCCTGGTTTGGGGTTGTCTGGCATTCTTCAAGTGTCTGACCGGACCGGATCGGTTCCGATGGCGGGTGTTGTCGGTACGCGTCCTGGAGGTGATAATCCTGGTGATGCCAATACAGGATTGATCAGGAGTCTTTCTGACGGTGTGGGGGACACCATTCTGTTTTCCAAGACGCATGCGTTGACGAATATCAGGACTGTTACTTTACCTGCGGATCTTCCCGATCCTGGTAAAGTACGAACGGGTTGGGCTACGGTTTGTTTGAAGAATGCTAGTCTTCCGGGATTGCCGGGGTTGTCTCAGGTAATTCTTTCCAAAACGGACATCCAGGCGTTTGCGGATGATTACGTCTATTTCCTTCAGTCTTCATTCACTCCCGCTGTTTACACAACAACCGCCAGGATATATTCCAGGAATAGAGACATCTTTCGTTTTGATGGTACGGAAGTTTTCCACTTCGCTTTCACGACCCCTTTGATTTGGAATTCCGCTTCCTTAATTTCAGCATTTCCGGAAAAGGACTTCTTCACTGCCGAAGAAGTTGCTGCGTCAATTGATGCAATTATCCCTCCTGGTGATGGCCGTTCGTGGGCCTTGAATGGCAGAATAATTCTGGAAGCGGATGATCCTGACACGGGGACCGTGGAAATTGGATGGGGAGTTGGCGGGGTGATGGATTTGTCCGGAGCTGCCGCTTTGGGATTTCTGCCCGGATGGAAAGCTTCGGGGGGTGTGGCGAACCGGCTTCCGGATTCCGGCGCCGCTGTTGGTCTATTTCGCAGCCCCCTCAATCTGGATCGTCGGTTGGCGATTCCCGACTTTGCCCACGTGGAACGATTGCGTGGGGCTATTGTCTATGACAGCATTCCGCCCAACCCTTTCACATTTTTGACTAACCCCCCATTGGAAGATGTGGCCGGATATGATGAAGGTGTGTTCTTCAATCTTGTCAATACGGTTCAGGATGGCGACAATATCAGAATTGTCAGCAAATATCTTGAAAACTGGTCCGATGTTGTCTACAGGTTTGGGCAAGGAAAATTTGACTGGGTTACTTGGGATGCAATTACCGAACCTGTCAACAGGGCCATAACGACAATCAACCTCGGGCATTCAGGGGTTGTTCAGGAATCCATGCGTTTGGCTCCTGGTATTCCTGGTTACCTGTCAGCGAACGTGGACGGGGAAGGGGATGTCTGGCAGGATCCCGACAACGATTACATAATGCCGCAGGGCGGTATTACTGGGACGGCCACATTCATCAGGCGTTTCGGAAAGCGGGTCCTTTCTGGGGCCCAGGGATCATTCAGTGCCGGGGCAGGTACTTTTTCAGATCCTTCGGTCAATTTTACTGATCCTCGTTGGGGAATACAGCCGGGTTTCCGTCTGAAAATTACCAGTTCGGAAGGAGAAGGGTCCTACACGGTTTCAACCGTGTCTTCGCTTTCCTTGCAGGTAGCTCCGTTATTCTTGGTTGGAACGACCCGTCCGGCTACTTGGGAACTTTTTGAAGGATTCGTTGAAGATGTCTACGACCCCATGTTGGTCGCTGATGTTCTTTACCAGAATCTTTCTCCTCTTCCCGACGAACCTTTCAAGGTTCGGGTTCTGTCTCCGTTGGGGGTTGTTCCTGAAACGGCTTCCGATTTGGCTACAAATCGTCCGAAGGCGGAAGTTGAAGGGGCGTTGTCCAGCGGTCGTCCGGTGTCTGTTAGATATGGGGCTGTTGCACCGTCCGTCATAAATGTTGCGTCCCTGACGTGGTTGACCAAGACGGATTTGGGAATCATTTCCAATACCGGCATCATCGTCCCAATCGGGGAACGTTTTGATGCGTTGGCTTTTTCCATTCAGGTAGGTACGGCGAATTTCAGTTTTGCCGCTGGAAGTTTGTTTGCTGTTACGGCTTTCAGTCCTGATCCTGGGGATGCCATTGAATGTCTTACTGTTTCTTCAGGTGTCTTTCCGAAAGGACAGTTGAAATTCGGCAGCCTTGTTTTATCCAAATTCCCACAAGCCCGTGTCCTGGCGGTTGATGAATTCATGCCTCCTGCGCTTCTTCTTCCGCTTCAGGCGGAATGTGATCCGGTGACGGGGGAGATCAACTATTCCCAGTCGGACATGGATGATTTCCATGGTATTCGTGCCTATTTTGTTGAACAGATGATCACGGACAATGACCAGGATGTTTCAATCCAACCCATGACAGGGACATGTGCATTTTTCCGTCCTCTGCCCAAGGGTGTCCTGGTTGAAATGGCTTATTGGGCTTCTGATTTGGAAGGACGAAAGGTCGGAAACGAAATCGTGGAATTTCTGCCGGTGTTCATCCGGAATGAAGTTGCCAAAAGGGACCGTCCCAATGTCTTTACGTACAATGCTTCCGGGGACACCATCAACAGGGTCATAGAACCTATTGTATTCGTCCGAGGTGCGCAGCAAAATTATGGGGAAGTCAATTACGTCGTAGATTATACGGATATTGGGAGGGGACGCCTGACGTTCGTTACTTACGACATTACGGATGATTGCGATGTTAAAGTCACCTATGCGGTAGCAGAAGCTCAGGGGGGGGAACGCGTTTACGAAACCAGCACGAAACCTGTCTACAGACCCCCATTCTTCATCAAAACGGCGCAGAACCGATTTGGGCTTCATGGGGATCGTCGATCGGAATTCAAGGCAGGACAACTGCTTCGTATTGGTGGGGAATGTTTTTACGTCAAGGGGGTCCGTTATTTCCCTCCGGTCATTATTCCTCCGGTAGTCCCATCGGAATTGCCTGCTTACAAGCAGCCAATTTCTGTTTCCCCGCCGCCTTCGTCCGGTGATATTACAGCAGTGTATATTTATCCGCCTACGATTCAGGAAGTTGGTTCCAGAGCTCCTGGGAGAGATGTCTTTCTGGGAATCACCCCGATGGCGGTCACTCCTGTGGTTGATCCTTTTGGGGATTCTCCTGGACCTTACGGTAGTCCTGCTCCCGTACCAACGGACGCAGCTTTGGGGATAATGTTTGATCTTGATTTGACGGACTTTCCGTTTGAGCCTGTCAACCGAGGCCAAACTACCATTGTTTTTAAAGGGGATCTGACGCGTTTTTCAGTACCGGGACACATTCTTGAAATCGGGGGTGTTCCTTACACAATTTCCGGGGCGGATTTGACCGTAGATGGATCAAGGACAAACGTATCTTTGACTTCGGGAATCCGAAAGAGCTTCACTGTTGATATGGCCCCGCCAGTCCGGTTGACTTGGAGGCCGATCTATCCCCCCAACTGCAGGACATTCCTTGGTGTCGGGCCGTTCGTTCAAGAAGAGGGATGGGAACTTGTCCTGTGGGGTGAATCAGGTCCGAATGGGGAAAACCCTGGTCGCACTTTGGTTCCCAATTCTGAATACGTGATTGACCAGAACAGTGGGGCTATAACTCTACTGGAACCTTTTCAGAATGCTATGAATGCCCCGCAAAGGTTGTCTCTGTCATACACTTTGTTGCGGGGGTTGCAGCCGTGGGTGAAAGACGGTGTTGTAGGAAAACCTTCGTGGACCGCTTTGTATTTGCATAGTGAAAGTCCGAGTGAAGAAAACGGTATTTTGGGCGGAACCCTGGCAGCAACATACACGTTCCGTAACCCTGATACTTTTTACGTTCGGTCTGCCCCCTTGGAACAACTTATTGTTGATGTGACAGCGGAAGTCGTCCAAGAAATCAACAGCAAGCAACCGGCAAGCAGCGCCCCCAAACCTGTCGGCAAGCCTAGCAACTGGAATCAGGGGCGGGTTGGTTTGAGGACGGAACGGAAGCACTTGACCGACAAGGATAGGGTAGCCAGGACATTTCTTGATTTCTACAACACTGCTATCAATGCTTTTGAACAGATTGAAGAAACTATTTCGGGTGACATCATTGGAGATAGTGATGGGAAGTTCCGTCATTGGGTTGGCCGTGGTAAGGAATGGTTCACTCCTGGATACGAAGATCCCATCACAGGGGTGTTGACACGACGGGATATCTGGACGGAAGTGTTTTCTGAATGGCTTCTTCCAGGGACTTGTGTCTATTTTCAACCGACCGACCCAATAGTTGATCCGTGGTCGTTTACGTTAACGGACGGGGTTATTGACGGAGAAACCCCTGACTTGGATTTCGTTCAAAGCCTTATGGATACGCAGAAGTCACGGGTGAGAAATGAAGTTGACGATTACGTCCTTTCTGGTACCTATTCCAGGCGGTCACGTCGGGATGGGTACCCTTACTTCAAACATATTCTCCGGGGACGGTTTTCCCCGATGTTCATGCGGCATAAGTATTCCCGTCTGTTCCCTACATGGACCAAGACGTTTCTTCGGACAAACCCCGGTCTGGATTCCAATCCTGCTGCCGGTGATCCCGGATTCTTTACAGCGGGTCGTTACTTTTACGATTCCAAACGGGGTGAAAAAATTGTTCGCAAGACCACTGGAGACGATATTGGGCAGGTACAGAACCCGGTCCTTGGCGACATTACGTCTGTCAACGCCATCACACTTTTCAAACGTCGGGCAAGTGCTCGCGTCTGGGGTTATTTCCCGGACGGTATAGCCGCCGGAGCTTTTGGGACAGTAGGGGGGATTCCTGTCCCGGCTGTTCCCGTTTTGGGACCGTGTTTTGTGGCGACCCCGCTTTCCCTGAAGGACTTTCCTATCAATCCGTCGACGGGTTGGCCTGATGTTTCTCAATTGGCTAGCGTGACGGCGACTGGGGTTGCTGATCTGATGTCCGGGGATCCTGACATGGCCATTCCTGGTTTCCTTGGCGGGTTGCCAACTACCCTTCCTGGTGGCCTCACCATTTCCACGAAAGGTGATCAGATTGCCCTTGGGAAACCAGACGGGACAGTTTGGAGGCTTTGTGACGCCGACGGTGGAAGTGCTACCAGTGCAGGTATTTTTTCCTTGCGGGGCATCTTCGTCAATGCGATTCTTTACGGTTGCATCATGACCTTGCAGGACGGGGACGGAAATGTAATCCTGGATCCCGCCCGGGTACTTCTGGCTAAAGATGACTCAACTGGGGCGCCTGCGGACACTGGGGTTAACGCAGCTACACGTGGGGACACTTTGATGTCCATTTCCAAGGATGGGGCTGCGGCGCCTGATAACCCCCCGACTTCCGAAGAACTGGAAGAAATCGCGGAAAGTTCTGATAGTTTCAGGATTGGTTTTGACGTGTCTGTTTTCCGGGATGGGCGGATCGTCGACATGACTTTTCCGTCGGTTCTGGATCCAAGATATTTTGGCATCAAAGAAGTTCTTGGTCAGAATCCTCCTGAACCTTTGTCCTGCATCGGAGGATCCGTCAACTTCACCTACGAAGGGCAGAATCCGGTTGAAGTGCCAGCTTTGAACGGGGAGGCTTTGGACGATTCGGGTGATCGGGCAGTCCCTTACCTGAAAGTTTCCAATACGGAACTGGACCGGTTTGAGGACGGGGGTTCCATATTGGCGGATGTGCTGAAGGTAGATACTTTGGCGGTTCGTCCTTTGTCTGTTGGTGGACCTTGGGGCGTTTGGCCGGACGAATTTGTCGGTAACGACGGGACTGCCATGACAGAACCCCCGTTGCCCGGCGTTACGCCGGATGATCAGCCGGGTTCTCTTATGACCATGGAAGACCTTGGTCCAAGGAAAGCTTCACCGCCCGCTCCGGCCGCTCCGTGGGGTAACGGGACGGCAAATGTCCGTCCTCACGATATTTTGTTCGTTCAAGTTCAGGACATTGCAGATCCGACTGATGGACCGTTTTCGGCAGCAGGTCTTCCTATCAAGGGGCCTCAAGGTATCCAGTCTGTCGGTCGGGTTCGTCTTCTTGAGACCGACTGGAATCTTGACCCATCCGGGGTTATTGATCCGCGGCACGGTATTGGGTCTTTGATTGAAACGCCGAGATTTGTGACCAGGACGAGTCCTCCTGCCGCCCCTCCTTTGCCGGATACTGCATCTCCGGTCCGGCATGCTATTGAGAATGCCTTGGTTCACGTGTCTGATCCACAACCCCCCGACCCGCCGCCTGTTACCGTTGATGGGGTTAAGATTTATGCGTACAAGGCTCGGCAACTGTTGATCTTTGATTTGACCGGAACGAATTTTACTTTGCATGATGGCCAGACCGAAGGTGTTGGAGGGTTGAATAACCTGTGGTCCGGGGTAGGCGCAAAAGCAAACAACAAGATCGTCATCCAGCCCATTTCCAGGAAGGATTCTAATATTCAGTGGGGACCCGGTGGGGCTGACGTGTCTGTCCTGAAACTTGGCGGTGTCGTTGTCATGACGTTCACTATTCAGGGGACCAACATCACGACCAGGGATTATTGGACGCACCCGCCTGGAACTACCACATTTACTAACGCACATTTCGGGGAAAGTATTGTGTCCGTTCTGGGTGGGACACTTCCCGGTATCGTATCCGACCAAACGGATCCCCGATACATTATCCTTGAAAACGTTGTGGATACGGACCTTCTGAAACTGTGGCAGACGCCTTCTGGGGCGCCGCCACATCCGACTAGCACCTGGTTCATTCCCTACACTGAAACGGCGGATCCGGGATTCCCTGGAACTTGGTTCCAAACCATGAATTATGGCGAGGATGTGTCCATTGGGGTTGACACGACGGCAACTGGCGAATCTACAACGGCCTGGATTGATGAAGACCGTCTGACATTCCACGAAGCGTTTGATTTGCGTTGGATGAAGGAACGGGGTTTCACCCACCCGCTTAATGCAACAACCATCTTGGAATCCCGTTTTGCTGTTAAAGCCGTGACCGTTGGTCAAACAACGGTGACCAGTTTTTGGTCCGACATTGACACATACTGTAACGGGGCGGACAGTGGTGGGAATCCTCTTCCCTACACGTTCCTTGCCCGGGCGGGGGTTATAGGGACGTGGGTTCCCAGGACGGCGACGGTATCGGAAGATGGTTCCGTGGCGGTCATGGGATTTGAAGGTTGGCAAGGAACAACTGGCAATATTCCGGTGCTGTCCACTTTGGCCACGTTTTCCGCCGCTCCATCCAACGAATTCTGTTGGATTGTCAATCCGGCCGGTTTGGAACAATGTGTCCCAATCTGTTCTGGAACGGGTGTTACGGAAAGCCGATTCAGCATCATTGTCGGTTCAGATCAGCTTGATGACCGAATCACGAGCATTGGAGTCACTCTTGGTGACATGGCTAGGATTGAACCGGGGGATGTTGCCGTCGTGTCCAAATCGGTAAATGCGACACATCTGGCTACAACCAAGGCGGGCACTTACCTTGTCAGGCATGCCATTGCTGAAAATATTCCTGTTATTGCAGCCGATCAACGTGTTACGGCGCCTTCCATCATGCTTGGGGTGTCTGATGTGGGTTGGTGCCCCTTGCAATTCCCAACGGTTGTGTCCTGGAATACGACAACATTTGTTTTGGAATTGTCGGATATGGCTCTTCTCCCGACGCCTGTTCCCACTACTTGGGGCGTGCGGGATGTTGGATTCCCTCCGGCTCCTGGCTATGTTTATATCCTTCTGAATCCCGAAGACTTGAAGACGGTAGATCCTCTCGGGACGCCGGAAGAGTATGCCATTGCATGGGCAAAATTCCAGAAGGCAGTTTTGCGGCTCAGATACACATCCCTGATTCCAGCCAGCAATGAAATGGTCATTGATGCGACAGCTTGCGTTTTTGCCGACGGTGCTGCCATCTCTTTAGCAGACCTTAATAGTTTGATGTCTGGTGCAACCTGTCAGGTTTCCGGCATGCAGGTGTGGCCCATCAACGTGTCGGGGGCCGAATATGGGCTTCCTGACGATAACGTAGTCGGCTACGATAATGGCGGTGCAATCCAGATGGGTTTTGAAATGGTGACATTGACTCGGGGGGCTGGCACTACTCCCATTGTGTTGACATTCCCAGGCAATTTCGTCCCCCGTCTCGGGACCCCGATCCCCCCCAACGTCTTTGATGCTTACGAGCACGCTCCGGTTTATGATAGGGTAGTTTGCGGCGCCACGGTTGACGGCATTTTGGCGGCGGATTGGAAGGACTTGAATGTTCCTGCGACGGCCATCAAGTATGCTACCGCAATTGTCAATTGCATCCTGCCCGGCACGACTGCCGCCATTGCTGACTTGACTGTTTCCCCACCGGATCCAAAACATCACGCTGTGGCCGGCATCTATTTCCAACCGGCTTTTCCGCGTCAAGCGTTGGATTTGATTGCTGATCATCCCAGGGTCGTAGATGCGCAATGGTCATTGCCGTTGCCGGATCCGTTACCAGACCCGAACCGTGAACTTGGGATGCGGGATTCTGTGTCCTATTCAATGGGTGTCGCTCCCGTAGTTCCTTCGGAAATTGAATTTACGATTCGCCGAATTCGGCGTTTCCATTCCATAGAGGGCATTGACCTTAAGCTTGAACCTTTACGGCATGTTTGGGAAATTAGGAGGGGCAGAATCACCGCTTACACATCTGACAAGCAGCGTGGGGTTGTGACTGCTCGCCAGTTCACAATGGACTTTGACATCGGACGTGTCCCAGGGGACCCCAAGACGCCTGATGTCTGGAATGACGGGAAGACATATAGCGGGACAAATTTGGGTTTGTTCACGGATACAGATACCAATATCCACGCTGGGGATATGTTCCGGCTTCTGGCTTCTGATGGTACGTTGCTGGAAGAAACCCGCATTGAAACGATCCTGAATGGTTGGACCCTTCGCCTTGCATCCCCGGGATTGGTGTCCGTTGCCCCTGGCAGCCTCGTAGGGATGCGTTTTGAAGTGTGGTTGCATCAAATGCCGGTTCCTCAGGAACAATCGTGTGAACAGATTCTTGATCTGATTACGGACAGTGAAGTGTGCCGGACCGATGCTACGTGGGGGGGCGTTGATGAACAGGGAGGTTACGTCCCTGAATACGATTCTTTGATTCCTTGGACAGACCAAACGAATCTGCTGTTTGATGACTTGAATGCTGACGGTACAACCCCCAGTAAGACATTTGGTGGGTTGGGTGTTCAGGTTGGTGACATTGTTATCGTTGACCCCTTGGGTACGATTCCCATGAAGGGGGGGTTGCCGGTTATTCAGGAAAAGGGCGTCCGACCCATCGGGGACGAAGGGGTTCCAGGTCGCAAGGGTTGGATGGGTGGCGTAGATGGTGTGGATACTTTCCGGGCGGGTTTTCCGTCAGCTTTGGACGACAACCGGGGATTCTGGAGGGTTGTTAAAGTTGCGGATTCTGAAAGCGGTGCGGCTCCCCACTTGATTCTTGATCCTCTGAACACCTTTTCCGGGGATTTGGATGCAAATGTCGTGTTTGATCCAACGGATGTCCGACGTGCTTACGCTGTCGTTCCTACCGTATCGGCGTCTATGCTGAATCGTGCTGATCCCGATCCTGACACTTGGTTAGAACGACAGATGGATCTTCGTCCCACGAAAGCCAGGAACGCCGTTACCGGACGGTTTTCTACGACGCCTCCTACATGGCATTCCATCAGACCTTTTTCCTACAGGATCATCCGTCCATCTTCCTTGTTTTCTACAGAATCCCTTGATCTGGCGTTGCATACCAGGGAGAGGATGCTGTCTTTGATTGAATTGGTTGGGCGTGGGTTTGATGACAAGAACGGGAATTGGTGGGATTTCCAAAACTTCCTGCATGTTCACGACCTGGGGTTTACTTGGAATCCTGAATCCGGGCTCGGGGTGTTGCGGAACGTTCAAGTCATGGCGGTTCTTGGGAGGACGGATGTGACTCCATTCATGAACAATGAAGGATGTCTGTCTTTCTTGGACCGACGTTTCTGGATTTTGGACAAAAGGTTGGATAATCTTGTTCCGTCTGAACTGGCAGACCATAGGCCTTACGGCATGAAGATTGCCGACCATGCGGCGCCGCCGGAATCGTATACGGCGTGGGATGATATTTCAGGTTCCAAGGTTCGTCCCGTACTGCCTGAACGCATTGACGAAGTGTTGGATCAGCGAGACCGATTCAGACCCATCAGGTATGTGTGGCTTGCTTACCGGACACACGAGATATTAGGTACGTTGGCGGCGATCACACGTTTTGATGTGGAACTGCCAGAACGGCGTGTCCAGCAGTTGGAAGCTCTTCTCAAACTCCTGACTCTGGAGAATGCAACATGACTCCCGAAGAAACGGCTGAAAAGTTGAAAGCCCTTGGGATTGATTTCGGGAATTGGGGAACTATGGGAGAACGTATGGTTTCCCCTGTTTCTGTGGGGAAACAGCGTGAACTGTTGCTTCAATTTAGAGACATGCTGCAAACATTCGTTGACAAAGATCAGGATCAGGTAGCGAAGCTCAAGGAAAAGATAGCCAGGCTTCAACATGGCGGAGGAATGTAATGTCAGATCAGGCCCAATGGGGAACCCTGACAATCAAGGTTCCTGATTTTCTGGAAAACGCCAAGGATGCTGTCAACAGTGTCGCGGAATTCCTTGTCAATATTCTGGACATTGTTATGGCTGCCTTGGATTTGGTCAAGGCATTTCTGTCGGCCTACATCGACCCGATATTGTCCCTCATCCAGAAAATCATTGATGAATTGAATTCGTTGATAAGAGACATCCGGCAAATGGGGATATACATTACCGGAGACTGGAAATTGTTCAAATATCCTTTTGATGATTTGCGTGGAGGTTATTCCGCGTTTGAACGTCGAATGCTTGTTCGTATGACCGATAGGACGGACCCGACCAGACCGGACGTGTCCGGTAATATGAAGGTTCTCGGGTCTTTCTTTTACTTGTCTGTGGATCTTTCCGAAATGCAGCGGCTTGTTGCATTTATCATGCGCCTGATCGCTTTTTTCAAACAAGATTGGTCCAATACCTCACTTCCGACTTGCACGATCACAGAAGTTCGTTACGGAACTGGTACTGTTGATATCCTTCATCCAATGTCCCTCGGGGATGCTTTTCAATTGGACAGCACACCGCCGCAGATGGCACAGGTACGATGGAAGATTCGGACGGATGTAGGACAGCAGAATCCGTTCAATCCATTTCCTCCTACTATGTTTGGTCCTGATGGGTTTCTCGTTACGGTGTCTACCTTCCCGGACGGAATCAAGGTGTGCTATGACAAACCTCAAACGGATACAGACACTCAACCGAGTAATTCTGATCCTTCTGTGAAGATTCAGCCCAGATCTTACGGTTTGGTAAGAAAGCAAGACGGGCGGCCTCTTGTGTTGCATGGTGGGACGCAATTGCTTACTGTCCCTTCATCCATGGGATGGAATGAGGCCACAACCGATATAGGTACTTCTCCGGGGAAAGTGCGGGTTTATGGCCAAGGTCCGGCCGCCATGAACGCCCCAATTCCATTGGACGAAATGGAGGACTTTTTTCAAAGGTCCTTCTGGGTTGACACTACATCAACCGTGTTCCAGTCATTTACGGGGGAGTATTCCATCAATTTTGGTTTGAAAGACATGCCGCGGGAAGGGGCTGTGGTCATTGGGTCGGGAAATCAGGTTAGCATTGAACCTGTAACCGGTCCTGATGGGGATAGACGGGCGGGGACGGTTCATGTCCGGGTTGCAGCATGCAACAAAGCAGCCTTGGAAAAGACTGTGTGGGATCTATCAAACCCCATGGCTTCCAAACTGGGACCTATGCCTGGAATTCTGGTTGCCCCGACTGCAGAAGGTGTCAACATTACGGATATCGGGGAATTTTCTTCCCCGCAAAGAGTCACCTTTCCGAACGCTTATACGGCGCAATACTTACAATCTGTTCAAGCGGCGTTGGTCGTCCTTTTCCTTAGTCGTCCTGATTTGATTCCTGTCGACCAACTCAAGCAGGTTCTTTCCCCCGATCAGATTGCCCAAATGACATCGTCTCCCCCCAGTCTTCTCGTGGCGGGCACCGTTCAATCGGTTTGTGGTTTGGAATCCCTGAAGCAGCTTTTACGGGTTTTGTTTGACGGGGCTCTGGGTCCGCAGTGGCAGTACAAGCAGCGAGGCGGGCAGCCCCCGTCATTCCGGTTGGCACTGTGGCGCCGGATTATGAAATTCACGCAGGATTTGTATGCGCGGACCGGTTCCATGCCTGATGTGGAACGATTCGTTGCAACAAATACTACCTATCTTCGCAATGTTACCTGGGGGGACATCTTGCGTCCTGCATATCCTGATCTGGCGGACCAGGTAGCGGATGCCTTCTTGCAGACAAAACTTCTGGATTCCTTGAACGCATCCGGGGAATCGGGGAATGACGGGTCTGTAGTCGGGAACCTGCAAGGTTCTGGTGTAGCGGTCAATCCCTGGTGTATTGGCATTTCGGACGTTGTGGTAGACGATTTATTTTATGATCCGGAAGCCATTTTGGGTCGAACCGAGGCGGGGATGTATGAAGCGAAGACGGTAGATCCGGGGATCACCCTTCAGCGGATGGTGCTTGCTGTTGATGCACAAGCGTACATTGCGGAACTTCCTTCCGGGCTTCGGGAACGCTACAAGAAGTACATCCAGGAAGATGGTTCTATTCTGGTTCCCGACGAAGACTTCAACGCTTTGGAAGAACAGGTTACGACAGGCAAGACGGAAGGTTCTGCCGATTGTTCCCCCGTTGTCTACAACGAAAATGGGGCTAATTCTACCATGGTTTTCTGCCGGGGTTTGCTTGTCAACCATGAAGGTCCGACCGGGGTTGGCCAGCTCATCACTGAAACGCAGATTGCTCTCGGTTTAGCAGGGTCTTTGTGGAAACGAACTGATGACGGGGCATGGATAGCCATCCGATTCTTTGATATTTTCCCTGGTGTTGACGACTTCTTGGAAACGCTCCGCAACTGGATGGAAGCCATCAAAAAGATGGTTCAGTCCATCGTTGACACCATCATCAAATATATTGAATGGTTAGAAGCCCGCATCATGGATCTTCAGCAGTTGATTCGAAGGATTAACGCCCTTATCCAATCGCTTCTCGGATTCATGTTCCAGATTCCCGCCTGTTCATACATGGCGTGCGTATCAGACGGAACCGGAGGATTGCTGTCGGATTTCATGGGCGCCCGCAACAAACCGGGGGACAGTCCTTTGGCTTACGGGGCTGGGATTGCTTTGGTTGTACCCTTTTGTCCTTCTTTCCTTTACGATTTGTTTTCGGCGTTCTTTGCCCCGGAACCAGGGCAGGAACCTTCTGGGGTCTTAGCTGCTCCGGCTCCTCCCGATATGATTCCGCTTAACGGTTTGGCACCCCCGGCGGGGGAAAGTCAGGATGATCCTCCTGACATTTTGTGAAAGGGAAAATCCATGTCTTCGTTCAGTAAGATGGGGATCTGGCCGGTCGGATATTGCCGGGCTATTACCAGTTGGCTTCTTCGAAATCGAAAGGAAGTTGCCGCTCGTATTGACACGATCACCGCTGAAATAGCTCGGATTGGGTTCGTCAAGGTCAAATACCAAACGAAGACTGATCCGGTCACTGGCGCACAGGAACCTACCGAAGTCCGGATTGCTGTTTCGGTTACTCCGGGATCGTCCTTGGGGATGCTCATGCGGGCATACATAGCTAACGGGGGGAATCCATTAGACATTTCGCCATTTTCTCATCCCGATGGGACAACCGTTTCTGTTGGTCCCGGCGATGAAGCCGTATCGTCTTTTGCCTATCCTCACGGGGGTGTTGTTGCCCCATTGTCTGCGGAACCCATGGAAAACGTAGAAGTTATGGTTGATGGCCCGGACGGAAATCCGGTAGACTCCGGGTTCGGGCAGGACCGGGGAGGCTGGCTGAATACCGACCGGTATTATCCTGCCAGACAGGGAGGTCGGGCGGATAGAGGTTCCTGGGATTCGGATAGCATCGTCAAGGCAATTCACCATACTCGTCAATGGGCCAACCAGGAAATCAAAGAACGGCTTCAAGACCTTGAATGGCGGATCATCAAGTTGTGTGATTTACGGGAACAACTGATCCGGGAAAGGGATGAAATTCTGGTTCAGGCGTTCGGCGGGGTGCTTCGGGGGGTAAAATCCTTTGACCAGGGTCGGTTTAATCCTGATTTGTTGGTCCAGAACGTGGTGAATCTGCTTTATTATCAGATTTACGAAACGGATGGGAAAGGGCTCGTTTCGACCAAAGCAAGCAAGAAAATTGGATTGTTGCCCTTTACCTTTGAAGACCTTCCGTCAGAGTTGCGAGATCCGATGGGTTGCTGATTCCCGGTCAGGAGGTTATGGAAAACCCTTATTTGAAGTTTCTTGTCAAAGGGGTTTTTTGATGTCATCAGATGTACGACTTGCGTGGGTTTGCCCCCACCGGACTTTAGAAGAAGTGGTCGCCTTGCAGGCGGATCGCCGATCCTTGCCGACTCGACAACCAATAGCTGGAGCCGGGTCTGTTCGTATCACGGCAAATGACGAAGTGCTTATTCCCCAAGGGGGTTTGTTCGTGTCGGCGCAGTTGTCCGGGACCGTGTCAGGACCTTTTGACCTTGTGGCCGGAGATGATCGGGTTACGGTGACTACCCCAGCGGGTTCGGAAACGGTTTCTTTGGGTGTGTTGGGAACTACCCGTTTGTCTACGGACCAAGTTATTAAAAAATTCCAACAGGCTAATTTCCAAGTCGCTTTGTTGGAAAACATCAACGGGCATTTGGTTTTTTCAGATATTTCTACGGTTGGACCTGATTCTTTTGTTCGCATGGACGGTCCGGCGGCGTATGCCCTTGGGTTTGGTTCTATTTCCTGTGGGCCTGGCGACCGGCAACGGATTGCTCGGGGGCGTCAGGCGTATCCAGGTTGGGGCCTTCAGGTCAGGCAAGACACGATCACGAATCGTTATCCGGTGTTCAATTTCCCCGTGACGGCAAACCCGGTCTTTAAGGTGTCTTACACGGCGCCTAAAAACCGTTGCTTGCGATGTGGAGGAATGGGCACTGAAAACGATTGGCGCTTCGGGGAAGATGGGCAGATAATCCGAGTAGAAAATGAAAACCTGCTTTATCAAGCATGCCTGAAAATTCTACTGACTAATCGGGGTAGCAACCCTTATCATACGTGGTACGGTACGACTTTACAAAGTCGTATTGGGGCCAAGGCGGTCAGTGGCATGTCTTCGCTGATAAGTGAGGATGTCAGAACAGCCTTGGTTAAATTTCAGAATCTTCAGGAACAACAAGCCAAATATCAGGTTGTTACATTCAAGGAACGCTTGTATGCCGTCACGTCAGTGCAAGCTACGCCACACACGCAGGATCCAACCACATGGTTGGTAGATGTGTCGGTTCAGAACGCGTCCGGCGAACCAATTACGTTGAATATTGTTTATACGGTGCCTGGTGTTGTTGCTTTGATGGGTTCAAACGGTCTTTTTATGAATAGTGATTCCGCAAGTTTGGATACGGGACTTGTGTCTGTTCCTGGGCAATTGGTCGTTGATGGGATTCTTGTGAGGTGACCATGGCTGATAACTTGAAGACACCCAGATTTTACGGTCCCGATAATGTGCTTCGGGACACGTTTATCTTCACGACCGATCTGCCTTTTCGGTTTTTTAATGGTGTCATTGACGCTGATACCGTTGATATGCAGGTGTCAATTAGGGGCGGTGCCTTCACCAGCGATCCTGATTGGATTGCTTTTGAAGGTACGGAATTCAGCATCCCAAATCCAACGGCATGGCCTGATGGTCTTCAATTGCTTCCGGGGGACAATTTAATCGAAGCCCGAGCTATCCTTTCCAATGGCGATGTGTCTCCTGTAGGGTCCGTTCTTGCCAAGTTGTCTCTTGAACGGGATGTCAAGGCTAGTGTCATTGCCCCTTCGGAGATTTTCGTGGAACGCCTGGACGGGGTCGTGAATATTTGGGTCAACGGTTTAGATGACCCGAACGTGACCGGATACCTCTTTTACGCGTCCGTTTCCCCTGGGGGGGGAACTGCCGGATACTTGCAGCTTACCCCACAACCGGTTATTTCCGGGCAAGCCACAGAAGATGTGCAGGGAATGTCCGAAATGACCGTGGATGCCACGGTAGCCACAAATTCAGAAGGGTTGCATGCAGCGGAACCGCTGTTCCTTCGTGTCCTGCAGGAACAAACTGATAGACAGGGGACTGTCATTCAGACGGATTGTAACCAAGCCACGACGATCCCAGACACGGTTTCGCAGATTCGAACTACCGTGTCTATCAGTTCAGTTCGAACGACTACCCGATATATGTTTTCTCATAGCCGGCTCGCGAACAATACAATCACATCGTCAAATCCGACGATCCCCCATGCGGAATTCAACGCGATTCCAGACACGGAACCGTTGTATTACGTAGTCACTGCCCTTTATTTGATTGATGGTGTTGAATACGAATCATCTTTTTCTCCGGAAGTTGCGGCCGAACCTTTGACCGTTCGTCCTATGGTGTCCGCCCTTCCTGTCGTGACTAGAGAACAGATTGTTAGGTCTACGGTTTTGTCCATTTACCGGACACATCCTGAAGTGGATGTTAAAGAAGGTTCCGTTTATCGGGACACGGTGATTGATCCGTTTTCCAGTGAAGCGGAACGTATACGATTCGTCATAGGATTCATCCAGGCGGCTCAAAGTTTCACTACATTGTTGGCCATTGATGATCCTGGGGATTCGGGAACGTCGGTTGCCGTATCCCTTTCTCCGTACAAACAAGCTTTGAAGCAGGCGTTCTACTTGTCGACCGACAAGGATGTCCAGAACCTTATTGACAACGCCTTCGATCACATAGCTGCCCGCAGGGGCGTCAAACGTAAGTATGGTTCCAGGGCAAACGGTGAATTGGTTTTCTACCTCCTTGCCCGTCCTGCCGTGTCACAGTTCATTCAAATCGGTCAAATCGCGACTTCTGGGGGGACCCAATTCCGTACGACATCCGCCGGTTGGATCACCCCTTACGGGTCGGGTTCCGCTTATAGTGCAAAGACAGGCCGATGGGCTGTCCGTCTGTTTATTCAGGCATCAAATCCTGGGGCGGCTGGCAATGTGGCGGTAGGGCAAATCAGGTCCTTGGTTGGGGGGCCTCCTGGTGTCCTGTGTTACAACGATGCTACGACCTTCGGCGGGACGGACACGGAAACCAACAAACAACTCGCTACTAGGGCAGATGGGGTCCTTTCTTCGGTTGATACAGGGACATACCGAGGGTACGTTCAGAGTGGTAATGACATCCCTGGGGTTCTTGAAGCCAAAGTCGTGGATGCAGGTAATTCGCTCATGCTTCGGGACATTGATCCTTCCACGGGCAAGCATACCGGGGGGAAGGTAGATGTCTGGATGCGTGGTGAAAGTCTGGCGACGATAAGAGACAGTTTTGCCTTTTCCTTTGAAATCGTGGAAAACGGTCAATTTGAACCGGTAGGGGCATTGTCTGATTTGAAATTCAGAGCGGTAAATTCCAGCATCAGTGCTGACAACCCGATCATTGAAATGCTGGACATACCTGATTGGGGTTATGAATTCGTTGATACCCGCACCGGCAAGGTGTTTGATCTTACGGGTGTGACCATCATTCCACCTGACATGATTCAACTTGCCACTTCTTTGAACGATCCCCTTGACATTGCTATCACTGATTTGTTCACAGGGTCTTATCGTTGGAGGACCAGTAACAGGCATGTATTTGGGCGGCAACCGGTTCGGGAAGTGACGGAATTGGTAGGTGAAGTGACGGGAACTGTGAACCCCGATTACTACAAGCTCTTCGCCGGGAGTCAACCGCTTGATCTTGGACGTTCCGTTGAAGCGGGGGATTACCTTCAGGTTATCCAACCACTTGGACAGACTCCCTTGCAAATCCCATCCGGGCAACCGGTCACTGTTACCGGTGAACGTCATGTTATGCTTGACGGAACGGAATGGCTTTGGAGTCTTGGCATCAACCCTCTCACGGTCAAGGTTTGGAATCTTGGCCGAACGGTACAATATTGGAGTCCTTACCAACCGGGTGTTGAACCCGATTTCACCTTTGTCCCTGAATCCGGCGAAGACCCCCTTGGCATCAAACCTACCGCTCTTTCCAGGATCACGGATGGTGAGGAAGTTCTGGTTGATTACGAACACGATGAAAACTTCGTCGTCACCTATTCCGTGAATGCTATTGTGTCGTCGGGACAAGCTGTTTTGGACAACGAAAGGCATGCAACTGCCGATGTTCTGGCGAAGGAAACACCACAGACTGGCGTTGACATTACAGCAACAATCGTTCTCAAAAAGAACACCAACACGTCAGCGTCCGACAGTTCTGTCAGGACCGCCCTCGGGCGCCTGTTTGGGACATTCAAGATGGGGACTCCAATCCGGCAGTCCGATGTTGATGCAACCATCAGGCTGGTTTCCAACGTTGCTTATGTAGTATTGCCGTTGACGAAATTGGCTAAATCCGACGAGTCCGAAGTTATTTTGGAAGAGGTTACGGTTTCAGCCAAGACGGACTGGTTCAAAATCACGGATTGGTCAACCAGTGAAGTTGACATGATCCTTCTGACGGAACCTTTGGAATCAGGAACCTTGGATGGAGGCGGTAATTTCTGGGAACCAAGGGCGGTTTACTTTAACGAGGAACTTTTAACAACTTGGGACACCCCTCCAGATGCTGACGGGGTTCCTATGAATCGGACGCAATGGGGGGCATTCATTATCGGGAATGGGGGTCTGAATATCCCGAAATACAGTGACGATGCTACGTTGAAGGTTAAGTATCCTTTCGCTTCCGATGCGGAAATCATGCAATGGAGGATCACCTTGACGGCTCGTCGCATCATTGTAGCCCTCCCTTCTGGAACGGACCCTACGACAGGGACGTGGAAGGCGGATTACATTGTCCATGGCGACACGGGAGTGAAGAATATTGTCCCAGGACCTATTGAAGTTTTGACACTCGGGAATCTTGAGTTCACATATGACGAGGAACCTGATTTCTCGTCCCAGGTTAGCGGTGGAACACGGAGTTCTTGATGCCAGACCAACCAGACAACACGACATTTCTGCCGGATTTAGTTCCGCAGAATCCTGCTCCTATCGGGGACAGTCAGGGGCGTAAAGATGTGGTCCGAGACCAGGTTGACCACATCATGGCGGTTTTCAGCAAGGTGTTGCCTAGCAACTACATTGATCAGGTTTCCGGATCATTCCATTCCCTTCAATTTCAAGCCATGGCGGAACGGATTGCCGATTTTCAGGTTACGGCCCAAGAAGTATTTGTAGATTCTTTCCACGAATATACGCGACCTGAATTTTTGTGGCAAATCATCGGGGCTTTGGTTTTCCCTGATGCTAAGACGGATGGTTGGCCTAAAATTGAAGGCGATCTCAGCTACAGGGAATTCGTTCGTCGGATGGTAGAACTCCTGCTCCAGGGGTCAAAAAAAGAAACCTTGCAAGAAGGTATGGCCCTTCTAACGGATGCTACGGTAGAAATCATTGAATGTGGCATTGAAGCAAGAAAACTAAAGGGAAAATCCGCCTGGGGTCCTGATGAGCAATTCACTTTTGAAATAAACATCAGTCAGGAAAACGGGACCGTGGACGTTGATGGCGTTCAAGTTCCTTTGTGGAAGTTTCCTGACGATCCTTTCACTTTGTTTCGGAATGCACAAATCGTCCTCCGGGCATTGAAACCTGGGCACACCCTCTATGATTGGCGGTATTTGTTCCGGGAAACCTTTGGGGCACTGTTCACCGATACTTGGTCTTTCACCTGGGAAGATTATCACTACCAGGATTTCAGGCGTTGGTGGCTCGGTGCCGCCAGGATGACGGGTTCTTCAGGAACGACCCTTTCGGATCGGACGTTGTTCAGTGATACGACACGGGATTTCACAGCTATAAAACCCGGTGCGACACTTCGTATTCTGGATGGTGTAAATTCTGTCAATGACGGCAAGTTGGGGGCTACAAATTCCCTGACGGAGGAAGAATTCCCTGGTTATTTCAGGGTTGTGGAAATCAGGACCTTTCCGGTCGGGGATGATCCAACCCCTCGGGCTTATACTACTACTCCTTCAGGTTTGTCAGGGACCGCAACTGTGGAGGATGGAAACATCGTCGATCTTTTCCAGAATTGGGCTTTGGTTGTAGAAGGGGAAATCTTGACCTTTTCGGCAGGCCCAAATGCCGGAAACTACCGACTAAAAACCTTGATTGGGTTGCACGGGGGGCCAATTGGGGTTCCTACGGCAACTGGACCTTCAACGAAGGTACGTCCGGCCCCCAGTCTCCTTCGTGTTCGGCGTAGAATGAAGATGGCTGTTTCGGGGCAGAGCTGGGAAGTTGTTGTTGACAGATTGGGTATGCAGACGCCCCGAAGGGTGTCTGGGGAAGACGCTACGCCTTGGTTTGTGAGGTGATTCGTCTATGGGAACCCCTTCCGTAGGTTCCTTGGGTTTGAAATTAGAGGTTTGGAGAAAGACACATGCCGGCCAACATTCAGGTTGAAGTTTGGAGAGGCGGGGTTCGGGTTATCGGTCCGGTTACCAACACCAGCGTTGAAAACCTGTGGAAATCCGATGAAGTCCGTCTGTACTGTCCTGACGACAACCAGACTTCTTACAGATGGGACCTTTCCTACACTCCGCTGGGAGCGCATGGTGATCCGGTAACCGATGTGTCCAGTGCGGTTCTTGATACCCCGGACGCCCAGTCTTGTAAATTTACGGTTGACTGGGATGGTCCATACATTGTCCGGTTGGTCATCAACCGCGGCGATCCCTTAACTGAAGATACCAAATTCATTCGTGCCCGAATCGGTACTTTGTTCGGTGGGGTCAAACTTGTGGGTGCCGGAGAACGGCGAACGACCGCGCCTTACGTTCCTGTTGACGCGTCTACCGTTGGGTGGACGAATGATATGAATACCAACATGGCAAAGATACTGGCAGGGGTCCGTCGTCTGTCCGTATCGGGTCGTATCTTGTACGTGGACGCAAATCGTCCTCTTGGGTACAAAAATGACCAAACGACCAACCCTCCGAATGACCCTACGAAAACCGTACGGTTTCCTGGCACTGATTCAACGAGTGTCAGTACGATGCAGAAGACGGGCGTGGAAATGCCGACCGTCGGGTTTGGGGATTTTGGGACCATTCAGGATGCTATTGATTGGGCGTATGGAGCCGGACGGGCGGCGCCGGTCAAGTGGGCACGGCCAACGGAAGAGATTGCGTCGGCCTTGAATCCTTTCTGGATTGTCATTCAGCCGGGGCTTTACGAAGAAAATCTTACCTTGCGGGAACACATTCACCTTTCCGCTGGAGGTTCCCCACAGAAATCTGCGGTTATTCCGTTTATGGCGTTCGGATCCGCGAGCCTGATTTTGCGTTCTACTTCCGTTATCATCCGGCCAAAAGTTAACGTGTCCCACCACGGGGGGCATGTATTCAACGCTCCCAGAATGCCGGAATTCAACCCCTTGGCCCCAATGCCCGCTCCTGTTGTTACGTTCTTGGAAAACTGTCCTGTCATTCAGATTTCCGGCATCACGATGGAAGTCCGCGATTATTGTCTTGACCCGATGATCACCGTCACGGGGACCGCATTCCTGTCATTCAGCGATTGCAGTGTACTTTCTACGTCCACTGAATTGCTGCAAGGTCCTCTCTTCAAGTTCCTTAATCCGGTGCAAGGGACAGCTACTTCACCCAATATCCAAATTGACTTGTTGGGTTGGGTCAGCAAAGACACTTTTTACGGATATTCAGCAGTGACCGGAGGGTCACATGCTGATAGGTGCGCCGTTTTGTTAGATAGTCGGGTAGCCGTGTTTCATGAAGGTGGTTCTGGCATGGCTGATGCAGTGGAAGGGGGTTTTATCCGGGCGGCATCGGATATGTACACTGCAGGTCCGACCAATATCGGATGCAAGGCGGCGTTTAGTTCCTTGCAGTTTTTCAACTCCATTTTCGGCGGGACCCTGCTGTTTGAAGGGTTGGTAGAAAGCATCTATTTTGACAATTGCGACACCGGCGGCGGTGTCGGACCTGTCTTCATCAATTCGGATGTTGTTCTTCCGGCTCCTCTGGAATTTAGCCCCAGCATTGAATTTAATGGAGGTTCCCTTTGGAATAAGGTGCAGGTCAACGGGGATTCTTTGATGGCGGGATATCAGTGGACTATTTCTCCGAGGCTTGTTTACGGTGCCCGTGAAGTTTTTGTGTTTCGGGGGGATTTGAGCCGGATATATTGCGGATGCGACAGGCTTTCAACATCAACCATGGGGTACATAGCGGATTATGCGCGGCCGGAAAACGGTCACGAGGGGAGTTCTTCCCATCCGGTTTTGCCGGTAGGCCAACCTTGGCCCGTCCTGCCTGGAGGAGAAATTTCTGCTCTCCGGATGCAAGATGTCATGGATACTGTTGTACGCCTGACAACCCCGGAAGATGCAAGTGCAAGTCCGGCTACGCCTCCGGATAACAGCGGTGTCACTGCGAGTTGGACACCCACTCTGAATGCAAATTATGCCGGTATTTGGGGGTTTGACACTACCGACAAGCAGCGTGGTTTGAATCCGGTCCAGGGGCGGGGTGTCGGTCGGAAGATCAACGTCGTGCGGGATGGCGGTATCACAGGTACGGACCTTCCCGTTCAATTGCGTCCTCATCCCAACATTGCGGATCCTTTGAATGTGCATCTGTTCCGTGTTGGGGCTGATGCAACATCAAGTCACGTAGATCTTGGTTTCGTAATGAACGGCATGAACCCAGCCCTCAAAGTTTGGGGTGATGTCGTAGCTGACAATATTTCTGGGGGTGGTTCTCCTGGTGGTGTCAAGATCGTTGCAAAGTCCGGGGCTCCTTACACAACGATCCCTGCGGCGCAGGCAGCTTGTGTAGCAGGTGATGTCATTGTCGTGTATCCAGGTACCTATACGGAAACGGTCACGAATTTGATCAATTCCGTCGTCGGGATAGGCATGCCTGTTGTAGGACCTATTTCAATGGGTCAAACAGGGATGGGCATGCGCTATCTGGTGTTGGATGGAATCACCATCGCCAGCATGGACACCGTAGCATTGACCGTGACAAGCAATTTATTCGGGGAATTGACAGTACACAATTGCCGTATCAACGCCAGCCTCAACAACGCGGTTCCCTTACCAGCAGTGGGGGTAGCCCCGGCTATGTACATCGGGTTGATTACGAGTGCGAAGATCACGATTGTCGATACAGTGTTCAACATCATTTCTTCCAATGTCGGTAAGTCGTCCGGACTTGTTTGTGTTCCAAACCTTGAAAACTACCTTACCTTGTCAGGGGTGACCATGAACCTCCAGCAAGGGCCCGTGACACAAGACGTATCGTGCATTGAATGCTGGACGAACATGTGGGCTACCGTGCGTGATTGTAATTTCCAAATTACGACGAACCCCTTGAATCTTGGGGCTGTGTGCTGCATCCATCATGATGGACTCAGATACATGCGGGTAATAAACGTTCACGTTCAGGTGTGGACGGGTTCCCCTCATGTTTTGGGCGGAACCTGTTGGGTTCTTGACGAAAACACTTCCGTTATTCTGGAAAAGAATGTGACGTATAACCTGGACAACGGTAATTTCAGTTTGCCGGTGTTTCACACCGGCACGGGTCAGATACGCATCATCCCGAGTGAAGGTTCCTTGGTGTGATTGGAAGACTGCCACAAGTCACCCTTCCAAGGGACTGTTTTGCAACAGGACCGTTTGGGGCAGGCCCGTTCCCGCCTCCGGGTTGGGAAAACCTCCTTGGATGTCCCGCGAACCCGGACAATGCCGGGTTCGGAGGCGTTGCGTGGACGACCTATCCAATTCCGGAAGACCTTCCGGGCGGGGGGTTGTTCGGGCTTTCCCCGTTTGGTAGTGTCGTGACCCCGGCCCCGCCTATTCCGGTTGACAGGATGGTTCCGGTCCGTATGGGAGCCCCAACCAGGGACGGGGGGGATCTTGGTGGTGATTCCGGATGGGGCGGTATGGATTGGGGCGGTGATCCGTGGGGTCTTGGCGGTAGTGCGGCGGCAGGCCTTTTGGAAGGTGCTGTCAGTCTCAACGGATATGAAATTGAAGTCTTTTTTTCTGAAGGTTCCGGACCAACTTCGGCGTCTGCTTACGGTCTTGCTCCCATTATGGGAGCGCCTTCAACGGTTGTTGATGCCCGGCAAACGAGCGTATCCATCATCATCACGCATACTGGAACTACCCTCGGGGGTTTCTATACGCTGAGTGTGTCCTTGGATACGGGAATAGAATCGGTTACGCTTTACACGAAAGGGGATATGCCTCCCTTTGTCATCCAACCAACAGATTCAGGTGAAGATATCGTTTTCACCTTTGCTGAACGGATGCTTACGGCGGCGCAGGGATCGGACATTGATGATCCAGCTTCATATGGGTTCACTTCGGTTCCAGACTATCCTATCTTCTTAACCCCAACCAGGATAGATCATCCTTGGACCGGGAACGCCGCCAAAGTTCATATGACCGTCAAGGGAATGACTTCGCTGCGTTACGGTTGCAAGATCAGTCCGGCGTTGGCATGGAATTGGACAGGTGCAGTTCTGCCGTCAGAAGATCCGACTTTGGATGGCAGGGAAGTGAATCCCGGTCAAGGGACTTCAACCATCGCTGAAAACACTATGTGGTTGTCCAGACCGATTTTCAACGTTTACGGTTGGGAATTCTTGGACTTGTCTGGACGGTTGACGACGACAGCAACGTTCAGGGCGGACTTTGAGTTCAATGCGGAATCCATGATATGCCACCCTCCAATTTTGGCGTTTGATAACCCGAAGGTCGGGGACCTCATTGTAGAAGACGGACCTGGCGGAACCCGTATCAACATTCAACTTCGGCAATCTCAAAACGAAGATTGGCTCCGAATTTGGAGTGGGACTTTCAATACGTTTATTCGACAGCCGTGGAGTATCGGGACGAACGTTATTACGGTCATCCGGAACACGAAGGCAGGCATTTGGGCATTCCTTTTTAACGGAACCCCCTTCTTATCCGTTCTTCTTGCCGACCTTGACGGACCTGCGGAAGGGGATGCCCCTGGTGTGATCTGGAAGTTTGTCGGGGACGAATGGTTCAGTCTGGAAGCATTCAATCTCCGGAATGTGAAGGTCACGGCCAGTTCTACCGTGTGGTCCGGTAGTTGGAATTTCCTGCACGAATCCATGTCGAATTTCACGGGTAGTGCCATCCTGGCTCGCGACCACGTTATGACTCGGCGCGGGCCCCTTGTCAAAGATTGGGGTGACGCTACTCCGGCTACGAAAGCGGATGTCAGTGTTTTGGTGTGCGGTGTTCCAGTAGGTGTGGCGGACGTGAACCCCTTCATCGGAAAAATCATTCCCGACATTCCTATCCCTATGATGCCTTTGGGGGATCCATTAGGGGATGTGAAGTTGGATTACTACTGGCAGGCCAGTCCTGTTATGGGAATGGTTTTGAACATGCCCGGTCTTGTTATGGGTCAGTGGGACAGGAAGGACATAGGTCCGCACTATCCGGTAGAACACGGGCAACCTTATACCGCTTGGGTAGAAAATGGAGTATTAGAAGGGTTTATCATTCCCGAACCCGCGCATGATTTCCCCAAATGCCGTGTCTGTGGGTCTGATTTGGTTGACCTGGGCCCTCCGTTTTGGTGGTGTGTCAATCCAACTTGTGCGAATTTCCATGTGAAGCTGATTCCGTCGTGGGAAGACCTCAATCCGGTACGCTTCCCGATGGGGACGGTATTAGGTCCGGTGTCCCGACCTGATCCTTTGCATATTGGTCATCGGTACATTGGATTTCAGCGTGAATATTCCGCCCTCCTCGGTAGCCCGACTACCTTGTTGTTGGGTGTGAATCCAATGGCGTCTTCTGTTGACAATTTCAAACGTGACGTGCAGGGGATTTCTTTTGTATATGACGGGACTGCCGCCCCGAATTTATCCGATCCGGTCTGGTCCTTGACGGGAACCGATTCCGGTCATTTGGATGTCGGGGAAGGTACCTGGACATTGGTAGACGCCGACCCTGGCCCTTGGACTCCTGTTGATCCGGCGGTAGCTTTGTGGGGCAAGGAAATTGATCTGACGTTTCCCGCCGCCATCACGGTAGTCACCCGTTTTCAGATTGAAGATGCTGACAATCTGTTCGGTACGGATGCAAACATTCTTCAGCCGGACGGTGTATTTACCGGTGTCGGATTTGGTGTTCACGACAATCACAGGCTTTGGCTTGCTGGAACGTTGCTGGTTAACGGTTTGCAACATGTCGGGATGTTGCTGGATGCCCGACGCATTCACTTCCTTGACGGATGGTATGTCGGACCATTAGCGGTAACAACTTTTGATGATCGGAACACCTTCCGTTGGACAACTGCTGACGCGCCTTCTGATTTCCAGGCGGGACGCCGGTTCCAGATACTTTCCGGTCCTCAGATGGGAGTCTGGACTGCATCTACGGTCCTTCGTCATTGTGACGGCACGATGACCGTAACAGTTGACACGCCTTTACCTGCCGACCCGACCCGTTGGGGGTGTGGATCAGCAACCGTTGTGTTTGAAACCCCATGGAGCGGAAAACCTTCCACTTATCGTCTTGTGGTTGATTCTGATCAAGATGTAGCTACGCTGTCCTTATCAGGAGCAACCACGGCAATTATTGCGACACTTGATGGGCAGACCGCTACTGTCCCCATTCCTGCCGAAACTTCCTTGATCCTTGATTTGACAGGAAAAGGTCAGGTTTTTTGGGGGTCTTTGAGCACTCTTGCAACCAACCGGTCCAAGTGGTCCTTCGTGCAGACCGGAGTTGCTCCTGATTTTTCAACCCTTTCGGCGGGGTCCGTCCGAGTCGCCACAGAAATGAGCGACCTGCCGGAAGATGATCCCAACAATCCGTGGTTTGTAACACAGGGTTTTGGGGATGACCATGTCATTTCTGCTGGAAATCTTGCTATGAAATCCATCGTGTCCAGTGAAACCTTGGACACGACTTTCGGATGGACCAGAATAGAGCCCTTTCTGGCAGGTGATGCCAGGGTTGATGCTAGGGCAATGTTCCGTGTTGATTCTGGTACGGCTTCCTCTGGAGATGCACAGATTGTCATCAACAACGGCAGCAAGGAAGTCAGGTTGGCGACCTTAGTCTATGCTGAAGGTTTCACGGGAACGGAATACCGGCAATTGGTCAGCATGCCTTCTGTTTCCGCGTCCGGCATTATGGATCCGGCCGTCCAGGGATGGACTATCGTTCCAGGTTCCGCCGGGACTTCTTCCAGTGATGAATGGGATTTGACGGTTACCGCGGGTTCCGGGGTTTCTCGTCGGTGGTTCGCCAATTTGGATGCAACCAGCCTTGGGGCCTTGGATTCAGGTTGGCGCATTTTTGAAATGCAGGTCGCCGTTGATTCTTTCACCCCGGATGGTTCCGGGAATGTCGGTATTGGATTGGATGCGGATATTGATACAACCCACGCCCTGGGAATCCGATTGAAGTCCCCTGGGAAAGTGCAGTTGGTTGACGATACCGGAACGTCCGTTCAGGAATGGACATTTGATTGGGAAGACGGGGATTTCCATTCTTTCCGGGCTTCCGCCATTTCTGGTGTTGTGTCATTGGCCATTGATGATGTCATTCAGACTCCGACTTTAACTACGGCTTCTTTCTTGGGGGGGTCTGGGGGAAACCTGTGTGTGTTCGGGGTTTCGTCTCCTTCCGGGGCTTCCAGCGTAACACGGTGGCGGGCAACTGCATTTTCCTGTGTACCTGGGGCTTCCTGCCATAGAACATTCGGCATCTGGAAGGGGGGGGATGTTGGGTACTTAAATTCCTGGGAAATCCCCAGGACGGATGATACGACGGCCCCGAATTCAGCCGAATTCGGACCTGTTGTTCAGGATATGGATTGGCAGGCGGGTCCGGTTGAAACACGTCTTCTTTTCGCTCCCGATTGGGGTGTCACATTTTATCGTCCCGACCTTCCATTGCCGCCCTATTATCAGCCTGAATCCGGAACCCCAGGTACGGGATTCGCTAACCAGATGAATGAACCGTCGGCAGGATGGATCAACGTGGAATGGCCTGATATTCCTTTGGTTCCATCAACCTTCGGATTTGTGTCGTTTGGAGCTTTGGAAAATGAATCTTCTACGCGTCAGCGTTGGAACTGGGTCCGTTATCGTATCTTCAAGGCCCTTTTGGAAGATCACATAGCCCCGCAGCATATGGTCATTGGTCAGGCGGGTGTGACGACCAGCGGCGAAATCACAAAAGACGTGGAACAAGAAGTTGTCATCGTCCAAACCTTGACGGCACAAAGCTTGACCCTTCTTCCTACCAACCTGAACGCCGCTTCCATTTGGAAGGTAATAGACGGCGCCCGTATCCTGACACAGGAATCGTGGACCTTTGACATTGGATTGCAGATACTTACGTTGAATGACGGTATTCTATTTTCATCGGAACATGCTGCCGTTACCGTAGTGTTTATTCCGGGGTTGCCGAATACAAAAACGTATCTTCAGGTTCAGCCCCTTTTGGATAGCATCACGCTGCTGAACGAAGGAACTCCTCCAGTTCCCCAAAGCCAGACAATGGCGTCGGAAAAAGAAATTGTTTACGGGTCATTGTTAGGGGATCCAAATGCCCCCTTGGGTGGAATCCTTCTTCTGAATGATCCTTATCGGGTGTTGAAGTTGAAAAATGATCCTTCATCCCTGTACGAAAACCTGGAATTTATTCAGGTTACTAATGGGGGCTTTTCCGGCGGTATTGCCATTGCCGGGGAAGGAATGATCGGCCAAGGATTTTCCGGTTGGTCTAATGCCAAGGAAGACATTCCAAGCGGGCTTTCGGCTGAAGGTGACGATGTCATTTACGAACCATCAGGGGCGGGTAGTGTCGGCAGTATAGGGTGTGAAGGAGAAATCCCCGGATTCAAGGGCAGTACGCCTTTGTGTCCGACTGATGAAGTAGTTGGCAGGGCGGTAGGAGCCCATGTCATGGATTTCCGCGGAACCATGTTCTGGCAGGAAAATAAGACTCCGGCGCGCGAAGATTTTGAACAAGGCGCCGGGATGCCGGGTTGCTTCCTTTACGCTTCAGGCGGTTCCTACATGGGTCCGGTGGTAGACAGCCAAGGCCAAATCATTGGTTCTGCTCCGCTTGGGGGCCATATCGGTCCAGGTTGCGCCGTTCTCATGCCCAACTTCCCGTCCAACAATGTTGTGGCGGGTCGTGATGGGGGTAAGGTTCACAGACGAACGGAATGGGTCATGCAGTTGCGTTCCGTTTCCCGCATTGTGGCAAATTCTGTAGGCGGGTATACGGTAGTGGATATTCCGTTGCGGGAGACTGTTCAATGGCCAGGGGCGGATAATGTTCCGCCAAGCAGACCGTCTTCCTGGAGGGACAACCCAAGCGGTTTGCCCAACCCCAACGGACGGGGTGCCGTTCTTATGGTTATGACCGGGGCTGGGGATTATTCCCACGTCGGTCCTTGGGGAGGTTTAGGTTCTTTGACACCGACACCTGATTCAGGATTCTTTGAATTTGACCCTGCCGCCCTTCAAGACGGGGATCAGGTAGCTGTTGAAAAGGAACCTGGAGGTATTTCCATCCTCTTTACCGCTAGGACGGTTCCGACGGCCCCTCGGGAGTTCGCCATAGCACCTTCGCCGCATGTGAACTTGGCGAATGTCATCAACACGGATCCGGTAGCCGGGGCGTTGGTAACGGCAACAGCGGGATTGACATGGACGGGGGTTCCTTCCGTTCTGGTAGAGTCGGTCCTGCCGGTAACAGCAACTAACATGGTGACAATTTGGAGTGGAAATGTCGCTGCCATTTGGCTGGTTGGGGTCATCAACGAACCGGCCGGAAGGGGCTTGTTGACGGGAGGGGCGAAGATAACTCAAAGTTCCTTGATAGCAGGAGGTTATTCTACTGTTCCCGGTGGATTCCATGACCCGAAACTTGGTTTTGTCTGTCTCGGAGGAACGGTGCTTCCTGTAGGGCTGGAAACCGTCAGGATCGTTTATTCTCCGTAAATTAACCGCCTATGGTTTGCCCTTTGGCGGGGATGGGAACCAGCCCCCCCGTTTTAATGGGGCGCGGCAACATACAAGGATAGATAAAATGAGATTCAAAGAACACATGAATCCTATCAAACAGCAGGGTTGGAACATGGGTCTGGGGATGCGTTTTGAAGAACCCGAACGATTCATGTCCAGGGGTACCGGCGTGTTCTTCATGAAGATGTGGGATGCCAGGACTGGTGAAATCCTGCTTGATCGTGAGGTAAAAAATATACTTGTGTATGATTCAGGAATCATCGGCGCCCGACTTTTTAAGAATTCGGCCGAACCGAGACCCGGTTACAACAACGGGCTTCACATGTTGGCGGTTGGGACTGGGGCCACTGGTAATGCTACATCTCCTGATGCCCCGCAGCCGACGCAGCGTAGGTTGAACAACGAAATCTGTCGGAAGTTGTTTTCGGCTACACAATTCCGAAACACAAACGGCGTTGCGGTGTCTTTTCCGACAAACATTGTGGATTTCACGACTACTTACGGGGAAGGGGAAGCGGTTGGTACATTGAACGAGATGGCCCTTTTCCATACCTATTCCCCGAATCCTGACCAGAAGAATCTGATTCCGGCGGACAAGAGTGGGGCACATTACGACCCGTCTTTTGATGTTACAAATTACGACATCATGGTGAATTACATTACATTTTCAATTATCAGCAAACCGAGTACCGCAGTGCTTTCAATTACTTGGAGGCTGACTTTCTAGTGGAAACCGTCACCTGCCAAATCTGCGGTATGCAACGGAAACAGCTTCGGATGCACCTTCAGGCTGTTCACGGTCTGACTTGCGACCAATATTTGGAAACCTATCCAGGGAACAGGGTTGAAATCACCCGGCAAAAAAGATCCCTAGAATGTCGAGCCAAACAGGCGGAAGCTGCCCGCAAACGGTGGGCCAACCCCGGTAACAGGAAAAAACAATCAGAAACCTTGAAGAGAAAGGCTCCGTGGAAAGGAAAACATCTGAGCGAATCCCACAAACAGGCTATATCGGAAGGAGGCCGCGGAACGATTCATCGGCTTACTGATTCCCATCGTCAATTTTTGGCTGATCGTGGTAGGAAATTCCTGGAATCCCTCAATGGTGACCCCAAGATTCGGAGAAAAAGGTCTGCTGTTGCTAAACGCCGTTTTGCTTCTGGGGAACTTTTCGGTTTTCGGAAACCTGGTGTGTTTGATAAAATAATGGCTTCCAAAGTGGCTAATGGAACCGTTGTTCCAAACGGGTCCGGGCGGGGCATATGCGGGTTCAGGAAAGATATTTCCCATTACTGCCGAAGCACGTTGGAAGCAAATTTCGCCCGCATTCTGCTTCATGAAGGGGTTCTTTACGAATACGAACCGAAAGTGTTTGATCTGAAGGGTAAGAAAGTCGTTCCTGACTTTTATCTGCATTCTTCATTGGGGGATGTTCCGGCCGGTTGGGTTGAATTGAAAGGGTGGAGGAAAGCGGATGGCTCATTCCCCCGAATGGAACCTTTTATCTTGGAAGCCCTGAAGAATCAGGGAGTGAAAGTCTTTATTCTTTGTCAACATGATGATTTGTGGAAACATCTTGAAGCAGTCTATTCAAGTAAAATTCTTTGGGAAAACGCACAGAACAATTTACGGGCGAACCCGGAAATGTTCGGTACGTCCGTTTCACTTGGAGGTTAACGTTCTGATGGCAAAGACACTTTTGGAACACTGGGGACCGACACTTCAAGAAAAGCGGACTGCGGCAAGGTTGGACTTTCGGGTGTTTCCCAAAGCCGGGACTTATAGGGCAGTTTGGTTGATTCCGTCAGAGGCATGGTCGGAAAAAGCACAAAAAGGTTATGCCCTGGATGAAGAAATCAAGGAAGCAGAAGAGGCATTTCACAAATATCTGAATACTGAACGGGATATGATCGCCCAAATGCGGTCAAAACGCGAAAAAGCAAAATGGTGGGAATGGTGGCTTGATTTATACAAGACTACAGAAAAGGTGCTTGCACGTCTTGATGAATGGGAAGCACAGCTTGAAGCTTTGGAAAGGGCGAACACCCCTACCGAAATGAAAGAAACGCATGTGCCAACAACTTCTCCGGGAACGTGGAACGATAAAAAGTTGATTTTCGGGAAAAACGGTTGGCCTATCGTTAAAAGGGGGCATCTTGTACAAGACCTTGAAAAGGCTGGTCCTAATGCCATCTTGAAGTTGACAAACATGGGTGTCGTTTTGGACGACAAACCCGGTTGGGCCGAATCAGCCAAACAGACCAAAAATGCGTTGGCATTTCTTGAAAGTCGGGAAAAGTCCTTGTTCAATGCTATGTCCGCCGAAGCTGAAAAGATACGAAACAATGCGAAAGCGGTTGCAGACAAGGCTTTGCTGGACGCCAAGGTAAAATATCCCCTGGTAGATCCTGAATTGTTTCGTATGACAATTCCGCAGATCCTCGTAGCTCGGAAATGACGGAGATTTGAATGTCTGTTAAAGACCGCACCCGGCGATATGACGGGATCCGGGACATTACCGGAGCCGTTCCGGTTCCAAACGCCGTCTCCCGAGACATGCAGTTCGGCGACCGTGCGTTCACCGGAACCATCTGGCAATCTGGGAAACCTGTTCTGGATTCCGAATTGGCCATGCACCAGGATTCCGCTTGGTGGGAAAACTACCTTCTCCGTCGATGGCAAGTGCCTTCAGGCTGGCTTCGTGGCCAGTCTCGGCAAGATGCCCGGACGGATTGGGTACTCGGTATCATCCCCGATGGGGATCCTGTCCCGAACGACTGCACGCCCACGACATCTGTCGGCGGCGGGCATATTCACTATCCTCAAACCATTGGGGAACCTGCCGTATTGATGGATGCTTTGGCTCTGAAACGGGTTGAAGCTATCGTAGCCGGATTGCCTATTGTCGTTGAATACGCTTGGACAGATACGGAAGGGTTTAACTTGATCGTTCTGGAACCACCTCCGTCTGACCAGCAGCACGGGGCTATTCCCAGGACGGATTTTGTATTTTTGGAAGTTTGGCTTGCCTTGGTAGCTCCGAGCCCGAAGGCTACAGGTCAAGTCCAGGTAGACGCGATCCTTATGTTGGACGGGGACACTTTGTCCGTTGGGGGAACGGCCCTTGTCGGGCGTACAAGTGTCGTACCCGGCACCTTCTACATTGACACGACCAGCAGCACGGTGACGGCAACCAATATTGCCAACGCTCTTAATACCATTGCCCCGTTCAGTACGTTGGTTGCGGCGAAGTCCGCTATTGACGTAGTAACGATTGAAGCGTTGGAACCCGGGGCAACAGGAAATTCCATCACCTTAGCCAAGTCTTCGGCGGGCCTTCAGGTTTCTGGTCCAACCCTTGTAAACGGGGCAGACCGGCCTAACAAACCTGCTACGGAACAAGCAAAACTGTATCGTCACGGTTGTACCCAATCCCCATCAGCAACTTGGTTAGATGATGAAATCGTTGATCCGGTTGTTGATTCTGAAACGACACAGCGCATTCAGGTGCAGTGGCGCATCCGTACAGCAACGGATGATGCAATCAACTACAAAATCCATCCTGACGGATTTTCCAACGGCGACAGTGGTTCCATAGGCGGTTCCATCGGGACCCCGATGATCACAGCACAGGGTGCTACGGTAGCCCCGGTTGTCGGATACCCCTTCGTGCCGGCAGATAAGACATCCATTTGGTTGAATTCTTCTGCTCCAGCCTGGGGTGTTGACGACAGCGGTTTGTGGGTTGCCGGGGACGGTTCCAACGAAGCCGTGAAGGATTTAGGGACTTTGGACGGATTCGTTTACGCGATCCCTATGGCTTTTGTATTCAGGCACAATGATGTTTCTACGGATGCCAGTGGGTGGACGGCAGCGCATAACGCCAATGGTGGCCCATTGTTCCTGCATTTGGGTTACACGACTGGAGGCAATGGGCTTGGAACGATTCCGGCCGGTCTTTCTGATCGTCCTGATGGGGGCTTTTCGGATGTTGTTGATGGGGAATATTTGTTGGATCTTCGCAGGAATGTGTTGTTCCAGGGGGTTGATACGGCTTCCGAATTGGATTATCAAATCCAGTCTCTTTTGGACGGCAACAACCGGACCTGGGCAATTGATTCCGCTACCAAATACGGTTCGCAATCCCTTCAAGCCGATGTTGGAACTCGGTTCCTTATCTGCAATGTGATTGGTCGTGACCCGTCCGACCCCTTCACTGCCGATGTAGGTGAATACATCCGGAACTTTGACCATGTTTGCCGTCGGTTTGCTGGACAACCGGTCGTTGAACGGGTCGTGTTCGCCTTCTGGCCTGGGGACAGGGATTCCGGAGTGCCAGTCGCTCCCGGTCTTGTCAACCCAGGCAAATATGTGACCAAGACGGGTTCCACTTCCACTTGGGTCAAAGGGGATGTTCTTCATCTTGATCTGTCCAAATGGAATGTATCTACCAACGGCAGCATCTTCCATGGCGGGGATGGTGGTGGGGCGTCCGAGTCCGGTTTGAATTGGACAGATGTCATTCCTGACGGTACGGCTATTACGGACGTATTGTCCATTTGGCATGATGACGGTTTTTGGTCTTTGAACCCTCTGGATGCTATTGACCAGCGGTGTCATCCTGATATTGTCAAGGGACTCGGAACTCCGCATCTTGAAATCCATTTGGATGAAAACACGTCGGTCGCTAATGGCGGTTTGAATGGGGGAACCCCCCGTTCCCTTGTTGCTCTTTCTCCTGCAACCGGATCTCCACGCAGGATATTTGTTGAAGTTGAAATCACCTATCCGATGGGTATTGGCACCACGGACACTCCTATGTGGCCCGTTACCCCCGATTCTACCGTTTGGAATGGGACTGATACAGGTCACGCAACCACTCAGTTAAGGCCCGGTCCTGGCCCTCAACTTGTGGCTGATGTCACGTGCATTCCGGTAGACCAGTCTACACGTCTTGCCCCGAGATTCCGGCAGGGTTTTCGTGAAATCCAACTTGATTACGCGGCCAACGGGAAGGATCATACGCCCCAAGCGGCAACGCAAGTTTCAGAAAATCCGGCTGTTGAGCCTTTGATGGGGATCGTCAGCCGGACAGATTTGACCCTATATCCTCCGCGGCGATTTTGGGATGATGGCGTAGTAGGGCACGGGTTGATCGTCAAGGACGTGTCAAGCGGCGGCCCGGTCACGATGACGGTTTTAGTTGATACCACGGACTACGGAAGCAGTTCCCGATTGGTGACTTTGACGCATCCATTGTCATCGCCGCAAGCTTTGTGCCGGTTTGATTATTATGCCCAAGACCCGATCCCGAACTACGGGACGGATGTTGGTTATACCGTGGCTGTCTACTATCGGGCGTCAGCCCCGCAGACGGCAGGTATCATTGAAGGGGACATGACTACCGGTGGTGGTCAGGGGGGGACGGTTCCGACTACACTCCTCATTGAACCGCTTCGGGTGAACCCCAGAACGTTTACAGCGCAGGTCGGTATGGGTTCCGTTGATGCAGCTTTCCCTTACGCCTCCCCCATGGACCAGATTCCGGCCATGGAAGGTGAAGCGACCTTGATGGGGACGCCTAACCCGCAGGCCTGGGAATGGTTCTTCTGCGCTTCGGCGGACGTGACTGTCGGGGACTTTGACGCTTCAACCGGCATGCTGGCTTTGCATTCCATGGTAGAAGCGGATACTCAGGAAAACTGGCAGCTTGGCGGGACGAATAACTTCCAATATCCCCGGAAGGACATTGAATTCAGGGCGTTGTATCCTTGGGTTGAAGGAATTTCCGGTTATCGGCCGACAATCATGGCGCAGCCGATATTTGGTTCAACCCGGCACAAAGTATTTGTGCCCATGTTGGCCCGTATCGTTGAAACGGTTCCGGGCGCCTATGGGGGCATCTTATTCAGAAAGAACGAAGTTGTTTTGGTCGTCTTGACCCGGTTTGCCGAACTAGATGATGAAAACACGGTACGTTTCATCGGGGGACTGGATGTTCCAGGAACCCCTGAATATGCGAGTGAACGTGCAAACGCATTTGCAAACAAGACCTGTGCAGCCGTCTACCGGACACGCAACATGCTTTTGGTTGTTGGAAAATAGGAGCCCAGGATGCCGCGAGACACGAACCCAAAGAACCTTAGGACCGGTCCTGGCCGGACGGTTCCTGATCAGGCTACTACCCCTTGGTTGCGGAATTTAGTCTTCCAAGGCGGTAAACCTGTTGATATGGGGGGCGGTGGGGCTGGCCTCGTGATGGAAGCCTTACGAGCCCACATTACGGATCCGAAAGGCGCCCACGAAGCGACTGCCATTGAATACGTCACAGTCCCCCCGCTTTCTGCCCAGAACATGGGGGCGGCGTTCAGTGAGTTGGGGGGAGGATTCCCTCCGGAACCGGCAAAGACTGGTTTGGCCGTAAACAGATTGTCTTTCCACTGCGTACCCGACTGGGGTGTCGCTAAGATGTCCGAATCGTCTATCCACCTTCGGGACACGGCGTTTGACAATTTGTCCCGAGTTTCGTCCGATTACACCATCTATCCCTATCACAACCAGCCGAGACGGTGGACTTGGGATTGGGGTCACCTTTACACTCCAGGTTGGTTCCCCGATTATCCTCAGTTGTTCCCTGCGGAAGATCCTGACAACCTTGCTACGCAGAAGTGGGCGATGCTTCCGTTTGACACGTTGTCCCCCTACAATTCGGACATACTGGCAGACCGGATGTGGAATAGCCACAATCTGACTATCGCAGGATTGCCTTTCAAAACTGCTGGCAACGGGCTTTGCCATGCCGGTGCATTCACTCTTTCTGATGGCACCGTCCAGCGGACTTCCAGGCTCATGACATGGGAAAACACCCTTGGATTGTGGCCTCCCGTTGTCACCTTGTCCGGGGCCGTGCATCCTGCTGACAGGGGTGTCCTGGCTTTGATCCACATCCCGCAGATTGATCCTGCAGGGACGGATTGGACAACGTTGTTCTTGGCCCAAAGCATTCTTGAACGCTGCCCGGCGGCCCTTCTGTTGGGGACGGGCATAGTAGAAGGAGACGCCTGCGTCAGTGCGGGCGGTGTTCCTTGTGACGGTGAGCCTGGGGGTATTTTTGAAGTTGGTACCGATACTGACGGTAACGAAGATCCTTTTGCTTTCCCCGGCAAAGCCACTGGCCAGTACGATTTGAAGGAACTTCACACCGGCATATCCGTGATTGACGGAATCACCCATATCAAGACCACGCCGAAAATCAGGGCGCATTGGGCCAGCGGCGGGGCTCCGGCGCCCGGAGCCGGTCAGGTGCGTCTCGGGACTGATCCTGATGCCGGTGGCGGCATTTTGGCATGGGGCATTCCTATCCTCGGGGCTGGTGCTGACGCGTATGACACGGCGGGCGGGGCTTTCCCGTTGCCGACGATCTACACGGCAGTTCCCTATGTTGGAAAAAGCCTTGCGGTGCCTTCTAATTTCTTCCGTTACCGTTTGCCGGTTTTGGATGACTATTCTTCCTGGTCAGGTCTGAAGTGGACCCCCCGGGGTACGAACCCTGCGACGACTTTTGAAGCAGGACGTTATTTCACTCCTGCTACCGGGGAAAACCCTTACACGCCGCTTGAACATCCGGCTTTGTGGACTACAGGACCGTCAGGTTTTGATACGGCCGGCAACTACCCACCTTTCTCCCAGGACAATTTCACGTGGCAGATCGCTAGGTTCCGTCACACCTTCATCATGGATGGCGGATTGTCGGCCCTGGCCGGCGACCCCCCGGTTGCTGCCCTTGGGACTTGGGTATTGATCCATTTCAAAACGGAACGGGATTTTGAAGCGATGGTGGTGAACGCTACCGTTCCTGATTCCGTTCACGGAGCCCATTTCCTGTCGGATCATTCCGGAGTCGTCAATGATTGGGACGGAATTACCCCCCCGACACCGTTTGACGAACCCCCACATGGTCCGTCACCGAGATACGGGTTCGCGTCAGCTTTCCATCACGCCATTACGGAATCGGTATTCCTTGGCGGGGAAGTTGCGGATCACATCGTAGTTCCGGCCGACGTGACGGCAGCGTCATGTGACTATGTTGGTGTTGGTGGCGGCGTTGATCAAATGTGGGTTTCCGGCATTCGGTATCAGACCGCTAGGATCATGACGGGCGGTACTGCCGGCAATCCTGGGTTCTGGTTCATTGATGTTGATGCAACCGTTGATCGTGCATGGCGTGGTTGTTGGAGGACGGACCTTCAGATGCCGCCGGTTGTTTCCGACGGTTGTCCCGCTTTCCTTGGCGTAGCTCCGTTCTGTAACGACATATACAGTGCATTGGTTCCCCCTTCGGGTTCTGGGTGGTTGTCCGCTGAACGACGCTTTGAAATAGATTTCCAGCATCTCGGCACGCATGGGGGTGCCCCATTCAGTGACGCCAACGGACCGACCGCGTCCGATACTCTTGTCTTGGCAACCCCGGCCAATGTCTACCCTCCGGGGGATGACGAATGGCCCGCCTTTTCTTCAGATGCCCGCCTTCGACTGCATTTGCGGCGTCCGTTGGCGCATGTTGGGAATGTGGATGGGGGAACCCTTAACCAGGTCACGCAACCTTACAATTCCGCAGCGGACGGGGTAGGGATCAAGCTTCTCAGGGCCGTGACTGACGTAAACCTCCTGTTCCATTCAACCGGAATTCATATGAATGGCGGCGGAACGGATGTAGATGGCGGGATATTCGGCAACATGGTCAACCCGGTTTCCGTCTTGTACCCTCCGGCGGGCGCCATTGTCCATCATTATCCTGCATGGCCTTCTTTGTTCACTCCCGGTAAAGATGTTCAGGAACGGTTCTTGGACGAAGTCTACCGTTACAGGGTTCAGGCTGATTTGTCCACCGCCCCCGCTTTCATTCAGTCGGTCTGGGGCGCCTTGACGGGTCCCGGTCTTGGCGGTTGGATTGGTGGCATCATTCCCCTGCCTGTGAGGGCTGGTCTTTACCATCATGCCACGGATTTTCCGGCGCCTTGGGACAATTTGCCAATCGTGTCCGGTCTCACGGATTACGTTGAATACTTTAACCACTTGAGTTTCACGCAGTTGCAGAAGCAGTTGCAATCATTGGCAAATTCCACGGTCAACGCAGAATTGCAGGTAGCTGGTCTTCCTGACAGGAATCCTCCGATTGCTGATTGGGTTTCCTGGCAGATGCCGTCGGCGGGGTTGCTGAAGTATCCGAACGTGGACTACGCGACCGGATACTTCCCGGATGTCTATGGCGTTCCCCAGAACGACTATTCCGCCTTGACCGGTATTCGGTCCTGGTCCAGGTGCTTTGACGCCGGATTCAGCCGGTCTGACCCCACTGGCAGCACTCCGCCGGTTGATGTAGTTGGTCAATCTGTCGTGACTTTCAGAATTGATGGGTTGTCCTTGGACGACTTTGCTTGGCGGGCGCCTGGTCCCGGTCAATTGCTGAATGGGTCCAAGATCGCCATTTTGGTTAAGATCCCCGGTCTGACGACCTGGATGGACCTTGGCCGTCTGGACGGTTCCGGGCCTTCCAAACAGGACAATAGCCGTGACGGAGCAGGATGCCAGATTTCCGGGATTCATACTCTTGACGGTGTTGATCCCGACACCGGCATTACCTGGTGTCAGGTGCAAGCCAACGTTGGACCGACGGCAGCTCTGTTGCGGGGTATTTCATCTGGGGTAGGGCTTTGGGAAGTTCCTGTTATGGTCAAGGTCATGATGGACGAAATGACGGTCGGGGAATATGACCTTCAGGCCAACTATGACAACCTTCCCCTTGGCCTTGGACCGGGTTGGCCATCCGCGACCATCCGAGGAATTGTTGGCATCCAGATCGTCCATCCGACACAGATTGAACCCTTGACGGTAGTTGCTCCTTCGGGACGGCATGTTGGATTGGAGACTTTAGGCGGAAGCTATCCGTAATCCGTTGAACAGATTATAGCCTTCGCCTTTGGCAGGAGGAACAATGACGGCATTCAATCCCGATAAAGACACTCTCGGCGCCGACCTGTTGCGGTCTCCGACGAGTCCTTCAAAAACAGCATGGCAGGAATTCTTCGGAAAATTTTCCACGGTTCCAGCATCCAAGGTCGTGCAGGCTGCGGATGTCATCCGAGGACTTTCCGGGTCCTGGGCTTCCCAATGGTGGATGGGTTCGTCCCTGCAGCAGGGGTCCTTGGCGCCTGACCCGCAGATTCCGCCGGACCAGATGTTCCAGACATCACATCTTGGGCGTCCCGGCATGCCCGAGATCAATTTCCCGCCTTATTCGTTCAACACGAACCGCTTTGCCCATAAGGGCGGAGCCCTTCTCGGCCATCCGATTTCCTTTTCGGTAGTCGGGCCAACCTTGAAGCAGGGGAAGTACGTCAACTGGCAGTGGAAAGTTGAAGTCGGGGCTTCCAATGACATCCTCCGTTTGGACACCGTCGTCCAGGATGATGACGGAACTTCAACGGTTTGGGCTACCAATCCTTGGGGTCAGCTTACGGCCAGTGTTGCCGCCCTGTACGGCATTGACAATGCGGATCTCGACACGACTGATCCCAATCGCCGTTTCCATGGCGGTCTCTATGTCGTAGTGGTTCATCCCGGAGCCCCTGGGGACCTTACGGGCGCCGTCGTTGGCGGACTCGGTTGGGGAACGGTTATTCCGGGATCAGGCACGGCGGCCGAACCCGTTTCCAGTGATGCTCTTTGGGAAATTTTCCGAGTAGTTGGCATTGACATTGACACGGGATTGATTCTGGACGGTGGGAAGCGCTTGTCGGCCTATTATGGCACCCCCAACGGCAAGATCATCCGTTCCATCATGCTGTTTGAACCTGCAGCGACTCGCTTGGTTGCCGTTCCAGGTTCTGGCCCGTTGGTTGGTAGAGAACAGGTGTTTGCCGTTGTTCCGCCTGAACGCGCCCTGAATGCGGACGGGCAGATGCCTTATTTCATGTGGAAATCTGCAACGGAATGTGAACAGCCTTGGGATCCTGCCACATTCGCGTCTGACGGGTCCTTGGATCCGTTGATTGCTGGTGGGGTAGGGACGCCTACGCCATGGGTTGGCTTTGAATATGCAAACATGCCCCGTCTTCCTATCCCACGTCCAAAGACGAAGATGGACGGGACCTTGCAACACACGGTAGTAGCCCCCCCTTGGGATGATGTCGGTCCTGGACGTATGGTTATTTCCGTGGCTGGCCCGACAGCTAAAGCCCCGTTGGTTGGGGATATCCTCCATGTCGTCAACATCAAGGTTGTCGGTGCGGCGGCTCTGAACCGGCAGGCATCACCTGACCGCGGAGCCAGTTTGGATTCATTGTTAGGCTGGTTTGAAGTTGTAGAACGTTGTCTCCCCGGTGGCAGTGTCACCTTGCTTGTCCTGCGGCGCATTGAAGAAGTTGACCCTGCCGTTGGGGTTCCTTTCTGGGGCGATGAAGGATTCTTCGTTGCAACGGGTTCTCCTGATGACATCGTCCTGTCATTCACGGTCCATGATCCCGTCAAGAAACTGTGGGATTCCCCGTCCTTTGATTTTGATCGGGTGGATTCAGCCCGGTTGACGAACGTTATTGATCCCCGTTGGATTGAACGCAAGACGGATAGGGAAGATGGGGCAACTGGCCTTGACAACCAGTGGAATGCTTCTACCGATGGAATTGGGGCACACCCGCAACGGGCTGACAGGGCCGTGTTCGGCACCGGTGAATCTCCCGCTTTGATAGGGAATTTGGCACAAGACCCCGGCAGCATGTTTGATCTGGGATTCAGGGTCGTGTTGTTTCCCGCCAAGGTCAAGACGGTTACGGTCCCGAATATTCCGCCGGCATCAAGTATCGTGTATCCTCCGGCCGTCGTGGACATCAATTACACCACGATGGACATCCTTGTTCCTGATTGGTCAAGGCCAATTGAATCGGATGAAGTCCTGATTGATCCGGCGGTTACGGGTGAACGCCAGTATGTGGAAATCGATTATGCCAACGGTTTCGTCAGGTTGTCCCATGCCCCTTCCGTTTTGGGCGGTGCTTTCGTCCCTGACGGGGATGTTTACAGCGCGGATGACAACCCCCGCAAAGAAATGGTCATTTTCGCGTGCTTGGTCCCTTATTCCATGGAAAAGGGGCAGCTTGGCACTGGTGTCCGTGTAGCTTCCATCCCGGCAACCTTGAGCAGCACTTCGGGCGGATGCAGTGGCGGTGGTTCCCATCTCCAGACGACGACCGACCAGACCGATGTCTGGGGTTGGCGCGAATGGTTCACCCTTCAAGTTGGACAGACGGTTGGGGATGCTTCAGCGACCATTATTCTGGAAGGGTTGGTTGCTGACCGTATCCCGCCCGCCGGATTTGTGGAAATTCTTGAAGGCACCGGACCTGATGGAATTCCCCCGACCAATTTTGAGTCGTCCCCCGATTGGAGAGCTTGTACGTTCGGTTACCATATGGTGATGGAAGACAATTCCATCCCTGCCGCTCCGGTTACAAAATTGATCGGGTGTTGGGGTTGGCCAACAGGGGCTACCTTCACGCCAAGTGCGTTGCATCCAGGCGTAGCTATTTTGCGCCGGGAAGTCATGCTCCCGAATACCTTGGATGGTAACGCGGGTGTCCCTTACGCTTACGATACGACTTTCGGGGCATCAAAGCGGGCGACTACTTTGCGATTTGTGAATTCGGAACTTCAGGTCAACGCTGATGGTTCCGTGACGGTGTTTCCGTTGTCTGATTCCGCGTCTCTTGACACCGAAGCCAATCTCGGAGATTTGTTTTCATCCTGGACACTTCGGCCAGGCTCGATTTCCGACAATGGGGCCGGGACTGTTACTTGGGGCGCATTGACGGTGATTTGGCAAGGTTTGCGACGCACGATTGCCGCAGGGTCCTCAACCATTGATTGGGCAACCTGGAGCACGAGACCGGCATGGTTGTACGTGGACGGGTCTGATTGTTCTGTCAAAGTTTCAACCAGCTTCCCTCTTTCGGATCCTGAATACATTCTTATTGCCATGGCAAGATGGACCGGTCCTGGTGTGTTCACGTCAACTGACATGCAGGCTGCTCTTGTTGACATCGATAAGCGGGTGGACCTCTATGTAGGTCGGACCTTGTATTCCGGTTCTTGGGCGACCTATCACCCTTGTTTTGACACGCTCCAAGCTGCGGTTGAATATGCCAGCGTGATCAGGAACCCTCCTGCTACGACCCTTCCCGCTACCAGTGTTCCTGGACCAAAGGTGTACATTCATGTTGTCGGCAGGACGTTGGAAACGGGACAGACTATTTTCGGAGCCGACGGCATTACGATAGAAGGGTGCCCGGAATTGTTTGATGATCCGGTAGCGTCCGTTAACCAAAAAGCAATCGTTTGGGCTCACGTAGGAGACCCGTTGATTGACTTTAATGGACATGATGACATCGTTTTTGACGGTGTTCCTTTCCGATATGATGGTCTTGCGGTTGATTCCCCAACCCCTTCTTCCATGCTGTTTGGAAACACGGGTTCCGGGTCTTCCCGATGTGTCATTCGGAATTGTCGGTTGTATGGCCAGACGCAGGGATTCCTGTATTCTGCTGGGACGACCTGGACGGATTGTCGGTTTGAAGACAACTGGGTTGAAAAGGTAGAGGATTTCGGAATCCTGATGGAATCCGGGGTGATGACCCCTTACCTCATGGGTTATCCAGACCACGTGTCCCCTGATGATGTCGTTGGAATCACGGTCACTGGGGCTCCACTTGTTGTTACGGATCCTTCTGGGTTTTCCTACAGTGTGGTCGCGGGAACCCCAGGCAAGATCGTGGTGATCAATTCAGCCAGTCCCCCATGTCTTGAATTTTTTGAAGATGCTGCCGGACCTGTTTCCTTTTACATACTTGAGCATCAATCCGCCAAGTTCACAAGCGGCGGCGTGACTGTATTCCAACGGGCTCCTGGTGATTCCATGACCGTCCAAGCAGGGGAATATGGTGTAATTTTCGGAATGGGAGATGTTGGAACGTACCGGGGTTGGGTTGTTGCATCCAGTGAAACAACTAAAGACACGGTTATTGAAGGCAACACCTTCATTCGTGACGCATCCCCCCTGCAGGGGATGACTCCAGTGACGGGGTCCATTTCCCAAGGCGAAACGGCTACTTTGTCGTGGGAACTTTACGCTGATGTCGGCAACGTTACCATTGCCGGACACGTGCTTCCCCAAGGCGCCATGGCGACAGTGCATTATCTTGTCGGGCCTCCCATCATCCGTGTGGCTTACGCCGCGGGTCCGTGGACGCATGACATTACTTTGGGTGACGTGTATGCTTACGTCACTAATGACGATCCGAACGGGGCCGGGGTGTTCCGGTTCGTCGGGGTTGGGGCTCCTACCCCGCCCGCAAGTTTCACCGTAACCGGCAGTCACGCCGCTATGCTTCTTCACCGCACTGACGGTGTCACGACTTGGGCTGTCGCTACGGGACCTGTTTCTGGGGTCACGGGCTGCGGTATCGGGATCTTCAGTGACTTCATGCTTCCGATGTCCACGAGTTGGGCAGACTACATTGCCGCGGCAATGTTCAACTTCAACAACCGGATCGTCGACAACCGGATTGAAGGTTTCCATGTCGGCATTTGGGCGAACAACATCTGCTATTCAACCGTTGACCGGAACTACGTCGACGAAACCTGGAATACGGGTGTTGTTGTGGGTCCTTGGGCGGTCGGGACAACCGTCAATGAAAACGCTTTGAATGACGTATTCAAGGAAACGCCGTTGCACGGGGGACCTTTCCTTTATCCGGGCAACAACCTTTGGGACACCGGCACCGATGTTGGTATCAAGCAGGGTATCCTTTGCGCCGGCCTTGATGGGTCGGTAGACAACAATAATGTCACCATTGGTACGGGACTTCCTCCGCACGGTGCCGTTGTGACTACCGGGACAAGCGGTTGGACGTGGCAAGACCGTGACATTTGGGTCGTGTACGGCATCAACTTCAAAGTCCGGGGAAACACCACTTCATCCCGGATCGCCGGTTCTGGTATATATCTGAACCTGTCGGAGAACTGGACTCCTAACCTGCTGTTGCCTGCAGCTTATTATTCTACGCTGGAAGCCAATATCGTAACGGATTTGGAAGTTACGGGCGGCGCCGGTTTGAAGATCCTTGGGAACCAGCTTTCAACGGGATCCGTGTACGGGGGCATTTGTACCATAGAAGGCAACCACTGGCAGTCTATGACGCTTACCGGCAGTTTCTACGATGTTGTTGGCAATGTAGGGGGCTTTACTTCTACGACGGAACCCGACAAGTCTGATCCGGCATTGCCTGTTTTGAGTGTGACTACCGGAGACAGATCAACGATAGTCGGGAATAGCTTCTGGATGACCCGAACGGTGCATGGAAGCGGGGCTTCTCCCAGCCCTGACCTTGGGGAATCGGTCACCCTCATCCTCCTGACGAACTGCACCAATTCCAGTGTGCAGAGCAACACCTTGCAACTGGATATCCTTGGAACCACGACGGGCGGGACCATTGTTTTGGGGTCTCTTGGAACGGAAAATCCCCAGATAGGAATACAGATTGTCGGTGGGGCCTCCAGTATTGCTCCGATTGTATCCAACAATCACGTTTCCGTTCAGGTGGAATTGCTGGCAGGAGCACACGGGGCATACACGCCTGTTCAAAGTCGGTTGGATTTTTACGGGGACTTGCTCGGGATTGATGTTGCCGCTACGAACGCCGTGGTAGAAGGAAACAACGTCATCTTTGACTTGGCCGAAGAAATTTATTCATCCTTCGGCGCCGCCAACACGGTGACCTATTACGGGGATGCCGTTGGTATTCGTGTGGTCGGAAGCAAAAGTATCGCGTCCGGGAACCGCGTTTCTGGGACGATTCATCTCGGGACTGTCATGTCCGGGGGTGGTCCTGCTGGTTCTGGGGCTCTGGAATTGGGTGGCGTCGGTAACGATTTTGACATAGCCGGTCTCCTTTGCGAAGGGGGCTACATGACCGTTGATGGCAACAACCTGGAATTACTCGCCAACTTTGGGGATGTTAGCAAGGCACTTGATCCGTACACGGGAACGATTTTCACGGGCGCACACATTTTTGACCGTGAAGCCGGCCTGATGAAGCGGCCCGATCCCGGTGCGTTGGCGGCATCAGACTTGAACAAGATGAACAGCAATCACGTCTTGGTCATGACTGGTTATGCAAACTTGAACCCGATGACAGCCCCGAACACGTTTGATGTGGTTAATTGTTGGGTTGGGGTTTTCACGGACGAAAGTCAAGGCTACAACCTTATGAACGGCAACTATGCCTTCGGGTATTCCACTTGGGACATGGGCGCCGTTCCTGATCCGTCCAGTGTCAATCACTGGGGGATCGTTGTCAGAACCGAAGGACATCCACATATCGTCGGCAACTGGTCGACGACGCTTTCTCAGTTCGGGGGCGGGGGCCCGCCGCCAGCGGCTTCTATCGTGGCGAACAAGTTGAGTAACTTGGCGGGCCCTGGCGGTGTAGGGTGGTTTGGGGGGGCATTGGCCGCTTGGGCAGCTCCGACTTATCTGAATTTGAACTTCCTCACATGAGGTGATCCCATGCGGGTGATAGTTGACGCAAAAGAATTTCTCGCCAGTACCGGGTTGCCGGATCCTGACAAGATCCAGATAACCCAGGTAGACCGGACCCCCGGTTTGTCTGATGGGACCGGGGGAACTGCCATCAACGGCAGGTTCGTCATTCCCATCATGGAAGGGATTGATTTCCCTATTACGTCGGATTCCAAAGTATGGCCGATCAGCAACACGGACCCTTTAGCGGATCCTGACGTTAATTCGCAATCGTTCGCTTACCTTTTGGCATCCTTCCCCATGTACGGTCATTTGTTCTTCAATCCCTTCTTGGTTGAAGATGATATTTCCGGGGTAGGGGGCATCGATTTTGCCAAAACCTTCAGGGACAACAGCATAACCCCACCGGTTTACTATCCTTCCAGATTGCAGACGGGCCGTGAAGCTAGCCCTCCCGATTTGCCGGGACTGATGCCGACGCATACAGCTTTGTTGGCCTGCAATTGGCATGTTTCCGATGCGGGGCCTAATGGTTTTCACCCAGGCATGCTCATCACCAAAGAAATTGATGTTTCGGCTTATACGGGTCCGGCCGGGACGGATGAATTTATGCTGTATTGGCACTTGCTTGATTTCACGATTTCTGAAGACATTGCATCGGATATCGGGGCAACCACCGGGTTGAATGAACCAGCTATCCGATACGTAAAGGAACCTGATCAGGAACCGGTAGGTTTTTCCGCTTGGATTTCTCCCGACAACGGAACCCATTGGTGTGAAGTTTCCAGATTTGAACCCGTCAGCTTCGCATCCAAGACGACCAAGATTCGAATTGCGTTTAGGAATGATGGGGACACAAAGATTTTCATCGCCAACTGGGCTGTTTTGTTCTAAGGAAAGCTGGACGGAAAGTAACCATAACCCCCGCAAACGTAGCGTGAGGACAGACAAATGGCTAACTTCGGAACGGATGTATCGCGGACACTTGATGCTGTTTTTCGTCAGTTCAATCAGATTGTATGGCGAAACGGAAAGCCCCCCATTGATTCAGAAATGAACCTTACGGGTCAGGTAGATTGGGAAAATCTCCGCGAAGAGATCAAATCTTTGATGCCTTCGGGATTCATTTCCGATCCAACCAGGCCCATGGACGATTTCCAGTTCAATGAAAACTGGTCCAACATGTTCGTTCTGGGTAATCCGGCCATTCGTATTGTCGGGGGCCAACTGGTTTACATTGAAAAGAACCCGGTAGTTTGGGCCAACGTCAATGGTTGGCTTGTTCCAGTTGCCGGAACTGATCTGGATCCCCTGACTTGGGGCGGAGGAGAGCCTGCCAACATCATCAGGTTGAACCCGCCTCCCGGCACGGATGCTCGGGTTGATTTCGTGTTCCTGGAAGTCTGGCAGGCGAGGGTTGACGCTAACCCTGCTACTGCAAACAAACCGTCCAAGGACAAGATTTGGAAGTACGGCAATACCAAATTCGGCCTGACCAATCTTCCGGATGACCTGGAAGATCCAACCATAGGTTACGACACGACAGCCCGAATTCAAATCCAATACCGGATTCGCGTTTACGGCAGCGGTGTCGGGCAAGGTTCCGGGGCTGATCTGGTGAACTATCCTGACGGTCTCGGAAATCCTCTTATTGTCGGACAAGGGGCTGCTACGGCTCCTGTCCAGGGCTACGCGTTCATCAACATGCGGGAAGAACTGGGAGACACCTCTTTGTGGCGTGCGGGTGACGGTTCCTCGGGAGCTATGCAGAGCCTTGGTACGATTGACGGCTATTCTTGGGCCATTCCGATTTGTGCCGTGTTCCGGCGGGATTCGGCGTCTTATGTTGCCGTGTCGGAATCAGGTTCCCCCAACCATTCGGGGGGTTTCTGTCGGACCCCTGGAACCGTACGTCTTCCTGATCCGTTGACGGGCGCCAGGGTTCTGACGATTCCAACCCTGAAGGATGGGTTTGATGCACAGGACGGATTTGATCCAGGGTCTGCCTATCCCGCAGGTCCCGTTCAAGTCGGTTTCCCTTACGGTCGTCCCGTTGCGTTTTCCTTCTATGTCGACAACCTGCGGGGTTCCGGTATTGACGACACGTCCCACAATTGGGACGGAGCTTTTCTCGTGATTGACGGGGAAATCCTTTCGGTTTCCGCCGTGGATGTCACCAACCAGAAAATTACTGTTCCGGCTGGCGGGCGTGCCCGGTTCGGAACCGATGTTTCCGCCCACGCAGCGGGGGCGGTGATCAGTTTCTTCAACACACGTCCTGATGGTCTGTATTCCGATCAGATTGCTTCTTCCGACATCCTTGACCTTAGACGGTTTGTCAATGCTCAGGATTGGGACTTTGGCCGCATCCTGGAACACAACGTCGGATCCCTGCTGGCAGGTAAGTTGCATACAGCTTGGAAGAAGGGCGGGGCCAGCGTGTCCCAAGGTGTTTCGGTTCACGAAGTCGACCAGCTTTGGGCGGGGGGTGCAACGCATCCGGTCCAGACCGAACCCGTGGACGGTCCCGATGGTGTCAGGACTATTTGGTCGGATGCTGCTGCAATCCAGCCTGACATTACTTCTCTCCTGGACAATGAAGCCCCGACCGTAACACCCGGACCGATCACCATTGATACCTTTGACGCTACCGTTCAGTGGGATGTGTCCCCTGGATTCAATCCACGTGGATTCCTCAACACTGCCGGTCTGGCGACGGCGACTTCATTTTCCAACGGTTCTGTTCTGCTCTTCCACATCGGTGGGGCGGACGGCACGGAAGGTGCCAGAGGGACGTTCAGGGACGGTTCCACCAGAGCCGTCAGGTTCCTGATGCCTAAGGAAGCCTGGAAATCCGGTTATCCGGTCGTGGATGCCCGTAATGGAAACCAACACCCGATCAGTATCCGGTTTAATGGGGAGCGGGCGTTTGAACATGTTCCTGAGGGTCTCGGAACGGCACGGACGGCAAGACATGTAGGACCCATGTACCCCTGGAAGGATCTGTCCTTTGAGTATCCTTTCATTGCTCTTGGAGGTATCTTGACCCCTGGCCCGATTGGGTCTTTGGGGGCGCCGATGCGCTATTCCAGACCCGTCACCAACTTCCAGGCGCATACGGCAACTTCTGATCCTGCCATCTTCAACAAACTTGTTGAATTCAATGTTGGCATTGATTTCGACACCGTTGGTCAGTGGTACAGCCTTGACGATTCGGGGGATATGGCCAATGATCCGTCCGCCGTTGCAGAACCGGTGCTGCGTAGTTTACGGACGCTTTACGGTTTGCTGACCGACAATGGCCGTGACCGTACGGGTCTTTCTTCGGAACTTTACGTGGTGCTTTACGGAGACACGGTTTTCCGTCATAACAACGGCGCCTTCCAGGTTGTCGGGGCGGGAACAGCCGGGTACACGATCAATTCCGGGGCGGCGTCGGGCAATCTTGTCCTAAGACCTTTGTCGGCCGATTTTGATACGTTTAATGCGGCGACGGGTGCAACCGTTGCCATTGAATTCCGTACCCCGGAACACAATTCTGAAGACAGGTCGGACGCCGGGGCTGATTTTGCCGACCTTGCCATTGTCTTTACCGACATTGGCGGGCAGTTGGCCATGGATACGCCTACCCCTTGGAATCCTCCCGTTGTCGTTTCGGGGATGCAGATTGTTTCTCCCGATCACCCGTGGCTGCGGGACAAGTTAGGGGCAGGGACCAATTATGACTTGTCCATTCAGGACACGGTTGGAGACGGCACCGGCACCGCCTTTGTGGACAACAAGGCAATTGTCAGCTTGTCTCTTCTTTACCATCCTGGCCGAGGCGCCGAAACCCGTATTCCCGACAACTTCTGCCGGTTTGCCTTGAAGGGGAGTAACACATCTCCCGGGGCGTATCTCCGTCAGAATCCAGCGTCCATTGACACGACGTTTGCCGCCACTTCCGGCATGCCTTCCAATGAAACCTTCTGGGATGCGGTGCATGTCCAGCTTTGGAATCGGCTTTCTTCCTTGGGTTGGAACGCCGGTGGGGATCCTTCGGGCGGTACCGGAACCAGTCAGCCGAACTGGGGCGGCAATTTGGTCGGTTGGACTGAAATCGACCGGGAAAGCGAACTGTTCTTCGACCGCGGTTCCAAGACCGTCGTGTTCCGTCCCTTTAGGGATCGGGAAATGACCTTGAAGACCATGCCGCTGATGACAAACACCGTTCCGAGACCTTGGCCCCCCGTTTATATCGCGTCTGCATTCGCTGCAAACCATTGTTTGATGGGTCCATACACGTATCCGACGGCGACCGCCGGAACAGCTAAGGATTCCTTGGAACTTTACACCTTCATGGCAGGCGGGGGTTCCACGGCAGCGACCAACGGTAAGGTAACTGCCTACGTTGTCCCGACGGAATACATGCCCCGATTCGGACGGCAGGATATCCCGTTCTACGTCGACCTTAGTCAAGGTGCAGGGCCTTTTCTGCCCGGCATCAACCATCTGTTCCTCGATACAACCAACGTGAACGCCGATGTTTTCAACATCATCGGCGGGGAAACTTCCAACAGTGAAATCAAGACCCTGTTGGTTGTAGCTTCGTCCGGAACCAGTACGCATGGGCCGGCCAACTACGGGAAAGATTCCACCATCACGAAAGAAGAAAACGAACTTCCCTGTTATGTTGGACGCAAAACGACTGACATTGACCCTGCCCGGACTTACGCACCAGAAGTCATTGCCAACTTGGCAGCCGTCAATTCTTCGGATTTCGGCAAGGGTTTGAAAGGTATTCAGCTTCCGCCGTACCTTGGCCCCGCCCGTATCCTGGGCGTGTTTGACCGGTCCGACTTCACAACCCGCGCCGGACGCACATTTGAAGCGAACCGTTGGCAGATGGTAGACGATTGTTGCCCGAACCTTCTCCGGGTTGATGGGGACAAGCAGACGCTGTACATCCTTCAGGACGGCGCAAAGGACCTTACTCAGGAATCGGATGATCACACCTACATCATCCCGGAATCCGCCATTGACATCAGCAAGGCCCTTAGTTGGACTGGCACGGGTGACACCTTTGAAGCGCACAACTATGTTGTCGAACTGGAAGCCTTCGGTTTCGCCAAAGGCTTCATTAACCAGAACAACTTCGTTTTGATCCGCCATTACAACGGGCATGGTGGGGAAAATTTCGACGGTCAGTCGGTTGAACTTCCCAACATTCACATGATCCTTCCTGCTCCCGCCAAGGCAAATGACGCCTTTTACGTGGCGGCAAATCGGACACCTTATCAAGGCGATCCTTACTTCACGCGGCAGGACGGAACGCATACGGCGGTTTGGTCGGATTGGGCCGCCCGTTATGGTCAGATCACGACCCATGACGAAAGCGTCTTGATGACGCCGATCCAGCAATACGATCCATATGGGGTATTCGTGCCGGAAATCACGAACCCCCGAGTTTTTGAAGTCCTTGCTTCCATGGATTTCTATACTACGATGGGGACCGGCAAGATTGGCGGTGCCCTGTCACCAGGGACGCCTTTGGACGTTGGATTCAGGGGTTTGGACGAGGGGGTTCAGCCCCCGTGGCCTTGGAAGTATCCGAAGTCGGATCCTTGGCCTGAATGCCGTTTTGTACCAAGGGCTTTCACGGAAGGACAGAAGGACAACCCGTCCAGGGCTGGCATGGAAGTGTTTGCCAGGGATAACACCCGGTGGAACCCTGACGACAAGACCTTCATTCGTATCCGGTTCGGATTGTTGGACGACACTTGGGTCAACCTTTACGGGTCTACCGATGCGAATCGGGCTGATCTTTTCACTTGGTTGACCGACCCAACTGGTGGGGGCCTCACGGCTACCGAAGCTGCACAAGCAATATTCCGGGTTGACAGCACTTCGGCCACGGTCTTCTATGATCGGGGCAGCACCCATTCAACCGTCAGTGTCCCGTATGGCGGGACTGTTGATATGACGGTCAGTGTTCCGGGCGCCGTGGTTGGGGATGCTGCGATCATCAATAACCGCATTGTTCCGTCTAATCCCTCTGTGTTTTGTACCGGTTGGGTTTCGGCTGCGGATACAGTCACCGTCCGGTGGATTCATGTTCTGGATTCTCCGTTCACGTGGCCTTTGGCTTCCGGGAACAACAATCTGTTGCGGGACTTGGCTATCGCAGATACACATGTGTTGGCCAACAATTCCGCCGCCGTAACCCCGACCTTGACTTTCACTGGGGCGGCTACCGGGGATACCGTGTTGATTGAAGACCTGACGGGAACGAACCACAACATCATCTTCACGGGTCGTGTTACGGCTGCGGATACGGTGACTGTGTGGGCACACAACATTTCAACCGGAGCTTTGGATACGGGCACCCGTACCCTTCGTATCGGTGTGTTCCGTAACCAGACGTTCACCGCTGTTACCGTCAATGATCCTGATATCAAGGTAGCTCATCGGACCGGCAGCATGACGCACACTATTGCGAATCTGGTAACCAAGATCAACAACCATGCTGACCTTTACAAGTCAGTCAAGGCATTTACCCCTGGTGACGACAGTTTTTCCGTTGTGTCGGTTCCTGTCGGTTCGGAAGGGGATGGCATCCAGTTGGCAGTAGACATGTTCTACTTGACTGGGGCTACCGCACCAGACCAGTCAGCCCAACAGTTGGTTTATATGCGGTCAGCTATTCCGTCCAACGACCATCCGATGCCATTTGTTTCAACGGCCCGGTCAGAGTTGGTTGGTGGAATCGACGTGATGGTGAATGCTGGTAACGGCACTAGCCAAATTGGTTTGACCGGCATGACGGAACGGCTGCCTCTTGGGGCGATCCTTCAGGACTTTGAGTTCTTGTGCGAAAATCCCTTGGGGGATGACGCGTCGGCGGTCAAGACAGGTCCGGCGGGTCCAAGGCCCGTACAGACAGTTATGCCGATGGCGGCCGCCGGTGAAGAATTTGACAGGTTCACTGGAGAACCGGGATTGACCGTTGCCTTGTCGGACGGGTACACCTGCATTACGGACTTCACGCCTTACAATGCAGATACGGCCCCTGACGGTATTCGCCAGTTCCGTATTTTCCGAGGCGGCGGGGCGACCTACATGGTTGGAGGTCCGAACCCCGGCGGTCCTTTGGATTGGGTTGCGGACACCTTCCCGGCAGCGAGTCACCCGGTCCTGAAGGGTTCCGTCTTGGCTTGCCGAGCAATGCTTGTCCGAAACTTCCCTGAACAGGTAGAAGAAGGGGACAACATTCGTACGGTGTCTGAAGGCGATGAAATTCAGATGGTTATCCTGACTTACGGTATCCGCGGGTCCGCTGTTTCGTACCAGGGATTTTCCTTGGATGGAATCATAGGTCCTTCCGGGTATGGTGAAGCATGGGCGGCCGCTGATCGTTACCGAGTGGATGGCCATCCGATGTTCCGCGGTTTCGGCCGTCAAGCACCTGATCCTTGGGTGCAGTTGGCGGTGTATCCTGACAACAACTGATTGGAGGATGAACAGATGAAGCTATTTTCGGCAATCGTTCTTGTGGTCGTGATGCTTCTTACCGGATGTGCTACGGTGGATTACTTCACGAACCCTGGTAACCAGAAGGTCCTGACGGAAATGGGCCTGACGTGCTTCCAAAGCGGTGATGTGAAAGCCGGGGCTGCCTACATCATCAAGAAGGCAGGGACTTCCGTTGAACCGACCACGACCGGTGAATTCCTGATCGGATGTGATGGCAAGTGGTTTACCGTGGTTTGCGATTTCACCAAGAAACCGTCGGAAAATCCTTGCACGGGGCTCAAGGAATACGACCTGAAGACGGTTTCCACGACGGGATTCACGTATGTTCCGGTCACTGCTCCAGTTCCGTTAAACCCGACGCCCGTTCTTGCTCCGATGCCGCAAGCTGGAGGTAAGTGAACATGGTCAATGGGTTGAAGAAGATGATTTCCGTTGAGGAAGTGCTGGCATTTCTCAATGAGGCACTTTTGTTGGATCAGGATGCCGTTTCAAATCTGGTTGAAACACGTTTCCCGTGCAACGCTGCTATGGCGAATCACCCAACCATTCAGGTGTCGGGGGAACCAGACGGGAAAAGTCCAAAGGTGGGATTCTTAGGCGTCCTGAATGGGATGTTTGGGGCAGACGAAGGCGGTTATGGCCCCTTTACAATGGATGTCACTGATGACGGAACAGTTCTGAGGTTCTACAAGACGCCGAGTCCGTTAGAACGCCAATAGGGAGACGTGTAATGCCGTTTTTGAAGCGACAGGACATTGACTTGGCCCTTCGGGCGAAGCACGACAAGGAATGGAAGACGAAGCTTAAGCAAGCATTGATCAATCCGGCCTTGACCGCCGAGGAACGACGGCATATCCAGGAGCAACTGGACATGGTCGGGAAACCCAAGGTGTACAGGGCGGACACCCCGCCTAAACTTGGGGCTATTTCTTTTACTGAGGAGAAAGAGGAATGAAGAAGCTGGCTATGACGGTCCTGGTGGCACTGGTCTTGTTCACATCCGCTTTGGTGGTGAATGCGGAACAGACGGCGCCAGTTCCTGCAACGGTGGCTGCCCCCGCTGCAACAACCAATGCCCCTGCGACTGATGTCGCCCCGGCAGCGGTTCCTGCTGCGGATACTCCGGCAACCCAGGATGCTGCGGTTGCTACCCCGGCAGTTCCGGCTACCGATGCTGTGACGGCACCGGCACCTGCCGCAACGGCGGACGCTACCCCTATTAAGGTTCCTGACAATGTTGAACAGGTTGTGAAGGTTGCGGAAGCGGAAGGTGCGGGTTACGGTACTTATGGCACCATCATTGTGTTGCTTCTGGCCCTTAGCACGATTCTGTACCGGACGTTTGGCAAGAAAAAGACCCCGAAAGTGTGATTGATCCCGCTTTGACAGAAGGCCCCTGCCAGTTTCCCGGCAGGGGCCTTTTTTCGTCGTTTATTCGTTCCTTTCCGTGATGACCACGCTTGGGCTGGCATCTTCCGCCTTCACGACACGGTTCTTTTCGTAGTCCACCTTGACGGGGTAGGGGTAAGCCGTAACCTTCCCCTCTACGTACACTGGCACAATCTTGGCCATCCCCTGATCAAGGACGACACACATGACCCACGTTGCCGAAGTCGTCTTGGACGAATACAGGCCATTTGGTTCAGGCTGCTCAACAATCCCATTTGCGTAACCTCCCGCAATGTACTGCTGGGCAATCTTGAGGGGGTTGGAAAGCTGGACATCATACGGGATGGGAAATCCAATGGACGGGCAGTCCCCTTCAATGACGCTCATGTCACCTCGCCACACGGAATGGGTAGCCACGGCTCGGTTGCGGGCTTGATAAATTTGAACGTACACCTGCCGTTCCCGGCTGTAATCAAAGAACGGAATAGGTTGCGTTTTGGCATACTGTTGCTGTTGTTTGTCCACATTCTCTGCGTCCAGCATTTCCTGCTTGGATGTTCTGTTATCCCAACAACCAGACAACAACAGAACGAACAGGATTCCAAGAATTGTCGGTACGGTTTTCATAGGTTTCTTCCTTTCATCGTCCACAGACGAAACGTACGGGTTCGGGAACGGCATCGCTGGTAGTGGCAATTTGTGCCATGTTGCACATCTGGATCTTGATGGCCTGCCTTTGCAGGGTCAGGCTGTTAATCAGATTCGGATCGGTTGAACCTGCGATCCTAGATCCGAGTCCGGTCCAGTCCGAATACAAGGTGAGCATTTCCTGTGCCTTGCCTTCCGTGTACTGGAAGGAAGTCTTGGTGATGATTCGGTCCCCCCACAGGAATGCCGGTTTCGTGACCAGCAACACTGCGGACAGGATGACGATAACCAGGATGGCCAGAAAGCCCAACCAGATGGCTTTTCCGGTGTACCACAGATCGTTTCCAATTGACATGTTTCTTTCCCTTTCTTTGGGTTGGTGCGTAATGGGGTGCCGGTTATTCTTCCGACATCCCCGAATCAAAGTTTTTCAGGCGTTCAGTGACCATCTCCGGTGTTATCATAACGGTCTTTGTTTCCATTTCGGGGGCGTCAAACATCGTGTCTTGAAGCACCTCTTCCAGGAGGGCACGTAGACCCCTGGCGCCGACCTTTCGCTTGCCGGCAAATTCAGCTACTTCCAAGATTGCTTCTTGGGTGAAGTCAAGGGATACTCCTTGGATTTCCAGAATTTTCTTGTATTCCTTAACCAGGGAATCCGGCGGTTCTACGAGGATTCGGGCCAAGTCTTCGGGAGAAAGATGGTCCAGTTGGACCACTACAGGGAGACGGCCAAGGAGCTCGGCGATCATACCAGCTTCCACCAACTTGTCGTGGGTGATCCGGCGAGCCGGTTTTCGGTTTTCCGTCACGTCAGCCCCGAATCCAAGACCCGACGCTGGGGTTTCTTCCCGGGCGTCCGTGAACGTACCAGCACATATGAACAGGATGTTTGAGGTGTCTATTTCCACGAAGTCATGCTTGTTCCAGTGTTGTGTGACATTTACGGGCACAAAGATTTTCCGACCTTCAAGGAGCTTCAGGATGGATTGCTGAACCCCTTCCCCTCCGATGTCCCGGTTGCCTGCACCCGTGCGGGCGCCGCCCGTATTCAGTTCCAAGTACCACCGAAGGACCGCCGCGCGGTTCGGCAGGTCGTTTACATGAAACACAAACCCGATGTCCCAGGAAAGCTTCCCTTCCCATTCGGAAAGCTTCCGCCCGAAAGCGGGGATTTCGTTGTGGAGGAACCGAAGGACGGCAGTGATCCTCTGAAGTCCATCCACGAGGACGAATTCCCCTTCAAAGGACTTCATCCAACCAGTATGGTTGAACAGGATGTCCTTGCCCGACTTCCCTCCTCGGAGGGCAAATTCAACATAGGCAACCTGTTGCGCCTCAGTCCAGACATGACCCCTTTGGAAATCAGGGTTCATCTGAAGGCCGTATGTTGAAATGTAGTCCTCAATATTGTGTTCTAAAGACCTCCAGTCAACATTGTGACTGTATGCCGCAGTCTGGGTGAACTGGGGGATTTCTGAAAATTTCTTCATGGTGTTCCTTTCCTTCTTGTATAGACTACCGGAACGGAACTTTTTCCAAGCCGTCAATGGAAAGGTTTTGGAAAAAACCTTTAGGGGGCTTAAAGGTTTGGAGGAATCCATGAATAAAAGTGAATTTTTGTATTTGATCAAGAATCCAGAGGGGTTAGGTTTTGATGTAGCCGTACTTCATGGGGATCCCTCTCTTTTGCGGCATGCAAAGAACATTCGCCACTGGAATGACGAACACAGTGCAAAAAAATTCTTTGCTGGGTTGGTTGATCGTGTCAAAGCCATTCCTAAGTGGGTGATAAGACAGGGAGAAAGATTCGTTGAAACCGACGAAGATTGGAAGCCTCTCGGGGCACATTCCGCAGCAACAAAAATGTTCAAGATCATCCTTACTCGGGAAAGAAAAGAACCTGAAATCAGTGAAGAAAATTTTCCAAAAGTAGAGGCAATTAGGGTAGCCAAAGACACGTTGGAAGCGTACCGGTTTCCAATGTCGGTCCAAGCCGACATCATTGACGAAGAAGGGGTACTGGTTGAACGTTTTTCCGGCGGTTGGCCAGACGGGAAGGTTCGTCGCATAGCCATTCACGGAAAACCCGCCCGTTACGACCTGAACACGTTGGAAATCACGGGTTCGTGGAAAGTAGCGTTGGGACGCCGCGGATACCGACGATTATTGACGGAAAAGTCATGGTCAACCAAGAAGGCCGCCAAGGAAGCTGCCGGGAAATACCTTGAAAACCATGGCGTTTGGGATTCCGCAATCGTTGTCAGCCAAGCGGAAGTCGTTGCGCAACGTTACCTGGAAAAAAGGGCTACGGTATGTCCTACAGGGAAATAGCCGAAAATGCCATTCATAGACTGAAACGGTTGGTGCCTGACGTGTCATTCACCACGGTTTCCAACAACATGCGACAAACTTCGGCCTACTTCTACGCTAAGAAAACGGAAGATGAAGATGAAGCCCTGAAAATTAGGGTCAGCAACCACGATCCTGTTTACAATTTTGATCTGTCTTTTCAAATTCCGACCGGTTCGGATCCGGATGAGGCAACGGATTTTCTGGTTGAAAAACTGGCCCCAATCCTAAAAAAATGGAATGGGAATAAAAACGACCCTTTCCTAAAGAAGCTTCTGACAAGGTCAATTCAATTGGGCAAACACTATGAACTCAAGGAGCCTGAAACCATCACCCTGGATTTGCGACGGACGAAGGACCCCAAAAGTGACCGGGCCGAAGAAGTAATTCGAAAAGATCGCCTGGATGTTGATTGGGACCGATTAGGCAAAGATAGGGAACGTTGGCGAGTCGTGCGGATGACTAACGACTTGGGTTTAGCTTACGACACCGGTTTGCGGGGCAATATGATTGGTCTGCACGACTGGCAACTGCTGGAAGTAGCGGAAAGACTGTTCAAACCGATGACCATCCGGACCAGCAGCTTGAATGTGGCGCGTAGGTGGCTCCGTTATCTTGCTGACCGGAAAAATTGATGGAAGACGGATTCAGACTTCTTCTTGGTTGCATATTTGTTCTTGGCTGCATGGCTGCTCCTATCTGGTGGTTTGGACGGAAACCGTCATAAACATGTCTTCAAATCGTTTCGGGGGTTCTTCCCCCGGCAGAAGCCGAAGGGCTTCCGTAATGTCTTTGATGTCAACAGTCAAGGATTTCTTGACAGTCCATTGGCGATAAGTCATTGCCTTGGTTTTGAACCGTCGGGACCACTTTGTTCCGACCACTTTGTCTACTTCCGCCATCTGAGTTCCATTTTCAATCCAACTAATGAAATCGCCCGCTTGCACACCAGCTAAGGACCCGAAGTCGGGACTTCCCTTTTTCCCTTTTTCAAAAAGGACTTGAAATTTCCCTTTGGTGCGGACGGGGTCATCGTTCATGAAAAGGAACCCTTTTTAAGACACGAAAAACGGGTCCCCTTTTCCAGAGGACCCGTTTACTTTACCCCGCGTTGTAGACCAGTTCACTCCGGGACCGTGTCCTTGACGCAGCGGGTGAGACCGCCGCCGGACAGGGAATTCAAACTGACGGCGGCATTAGTGTAGTTCAGGTTCCACACGAATCCAGACACGTCGGAAAACCATATACCATAACCTGTTCTTCCTTCAAGTCTTTCAGAGCCCTTTTTCGGAAGGCTTGACATCTTCAACCCGATGTGTCATATTATGAACATCCTGAACACGGAGGTTGTGATGACGACCACCCTTTCGCAGAAAAAAGTGAAAGATGCTTTGAAGCACAAACTTATCCAGTGCCCCGTATGCGGAAAAGAACATGATTTTGAAGTCTTGGAAACTATTGTCCCGGACATTCCAGACGTGAAGGTGAAAGGTGCCTTGAAAAAAGGCCGCCCTTTGGTTCAAGTGGTGTGCCGGAAATGCTACCACGTCATGCTTTTTGACGCCCACAGCTTAGGGGTTAAACTGATACCGGGCTGAAAAATAGGTATCGCCCGACTTGATCGTCACTTCCGGGGCGTTCCCGCAAAGTTCAAAAACGACGTTCTTTACCGAATGCAGTTGTTCACGATCGGTATCCGGCGAATATTCAATGGTTAGTTTTGAAACCTTGATCACCAGAACATCTTCGTCTTCTGACTTTTTCGGTTTGGGTTCCACTTGGGCGAAGGAATAGGGAGTTGACAGTTTCATAAACGGTTCCTTTCGTTAATGTCCTCCCGTCCCTCCCCCGTTCACTTTACCCCGCTTCCTATGACCATTAGACAAAAAAGCCCTTCCCGTGAAGGAAGGACCCTCGTTGCCCATATGATCGGTGCCGTCACTCCGGGACCGTGTCCTTGACACAGCGGACCAGACCGCTGTTGGACAGGGAAACCCAACCGATGGCGGAATCGGTGTGGTTCAAGCTCCACACGAATCCAGACACGTCCGACACGGGCGTGGAAGAAAGGTAACGGGTCTGGCAGCCGCCTTCAAGTTCTTCCGGCATGTAACAACCGTCCGTCGGTCCCTGAAAGGCCGGACACGAACAGGATTCAACGGAATAACCGCATTCGTACCGGGCATTGCATTCGTTGGTGATCGGGCAGGATCCCTCGGGTTCCGTATTGGGGCAACCGCTGACCAGTGACCGCAATTCGTCAATGGTCGGCAACCGCCACACACCGACCGTGGTGCCGTAGTTCAGGTTGTAGCAGAAGTCAATCGCCTCCTGCGGGGTCATGCCGCTGTCGGGATAGCGCATCCAGGTGAGGCCGGATTCGGTATCGGTCCACATGCTGGCCGGTTGGTGTTCACAGGTATCGGAAGTCGGGTCGCAGATGTCGGTGGTCAGGATGTCACCATCGTCACAGGGGTCAGTTCCGGCTACGCAACCAAGCGTGATGTCACAGATTTCAGTGCCATTGCAGAAATCACCGTCGGCACATCGGTCGTCCTGAAGGACTCGGATGCAACCGAAAACGGGGTCGCAAACGTCACCCGTGCAGGCAATCCCGTCGTCACAGTCAAGAAGTTCCCCAGCTCGGCAGAAACCGTCATTCCAGCAGGTTTCAATACCGTTGCAAGGGTTGCCGTCGTCACAGTCGGAATCGTCGCCGCAAGGAAGATATTCGGATTCGTCCGTGTTTTCAGTAACATCGCTGTTTTCCGGGTTGTCGGTCTGGTCGCTGTTTTCGGTTTCCTGCCCGTCGGCCAGATCGGATTCCTGTTCGTTTTCGTTTTCGTTGAATTCGGTCACGTCCCCGGATTCGGTCACGTCACCTTCCAACCCTTCCGTATCGGTTTCCGCGTCGCCGTCGGTTTCCGTGTCTTCCAGGTACGTCCCAAACGTCAGGTTGGAACCGCAACCCGACAGAACGAGGACGACCAGCACCAGCACTGTCAAAAGATTCGTTTTCTTCATTTTCGTCTCCTTTTTATCTGGCGGGATTCATTCCCGTCGTTTCATGTATAGACTACCGGGGGCATTTTAATTCCAAGCCGGAAAACGAACGAACCAATCTCCCGGCTTGGAAAAATCTTTGATTCGGTAGTTGCCGTGGGGACGAATAAACACGAAAGGTTCATTTGGCATGGCTACTTTAACCTTGGCAGATGCGGAACGTATTGCTTCCAAAACCCGTCCGTGGGCGGTGCGATTGGAAAACCCCAATCTTCAGCAGTATTGGCAGGCCACCGGGCGCGGTCTTGGTGAACAGCTTGAAATCGGGAGTGGGGGCTTTGGGTCCGTTCCGACCACATGTTTGGTCACGTGGACCCAGTTCCGGGTTGAAGTAGCTGACAAATTGGCAAACGGGTTTGTCTGGGCTGATACGCCCTATTTTCGTATGTCTTCGGACAACCTTGCCAAGGTGATTGGCCAAAGCACGCCCCCAACACAGCCCCCGCCATCAACATCGGCGTCTTTACTTGCACTTCCCGTTCCGTTGAACCAGATTCGGTCCCTTCGGGTTGTTCGGGAAGGAACTGTCCTCAAGGGCTTTGACGCCCTGGACGAAAATGGGGTCGTTGTCGTCCGTTTCAACGAAACCGAGGGACGAGCCTTCGCGCAGAACCACAACTTGGATATCGTTTGGGTTTCGTCCAAAACGGGTAGGGTGCTTTAGGAGGACACCTATGATTCTGCAAATAGTCAGTGATATCCATGCTGAATTCCATAAGGATCTTGGCATATCCTTCATTGAAGAGTTGAAGAAGGCGGGGGACGCCGATGTCCTGATTATTGCTGGAGACCTAGCTCCGCCTAAGGACGCTTTTAGGATTGTTCCAGCTTGTTGTGACGTATGGCCCAAAGTCATCCTGGTTTTGGGGAATCATGAATTTTACGGGTCTGATCGTCGGACCGTATTGGCCAGTTTCAGGAAGCTGGAAAAAGAGTTCCCTAACCTGCACGTACTGGATGACCAGACTGTCACCATGGAAGGGCAACGATTTGTCGGAAGCACTCTTTGGTTTGAAGACACTCCTGATGCACGTATCCGGGCCGGTCATTTTTCAGACTTTGGCGATATCAAGGGGTTGGGAGGATGGGTGTGGGAGGCCAACCGAAAATCCAAGATTTTCCTTCGGAAAACCGTCCGTCCCGACGATGTGGTGATCACGCATCATATCCCGACATCCATGGGATCAGCATCCTATTGGACAGGGTCGTTCCTCCAACCCTTCTTCGTCTGCCCAATGGACAAAGTAATCGTTGAAAACAGACCAAAATTGTGGGTCTATGGGCACACGCATGATTCCCACGATTTTACGCTTTGCGAAACCCGATTCATTTGCAATCCTTTCGGATATGCAAATCATCCCAAACTGCTTCCGAACCCGGATTTTGACTGGGGGAAGTTCGTTGACGTGTGACGGTTTTCGTTCTATGCCTTTCCCCTTGCGGAAGAAGGTGTGGTTAGTTTAAGCCTATTGAGGAGACCGAAAGATGGACAAAGCACGTATTACCAAACTGGCGAATGATAACCCGAAGATGCGGGCGAAACTTGTTCCTTTCCTGAAGAAAGCTGCCCAACCGGGATCCTATGAAGACAACGGCAGAGAACTGAAGTCGAAAGACTTTGGTTTGGCACTAAATCTCATGAATCAGACGGCGAATCACTTGGTCCAACGCTTACTGCAAAGTATCCATACGGATGGGCTTAAGAAAGAAACTTCCCCTATCGGTTGGGTTTTGGAATTCACGTTGGCCAGGAAAGACGGGGCACCCCAGAATTTCACTGTCTGGCTTCCCTTGGAAATGTTTCGTCACTTTTATAGGGGGAACTTGAAAGGAAGAATTTCGGTGAGGGCCCCCCAAAAGGCTTACGATATCCCGTCCCTGGAAGATGTTCTTAACGATCTTGGTCCGAAGGACCTTGGGGATTTCATCTTTGATAAGATCATGATGCTCCTGAACAAAGGGATGTAACGATCCCATGCGGAAACGGACACAGTTGACGAACACCCGGGGGCTTCTTATGACTCCCGATATGGCGGAAGCCATCCTGAAGTTGGAAAAGGCGTCCGGGGCCGCTAAGTGGAAACTCGTCCTGTCCGGGCCAAAATCCGGTACGGACGAAGGTGATCCTCTGTCCTTGGCCCCGGCCGGTCGCGAAGTCCGCATGTCCCTTGTCAGGAATGATGTTAAGGACCCCCAGGTTGCCCTACACGCCCTTTGGGGGTTTGCCGTGCCCCTCGGGTTCACCCCGTGGCTCCGATGGCCTGTGGCGGGTTCCGGGGACCAAAGATTCTTTTTTCTCGGCCCTTGGAAAATGGTCGGGGATCGGCTCATGGCCGAAGGCCGTGGGCATTTAGCATGGCCTTCCATGTGTGCGTCGGCACAGGCGGATGCCGGGGTTTGGAAGGGATCGGATTCGGACAAACGATTCGTCCAGGCGCAACTCCACCGTCTTGGAAAGAACTGTGGTCCGGTTGACGGAATTATCGCCGAACGGACCCTTGAAGCTATTGCTTCTTTAGGTTTTGGCCAGGAACCTTTCTTGAAAGTAGCGGACCGATTACGGGCTTTGGAAACTCCGGCGCCGTCCCCCGCTGCTCGTAAGACGGGTCATCTGTCCCTTCCCGGTTGGAACCTGGTCTTATCCGCTTTCGGGGGCGTCAAGGCCGTTCAGGGCAACCAAGGGGCTATCCTAACGGTAGACGGGCCAGGTCGTCTTGTGGTAGACGTTGAAGGCGGAACCAAGTAATGGAATGGGCAGAAGAAAAAAAACTGCTTCGGGACGTGGCTTCTGATTGGGAAAAGGTTATACTGTCCCAGGGCAAACCCATTCTTCGTGTCTTGACCCTTTCTGCCACCAAAGCGGGTCTACCTACGGCCTCTTTGCAATACCTGTATTTCGTCTTCTATGACCGATCTCGGGATTGGGGACTGGCGCCCGACGCCAAAACTTCATTGTCCATCGGTAGGGAAATCACAATAGCGGCCGGAGTGACTCCCGCATGGTCCAGGTCCGGTATCGTTCTTCCCGGTGGAGGGGGCGAAAACGCCCTTGATAAGGCATTCAAGGAAACCGCCCGATGGGAACAGACGGATATGGCCAAAGTTCTTCTTGATGCTTTGAACAGCACCCTTGCTGTTCACGGCAAGGAAGTTGAAAAAACACATCCCGAATTGAAATCCGGAGATGGGTCCTTTTACCTTCGGCACCGGTTTTGGGAAATCCTCGCTACGAACCCGAATGAATTCCATCTCGGGTCTCTCATGAGCCGTATCGTTTTCCACTTCTTCACCTGACCTTTTCGGGTATCTAACTGCTAGGGGGGGTTTGATCCGTACCAAATACATGCAGAGGTGCCGCTGATGTCTTCCGATCAAATGACAAAGGTGTTGGAACGTCTCAAATCAATCCGGGAACGAACGGACCTTACACTCAGGAAGACCAAACACCTGAAGGACACGTTCACCGGGTTTGATGGAACAGAACATCCTTTGTCCTTGCGCTATTATCAGGTACAAGGCGTTCTCCATCTGGTCATGATGAAACGGTTCATTATTGGTGATGACACGGGATTAGGGAAGTGTTGCCGATGCACCGGTAAGGTCCTTACGAATGAAGGTCTGGTAGCACTGGGGGATTTGGCGCCTTCAGGTGTCGTTTTGAAACCGGACACCTTTTACGACATGACCCGTCCTGTGAATGTGTGGACGGGGCGCAGGTGGGCTAGGATCAAGAAGTTTTATTTCAGCGGGATGCGCCCCGTCAAGAAAGTAGTGACCCGACGGGGTTATGAAACGGTTGCAACTTTGGTTCACCCCTTGAAAGTCCGGCGTCCTGGTGGGAATGTTTTCATTGAAACGCGGAATTTGACAATCGGAGATTACGCCTGTTTGGATAGAAGTCCTGTTCCGTTCCCCCAAGAGGAACCTTCGGTCCCGGTTCCCGACAAAGACCTCTTTCAATCAAATGCAATCATCTATCCCGTCCCTGACAGAATGAACCCTGATTTGGCAAGCTTGCTTGCTTACGTGGTCGGGGAAGGTTGTACGAACGGTCGTTTGTCGATTTCCATAGCACAAAGCCTTGAAAAAAATCCCGAAATCCACCAACACATCAGGGATCTTTGCCTGAAATTGTTTGGTTGGAACAAAGATGGAAACTACAAGATTCACGACATGGGTGTCAAGATTTCCAGTGTTTACCTTAGGTCCTATTTCCAGGGTTTGGGAGTAGGTGAATGCTTGGCGGAATCCAAACGGGTTCCGGAAGTCGTGTTCAGAAGTACGAAGGAATCCGTGCGGGCGTTTCTCAGGGCTTTTTTTGATGGGGAGTGTTCCTTCACTGGGGGGGTTTTGGAAATCAACAGTGCTTCCGAACAACTACTCCGTGAAGTGCAGTTACTTCTTCTCCGATTTGGAATTCTGTCGTCAAGAAACAAAAAGAAAGTCAAAGGACGGCAACACACTTATTGGCGTTTGGCTTTGTGCGGGGAGGATGCCCGTGTTTTCGCCAAGGAAATTGGCCTTCTGACACCGAGAAAACAAGCTGGTTTGGATTCTATGTTGTGCAAGAAACCAAACCCCAACTTGGATGTTGTTCCGTTCATGCAGAATTCTTTGGATGATTTCAGGAATAATCTTTTAGAAGTAACAAGCAAGATGGGGGCAAACAAAAACAGAAAGGGAAGTGGAATCAAGCAGTTTGGGTTTTCCGTTGAAAAAGGGCTCAACAATGTCCGCAATTGCGGTCGCAATCCATCCTACGATTTTCTTCAAGGGTTGTTGGAAATAGCGGATGAAACGGGTGCGATTCGTTCGGAAGGATTCCGAAATATTCAGGATTTGTGTAACACCCATTTCTTTTACGACCCTATTGTTGAAATTTCCGACGGGGAAGAAATGGTAGCTGACCTTGAAATCGACGATGATGAACATGCTTTCGTTTCCGATGGTTTCATGAACCACAACACGATTGAAGCCATTTCCTCCCTTTGTTGCATTTGGGAAACGGAACCGGATCGGAAGGTGATCATCCTCACGACGAAATCTGCAACCAAACAGTGGGCGGCGGAATTCAACAAGTTCACCCAGGGCGTAAAGGTTATCATCGGTTCCGGGTCTCCGATGCAGCGCAAGGCTACCCGTGATCTGTTTGTGAAAAGTTCTGGTCCGACCGTATTGATAATGGGTTACAGGGCTGCTGTCCAGGACTTCACGCATCTCCAGCATTTCAAGGGATTCATCTTCATATTGGACGAGGCCTCTGCGTTTAAGTCCCCAAAAACCCAGGTGCATCAGGCGGTTGCCTACATGTCATCCAACGCCGACCGGGTTTGGGGATTGACGGCTACCCTTCTGAAAAACCATTTGATGGAAGGTTACGGCATTTACCGTGTCGTCGTTCCAGACCTTTTCCAAATGACTCCGAACCAATTCATGCTTTACTACTGCTTGGTTCGGATGCAAGCACTCCCCAAGAGCAGACGTCAAATCCCTGTTATTGTCGGGTATGCTCCCGCCAAGGTGCAGGAATTCAAGGAAGCTATCGCCCCCTATTTCCTTGGGCGTCCCAAATACGAAGTTGCATCAGAACTCCCGTCCCTCGTGTCACAGACGGTTGAAGTGGACATGACGGATGCACAGGAGGAAAAGTACGCGGATGCTTTGGCCGGCCTTCTTGAAATCGGCACGGGATCGGAAGCCGTGGCCAAGGAAACCACGAAACTGTCCGCCCTTTCGTATTGCCAGGAAATCGTGGATGATCTTAGCTTGATTGACGCCCTTGTAGACGGGTCCCCTAAACTTGATACCTTGATTGATCTTTTGACCGAAGGCGATTTGGATGGGGAAAAGGTCATTGTTTTCAGTCGGTTCAGCAAGATGATAAACCTCATCATGGCCCGGTTAGCTAAGGAAAAGATCAAGTCCGTCAGGATTACGGGGTCGGAAAATGAAAACGCCCGTGAACAAGCAATGAAAGTTTTTCAAGACCAGTCTTCCGATACGCGTGTCATCTGCATTACGTCGGCTGGTTCGGAAGCGGTCAATCTCCAGGCAGCGAAAGCGGTTATCTGCTACGATTCCCCTTGGTCGGCCGGTGATCTCATTCAGCTTGTCGGTCGGATGATCCGCATAGGGTCGACGCATGACAAATGTCACGTCATCCACTTGTTGGGACGTAGCACAAAAGGAAAGACCATCGACCACCGTGTCATGGAAGTTCTTGGCAAGAAGATGGCTTTGATTGAAACCGTTCTTGGGAAGCGTTTCAAGGACGATGGGGAAATGGCAACGGTGTCCGTAGGTAACGACATTTCCGATTTGTTCACCGTCTTGCGTCAAGATGCGAAGGATTCAAAAAAAGGGTAGTGTGATTGATAGATGGACGGAGGTGACACTTTGGACGAATGGAAAGAGTATCCTGAGGGAGACGGACATCCTACGTGTCCTCGCTGTCACGGGCGCGGGGTCGTTTCCTTGCCGAAAGAACTACGGCCCCGGATTGCTGTCGGTGAACTGACACAAATATGTACCTGTGTTCTGGCCAGGGACATCATGGCAAATTTGGAACGTGGATGGCGAGGTTTGTCCAAAGCAGCGGTGATAAAAACATCCCCCCTTGTGGGGATGGAAAAAAAGAACCTTCGCATTACGGCATCCGCAAAGGCCATTAAAGAACATTTGAAACACGTTGCGTCCCGAATGGGGACCCGTTGGGGATTTCTTGTCATCAGCGATGCTACCATGATGGATGCTTGGTTATCCAAAGGTATTGCAAGGATTTACGATGCTGACGTAGAAGAAATGCGGTCATCTGATTCCAGGGGCGGGTTTGAAAAAAGTCCTTACGATGCTCTTTCCGAACTGGTAGAACATCCGCCTTTACTGATTGTGGTCCTCGGAGTCAAAGCAGCCCGCAATTCTGCCATGGCGGAAGTTCTTCTTGAAGCTTTGACGCTTAGGGATTTTGCAGGTCGGCCTACTTGGTTGGTAGATCAGCCAGTACATCCTTTTGCTGAGGGGCATTTGTCTTGGAGTTCTTCCGTGGAATCGTGGTTGGAACCTTGGGAAAAAGTAGTCCTGAGTCGTCCTGCCCTAACCCCAAGCACAAGTACTGTCATTCGACCTGGTAAACCCCAGACGTTTGTTATGGGTCGTGAACCGATTGTTCAACTTTCTGAACCTCCCGCAGTAACTTGGGAACAAGCCGAATTGACAAAGATGAAGGAATCCGACAAGAAAAAGTGGAGAAAGAGGAAAGGGAAACAGGAATGAAGACGCTGCTTCGATCGGTTTTCATATCTGCAGCTTCCGACAATAAGGATCTGTTTTTTAGAAATTATCTGAATCTGGTGGATTCAGGTTTGGGGTTTGACATTGCCGAAGATGTAATCATTTGGGAATTCATCAAGGATTTTGTTCGGGCGCACAACCATATCCCTGATGTGACGACGATCCGAACCCATTTTGCACACAAGCAAGAAGACGGCATCCTGAACCGTATTGCGGTTTTGGAAAACCTGCCGGCGTATACTCAGGGCGATTTTGATGTCCGGTTGAATGCCAAGGCAGACGAACGTCGAGTGCGAGAAGTGTCGGAACTTCTCAAAGACGCAAGCGTCATCGTGTCAAGCGGATTGGAAATCCGTGAAGGACGCGACAAGAAGATGCTCAAAGGTCCCATTGACGCCATCCATCACATCTTGGGTCAAAGCCACGGGATCGTGTCTCCTGTCGTGGGATCGCGTCTGTCCGGTGAAGTCACAACGGACGGAGTAGATTTCATCAAGACCTATGAAAAGGTAGAAGCAGACCCCTTGGCCGGTATCGGTCAACACACCGGTTTGACACAGATGGATGCGGCACTAAATGGCGCAAAAAGATACGAATTGTGGACACATGCGGCATTCACTGGCCATATGAAAAGTACGATGCTGCTTAACTGGGCATACAACCAAGCCGTCTACTTTTTGCATGACAGCCTGATATTTTCCCTTGAAATGCCTTACAAGCAGTGCCGAAATATCCTGTATGCAATCCATTCTTCGCACGAAAAATTCCGGTACATCCGATATTGCCTTGGGCTTCAGACGGATCCCTTCGGAACGGTCGGGTTGCCGTATGAAGGTATTCGTGACGGCGATCTGCCTTCGTGGCACAAGAATGCAAAGCGCTTCTTGTTTGAATGGGTAATCCCCGATTTCAATGGGAAACGAGTAGAAGTTGACTTCCATCCTGATACGGGGCAGCCCCTTATGGATTCAAAGTCGGGGAAGGCTTTTACGTTTACTCGTGATGGGAATGGGGATCCTTATCCCGACCCGTCAAATTATGGCCGGATACACATTGAAGTTGCGGACCCTGACAAGTCGGACTTCAGTATTGCTGACATGCGTCACAAGGCGGAACTGATCTATTCAAAACGGCCCTTTTCTCTTCTGTTCGTTGACCACGTTTCTCTAATGTCCCCCCGCAAATGGGTGTCCAACAGAACGGACCGGGACAACGAAATCATCCGTGACCTGAAGAAATTGGCAATGTCGTTCAACCGAGGGGAAGGGATGGCGGTAGTGGGTTTGTTCCAGATCAACCGTGACGGTTTCAGGACGGCCCTGAAGATGAAAGAGAAAACGGGAACAGCACGATATGATCTGACTAACCTAGCTTACGCGAACGAATGTCTGCTGTACAACACACCAATAGGGACCGACAAAGGGTTGATTCCGATTGGAAAGATGAAAGCCGGATGTAAGGTGTGGTCTTCTTCCGGATGGAAGGAGGAAGTGAAAGAAGTCTTTGACCAAGGGGTCCGCCGCATTTGGAAGGTCACAAATGACCGACATGCCTGTCTAGAAGCGACGGATACACACAAGGTTCGTATCCTGACGGAAGAAGGCGTTCAATGGGCGGAAGTGCGGAATCTCAAGCCAGGAGATTTTCTGGTTGGTTCAGAATATCAGTTTGCTGAAACAATTCCTTCAATCCCGGAATGGAACGGGCGGACGAAACCTGACGAAAATTTGGCATGGTTGATCGGGGCGTGGGATGGGGACGGCACAGTAAGGAAATACGGGGTTGCCTTCACCGGCAACCGCAAGGAAACCGTATTGGAAAAGCGGTTGCTGAACACCTTGAATGAAATACACGGGCGTCAAGCTAAGCACTACCATTTCCTGAGTCGACCCGGTTCCTTTGACATGGAAGCCGGTGACAAGCACTTCAAGTCATGGTGGGACGGTATTGCCGCTCCAAGGGGGGAAAAAGTTCCGGAAGTCATCCTGCAATCCCCAGGCAGCCTTGTCATTGCTTACTTGCAGGGTCTTTTTGACGCTGATGGATGGATCAATTCCCAAGGGGTTGTTGGGATATCGTCTAAGCATGAAGAATTCATGAGGCAAGTACAGTTGCTGTTGACTTGCTTGGGTATTGATTCCTGTCTGAACAAGAAGATGGTGATCTTGAAAAAGACCGGCAAGCAGTATCCCTGTTGGACGGTTCATGTCCGGGGACCCTGGTCCAGGGTTGGGTTTAGGGACTTGATTGGGTTTACGGAACCTTGGAAACAGGAACAGTTGGAAAGGTTCACCTGCAGGACTTCAAGATTGGACAGGTCGGGGAATGTTCTTCCTCTGCTGAATCTGGTTTCTGGTTTGGCGAACGAATTCCTTCCGGTCAAGCATCAATTTGACAAAATTTTCCGAAGGAATCAGAAAAAAGGTACGGTCCCTGAAAGTACCGCGAGACGGGTCCTGAAAGCCGTGACGGATCAAGGGATTGACAATGACCGTGTCCGATTCCTGGAAAGTGCCTTGAACGACATGATGTTGAGCCGTGTCGTTTCCGTTGAAGATACGGGGCAGGATGATAGGGTATTTGACATTGAAGTCGGGGGGGATCATGAATACCAATCAGGTTCGTTCCTTTCCCATAACTGTGAGAGGTCTTCCGACATTGTGACAGCGTCTTGGTTGGATCCTGAATTGGCGAAGTCCAACCGAGTCCAGTTTCAGTGTCTCAAGTCTCGCGACCAGAAGCCGTTTGAAATTTTCCTTGGGCGTGTAGAATGGCCCTGCCGAAGAATCCTGACTTGCTTTGACATCGTCATGGAACGTACGACCGAATCCGGAGGAAGTGTTGATGACGACCTTTCAAAGATCGATGTCTGAAGTATCGTTGGAAAATGGCGGCGTCATTGTCAAGCTGCATATGGAAGAAGCCTTAAAGATTGATCAGCTCAAGGGTTTGATGGTTCGGTATGGTTGGGACGATGGAATCAAGAAAGCGGTAGAAGTGCTTTTCGTAGACATTGAAAAACAGGTTGGCAAAGAAATCCAGGAAGCACTTCACCGAAGCGTCCTTGACGGGACGATCTCGTTTGACAGGAAAGACATTCCATGAATACCATTCCTGACGAATTGAAGGATTGGTTCAAGACATTGATTTCTCCCCCGGATGCCGAAGCCTTCATCATTTCCAATTTGGAATCTGTTGACTTAGCTTCATGGCCCGATGAAAGCCATGTCGGGCTAATCGTCAGAGGGACCCCGACCGAAGCGCAATCCAAGGAATTGCTTAGGGTGTTGAAACCGGGCGGGCACCTGATCTTGATTGCCCCTGACACGGAACCGACCGGGCATACAGGAACTTGCCGGATTGAAGATGCAGGTTTTGAAATCAGGGATTCCGTCCTGCTGGTGGATAGCCCGGAAGGGTTCTATTATGTCCCGAAGGCATCACGGGCCGAACGGGAAGCCGGGTGTTCAAACATAGCCCCGAAACAACGGGATGAGGCTAGGAAAGAAGGAAACCCTGGCGGGGTTCATTCGGTCAGGAACTTTCACCCCACCATAAAACCTTCTGCGCTTATGGAAAAGCTGTTGGGGGACGGGAAGAATGGTGACAGTCCCATTCTTGACCCTTTCATGGGCAGCGGGTCCACGGGTATCGCCTGTGTCAAGACTGGGCATGATTTTGTAGGGATTGACATGGAACCGGATTACGTGGGTATTGCGACGGCCCGTATCCGATATTGGGATGGGGAAACCGGTTTGGTTGAACGGTCCGTCACGACGGAACAGGAACCCGAACTTGAAAAAACGGATTCCTTAAATGACATTTTCGGATGGTGAAAAAGGAGGTAACGAAATGACCAACAACACCCTTGCTAAAGATGTAGCACAGCACAAACGGGCCGTGTCCGTTTTTCTGTCCTTCTTGATCGGGAATCTTGAGGATCGGGCGAAAACGCACGATGACAGTAAGCTGTCTCCAGAAGAATTCAATGTTTACGATCAGGTTGGCCCGAGTTTGAAAGCAGCAGCGTTCGGGTCGGAAGAATACAAGGCAGGTTTAGCCCAATTAGGGTCGGCTTTGGCCCATCATTACGCTACCAACCGACACCATCCGGAATACTTCAAGCCCAAGAACGGCAAACCCGGCGGTATTCCTGCCATGGATTTGGTAGATGTTACTGAAATGTTGTGCGATTGGGTCGCGTCAGCCTTGGCTAAAGGCAATGATCCGTTGAAGGGTATGACTGAGGTTCTGTTCCCAAAATATCGGGTAGATGGGGATCTTCAGGCTATCTTGTCAAACACTGTCAAATCTTTGCTTGAAGATGTTGCGAATCAGCCGGATAAGAAAAGATCCACAACCGAGGGTCCTTGGGAAGCTGAAATGCAAGACCCCACAACGTGTGAACATCCCACATGGGAAATTTCTCCAAAGGATGATCCGACGCAGACCATATGTGTCCTGTCTTCCTGCCAGGAAGGCAATCTTGAAGCAACGGCAAAATTGATAGCCCGTGCCCCGGTTTTGGAAGCGGAAAACAAAGCTCTTCGGGAGTCTCTTCGGGAAATGGTAGAAGACTTGGAGGAATGCGGGTCCCTGCCGGGTAGTGATGGACATCCTTACTGGAGGGCCCGTGTTTTGTTATACGGTGAAGAAGGACGAGTTCCAGGTAATAAAGGGGAGTGAACCATGGAAAGCAAATCGACGGTTCTAAGTTTAGACGATTTTCTGACCCAGCAAACAACATCCCCCGATACGAAAGCAATGGAACTTGCTTACAAGACTTCCTGCGAAGATGCCGGCCGTGCCAAACGTGATATGGCCATCAATGAAGGATGGAATACGGTGTGGGGATGTCTGTTTGAAGCATACCTGAAATTTTCTCGGTTCGTTGTTGAAAGGAGCACTCCTGTTGGAGTAACCCTCTTTGTCCACCGTCAAATGGCGGTCAGGGAAATCCCGGATATCATTGCTTACCTAGCCAGAGCCTATTCCGACCCTTCCTGCCGGCAACAGGAAAAACCTGACAACTACGGTTTGCACAAGGCCTTGAATATGGCGACAGCCATAATCACCAAAACATCAGCCGCGTCCCAAATGGTTGGGGATCAGTGCATTCTGCCTGGGTGGGACGAACCGGCACAAGCAGTCGTCCAAGCGTTTTCTTCTTTGCGGCAGCAGATTACGATTACAGGGGCAGGAACGGACGAAGGGTCTACCAGCGTAACCCTCAATGAAAAGTATGTCCTTGATGCCATTCCCATGATGATTGCACGTCTTTCTCGCGCCTATGCCTTGCTTTCTAAAGCCGAAGATGTGGTGGAAACGGCTAAAACGGTAACGCCATGAATGGTGAATTTCCGTCTGTTTTTGAGCATCCTTTGAAGGTAATTCACCTGTTCGCCGGAGCTGGGGGCGGTATCCTGGGGGACTTGATCCTTGGTCACGAATGTGTTGCTGCCGTAGAGATTGAACCCTTCTGCCAACGGGTGTTGAAGGAGCGCATTGTGGACGGGGCATTGCCGGATTTCCCCATCCACGATGATGTCAGGACGTTCCAAGGCAAACCGTGGAAGGGTAAGATTGACATGATTTCAGGGGGCTTCCCCTGCACCAATATTTCCTTGGCAGGAAAAGGGGAAGGGCTTTCGGGACCACAAAGCGGACTCTGGTTTGAATTTGCACGGATCATTTCCGAAGCGGAACCCAAGTTCGTGTGGATTGAAAACGTTCCAGCCCTTCGGGGCCGCGGATTAACCGTCGTGCTCGGAAACCTCCATGACCTGGGCTACAACGCCCGGTGGGGGGTTATGTCCGCTGCTGATGCCGGAGCTCCGCATCTTCGCAAACGTTTTTGGATACTGGCGTGGCGTCAAGGGGTCGGGAAAGTGTCCGGCGAACCTGCCGCAAAATGGGATTCAAAGGCGAAGTCATGGAGGATCATCCGATCTTTTGATGGGACATCAATCTCTTATGGAGAAGCCTTTCCGGTTTGGGGGGTGATGCGTAACGGTGGATTATTCCATCCGCCAATTCCGGAATTCGGTGCTTTCAACGGTGTTTCCTGGCCAACCCCGAGGTCCGGTAAGGTTTCGGACGAAAACGCAGAATCCTGGATGAAACGGCATGAGGAAGGCAAGGTGTCAACCCCGCCATTGGCTTTGGCCGTGAAGATGGCAGACGGGAAAGAACCCTTTCCAACCCCGACGAAGTCCATGGCGACCGTACAGGACATGGAACAGGCAAGGTTTGCGGGAAACGATCCGAAGCGTCCGAAATACGCGGATGCCTTGAATTCATTTCCGACCCCTAGAGCAACCGATGCCGACCGGGGCGGTAGGGGAGACTTGATCCAGGCAGTTCGGGGGAACGCCAATTCCCATCATAGTTCGTGGCCAACCCCTCGGGCGTCCCAAGGGGGTCCTGATTTCGCCCGGGAAGACCGGCCGGAATCAGGTGGTGACGATCTGGCAACTGCAGTAGCCCGCGAGGAATTCGGGACGCCTACCGCCAACATGAAGGAAGCATCTGATTCTGAAACATGGCCAACGCCAACGTCTCGTGATTGGCGTTCGGGAAAAGCAAGTCAGGCTACTTTAAACAAGAATAGCCGTCCCTTGAGTGAAATTGTTGAAAAGCGACTCCAGGAAGAAGCATCCGATCCTTCAAGTTGGCCAACCCCGCGGGCATGTTCCGCCATTGCGGCGACTTTGACGGAAAACAACCTAGACCCCAGATTATTTCCGAACCTGGAAACTGTGGTGACAAGGTCCGACCCGAAAAACATGCTCGGCGGGCAACTTAACCCTGATTGGGTAGAATGGCTGATGGGTTGGCCTATTGGATGGACCAACCTGGACCCCCTGAACATGGAATGGTTTGAAATGTGGAAAAAGGGGACAGGTCCTTGGACGCAAGGGGGTTGGTGGGACGAAGACCCGTCCAAGACCGGTTTCGCTCCCAGGGTCGCTAGGGATGTTTCGGATCGTGTCCGACGGTTGGCGGCACTTGGCAACGGACAGGTTCCGGCGACCGTTGCCTTGGCTTGGATCACGCTTGCAACAATGCAGGAATCCACGGATTTAGACACTTTTTTCGGGTGGTAAAGAATGAAACAAGAAGAAATTTATAAGGCTATGCGGGCTAGGTTTGCAACGGTTCTGGACGGATTCGTCGGTCAACGTTTGGAACCCCGTACCGTGCGTCAGATCAAACAAACCCTACAGGCTACTCTTTCCAGGATGATTGACGAAGGTCTTATTAACTTCCCCGTACCAAATTGGCAACTGCGTGTGTACGAAAATGAAGGAAGCCTGGAAATCGTTTTTGGGGATCCAGATGAAAACCTACCGAAGAAAGGAACGGAGATGTTTTTGGACGAATACCAAGACAAGGCAAAAGTCACGGCTTTTTATCCTCGCAGATGGGCTAACCTGAATTATCCGACACTTGGACTGTGCGGGGAAGCTGGGGAATTCGCCAACAAGGTGAAGAAGATTGAACGGGATCATGGGGGTGTTCTGACCGACGCTGTTCGGCAAGCCCTCAAAGAAGAACTGGGAGACGTGCTTTGGTACGTGGCCATGTGCGCTGATGAACTTGGGCTTACTTTGTCGGATGTAGCGGAAACCAACGTGGCCAAGTTAGCATCCCGATTGGCACGGGATCAGATCAAGGGTGAAGGGGACCAGAGATGAAAAAACCTTATCAACACATTAAGGTGCAGAAATTTTTGGATGACCAAAGTCAACGCCTGGAAACGGGGGCGGTTTGTGTAAATTTGGACTGGCCAGGTTTATTTATCCGGGGGGATAGTTGTCATGGATTCCTGATGCGTATTTTGGAACATCTTCAATGTGTTCTTGAAGGAGGAAATGCAATTATGACCTGTCAACCTTTGTTGGAACTGGTTCATTTGCTGGACTCTCCAGTGCACTACGGGCCTGAATATGGACAATACGTTTCGCGTTTTTTGGAAGAACTGGACAATCGTTTTTCAATGTCCGATGACCCTAAGAAACCCTTGTATGATCCAAAAAGGGTGTCGGAAAGGGCTTTGTCGGAATTGGAAGCTAAGTTCAGGGAAGCCCTTTCAGGTATGCTTGATAAGACCTGGAATAACGCTTCCGAAGAAGAACTGAACGACTTTCTTAAGAAAGTCGTCATTGAATTCATTGATAAGGATTTCCTTCCTTGGTGGTCTCTTCCAACAATCAAATGGGAAGTTGTAGCTTCTGAAGGATGGTCTTCTTTGAAATTCAATTTCCGCATACCGGGGAAATCTGACAAATTCTTCATTCAACCTTTCAAAAAGGAAAAAGACGGAAATGACCACGGAAGAGTTGGGACCCCATGTTAGAAACCGGGGCATGTTTGATTTCCAGGACCGGCATGCGGTTAACCCAGGTTCCGAAGATAGATTGCACTACTTCCATCAAAGCTGGGAAAACGATTGGACGCGTCCACGTATGGCTTCTGGAAAATGCCGTTCTGCAGGCGGAAGCTTTGAATGACGAATGGGTGTCATCCATGTTTTCAAAGTGGGAAGCAAAACGGTTGACTGATGCCGATGTGGAAACCTTAAACGATTGGTTGTTTGATCCTGAATTTGGACAAGGAAACAGGGCATGACACAGAAACTCGTCCTCAGACTCGGCAATTGTGTCGAAGTTATGCGGACTTTAGAGGAGGGAAGTGTAGGGGGGGTCGTAACTGACCCCCCCTACTAGTTGAATGGGATATCGTTCATGGGTAGAAAATGGGACACCGTGGATGAAAACAATACGCCAGTTCAGGAAGATTCGTCCAATGATGTTGAGCCAGAAGGGGTGTTCCTGGAACATGTCCATGCGCAGCAGGCATGGCACCTAGCCTGGCTCAAGGAAGCGTTCCGCGTCCTGAAGCCGGGCGGGGTCATTAAAGCATTCAGTGCGACCCGAACATTCCACAGGCTTGTTGCCGCCATGCAGGAAGCTGGTTTTGTTGATGTCAGGCTTCAAGCTTGGGTCTACGGATGTCTGTCGGAAGACACTGAAATTTTGGTCCGTCAGGGTAGTAGGGAAGAATGGATCCGGTATCCGGGAGATGAAGCTATTCAGGGTTTGGAAACGCTTTGTTTTGATATGACAACAGGTCTGCGGTGGGAACGTATCCTTGAAGGGTTTTCCTATGACTACGACGATATTGCTTTTCATCTAAAGGGTCCCCGTACTGACCAATTGGTATCAAAGAACCATAGGTGTTTGTTGATGGGGGCCGAAGGCAAGATGCAATTTGAATTGGCGGAAAATCTTCCTTCGTCCGTGATCATTCCTATCATTCCGGATTGGGTGCAACCGGTGCAGGAAGGGGATAACATCCTGTGGGGTGTAGCGGACGTGAAACCCGTGTATTATACGGGTACCGTCTGGTGCGTGAAAGTTCCTACGGGGGCGTTCGTAGCCCGTAGGAATGGGAAAATCTTCATCACCGGGAACAGTGGGTTTCCAAAATCATTAAGCATTTCTAAGGCTTTGGACAAGAAACAAGACAATGATCTTAAACGGGAAGTACGAAGAGCCGCAGTAGCAGCAGTTCAAGAAGCCGGGTTGTTTCTGCCGTCCAATTCTTTGTGGGATTGGACGGTTGGCGAACATGGTCCTGGGGATACATGGTGGAAAAAGTTTCAAGAAACACTCCCAGGGCTTACGGACGAAAACAGAGAAAAGATTGAAGGTGCTATTGTGGCTACGGTTCAGAAAACAGCGGGTTGGTTTACTAGGAAGGATATTTACGAAGTACGGGCCCCTGCTTCTGCGAATTCTAAAAAGTGGTCCAAATACGGAACGGCCGTGAAACCGGCTTGGGAATCCATCGTCGTTGGGAGGAAACCGGAATGAGCAAGTCCATGACCGAAACTGAAATTTGCCGCAAGATTGCTCTTTATGACCCTGAAATCAATCTTCCAGTACGGTGTCTTGAGTTGAATCTCAGCGTCTTGGCAAATGCCTTTTGGCGGATAGAATGCTACAACAACGCTGTCGTGGCAATAAGTGCTTGCCATGATACAATGGTTTTGCTCCGTGAACTGCTTTCCGATGATTTCCTGGAAAGGTCTCCCGAAGGGGTTGATCTGCTTTGGGGGGCTTCTTTGGTGGAATGTACGACCATTCCCGAAGGCCAAATCTGGATGATCGGGGATCAGGAATCCCCTGCGGCTGTTACCTTCATCCAATTCAGTAATCCGAGGGAAGAAACTCTCGGGCTGTCGTATTCATTGAACTGAACGGGGAAGAAACCTTCTGACCATGATCCTCGCCATCACAGGACACCGACCCCAAAAATTGGGCGGATACAAGGACAACCCAACCCGGAAAATCGTGCAGGCGGCGATGTCCCAGGCGTTCCTTGACCTGAAACCCGAAAAGATCATTACAGGCATGGCCCTTGGGGTTGACCAGTGGGCGGCGGCTTTGGCCGTCAGACACGGCATTCCGTTCATTGCGGCCATCCCCTGTCTTGAACAGGAAACGGTTTGGAATTCCGATGTCCAAGACCGTTATTGGCAAATCCTCAAGCTTGCTTCCGAAGTAGTAGTTGTGACCCAAACGCCATACAATCCGACTGTCATGGCTAAACGAAATCTTTGGATGCTTGATCGGGCTGATGCCGTATTGGCTATTTGGGACGGCAGCAGAGGCGGGACAGGTCATTGTGTTGCCGAAGCATTGAAGCGAAACATCCCTGTGCATCGTATTCTTCCCGAAACAGGGGAACGAATCATAATGCTTGTCGGAAAACCCGTTCCGAGGAATTAGGTGATGGGAAAATACACGGTCCGACGAAGATGTGGCCATGAAGAAGAATTGAACCTGTATGGGCATATAGAAGAACGGGACCGTCGTCGTGACTACGAAACAGGGCTGTTGTGCGCCCAGTGTTACAAACTGAAACTGGAAGAAGACCGTCGTAAAGCCAGCGAAGCAGCGGCGTTGGAGGGCAAGGAAAAGGGTTTGCCGGACCTTGTCGGCACCGAAAAACAGATTGCCTGGGCATTACGTATCCGTCGTTCTGTTTGTGAAGACCTTGCTAGTGCGGAATCCTGGGTTTTGGGTGAACGTGAAAAAAGGAGTCTGTCGGAAGAAGATACCTGCCTTCGGTTAAAGGAACTGTCCAACATTCGCGAACAGAATTCCGCTTCCTGGTGGATAAATGAATTCAAGGAACTTGATCTATTGTCCTGGCACGCAATGCGAAATTATCTGAAAGACCGATTTGAAAAGACACAACATGACCAAGAACTGAAAATGCTTCATGAATCTGAAGAGTCTATTCGTGAAGATCAGGATTTGCTTCGGCCTTCCAGCCCAGTCACCAACGCGGTAGTGGAAATCACGTCTTCAAATGACACTATTTGCCTACGACTGCCCGAATTCAACGATACGTTCATAACCGTAACTAAGAAGCTTCATTTCGGATGGGATAAAATGAAGTTTTTTTGGAAACGAACGCTTGATGAACGTTCCCTTCCTATGCAAGACCGCGTAGCTGAAACGGGGGCCGTTTTGTTGGCTTCTGGTTTCATGATCCGTGTTGACCGCAGTGTGGTTCCTTTGATTGTTTCCGGAAATTATGAACGTGAAACGACGAAATGGGTGACGAAAGGAGGTCGGAATTTCCGTATTACTTGGAGGGAAGACGACGGAAATTTCAACACCTTATTGAATCAAATCAGGGGCTACAAACAAAACCGTAAGTTTGCGTGTTGCGTTCACATTCCGTCAAATCAGTGGGAACTTGTGCTGGATTTTGCCGAACAACACGGATTCAAAATTGGGGAGGAAGCAAAGAAATTTGCCGAAAGAATTGCGCATGATTTCAAATCTTCCCTGGTTGTGGACATCAAATTGAATGAAAAAATTGTTGTCGGTCCGGTCGGGGGCCCGCCTAAAGCGTTGATCGTTCCAGAAACGGTAGACGTGGACGATGAATTTAAGGACAACTAGTCAACTTCTTCCCCACCAAAAGGAAGCAGTAGCGAAGCTTTCCGGGACACGCATCGGTGCCCTTTTCATGGAAATGGGCACTGGGAAAACAAGGACCACCATAGAACTGGTTTCCTTGCGGCAAGAACGGATTGATCGTTGCGTTTGGTTCTGCCCTGTTTCCTTGAAAACCACAATTGCCGCTGAAATACGGAAACACACCAACGCGGTAGATTCCGACATTCACGTTTTTGACCATCGAACATCTAAGCGGGATATGCCCGATGCGCAATGGTACGTGATCGGCATTGAAAGCATGAGCAAGTCGATGCGTATTATTTTCGCCGCAAGTGCCCTCATCACTGAAAAAACTTTTGTTGTGGTTGATGAATCCAGTTACATCAAAGGATACAGTTCTTTGAGAACGCGGAGGTTAACTGCTCTTGCTGAACAAGCTCAGTACAGATTGATTCTTACGGGAACTCCAATCAGCCAGGGTGTCGTCGACCTATTTGCACAGATGCGGTTTCTTTCACCTAAAATCCTTGGCTATCGCAGTTTCTTTAGTTTCGCTGCCAACCATCTTGAATATTCAAAAAAGTATCCAGGCATGATCGTGCGCAGCCACAACCTTGACTACCTTGCTGCCAAGATCAAACCGTACGTTTATCAGGTGACGAAGAAGGAATGCCTCACGTTGCCGCCGAAATTGCACGAATCCTATTACTTCGATATGACCGGGCGGCAAACGGAAGCCTATGACCGAGCCAAATGTGAATTACTGATGGATATCCCTGATGAAGAAGTTACGTCATGGGTGATTTTCAAGTTGTTTTCGGCTTTGCAGTCCATCACATGTGGGTTTTGGAATCGTCGTACCCCTGAGGGCATTGTTGAAGAACGTTATCCCCATGGAAGAATCAAACTTCTTATGGACGTAGTCAATAGGATTCCGAAAGACGAAAAGGTCATCGTTTGGGCCAAGTATCATTATGATATTGAAGGGATTGTTTTGGATTTGGAAAACCGATGGGGACCGGGATCTTGTGCGGTTTACACGGGCAAGAAGTCCGAACGGGAACGGGTAGAGGAAATTTCTAAATTCAGGAATGATGCCCGCTTTTTCGTTGCTACGCCATCGGCCGGAGGGCATGGGTTGACCTTGAACGAAGCTCACCATGTCGTCTTTTACAACAATGGATTCAAGTTTTCGGAACGTCTCCAGGCCGAAGACCGCTGTCATCGTATCGGGCAGGGATGTCCGGTTACGTATGTGGATATTCTGTGTTCAGGATCAATAGACGAACGCATCAAAGAAGCCTTGGACGCAAAAGAAAACGTGGTTGACAGATTCAAAAGGGAATTGGATATGGTCAAGCGTTCGGGTATACGTAAAAGGTTGCTGGAAATTCTCTGAATCGGAAAAGGATGTGGCATTGGGCAAAATTTTCCTTTACGGGGACAGTTGGGAACGGTATCCGATTACGGAAGGGGCAGAATGGACGGACCCCGGCACCGGATCCGTGGTTGCCGTGTCTGACATCCGCAATCCCCTGCCGAAGTTTATGGTTGGGGCGGAAATGGTCTATTCCGACCCTCCCTGGGACCTGAACAACATCAATGCCTTCCTTACGAAAGCGGGAAGGGCTGATTACGTTGACAGATTTCCTTCCTTCTTGGACGTTTTCTTCAACCGACTCAGGGAAATTCACCCGAAGGTGTGTTACCTTGAAATGGGGGTAAAAAACGCAGCTTTGGTCAGGGAACATTTGAAACAGGATTTTGCTTCCGTTCAGGAATGGCCCATTCTGTATTACCGCAAGCATCCGTGCTTCCTGTTCAGGGGAGGACCGACACCGGTAGAAATGGACTTTTCCGGCCTGGACGACTCGGAAACCCCGTTCACGGCGATCATTTCCGAATGTCCGGTATCGGTAGCCGACTTGTGCACCGGAAGGGGTCTGACAGCCGTAGCAGCATTCAAGGCGAACGTTAGGTTCTTCGGCACTGAAATCAACCGGCGCCGTTTGGCCGTGGCCTTGGACAGGGTGAATAGGATAGGGGGGGCCTATGCGCCGCGTCCAATTCCTTAAAGACACCGCAAAAGCCATTCTTCCCGAACTCCCTTCTGGAACCTTGGTCCTGCACAGAAAGGGGTTTGATTACGGGATTCCTGAAATCCCTGGTGCGGAATACATGGATTTCCTTGAATACAAAACCAAATATCCGGCTCTGAATCCCCCGGCTATCGTCATGGTCGGACTCAACCGCATTATTACACCCGGCAACCGCTGCGATATGGTCAACGAATACCTACAGACCATGACGCCGAACCTGCCTAAGATATGCCTTGACACAGCCCCGTTCCTTGGGGAACCTTGGCGTCTGTGGTTCCATTATTCCGTTGCCGGATCCGGGCGTTTCGGTATCTCTTACAGCTATGCTTTAGAAACGGAATGGGAACATTGGTTCCATAGGGACGTGCCGGACTGCCGGTTGTCGGCTTCCAACATCAGGATGCTTCTGACCGATACGGTTTCGGATTTGGATCTTCTGAAAACGACGTTCCACTTCATAGAACCATCTCCCGACGAAGAGGATTGGTACAATGAAGTGAAGAAGCAGGCGTTTGAACGGCACAGCACTCCGAAGATGCTGGTCAACACGCTCCTGGCGGCCGTTAACCGTCGCTTCGGACTGAAAGTGTCATACGACAGCTACCTGGAAAACAAGGAAGTCGAGCTCCTGGATTTGGGTGTGTATCGTTTTGTGGCGGAAGAGGCTGTCCGGAGGATGGACATATACAACGAGGTCGTCCGTCATGGGCACGAAAACCTACCTGGATAAAAATGTGCTTGATGCTGCTCGCGAACGAATCGCGATGCTGTTTGATAACTTTGAAGCAATCAATGTTTCAATTTCCAGCGGTAAGGATTCCTGTGTCCTTTACACGTTGTGCGTGCAGGAAGCCGTTCGCCGGGGGCGTAAGATCACGGCGTTTTTCCTGGATCAGGAAGCGGAATATGAAGCCACTGTAGACGTGATGCAACGCATGATGCAGCATCCGAATATCATTCCCCAGTGGTATCAAGTTCCCATCTACATGACCAATGCTACCAGCTACAGCGATTATTTCCTTTACGCTTGGGGGCCCGGTGAGAAATGGATGCGCGAAAAGGATCCGATGGCCATCCATTCCATTGACGAGGAATACGAAAAACGGTTCTACGGATTCCTTGACTGGTACGAAAAAAGAAATACTAATGCCGCCTATCTGGTTGGGTTGCGTGCCGATGAATCCGTCACGCGTTACCGGGCGGTGACCAAATATCCCGGCTGGAACGGGATACGTTGGGGCACGATGAACGGGGAAGTCAAACGCTTTTATCCGATCTATGATTGGACGGTTTACGATGTCTGGCATTTCATCTACGAATTTGATGTCCCTTACAACAAGATTTACGATTTGATGTTCATGGATGGCCAAAGCATTTACAAAGGCATGCGGGTGTCAAACCTCGTGCATGAAAAAAGCTTTCACTGTTTGGTGGATCTTCCTCGGTACGAACCGGAAACTTACGATAAGCTCTGCCGCCGTATCGGGGGGATAGCTACCGCAGCCCGTTATGCGGCTGAAAAAACCGTGTTCAACAACGGCACCTTGCCTAGCCATTACAAGTCGTGGTTGGAGTTTCGGGATTTCCTGTTGGCAAACATCCCTGAAGAAGAACACAGGGAACGGTTCGCTGCCCGTTTTGCAAAGCAGGATGCGAACGAAAAGATGTATCAGGGCCAAGTCGGTCAACTGCTCATCAATGATTACGAAAACAGCCGTCCGTTTGACACCAAAGTTGCCGAGCGAGTTCGGAGATTGAAGGAAAAATGGAATCAACTCTTGTGAGCGAAAAGTTCGCGGACACGGATTCAATCGTCATTTGGCAGACAAGACTTGTGAAGATGGAAGACCTTGTCGCCAACGACTACAATCCGAACCGGATGCCAACCACAGAGATGAAACTCCTGGAAATGTGCATCCGTAAGTTTGGGTTTCTCTTTCCGTTGATTGTATGCCCGGATCAGGGGAAGTACAGAATTGTGGACGGCTATCACAGGTACGAAGTGCTGAAACGCATGGCCGTCAAAGTGGTGTCCGCAGTGGTGTTGGACATCCCCTACCACGAAGCAGTGCAGCTTACCGTGCTGATGAACCGCATCAAGGGCATGCACCAGGTGGAAGGCATGGCGGATTTGATCGTCAAGCTTGAAGATTTGGGCGTTGCCGATCAGGAAATCTGTGTGAATCTCGGCATGGAGGTTGAAGAATACCTCCGATTGAAGCAGCAACTTGGTATCGCCCATGCCTTTAGGGATCACCAGTATTCAAAATCGTGGGAATGAATATGCTTGTTGCTACCATTGCCAGGAAACCGATTAGTATGACCGTCGTCGACAACGTGTTGGTACACGGGGTCGGTGGGTTCAACATAGACGATTGCCGGATAACCCCGACCGGGGAACGTCTAGGCGGCGGGGATGAATCGGCAGAATCCATTGACGGAAAGTGGTCTGGTTGGAGCCGTCCTTGGATGCACGATCCTGCCAAGGTGTTCAAGGTAGCATCGGAAGTACGAGACAAGGTTGAAAAAGCCACGACCTTGGGACGTTGGCCCGCTAATGTCATCTTGATTCATTTACCAGAGTGCCGTGAACAGGGAAATGGGACCGTGTGGGAATGTGCTGAAGGGTGTCCGGTCGCCTACTTGAATCAGACTGTCGGGATCACCAAAAGTGGGAGCATTGATTCATGGAGGGAAGGGGTGCCTGGTCCTGTGTATGGCCATCCTTCGGCCCGTCAAGTCACATTCCAAGGAGATGCCGGGTTTGTGTCCCGGTTTTTCAAGCAGGTCAAACGATGATCGTCGCTACGCTGGCCAGAAAGCCTTTGCGGGGAACCATCCTTGACAACATTATGTTATATGGGGTCGGGGCTTTGAACATCAACGATTGCAGGATAGGTACAGACCCGATTGTCGTCCAGGGGGGCGGTGGCGCCGCTTGGGATACTGATGGGAACAAAGTCGGACGCCCGATGGGGGAGATCAATGAAGCACGTATCGGAAGGTTTCCCGCCAATCTTGTCCTTGTTCACCAAGAAGGGTGCACACGTGCCGGAATTGCGAAGGTGAAAGGAAGTGGCCATTGGATTTCAGCCGGAGATTCAAAGGGTGTAGTGTGGGGGAAAGGGTTCCATCAGGAACAATCCGATTTCGGGAATGTTCTTGCTGATTCCGAAGGGTTGGAAACTGTTGATGTATGGGTTTGCACCGTTGGATGTCCCGTTCCTGAAATGGATCAACAAAGTGGGGTTTCTCGTTTTTTCAAGCAGGTGAAGGGGGATTGATGATGGAACGGAAACTTGGCGGATTCAGACCGGAACCTTTAGACCCGAAACATTGGACGTTTTCCGACAAGTTGAAGCCCCGCTTGTGCGCATTGAGGGAAGATGACGTGGACCTTCGTCCCTTCTCTTCCCCCCGACACGACCAACAATGGACGAATTCCTGTGTAGCCAATGCAGTCATTAAAGCATTGGAAATCAAACGGATCATGAAGTTCGGGCATGCAGCGCATGTCGACCTGTCCCGCCTCGCTGTTTACTTCCTTGCTCGGGAACTGATGTTCCCCCAGGAAACGTCACAGGATGCTGGAACTTACGTATCCCTTGCGTGTGATGTCCTGCGGCGGTGGGGCGTTTGCACCGAAGAAGCTTGGCCATTTGACCTTAATAAGGTGTTCTCACCTCCCCCTTGGGGAGCCATGCGACAGGCACATGTCAACCGGATTGCAGCGTTCTACAGGCTTGATTCAGGTGTTTCCAGGGCTCGTCTGGTGGAAGATGTCATCCGTTGCCTTCGGGCGGGTAACCCCGTCGTTTACGGGACTGCAATTGGCCAGAACTGGTTTGATTACAAACCGGACCAAGTGTTGACGACCCCCAAGGACATGAAAGATATGGTAGGTCGGCATGCTACTGTTCTGGTCGGGTTTGCAAATGGCAGGTTCATCGGAGAAAACAGTTGGGGACCGAATTGGGGTTCCAATGGGTTCTACTGGATGGATCCTGGGTATATAACCTGGAAGGAATCCTGCGATTTTTGGACAATCACGGCCCCTTGGCAGGAGGTCAAATGACGAAATTTCTTTTCCTGGCCAGTGTTTTCATGATCCTTGCGGCCTGCAAGACGTTGCTACCTATCCCCATTGAACCAGAGGACACGAACATGTGCCCGGCCGCCTGCCAGCGGCTTCAACAATTGGGGTGCCCTGAAGGGGAACCCCTTCCTGACGGGTCCTCTTGTGAATCGTTCTGCGTTGAAACACAGAAGTCAGGGCACGCCTTGGACCCTTCCTGCATCAGGGGCATTGAAACTTGTGCCGAACTGGCGACGAAGTGCGGACAATGAACTTCGGAAAATTCCAAATCGAACCAGAAAGTATCCTCGGAGAGGACAACCTGTTTGCGGTCATCCTAGATGATTATCCTGTCTCCCCAGGCCATTCTCTCGTGGTTGTCAAAAGGGAAGGGGCGGCAGCCCTTTCAAATTTGTCTGAGGAAGAATTCTCGCGTTTGTGGCATTGGGTTCGGTGGTGCGAGGACCATTTGGAACGAACGTTGCAACCGAAACCAGATGGATTCAACATCGGTTTGAACGACGGACCTGCCGCCGGACAGACTGTTCCGCAACTTCACGTCCACGTTATTCCCAGGTACGTTGGTGATGTTGCCGATCCCCGTGGGGGTGTCCGGTTTGTGATTCCTGACAAAGCAAGGTATTGTAAAAAATGAAACTACTTCTGACCGAAGATCAAATTAGGACCCGGCAGGCGTACCCTCTTGACCTGAAAATCCAGATCAGCTTGAAGCGGATTGAAGATTGGCGGGAACATCACGGGGGCCTAATTTCCGTGTCGTATTCGGGCGGTAAGGATTCAGCGGTCTTGCTTCATTTGGTCAGGTCCCTTTATCCCGACACCCCTGCGGTATTTTGTGACACCGGATTGGAATATCCTGAAATCCGGCATTTTGCTATGGACACCCCCGGAGTTGTAGTCCTCCGTCCAAAAATGAACTTTCATGAAGTAGTAGAGAAGCACGGTTGGCCTATCGTTTCAAAGAGGGTGGTGCAATACATATATGAAGCCGGGACATATCAGGAAGGTTCTAAGACCTGGATTCGCCGTATGACTGGAACATCTTCGTCTGGAAAAACAACCGCTTTGGGAAAGATCCCGAATAAGTGGATGTATTTGGTTCCTCTTGTCCGATCCGGGGTTTTGAAAGTGAACTACCGTTGTTGCCACATTATGAAAAGAGGCCCCATTCAAAAATATGTCAAAGAAACTGGACGGTTCCCTTATGTCGGAACGACGGCAGCAGAAAGCAAGGACAGGGAATTGTCTTGGAAGATATTCGGATGCAACGCCTATGACAGCAAGAATCCTACATCAAGACCCCTGATGGCGTGGACGGAACAGGACATTCTTCAATACATCAAACGGGAAGGATTGAAGATTGCTTCGGTTTACGGGGATATCGTAGAAGATGATGAAGGAAACCTTTCATTGACTGGTGCAAAACGAACCGGTTGCATGTTCTGCATGTTTGGCGTTCACCTGGAACATAGCCCCAACAGATTTGAACGGATGAAGAAAACACACCCCAAGCAGTGGGACCACATTACGCGTTACATGGGCGGCGGCAAAGTTCTTGATATTCTCGGGGTTCCTTGGGGCGACCCGGACAAACCAACCTTGTTTGATATCCTCGGAGTAGAGGACTGATGTCGGATTCCAGGTCAAAACATCGGGCGGAACGGATCAAGAAGGAACTTAGGATAGCTCAGGTTCTTTTTGATTTGGGTTATCCCATCCGTCCCGACGCGGGAGACCGGGAAGAACAATTTCCGTGTGATTTGCATGGTGACGGACGAGACGGCAAGCCTTCCGCCCGTGTTTATCCGGAATCTGATTCTTGGTACTGTTTCGGTTGCAACCGAACCAGGGATGCTATTGAGACCGTCAAGGAAAAGAAAGGTCTTGGTTTTGTCGCTGTCCTGGATTGGTTGGAAAAGAAATACAACCTTCCCCCTCTTCCGTGGGAAGACGATGAGGGATACGAACGAAAACAATCGGTCAAAGACGAAGTCTTTGACCGATTGAACCAGTCAGGTACGTTTGACAGTGATCGGAAATCACTGGAATCCCTTTTGGACGGTCTGACAAAAGACCGCCTGTTGCCGTTGGAAGTTATCCTGAACTTCTGGGAAGCTTTTGACAAATTGACGTGGTTCGTGTCCGAAAAGCGTGTTTCGGAAACAGTTGGGAGGGCAACCTTGGTCGGCTTACGAAACCGAATCCTTGAAGTCCTTAAGGAAAACCGTGGCACTTGAACGGATACAGCGATTCAACCTTTCAGGGAAGGGTTGGGAAGACGTCCCGGTCTTGCGTCCTATACCGAATGGGAATGATCCCTGGGGGGTCCTGGCGCCGCTCAAGGGGACTGATTTTGAAGGACTGCTTCCTGTCGTGTCAGGGGAAGTTTGGTCACATGCTCTTCACGGACATCTGGCCCCCCTCATGCGACAGATCGGAAGACCCCCGGATGCACTCTTCAGGTTCATTCCTCAATCCTTTCTGAAATGTGCAGAAAGCAAAACGTGTGGGACCCACGACCTGAAAATCTGCTTGCCTGGACCAAAGACACCCAATTGCTGGATTCCGTTCGGGGTAGATGCAGGAGTAGCTCCCGCCATCATTGAAATCGTACTGGCTTGGAGGGACGGCAGACATGTCGTGATCGTTGCCGGTGAAGAATTTCTGTGATTTGGGGTAGTATGACTGTGAAGCTTAAACGGGAAGGTTCCATATGACAACAGAAGAAATGGCTTTTGACGAACAACTGGGAAACCGAGCAAAGAAACGTCCATGGATGGACCAAAAGACGTTTATCCTTGGAACTTCCGACAATATAGAAGAAATTATCGACAAGTGCATCGCGTCAGGCCGTTATGGTATTGACCTGGAAACGAGTGGCCTTGACAACCGCATTTTCAACAACGGGGGAACGTTCAGAACCGTAGACCAAATTGCAGGGATGTGTTTGTCCCCTGACGGTGTGATAGGAGCATACATTCCGCTTCGTCATGCTAAAATGGCCATTGACGGAAGCAGGATTCCGATGGCTTGTAATGTGCCTTCAACTGTGTTCGACAAAGCCTTTCGCAGGCTTATTGAAGCCACGGATGCCGGAAAGACCGTAGCGGTTTTCCATAATGGGAAGTTTGACCAGGAATTCCTTCAATTCAACGGAGGAGAGCCCTGGGGGGAATGGGACAAGGCGCAGATCTGGGACGATACGATGATTCTGGCCCATCTTTCGAATTCTCGTAAACGTCAGATCGGCCTTAAACCTTTGGCGAAGGAATTCCTTGACATTGAAATGATTGAACTGAAGGAACTCTTTCCCGACGAAAATTCCGTAATGGATTTTTCCAAGTTGGACCCGAGGAAGAAGGAAACCCTGTGGTATGCCTGCGGAGATGCCATCTGCACCCGGCTTCTTTATGACATCTTGTCCCCGGAAATCTTGGACCCTGTTGACGGGTCTGACCAGAAGGGCATTTATCGGATCGAAAAAGCGTGCGTTGCAGCGACACGATGGATGGAACGTAACCGAATCCACATCAACCGGAAAAAGGTTTCCGAATTGATCCAAGTTGGCCACAAAGAATGGTTTGAATCTGTAATGGCGGTTTACGCCGAAGCTGAAAAGCTTCTCGGACGGGATGTTATGCCCGGATTTTTTAAGGTGCTCAAGGAAAGTTTTTCTGACGATCCTTCCAATATGATTGCGGACCAAATCAAGCGGGCTAGAAGCAACGGGGAAAGACTTTATCCGGATCCCATCGGCAGAATCCAGATGAAGGACAAAGACTACCCCCTTGTTTACGACATCAATTCGCCTAAGCAGTTGGGTCCGATGTTTGAAGAAATTGGTGTAGAAGGTCTGAAGGAAACAAAAAAATCCGGACAGATTGCTACCGCCAAAGCTGACTTGGAACGAATCATTGAAGAAGCGGGGGATCAATTCCCCTTTATGAAAAAGATCCGTCGATTCAGGGAAGTGTCCAAGGCGTTATCCACATTCCTTTATCCGATGATGCTGGATTCCGACCCCCGGGATGATACGATGCGTATCAATTTCCGGGGGCAAAAAGCTGATACGGGCAGATTTTCAACCCCAGCTAGAGAAAGTGTAGACCTGGACACTTTTGGAAAAAACAGGGAACGGATGGAAGGTTGGCCTTTAGTAAATATACAGGCTGTACCAAGGGCTGGAGGTAAGGACCGACCGGAATGTATGACCCGTATTCGTGAGTGCATTTCTGCTAGGGCTAATGATGTATATATCGCAGCAATTGACTTTAGCGGCGTTGAATTACGCCTCATCACGAACATCTCCTTGGAACCCAAGTGGATCCATGAATTTTTCCACTGTTCCGGTTGCGGCAGGGTGTTTGACCGCGGAGATGGAAAAACAACTCCAGAAGCCCCGCCTCCCCGATGCCCGAATTGCGGGTCGGATAAGATTGGTGATATCCACACCCTGACGGGCTTGTCCGTCTACGGGCAAGACGCTACCAGCAGGGATAATTGGAAGGAATTACGAGGGTTTGCAAAATCTTTGAATTTTGCTATGTCTTACGGAGGAGGTGGTTCCGCCGCCCAACGGGCGGTTGGTGTTGACAAGCACGAAGGTGCCCGTCTCAAGAGGCAATTTGACGGCACCTATTACGGTCTTAAGGCGTGGTGGGAACAGCAGCACGCTTTTGCCCGTCAGCGTGGTTGGGTTAAGACGGCTTTCGGACGTAAATATCCCGTCCCGGATATCACCAGCACGGATGGTTTTTTCCGTTCCAAAGCGGAACGAAACGCGGTCAACGGACCAATTCAAGGTTCATCGGCGGACATCACAAAATTATCCATGGCTCTTGTTTACAAGGAATGCAAGGCGCGAGGGTGGCTTGACCGGGTGCGCATGATCATAACCATGCACGACGAACTCGTGTTTGAAATCGAGGCAGCACTTCTTGAGGAAGCCATCAAGACCATCGTCCCTCTCATGACCCGTAATTCAATGATCCTGGGTCGAAACTGGCCAGTTCCCTTGACAGCAGACGTGGAAATAGGTCATGATTGGTCTGTGCCGTGGGATCTTAACGCGATGACCTACAAGGAGGTCCGATTCATTGGGGACAAGAAATACAAGGACAAAGACAAGTTTCCCGCCGGTTCTGATTGGGATTCCGTCTCTTCTTGGCCGAACCAGTTGAAACCCTGGTTTGCTGCCGCTAGAGGCGAAGTCCCGACCCCGCTGGCTGTAGCGTCGTCTGAATCATTTTCTCCTGAACCCCTGCCGATTCAGACCGCAGACGACGGTGTAGTTGTTCCGTCGTCTGCGGTACCCGCCCCATCAGAGGTAGTGACAGCACCGCCGCAACAACAAACTAATCCTGTTCCTGCCAAGACAATGGATGACGGTTTGCCGAATGTTGCGCCGGGGGAAATCTACGAATTTCGTCTTGGGCGGGAATTAGCCCTGGACGTAGCCTTGCGGTTAGCTGATGTTCTGAATCGGTCCCGAAATGGCGGGACCAGGATTTTCAAGCTGTTGACGCGGGAAGGCGTACCCTTGAATGACTGGCAGGATATGTATGGGAAAGGTCCCATTCTTGTCAATCACCTCCAATTCTACTTCTTGGCTCACGAACATGGATTGACTTGATATGCTGCAACCAATCAGAGTGAACTTCAAAGGATCTGATGTAGACGCTATATGCGTCCATTGGAAAACATTCCCTATTCCGTCTGCAATCATGGCCAAGGCAGAAGACATCAGTGTGGATGATCTGTACCGGAAGGGGACCATTACGCCATCAGAATGGCAGAGGGCACAGTTCTGGGTTCATAACTGCGGAAAGTACCGGATGGACTCCGCTTGCGGGGGTTGTCCTCATATTCGGTTGATTGAAGAACGTAATCACCTGATTGTTTTGGTTACGCCGGACGGTAAGACGGCTGTTCCTGTCGTAGATTCCACAACAATAGAAGCTCTGACAAGATACAGGCAGACGGCTCCGACATCGTTCAAGCAAGGAGCGTGAACTATGGAACCAAAAGACATTGTCGTTCTCATCATTTCCCTTTTCACGGCTTTAGGGGTGTTTGGGGTGTTTTGGATGAACCGTTTCTTCGGAATTCCGGTGACCCGTTGTGACAGTTGCGGGAAATGGGTTCCTTTTTGGAAATTGCATAAGGTGGAATACCCATTAGCTTTTGCTCTGCTGTGCCCCGAATGCAAAGAGAAGGTAGGGAAATGAACGATTTCCTTGAAGCTTGTATCAGCGATATCGGGACCAAGAAGGATTATCCCGCTTTTCAGAGCACCTTCTGCAACCGTTGCCGGAACCGAGAATGTGTCCACGCCAAGTGGGCGGCCGACAAGTTTGCCGTCCGTGTCGCGGTGCAACCGGACCGGATGTTACATCCGCAACAGGCGGACCCAACAAACCCAAAATACGCCCAATTGACCGATTTTGTGGATAATTTGCGGGAAGCAATGCGTCTTGAAATTGCTGACCGACGAAGGGATTGGGAAGTGCCGGAAATCCCTATCCTTGACGGTCGTGATGATATGGCGAATCCTGAAGTCACCCGTGTTGTTGACAATGCGGTTCGCACCTTGGCACAAGCCAAGAATCCTGACTGCATCCTTCCCGATCTTGAAAGTAAAGTTCCTGAGAAACCCGTACCGCCAAAAACAAATCAACAAACCCCGGTGCCCAAGGCTCCAACCAAACCAGGGATGGGCAACACCCCGGTAAAGGACGGTGTAATGGTCGGTGGTGGTCGTAAGGTTCAATCTGAACCAGAAGACCCTTGGGAACCAAAGAAAAAAATTGATATCGTGGAATCAGGGGCGAAGATCACGCTTGGAGGAAAGAAATGAACCAGATACCTACTGAATTGTTTCCCCTTTTGTCCTTGATGACAAAAATCTTGGTTAAAGAAGCCCCAGGGATGGGGATTATCATGGAAAAGGCTAAGGGGGGGCAACTGTCTGAAGCGGAAGCGTTTCAGGAAATGGTCAAGTTGGTTGAATCTACTCCGGGATTGAAGAAGCGGTTGGAATCCATGGCGGGTCCTTTGCAGACCAGGATGCAGACGCCACAGCAGAACATGTTGTTCCAACCCAAACCAAAGGGCCTTCCCGGGTTGAATCCGCTTTTCGTCGGAGCCCTTGCGGAAAAGTTGCAGTTTGACGGGGACATCCCGGAACTGAGGACAGGGCCTTTGCCTGAAGGTGTTTCCCCTGCCGTTCCCGTTGATACGGATGCCAGAAATCCGGTTGCTTTGGGAATGATGCTTGGCCAGGCATCTGAAGAAGTCAAGACTCTCATTGAACAGCACGAAACGGAACGTCGCACTGCTATTGAAGCGGTAGCGGCCAGTGACGGGACCAATCTGTCTTTGCTTAAAAAGCACGCCGATTTGGTAGCGGCAGGACCGAATGCGGCAAGGGACGTTGCCTTGTGGGGATCCCAGGAAACGGATATGCCATCTTACAGGCGCGGAATGCCTGTTCCGGCACGTCAGGTAACGACTCCGCAGGGGAAGGATATTGCTACGGTTGCGAAAGAACGGGCCAAGGAAATGACTTGGAAATTCTTTTCGACGACCGCCGGGCGCCGGACAGTTGTCCACACGATTGGGATGTTGGTGTCAAAACGGTTGGCGGAACAAGGTATCCACGCTGCATGGAAAGGTGTAGGCAAGAGCATGGACGGCGAAGTAGTAGCAGCACACCTGTGGAAGGTAAATCTGTCCGGTCCTGGGAATTCCCAGGAAAACTTCGCAATGGTTGATACGGCCGCCGCCGCCTTGGCGGTCGGGTTGCTCCGCAAACTTGGGGACCAAAGGCCAGAAGGTTTGCAAATTGAAGTGTCTACCGTGGACGCCGTAGCTGACCGAGAAGTCGGGTGGGAAGCCCGTCTGGTTGCCCCCAAACCGAAAGCATGTCTTGATTTCAATGCCGGAGCAGGAATCTGAAAGACAAACCTATGAAAATATGGACTTTTCGACTATTGTCCGGCCCTTGTTTCCAGATGTCTTTGCCCGGTAATCCAGCACTAGACTTCAGGGGATCACTGACCGTTTGGAAACTGGTTGGTTCCAAGGAATTGGCGGATTCTGCTGAAGCCATCATGAGGAATCTTGGAGTTCAGGTTGATGTCTTCACGGAAGAAGAAACGGAAGAACAAATAGCTGAACGGGAACGTCTTTTGTCAGGAGTTTTGGAATAACCTATCTATTTTTTCAGTAGTAGGTAGTCTTAAACAGGAGGGTTACCTATGGACAAGAATCAATTGAAAGAAGAGATTGCAAAGAAGGCAGCGGCAACCGGCAGGAAAACCTTGACGGCATCGCAGCGTTCCGATTTGGTGACCGCCATCAAGTTAGCCCGAGGGATGGAACTTGTTGCGGAAACTACTGTGAACCAACTTCCTGGGTTTTCTCCGATGCAGCTTCGGTCGCACCTGGATCACTTATCGGAAATCGCCCATGAAATCAAGATCATGGAAGAACGACTCGGAGACGAGCTGAAAAAACTGAAGAATCTCGAAAAAGAGGAAAAGGCCGGTTTGGAATTGCTGAAGAAGGCCGGGGAGCAGATGACTGAAAAAGGCCAGTACATTGCCGAAACTGACAAGGCAATTCTGAAATTCACTGCCTACGCACAAGGGAAATCGCCGGGCCTTGAACAAATGTTGGCGTCGTCTGCCAAGGCAAAACCGGGAGAAAAAGCCGGAGATCTGTTCCTAAGGGTCGCTAACCAGTACGGAGAAGAACTGGCAAAAGGGGTTATGGGAATCATTGAAACATGCAAGGCTGATCTGACCCATGCGGCCAACTGTGTCCGTGGGCTTCAGGTTGTCAGTAAGACGGCAAGTTTGGATCCCAGGATTGTGAAGAATGCGGGTCTGGCGGAAACTGTAGTTTCCATCAAAGAATGGCTTTCTGGAAAGACGGATTCCCTGGTGACCCGCATCATGGGATTTGCGGGCGGGATTGAAAAATGGTTCAAAGGATTCGTGGAACGAACCAAACTGGTGAAAAAGTCCAAAGATTCCGTTGAAAACGCCATTAGTAACTTGCAAAAGGCTGCTGAAAAACTTCTTGCGTCCGCCTGAAATTCTGATTCTTTGTTTGGAGGTTTGTCATGGCTACGGCTACGGAATGGTGGTACGACGACAGTGGAACGAATACCTTGAAGGGTGTTGAAGACGACCCTGACAACCCCATCATTCTTGACGACACTTACATCGTGCAGTTTATTTGTACGGTTCCCGCTGCTTTGGAGTCTTTTAATCGGATAGTCCCCAACATGTTGCCGGAAGAACAACTCCGTCTGAATGCCTTAGCCGCCGGGATCCCAAAGTACGAGTATTCCGACCCCCGAACCGACACTGACGAATTCCAAAATCGTTGGAATCGGTCCGGAATCCACACTACCGGTCCAAATGGCGGGGGTTGCCCGTTCCCACGGTAATGGAGGTAGAAAACATGACCCCTAATGAAAGCCCGTTTAAAAGCCGGAAATTCATAGCTTTTCTGGTTGCCGATATTGGTTGGAAAGCCTTGATGATGACCCTGATGTTGACCGGGAGCAATATGTTCGACCAAGCCGTATTGATCGCCATGATCCTGACCAACGGGTTTGTAGAAGTTGGGTTCATTCTTGGCCAGACTTTCATCGACCGTTACGTGAAGATCGCACAAATTGCGGTCGGGGATGGAAGCAAGGTTGAAGTACCAGTTCCGAAAGGTCTGGTTATTACCCCCAAGGAACCCAACGCATGAAAAAGAAAATGCAAACCCGAGCTAAAAAGACATTCCTGGCGGGCCGGAAGGAATTTGAAAAACCAGTTATTTCCCCGGTCATTTTGGAAGCAGCAAAAGAATGGTGTGAAACGCCCATTGAAGAACGCAACGCTTTCGTTCGGGATCTTGCCCGAGAAGTGAATTCCAAACGTTACCCGACCGGCATTTGATTATGCTCCAGATGCAGGTTTGCAAATACATCCCGGACAAACTGTATGGATTCCTGATCTTTCCGGAAACGGAACGACAAGTGTTTTTTCATCTTGGTTCGTTTGATCCGGGTATGCTTCAAGTCAGTCCTGATGCTTGCAAGGCATGCCCGAAGAACGGTTTAGGTTGTTCTTGGCCAAACGTTCCGTTACCCCCAATTCTTGGGGAAACTGTTGACGTAGACATTGATCTGGACGGAAACACCCGAGAAGAAAAGCCCCCAAAGGCCAACAAAGTTCTTCGGGTCAATTCCCCTACCGTCCTTTCGGGAAAAGTCACTACGTTTGATGGCCAGTTAGGGTATGGTTTCTTGGTGGATGAAACGGGCAAGTCACACTACCTCCACCGGAGTGAAGTACTGGAAGGTAGGATGCCGCTGCCTGGACAGTCCGTCATGTTCTGCGCCGGTTTGAGGCAAGGACGATCCCGGGCGTGTCATGTGAAATTGTGTACGTGACAGAAAGAAAAAGAACATGAAGACTACCAAAACCGGTCCTGAAATCCCGTCTGGAGCCCCGGACACAAATCCCTTTGGCGGGAAGAACCCTATTGGGCTTTACGTCCCCATGTCCGATGACGAACAGGAAGTCCTGTTTCGGCTCGTTTCCGAAGAAAACATTGTCCTGATCATCCACGGTTGGGGACGACTTGACCGTCCGCGGGTGCAATTCGGCGACCATCGGGTCAGGATTGACTTCCGTTTGGATTTCAAGGCTCCAGAAAAGCCTATGGAAGTCCGATTCTTTGACTTGGAGCTCAAGACCCGGATTGAAGACTTTTCCCTTTTCAAGAAACGGATGGCGGTTTCCGCCAACGGGAATCCGATAATTGTCCAGGCAGGGATGTTCCTTGAAATGTCATGGGATATCGCAATTGACCACATGGAACCGGCCCTCGTCAAGGCATTGAAGCCAGGGGCATTCGGGTTTACTTCTCGGCGCCTTGACAAGGACACGGGAGCCCGCACCTTAAGGGGAAACATGAAAGTCAGTCCCCAACAGGATTGGATGCTCCGAATTCTGGAACAAGGGGCTTCCAAAGTTCAAACCGCCGACGCTAAACAGGTGTTTGAAGCTACCAAAGCGTCCGGGGCGGAAATCAAAGAAGTCAATGGCAAGCTTATCACCCCCGACCTGAATTGAATTTTACAAGACACTTTGTCGGGAGGAAACCGGCATGCTTCTGAATGCAAACATGAAACGGAGACGGTTGGCAGCGACAGTTGCCAAAGTGGCGGCTATTTGGGGGGAACGGTTGAACGTTCATGATCCCGAATTCAACCTTCGGGAAATCGCCAAACAGCTTGCCCTGTTGGAAGAACACTTGTTTCATCCCGGCAAATTGTGCCCCGATTGCGTCAGGAAGCACCTTTTGACCGTTGAAGCTTTGGCTGACGAAACCGTGTCCCTCGTGGAAGATGCTGATTCCGGTCTGCATTTCCGTGAACTTGGACGGGAACTGTCCGAACAAGCCAAACAATGGGTTGAACGGTTCAACAGCGGTGAACCTGTGGAAGGCATCGGAGAAGAAGTTCGGAAAGCCCGAAAAGGTTTGGTGAAGCAGGTTCCTGACCCAAGGCGGGAAATCCCAGAATGACCAAACGTGAACGTAAGGACTAATACATTCAGTCCAGTTCAGCGGCATTTGAAAAACGTGAAGAGGAAACCATGACATCTTTGAAAAAGGGCTGCAAACAGCTTTTAAGCCGCATTGATACGGAATTGGCTGAAATTCAATTCACAAAAGACAACCTTGACGAATACGTAGAAATAGACGTGGATTATTTCAAGGAAATTTGTGACCCGTTGGATGATTTTGAAGTAAAGGCCGTCACTACCTATTTGCGCACAGAAAAGCTGAAAACCCTTGACCAAGCGAAGGACCGTTTTGAGTCCCTTAGGGACGTGATTACGGACGCTTTGGCTGAGGACTGAAAAGATGTCCGAACATTCAGGACGGTTAGAAGTCGTGGTTGGCCCTATGTTCAGCGGGAAAACGGAAACGTTGATCCACCGCTTGAAACGAGCCGCTTTGGCAAACCATCCTCTTTTAACGTTCAAGCCTTCCTTTGACAATCGGTGGAACGCCCCTGAAGAAATCAGAACGCATTCCAGGGAAAGCTTCCCTGCTACCCCGGTCCCAGCAGATAACCCTGAATCCATCCTGGGGTTGTTGAAGGACGGTATTGCCGTTATTGGCATTGACGAAGTTCAATTCTTTTCCCCAGGCATCGTCGGGGTTTGTGACAAACTTGTCAAGGATGGTTTCCGGGTAATCGTTTCGGGTTTGGATATGGACTATGCCGGGTGTCCGTTTGGATCGGTTCCCGAATTGATGGCAACCGCCGAAAAAGTTGACAAGCTCACGGCGGTTTGTACGATTTGCGGGGAACCTGCTACCAGGACACAACGGTTGGTCGTGTCCACGAATCTGATAGACATCGGGGCGGACGACAAGTACACCGCCCGATGCCGAAAACACTGGAACATACCGGAGGAACCTGATGTCCGACGAAAAGAAACCTCTTGAACTTTGCTACATCTGCACTCCTTATCGGGGCGCCGACGAACTTGAAATAGAACAAAACATCCTTGATGCCAGGAAGCTGGCCATCAAAACGGTCAAGGAAACCGGCTGGTTTCCCATTAGCCCGGTTCTGAACACCGCTTTCTTTCACCACTACGAAGGAAACGTCCTACCGACCGGAATGATTGAATTCTGGCTTGAAGGCACCTTTGCGCTTTTGGAACACTGCAATTGCCTCGTTGTGTCTGATGACATGCGGTGGACCCGGTCAACAGGATGTTTGAACGAACTGAAACGGGCCATTGCTTTAGCCCGTGAAGGCAAGATGAAGATTCGGGTCGGATCCGACATGATTGCTGACCTGAACGCCTTTGAAAAGGCGGTAGACGAAAAACGGGAAGGATCCCCGTTCAACAAAAGGACAGCTCCCGCATCTGGCGCCGTCCTTCGGGAAATCCCGTCCAAACCATGGGCCCAAGACGAATCGTGGTTGGACCAATTAGCTATAGAAATTGCTGTCAAGGCACATGCCGGGCAAATTGACAAGTGCGGGCAACCTTACATCTTCCATCCCATAGCCGTTGCTGCAACGTTCAGGACTACTCTGGAACGTGTTGTGGCCATCTTGCATGACGTAGTGGAAGACACGGATGTCACCCAAGCCATGATTACCCATACGTTTCCTGCCCTTGTTTCCGATGCTGTGGACGCAATCACGCACCGGAAAGGGGAACCCCATGAGGATTACCTGAAGCGGTGCGTGGCCAACCCGACCGCCAAGGCTGTCAAGTTGGCTGATGTTATCCACAATATGGGTCGTTTGCCTGAATTGGCGGATGAAACAGAAAGAGAACGACTTAGGGAAAAATACCGGAAATCCTTGAGTTTTCTTGCCGGTGCCAGCGTGGTAGAGTAATGAAGCGTGGCAAATTTATTGTCCTTGAAGGGATAGACGGTTCCGGGAAGACTTCCCAAATGAAGTTGCTTGTTGGCCGTCTGAAAGCTACAGGGCGGCAAGTCGTAAGCACGGCAGAACCTTCAACGGGTCCGATTGGGGCGTTACTTCGGTTAGCTTTGTCCAAGCGAATCGTCCGACCGAACAAAGTCAGTGGTTCCGTACCCTTGACTTCCGATACGTTAGCTTTGTTGTTCACGGCCGACCGGATGGACCATTTGGCATCATTCATTGATCCTGCCCTTGCCGAAGGGAAGGATGTAGTCTGTGACAGGTATGCTTTGGGCACGTTGGCTTACCAATCATGGTCTGATGAGGACCAGGGATGGATCAAGGGACTCAACTTACGTGCCCAGCACCCAGACATGACCATCTTTCTATCGCTTCCCGTGGAAATGGCCTTGAAGAGAATATCCGGACGGGGAAATCTGGATATATTTGAAAATCAGGAAGTTTTGGAACGGGTCGTCTTGAACTTCCGAACCGCCCTATCCGATGCTATGGCGGACGGGCAGGAAATAGCGGTCGTGAATGGAACCGATCCTGTGGAAACGGTTGCTGACAACGTTTGGTGGAATGTTGAGAGGATTCTCCAACCATGAAAGTTGAAACCGTTTTTGCGCCCGTCGGCGATGACCCCCCGAAGGCAACCCTTCTTTATGGGGCTGATGTCAGGGATACCTTAAAAACGATCCCTGACAAGTCCGTACAGGTTATTTGTACTTCGCCCCCTTACTGGGGTCTCCGTGATTACGGGGTTCAGCCAACGATCTGGGGTGGGGACGAAAAATGTGACCACGATTGGGAAGAAACGTTTTGCCGTAAGTGTGGTGCTTGGATGGGAACCTTGGGTCAGGAACCACATCCCAAGGACTTTGCCGCCCATGTCGTGGAAATCATGGAAGAAGCCCGCCGAGTCCTTCGAGATGATGGCACACTTTGGCTTAACCTTGGTGATACCTATGCGGCGAACAAATCCTGTCAAGTTCCTTCTACCAAATGGGGGGCTGCGGCCCCGCAACTTGCCGGAAAAATGTCCGTTCCAGAAGGATTCAAACCAAAGGATCTTGTCGGTGTTCCTTGGAGGGTTGCCTTTGCCCTTCAGGACAAGGGTTGGTGGTTAAGATCTGATATCATTTGGTCAAAACCAAATGGGCTCCCGGAATCGGTCACGGATCGTCCGACTAAAGCCCACGAATACGTTTTTCTGTTCACAAAAAAACCGCATTATTTTTACGATCCGGAAGCCATTCGGGAACGCCAAAACGATTCATCCGGGCACAGCCGTCGATCAGTTTGGCCTGTTTTAACACAACCTTTTGAAGGGGCACACTTCGCTACATGGCCACCCGACCTCGTTCGTTTGATGGTGAAGGCCGGGTCAAGTGAAAAAGGATGCTGCCCGACATGCGGGGCTCCGTGGAAACGGGTTGTAAGGAGAGGTGAAGAACCTGAATTCCGGTATTTGAATACCAAGGCAGAACGTGACGCAAACCAAGTGCCCAACCAACCTGTTAAAAAGAGACTGCCACAAAAAATCAAGACACGAAACACCTTGGGATGGGAACCTACTTGCAACTGCCCAGCAGCAGATCCTGTCCGTTGTGCCGTTATGGACATCTTTTCAGGGTCTGGAACCACCGGGATGGTAGCACTTCAAGAAAACCGAAATTACATAGGGATTGACCTAAACGAACAGTACTTGGAAATGGCGAAGGCACGAATCACAGGGGAACGTGCACCTTCTAAATCTTCTGACCAAAGCAACGGTGTTCTGGACCTGTTTTCGGAAAAACCATGACCCCCAAAGTGGTTTCCCTCTTCAGCGGGGCCGGGGGCATGGACCTTGGGTTCATCCAAGCAGGGTTCAATATCGTTTGGGCTATTGATCAAGACAAAACAGCCTGTGCTACCTACCGAAACAACATCGGACCTCACATTGTTCAAGGGGACATCCGGGACATTGACGCTTCAACCATCCCCGATTGCGACTTAATCATTGGAGGGCCTCCTTGCCAAGGATTCAGTCCTTCAGGAAAGATGGACCCCAAAGACCCCCGATCACGCCTATTGTGGGAATTCTTCCGAATTGTAACCGCTAAGCACCCCCGTTGGTTCGTGATGGAAAATGTCCCGAATCTCGGCAAGAGCCCGAAATTCAGCATCTTATTGGATAACCTGCTTTCTGCTTTTCAGGAAGCAGGTTGGAACACCCGCTTTCAAATCCTGAATGCTTCCCAGCACGGAGTCCCACAAGCCAGGGAACGATTCTTTTTGATCGGTACTTTGGATGATCCGGGGAAGATTTCTTTCCCCGAACCGGAAAACAGCTTCATTTCTGTTCGGGAAGCCCTTCGGGGATTGCCCCCACCCGGCCAAGGCATCAACCAACCTGTTGATCCGGCAGTCATCAAAGTGGCTAAAAACCCCCAAATAGAAAAAACTCCTTATATGGGGTTGATTTTCAATGGTAGGTGTGGCCGCCCCCTTGATCCTGACCGTCCTTCCGGAACCGTATTGGCGGAAGGCCAAGTTCCTATTGTGGATCAAAAATTGATTGACGACCCGACGGCTGAAAGTTGGATCGTCAAGCTTCATGCCTCCTTGTCCGTTGGTAAAGGTATCCCTGGGGAAATCCCTTCGGAAATCAGACGCGTGACTTTTCGGGAATTGGCCAGGCTTCAGGGATTTCCCGACAATTTCAAATTTTCCGGCCCTAGGACCGAACAACAAAGGCAAATCGGTAATTCAGTTCCCCCACCGTTGGCCAAGAAAATTGCGGAAAGCATATTGGCAGGTATGTCAGGGCCTGCCAAAACCCATAAAAAAGGTTTGTTTGGAGTCCTTTCCGAAGAGAATCCATAACAAAAACAAATTCTTACAAAAACCCCCTGAAACCACGGGTTTTCCGACCTTTTTGTTTGGGCTTGTTTTCATGCAATGCACATCCAAAAAGGGGATTTGGGGTGAGTTAGGGATAACGGCCGGAAGATGGGGAAAGGCACTTTTCCGCATGTTTTTTGGGTAAAACAGAAGTTCTCTGCGGAGTAGTTGTAGGGTATAGGGAAAATCCGTATGCAGGGAAAATCTCTAAACTTGGCTAGGCTGATTTCCGGGCTGTTTTTGGCCTTTTGGGGAGGAAATCTGTCAAACTTTGACGACCAACGTGTTGAAAGGATTTAGGTTTTTTCAAACCCCCGTTAAACCCTGGGGTTTCTTTAGGGTTTAGTTAAAAGTGGGGTTTTAGGGTAGAGTTTGGGGTAGAGTTTGGGGGATTGGTTCCAAAAAATTTCCACAAAGAGAGGTAAAACATGATTATCGTCAGACCCCCCAACGGTGTTCCCCCAACGACTTTTTCTAGTTCCCTCTTTCTGGCCGGTCCTTCCCCGAGAACGGCAGGTGTTCCGGATTGGCGCCAGGAAGCCCTCACTATCTTGGCGGAATTGGGGTGGGATGGGGTTGTGTTCGTTCCGTTGCCGGAGACCATCACGGATACTGTAAATTACGACAACCAAGTGGAATGGGAACAAAAGATGATGGGGATGTCCGATATGATCGTCTTTTGGATTCCTCGTGACCTTGAAAAACTGCCTGGATTCACGACGAATGTGGAATTTGGGATGTGGATGAAATCCGGCAAAGTTGTCTTGGGGTTCCCTCCAAAAGCACCCAAAATGCGTTACTTGGAAACATTGGGGGGATGGGAAGGAATGCCGGTTTTCAATACTTTGGCAGATACCTTGTTTAACGCTGTCTATTCCGTTGGGTTAGGGGCGGAACGGATAGGCGGTGAACGGGAAGTGCCTTTGCAGATTTGGAACCTGCCTGCATTCCAAGGATGGTTGACGGCACAGAAAAAGGCCGGAAATAGACTTGACGGGGCGAAAACCATCATGACTTTTCGTCCTAACAAGAAACGTTTGTTTTTGTTCGCCTTACATGTTGATGTGTTCGTGGAATCTGAAAACAGGAGCAAAAACAATGAGATTGTGATTTTCAGGCCAGACATTTCTACCATCGTTGCCTGGTCCAAACCCGTGTCTGGAATGTCCGTTTTGGATATCAAAGTTGTGATCGTCAAGGAATTCAGGTCGCCGGCATCCGTAGGGGATTGTTTCATTCGGGAAGTCCCAGGAGGTTCGTCAATCAAAACCGGGGAAGAACCGACAGTTGTAGCGGCGCATGAATTGGAAGAGGAAACCGGTTTGGCCATTGATGCGAACAGACTCGTCCCCATAGGGTCTAGGCAGGTAGCTGGGACTTTGGCAGCCCATCGGGCGCATGCTTATGCCGTGGAACTGGACTCCGGGGAAATGGATGCGTTGGCGGCGGACATGTCAGTTCATGGTGTAGAAGAAGACACGGAACGTACCTTCGTTGAAGTTAGGACGGTACGGGAACTTCTCCAGGAACCTTTGACTGATTGGGCCAACTTGGGGATGATTTTCGCCGCAGTTCGTGGTTTCGCGCATTGAAAGAAAAAGAAACCGGCTTGGAATGAAGAGGTTATGGGTAGTCCTTTTGTGGATAGGATGTTTTTACGAAAGGACTACCACATGACGGATTGTATGGGCACGGCTGAAAAAATTGAAAAACAATCCCTTCCGACGGATTTTCCTTCGTCTTCTCAGGAGGATTGGGAACTGGGACTTCGGTCCCTGATTGAAGTAGGGGATGGTTGGAAGCTTCCGGGGTGGTTCAGTCACCGGCTTCCACATTTAATGGACGCTGGGATCGTGAGGATCCTTCGGGATAAACTGGCATAATGAACACCCGCCAACGTCTAGACGATTGGGACTGGCGTGCCCTCAAGGACAAAATCCGAGGGGGAGAACCAGAAGGCACTTCAGGGTTTGAACGTCGTTTGCGCCGGATCAAGGAACGAGAAGGTCCGAGTGAAATGGACAAGGTCCGTTGGGTACACGCATATGCTGCGGAACTTGCCCAACACCTTGGCGTCCCGTTAGTTCTGCTACCTGTGGTCTTACCTCATATCCCTGAAAACGTAAGTTTTCCGATCCTTGCCGTGGACAAAACGTTATGCCGGGGTTGCTGGGGAAACCCAATCAAATTCCGGCTGCTTTCTGGCCCCGGACCGGATGATGTCTTGTTTGAGACCGAAAAGATGACCAAACACTTGTCAGTTCCAGAAAAAGTTCCGTTTGATCAGGCAACCATCATTGCCATGAGACAGGCCCTTAAACATGAATAAGCCAGGATTCTTGACTACCCTTGCCATTGGAGACGCCTTCGGGGCGTGTTTTGAAGGTCTTCCTGCCAGGAACGACGATGCCGCCCCCATCAAATTGGAAGGGTATCCCAAGAACCCCCGATGGAAAACCCTTGGGGGCGGTCGGTACACAGACGATGCACAAATGAGTTTGGGGTTGGCCGAATTCCTGATTGCGACCCCCGACTTAAAGACGGCGACCCCTGTCTCCCTTGCCAACTACTTTGTCAAAGCTTATCAGCGGGACCCCAGGGGCGGGTACATGCCCGGTTTCAGGAGTTTGTTGGAATCCTGTGCTGACGGTTCCGATTTTCTTGCTCGTATCCGTCCCCACAGTGACAAATCCGGCGCCGCCATGAGGGCGGGTGTCTGTGGGTTCTTTTCGGACCGGAACGATGTGGTTGACCTTGCCATGTGGCAAGCATCCCTAACCCATGCAACATTGCCGGGGATGGTTTCCGCGGCTGTGTCGGCTCTCATGGTCTGGTATTGTCGGGAAGGGGTGGACCCGGTTGATATTCCTGCGGAAATTGACGGTATGTTCCCTGGTTTCGGGTTGAATGAACCTTGGGAAGGGTTTGTCCCAAACTTGGGTATCCCGGTCGTCAGAGCAGCCCTGACCGCTTTATGTGCCGGAACACAATCGGACATTTTATCCGCCGCCGTGGGGTTCGGTGGGGATGTGGACACGGTTGCCGCCGTTGTCATGGGCCCTGCCGCCATGCACCCGGACATCGTTTCTGATCTCCCCGCCGCCCTGATTGACGGGTTGGAAAACGGGCCTTTTGGGCTGGATTTCCTCAAGGCTTTGGACGAAAAGTTGTTGGCCCGGTTCGGCATTGGCCATGATGACTTGGTTGTCGGATCTCAGCAATGACAGACCGCTATGTTTACGCCCTTGGTAGGGGATGCTTGGAAGGGGGTCACGCTCCAAAAAGTGTTTACCTCAAAAAAGGAAGCTGCTCGCGAACTTAGGGACCGACTTAGCTTAAGCTGGTCAAGAAATCGCATTGTTCTTCCTAACCCTATCGGTTGTCGTGTGATACGGATGAAAATTTCCCGGCACTATTCCATCCCTGGAATGAACAAGGCCATAACGTCTGGAAACAACTTGCTTTCACACGAAGAATTTTCTCGGTTCCGCGGAAAGGTGTTGTAAGCGGCTTGGAAACCGTTTCGTTCCGGTAGTCAGGGGGTGAAAGGAAGGTGTACCATGCGCAATGACACTATCACGATCCAGACGAAAAATCCGAACGACCCTGACGGGACGGTTTGTGCCCTGGTCGTGGACAGCGACCAGGAAGCCATCCAGCGGTGGTGTCTCACCGGCAAGGATGCCATGATCCTGATGCAGGCCCTCATGGCGTGTTTGTCGGGAACGGCACCGACCGTCAACGAAGTTGAAGTGACCGTCTTTTAAGGCGCATGCCTGGGCAGTCCAGTACCTTTCTCAGTTGAATTCCTGATCGTTTTCGTTGATTGCTTTATAGCCCTCCCGATGGTGGAGGTGCTAAATGCCTAGCTTTATCAAAACCCCTGCCGACGAAAAACTTTGGGACCGTGCAAAACAACTTGCCGAAGAGCAAGGTCACAAGGAAGATTGGCCTTACGTGACCGGCATCTATAAGCGGATGCACGGCGGCAAAGTAGCCTTCTCCCAAGAAGACTTCAAAGAAGACCTCAAGAACTTAGCTTCCTTCATAGCTTCCAAAACGGGTCTGAAAGATTGGGAAATTGAAAACGACAGGATCAATTTCCGCGTTTCGGACAAGAATTTCACCATGGTCGTTGAAAGTTCAAAGATCAAAAAACTTTCTTATCTTGTGGATGGTATTTACCTCCGGATGGTTTTCAGCCAGGGGTTTAAACATCCTTTCTTTAATATCCTAGTGAGAACTTTGTTTGAAAAAAAATTCTATCAAACCCCTACCCCTCGTGAAGCAAAGCAGGAAAAGACTTCCTTTGAAGGCATCACCGATTCTGAATACGCAAAACTTCATGACAGTGCCCTCAAGGCAGGAAACGCCGCCATGAAGGCTGTGACCGAATGGCTCCAAACAGACAAAGGGAATGAAGAAAAGTTTGCCCTCTTGAAAAAGAAGTTTGCTTCTTTTTTGACAAAATGGGGGACAGGGGACAAGATCGGGAATGTGTCCAACGTTGTAGTCATGTCCAGGAATTATCAGGCTGGCCTCGCCAATCCCGTTGAAATAGGGGTTGTTCTCAACAAAGCGGAAATCAGGAAGGCATTTGAAGACGATAAACCTTGGCCTACCATCAGACTTTTCCAACTGGTGTGGAAGAACAAGGACACTGGGGAAATCAAGAAATCCACCTTAGCTGAAACCCCCAATATGCTGTATCGGTTGTCCAAACGAACGAACGTGTTTGATGAACCTGTAAAGGCCATCAAAGAATTCAACGTTGACATCGTCGGGGCCTGGTTGGAAAACCTCGGGTACACGGACGGCAAAGAACAAGGTCTGAACGCTTTCAAGAAGACTTTCGGGTCGTCCTTCACATCTTCAAAATCATCAGCGGTCCTTTCCACCTGGTCAGACATTCCTGGGTTAGTTGGTCAAAAGCTGGTCAAGGTTTCACCCCCGCCGTTGGATCCTGATTGCGGGACGACGTTGACGTTTGAAGATGGCACGGAAGTGTTTGTCCACACGGATGCCTGTCATGGCATGACAGAAGAAGAACGCATCATGTGGGATTCGGCCCAAGATGACTGGTACGGGATGAAAGAAGAACTCGGTGCAAAGAAAGCCTGCTGGATCAACGACCCCTGGGATATGTCCAAACTCGTCGGGGCGAAGGTTGTGTCCCTGGATAATGCCGTTCCCGAAGGGGTTGTCATCCGATTTGACAACGGGGTTGAAGTCAGGGCACATTTTGACGGGGTACGGAAGACCGCAAGAGGCAAATCCAGATATCAGTTTGAAAAAGGTGTAGCAGAAGGCAAGAAACTTCCAAGCACCGAAGAAGAATTTAAACATCGGCAGAACGTGGCCCGGCGGGTCCTAAAACTGGTGAAATCCGACGAAGCAATTCTGGTCAAGTTCATTGCTGATCCGGGACAGGATCCGAAAATAGTCAAACACATCCTATCGGAGATTGACAACATAGCCTTCGCGCTTGGAGTCATTCAGGGAATGGCCTCAGTCTGGAGGTCGGCTTCCATGGCCAGGAAAGGGTCAGATCTGATCTGGGATAGGTTTGACGAAGGCGTGGAAAGTGCACAAGTGGTTTCAAGGTCGGAATTTGAGTATCAACGGAAAGTGGCCAAGATGTTTCTTAAGCTGTTCAGGGAAAAACTTGCTACCCTCAGCAGTCACATTGCAGACCCGGAAGAAGAACCCATGATTGCGTTGCAGTTCTTGGACGCCGCTTCCGATTTGGCATATTTTCTTGGAGATCTTCACGGGATGACACGGAAGGTGAAGATGGCGAAATCTATCCGTAAAGTAGCCCAGGAATGGGAAGCTTTGCGCACCCACCCCTTGACTGTACGGGAGATTGCTATCAAATGGATGGAAAGAAACCTGTGGAGAATGACATGACGAACACATCAAAGAAAATAGGCACGGAAAAGATTCCCGGCGGTTTAGCCAAAGGAATGAAACCTTCCGACTTTGACCCTGCCGCTTTGGCCAAAGGAACTAGGGTCGAAATGGAACACACGGATGACCCTGCCATAGCTAAAGAAATCGCATCCGATCATCTTACTGAAGACCAACGTTACTACGATAAATTGGAGCAAATGGAGAAGAAAGCAGTCAACAAAGTAGCTGATAAATGGCTGCAAAAGATGGCGGCCGAAGTCGGCACCGACACGGCAACCATTTGGGCCCTTGCCCCTGAAAGTCTTGCACGTCTGTTCAGGAACAATGGTTGGATGGGTTTGTTTCACAAAACGTACACCAACAAGCAAGGTTCTGAAATTGACTTTTCCTTGCTGGATCAGGGTATCCGGGAACATGGGGGAGCGGTGTTCCTTACCGGTGGGGACGGCATCTACGACATAACCATCCCGACACAAGCAGGGGAAATGCCTATCGTCAGGGAAGATGGGTTCCTGCCCCCTTACGGGACACCAACTTACGGTGAAGACAAAACGGTTCAAAAAGAATCCTTGCGTGATGCCTTGGCAGCTTACGCCCATGACACTTGGAGCCGATGGGTACGGTACCAATTCACTATCGGGAAAAAAAACCTAGACGGCAGCTTTACGATTCCGCCAGACAAAGTGGCCCGGTGGGACCGTCAAATGAACACCCCATTCGACGAATTACCGCCGGATGAAACCCCTTCAGATTACGAGGAAGCCGATAAGATATTGGCCATCCTATACCGCCCCAAAACAGGGTTCAACAGGTCAGCACAGATGACTTGGCGTGTAGACCAAGCCAAACTAAGGTCCAAGCTCCCGTCCCTTGTCAAGGCCGTGACGGACATGATCAACAAGGCTAAAATCCCGTTTGATCTTCTCCAGAAAACGACCTTCTTCCGGGAACTGGCGCCGGAACATCTTCCCCAGGAACGGTTGGAAAACACCGTATGGGTGAAGGGTAATGGGGTGTTCCCCCAAGGGGAGGATTCCGAAGTCCTGTTTGACTATTTCATGCAAGTCTGTGCGGCCATCAACGAAGAGCTCCTTGAAAAGGGTGTCATTGGCCCGAAGACACGGAGAGACCGATGAAGAAGTGGTGGATCACCGGGGACACCTATGATATCCAGGATTCAATCAAACGAGCTTTTCGGGGCACTTGGTTTGACAAAGCCCGGAAAGGTTGGGTGATTGAAAAGGATTCCCCGAAAAGCATCCTACAATTCTTGGAAGGATTCCCCCGGCAACATTTGACCGTCCTGGACGAAGACGGAAAGCCCATCAGTTTGTCCAAATACTGAAATCCTGATTACAGGTTGAAGAGTCCCTTGATTTTCTTGACGTATGCCTGGGGGTCGGGTTTGCGTGACGGTTCTCGGTAAGGGTTCAAACTTGCCCAATTTGCCCCTTCCATAAAAGCGTAGACGAATCGTTCCAAGGTTTCCAAACCCTCTTCGTTGAGTGCCTCATCCTTCTGGATTTCAAATTTCAAAACCTCATCATCAGAAAGGGTAACGTGAAACACGCACCCTTTCGTTAGTTCGGGCCACCGTTTCTTGAATGCTTTTACGGCAGCTTTCCCCCATTCAGGCCATTCCGCAGATTTGGTTTTGTTGGTCGCCGACCAGGAGAAGCAGGTCATGCGATTTCATTCCTGCCCGTCATTATCCCAATTTCCGCAACCAAAATCGGTTGCCTTGACCGGTGTCGGGTTTTTTTGATCTTCTTTTCCTGGTTCTTGTCCTTTGTAAGGGCACCATCCGTTAACGTCATTTTCGGAAAAGATGAACGCAAGACACGTTCCGCAAGTTTTTTCAGAATTCATGTTCCTTCCTCCTCTTTAAGCGATTTTGAACAGCATCCGGATGCGATCAGGATCAATCACGATTCCGGCAGTCTTGGCGGCATCCCCGGCTTCCTTGCCAACCTTCAAATCAGGCAAGGCTTCCGGTGAGATTTGGTAACGTGTGTACAAACCGATTGGCAACATAGCCCTAATTACATCCTTCGCGGCAGACTTCGGTTTCTTCCGATTCGTCCAGGGAGAAGATTTTTCCAACACCTTTTCCCCGAGCTTGACCCCATCAAGGTAAATGGCGCCGGGTTGGGGGGAACGGGGATCGTCGGGACGGGCAGCTCCAACATACACCTTGACCCCTTTGACGGGCACTCCGTTCACCTTGAGGGGTTCCCAAACGGGATCAGGAAGGTCCGAACGGTCGTCCCAACTGTCTTTTGACCCGCTGTCTTGGAGAACGCGCCGGAACTGTTCCTGGATTTCCTGGATGGCTACCGCCGCATCCTGGATTGTCATGTCGGCATGTCCGGCGTCCAGGGTCGCTTGGGCAATGTCCTGAATGAAATGAGGGCTTTTCGCCATCAGATCTTCCAGCTTCCGTTCGGACCGTTCAACCAGGGCCTTGTATTGGAACCCTGCCCAAACAAGGACGTGGACCAGATCGTCCCCGTACACCTGCCGGTCGCTGGCTTTGCCCCGTTCAACGCCCTTCTTGCGGACGACTACGGATACCAAGGTTCCTTGACCGGAATCCCCGATTTCCGAAAGTGTTCCGGCAAGTCCTGAATGCAATGCGTTCGTTTCCATTTTTTCACCTCGTGAAAGTCACTTCTGACCACCTGTTTCCAGACGGGCAACTTGTTCCAAACCTATTTTGATTCGTTCCTCTTCTTTGCCAGGGGCACACACAACTACCCAATCCCAATCGTTGTCACACCAAGCAAACGCTGCCGCCCGGTCCGTCGTCGTGAACATCGGAATGTTAAGAACCGGGTCCGTTATGACCCGGTAGCAGATGAACTGTTTGCCGTCCGGGCGTTCCCATACGGAATGGGTTATCTTGACATGCAAGGCTTTTGTCCCGGTATCCAGAGAAACCAAGAACCTAGCCGAATGGAGATGGGCTTGCCCATTTTCATCCTTGACAGCCATTGTCCAAAACCGGTTGACGGGCCAAGCCCCTTCTTTCATCAAACGGATTTTGGTTTCAATGCGGTTTTCCTTGACTTTATTATCCTGCTTGTCGAACCACATTTGTTCAACGCAGGATTGCTTGTTTCTGCATGCCCGGATCACGACGGACATGATCGGAGGCCAAAACAGGATCATAGCCAAAAACACCAGTAGGTGTTTCCACCATATAGGGGGTTCTGACGATATTTCATCAGATAGCAGCCGTTGCATATCCAACACGTAAGCCGGATTTCTAATCGCAGCCGCGATTTCCATCAGGATAAATAGAACCAGGGTCAGTGCCCCCAACCCAACCCATGCAATCAATGCCGTCGACAAAAAACTCATGTGCAACCTCCAGTAAGAACCCCTTCTTTCAATACCCAAAACAGTTCAGATATCTTCGTCCTGATCTGTATCTTCCTGATCCGTTTCTTCTTCTTCCAGAAGTTCCTCAGATTCGTCTTCCATTTCTCGTTCCCGTGTGGCTTCCCTTAGACGCCGTGCTGTCGTTTCGTGGGGGCCGGCCTTGCGTCGTTTTGAAGGAACAACGTAAGGATTCCGGGGCTTTGAAGTGGGAACGTGAAGTCGCTTCATGAAGGAATTCCTTCATCAGAGTCACTCTTTGTTTCTTCAACGGCAGGTTCTGCATATTCCGTCGGCGGTGTCGGCGGCGCATCCGAATGTTCGGTTTTGGAAATAAAAACCAGGTTCTTTCCGGTAGGGGTTTCCTGGATTTCCACAATCCCCTTAAGCTGGAGCCGGTGGAGGGTTGCAATCCTCTTTTGACCGTCCCTTAGACGGCCGTTGGCAAAAACCCATTTGGATATGAAGTACCCAACACTTACAAAGGGAAATCTGGCCATTGCATTCTTCAACTCTGAAATAAAGATTTTTTCGTCCAAGGCGTTTTGCTCTGCTTCATCAAGCGTTTCCGTTTCAGGTCGGAAAATAATCTGTGCGGGTTCAAATGCGGCCGCTTGTCCTTTAACAGCTTCTTCCAAGGCGAGACAACCGTAAGCCGCCTGCCTGATTCTTGCGGACGTACCGTTTGCCCAAACGGCAGCCCATCCGGTTTTTCCAAAGATACGGATGGCATCCAACGCTGGAGCCATGTCAGCATCTCCCGACACGACAATGGCGGCATCATAGAGGTCCAACGCAGCCATTCTGACGATGTCGGCCACCATGGTCGTGTCAACTTCCTTTTCCACAACCTTTTCGTGAGCTTTCCCACATTCCGGGCACCACACGGTGCCTGTTTTCAGTGGAAATCTGCTGACAAAGAACCCTTCCAGCTTTTCCATGTCGTCTAAAGACACATCAATGCCCGTTCCGGGCACCGTTCCCAGGTAGTATCGGGCTTCGACCAACCGGGTCCCTCCAATTTTCTTTACGAGAAAATCCGCTAATTGAGCCCAGTCCAGTAAACCCCCATGCACTTCGCCTTTGCTAAGATGATGGAAATTTTGTCCATCGATGAAAATGGCGACTCTCATTAGAAACCGTTCCTTTCTTAATTAAGACTAAAAACCAATCTTTCCCGCCTAAACTACCCGAAACCATCTCGTTCCAAGCCGGAAAAAAGTTACGGCTTGGAATTCTATCGGAACCGGTAGTATGGGGTAGTTGCTACCGAAGGTAAGAATTTTTAGGAGGAAAGACCGTGAACTTCAATATCCAAGAACATACGATCTTCCGGTGTCTGTCCGGCAGTCACGCCTACGGCATGGCAACCCCTGAATCGGACGAGGATTTCAGGGGCGTGGCCATTCCGCCGAAGGAATACTTCCTCGGCTTCATGCAGCGGTTTGAACAGTCGGAATCGAAGCCCAGTCCGGGGCATGATGTTCCCGACGAAGTCATCTATGACATCCGAAAGTTTGTCTCCCTGGCGGCGGACAACAACCCGAACGTCATGGAACTTTTGTTCATGCCCGAGGACACCATTGTCCATTCCACTCCGTGGTGGGAACGTCTGACGGCAATCAGGGAATCCTTCCTATCCACCAGGGTCCGGTATACCTATGGTGGATATGCCGTGGCACAACTCAAGAGGATCCGGCAGCATCGGAACTATCTGCTGAATCCTCCGAAGAAACGGCCGGAACGGTCCGACTTTGGGCTCCCCGAAAACCAAGCTTTCGTCGATTTCAAGACCAAGGTGGAAGAAGCGAACAAGGCGGGGCTGGATGCCAGGGCCCTGTTCGGGGAGGACATCCAAAAGGAAGCACGGTATAACCGTGCCATGGCCGACTTCCATTCTTGGGAAACCTGGAAAAAGAACCGCAACCCGAAACGGGCCGAACTGGAAGCCAAGTTTGGCTATGATTCAAAGCATGCGGCTCATTTAGTACGTCTCATGCGACAGGGTTGTGAAATCCTGGAAACCGGTAAGGTGTTTGTCCGGCGCCCTGATGCCGAAGAACTCCTGGCCATCCGTCGTGACGGCATCTGGTCTTATGACCAGTTGGTTGCCTACGCGGAAGAAATGGAAGCCCGTCTTTCCAAGATTTACGACGAAAAACTGTCCCCGCTTCCTGCGAATCCTGACCGAAAACGGATTGACGACACCGTCGTCGGAATCGTGTCGGATTTCCTGGGCTTGTAATCACTTTGGGGGTATTTTTGCCAGTACTGGCAAGAATACCCCCAAAGTAGTCAATTATGGTTTTATTCGTTCCCCATTGGTGAAAGCACTGGCCGTTGTAAGGCCAATGGACACTTTTGGTGAGAAGGAAAAACCATGAAATCCGAAGCCGCATTCAATCCCAAAGACATTGGCACGATCAAACCGCCCGCCCGCATCGACCAAGAAGACGCTTGGCTTCTTGAAGACGTTGACCAACGTTGGTTTTCCGAAATGGAAAAGCTGTTCCACAAGGAAGCCGGTCTTCTGGGACGGGTTTCCAAATTAGCGGCCGACCGGCCCGAACTTCGGTCAAAGTTGGTCCCCTTTATCAAGATGGCAGGAATGACCGTCCCTGAAAGGTTTGCTTCCTTGAAGAAACTGGCCCACAAGCCCATCCTTGAAAAGACGGGTCTTACACCTCGTGCGGTTTCACAAGGGTTAGCGTTCATGGTCTACAACATCGACCAGGGAAGCAACAAATCCAAGTTTTACGAAGGGCTTATCCTTGAGTCAGGGGGTGGGTTTAGGTTGATTCGGCGTTGGGGCGCCTTGACCGATTCCGCAGCGACGGGACGCATTGACGGAGCGCAATTTGATGAAGACCCGCGGTTCCTGTTTTCGTCCCTTGGGACGGCGAAACGAGAACTTGCCGCCCATTTTGCTAAGCGCGTTTCCCATGGCTACATAGACGCTTTCGGTCCTGAAACCCCTGTCAAAGGACAGTATCCGATTGGCCTGTCCAGGGATGTGGGTTTTGGATGGAACACACAGTCTATCACCCGGTGTATTCCACAACTGAAGATCCTGATGAACTATTTCAGGGCGGCTCATGACGAAGTGAGAGAAACCGGAAAATCCGATCTCATCCAAGGCATCTTGGCAAAGGCCGTCAGAACGGTGAAGGAGGTCGCCCATGCTGACAGCAGCATGGCCCAATTGCTTATCAAGATGATGAAAAAACCCCTCCAGAGGGTCAAGGGCGACAAACGATTCATTCCTGATTTTGAAGGCCGTGCCCTTGCTATGGAACTTGAAGCAATCATCAGTTACCTGGACAAACAGATGTCTTTGTGCCGGGATTGACCTTTCAGGTAAAGGAAGGTTGAAAAATGGCTATGCCCGCGACCGTCAAGTTGTTGGTGATTGATGATGACGCCGAAGACCGCCGCTTGGTCCACGACTGGCTAGACGATGCGGATCGGGTCAACTTCAGCGTAGAGGAAGCGTCTACGGCGGAAGAGGGCCTGGAAAAGATGGAAAAAGGCCGGTATGACGTGGTCCTCCTGGACTATCGTATGCCGGAAAAGGACGGGTTCTGGGTCCTGGAAAGGATGCGTGCCCTTCGTTTGCAAGTCCCTGTTGTCATTGTCACCAGTCACGGGGACCGTAATGTCCAGACGCAAGCGTTTGAACTTGGCGTTGCGGACTACCTGGAAAAGGGTGCTTTCACTCCTGAACTCCTTGAACGCACTTGTCTCTATGCCATTGGCCTGAATGAACGGAAAATTTCCGAAACTTCCGGCCCCGGCGTCGGGGTTCTCATGGAACAGTTGGTATCCTTGACCCGTGATTCTGTCAAGGCCCAGTCTGATACGGCCCAGGAAATCCGGGAAATGCGCCGGGAACTGGCGTCAGGATTTGCATCGGTCAAGGAACAAGCGTCTGAACACGATAAAAACTGCCAGGACAGGAATACGGCGGTCGTCGGAAAAATAGAAGAACGGGATGCTCCGAAGGGCAAATGGCTTCTGGATTGGATTGCGGTTCACCCGCTTGCAACCCTGATTCTTGCCCTTATCCTTCTGGCTTCTATTCTCGCACTTGGAGTATTGATTCCCTTGTGGGCGGAACACGTCACGGCGGACCAACTCAAAGTGTTGAAAGGTTGTGGGATGTTGCTCTTTTTTCCCGTAATGGGATGGGAAGTACACAATGAATCTGACGGAAACGGATCGCAAGGAACTTGAACTTCACAAGGCGCTTATTGAATTGGGTGGACGCCTTATCAGGAACACGATATCCTTGGAAGAAATGGCATGGTTGGTATTAACCCCGGTCATGCGGTTGACGGGAACTACCGTCGGATTTGTGTCCTACATCGACCCGGAAACCAAGGAAAATGTAGGATTCCTGAACGCCCCTGGAATTGCAGCTTGCGTAGAACAGAACCAAGGCAGAATGGTCTTTCGGTTTCCAACCGGCAAGGACGACCCCTTGTGGGGTTTTAGTCAACCGGATACCCGTACAGGTTTTTTCACAAACAAACCCGTCAAGCACCAGATATCTAAAAACATCCCTTCCGTCGTTCGTTTTCCCATTGACAATTTCCTTTCCGTTCCTGTCGTAGCCGGTAGCAACCTGTTAGGCCACGTTGCCTTGGCTAATAAAAAAGGCGGCTTTTCAAACGAAGACATCCGAATCGTCAACCTGTTAGGGGAACTTTACGGTTTGGCTTTAGACCGCAAATTCTACGAACAGGCCTTATTGGATGCCGAACACAAGGCAACGGAAAAGCTGAATCATAGGTTCAGGGCATTCATGGAAGCGACTCCCGACCGGTTGCACATCATCTCTTCAGACGGGGTTTTCCTTGAATCCCACCGGGGAGCCCTTCCCTTCGTGGAGAGTGATCCCTCTAAATATATTGGCAAGACCCTGCATGATTTGTTTCCTGCTGATGCCGACAAGATGCTGGACAAAGTCCGGGAAGCATTGGCCATGGACGGGACACCGATCATTTGGGAATACACAATATCCCAACTGCCTGATCATGTTTTTGAAGGCCATCTCATCAAATGTGGTCCTGATGAAGTAATGACCGTCATCAGAGAAGTCACCCAAGCGAAACAGTTGCAGTCCGATCTTGAACGCAAAGTCGAAGAACGGACTTTGGAACTCAGCCTATCCAATCAAGCGTTGCAGTCCTTCGCCTATGCAGCGTCACACGACCTTCGGGAACCGTTGAACAAGATACGGGCATATGGGGAACGGTTTGAACGTACACACCCCAACCTAGATGAAAAAGGCAAGGAATACATCGGTGTCATGGTCACGGCGGCCGAACGCCTGGCCCAGTTGGTAGAGGATCTATTGGTATATTCCAAGGCGGGCGGGAAAGATGAAGCATCCCCGGTTAAAATCCCCCTAAACAGGCTTATTGAAGAAACCTTGGGGGATCTTGACGAATCCGTCAAGAATTCCGGCGCCATCGTAGAAGTCGGGGATCTTCCAACGGTTGAAGGTCACGCTGGAACCTTGCGGGCCGTTTTTCAGAACGTCTTGTCAAATGCTCTAAAATTCCATAAAGTGGGACAACCCCCGAAAGTTCTGGTGTCGGGAAGGGTAGACGGTAGTATGGCATTCGTGTCTATACAGGACAATGGAATCGGTTTTGATCCGGCATACAAGGAAAAAATCTTCGCTATTTTTAACAGGCTTCACACCCGGTTTGAATATCCGGGTACAGGAATAGGGTTGGCCCTTTGTCGAAGGCTGTTGGCCCAATGCGGCGGAACCGTAACGGCGGACGCCAGACCCAATGAAGGAGCTGTTTTCACGATCCAAATCCCGCTCAAATTCTCCTCTGCATTTCCAAAAGGAACCTGAAACCCATGCCTGAAACCGCCCCTTTAGTCATTTTCGCTGAAGACGACCTTGAAGATTGGGACCTCATCAAGGAAGTTCTGGAAGAATGTGAAGAGTGCCGATCCGGCGCCCTCAAATATGAACACGTGGTTGATGGGGTCGCCCTGATGGAACGGTTGACCAATCCCGTACCTCAAAAACCAGACATGGTGATGCTGGACCTCAAGATGCCAAAGAAAGATGGTGCGGAATCCTTGGAAGAAATCCGGGCAAATCCGGAACTCAGACACATTCCGGTCATTATTCTGACCACTTCCCGTTTGGAAGCCGACATCTTTGAAGCTTATCACCGCGGGGCAAATTCCTATGTTGTAAAACCAGTAACGCACGACACCATTAAACAAGCACTCCACGATATTCAGTACTATTGGACTAAAGTAGCCGTTAAGCCATCCAAAAACCATGCCTGAAATGAAGGTTCGTGTTGCCGCCCGTTGGGTAGGGAAATCAGCAAAGATTCCCGAAGTGGTATACGTGGCGATCTTTCTCCCACCAATGGAAAGTGCCCGTCTGGTCAAGAAATTTGGCAAGACACACCCCACTTTTTTAGCCAAACACATGACAATATGGTTTCATGAAGACGGCAGTAAACTTGACTTGGTGAACATGCCTTTTGGAAAAACGATCCCCTTGAAGATCGTCGGACACGGGGAAAATGACAGGGTCCAAGTAGTTGTAGTGAAACCCCCTGCCGGATTCAAACCCAAAGCAGGTCGTGTGCCCCACATCACCATGTCCCTCGCCCCTGGAGCATCCGCCAAAGAATCCAATGCTCTGTTAGCCAACCCAGAAAACATTGTCTGGGAACAAGGGTTACTGACCGTGGAAGGGAAGTTAGGTTGGTGGGATGGGGAAAGAGAACGGTTTGACTCTCCAAACGGGTAATCTTCCTACAGGGCAATCCGAATCAGGATTTCCATGAACATATGAGGTTAACAGCATGTTAACAAGGGATCAAGTTAAGGAACGTATCCATTACCAGAAGGAATCCCTCACCAAATGTCGCAAAGAAATTCCAATCCTTTGCAAGGAAGCCGCTACAGAAAAAAACGTTTTTAAAAGTAGGGAGTTGGAACACGAAGCAGCACTTAAACAAGGCGGAAAAGGGGTTGTAGGACAAGAACATCGGGAATTTCTTCTTGTTTACGCGTGGATGAGAAACCGTCGTTATCGAACTGTGGAACGACGGACGGCAATTGACAACATAGCTGACCGTTTTCTGGCAGAACGTTCCTTGGAAAAACTTGTACAGAGAGTTGTGCGACACCTATCTGTCGATCGCGAAGTTATCTGGTTTTGGATGACTTTTGATTTCCCTCCAAAGGATATTCTGGAAGGAAAGGCTTCGTTCATGGTGGCGGAAATCGCGAAGAAAAAGATGGAGGAAGCGGAAAAAGACGTCCAAGAAGCTGAAAAACATTTGGCTAGAGCCGAAGCACACTTTGTTGCGGAAAAAGCCAGATTGGAAGCCAGTATCGAATGGGCTCAGGAAAACCTGAAAAAAGCAACCGCTGAAGCAACGTACCGCATCAAGGCTTTCGCTGAAATCAAAGCTGCCGTCGGGAATACAATTCAATCGGGTGTGGTGAAAGGGTAATTTCAGTATGAAACCGGAAGAATTGAAGAAAGACATTAAGTCCTTAACCGTGTCCCTCATTGAATACCGCAAGAACATCAGGAAATTGATCCTTGAGGCCCGGCAGGAGGAAAAGACCGACGCTGATCGGAATATCTTACGCGAACGGGCACAAAAGGCTAAGACCAATAAGGATTACTATGGTAGGAAACAGCGTCATCTTCTTCTGGCCTGTGCCTGGTTGCGTAATTACCGCTACAGGACCGTAGAAGGACGAACGCTGGCCGACAAGGTAAAGGATCCCTGGGAAGCCCGGATGATACGAGAAAACCTTGCGGAAGCCGTTTCTAATCTACTCCCTGTTGGAAGACAGGAAGTGCTTACCTGGATGACGGTAGACCTTGAACCTCGGGAAGTTGAACGGAAGCTGTACCTTGAAGCTTTTGAGAAAGCTGAAAAAGAAGTAGCGGAAACTTCCGGAGAAACAGAATTCGCCCAGTGGTTTTTATGCGAAGTGACTACCTTTGTCAAACAATTGGAAAACAAAGGCGAAGAATCTTTCGTTCTGAATTTGGCCAGAAAACAGAAGGAAAAAGCGGCTAAGACATTAGAAAAAACGAAGGCCCTTCTGGCGGGTAAGCAGAGGGCAAGGGACCGTGCAAAAGAAGTTGTTTTCCGGGTAGATTAGTTTGGAAGTTGTTCATTGACAATTGTAGTACCCAAGTTAGTTTTACGTTCCCAAAGAAATTCCAATCTGTAGGGAAAAACGTTTGTTGAAGAATCTTAAAGGAAATCCTTTAGATTCGCGTTTTTTCCATAAAACATCAAAATGATCGTACAGATTCAGGAATTGGGAACTCTAAGGTTCCCTTCCCACAAAAGAAGTAGGTTCGCGTTCCTAATGATTTCCATAGGTTAGGTAAGATTTTGGGTAAAAACCGTTACTTAAAAACCAAAGGGTTTTTAGGTTCACGTTTTCATCCCAAAAATCTGAATAATAACATAGGTTTGGAATGGGACCCTCTTTAAAGGGGTCCGAACCCCCTTTACACGTTGAAAGTTCCCCCACCGCCACCTGCCGGACCTTGCCATGCTTTAAAAGGGGATCAGGTCCTCTTTTACACGTTGAAAGAAAACACGTTGAACAATGGGCATTCCAGCCTCAGCTTCGGTCCTTTCAAGGGGGATACAATCCCCCTTCACACGTTGAATTAAAAGCAACCCATAATTCCAATTGTCCCAAAGAAGTCCCCTGGTTCAAAACCACGGGGCTTTTTTTTGGCTATGGTCTTTACCAAAGTGGAGGGGCATCCCTACCTCCCCAACTTAAGGAGTCTTAAAATGCCTATGCAGGACCGACAAGTAACAATCCTGGACGTAATTGCTGATACCGATGGGGCAGCTTTCCTCGTAGGAAGGAAAGGGAATTCCCATCTATTTGTCATTACGATCACCGGGGCGGCTACCGTCAAGATACAAGGCCGACAAAAAAGCGGTGCTTGGAAGGATTTGACTTCTACGGCAGCGAATGCCGAATTGAACGTTGATGATTACGGTTGGTGGGAATTTAGGGCCGTTTCATCGGCGATGGGAATTCCTGCCACAGCTTCGGTCGTTTGGAGTTGGACCTAAGAAAGGCGTTTTGTAAATGACTGAAATCAAATATCCCCCAAATGAATCGACCCCGACTGCCCACCATACAACCCACGAACCTGGGGGTTTAGACGAAGTGTTTGGCATCCCTGCCGCACCCCATGCGGCAAGCCACCTAACAGGGGCGGACCTGCTTCCCGACGCTACTGGAGTAGCCCGAGGGCTCATGTCGGCGGCATTTGCCGGCAAGGTCAATGCCCAGTTTTTCATTGACCCGAATTCCATCCACGTCGACAAAAACCGAACTGATGTTTATACCGAAGATGGAAGCCCAACATTCCCTTACAAGACCATTCAGGCAGGTGTAACCCACGCAGAAACGACGGCCACTTCTTCTAATCCTGTTATGGTGATGGTTGAACCAGGTAATTATGACGAAAACGTGGTCATCCACAAAGACGGGGTCCATCTCCGGGCACGTGGCACTCCTTACGATACAATGATTGTCCCGACGACGGGAAGTGGGTTGACATTCACGAATGCCACTGCCCTATCTCTTGGCGTCTACAACACATCAGGCAACTATGCAGATTTGGTGAATCAGGGTGATGCGGGGCCAATGACTAACGGTATTTGGGGAATTTCCGTGTCTTCTCCTGTTGGGAACGCGTTTCCTCCGATACGACTGCTTGGGGTCAAAGGGGATACGGCGCCGGGGACGACCGGTTTTGCTTTTGGTTTATATATGGAGCATTGCGCTTTCGTTACGGCTAATGCCGTTGCGCCTCCCCTCTACATCAGGAATGCCAACACGGTCTTTTTGGATGTTGAATGTTATGTGATGGGGACAGCTCCTATCACCATCATCAACGCCAACAAGGTCAATTTGTCTAATTCCCTAATTGTCGGGGATGTGTCTTCAACTTGGGATTCCGCTGATGTCAATGGGACGCCTTCCCATACAACGAATAAGTATCTGTACGGCATGAATTCCCAGATGAACAACCTCCTCTTGTCGGGGGAAGCCAAAGTTGACGATGCCTTTTCCTGGGACATCAACCAGGATATGACCCTTTCGGGTACTTCCGTTTGTACTTGCTACGAATGTCTGGTCAGAAACGACCTGACCATCGGGGCAGGCTGTGCTTTTAACTTCAAGGCATCTGGTGTTTTAGGGGACATAACGATTTCCGCTACCGCAGCAGCGTGTGTGATGGACGGCGGAGATTTGATGGGTATTACGACCGATCCGGGTGGCCACCTGACCAGAAACATTACAAAACACCAAACGACCCACGTCACCGGCAATGACCAGATACCGGATGCTTCTGCCATCACCCGGGGGTTACTGACTCCGGCGCAATTGGCTGTAGTCACGACAATGAACGGGCACCTTCATACCGCAGTTGACGGAACAGGCAAGATTGACCAAGCGAGTAGCCATCAATCCCCTGATACAGACGTCGGACCGACTTCACTTCATCATACGTTGGGCACAGGGGCTAACCAAGCCGCTTCTGGAACCCACGATCACACGACCCTTGTACGGACGGACGGAACCAGGGGAATGATAGCTACGGGGTCTGTTGTTGGGGCTGGGACCGTTTCTACGGTAGGGTCATCCACGACCGTTACCACAACGGGGAATGCGTTTGCTGCCCTTGCCGAATGGGACACGATCACGGCAAATGGAAAGACCGTTCAGGTTTTCGTGAAGACGGACAACAATACCGTTACGGTTAGTGAAGCGGTAGATTGGTCTGCGGGTTTTGCCTGGACGTGGAACCAAGCCTTGCACCTTCATTTCTCCCCGGATGCTTCGGATAGAACGGAATGCGGCATTCTCTGGAATGACACGACCGGAGCTTCCACGTGGCAACTTTACACGTGGTTCGGGGAAAACGAAGAATTCCTCGGTTTCTACAATGCCAGGGCGATGTTTGATGTGATCTGTATGACGGAAGCCGGGCGTATTTCTATCAACCGGACATCGGATGCCAATCCGAGAATCCCTACTATTCAAGCCCCGGCGGTTTTTAGCGTATTCCCGCAACGTTATGCCCATGTCCTTTACACGATGGACAATGCCGCTTTTGCAGACAACACGACGGAAGCGGCTACTTCTGTCGGGACGCCATTCACGTTCCTTGACCAAGGGATTGCCGACAGGACAAAGAACTGGACTTATTTGGCAATGTCAAGGAAATGGCAGACCTGCTGGTTGGAATTCACGACTTTTGGGGAAACCGGTTGGACTACCCATCTTGAATATTGGAAGACGGGTGCTGGTTGGACCCCTATGGTTCTTTCCACTGACGGCACGGCGAATTACACCCAAACGGGAGCCATCACCTGGGATAAGAAAAATCCTGGTGGGACAGGAGATGATTGGGGACAGACGACGACGGTAGCGGGTTACGGGAACTATTACTGGATCCGCATCGGTTCGTTGACGGTTCCTGCCGTTTCCGACGTTCCGAAAACGCAAGCTATTGGCCCGAATGCCATCCCCAGGATTTCCGTTTACCAATCGGCTCTTGATTCAACCCCCCGGCTGTTCATCAATCCGCAAGGGCGTATTTCCCTTGGTGGTTCGGAATTGGTAGGAGAATCCCTGCTTCAGTTGGCTACGCCGGTTTCCGGAACGATTGTTCCTGCGGAAGCGGAAGCCTTGGCGGCGTTCTATTCCGACGACCCTACCAGAAATGCCGTCATTCTGCAATTGTCCGATGCGTCATCTGCCTATCCCGTGTTGGGATTAGCCAATTCAAGGGGTTCCTTGACGGCCCCAGCGGCATTGGCGGATGGGGATCGCATTGGGGGTTTGGAATTTTTCGGCAGGACGGACGCTTGGACGGAAACTTGTGAAATCAACGGGGAAGTGGACGGAACCCCCGGTTCGGGGGATGATCTTCCTTCCCGTTTGGTTTTCAAGACGACCCCTTCGGGGGGTGGCAGTCTGGTTGAACAATTCCGCATCTCTTCTACGGGTTTGGTTTCCACGGCTGGGACGATGCAAGCGGCCATTTTCCAAGGGGGGTCATTCAAGGGGTCCTTGGATACGGACGTAGCTGCCGCCAAGCTGACAATTTCCGGGTCATCTGTGACCGCCGGAGGGACGGATGCCAACGTTAACGTCAACTTGGCCCCGAAGGGTACGGGGACCGTTGACGTAGCCTCCAAACGAATCACCAATGTGTTGGATCCGACGGCGGCGCAGGATGCTGCGACAAAGAATTATGTGGGAGCAAACTTTTCGCTAACTTCCCATACCCACGCAACATTGCCGACGGTAGGGGAAAAGAATGATCTTCAGTACATCAATTACATCAAGGCGAACGGGTTTTCAACTAACGCCGGTGTCGTGGACAACCTTGACGGCACGGTGACGATCCCGACAGAATCCGTGTGGCTCAGTCCGGGAACAACTTCGTTGCCTGCTGCTCTTTACACCCTGACGGGCGGTATAACGGGCAGCGGGGGTATCCCGGCCATTCCGGATGGGGTAGCTTCCTACATCATTGGGGATTGGAATGGCGGAGTTCCGAAATTCAATCTCATTACCGATGTTGAATTGATTGATGAAATGACGATTGTCCCGTATGTGACCCTCTTCAGGGAAGGGACCGTCGTACACACATTGACGTGGGACCTCATGGGGGTTTCCCTAGTCAACAAGTTGCACCAAAGATTGGTCAAGACGGACAGGTTCGCCCGGGAAAGCGGTTTGATATTAGGGGAAGATCCTGGCAGGGTAGTTACCATCACTTTAGGTAAAGCCTGGAATGGTGGAACGCGGGTGTCCTTGGACGCTTTCAATTCAGCCATCAATACCATGGGTTTTTGGTATCATGTTGCAGGTGTGTGGACGGAAACAACTCCAATCCAACAATACAACAATTTGCAATACGATGATGGAACCAACCTGCAAACGCTGGGCGCAGGAAAATGGGTTGTCAACTGGGTGTACCGGGATCAAGGTGTGGCCGCTGAAGCACACGTTGTTCTCAGCACGCAGTATGACAACGTGTCGGCGGCCATGGTTGCTCCGATTCCTACAACCAAACCCCCCATCCTTACCAGCCATGGTTTCTTGGTCGGGGCCATCATTGTCCAACAAGGGGCTTCTACAGGGTTGGTGACGAGTTCTTGGACTACCCAATTCGCCGCAGGGACCGTGATGAATCACGACGACCTGTCCAACATTTCCGGAGGGGCTGCAGGGGATCGGCAGCATTTGACGACGACACAGGTTGGATACCTTCCAACAGCCAACCAGAAAGCCGCTTTGGCCGGAACGAGTGGGACAGCCCCATCGGTATCCAACAAATTCGTGGATAATTCCGACACCAGGAATTCCGATGCCCGTACACCGGTTGACCATTCACACAACGGGGTTGCCGGACAAGGGTCAAAACTGACCCAGGCAAACAGTCACCAATCTCCCGACACGGACGTAGCCGCTGCATCCCTCCACCACACATTAGGGGTGACATCAACCCAAGCGGCGACCGGGAACCATGCACATACCGGAGCGGATGGCGTCAAGCTGGCCCAAGCCAACACCCATCAATCCCCCGATACGGATTCGGCAACTACTTCCCTTCACCATACTGTCGGCACGGGAGCAACACAAGCTTCTTCCGGGACACACAACCACGATGGTTTGACGGCCGTGCAGTTACTGCAGGCGAATACCCATCAAACTCCTGATACGGATGTTGGCCCGACATCCCTTCACCATACGTTGGGCACCGGCGCCAACCAAGCTACCGCCGGAACCCATAACCATGACGGAACTACAGCGGTCAAACTAGTCCAAGCAAACACCCACCAAACCCCGGATACGGATACGAATCCCAATTCCCTTCACCATACGTTAGGCACGGGATCAAGCCAGGCTGCTGCGGGGAACCATCTCCATACCGGGGTGTACACAGGCGTTTCGCACGCCCACACCGGGGCCGTGAACGATGGACCAGTTTTAGTGCAGTCCAGTACCCACGCTTCACCTGACACGGATTCAGCTTTGACGGCTCTTCACCACACGTTAGGCACTGGGGCCAACCAATCTGCTGCCGGGAACCACCTTCACACCGGGGTTTATCCTCCGGTTGCTCACAACCATGACGGGACAGGTAACAACGGTCCGATTCTAGCACAAGCCAACACGCATTCATCCCCTGACACCGATCTTTCCGCCACGGCATTGCACCACACTCTGGGTACAGGGGCATTTCAAGCTGCGGCCGGAAATCATGGACACACGAAGTCGCAAATCACCGACTTTGTTGAAGCGAATTACGTCCACACGACTGGCAACGAAACGGTAGCCGGAAACAAGACATTCACGGGTCAAACCATCAAAAGTGTCGGGGGTTTGGTTTGTGTCAACGGGAACAACCACGACGTGGCCATCGGGAACGCAACCTTGGTCCGTATAACAGGCCCGACGGGCAACTATGTCATCACAGGGGTAGCTGGTGGCGTAGACGGCAGGGAAATCATCCTTTACAACACGGTCGCCTTCCGATTGACAATAAACAACGATGATGCAGGAAGCCTAGCTGCAAACAGAATACTGACCCTGACAGGTGCGAACCTTCAAACCAATACAATTGGGGCATTCCGGTTGGTTTACGACGGCACGGGAAGCCGTTGGATAGTCACGGATTGGCAGGCATGATTTCCAACAGAGGAGGGACCGATGAAAAGATTTGCTTGCAAGATTGATGTAGTGTTGGATTTTAAGGACGACGTGGAAGAATCCGATATTCCCGACATCATTTCGGAAACGATGAAGAAGTTGAAACCCGTTGAAATTTCGGTAGATGACATTGAAGAAACGTGTTGGGATGAAGAGGCCGAACTTTCTCGGGAAGACGATGAAGAAGACGACAAACCTTTTTGGGAAGACGACGACGAAATCTGATCGTTCGTTTATCCCCTTATAACCCGGACTTGTTGTACAGTCCCGTGTTGTCGGGACGCAAAAATTTCCATGTAGACAGGAGAACGAACATGGCGGTTACAATCGGAGGACGGGCGGTTGCGTACTTCCCCATTTCAGGGACGATCAACGCAGTAAATCAGTCTACATGGCTGACCCTGGCGACCAATGTCATGTCGGCAATCGGAGGTCCTATCGCAGGGATCACCATGGGGGCGAACTTCGGAATTTTTGTTGACTTGGCTTGTGATTCCGGATCACCAACAGTTGTGCGGGTCGTTTTTGACGACGTGCAGGTCACGGATGGCACTACTGTTGCAACCGCAACAGTCAACCTTTTGGCTGCTACGAGTGCGGCCGGGGTTCTTGCCGCCTTGGCAAGTCTAGCGTCTGGTGGGGTTACGACTCCAACCGTGCAGTTTGAAGCTTGGGGTGATGCGTACTCCCCCGGTCCGTAAGCTTTCCGTTTTGGTTTGGCAAAAAAGGGGCCCTTCTGGGCCCCTTTCGTATTTCAGGGGGTTTTTACCCGAAGTTCTGATATGATCCTCTTCCAATGTTGTTCTGCGGATCCCCCAAGGATGATCAAACCAGGGAGCACTTCGTTAAGAGTGTTGATTCCGGCGTTCCGGGCCTTTTGGACGATTTCCCATACCGATTCAGGTGTAGATTGTTCTTCCAACCACTTCCTACATGTGGCTACAACATCATCCTCCCAAGGATGCTCGTTAGGATGCAGGCAGTATTCAACGTAACGGGAGTCGTTACGTGAATCTACCAGACAATATCCTTTTCTCCGTTGCGCCTCAGCCACCTGTTCTTCAAAGGACGCCTTGATGGTATCAATTGAGAGGGAAGTAGGCGAAGAAAGGGAAGAGGGTGAATCCCACTGGTTTTCGGACAGGGCCTCCAGGATGGCCACGGCCCATGCCGGATACTTTTCAGATGTCGCAAAGGTTTCTTTGGTCATGTCCGGTAGTCCTTTCAACAGAACTACCGGACACCCAAAAATTCCAAGCCTTCTTAAGCCTTCTTTTTTGCGTGCATCCTTGAAACCATCCAGTTCAGCACTTCCCAAACAACCGGGTTGTGGGGTTGTTTGGACTGGGCGAGGAAATCCCCGTCAGGGTCTTTCGCTTTCAGGCGCCGTTGCGTTTCGTTGACGAAAAGGTAGATGATTTCTCGTGGAGTAGCCGCCCAAGCCAAAGCTACTTGGCTTTTTGGAGATTCTAGGGCCTCCGCCCCAAACTTTCCTTCCAAAGCCTCAGACATGCGCCCTATGAGGATGTTGGCGATTGTTTCAAGAGGGACCTTGATCCCTTCATAGATTGAAGGGAACATTGGAGTCCAAGTGCCTTCCTTCCAATCCGACAGAATGTGGTTGATCCCATGGGCGATCCAGAAGGCGTGTTCGTCATCTGAAAACATTTCTTTCGTGATGACAGGTGCTTTGATCTGTACCGCCGATTTTTTCACGTGCCGTTCCAGGCGGTCCTGGTGCTTCTGGAGTCGGACACGTTCCTTCCGGGCGGTTTCCTTTTTCACTTTGGATTTTTTGGACATGGGTTCCTTTCAGTTTGTGATGTCTTCAAATACCGGGGCCAAAGGAGTTTCCTTGAATTTAGCTAGGACAAGGGCTGTCACTTCCCGAATGGCCCTTTGCGCCTTCGGATTGATAGCTCTTTCCTGAAAAACATGACGCCATTGCCGGAGATTGAACGTAGCTACAATGTCCGTCTTAGTGGCATTTGGGAGGACGCATCGGGCATCTTCTGGTTTGTCCCCTGCAGACCTCAGTTTAAAATAAGCGTTTTCCGCAAACTGGAAAGCTTCAAGTTTGTATCCAGCCGAAGATGGCCATTTATGCCAGGGAAGATCTTCCGCGTTCGCTTCTCGGTCTCTCAGGAATCCAATCCCGACAGGCCATTCTTCTATAGGTGATCCTGGATAGGGCCTTTGGGACCAACGTTCAGCATGATGCAACAGACGTGCGGGCTTTTTGCGCGGTATCCCTTCACGCCATTCGTAAAATCCAGATTCCAACGGGATGTTGTTTGGCATGATGAAAGCAATATGCCCTTTGGATTCGTAATCGCACCATCGTTGAGATTCCTGACAAAAGGACCCGAGCCGATGCCGGACCAGTTGGTGAGAAGTTGACCGATCAACACTGAAAAGGACGGACACGGTAACGTGTTCCAGGACGGATTCATGACCAACCTTGACGATGAATCGGATGAAATCATCCGTGATTTTCCTGGAAACGTGCGATTGCCGCAAGTCCTGATGGGAAGAATCCTGCCACGTTTCAGGTTCATATGTTGGGTCTTTCATCAGGCGATCCATCTTCGCCGACCTTTTTTCTTCACTTTTCCAGCAGGTCCGACCAATATCTTCAATCAGGCGCAAAAGTTCAAATCCGCGATCCCCTTCAATTGGCGTCAAGATAGAAACTTCCGATTTCGTCAAAAACATTGGATTTCCTCCTGAGATTGCACGAACCCTAATAAGTTACCCCAAAAACATCTTTCCGGCTTGGAAATAGTTTCGTCTTGGGTAGTCTATGCAGGAGGTAACCCATGACAAATGTTGACCATGCTCAGATGAGCCGGAAGGTCCGGCAAGTTTTGGACGCCCACCGGGGCAAACCTACCCATGACATTGCCGTTGCACTCGCAGCGGTCGTCAGCCGGGATTATGCGATTGAACAAACAATCGCGGCCGGAGAACATTGGACGGAAACGTGGGCTTCCGGGGTCGGGGTCCCGTCAACGGAAAAGGAAAACAACCTTGACGGGTGTGCAGCCTGTCATAAGGTTTGGTACCAAACCTACACCCTCTTGAACAGCAAACCGTAGAGGAAAAAGGACCATGAAAGACTACGCCTTAGCTTTTTTCGGAGGATTCATTTTCCTGTTTGTGGTGTCTTGGATTACGGTGTTTGACGTAATCCACACCGACAAGGACGGCAACCCTGTCGTCTGCGATGTGAACGGGATTTTTCGCACCATCGACACCCCCGAATGCCAGACGGCATTGGCCGGACGGTGGAACCGTCAGGACAAGTTCATCTGGCGGGGGACCTGTGATCCTACAACCAAGGAATGCACCCCGACAAAATGATCAAAGATCAAGTGAGACCTGGGTTGCGGGTACGAACCACTACACTCCTGCAACGAAGTGGGGTATTTTGCGAACCAAAATATCTTGACAACCGCAAAGAAGGGGTAGAAGGAATAGTTGAAAGTCCTTCCAAACTAGCTGACGGAGTTTGGTGGGTACGGTTTCCCCACGGTCTGGCCCCGATCTGGTACTTTGAATTGGAACGTTTAGAAGACCAATCCGGCCCCTTATGGGAAGGTTGGACTGATCCTGTTTTTTGACCGTTTTTAATCCGATACAATTCCTTTCAGGGTAGGGAGGTTGAAAACCTGTTTCCGGCCGGGAGGGTTGCTATGAAAAAGACCATGTCCTGGTGGTGCCGTTGGTTTTATTTGATTTTCTGCTTGCTGGGGATTCACGAATGGCGTATCCCAAAAACGCGATCAACCCCCGGTACGAAACAGCGAAAATGCGTTGTTTGCAATACCTTGGAAACCCGATCCTCTTCAGGGATTTGGAAGAAATCTTGAGGGTTCCGCGTGGATCTTTTTTCTGATCTGCTTGGTTGCGAAAGATGCTGTCTTCACGCAACTAGGACCAATCTTGTCTTTGGTTCCGGGAATCCAAAAGCCCCTGTCATGTTCGTAGGGGAAGCTCCGGGCCATGAAGAAGACGTTGCGGGTCTGCCGTTCGTCGGACCTTCAGGTAAGCTTCTGACCTGTCTGATGAAACGAGCAGGAATTCTTCGTGAATCCGTCTACATTGCCAACCTCTTGAAATGCCGTCCTCCTGGCAACCGTGACCCTGAACCGAGTGAAATCAAGGAATGTTTTCCGTTCCTTGAAAAACAGATTGCTACAATTAGACCCAAGGTCCTCGTCGCCCTGGGCCGTCACGCTGTGTGCAGGTTGTCGTTGCATTGGGGGCCAATGAATGTCTTGATTGGAAAGACCGATCTTGTCCACGAAACCCCAGACGGAATCATTCCAGTCATGGCGTTGTGGCACCCTTCTTTTCTCCTCAGAAATATTCGGTCGGAATCCCCGGAAATGAAAGCACTGTTCCAGGATTTTGTTCAACGTCTCGCAGATTTGAAAGCAAAATACCTGTGACAGAAGGGTAAAGTTGACCTGGGAAGGGGTGTGTTAATGGAAACAAAAACCAAAAAAAGTGTATGCGTAGCCATCCCGGTGTTGTCTGATAGCGGGGGACGCCCTTCAATTCCAGTTTTGAATGACGTCCTCAGGATCGGCAAGGGACTGCGCCTTCAAGCATTTGTAGCTACGAATGCCATGGCGATTGACGAAGATTCGTGGAATCTGCTAAAGGCCCGAGACTGGACTTTCCATCGGGCCACGAATGCTATGACCGAACCCATGTTTTGGCGTTGGTTCTATGCTCTACTCAAAGAGCATCCTTCGGATCTGTACGCTATCATGCCTCCCGGTGCCTTCCTGTTGGATGGAACTTTCCGGGCAATGGTAGAAGCCTGGGAAGAAATCGGGGATGCTACTGCCGCCATGGTCCTAACCACACCCCTCCAACAAGCAAAGGAATCCGCTTCAGCACACGTACAGATGGGAAACCGTAATCTTGGACAGGCTTGGATGATTGGTTTGGCAGGGGCAAAGCGTCTTGCATCTTGGGATCCTGAAATTCATGGCCAAGTAGAAATGATGTTTGACCAGTCCGGGATCTGGCAGATGCGCCAAGGGGTCGTATCAACGAAAGCCCCGACCCTTAATCTTCTCTCCGACCCTATTCCAGAAGAACCTGTACCTGTGTCCCGACCTGTGGAAGGTCCAGTTGAAGCCCGATCCCGATTGCGGGATCCTGCGCCGCGACCTTCTGCTTTCTCAGACCCAATTCACCCCCAACTGAACGTACCGAACGTTGAAATTCCAAGTACGCCCAGAACGCCCAGGATTGACCCTGGGAAGGCATCCTTCCTGGTAGCGACCCATCACCGCCCTCGTCTGCTTAAAGCATGCCTGGAGCTTCTTGTAGCTCAGGACACGCCTCCGAACTGGCGTTGGGACATCTTAGTAGGGGGAATGGCAGACGATCCAGGAAAAGAAGTTGCCAAGACATTTCCGGGAGTCCGGTGGATTGATTGCCCTGGACCAACCGTAACAGCCAAGTTGAATACCTTGCTGGCGGCAACGGACGCCGAATTGGTCCTGAAAGCAGACGACGATGACCTCCAACCCCCGGACAGGTTGTCGGCGGCTACGGCCGCCTATGAAAACGGCGCCTTGATGGCCGGTGTTGGACGGATTGCATTCTACAGTTTGGATGACGACCGGGCCATGGAATGGGTTGGTCGAGCCAATATGGGTTTGATCGGAACAGGAATGTCTTTCTCAGCTTCCCTTCTGCGGGAAGCCGGCGGATGGCCTGCTCAAGCTCAGGGTGAAGACGGAGCGGTGATGACCCGCATCCGACAGATTCGTCCTTCTGCTTCCTTTTCGGACTTGACTGAAACAATGGGCTGCATAACCGCCCTTCAACACGGGACCAACATCTACCAGAGGCCCTCAGTAGACAAAGGAGCGAAAACCAGCCGCGGTGGTTTTGCCATCACCGGACTCGGAACGTTGGCAGAAGCCAAATTACCTCTTCCGGTTCAGCATGCCATACAAGTCACTGTCAGAGGTATGCCGGAAGGAACCGTAGTTGTACCGCCCAAACCTGTAGCAACAACAGTGTCGGTTCCGATGCCGGGGAAGATATTTGGGGAACGGAGTGCACTCTTAACCTGTTTCCAAGGGCAGTTTGGACAGGCGGCATTCGTAGATGGACTCCAGGGAATGGGGTTTCAGGCAATCAGTTTTGAAGAGGCCAAGAAACAACTAGGGTTGGGAAATCCCGTCCTGTTCCACGGTTGGCGGGATCAATATGTAAAGCTCGGAGACAAGTACCCAAATCTCGTGGCCATCTTGTGGCATTCTGGCTGGACCGGCTCAGATCTGATGGGGGAAGGACGGGCGTTGGCCGATGCCCTTGCCGCTGCCCGTCAAGGAACCATAAAATTGTTTTGGTTGGAACGTAGGGACGCCGTCCCGCAAGGGGCGGTTCCTCTTGCCCCCATTTGGTCACCGGAAGGTTTGAAACATCTGGCGTCAGGGGCGGGACGCAAACGTCCGAAATCCGTCATGGTCGCTTTCCACGGAGCTTGGTCGGCGGCGTGTAAGAACGACCTTGCGGGAATCGCTGCATGTGCCGGAATTCCCGGTGTGGAACTTCACGTCAGCAGATGTTCTCTTGAAGGTCCGCGGGGCGCCGCAGCCAGGGAAATCCTTCGGGGTGTTAAGCACATTATCCATGATCCGATGCCCCGAGAAGCAGCTATCCGTTTGATGGCGGAAATGGAAGTTGTCTGTCACCCGTCCATATCAGACACGTGGCCTTATTCCACTCTAGAAGCTGTGCATTGTGGCACCCCGGTAGTAGCCAGCGATGCGGTTTCCTGGACGAGAAGTCTCCCCGACTGGGCCAGGAAGGCGTGTGTTCCGACAGCCGCAACGGCATCCTTGGAAATCAGGAATCTTGTCAAAGCTCTTCTTGACAACCCCGAAGCACAACGGAAATTGCAGGAAGCGCAACAAAGCACATTACAAACCTTATTGCAATCCTGCAAGGCGGAATTCATTGCAACCGTGACGGCGGCAGGATTTCCCATAAAACAAATAGGCATGACCGCAATCCCGCCAAAGCAACCAATCCCCCCAAAACCTTCCTGTTTGGAAGCCCTTATTGACAGTCCGGATTGGGCGTTTGACCGAATCGTAGACCAACTGGAAAAGAATCTAGGAATCGGATTCAGGAAAGCTTTCGTTCGGGACGGGGAAAAGATTGACAGCGGAATCGTTTTCTGGTGGCGGGGACATCTACGTCATGTCAAGGACCCTGCCAATTCCTTACTGGTCATCTATGATTTTTTATCCTGGGACGCCAAAACAGCAGCAGACGTGTTTTCCAGATTCAAGGTGCTCGGAGTAGCCAACAAGAAGCTGTTGTGCTTATTACAAGATGTGCCTGAACTGGCAAAGAAAACAATCCATGTTCTGGCTGACGGTGTAGACACAAAAATGTTCAATCCGGGAAACCGGATGATTCCGAACGCTTTCGGAAAACTTCGTGTCGGATGGGTTGGGAACCTTGACTGGGGCGGGAAAGCGGCAGACCACAAAGGTTCCGCTATCCTCGCAAAAGTCATGGAACAAACTGCTGACATTTGTGATTGGCAGGTTGTGGACCGACAACGAAACCCCAAAGCTTACAAGGACATGCCCGCGTTTTACCGGGAACTTGACATTATCACCTGTTTTTCGGACATGGAAGGAACTCCCAACCCGGCACTGGAAGGGGCTGCCTGCGGTTGCCTTGTTTTATCCACGGATGTGGGTCTGTTGCCGGAAATGGCCGAAACCGGAGTTGTCGTTGACATCGTTGACCGGACGGAAGAAGCATTCGTTGAACGGCTCCGTAAACTTCATTCCGACCGAAGCAGGTTGGAAGAAGCCAGGAAACGGAACCCGGCGGCAATGGCCAAATCATGGGATTGGTCCGTAAAATCCGAATCCTGGCGGGAAGCTTTGGATGAACTTCGGGGAATCAGACCCAAGAAGAAAACGGATCTCCGCAATCAGGTGACGGTGTTTGTCACAACGGTCGGGGCCCCTGATTTCAAGGAATGTTTAGCCCACTTGGAAGCCCAGGATTGCCAATTCAAACTGGAAATCATCAGGAATGTTTCTCCCATGAATGCGGCATTCCAGAAGATGATTGACGACTGCCGGACACCTTTTTACGTCCAGGTAGACGAAGACATGCTTCTGGATCCAGATGCTGTCCGATTGCTTTACGAAGGTCTTCTGCGCAAGCCCAAGAAAATGGCCATTTTCTTCAAGGCTCTTCGGGATCGGTTCACAAATTGCAATCTGATCGGGGTAAAGATTTACAGGCATGAGGCCATGGTTGCCCATCCGTATGACCCCAGGGACTTTTCTTGTGAAGTCGACCAGGTAGAACGGTTGAAAAAGTCAGGTTGGTTGGTAGATGGGGATTCCCCGGGTCTGCATGGGGATCCTTCCAAATGCGTCGGCGATTTGAATGCTTTCTGGACACCTTGGGGTGTCTTTGAAAAATACAACCGGGACATGCAGAAATTGAAACTGTATCCAAAACGCCTTTCCTGGATGAAGACACTCCCCGAAGTCTTCAGGAAAAAGATGTATGAAAACCCATCAGATCCCATTGCTATGGCGGCGTTTCTGGGCGCATCCGTAGGTTTGATGACCCCTGTTAATATGGTCACTGGAGAAAAGAACTTCAAGGAACAGATTTTCCGGGAACCGTTCAATACACTCGTGGACTTGCTGAACATTGAACCAAACAAAGTATGGGACGTGCGGGGCTTAAAATGAACCGTCGCATTCTTGTTACTGGTGAAGGTCCTTGGACTTCGGTTTCTGGAGGAAAACCAGGAAATTACCGGGGTGCACACATTTCCGAAGTTCGTCCTCTGTGCATTGCAGAAGCTTTGCAAAAAGCTGGAAACGATGTATCGTTCCTATCCAAAGCAGGATCAGGAGACAATGCCGGGGGATTTTCTTTCCGTTGCATCGGGTTGGAGGGCATTTGTCCGGACGATTATGATGTGGTTGTGTGTCACCAAGCCATGTTATGGCGGCATGAGGGGTTTGAAATCCTTCGTCAACATCCGAATATTCTGGTAGCCGGGGATTTATTCCCGGAGAAAGAATTCCCGCAAAACATCAGGTGGATCTTCTATGACGCCCCGGACCATGCCGAAAAACCTCGTTTGGTAAAAAAATGGCCCGATGCTTATATTGCAGAAGGTTGCTTTGGTGTGGCTGAATATGACCACATTATTCCCGATCCGTTTCCAAACCATGATAAACCGAACATCGTATATCTCGGCAAGATATACGAACGGGCCAACATTGAAGTGCTGAACGCATTAGCTGAATCGGACGAAATCAACCTTTGGTTTGGGGGTCGGGTAGCGGGAAAAATCCTTGGACAAACATTCGATCCCAACATGACTACAGAGGAAAGGACGGAACTATTTTCCAACAAGGTGCATTTTGTCACGGATACCGTGATTAGTGACATCCACCTTCCAATCATGGAAGCGGCACGGTTCTGTCAGCACGCTGATTTTGGACTTCTTCTTGACCCTGAATGCCGGACGGCAACTGTTTCCAAGATGTACTTCTATATGGGTTGCGGGACGCCAACACTGGTCATTGGAGGTTGTTCCAACATGAACCATGTGATTGAAGCTACGGCGGGTTCTATTGTCGCCCCGGCATCATGGAAGCATCAGACAGAAGACATGCGGAAAGACCTGATAGGAAAAATTCTGAAGACCCTTAGGGTAAGAACCCGAATGCCACCTGACCGTCAAGGAATCAAGAGGCGCGCTTTTGACAAGTGGAGTTACGACAAAATCGTCCAACCGTGGATCGCCTGTTGGGAAAAGGACGGTTTATGAACACCATCTGGGACCAAAACCTAAACAAGGAACTGACATATTGGGAATGGACGGCCAAGGCACTGGTTGTCCTCGGAACCCACGAACTGGCCGGCAGAGATGATCCGAACCGTCCGTTTGACCCCTTTGTGGAGTCTTTGATTCAGGCGCCAGAGGGGTCCCCAGTCCGAGTGCTTGACGTTGGTTCAGGACCTTTGAGCCCGTTGGGCAGGATTTCAAAAAAGTTTCAGGCAGAAGTTGTGGGGGTAGACGCACTTGCGGAAGAATACTGGGACTTGATGAACCAGTATGGAATCGGGATAAATTCCCCTCTCCGTCCTCGTTACGGGATGGCGGAACATCTGGATTCTATCTTCCTGCCACAATCGTTTGATGCCGTAGTTGCATTTAACAGCATTGATCATTCCAAAAACCCTGTAGAATGCCTGAATCAAATGATCGGCATGATGAAACCTGAAGCACGCGCTTACGTGTGGTGTTATTGGAATGAAGGGACTTATGAGCACCACAACGGAATCCACCAATGGGATGTGGATTTGTTGGACGGTACAGTCTTTATACGGGGCTGTGGGGAAGAATGGATCCTTTCTGAAATCATTCGTAACGGGATTGTGGAAAAAAGCTGGTTTGACAGCACGACGGTGAAACCAACCGTCCATTTCATCCTTCGGAGAAAGTCATGAAAATTTGCATTTCCGGATATTACGGGTCTGCCAACATCGGCGACGAATTGCTTCTGGAAGCGGTGAAGAAAATCATTCTGGAAGCATCTGGTTCAGAAATTGAAATAGCCGTTTTGGGCTGTGATCCGCGGCACGTGAAGCAGCTACACGGCATCACAGAAGCGGGAATCAATTCAGGTTGGCAGAACCGAAAAAATATCCTGGAAGGATCTTTCCCTGCCGTCAATCTGGTAACCCGACGAATATTGGAAACTTGTGATCTGTTTGTTCTAGGTGGTGGGGGTTTGATGGGAAATGATTGCATCTACAACTTCCCGGAAGTGCTGCTATGCAAGGAGTTCGGCATCCCCGCCGCTGCGATAGGAATTGGATGTGATCCGTTCTGGACCCCGTCCCTGATGGATCTTGTGTCGGACTATTTTACGACGTTCAGGTCTATCACGACCCGGGACGAACTGTCTTTCAGGAGCTTAGAAGACTTTGGGGCAGGTGACAAAACAGAATTGCGTCAGGCTGTCGATCCTGTTTTCGGTTTGTTCCCGTTCGCCGAACGTCCCGTACGGACGGGGCCCATCCAAATGAATGTCATCCTTTCCACGATTTTTCGTTGGTTTGGGGCAGAAGGAAACCCTGCACAAGAAGAGGCAATTCGGGATTGGGCTGAAATTCTGTCTGGAATCCAAGCATCCGGGGTCAATGTCAAGTTATATCCGTTTTCCCCCTCCTTGGTAGGGAATTACGATTGGGTACGGGCGGAATACGTCCATCGCTTGGCCCCAACACTGCCTATCGTAGACTCCAGAAGCATCCCTTACATGGAAGTGATCGGAACCCTGTGTGATGCGGACCTCATTGTGACGGATCGCTATCACGGGGCTATTCTGTCGGCAATTCGGGGCATTCCTTTCGTTACCGTCTGTCAAGACCCGAAACTCCGAAACATCGCCGCAGAACTAGATCAACCGTCTCTGGAACCCGGGGCGCACGATAAGGAACACGTCAAGAAGATTCTGTCAGAAGCCCTTTCAGGATTGGACATCCAACGTAAACGGCTTCTGGACGCCCGTTGTTTTATTCCGGATGCTCATCAGACACTCATACAGGAAGTGAAGAAAATCCGAATCTGATGCAATGGAGGTTCGTTTATGGATTACCGTCTGCGAATCGTAGGCCACTTTCCACCGAACATGCACCTGGACAGTTCAAGGTTTTCGGTAGACATGTTTTCGCTGTTTCTCTTCCAGGCATTCACGGAACTAGGTGTCCCGACAATAGCCACGGACATCAAACGTCAATTGAATGTCCAAGAATTGCGGGACAATCCAACTGACGTAATCCTGGCGCACACTTATCACGATTCCTACACCCTTACGGTAGCTCCGATCCTGGCCCAATGTATGAACACGTTTCGTCTGACGGCTTCCTTCATGGAAGTAGCCCTACATCCGGTTGATGTGCCGTTTGTGTTCTTCCCGGCCCATCCACAGGGCGTTGTGATACCGGCTCCGTTCTATGCCGAACTGATGCCCGTCGTCTCTAAGATTCCAAAGACGGTGTTGTTGGATCATGACTGGGGCGGAAAGTGGGATTGGACGGCGGATATTTTGAAAACGTTAGCCCCCTTGACGGGAAAGTTTGATATTTCCAGGATTGACGGCACGGGAAAAATCGCCAACCCTCCCGGTATCAAGCGTTTACCACATCACAATTTCCACGGCTATATCAAGGCTACCGAATCGGTAGAAACCTTCATAGTGACACATGCCGGTTCGTACAACGCCACTGTCATCGACATGCTGTCCCGGGGAACTCGGGTGTTGTCCCCTATAGGGCATCTCCCGGAATACAATCTCAAACGTTTTGGTATCCCCACATTTTCGGACATGAAGGGGTTGACGGATCTGTTGGAAACCCCTTATGATGAAAAGGTGTGGGGAGGAAAACGTGCACTCTGCACCGACATAAGGAATGCGGTCAGAAAGATGGATTCCATTTTCAAGGAAAGGTTAGGTACATGTCAGACGAAAAACTGATTTGGGAAAACCGTGTATTCTATTACCGAGAGGAATGTTGGGAGGGTCCCGTTCTTCGCAGTGTCTTGTCGGAAGATTCCTACCGATTCAAGAAGTGTCGCCTTTCCGATGCCAAGGTAATCCTTGACATCGGCGGGCATATTGGATCCTTTGCAGCTTTTGCGGCGCACCTGCACCCCGACAAGCTAATCAAGACCTGGGAAATGGTCCCAGGGAATTTCGGATACCTTCTGCGAAACATTGAGGGATTGCCGAATGTAGAACCTCACAACGGGGTTGTAGTTGGTGACGAAACCCCGAAGGGCTTTGTGGTGCATCCAACGAATTCCGGAGGAAGCCGTGTCGTATGGTCTCCCGGCGGAGAACCTTTGACTACCGTGTGTAAGGTGACGGACATCGTTGATGGTCCTATTTGCTTCCTAAAGATGGACTGTGAGGGGTCGGAACACGGTATCATCGACAGTCTGGTAGCCAGCGGAAAGATCGGTCTGGTTGACAAAATGGCTTTGGAATACCACAATTTCTGGGGTCGGACGGGTGATGCCTTGCGTGACACCTTGATTGCGTCAGGATTCAAAGTGGAGACACACGTTTACAATCCAAGTTGCGGTCTCATGTGGGTTTACCGGAATTCCTGGGAAGGGGAAACAGCATGATTGTTGCCGCTACCAATTGCATAGCCTACGAAGCACAAGTGGACAAAAACCGGATGTACCGGGGCATGTTCCACCACAGCCTTCTGACTGATGGGTTGTTGCGGTTGATGGCAGGAGAAACGCTGTACCCAGAGACGGAACCTGATCCGAGGTATCGGTTTGAACCGATTGACGTAGCCCAAGTCAAAGTCTTCTTGTGGTCTCCCTTCATTGACCAGGCTGGTTACTACGCGAATTTGAAGAATTGGGATGGGACCTTGTACCCGTTCAGTGACGGATTGACCTGCCCAAAATACGGCATCGTCGGCAAGGTCCCTCTCAATACGGTCTACCTGTGGTGGAAGGAACTGCATCGGGTGACGGAAGCTATTCCCAAGAAGCTCATGCTTATCTATCCGACCGACTTTTTAACCGATGAAACGCCGGAAAAAAAGCGGTACAAGGAACGGATTGTTACCAGCACGGAAGTGGCCAAAGAAATCTTCCACGACTGGATCATGCCGACCGTCAAGACCCCTATACAAAGCGGAGAATGGTGGGCGCACCTCACGGTAGCCAGTCGTCAAGAAGTTTTGAAAGTAATTGAAGAAACGTGCAAATGAAAGTCCTTGCCCGAGACGATTGCTTTACCTTTTACCTGGTTTCAGCATTTCAACGTTTCGGAACCCCTTTCACTTTGCTTTGTTACGACGAAAAGATACCCTCCCCCATATTCATGGACGCCCTACAAGGGATTCATTCAGATCCAGCAGTAGTGCTGCCTGCCCTTTCCGAACCCTACTTTTACAAAACGCAGCGGGAATTGAAATCCCTGTCCGTGAAAGACGCAAACCTGATCATCATCGGATCATTTTCCGATCTTGCCATACGTCTGTACCGACACCGTACCCAAGGATGGAAATTCGCCGAACGTTGGAATTTCGTATCGGACCCACAATACCTGGAAACCCGTTTTGAACGTTTGGACCCAACACCCATCCGGGATGTAGTGGAAAACAACAAAATCCTGTTTGACGTGTTTGGAAAGAACAACCCCCAGGCGAAGAAGCTTTGGATCAACTATCCTTACGTTGACGGGGCTCCGACGGGATGGAATGGAGTTGAAACCGAAAATAGAATAATGAAAGATAGGTGGAAAGGGATAACCGAAGCGACTTCAGCGGAATACCCTTCGGAAGGGGTGTTTGTACTCAACATCCCGGATGAACTGGCGGAAGGTCGGGGGGACGGACAGTTGTGGCATTATCCTGATCGTACCTATGATTGGGCGGCTAAGGCCATCTTTGACTGGTTCAATTCCAAATGAAAATACTGGCAAAAGACGACTGCTTTTCCTACTATCTTTCGCTGGCGTTAGCAAGAGCAGGCCAACCATGCACTATGGCTTGTTACGATGAAAAAGTCCCTTCTTTCATTATCACGGACGCCTTAAGAGGCATTCGTGCTGACCCCGCTGTTGTGGAACCTTGGTTGGCGAATCCCTACTGTTACAAACGGCAAAAGGCGTTGAAATGCCTGGACGTAACGGATGCTGACTTGATCGTTATCGGGTCGTTTGCCGATTTGACCATCAAGGGATACAAACATCGGAAAGAAAGTTGGCGGTTTTTTGAAATCCGCCATTGTATTCAGGATACTGCTGCGGTTGACGCGGCGTGTGATCGGATGGATTTGCTGCCCATCACGGAAATTCTGGAAAACAATCTGGTGTTGTTTGACCACTTCAAAGCTAAGAATCCGCAGGCCAAAGCTATGTGGGTCAACTACCCTTATCTTGACGGGGCGTCAACGGAATGGGACGACCAGAAAAACCCTATACCAAACAGGGTTATCAAATCCAGGTGGCACGAATTAACTACTGCCACGACAAAAGTTTTCCCGGAACACGAAATTTTTGTGCTGAATATTCCGGAAGACAAGGTTCGTTGGAGGGGAGATGACTTGCTTTGGCATTATCATGACAGCACTTATGACTGGGCGGCCGGAACCGTTCTGGAATGGTTTAACCCCAACCCAAGTCTATCGCCTTCCATTCAGGAATGACTAACACCCCCGAAGATCCGGCTGGAGTTCTTTCAAAGATTTCCGATTCGGCTTCAATCACATTGTAGTGTATCCACTTTTCTTGCCCGTTGCCTGCTTTTACTAACAAAGACCCTTCACCGTGTCGTACCAGCACCACCTCAATTCGGACTACAGCATCAACCATGGTTTTCACTCCTATGAACTAAGCCCGCCGGCTTTTTTTATGGCGGCAGTTTGTTCCCGTCGTTCTGCAATAACCTTTTCAGATTCTTCCAGACGGCGTTCCATGTAATTCGCAATCTGTTTGCGGTGTTCCCAAATGAAATCCTCATAAGGGCGCAGGCCATTGCAAGGACACCCCAAGATAACTTGCCGTCCCCCTATGGTCCCAAGAGAAACAGAATCATAATCCACTAGGATGAACTTGTCCGGTTCTTTTTCCATTCCTTTCATGCAGTCTTCCCATTCTCCGTCGTCACCACAACTTTTCAGATCACTTGAAAAGAGGGTCCTGCCGCACAATTCACAAGTAGCGGAAACCGTTCCACAGTGGTCTGAAAAAGCTTCTTCAAAAGCTTCTGACGGGGGTTTTGGCGTAGGTTGGGGTGCAGTAATGGGGGGTTTGTACAGCTTGCTGCTTGCAACCGTCTCCGTAATTTTTTCTGCTAAAATGTCAACGTCAACGAATCCCGACCATGAAGTTTCTGCTTCTTTCAACAAGGTTAGGACTTGGTTTTTGAGTTGGTCTTTCATCATGATGGAGGTCCTTGTACTTGGGCATCCGGATGGAATGATTCCCACGTGGTCCCGAAAGTTGTAATGCCGCCGGGCAGGAAAGACATCAGGGCGATGGCTTCCGCCAGCCGGTTGAATAGGTTGGCGGCTTCCCCTTTCTTACTTCCCCCGAACAGAAGGACATCCCCGCGGGAGCCCAAGAGTTCCGGTAAGTCTTTGACGGTTTCAGAAAACCGGGCCTGTACGGATTCCCAGGATTGTGTCTTGAAGTCGGCAATCCACAAAGGAACCGCCGCCGACAAGGTCATAGGCAAAAGCTTGCTGGGACTTTCGGCTGGAAGGGTAGCTTGCTTTTCTTGCTTCTTTGCTTTTTTAGCCATTCAACGACCCCTTTTTCACAAACTTGTCCAGTACTTTACCTTCTGCTTCCCCGATTTCAAATCGGTTCGTTTTTTCTTTCCCTTGGAGACGTGCCCCCAGGTCGGTTACGAGACGTCCGACAAGGAAAATACCGAGACCGAATAGGCCAATTGCCGGAAGAATTCCAACCGGAATCACGACGGCCCACCAAGGCCAGTCTATGATCCCTCCGATCTTCAATCCGGCGAACAAGATGGTCAGCAGAAACAAAAGTCCGACGAAGAATTGAATCCCGCTTTTTGTACCTTCTACTTTCAAGACGGGCATGTCATTTCCTTTTGGTTTGGATAGTTTGAATAGATCCACACGCCTTACACCCATATTCCCATAATGAGGGTTGTCCCCTGAATCGGTCATAATGAGCACGGAATTCAAACTCCAAGTTTCCGCAGACGCATGGAACGATATTCATGGTGATCAAGGCAGAACGGGCGTTCGGAGGTGTTCGTTCAAAACATTCCCGTTCGTGCTTGTCATAGAAGGATTCTCCGTCAGGGGCTAATCCTACAAAGGCTATGCCACAGAACGGGCATTTCTTTTTGTCCCCTGGGTTCACGGTAATTCTTCCCATTCTTGACGATCATCATCAAACGGATGTTGTACGGGTTGCGATTTCAGGATCAGGCGCCACATGCCATCCTTCCAGGGTTCCACGCAAGAACCTTTCAGAATGATATCTCCTTTCCCGCCATGTCCGCAACAACTGGAAAGGGTCGTGACACCATGTCTGTTCAAGGTATCAACAAGTTCCCTGATACAAGGGTCAATGATTTCCGGGGCCCCAATCCCTCGGCATCGGCAACGCGGCGGCTTCTTCTTGCTCACGGGTTTGGATCCCATAAGCCAACTTCCTTCCAGGAAGTTACAAAATAAAGCCGTCGGCTGTTTTCAATCAAGCCGAACAAAAAGACGTTTTTTCCGGTGTCTGTTGAGTTTATCTTGGGGTTGTGGTACAAAACTACCCATTCGTCAAATATCCGTTCTTCGTCCAACTGCAGCTTGAGGGTAGCGATGGAAGGGGGAAGGAGGTGTGTAAAATTCCGGAGCCAATCCCACTTCAAATACTGCTGAGCATTCATTTCCCAGTCGGTACTTTTTCGGATGAATTCAACTACATTCGATTCCGACAGGAAATAATTGAAACCGAAGGAACACAATTTGTTTTCCAATTTCTTGACTTCAGCTTTGGTTCGGTATTCATAAGCTAGTAAGCTTTGTCCAACTTCCTGTGCCTGTACTTGTAGAGCGTATTCCAAAACTGGGGCTGTTTCCATCTTTTGCAAAATAAGGGATACAGGCTGCGGAATGTTCCACAGCCTTAATTTCCAAAAATAACTTTTTTTAAATTTGGCCACAACCAAATCAGCTTCTTCCATGACGGGAGCTGAAAGGGGGGTTGCCCATATCCGTTCTTTGCTAGGCTCTGTATGTTTTGGAAGCACCCTGAAACGATAATCTCCATACAGTTCCAACAATCTCAGTTTGTACGTGGAATTTTTTTGCTTGATTATCATGGCTTTCTCCTATTCGTTTCCCAGGAATCTTGTCCTGGCTTCCTTCAAAGAAGGTCCTGTTTCCATCCGCTTGCAGAAAGGGCATCGGAACGTGTATTCACCATCGGTGCGAATCATTTCAACACCCATCCCGTCACATTCTGGACAAATCACAGACAACGAATCGTCTTCATCCATTGGCTTCCTTTTGTATTTTATCCCCAACGTCAGTCACTAAAACCGTGAAAGTCATCTGCACATCCTGGCATCCAATCAAAAGATCCGTGGCCATTCCCTCGGTATTGCCACGCTTTGTTGCCCAAACTTCGGATATATTTTTCTTGTTTGGCTGTCGGAACTGATCCCCCGTCAACCAAAACTTTCATGCTCTTTACGAAATCTGCTGCCATGTCGCTCCATTTTGCAATACATTGCAAAACGTCTTTTTTGTTGAGAAACAACACCAAATTCTGAATTGACTCTTCTTTCTTTTCACGGGTATCCATGTCAGTACCCCTTCATCCATTCAGTCCTTTGTAAAAAAACGATAGACTCACCTTGGGGATTGCCGCACCAATCGTAATGGCCCAACACTTTCCTTTACCCTTGTCAAGGCACTTCCAGATTGTCTCGTTTGGGTACACCCGAGACGCCCCGTTGGTGTTGGTGTAACCGGTCGTCCAATCACCCCAAGGATCGTTGACAATGAGGTCCCCTGCCTTCGTCTTGCCGATAGCAAGGACAATATGACCTGATTTGGTGAACGCCCCTGACAGAATGACCGGGGCTGTGTCAAGGGCCTTCAGAATGGTATCCTTGGTCGCTTCTGTCGTGAACTTTGCTTGAAACGCTCCGTGGCGTTTCAGGAGCCATTCCAGCATCCCCAGCACTTGCTGGGGCGGGATCTTTTGGTCTACCGCCCACGAAAAGTTTTTCTTCATATAGGCCAAAGCTTCGGGGCCATTGATTTCGTCGTAGAGGGCGTCCTCAAGCTGGACACCGTTGGTCACAGCAGGAATTCCTAACAACCAAATCAACCCCATGGCAGTAGACGTGACGTTACACGTCCCTGACGGCTTTTTCTCGTTGTTCCGTTGGGTAAGATGCTGGACAGGAAACTTAGACATGAAGATGTCAACCGGTTCCAAGGAACCGACAGGGACCACTACGGACCGTGCGACCAATTCCGGTTCATCTCGAACGGTGACGGTTCCGGTAACCTTGGCCTTCGTGACCCGCTGCATCTGCAGGACAGCAACTTTCGTCTTGGCCCCGAAATCCCCGTCAACCCGGAGTTTGGTTCCGCCAAGGTTCAGTGCTGCTTGGATAGCTTCAACGGCCGTTCCTTTAGAATCTTGTGCAAGAATCATTCCAAGTATCCTTCCCAGAGAATTTTTGAAAGGGTTTCCGTCGGAACTTCTTGGAATTCCGACACAAAAGGTTTTTCCGGGGGTTTGGGTTTTGGATGCCGAATTTCTTCTTCCGACAAGAGGATGTCTACCGCCTCCTTTTTCAGGAAGTCAACAACACGGTTGACAACTTCTGTCATTGGAACAACTTCTTCATGCGCTAACCGATGTTCCAATATAGCTGAATCCGTAGTGTTACAGAAAGCCATTCCCATGGTATCTTTATCAATCACCCGCATCGTTATCCAAGTTGTAAGTCCACTATTGCCAGTTAGCCCGACAAAGAATGCGTGTCGAACCCTGGAGGTGTACGATGGAACTGAACCATCGCCCCACTGAAGTCTGGTTTCAAGAATTGTTTCCGAAAGTTCTGACTTGATTTGATCCGTAATCTGCTTCTTGATTTGATTCGTAGCCTTTTTCATTTTTTCACAACCCCTTCAAGAATCATTCCAAGTATCCTTTCTTAAAAACTTAACCAGCCTTCAAAGAAATGAATCGGAAGTTCATGAAATCCGGTCCAATCCCCCATAGGTTCTTCTACGAATCTTAAAAAGCTTTTCAGAACTTCTTCGTCTGTTTCGTCCGTGACGAAACGTCCAATGCAACAGTCACCCACGTCCATGGTAAACCAAAAGAACCACCATTGTTTTCCGGTTCGGTCCTTTGCCAGAATCAGGACGTCATCTTCAAACATTGAAATGTTCGTATGGTACATCCGACCTTTTTCACAAGCCAGGGCGAAAGCTTCCTTCTTGGGCATAGGACTGGAATTTTGCCAATCTATCCCTCCCGCAGGAGCACGGAATTGGAAACTAGCAACAATTTCGTCCCAGGACGTAGCCTTATCCAAAAGATATGCCTTTTTCAGGTCCACGTAGTTTATCATGCCGTTAAGAAGGGGCAAAGAAATGTGTGGCCACAACGTCCCCAAAGGGAACGGATCGGTTGCTACCAAATCTGATGTAAATTCCACTTCGCGGTCAAAATAGCTTAGAACGTTTTTCATTTCCTACCCTTTTCTTGAAAGACCAAGAAAAAGCATACCCTACCGATAAGTTCTACCCTTTCGGAAGGTCCTTCATTTTTCGTCTTCTTCAAGAGACGTGTTGTTGAACACCTTGAAGGATGCCCGATTGTTAACCTCCTGAAGGTATTGCGCCTTAGTCGTTCTGACGACAATGCCTTCGCGAAGGCATGAAGTCCCTTCATACAACCCTTCAGCCTTTTTGAGCCACCAACCAATATCAAGCTTTTCGCCTTCCATGGTAGTGATTTCGTCGACGGGAACCATCGGGAGGTTGTTGTTCCGGCAGAAGGCCGCAAGTTCGTGGTGCCCCCAATATTCCGCCTTACCGATGTCCCAGACATCAAACACCCGCATTTGGATGTCTGGAAGCTTAAGTTTGTTGCCGCCAAGACCGGGACCGACAACTTCCGCCTGGATGGCAATGCCTTCATTTGCTTCCAAAATCTTGTCCAGGCCATACCGGCGGAATACCCGCCAGTAGATGTCGTCCGGGGTCTCGTTAAAGGCCCAGTGGCGTCCGCAGACGTACAATTCGCCATTTAGGCGAGCAAAGGTTCCACTTGTCCCGTCACACTTCACGGTGATGACAATTTCCTGGCCTTCCATGGCCTTAAGGATACCGGGCAAGTCCTGGAGCATCGTTTCCTTCGTACGGGGAATGCAACCGGGCATGTTGCCCTTTGGATCGCCTTCCATCCCTTCGGGGATAGGTTTCTCAAAATGCCGGACCCCGAAGAATTCCGTCACGTCGAATCCGGGGGGAGGCAGATTGAACTTTTTGTCCCCCCAGGATTCACACCACTTATCTCCCGGGAACTTGGCTGCCCAATCCTGGAATTTTCGGTTGGTGTCAAAATCAGGGATGAGATCGTGGATGGGCAAGGCCAGTCCTTGTGACAAAGCCCCTTTGAATCGCATGGAATGGATCCGCAGGAATTCCTTCCCCTTCTTTTCCAGAAAGGCCGTCCAAGGTTTTCCTTCGGGGAGCAGGGAATCAATGGCAAAAAACACACAGGCATCCCCAGGGGCGAACTTTCCCTTCTGCACGACGAAAGACCAACCTAACCCTTGAAGGGTCGCTGATTCAATCCTGTCGGCGCCCGGTATTGGGGTCAAGGTCGCGATTTTCTGGAGGGTTGCTTCTTTCATGTCACCATTCTCCGAAATCTTCCATGGGTTCTTCCGGTGCAGGTGCGTCACAGGTGGACAGGATAGCGACTGCTACTCCTTGCAGGAATGCTCTCACACGACCCATGAAGACCTGAACCTTTATTAAGGAATCCGTATTCAATCCCAATACATCAACAGTCTTTTCTGAACCTTTGTCCAGGGTTTGGTGGAGGCGAAGGATAGCAAATCCGATTTTATCACCGTCCGTAATGACGGACGTGTTCACGGACGCTTCCAAAGTCCACTGCCATACGTGAACTTTGAGCACTACCCCGCCAATGCGGTCGGAAACATGTACTTTGGCGCCGGGCAAGGCATCTTTCAATGCCTTGATAAGAGAATCTTTGGTTATTTCGGGGTTACTCACACACGATCTCCCACAAACCCTCCCACAAACTGGAATTGGTCCCCGGTCGGTCAAGCTGCATACCACAACCGTGCCAACCATCAAAATTCCAACCGTACCATTGCCGCGAAAAATACCCTGCAAAGTATTTACCCTTGATCAGGGCTAGGTACTGTTTCCGGCAAACAATGTCAGGGTGGTCGTGAAAGGATCCCGCACCGGGACCGCCTTTTGTCGAAAAACACTTGCTAAGATCAACTTCTTTCAACACAGGCGTTTCCATGGGAAATTTCCTTTGAACGGGGGTCCCGTAGGACCCCCGTTCTGTTTTCAGTCTGTAGTGGCGTTCGCGTCAAACGCTGCGGGAATATTCAGCACGATGTAGACGTTCCCCGCCGAAGGGACGCACACGTAGGTTGTGCCGGGGACGAAAGGCCTTGCGCCGTCCAGGCTGTTGAACGCGACGCGGGCGTCGGACCGTGTGATCGTGTAAGGCTTCCACTCAGGGTTCTGACCCTGACCCGGATCCGTGAGGCTGACTTCCGCTTCGGAAGTGGTCTGCCTGACAAACACAGGAGCCCCGCCATGCAGGGGAGTGCCGGCCAGCTTCGCGGCAGCTTCCAGGGCCCGGCGAGGGACGGCGAGACGACCGTCCGGCCACACCCTGGCCACATAGTTAGACGCCATCATAAGGGCCGCCGTGACGGCTTGCGGGCTGTCCAGGGTCGGATCAGCGTTCCCGTCAGGGGCAGGGGCATCGTCCATGGAACCGCCGGGCTTCGGAATGTAGATTTCAAATTCGGCGTTCTGGACGGCTTCCGCCTCGGGGCCATACACGAAGACTTCCGTGCCGGCCGGGGTCCGGTCAGGATAAAGGCCAGCACAGATACGCATGTCCTGCCAGGGGTAGACCCCGGTGCCGTTTTCGTCCACGTAGAACGGGAGTTCCTGGTCATGGAACATATCCCGCACGAAGGTGCCGACGGATGCAACGGCAAAACGCATGTCGGGACGATGCGTTCGCAGAGCAGCGGACACTTCTCCACTGGTGTAGCATTGGCCGGCTTCCGTCCAATAGCCGATCAATGCCGTGACGGCATCACGCCAATCCGTGGCGTTCTTGATGACTTCGGAAATCTTGGGGTCGTCAATCTTAGTGTTCACGGTCTTTTCCTTTCAAAAGGGTTCAGTTTACGCCCCTTCTTGGGGCTTACGTTAGGACTACCGGGAAGAAAGAGATTCCAAGCCGGAAAAGAACCCTTTAACGCGGGTAATTCAAGGTAAATACCAAAATACCCGTCATGAGCACCAAACCCCACACACACAGTGCCCGAACCCAACCGATACCTGTATTCACGGGTTCTCGCCCAATGTATCGGGCAACAATCCGGTCAAGAATATCACCGGGGACGTTGCTTACATGGCAGCAGTGAAGATTATGGAGGGCGTAAAGTACCCCCGAAAATCCTGCCAGCACGAGAAACAAACCCGTCCCTTGTCCTTGAATAGAAATCACAGATCCCTCATTCCCTTCTTTTCCGGTCGGACCTTCTAAGCCCCAACAGAATAAAGGCGTAAATAACTATTAGGATTAGTTCTGACCCGTCACCTTGGTTTTTGTCAAAACCAAATATCATCAGGACAACTCCCGCTCCCCAAAATGCACCGGAAATCCACAACCAAACCGCCCGTTTGGACAGGACGATGCCAGGAGGGAATTCATTGTCCAACCTGACAGTCATCGTCAGGAAAGGTGGAAGCTTGTCCTTTCTAACTTGAATGAGCAATGTCCAAATGATGAGGATAGCCCCGATTCCAATAAAGGCTATTCCAATGTCGTACATTAGCATTAGTCAACCTCCTCAGCAAGGATGTTTTGCACATCCTTCAGCATTTCTTCAGAAAGTGCGTAATCCGCGAAGGACCCTTGTTCCATTCCTGGAATAGCATCCAATCGTTCGGCAGCTTTTAAAGCCTTCACATGAGATCGCTCACGGCTTCCAATCGCCAACCCGCTTGGAAGATGCGTAATGATCCACTTACCGGCAGTCTTGGGGTTTTCGTGAATCCCAATCCACCTGAACTTGTAGCCATGAACTTCTTCGCACACAACGCCCCCATAAAAACCGTTCCCTACCGCAATCTTGTAATCCCCTTCAACGGTTTCCATGGTGAATTTCCTTTCTTCAATAAGATTCAGAATCCTCAGCAAGAATGTTTTTCAAAGCGATTTGCATATCGCCCGAAAAGACACAATTTGCAAACGACCCGTTTTCAATGCCCGGAACGACGTTGAGCCGTTCGGCAATTGCTAAAGCTTCCTTGCACGTGCGAAAGTGCCCCGCGTCCCCGAACGAAAACCCGGTAGGCAGGTGGGTAATCGCCCAAGACCGGTAAGCACAATCAGGTGTCTTGTGGACCCCTACCCACCTGAACATGAATCCCCGAACGGTTTTGTGAACGTAGCCCCCATGTTCATCCATGACCGCAATATCGTAAGGGCCTTTGATGGCTTTCATCAGACTTCCCTTAAGGTCACGTAAGAGAAACGATATCGGATATTGTCTTGACAATCCGATTGGCGGTTCCGACGTTGGCCGTTGTCATTCGGCATCGGAACTTGTTGATGCCCTTCTTCACGGCGGTCTTCATTTCTACCTTCGTGACGGTGTCGTCAATTTGACGGAACACTTCTTTTTGAATGGTCAGAATGACATCATCGTCAATTTCATCGGCATTGATGTTGACGACCCACGTGTAATGAAAACCCATGGGATTTCTCTTTGTAACCGTGAAATTTTTCATTGTCTTTATTCCTCTTTGGTTTCGGGGGGGCCAGACAGGTCCCCGTTAAGGATAGCTAGGAGAGTGTCTCGAAAGCTATCAGACACGGTACGAGTAGCAGTGAATTCTTCTTCAATGCCGGGAAAGGTATCCAATCGTTCGGCAACCTGAATGGCATCTTGACGGGTATGAAAACGACCGGCATCCCCAAACGACAAACCGGAAGGTAGGTGGGTGATACTCCAGGGCCGATAGGCATAATCGGTTTTCTTATGTACCCCGATCCAATTTAGCCTGTACCCGGAAACCGTTTCCTTAACAGGGTCTCCGTTCTGATCTTGGACTGTTATGTCAAAGGACCCTTTCCGGGCTTTCATGGGTATCAATCCTTTCGGAAAAAGTTGTAAACCAGAACTATCAAAATAACAATCCCCATCCCCCACCCGGTCATATCGGAGTCAACACTGTTCCCTGAGAATCTTACGAGTCCCGCATATCCGCCAATTCCCCAGCACGCCCCCGACACCCATGTCCAAAGACTCTTCTTGGACAAGGATGGGATATTCTTCAGTTTGTCCGGGGTGAAAAAGGCTATGACCGTAAAGATAATGCTGGCAATGAGCAATGCAATTCCGAAAGTAAACATAGGTCATTCCCTTTCATTCTTGGGAGGTGTGAATGTTTCACGAATCTGAATGACCGTATCCGCATGGCGTTCGCCGCTGCCACAGTTACTACCACTTCCGCAAATTCCAAAGTCCAAATCGTACAGGGTCATAACCCTGGGGATTTCCCCCGGTTCCGGTTGACGTGTCATAATCAACACCTTACCGAGTCTACCCCGAGGGGTAGCAGAAACTACCTTTCCGTTGACTTCGGCCGTCATAAGCATCGGTTTTTCCAGTTTGGCGCAAGCCAGCATCGCTCCGATGACGAACAGAAGAATAACAAAAAATGCTATACGCATGGGTCAATTCCTTTCTTTAGATTTAGGCGGATTATTCCTTTTCCACTTTGATGGGTTCAAACACTTCCTGAATGGTAGCAGTCCAACACGGAGATGGTCCCAAACACCCCCACACCTTCGTTGCTGTGAAGGTCTCAGGTTGTTCTCCCGGTCTAGGAGCCCTCGTCACAACCCACACGGAATCAAAGGAAACAAACTTACCTTTGACCGTGATTGGATTTCCATTAGGTACGGTAGGTGCAACTTCTTTAGACGCAACTTCTTTCTCCCGTCCATAAAAGAAACCTTGCATCTGGGGCAGGGAGGAAAAGTAAACGATTACAAGAAGGATGCCAACGCAGCAGAAACCCAGCAAAAACAATGCCTTTCTTTCCATAGCTTTTCCCCTTTCTTCAGAAGGTGAATTCCACCAAGTAACGGATCCGATTCCGGTTCGGGTCAAAAACGACATGTTCGTCGTTCTCCAACCGATGCCCCCGGTCCCCGCCCCGTCCGAAAACCGAATCACAACCGTTCGGAGGCTGCGTCCAGGAACCCGTGGAAGGGGCAAGATACGCTTCCCCCATGATCGTGTCCAGAAGGAACATGAAAGCCCCACGGCCCCGGATAGCCCCATTCCCACCACCCCAGGCTGACCGTTCGTAGGACGTATAACCGACCGCCTTACGGTAATCCACGGCACTGTAGGTGCCATGACCAAAGTTGGCGCCCGCCAGAGGGACACCCGAAAGCTGTTTTGGAAGCCGGAAATGCGTGCTCATAATCGGGTGAATGTTGACCGAGCGAGTACCATGTTGTGTAAAGATGACATTCGCCATCCCATACACTTCTGCTTCCGAAGGGGTGAGATCGGACCGGACAGGTTGAAGGTTCGCCTTCACGGAAAACCGCCCTTGCCGTTTCCCGGCGACCGCTGAAGCGGCGGCCATGAACTTGGCATCCCGGTCAGGACGCTCAATCTTGAACAGGTTCATAACCCGCATGGTGCCAGACAAGTAACCATGCCTGTTATTCGTCTGTTGAAGCAGGCAGCGGACAATCTTCTGCCATTCCGGGCTCTTCGGGTCAAGCCAAACCACCCCGGCGTTCAGAAGCGTGCAAGGATCGGTTTCTGAACTGGATTCAGTAACGTCAAAGCTTTCAGACTTCAACGCCGCCTCAAAAGCATCAAGATCCTGCTGAAGTCGCATGATATTCCCGGCCGAGAGGATAGCCTCTTCAGCACTGATTCCGGTACGGGGAATTTCCCGCGGGACCAAAGCGGAGACCAACTTAGACAGACCAATCAGGTCAGCATCCCGCACCTGCATCTGAATGTCATTGCCGACCGCCTGGATCCTCTGAAGAGCCAGAGGGACGAGCTCGTCACGGACTTCCGTGATTGCGTCCATCGTCGGGGTGACACCGGCGGCCGCCGACAGGGCTCGGGTATAGTTCTGGACACCACCAACCAAGTCTGCGGCAAGTTTCATCACAGCAGGTTGATGGGCAACCTTAGCGGTTGTCTTTTTCTTGGCAGTTTTCTTGTCAGGCACCGATGCCGTGACGGGGGCAGTAGCCTTGACAATACCGGTGTCGTCCTTAATGGAGCAGGCATCCGGCAATCCACGTGTCCGGGTCGCAAGCCGTTGAACAAGATAGCCGTCCTCGCCGTCCAGGGCGGTCCAAATTGTCTTGCCACCGATGACCCGTTGGGTCAGGCGTTTGGTGTTTTTGGACGTACATTGTTTCTGGAAGAAAGCCCGTGCGTCCGCCTCAGAGTCGCATTGGACGAACTGGAAATCCCCCCCTGCGAAAGTGGAACCGTTCCAGGATTGGACGGAAACGATCCGTCCCCATTCCAGGTACACGAACCAGTTTCCGGTCTTTGCCTGAACAACCCCGCCATGGTAATACTTGCTGTTGTTTGCTTCGCCGAATTGATTCACACAGACCAGGTCGGCGATACCGACGGAAGAACCAAAATCCCCTTGATCCCGGGCGGGAACCCCTTTGTAAGTGAAATCACTGGGGGTCGTTCCGGCCGGAAGTTGCTTTCGTGAAAGTTTCGTCGCCATTGTCCGTGTGTCCTTTCTTTCCTATGTAAAATCCAACTACGCTTAGACTACCGGAAAGAAAGGATTTCCAAGCCGGATGGTTGGGGATTTGGAAAAACGCCCCCACGTAAGTGGGGAATTTTACAAAAGAGGTTCCGGCACGGGATCAAGGTGACGGTTCATCCCCACTGACGTGGGGAAAGTGTTGGACTGTACAACTCCGCCATGGTACGGATCACCCCCACGGATGTGTGGGGAACTTTGGACGGTGGTGTCCAGAACTACCGGATCACCCCCACGTAAGTGGGGAAACTGTCGGTGTTGCCGACATGGGTTGTGTCAATCAAGGGCCGGATCATCCCCACGTAAGTGGGGAACCTTGCGTGTTTGGCAAGCCCGAAAAGTCTTTCGGAGGACCACCCCCACGTAAGTGGGGAAAACTCCTAGGGCTCCTGAAGGCCTTCCTGGGATATCCGGATCATCCCCACGTAAGTGGGGAAACCATAACCTGTCCAGGCCCAGCCGGAAGGCCCCTTCGGACCATCCCCACTTACGTGGGGAAACCGACGTCGTGATCTTTGTCGTTTGCAATGACGGCGCGGATCATCCCCACATACGTGGGGAAACCTGACTTGTGGGTAGCTCCAGGGGCAACGACGTAAGGCACATCCCCACTTAAGTGGGGAAACCGGCTTGTCAAGTTGGGAGAGATGGACGCAACCGGACCACCCCCACTTACATGGGGAAACCCCGCCACTTTCTATCGAAGGACCATCCCCACTTGCGTGGGGAAACCGCCGAGCTGCGGTTTGTAGAACGCCGGGCGATCGGATCACCCCCACTTACGTGGGGAAACCGGTCAGCACGAACGGCCACGGGCAGGACACCGGCGGAACACCCCCACGTAAGTGGGGAAACTGTTGAAAACGACCGAACGGCTTCAGGAACAAGCGGGGTCGGATCATCCCCACGTAAGTGGGGAGTTTCATCCAATTTGGCCCGTATCCACCCAACAAGGCGAAACACCCCCACATAAGTGGGGAAAACATCATGGAAAATCTCGTCAACCCAAGGACCACCCCCACGGACCATTCCTATGTGCATGGGGAATCAATCTGCTGGCGGACCATCCCCACGCAAGTGGGGAAATCGCACAACACCTTTGTCCAGAATGACTGTCGGATCACCCCCACGTAAGTGGGGAAACCCCGCTCCCCGGACTCCCGGACAAGGGCTTCGTAGGATCATCCCCACGTACGTGGGGAAACCGGCCGAGCGTCCACCCCGTTGCCCGCCAGTCGGATCACCCCCACTTACGTGGGGAACCTTTTTTCACCGCATCAAGAACGTTTTGTTCAATGCGGACCATCCCCACGTAAGTGGGGAAACCATTACTACTTCTAACCCTAAAATCCAGGAGACCCGGACCATCCCCACTTGCGTGGGGAAACCCCATTTCGTCGGAAACCTGCATCAGGCTTGCGTTCGGACCATCCCCACATACGTGGGGAAACCGATTGACACCACGTCCCCAACGGGTCGGTTGATCGGATCACCCCCACATATGTGGGGAAACCGCAAGGCCGTCTTCTGATGCAGCTAGGACCACCCCCACTTAAGTGGGGAAACCGGCCCTGGATCCCCTGCCCGCCATCCACAGGCATCGCAGCGGAACACCCCCACGTAAGTGGGGAAACCGATGACTTTTGGACCGTCTTTCTCACCATCGGATCATCCCCACATGAGTGGAGAACCCCTTCGGTATGTATATTCCCACGAAAGGGTTAAGAAGCTAGGGACAGGGGCCCACAACCAAACGCCGGATCACCCCCACTTACGTAGGGAAACCGAAATTGGATAGGCTGGGGCGCAGCCTTCAACACGGACCATCCCCACGCAAGTGGGGAAACCGAAATTATTTAGCCTCCGTCACGTTCATTACCCCGGACCATCCCCACTTGCGTGGGGAAACCGAAGCTGACATCGGTCGTTTGAATGATGGGATCATCCCCACTTGCGTGGGGAAACCTACAGGTCGTGTCCCTGCTTTTAGGCGATCAGGACGGATCATCCCCACTTGCGTGGGGAAACCTCTTCGGAAGGACTAGGCTTTTTCCGCACCTTATGTCTATTCAATTTTCAAAGAACTAGGAAACACTAAGAAGCTAGGGATAGAAGTCCACAACCAAATGCTTTGGCTTTCCCAATCCCATGAACTAAACAATTTTGAAATTGTTTAGCCTCCGTCACATTCATTACCCCTTCAAACAGGGCGTAACGGAATACCACATCCGGTGTTCCATCTCCCTTTCGTCCACGAATCACATTGGAATCCACGATTTCAACGGATTTCAGTTTGAATCCGTGGTACCCCCCTTGATGTATAAGCCATTCGGTTTGTTTTGTGGGATCATCAATTCCGCACCGTTTTCCATTTTTACCCGTACACGGGTTAGCCAATAGCCGAAAACGGAAGGTAGCCCCTAAAGGAATGGCTCGGTAAACAGGAGCAATATCACGCGGTGTATCACATCCCGCCATCCAATCTGGACCTGTATCCGCCCAACAAGGCTTCACACAGCTTTGAACAATGACGGAATCGGTTGCAGGTTCCAATCGCCACAAAAATGGCGTGCATTCATGTGAAAAGGTCCCTCCGTGACGACGGGAAAATGCACGGCACAACGTTTTGTGCATTTGGTATGGATCAGAAATGTCCCTACGTGCTACGGCAGCAGCCGTATCCAATTTAACCCGGGACACCCAAACATGTTCCTGTTCCATCATGACTTTACCCCCGGAAACGGAATGGGTACGGTAGTGACAAACCGGCCCCCAAACCGTCGTTCAGAAAAAGAAGACAGTAGCACATCTTGTCTCCAGATTCCGGAATTGTCTCGGGAATCCATAGACAGCAGGAGTTGATCCGGAAGACATTCCCTTTGTCGGGGTTTGCCTAACCAGGGCCACGACGAAAGGGAGCTAACCAAATCAGCTTCAACAAGTCCGTCTTTAATCCAGATGGGTCTGGATGGCAGGTAGGAAGTCCGCCCCAAAGACAAAAAATGTGCCGGATTCTTCAAGGCTGCGTACAGACGGGAAAGGAACATTTTGTCAGAACCTTCCAAACCTACCAAAAAAGCAGCATCCATAAGGTGGTGGCGTCGGGACACTACCAATTCATGGGCCACCACTCCATTGGACCGCAAAATTCCACCATCGGAACCAGCAGTTTGGAAATCAACTGCTGGTGTTCCAGGACGGTCCCTGCGAACTCCCATACGCAATTTACGTATAGGGTCCAGTCCGGAAGAATCCTCTTTCTTGATCCCGAGAGCCGCTGCCAGAAGTCCTTCGACGCCGGACCAGGATGGTTCTGGCCCGGTATCCCTATCATCCCACCTAGAGGATGTCCCCCATGACTGCATTGGCCCGACCAATTGCAACATCAGCGTTGGCATAGCTTTACCCTTCCAACGGCAACAAAACCTGCACCTTCTGTTCCACTTCCTTAAGCAGGGCTTCAAAAGTTTCTGCCTTGATGCCGAACCCTTGAATGTCCGTCACGACTTTGTCAATCCAAACGGATGTGGTTGTGTACGGAATTCCATACACCTGTTCACACGCCATGGCCTCTTTGACGAGGGCCTGTGCCGAACGGCAGGTGATAGAAGCTTCTCGGTTTTCTCGTAATGGGACTTCAAAAGCGCCACACAAATTTAGGGCCTCCGAATCCTTCCTCACGGACGCGAAAACGAAACCGGGAACGGTATGATGACCCATACTGCGTTCCATCCCCTTCGGGACCGACAGAACAAACGCATTGAGGAAACCAATCGCTCCTCTGATGGCCAATTCCTTGTTTCCTCCCAGATTCTGGACCAGTTGGTCAAGGTCCAGAGCAGCATGCCGGTAGAAAGTGGCGGAATTGAATTCCACAGTCCCGATCATGTCCGAAGCCTGAACCCCCTGGGGACGCAGATCATCAATAGCGGTAAAGAAGTCAAACTCCCGGTCAGGGGTGTGTGTTGAAATGGCATGTGCCACCCGAGAAGCCCCGAAGATATTGGCATCGGGTTTTCCTGCCAAGAACCGACCGAAAATGGCAATGTCAAGAGCATGGCTGGCATCAAGGGCTTCATCGGCATCTTTCTTCAAGGTCTTGCTCGCCGCATTTCCTACCTTCTTGACACGATCCTTCGGAACCGCTTCCATAGCCGCTTTGAGCGCATCCCAGTCTTCCGTTGCCCAATGGGCCACGAGCACTTTTGCCAAACCCTCAATTTCCTGCTTGGACAGAAAGAGCAATGCCTTTGCCTTTCCGGAACTGGCATCTTCCGGGGCATCATCGGTCTCATCCGTTTCAGGGGTCTTGGCGGACGTGTCCGGGACATGACTGCCGAGACAAGTCAACAGAAAGGGGCGGACACGGGCCATGACTTCCGCATAATCAGGTTTCGGATCGGGAAGAAGCCCGATGACGGATTCCACGATGGCATCGGCATGCAGTTTGGATCGGGTTCCCCACAGGTTGGGATCATCCAATCCTGGAAGCGTCCGCATCTTTGAACGTGCTACCGCCTTCCAGCATTGACTGGAAACACGACCCCTTCTGTAACCCCCGAATTTGCCGGACTTCGGGGCCCCGTGTTCGTCACGGTTCAAATTGCTGGTAGGGAAAGAATGGATCACGTGGATTTCAAGAATGTTCATTGCTTGCCGCCTTTCGTTTCTTTTTTGGCGTGGTGGTAAAAATCCCGGAGCCACCCGAACTGGGTGTTCCGATCATCGTCTTTCCAGTATTGGATACCCTTCAAAAGGGCAGGGAAATCCAGGGGCCAATCTTTAAGCAGGGTCACCATGTGGGATAACAAGGAAGGCATTCCTTCAACGTCCGTATCCACTAAGGCCAGGAGGCGGCGTTCTATGCCGGGAGATTTGGTTTTTGCAGCTTGTTTTGCAGCGGCGGCACCCAAGGAAATGCGGGGACCTTTGCCGTTACGGTGCCCGTCGTGCAAAGCCCACAAACCAGCGGCCAGGAAATGAGCGTCCCGACGCCACCCCTTCAGACCAATCACCAAAGGTTCCACATATCGGAATGAATCAACGTGTTTTCCGACGGGAAACGCGAGGCTGTCACGCAAGGAAGGACGCAAAGCGGAATCGGATGCCGCCCTGGCTTCCAAAGCGGCGAAAAATTCATGTTCGGTCACTGGAATCTCCTTTCAAGGCATTAATGTCCTTCTGAAGTGCTTTCATGGCACACAGGACCGGCATTTCCGCAAGGGTAACGGCCCTCATGTCACGGGATCCTGTAGCTTCCGAACGATGCCGGTCCCAAACGAAACGGAGTGATGTTAGAACGTGATGTGTCCAATCAAGCCGAACAGCGTCCTGGTCGTGTCCCGCAACCAACCTAGCCACTACGGAATGGAAACCTTCTTCCAACAGTACGGACAAACCGGATCTGGCCGGAAAAGACCGGGCCCGTCCTTCATAAAACTGGCGTTTCATGTCTCGGGTACCGTAAGCCAACTGTTCCTTGGCGTGCAGCAGCAAGGCAGAATTCAAACCCGAAGAAGCTTGTGCCGCCACATCAAGCAATGTCCTCACTTCAGCCCGTGTTTGTCGGTCTTCAATCAGAACGGTCGGCAGTGCCCAATGTTCCGCAGTCCAACGCAAAATCTTGGACTGGTTTGCTCCCAACCCTATAACCAGCAGGTGCCGGGGAAATCTTTCCGGGACGGTTCGTGCCAAGGCCGTAGCATGCCTGATGACACGTGGGGACATAGCCCCGTCCTGTTGATCTGGCATCAGGGAATCAAACGCAGTCCACACACCTTCTTGCGGTAGACGCATAGGTGTGATTTTTTCTTTGCCGTCAGATTTCCATGGAACCATGGGATCGTCAGGGATACCGCTGGGCAATCCTGCCATTACGGAAACCTTTTCAACTTGATCCGAATTTTCCCCGGCTTTAAGAAGAATTGCTCTGGATTGCCACGTATAAAGATCAACGCACCCAGTTGCCGTATTTGTTTCTTTCTGTTTTTCCATGACCCCTTTCATGGTCAAAGGGGACTTTTCCCAAACCGGAATATCCTTAGAGAACACATCTACACCTTGTGGAACGAGCGAAAATAGAAGCGTGTCGTGAAGGTTTTTCCCAATCGGAAGAACCCTCATGGCCGTAGCAGCAGGGGATTGCTTGCGATATCCTGTTTCTGATTTTCCCCCGGTTATAGCAAGGAACTGTGACGCCACAAGATGTCGGGCGGCTTTGGCCGGACCAAGGTTCCCCGGACTGGAACACAGGGTGTGGTCGAACAACGTTTTACCGTTGTCGTCGTTCAATTCCAGGAATAGGCATTTCCAATGATGGGTTTCACCTTTCAAATCAGCGACTTGAAAGAACGGACACGTGTCATGGAAAAGCCAAAAACGGTCCTTCCAGTCGGTCAAATAGCTTTCCATTTTGTCGGTAGGTATCCCTACTTTGAAGAGATTCCGGCATTGGACCATGTCCGTAGGACCTTCTAGTGCCCGGTGGAGGACAGCCAGAAGTAATCTGTGCAGGCCAACCAGGACTACTGGGGAAGCGTCTTCCAGTTCCATAATTTCCCTGGATCGGAGGATCGCTTCTTTGATTCCGATTTCCGTGTGGGTCCCATCCAGGAAATGGACCGGGATCCAAGGGGAATCAATCAAATTGAATTTCATGTCATCTCCTGATAATGCAGCCAAGAGCCGGTTCCACCCTCACTCTGTCGTCTTCTACCCATATTCCCCTTTGATCATGGACAAGGGCATAACATTCGCGGAGCCCTGGAACTTTTTGCCACCCTAAAGGCACCCCCAACGTTTCAAATTTGTGGCCTAAAAGACCATCCGGGAATTGGATAACCTTGGACATCAGTTTTGGGATCTGATCTAAGTCAGGGGGTGCATTCAGATTGAAAGTTGCTTCCACAGGGATGATTTGAATGGAATCAGTTACAAGGCGTGTTTGGGCCATCAACTTCCGCAGATTTCCATCCGCCTGCCTATCAGGATCATCCCAAGACATATCATCGGGGCGTCCGATAATGGCTCTGTGCGCTTGCATTTCATGAGTTTCTTTTTCATGGTTCCGAGTGTAGGAAGCTTCTTTCAAAGTACCTAAAAGCCATGATGGAACGGAAACGCCATGACCCCCATACACTGCCTGCACCAAAGTATCAACATCATCGGGAATTGACAGAGACGACTTTCCACGCAACTCCAACCAAGTCCGAATCATGAGCTCGTCATGGTAAACAGGTCCCCACCACCGTTTTATTTCAGGGGGTTTGTTCCCGAAAAGCCCGGCAACGATTAGTTCCGGTTCCGAAAGGAACCTGTGTGTCCTGTTTTTTCTCCACAATCGTCCAAGACGTTGAATCAGAATATCAATGGGTGCCAAGTCAGACGCGATCACGTCAAAATCCAAGTCTAGGCTTTGTTCTGCTACCTGTGTGGCAATCAGTACTTTCTTTCCTTCACGGGACTCATTCAGCACATCCGCTCCGAACAGAGATAAGGCGACGGATTCCCTTTCCGACCTGTCCCAGGCTGGGAATCGGGCATGGAGGAGATAGACTTCAGTGCCATCAGGAAGTTTCTTACCGACTACAGACCCATTGCTTTGAATGGGGATACCGTTTCCAAACGACACCCACAAACGTTGGGCGCGTCCGACGGTATTAACGATCCCTAAAGCGTAACCCCCGTTGGAAATCCTAGACAAAATCGTAGCTTTTATTTTGGAAAGGTGGGGGCCGATTTTTGACACCTTAACGGTCCGTTGCCTTTCTGGGTCCGCTTCAAAGTGGACAGATTCAGCATGGCCAGGACTAAAAAAAGACAACCGGGGATAAAGGGAATCAGGTAGTACAGGCACCCCTACAAGATCAGCCAATTCTTGTCTGAACTTGGCCGGAAGGGTAGCGGACAGCAACATAACAGACGAACCCATCCCCAGCAACCACCGAAGCAGATGCAACAGCACCGTGGACATATAAACATCGCACGCATGAATTTCGTCAAACACGATTACCTTGTCCGCCATGCCCCAAAGCCTGACAGGTTGGTGCTTTGTAGGGAGGACTGCCTGCAAGGCTTGATCAATTGTCCCGACCCCGTGTTCCGACAGAAACGCCCGCTTATGTCCTTGTGCAAACCATTCGCTTGCTGTAACTTGGTTATTTTCAAATCCACAAGTACGAAGCATCCGATGAAATTTGTTGTATGCTTTTTTCCCGTGGGCTAACTGAAGATCTGTTTTTGACCCCGCTTGGGACAAAAAATTGGCCATACGGTAGTGCATGGCGTTGGAAGTGGCGATAGAAGGCAGGGTTACAATCAACCCCCCGTGACCAAATTTCCGTCGCCATATGTGTGCGGCATGCAAACAGGCTTCCGTCTTCCCTTCTCCACACGGGGCTTCAATGAGGAGAATTCCGGGTTCGGAAACACGTTCTGCGAAAGATGCCACGGCTTCCTGAAGAGGACGCGGTTTGAAATTGAACAATTCGGAAAACGAACGTTCCTGAAACAAAACGGGTTTTACCCACCCTATCAGATCCAAGGCGATATCCGCCATCAAACGTCTATGGTGAAACCATGCGGAAAGGTCGGAACAATCTTCGGATGTACCATAAGGGAACCATGTTGAATTTGACCCTATCCAATCAGCAATGGAAATGAAACCGGAAAGAGCTTCATATTCGGGTCCTGTCAGGGTCGATGTTTTCGGGATTTCGGAAACCGGAAACGCGTCATGGATTGTGCAAAAGAGTTTTTTTCTGCAAATGGCCCAATCCGGGCCCCCTACGACATCTTTTCGTTCAGCCTGATCAAGAGACACAGAATCCGCCCGAAGACCATGATGCGCCCCGGAAGCATCAGCCACTTGTCGGGCTATTTCCGGTTCCCATCCTGAATCAATCAACATATCCGTCAAAAACAACTGTCCCGTGACCCCATGCCACGCATGGCCCGGGATGGATGGAAAAGACAATCCTGAATCTGGTCGGTTACGCCAACGGGTCTGAAATGCCGGGCAGGCTTTTCCAAGATCGTGGCATGCGGCTACAATCAAAGTCCACGAACGCCCATTCAAGGGTGTTTCAACCAGTTTTCTTGCCCGTTCTGGAACCCTATCCAGAAGAGCATCCGCACAAGCCGCCACATCAATCATATGAAGGGCAAGCGGGTGCCATGTTCCATCTGGCTGTTTGGTTTCTTTGTCCCTGCCGGTCTTTGACCACAACAAGGACCATTTTCCTGCCCCCATCATGTCAACACTTTCGGAATGGGGATCTCCATCACTTCATGCAGCGTCTCAAACCCTGGCAACGGCATGCTGCCATCCCGTTCGGCTTGAAGGGTAGCCTGAAGCCCTTCTGGTTGGGCGAGGAAAATGTCGTCGGTTGGTTCAAACTCTTCGCCATTTTCTTTCCATGAAGTTTCGCGGTCAAACAAAGTCCCGTTACGAACGATGCCGCCCTCGGGTGTCACCAACTTGTCTTTGACTTCGTAAACCCTGCTGGTGATGTCCTTTTCGTCACAATAATCGAAGAAACTGATGTCCGGGTCTTTGAACGCTTTCCGGGCGTCCGTTTCGTCTCTGGCCCAGACGGTGAGTTTCACTTCCTGGGTCAATTCCAGACTCACCAGGAATTTCTTCATGAACACTTTCTTGGTTTCTTCTTGCATGGTCGGGTCCTTTTTAGTTACCAAATCCGAATGTCTTCTTGGAAGAATCTTTCCGCAAAGTTGAAGAATCAAGCATTCGGGCGTATGCCTCGGCCAAGGTGCAACCTTCGGGCAAAGTCCCCGTAAACCCGTGCTTTGCTTTGAATGCTGCTACCGTCTGTGAATCCATGGGGCCAACATGGATGTTCGCTAAACAGCGACATTCACGGAGAATGGCCGGATCAACGGTTTCCAATTCCTTGTTGAAGGTGAAGACAAAAACGTCTTCCCGGCCAGAGCCAACAATGCCTGAAGTGATATTAGCCAGTGAAGAAAATTCATCAGGCAAACGTTCACGACTGTCAGGATTGAACAACACCTCGGAGTCTTCGAATACCATAATCATCCTGTCCCACTGGGCGGAAGCCTTCCAGTAACCCCCTTGACGGAAAAAAGCCAACGGGTTAGACACGACGATTGGGGTGTATTTGTCCTGAACTTCGTGCATGATGGCTTTGATGAGGAAAGATTTGCCGGTGCCAGGCTGCCCGGCCAGGAACACAATTTTTCCGATATGGCGGAACGTCTTCAAGCGTTCTACCATCGTCCTGATTTGATCTTGCACCTCCTTGTTGTAATTGGGCAGGATCGGTTCCAATCCTTCCGATCTGATTTTGAATGTAGACTTTTCCATACTGTTCGTCATTGTGACAACGTTGACTTCAAAAGCAGGGTCTTCCAAGTTCCTGGATTTATTCAGGTCGTTTTCATCTAGGTAGTATCCTTCCACTGTTCCAACTTCAAAAGGTTTGAAATCAGTTAGGGAAGAATCTTTCGGAACGGCTTGTGTGAATATGAAAACACAGAAATCTAGATGCACAACTAACCGCGCAAAAAAGGTATCGGAAACCCAAACTAGGGTATCGTTGTCGGAATCAGCGACCAGTCTGACATCCCATTTTGGAATTTTTTCTTCAAGGAAATCAATGAGCTTTTTATGGGAAAGGATGTCTCTTTTTCTTTCCACGAAAACTTCTTCAACGGAGTCCCCTAATTCTTGCCTTTCGGTCAAAGTCAATCGACACTTTAGTTCTTGGTCAAAAAAATATTTCGTGCTTGTTGAAATCCCCGTTCGCCCTTGGTGGGCTTGGTAAAGCATCCAAGACCCGAAATCAGCCCGTTGTGGTCCCAGTTTAATAAATTCAAGAAATGACATATGAAAATCCTTTTGTTCGGTTGTAGATTGCACCTTTTGGCGACCCATTATTTGACGACTTGCCAAATCTGGCCATAGAAACATTGGAGTTCGTCATCACCACCGTTCACCGAACCCCCGTCCAAAATGATCCGTCCCGTTCCTTGAAGCATACGCCGCTGGGCTTCCGTTATTTCCCGTTTAGCGGGACCCCAACAAGTTTCCCCTGGAAAGCGAACTTCTATTCGCTTGGGGTATTTCTTATCTTTGGGAATCACTTCCGTAATCCAGCTCCCAACAGGGAAATTCAGTTGGGACACATCAGCGTCTTCAACAGGCGGGAAAGTATCCAGGTCAAGGCGTTCTACATTAGGGAAGGCTTGATCAGCCGCTTTATTGATTGCTTGTGCAGCATCCCGTTCGTTACCGAAACCTTCTTGCGTAGTGAACTGCAGGAGCCAACGATCACACCCTGACGGGGTAGGATGGTTTCTATAAACGGCACCGTGAAATAACCCGGTTTCCGTATCTGTGACAATTGCGAGGTGCATGTCTTTCATGATTTCTCTTCTTTTCGTTCCGCAGCCCACTTTGCAAGAATCACATTAGCCGCCCAATCCCTTGGAAGGATTGTATCAACCGTCCAACCCCTATCAAGGGGTGCTAGGGTTGGTATGGATAGGGATTCCTCCGTCCGTCTACGCGCTTCGTCCACGATGGCCAAAGCCGCTTCAAGGCGCCCGGCATCATCCAATGCCAGTTCGTAATCATATGTGTTGTTGCACGTACGACAAGTGAAGGATATGTGGATGGGATCGTACAGAATGTTAATCATCCTGTTGTTTGGGGGCTCCGCATAGTCGTCGGCTTTGACGAATGGCGTTCCACATTCATCGCACCGTTCCTCCAACAGAGATTCCCAGAGAATTTGCATAACTTTGAGGAGAAGGAAATTGGAGTCAGGTTCCACTTCCGCTTTCATCATTTTGCCACCCCGATTTCTTGTAAAGCCTGGAACACCTTCTTCATTTCCTTCCGGTCAAAGGACTTGGAGATTGCCCGCATAACCTGTGCCCTGCCGTCCACGATCCAGTCCGCCCCGCAACTTGTGTAAGCGTCCTTGACCTTCTGACGGAATTGAATACGGTTGTTGATGTAAGCAACCGTTTTGCCGATTCGGACATCCGACCGGCCAACTTGTGCAGCAGTGAATTCTTCCAACAGAAGACCCCGAACATATTCCGGGGTCAATTCCGGGTCAGGGCACGATTCCAGGGCGTTCCAGGCCGTTGCAACAAGAACGGGTGCGGGAATGGACCCTTGCGCCCAATGAAGGGTTTCCACGCTTTCCGGTTTGCACTTCCACAAATCCCAATGACCCGTTTCGTCAAGGGTGTAGAAGATGAACCCTTCGGTTCCTTCTACCTGCTTTTCAAGCCCCTCTCCGATAACCGTGTTCTTGGATTCCGCTTCGGCCCGTTTGTCTTCATAGAAGGAAATCAAAGCCTGTGGAGAATCCAAAACCGCTTCCGGTGTCAGGGTCCATTCAGGACAGGACTTGATATCGGATGCCGGTCGGACGGTAGCGTCCGACTGGGACACGGCAAACAAGAGCCGGGTAGACAAGGACACGTCCTTGTACGTGACCAGGTGAGGGTTCCTGTTTCCGTACAACTCAAAAGCGAAAGCATTTTCCCCAAGGGAAGCTTCGTCCGTGAATTTTCGCAAAGCTTCGTTTTGGAGCAGTTCTTCCCACATGTGGGAATGTGCTCCGAATCGGTTGTCAAGCATAACCGGAGTCAGCCGTGTCTTGAACGTGCGGAACCGATTTCCCATTGCATCCCGGTAAACATATGCAAGCACGTTCGTACCGTCAAGCTTTTCATACACCTCTACTCGGCGGACAGCCTTCGGAAAGTGATACTTCCGTTCCTCCATCTCCGTCCGTCCGAAGGGGTAATGCAACTTGGGGGTTCCCCAGACAATCTGTGGGGCAACTTCAACGCCATTGACTTGGTTGATAATCAAAGCCCCGTAACGGTGGTCGGACCGACGGCAAAGGAATCCGGCGAGGGTGTTGCCGGGATTGTACCGGTCTTCAACGTCAAAGACGGACAGTTCGTCCGCTTCTACACCCAACAGATTTGCAGCTTGTGTTTCATCCAACATGCTAAACCTCCTTTCAGACAGACAGACTACCGGAAAGATGCCTTAACCAAGCCGTAACTTTCAATTACCGCGGATAATAGAGTTGTAAAGTCACGAACAAACAAACCAAAAAACCAATGATGGAAACCGCCACGATTTCCATTATAAACCCCAACGAAGGGTCCTCGACAAAACAGCCAAAAACGGAAAGGGCTGCAGCGGTATAACAACCAATCATCCATGCCTTTTTCATCATTATCGGTCTTTCGTTTTGAATGAAGTTCGGGTTTTCCATCCCCGTTTAACACCTGAACGGGGGTTCAATGACCAGAATGTTCCCACAACCGGTCGGGGGTAAATTTCATTGTTGTTCCGCTTTAAGGGATTTGATCCAATCCATTCCACTTGGTTGAATCCGTCAAGCTGCCAAAGATGAGCTCCCAATTTTTCCAACAGAGCATCAAGATGCACCCTGTCGTGGTGCCAACGTTTGACCGAAGGATCTCTGTTGATTGAATCGGAAAGTGCATACCTGCGCAACCCTAACTGTCTGTTAACGAACCGAATGTCGTCCTCAGTAAAGGTCGTCAGGAAATCGTCAGGGGCAGCCCCCGACTTGAGTTGGGGGACGGAGAATCGGGCGGTGAGCCACATCCAGGCAAGTGGGAACAATCCCGACCCGACAATGATGCCAAGACCCCGCCATTCAGCAACATCCCAAACCCAAACCGAGAAAACGGTTCCCGCAAGGGTGTAAAGAAACCACCACCAGAATTTTGTTCGGTTTTTCATGACTGTCCTCACCCCCGAAGGGACCAAATAGACCCCAGGATTACAGAAAGACCAACGATCACATAACCCTGCCATCCCACCACCACGTTAGAAGCCCAGACAAACAACAGGGTCCCACCAACTAAGCAGAATGTTGAAACCGCATCCTTTGATTTCAACCAACGGATGAAGTTCTTGTTTGAATCCATGTCACAATCCCTTAGTCTTAGGGGTGTATCCTTCCAACAAGGACAAGATGTTGGAAGGAATTTGGTCTTTCGTCACGCGGAGCACCCGTTTGGAAAATTCAAGGACGCTTTCCTTCAGAAGAAGACTGGGCGGGTCATCCCAATCGTCGCAAACACCAATGACCTGTATCTTGATCTTGGGGGATTTTGTCCCATGCAAATCGTAGCAACACCCTTCCACGATTGCCAGGACTTTTCCATAGCGCAATCCGGCACTACGGCCAAGGGCGTGTCCATACACTATCAGGTCGCTAGGGACCAAGACGGTTCCGGCTTTGTCCTTGAACAGCTTCACGGTTTCAGTTTCTCCCAGACTGCGGTTTGTATCCGGTTGATTTTTTTTGATTCAGATTCTTCCGATGCCTTCCACGGAAAGAGGGTGCATTCGAAAATCGCACCAAGACCATAAAAATTATCCCACCCACATTTAGGAGGGTCAAAAGAATCAGATTCGTCTTCAACGAGATGGGATTTGTAGAGACTTTCGGCCTTGGTTAATTCGGGATTAAGGATACCTGGTTTGAAAGTCCCAATAAGAGGAAGAAGTTCTGATGCAGCATCCTTTTCTGGACCGTCTGTCATCATTTCAAGCACTTTCCGAGCGTATTCCTTGGCAAAAGTGACGGCAAAGTCTGGGTTGTCATATATCGCACGGCACATTTTTTCCCATTCTGCGAATTTCATTGGATTTTCCTTTCAGATTTTAACCAAAGTCTTGGCGTCGGGAATAGAAATCACCTTCGTTCCGTATTGAAGTGCCTTCTGTGCCTTTCCGCTGTCGGACGCCGGGTCCAAGGCTACCAGATAGGTCAAACCCTTGGACACGGACGACTTCATCGTTCCGCCCGCCTTTTCAATGGCGTCCGACAAATCAGCGTCGCGGAACCCCGTGAAGCAGAACGACATACCCTTGAGGGCCCCGTCGTTCTCCTGGATCTGAATGCCCACGTCCAAGAGTTTGGCAATCAGCCCAATCTTCTTGGCCAGCCCGTCAACGAAAGCCTTAGCCTTCACGTCACCGACACCCGGAATGGCGGCAATGTCGGCGTAACGGGCCTTGTACATCTTGGACAAGGTGTCAAAGCCCGCATCCATGATGGTCTTGGCCATGGACCGTCCGATCAAGGAAATAGAGAGGCTGCCGATCAAGACGTGCAAGGAGATAGCTTTCTTGGCGTGGAGATTGCGGAAAGCCTTTGTTGCCGTGTCACCGATGCGGCGACCTTCCACTTCAAGGGCCGCGGCTTCATCCGGGTCGCAGGTGTACAGGTCGGCAATGTCGGCAACCAAACCCTCGTCCACAAGGGCCTGGATCAAGACTTCCCCGAAGTGAAGGACTTCCAGTTTGGAAATCCATTGCTTGAGGGCCCCAAGGGCCTGTGCTTCACAGGTTTCGTTTTTGCAGACAAGGTATTCGCCGTCACGTTGGAGGAGAGCGCCGCAGGACGGGCATGTGGTCGGAACCATCAGAGGCTTCGTAGGATTGCCGCCGCCGATGACGGCTTCAATTCTCGGGATCACATCTCCAGCCCTGGAACAGACAATCTTGTCCCCCTCAAAAAGGACGGTCTGGCCAGGACGAGCAGCACCAACGAGACCGTTGATGTAGCTGATGTTGTACAAGCTGGCCTGCACGACATTAGCCCCAGCCAAGTTCACAGGGTCAAATTCGGCTACCGGCGTGATACGACCGGAATTGCCTACTTGCCACCGGACATTGCGGAGAACCGTTTCCTTCTCGTCGTGGGGAAACTTCAGGGCTACGGAAGCCTTTGGCCTTCCGTTCAATTCCCCGGCGGCTTCACGGGCGTCACGGTCGTCCACGTCAATGACAAGGCCATCAATGACGTAATCCAGACTGTTCCGGGTGCCCGCAATATAATCCGTGTAGATTTTTTCAACTGCTACGGCATCGGAACACACGGTGTAGTTGGGGACAAGGAAACCAGCGTCCTTCAACGCCTTGAGTTCGTCCTGCTTCCGGCTGAAGGGGTCCTTTCCACTACCGAAGATGATTTGGTAAGAAATGACCGTCAGGTGGGAACACTTGGACGCATCCGACTGACGCTTCATTGTCCCCGATGCCGTGTTTCTGGGGTTGGACTCCCCCTTGAAGTGGGTGTCAAAGTCGGACTTCAGTACCACGACTTCCCCACGGATATAGACCGTAGCCGGGGTCGGCTGTCCGGCGATGGTCGGCGGAAGCATTTTCGGCAATCCCTGCATGAGCAGGACGTTACGGGTAATATCGTCACCCGTTTGACCGTCCCCTCGGGTCACGCCCTGGACCAGCTTCCTGTTCACGTACAGGATACATAAACTGGCGCCATCCAATTTTTCGGTTACAAGGACAGACCGGTTCCCGGTTCCCTTCATCCATGCCTGCATTTCGGGGGCATTCAGGACCTTGTTCAAGGACCCCATCGGGATTGCATGACGGACCGAAGGCCACTGTCCGTTGACCGGGGCAGCACCAACCTTCTTTAGGACGGCGTTGCCGGGGTCCAGGGAACGAAGCTCGTCTTCCAGGGCATCAAAAGCAGCGTCAGAGAGCGACGGGGACCCGTTATAGTAGCGGTTCCGTGCGTCCGTGATTCGTTGGGCCAACGAATCAATGTGTGCTTGGTTCGGGTTCATGTCTTCAACCTTGGATGGGGTAAGTAGCAATAATGTATATGACGGATTCACCGCCTCTTTCCAGAGTTTCGCACCCATGACCGCCTACCCACATGAAAGCACCGCCCCGAAGAGTGACGGACTTCGCCCCGACTATCTTCTTAATCTTGCCGAACAAAGCCACGGGCAATCCCTCTTTAGGGATATCATGAAGGCAAAACTTCACCGTTTCACGATGGTCTTCGTAGGAAAAGCGAAGGTCCGGGTACGCCTTCTTCAGGTCCCGCAACACCTTGTTGGCTACTTTCTTCATGCTGATTTTCATGATGTTCCCTCCAAAAAGAAGAACCCTTCAACCGAACACGTAGACTACCGGAACGGGATCAAAACCAAGCCGGGTCAATCAATGAGCTCGGCTTGTTCTAAAATCATCGCCCGGGCGGCGACTCTCTTCGCTTTGCTGAACCTGCCGTCAAAAAGTGCCCGAGCCCCTGGGAGACACTCGTCGGCGGCCCCTCCGAAGGTGACCTTATTGGCAGCGACCCGCCCGCCCCATTGGACGACCTTACCGTCAGGTGAAGCAACGGTCAGAACCGCTTCCGTACTGGCCGGATGCTTATATGCGTTGGCCACATCCCCACCGTGATCAAGCCTGATATGAGGATGACCAAGGGCCATAGCCTTTTCAACAGCCTTGCGTGCGGCTTCTTGAGTATCCGCCTTACGTACCACAAGGCGTTTTCCGGTGTAGAACAGGAGATCGGACTCAGCATTACGCTTGATCTTCATTTTCATTGTTTTTCCTTGGTTTCGTTCGTCATGCCTAGACTACCAGAACGAAACGATTTCCAAGCCGGAAAATTTGCTAGACTATACCGCCCTGCAAGTTTCCAAAACGCATCTTCAAGATACGGACACTTTTCCGACCCCGGAACAGAACCAAGGATGCCTTAAAGGTTGCATCCCAAACTTTGTCAAACACGTGTTCCAGTAATTCGTCGTTGGTCATGCCATCAGGGTTAGACCCCGAAGGCAAATCGTCAGCATACATGATCAGGACGGTTTGGTTTTCCAAAATCAACATGTTAGCCTCCATTGTTTCAACTGCATTTCGTTTCCCTTCACGGACTTACCCGGATTCCGGCTTGGAAACGGAAAGGTTCCGGTAGTCTGTTTGAAAGGATGGTGCCATGAAGAAATTCCCCAAGAAGATCAAAAGAGGAAGTAACATGGCAGGCCATGCCGTCGTGTCAGGGTTAGACAAACCTTTCGCGGTCGTCGGTTGGACGACAGACGGTCAAGCTGATCTTTGGGAGGGTTTTGACACGGAAGAGGCTGCTAAGGAACGGTTCATGGCCTTTGCAGTTGAATGTTCTTATGTCGTCCGCTCCGGGGGACGGTGTGCTTTCCAAAAAGACGAAGGGACAGGTCAATTGGATCATGTTGCCCTGTCCTTCCACGAAGTGTCCGGCTTGGAAACGAAACCAGTTCGGTAGTCCGTGTAACAGACCACGAAAAAGCGTAGTCATAACTTGAAAGGAATTGTAAAATGGGTCATACTACATGCCTCGGATGCGGCTGTGTCCAGCCGACGACTCAACAAGATGACCCGAATACGGAAGGGCGTAGCATCTACGTGGCGAACGACACCACCTGTTTTGCCTGCGAGGGAAGGGGATCATTGATCCCGAAAGGAGCAACAGCACTTTGGGTCCCTGGGATAGGAATCAAGCACGTGGAATGCCCCAAAAAAGACCCGACGGTTCTTGAAGAAAAGACTCTGACCGTCAAGACTCTCAGTTCCAGATATAACGGTGAACCGATTTCCGTTCTTGCCCGGCACCTTTGTTTGTTCGCCAGGGAAGGGAAGTGCCGATTCGTCACTTCCAAGGACGGTGTTCAGCTACAGGCCGACCCTGACACCACTCCCGAAGAAGTGGTTGAAGTTTGGGGGAGAAACCGAACCGCTTCCCTGGTAAAGGCACTCTGTTATCAAAAGGACCTGGAAACGTTCCTCCGGCAAGAAGAGGAAGTTACGGTTTCTGAAGCGAAAGAACTGGCGGAAGATGCCCTTCAAGACATCGGAAAAATTTCTAACCTTGATTTGGACGAAATTCAACAGTTGAACACCAAAGCCTACATCATCCGTAGACTGTTGGAAAAGTGGCATATGGAAAATCCCAGTCCTTGATTTTTGATCTTTCCGGGGTATCCTGATTGATAAGGAGGTGCCCCATGGAAAAGAATCAGGAAATCCCGGCTAACTGCAAGGGCCTTGTCCCCCAAGACACGCTTGAACGAAACACGGGGGACGCTTTGACGATGATTGTCATGAAGGAACTGCTTGACAAGTTGGACCGGTTGGAAAGGCGGGTCCGGGAACTTGAACGAAAAACCAAGAAAGGGTGATCATGGCCATCAAGTTGAGTGGGGTAGTTTCCCGTTGCGACCGTTACCTATGCACACTACCTCGGGAAATGTGCATTGTACGTCACCGCCTCGGACATCTTTCAGGGTGCGGTAAATGCCGCCAAGGGGAAGAAAGAGAAGCTTCCCATGGCTACATGGTTCCGACGGACTTGAAGTCTTTGGCAAAGACGGCCGCAGCTTATGCCGCCGCTGTTTTTCGGCATCTTGAACGCGATGATCAAGACGATGAAGAATCGTCTAATCCGACAACTTCCAGGGATGCCTGACCGCTGATCGGGTCATAGACCGACCTGATTTGCACGCCCCCGTCCGACCCGAAAGGTTGGATGGAAAGTTTTGGAAACGTTCGGACAAGCAACGTCGTAAGACGTTCGGCTTCCTGGACCAGCCTATGGACGGGGATCGTCAAGGAAAACCCTTTGGCGTCCGCATGCACGGGTTGGAATCCAACCGACCATAACCACTTATAAACCCAAACCAAATGCGCTGGGGCATCATCAACTCCTTTGGAAGCCGGCCTGAACCCTTGTTGGGGGACCCCAAAAGCGGAATCAGGCACGGGCATATCCGACGGAAGTCCTTGTGTCCATAACCCCCAAGAAGGGTTGACAGGGACCTTTCTATTGGCCCCACGCCGACCCCACAGGTCCGCCATGAAACGTTGTTCCTGTGCCCGTTCCTCTTCCGTTAGGGATGCCCACAGGAGTCGTTCCTGGGCAATGATTGCCCGGTCCTGGTCCATGGACCACGGCATACCATCCGGCAAGGATCGTCCTACTAAAAGCATCAGTGCTACGTCATGGTGTTCTGACAGTCTCGTTCCATCCATTATACGTTCTCCCGGCTTGGATTCGCCCCCTGTTCGGGTAGTCCCAATACAGGGTAATCTAAGAAGCTTACCCCATAGGATAGAAAGGGAAGTCCGTCATGGCATTGTCAGATTGGGATTGCCTTGCATTTGGAACCAAGGCACAACCCTGCATGGGTTTTGCTTCTTCCTGGAGAGGGGGGCAACTTAAAATCAGGAAAGACCACGTGGTCATATCTCACCCCGAGATGTGGACCCCTGATTGCGGTTATGAAGAACCGGTGATTACGACCTTTAGGGAAGGTTGCATCCACTTGGCGGGCTTTGACATCATCGCTGCGGAAGGACCTCAAGGGGCCCTGTTCGTTGCGGCAAAATCGTGGAAGAGCGGAAAGAACCGCAATTGGGTCCGTCACTTCGCTGGCATCGGATGTTATGGTTGGGACAACCCTATCAACCGTATGGTTTTGGCCATGGGAGTGGATACTTCAAAGTGGAAAGTGGAAGGCCAGTTTTCGCAACATGGCCCAAGCGGGTCCTTTATCGGACTCCACTGTTCTTCCCGGAAAAACGGGAAGTGGAAAGAATTCAAAATCCCCGAAAAGGGAAACAAGCGTCTGGAAGCCCGGTACATCGGAATTCAGCCTGCTACCGTCCGGGCGTTCCGGCGATGGCTGAAGGGCTTGGATGATTTTTTCCCGTTGTACCAAGACAAAGTGTGGCTGGAAAAGGTATGCAAAGCCGAACCCCTTCGTTACAACCAAGGGGACGCCTGGATTGGCGGGGTTCTCAAACAACATTGGGGCGGGACCCTACCGGGTAAGCCGCAGAAACCGTTCCTGATTTCGGCAATGAAAGATAAACCGCTACTGTGAAAAAGTGCATCTGCGAAATTTGCGGGCAGGAAGGAGAGTTGTGTCCTGATCTGACTATAGTGGAGCATAGTATGATCCTATGTTATGATTGTTGGGGCACCCAAACCCAAAAAGGAAGAAAAGAAAATGACTGAAACGAAAATTCTGCCGGCGGTTGATATGGGACATATCGTGGCATTCACGATCCTGGATCTCGCCCGAAATGCCTTAAACATCCAAGAAACTTCCTCAACTACCGTATCCGTTTCCCATCAACGGTGTCACGTGACTTTCAACACGCCGACCCTTCCAACCGACGAACAGATCAAACAGATCAAGAAAGAGCTACTCCTTGCGGGGGTACAAAACAAAATGCTTCCGGGCGTTGACGGCAGTATCGGACTCTTGATTCCGTGGCGGAAAATCGGAATGGCTTTGGTAGTCGGGGTGTCAACAACCGAAGGGTCCTGCACGATTGAAGCTGTGTTTGGTGACAAGGCGTTGGATATGTTAGCCACGGCCAAATTCACAGACTGACAATTTTGCAAGGGCATTGCAAAACTACAAGGAAAACCTAAGGTACCAATGGAAAACGTGAAACGACTGGTTGAAATCCTGCGTGAATACAACTACGGCATCGTGACCGTGGAATCCTGTACGGGCGGGGCTCTGGCGAACGCCATTACCGACATTCCTGGGGCCAGCAAGATCCTGAAAAGTTCCTTCATAACCTACAGTGACGAAGCAAAAATCAAACTTGGCGTTCCGGCGGAAACAATACGAAAATACGGGGTGTATTCACCGGAAACCGCCGAAGCCATGGCAAATATTGGTCTGGAAAAGGGGTCCGGCAGGCCTTGGATCAGCGTAGGCATCACCGGAAACCTACCTGGGAAAGCCTATGTCGCCATCAAGACATGGTTCACTGATGAAGAGATCAGGTTCCTTTCGGTCCATCTTACTGTGGACACGGAAGGGGAACGCCCGGAAGCCAAACAGGTCGTCGTGGATGCCGTCATCAGAGCCCTTCTAGAACTCCTGGAAACACACATGAAGTGAAGGAACACCGGCAATGAACCTGAGAAACACTATTTTGACGGCCATGAGCCGTTACCCCTCGTTGTATCAACGTCCTGACCAGGTACTCAATCAACTCTTCCTCGTCATAGGGAACGGCTATGATTGGAAACGAGGGCAGTTGGTCAGCAACGGGGGTAAGAAGGAAAGATTCCTGAATACCGTGTTTACTACCCTGGAAGAAGAAATAGACAGGGAAAAAGATCGGAAGCAGAAATGGCTGAATACCCTAATTCGTTCCGCGAAATGGGAAATCAAACAGGAGATGGCGGACCATCAAGAATGGTTGAGACTATCAGGACGGGACCTGCGTAAAAGAATACGGGAAAAGGGATTCCCTACCCGTCGCGCCACAAAGAAAAGAGCCCTAGCTAACTTAGTCTTTGGCAGGATCCGTCCGTTGTCTCCCTATCCCATCAGCCATTATTCTTACGTCCGGGATGTCCCGGACTATGTCCGACCCGACTGGCTGGCAGGAATCCACTGGATCCTGGACTTCATCCTGTCAAACCGCTTCACGACAAATAACATCATGGGTAGGGAAGTCAAGACAGAAAGTGACCGAGAAGTCCTCGTAAAGGAAGAAAAGAAACTTGCCCGAAAGATCAAGCGATCCCTGAACCGCAGATTCCCCAAGGAATTCTGGATCAAAGAAGCGGAGAAACTGCAATCCTTTATTGACAAGGTAGAAGCTCACAAGAAAATTGCCTACTTCAAGGAAACCTGGGAATTGTGTGACCCTAACGGTATGTTTGCCCGTCCGAAAGGGAAGAAACAGGGAACATGACCATGGGATATTCCATTGCCGCCCACACCAAAGACAAAGCTTCACAAGACCGGATGATGGACTTCCTGAAACGGAAGCTTGTTGAACCGGACGTGACCTTCACCCAATTTCTCAACGGACATTGGGTACACCCTTTGTTCATGAATTTGCAAGGATTTCCGGTCAACACCCTATTTGATGACATTCCAGGATCCTTGCATATCAGGAAAGATTCGGAACTTAGTTACGGGTCTGGACCCTGTCGGATAGGATACGATTACGGGCCAATTCCATTTTGGGAACGGACTTTCCGATGGACTTTCGCCACCTGGATTGCCCTCCAGATCGGAAAACGAAAGACGTTCAAGGACCCGGCAATGAAAGGGTTTGGTCCCATTCCCTTCATTTGCTACGACAGCGAAAAGATTCCCGTCATTCCTATTGAATTACTGGAAGATCCGCCTAAACAAGATGACGAACGAACGCAATTCGTCGTCGACCGTTTGGGCGAACCCGTTTGTCGTAAAGTCTATTCCCAATGGGAATCAGAAGCCCTAATCGGCATCGGCATCAAGGATTTCATTGCTGGACTTGATCGGGCGTGGCAAGATGAAAACCCTTCATCCGTTCAACGGAATCTGAAGAACTTTACCGGAGTGAATTGGTCTAACCCATCAATCACTATCCCCCGCAGCGCGTTGGAAAAGGTAGGGGACAGCGATTTCAAACGGGAATGTCCTTTCTGCGAAGGGGTGTTTTTTGTCCGTCGGAATACGGCAACTTTGAAACTGATGAGAAACGATAGATGTGCCGTCTGCGGACAATCTGTCGTTTGGTCGGATGCTGACCAAATTTGGGGAAATGAGGTGGAACCATGAAGGAATGGGAAAAGAAGTTGACAGAACGAAAAGCTGCAGGTATTCCTAAACCAGAACCTAAGAGGATGGGTTTCTGGAAACTGGACAGTTGGGATTCAGAAGACGCAGAAGACGCCCGAGACGCGGAAGTCCGGGAAAAATGTGGCATAATGACGGACAGGGAAACGGTTGCCTGCCTCGCCTACATGGAAGCCGCTTCCACAACAGCTTCCTACATGGGGTGGGCTACCTGCCGTGTTAAAGACTGCGGGACACAACTCGGGACATCAGACATGCTGACCCCGGACGGTAGGTGGGTGTTTCCAGAAAGGTGGGACCATTACATTCTGGCCCACGGTGTCCGCCCGGACGAAGCATTCATCCAAGATGCCTTGGTGTGGAAACAGGATAGAAGGAATAGATAGTGATCACCAGCTTAACAACCAAGAACCCGAAGGATCTGCCTTTATCCTGGGCGTCAAAGGTCTTCAAGAAAGGCCAAACATTCACGTTCACGCCCGGTCTCAACATCCTGTACGGACCGAATGGCAGCGGAAAAACGACGCTCCTGGAACTGCTGAAGTTCTTCATGTTCGCTTCGGCCGGAAATAGGACACTGGTAACGGAATCCGCTTTGCGGAGTTGGGACCCAATCAAGATGTCAAAGGCTGGACGTCTTGAATCAAACACGAAAAAGATAACAGCTTCCGTTGATCTCAAACACGACGGACAGGCCCTATACGTGGTCAACCCCGGGGCAGGAATCAAAGAAGGGCACTTTGAAGACGGGTTTGAACTGCCAGGCCTGTTGTCCAGATTGGATAAAGGGTCGGATGGCCAGAACCAATACAAGGCGTTGGGCAACCTCGTCCACACCATTGAAAAACTGGGCGGCAATGTAGAGGACATGTTCTTTTCTCGCTTGAAGGTAAGTAACGACCATTGGCGTCAATTGCATAAAGACGCGACCTGGACGTTGACTCACCCAACCCTTGAAAAGGGCAGAATCACCATCCTGGCCGATGAACCGTCCAAGCATCTTGACGTCAAAGCCCAGATTGAATTTTGGGAAATCTTGGCCGGGATGGCTGCAAAGGATTTCCAGATCATTGTTGCTACGCATGACATTCTGCCGCTGTTCCTGCCCCCCGGCGAAGTCAACTTCATTGACATGAAAAAAGGCTACACCGCCTTGATCCACAAATGGTTCAAGGAACTTCAAACCTGGGGGAGAAGTGCATGACCTTTCCCTTTCTAGGAAGCCCTGATGAAATACGTGTATAAAATAAAACAGACAAACCTTGTGGATTTCCTGAACGCCTTGGATGGAGAAGAACCCGATTGGAAAGGAAAAACAGAATCCCTTGAACCCGGTGCGATTGACCGGAAATTCCTTGTGTTTGCAAGACTGACGGACCTGACTGACATGATCCTAACGGTTTTCCCCTGGCTCAATTGTCAGTCTGATTTTCATATTGCAAACAGCAAAGGGGACATCGCCCTAAGATGTGACCTGTCACCAAATTGGCAACTGTGTGTCTTCTGGAGGACGGAACAGGACCATGAAGACAACTTCGTGGATTCCGCCATCTTCAAATTGTCACACTACACAAACGCAACCGGTTGGGAAATACAAGAAGGAATTGCTAATGTATACCACAAGGATGGAAAGGTATCCGAAAACCCTGACGTGATCGGGGCCTTGTCTTTCTTGTATGAAATCTGGACTAAATGAAGAAGCTTCTTGATGCAAACTAAACTACCTTTATCAGATGTTATTTTTTTAGTACGAACATCCAAACCGGTCTTTGAATTATGTTCTACCGTTGCGTCTTCGTTGCCGTGGATGAACATCTTGACGGATTGCTCATTAGTCACGACAGAGCGGTATCAAACTACAAGAATCTTGCATTGCCATCTGGCTAAGGATTGGTCTCTGACGATCCATTGGAAAGAAGAAAATCCAACGGTAACAACATTTCCGGTTTCGTTGTCTCTGTTTCATCAATCAGGTTCATGGAAAAGGGTGTTGGACAACGTCCAGGTCATCTGGACAAAAAACGAAGATACCGATTTCATAGGTGCGTTGTCTTACCTGATTGGTAAAGCAAAACCGCTTGTTTTCACTGAAATGCAAACGAATACAATGGTATCTACTCCTATACAGATATCTCCATGTGGAATGGGGCCCCAACGTTTGAGTATTCCTCCGAAACGTTTCGTATGGCTTAATCCTCTTTGGACTTCCGTCGGTTTCCTGGAAGGACCCCTAACGGCATTTGTTCTTTTTCAACCCTGGCAACAACATAACATAAAACCCCCAGAATGGATTCCGTTGTGCAACCAAACGTTCCTCCCACAGATTGTAGATAAAGGGGATATGGTCCGAACCTGTAAGGAAACTAAAACGTACCCGTTTGAGGTTGAAACAATTCCGGTTCCGGGGGTCCTTACTTTTTAAGCGGCTTGGAAACCGTTTCGTTCCGGTAGTATGGAATGAAAAGGAGGCGAGCATGCCAAAACAGAAAGCTTGGGTTGTTCAAATGACGGTAAGGACCATGGTAGCGGGAGCTTCCATGGAGGAAGCTCTTTCTAACGCCCCCGAAGCGTTTGCACAGGCGATGGAACAGGCGGTTATAACTGCCGTTCCCGCTACGGAACCTATTGACGACTGGGGTATGACTGATTGGCTGTATCGTGCAGCTTCCGACCGCGGTTATGACCCTGTCACCGTCACTGTCGCTGATGGTATCGCTGCTTGGGATGAAGAAAAATAAAAGCTTTAGACGAAAAGGAGTCCTAACCCATGCCGATCCGCGAATACAAGTGTAACCACTGTGGGCGAACGTTTGAAAGCCTGGAACTTTCTTCCAAGGACCATCCCCCGTGCTGTCCGGACTGTGGTTCGGAACAAATCAATCCCGTGATGTCCGCCGGAAGCTTTCGGATTGACGGGCAATTCAGTTGCGGCAAACCTACCCCCACGAAAGCGAAGGAAGGGAAAACCCGGCAATGAACTTTGAACTTTTGACCGGCGGGATCGGATCTGGTAAGAGCACTGTCGCCAAGATGCTGGAAGCATGGGGTATCCCCATTATTTCCGCTGACGAAATCGCCCGAAAAGTGGTCCAATCCGGAACACCGGCCCATAAGGCAGTCCTTGGGATGTTCGGACACGATCCGGCTACACCCGAAGGCCGCCGTGCCCTCCGCAACGAAGTCCTTACCGACCCCGACAAGAAAGGCATCCTGGAATCCTTTATTTTCCCTGAAGTTGTGGAAATGACTTGGAAAATCAGAACACAATTGCAACGCAAGGGGGTTCAACTTGCCGTGTATGAATCGGCTATTCTTGCCGATCCTGCCTTGTTCAAGAAGCACCCTTGTTTGAATGACTTTCAGCATCTTTTTAGTGGCATCATTCTGGTAGACGCACCGGAAGATATCCGGGCGTCTCGGGTTGCGTACCGAGATGGGATATCCTTGGAAGAAGCCTTAGCCCTCGTGAAAACCCAACAGGTAGATCTGAAGTCAGCCTTCCCCGAACTGGGATTTGAGTTGATTGACGCGGGGGGATCCGAAGAAAAAACCCGTAAGCGGGTGGAAATCTTCTGCAAGTTTTGGGCTCCGATTGAAAGGGAATACACCAGTTCCGAAAAAGAAAAATCCCAAGCGGAGATTGCGGAAGCTTGGGAAAACTTCCAGATTGCCGAATCTAAGGCTATGGCCAAAGCTGCAGCGGCAAAATGCGTGTTTGACTACAGGTACACGCACGAAGTGAAGGACGGGTCAAGGCTTGACGGACACCTCCAACTTCTTCTGGAAAATGCGGATATAGAAAAGCGCAAGGCATTCCAAGAAGAGGATGTTCTGCAAAAGGTCTGGGCTACCTTGTCGGCGAAACATTTCCAAAAGTACGGAGACCCGGAATCATGAATGCTGCATGCCCACATTGCGGCAATGCCCGCTTGGACTTCAAGGTAGTGGAATTGCCGATTGACCACACCCCTGACAAACCGTGGGTGCTTCTGGCTGAAACCCCCTGCCCGAATTGTGGTTGGCGTGTCAGTTTCGGCCGGTTTTCTTCTAAAGAAGAAGCGGAAACTTTCAAACCTGAAACATGAACCTGCTGTCAAGAATTATCCTGAAGCTAACCGGCGCAGGAAAAGACATTGGTGGAGGTTGTGGTGACTCCTGAATGGGCTATCAGCAAAGTCTTAGGGATTCTGGGGGATTCTGGGGGACGTATGTACGTGGGGGCTTTGGACATCGGGAATAGATGTGGCCGAACGTTCGGGAAATCAAGAGGCGTCCGTTAGTATCTATCTTTCTAAACATCTTGAAGCGTTCCTATTCATCAAAGGCAAAGAACTGTCGATTCGTCTTAGGGTCAAAGAACTGCAAACTCTCCCTAAAAATGCCCCCATCTTCCCCCGGGATCACTTCGTGATCCGATCCAGGTTGGAAGAAACCGACATCATCGGGGCTACTTCCGTTTTGGTTGAAACCCTGTTGAATCCCCCATGGGACAGTCTCCTATTCTTCATGCGGTTCCAACCACAGAACAACTTTGAATTGACATTGGGTGGCAGACCTGTTTACTTTGATTCTTATGATGAATTCTATCTGAGTCCATGCCAAGACGCCATCCTGATGAACGGTGTTTGGAATAATCTCCCGTACCATAAACGCTTCTATGTCACTACGCTTTCAAAAAACACAGGAAACAGCCATCCCCGTGATTTCTTTGGTTTTGCACCCAAAAAATTTTTACTAAACGGATGTCAATTTGACATTCTTTTATGAAACCGAAGCTAAAGCTGTTTCAACAGCCACTTCCCTAATTCTGGGTGCCTTCCCTTGGGTTCACCCAGAATTAGATGTACGCAAATTTAGCCAGTTAGGTATCGCTAATCCCTGGGGCAAAGTGCTCTTAACAAGTTCGTTGTCCTTGTGGGTTGAAATGTCTGCATCAAAAGCCCCTTCAATGGGTGACAGTACCGTGTTGTTGCTACAGTCACGGGACGCCCTCAAATTTAAGGAAAACAACAATATCTTGGACTGGCGACCTCTGTATCAGACTGCTGATTTCCGGTCCGACACCGACATTATCGGCGCCGTTTCAGCCTTCGTTGGAGACTTCCTGAATACCGGATGGGCGAAAGAGCCTCTATTCAAAACATGGGAAGTAGTGGACGAAATTATGTTCCATCTTAACGGAAACCGTTTCGTGGCTTCCCCACATACCCACTTCACTACCAACCCGAGAGAGACCTCCCTTCAATTTGAAGGATCAGACCGCTGGTGTTTGTTGCGAGAAAACGACATAATCAAGAATATTGACGCCGGAAGATTGAAACGGTTGGATCCGACAGTATCTATTTCCGGCTTGGAAAAACAATCCTTCGGGTAGTCCATACGCTACTCGTTGAGTTGCCGGTTGAAGGACAAATTGGGCACGGATGCTCCCAGTCTGAATTCCCCTTCCTCCGGTAAACCTCCTTCTTTCTAGGTCCCGTCACCGGTTTGGGGACCTCCAGGAAGCTCCGACACCGGTTGATACTTTTTTCAGGGTTTCCTATGCCCCAATTTTCCTCATCGGACCTATGACGAGATGAAACTGTAAGCGTGGTGTCTTCTATCCTGTTGGACGGGTTCCCCTCCCCACAACTTCTTTCATCAAATTTAACGTAAAACTTCCCGGCTTGGAAAAGTACCCGTGCCGGTAGTACTATCAGGAATGGGATAGGTTTTGAAACCGGATTGGAAGGGGCTGAATACCATGAAAATTTCCCCGAGACCCGAAACGAGTAAGCTTGAAGGCATACGGGCACTTCGTAATGCCTTTTTTTCACTGGATTTGATTACGGCGAAGCACCTCTATGAAGAAATGCCCTGCAGCTTCCCATTTCCAGTTTTCCCAACGGAACAGAAAATCCTGGAAGTGTATTTCATCTTGGAATCTGAAACTGCCCAAGATGAAACGGTGTTGACGAATCCCCCGAAAAGCCAAACGGATTCAGCTAGGGACCTGATCATTAAGTTCTTGGAATGGCAAAACGGGGAAGATGATATTGACGAAATGACTCGTCAACACATAAACCAAATTGCCAACAACTTCATCCACGAAAAAATGAAATGAAACAGAAACGACCCGTCAAAGCCCTTCATATCCGTCCCGACGGAACGATTCACGACCCTAACACGGGCAACATCTTCCAGACGGCCAAGGATGCCGCCGAATGGTGGATAAAACAGTCCCAACTACTAGCCGTCATTGACTTTCCAAAAGAAGAGCAAAAGATTGGGGACACGGTCCTGGGAAAAGACAACCTTTGGACCGCCAAAGGCTTTCCGCAAACATTCCGGTCGGAAAATACGGCAAAGGCTTTCGGCAAGTGGATGCTGGCCGGAGGTGACAGAGCCGTCATTTCCGGGAAATCCTTTTCGGCTTCTTTGGACGATGTTGTACGGTTGATTTTGCAAGCGGATCCTACCAAGGATCAGAACCGTTCAACCGCCGCGGAATGTCTTGGCAGGGCTCTTTCCATGATCCTTTCGTCCGTTCCTTGGGTGAATCCTCGGTTGGATGTCACCTTGTCCGTATCGTCTGAATTCGTACAGGCGTCTATCCTAATCGGAACTCTTGATTGTGCAGGGGTGACGTTGCGCGCCTGGACCGACGGAGGTTTGGAAATCGTCTCTGACGACCAGGAATGGCCCAAAATCGGGATTGTAGTCGGGGATACTGATGAAATCGGCATGATTTCTATCGCCGTCCAGCATCTTAAGGCTCTGGAAAAAGAGCTTCCTACATACACCTTCCAAAAGAACCTTCCTGAAGCCCTTCAGTTCCAAATGGTGGCGGAAACCTTGGTAGTTAACGACTACACGGTAGCGGTAGTTCCAGACAAATCCCAATTCCCGGTAGTTCCGACTGCCGTTGACGAAATCGTCTTCACAACCAACCCCAGACGGACTTCCTTGTTCATCCGTTCGTTGGACGAACGATGGCACTACATTCCCGCTGCGTCTCAGGTGTCCCCTTTGTGGAACACCCTGGAAACTGCGGGGAGTTTGGTGAAAATAATCCGATGAAACCTTTGGAAACCCTCATTGACAAGGTTGCCAAAAAGCACTTTCCAGGAAAGACCCTTCAGGGAGGATTGGAAGAATTGTTTTTTTGCCGGAACTACGATGCCATGTTCACCCCAATTACGGCTTTGTTCCTTGACGCCATTCCCTGGATGTCCCCATCCAAAAACACCTTCGTATTTTGGGGCGTGAGTGATACAATAAGAATAAGCATAAAACCAACTACGAATATCAGTTTGACCGTACGGGTCAAACCGCCGGAATACAACAAAGCCGAAATTTGGGCGAACGACGGGATCAGTTGTTGCAACTTGACGGATGCTAACGACATGATCGGGGCGGCTTCCTTTACCCTGTCATACGTGTCAAAAATGAAGAAAGCGAAAGAAAAGACATTCACACACGTGAAACTTCGGGCCTATCTTGGCCTGATGAATCCAGACAATAATGCGCGCTACGGTTTTTTGGGGGGTTATCGCATCACGCTCCCCCCACCCATCAACGGGTGGATCGGGTCCGTAGGTATCACCCCACAAGACCCTGCCGGACCTTGGGATTGGGTACCCGTTTCTTCCACAACATCCCATGAAGATATCCTACAGGAAAGTGATGAAGTTGTCTTGCCCGGTTTCCCCAATTCAGTTGCCGACTTCATGAAAGTAACGAACCTGTGAACGATCAAGACACCAAAAAAGACTTTGTTGCCCTGATCTTCTGCGACCTGTTTCCGTGGCTTGATCCGTGTTCCGAAATCGTCATGACGGAAACCACATCAGTGTTCCCCATGATCAAAGGTGTCGCAGTTTTGCTTGAAGGCAGTAAGGAGACGGATCGAAAAGTGACCGTCGCCCATTCCCCATGTAGTCCACTACCGCTATCGGAACGACCGGAAACGATCATTCCGGCATCAGCAGACGCAGTGGAACGGATAGGCATTATTTCCGAATGGGTTGGCCGGGTCCAAAAAACGGCCTGGGCCAATAAGCCGACCTTTGAATGCGGAAAAGTTGTTGAAAATGACATATTCACCTGTGATTCTAAAGATCAAATAGATCTTCCGGTCCCTTACGGGGAAATTATCATCTTTTCGCCTTCGGGGCATCAAGCGGGGCTGGCTCTCATTGACTCCCGGTGGATGAAAGTACGGTCAAAAAAAGGGTTTGGGAGTCACGTCAGGGACCACACAGTGTGGGTCAATGGCATTGATGGCATTGAAACTTTTCGTTGCACCGTCGCCTGGTGGATGATGCCTCACAAAGCATGAAAAATGAAATTAGCCCCAAAAATGCGACTATACCCAAAGCTCAAGAAACAGGGTCTCGGACCCATAACGGAAATTCTCCTTGACTTGTTCCCATGGATTGATACACGGGACCCGGAAGAAGTTCGTGTAGGGGTTTCTGGTGCAAGTATTCCTGGTGCAAAGATTACCATCCACCCAATTCCTTCCATCATAATTGACATCAAGGCCTTTTCAAACACTTCGGGAAACCCGTGTCTTAACTTGTGTTTGGCAACCTGTTCCTACCATTGGGATTGTAATTTCCTGCCGGGAAACCAAATAGATGCCGTAGGGGCGGCAAGTGCCCTCTATGAAGTCCTTTCCAAAAGGGAAGAAGCTAAAGAACCTGTTTTTGAAACATTCCTACCCGACTTCATTTTAACCCCGTTTCCCCATTCCCGCCGACGGAAGAAAATGGGTTTTTGGCAGTACTTTCAAGCAGATAACCTTTCTTGGCGGACCCACTTGATTTCATCCGGTATAGCAAGAGGCGAAAGCCTTTCTCTCAAAGATATAGTGACCGAACACTTGAACAATCCCCCCAGCTTCTGATTCCGGCTTGGAATTCAGCCTATTTCGGTAGTCCCTATGAATAACGGGGACGGTTTTTAAAAACGTGAAAGGAAATAGGACATGGAAACGCAAAATCTGACGCCTGCCGAACAAGCTATCATCAACGCCATTCACCGGGTGGAAAACCACCTGGATTGCGCCAAGGACATGAAGGAATGGTGTGCTTGGGCCACGTTTTATCTCGCCGGAGAACGTGACCTTCAGGTTTTTACACAAAACGCGGAAACTGCCCTGTTTCGGGCTATCCTCCCTGCCACCGACATGGCGGATGGGTCCCCCTTGATCCAGGCGGCATGGCAGGTTCTTAAGGCCGAGGAAACCCGGAAGGCGGTCCGTCAGGTTGAAGAGTCGGACATTGCGGATGCCCGAGCCGAAGGGATTTTTTATCCCGACGCAGAAGAATTTGTCCAAAAAATGGAACTTCGTGAAGTTGGCCGTGACCTAAACAAGGTCCATGAAATCATGGACGCCCTGGAAGGTGTCGAATACGACGTTTTCCCCCTCATTCCCTACAAAGACGAGTGGAAGTTGAAGGAATCGGCACTCCTTCACGGCAAGACGATTCCTTCAACCATGGAAGCGTTACGTGATCTGGACCGTCAACAATACGGAGGCCAGATGTTCTGGTTGGACGATGCCCTTGCATTACACAAGCCCCCTTCCAATCCTCTGGAACGGATCGAAAACTTGTCTCCGGGTGCTCAGATTGTGGCGCACCTGATGGAGAATCAAGGTCAGTACCGGATATGGCGGTTTTACGCCGTCGTCCCTACAAAGAGCACCTGATGGGGGTCGCATGGCTTTTATCAGCAGACTTGCCGCCGCCCTATTTTCGGGCAGACCTGTAGAAGAAAGTCAGGACGGAACTGTCACCGTCCAAATGGAGAACGGCGTCCGGTTGAAGCTTGCGCAAGTCCCGTGGCCCCTGCACCCGATGGCATCCGCCAAGGTAGAAGGGGCCACGGGACTACCTATCATGTTTGACCCACTGGACCTTAAAGAAATCAGAGCAGCTATTACTGCCGCACTTGAGGAAGCGACGACTTTGGAAACGTGAAAGAAGGAACTCATGCTCAATATCCTCGTCACGAAAGCGCTTCTTCCAATTACCGAAGCCCTTTTGGAAACGTTCCCTTGGGTCAATCCATCCAACACGGACGAATTCAAGCTTGACCACAAGAAGTCGGGTTTCACAATCCGCCTGACTTCGTCTCTCCGCATTGAGGTACACTGCGTTTACCAGTCTGGAAAAGGGATCATCGGATTTCAACCCGGCGGCTGGATCCGCAGTTTTAATCTCGGGGATCAAGCTGACGCTATCGGGATTGTCTGGGAACTCCTTGAAAAACTTATCTCAGCACCCCAGGCCAACGAGGGGACCTTCAAGACGTTTAAGTCCAGCGGCCCGTACAGCATCGTTCTGTCCCCATTCAGAACGGCCTTCTCGGCAGGACGTACAACCAAACTAGCAGACAATTTCGGGGGTTGGGACTTCAATATGTCCAACTTCGTGTTCACATCCGATCACGGAAAATTCAACTTGTCGTTCAAGCAAAACCCTGACAACTTCTTGACGGAAGGATTGCCCTATTCCGTTAACGAATCGGTAGGGGTTACGTTGTTATGAACCAAATCCTACAAACTGAAACCTTATGGCATGACACGACTCAACTTGAAATCAACGCCGCCAATATTTTCCTGGAGATCATGCCGTGGCTTAATATTCCCACGGATGTTTATTTTCAAAACAAAGAACCTAGCATTCCCAATGTCGGGGGCATCCAAATCTGTCTGACGGACCGTGTCAGTATGTCCATTTCGGTTTCAAATGGGAAAGGAACCTTTTGCTTCATCCCCGAAGGCCCTCGTATCATAGAAACATTCTCGGAATCCGACCCCAACGAACTGATTGGGGCAGCCAGTAACCTGATTCAAAAAATAAGGGCTACAAAATGGGGACAGACACCCATCTTTGAAACCAGAAAGCTACTCGCTCCTGTGTGGGTAGATTTTGAATGTGTTTCGGCTAACATGCCACAACAAATCCCGGAAAAGATTTTCGTTGCGGCCGGAACCCTAACAACATGGGCTCCCTCCCACCTATGTTGGGCATTCACCCCCAAAGACCCTGACAATGACTTGTGGGTCTGGAGTCATAAAATCTATGGGCAAATGGTGTTTGATTCCATGCTTCTGAAAAGGAAAACTCCGAAATTACCGGAGTCGTTTGACGACTTCGTGGGTCTGTCCTTGAAAGGAAAAATGCAATGACCTTGGAACGGCCCATGGATTATTTGACACCAGCACTCATCCCCATTGCCGAAATAATCCAAAACGTGTTTACGTGGGTTGATTGGACTTCAAGGGAGGAACACCTTTACTGGAAAAACCCTGGCTCAGAATCACTAGGCAGTTCTGGATTTATGGTAGATCCGATCCCAACGTCCGATGAGAAATTTACTGTGCAAGTGTGGGTTAGCACAGAAAACATAGGTTATATGGGTTTCTGCCATCGCAGTGGTGACAGACAGGCTATTCCGTTTAAATTGGGCGATAAAACAGAAGCTGTCGGAGTCGTATCGATTTTCGTGGAAAAGCTCCCCAAAGAATTCTTAGACACACCGTTGGAAATACTTCACCGACATAACCCCTTACTGGTATCCCCTTCAAAAAGGATGACACTCGGATTCACCCACAGTTCTAAGTCTGATTTGTGGACCCCCGATGAAAATTGGATTCTCGTTTCACCCTGGTTTCTTTCGCGTTCCAGTCGGAATGGCCCCGACTGTCGAGGCATCCCAAAAACTGTTGGAGAACTGCTTGCACTTGGAACCCGGAAATGACAAGGAATGGGCTGATTTGATAGTCCTTAAGGAAACCACACCACGAAAATGATAGCCAAAAGTGTGAATATCCAGGGTTTGATTCCCGAAATGAGGCCAGCCGCACAAATCCTCAAGGACACCTTCCCGTGGACACCCCTTATCTATGCCGACTGTAATAGCCGTCTACAAATAAGGCTCACCAGTACCGGATATTACGCGGAAGTAACCCGAAACAAACATAACTGCACCGTCAAGATACTGTTTTGTCATAACGAAGAAACCCCATACTTCCAAGAAACCTTCATTATCGACGACGAAATAGAAGCCATAGGGGTCATTTCTTTATTGACACAATGGATCATAGAATACCCGGATTTCAATACAAAGCACTTCCGTCTGCTACACGCTCCTTCCTACCCCAAAATAGGGGTAGAAGGAAAAACGGTCCTAGCGACACCCGATCTTTCAGCCTTCGTCCAACTGTGGCCAATAGCACCAATGCCAATAGCACCAATATGGCCAACAATGCCAAAAGCGAATCCTGATTCCTTTGTACAAACCGAATGGCGAATCGGCACATGGCAATCAACAGAAGGTCGCTCAAAAGAAATCCTTCCTTTTCCCCCTTTCAAGGAACTCCCTTGTGAACTATCCATTGCTGATTTCCTAAAATGGAATCTGAAAACATGCAAGTAATACGGGTATCTGAAAAAACCAAAGACTGCGTCTTGCAGATGCCTCAAGGTTTACACCATGCTTCCGAAATTCTGGCATCCATTTTTCCTTGGGCGAAACCCCTCGTGACGAGTGCAGGAGTGTTCAGGATGTCCCCCCACAAAAATGGTTATGTACAAGTTGTTCCACGGAACAACTTCCCGAAAACAGAACCTGCTATAGAAGTTTTCCTTAGTTATTCTGATCTGTATCCTACCCTTCAAGAATTGTTCGTGGAGGACGATTTCTCTGACGCCGTAGGGGCCGTTTCTTCCCTAGTCCAAAAGCTTATGGAAATACCGGCATTCAACGAACCCTACTTCCGTTTGTTCCTGGAACAATTAGGGTGCCCTTCCCTGCCTGCCGCATGTCTTCCGCAGGGTTCAGCGTATTCAGTCCTGGCAACCCAAAATCTGACAACGTTCGTGGCTCTAAACCCGTTGGGGGCCGGACATTGGGTGTCGGCCCCCTTATGGTGGCAGGAACTTATGCTCAATGAAATCCCAACTTCTCTGTCTATCTCGGACCTCATCCGTAAACAAGACACCTTAAACAGTACGACCTTACAATGAAAGACCGGCTAAAAGACATCCCTCTGAGTCTGTATCCCATTGCTGAAGTGTTGTTTAACACATTTCCTTGGGTAGACAGGACTAGTTTAAGTGAATTCCAACCTGTGGGTAACTCATTTGAATTTGAGATAGACCCCATTCCTACCCCCACAAAAAAATTCAGCATTGGTGTCCACAGGCTTTGGTCCGCACAACGAAAAGAATTTGTTGGTTGCATCGGCTTATCCGTACTTCGGGAATCAGTTATCCGATTCCTACTTGCTGATGAAACAGATGCCATAGGAGCTGTCTCTGCCTTCATGGCAACTCTTCCTGAAGAATTCTTTGAAGAACCCCTAGCTGCATTAATTGAACCGCACAGTCGGCAACGGCCAGATAGAGCCTTTCTGACATCTCCTTCAAGAAGAATGTCCCTTGAATTCAACAAACCCCCAGTTCTTCGGAATCAGTGGATACCACTTCCTGAATGGAACGCGAAAATAATCTGTGCCGGAAAATTGGGACTCATCCAAGCAAACCCCAAAGACTTAGGTCTCCCAGAAACCGTAGGGGATTTGTTGAAAGCAACAAACCTATGAAGCTTCCCGATGCTTTAAAACTTGACAGCGATCTACGCCCTATTGCCCAAACGTTTTTGGATATCTTTCCTTGGGTTGTTCCGTATGAAAAATCAGATTTTTCATCCTTGGGGACAATGAATTTCCAAATATGTCCCCATCCGAATGTCAAAATAGCAGTTGGAATTATTGGAACAACAACTGGATTCCTTCTTTTTGATTCAGAAGGATTTCTAAAGAAAGAAACCTTCGCCCTTGGAAACCAAACCGACACCGTTGGACTCATTTCTTTCGTTATAGGAAAGTTGACCCAACAGCCCCCAAAAGAATTTTTATACCCCTTAAAGATGTTCTTATCGGAAACACTTGATTCCGCGCGTGTGCATTCCCCCTCTTCCAATGCCTTCAGAGATTTCCAAATCGCTGCCAACGCCAAGAAGGTTTGGAAACCTTCCAAACCGTGGAATACTTCGCCCAAAGCTGATTCATTTGACCTGATTTTGAGCACACTCCTGAACAAATGGCATATAACGAACAAACCACTGCCGGGAATCCCAATGAACATCGCCGAAGCGTTATCCCAAAGCCTGCACGACAAAGAGTAGTCCTGCGGCTTGGAAACCGCTAAAATCCGGTAGTCTACCCTAGAAGAAAGGCTAAGATGGAACCACCGAAAGAAATTATAAAGGTCCTGATGGGGGTCTTCCCGTGGCTGGATCCGAGATCGGACATGTCGGTTTCCCTAACAGGCCAAGTCAGCCTGATGTTGGCTCCCGGATGCAGGATAACCCTCTGGGCGGGACAATCCTCTAGGAAAGGCATCATTGATTGTGACACCCAAGATCACATGCCGGAGGGAAGGGTTTTCGTCGTCGGAGACGAAGCTGAAGCCGTAGGAGTCGTATCTGAATTGCTGCCGGAATGGAAAAAACGGAAAGAATTCAACGAACAGACATTCAGCCTGTATTTTCCTGATTCGTCAACCCATTGTATTCTGTGCTCCCCAACCAACCAGAAATTCAAGGCGCACCTTTTCCCGTCAGGCACCCAATCCGGCCCTTGGGTCTGTTTCAAGGACGTTCCTCACTTCCACACTAGACAAGCCAATCCGGAAGAAGTATGGCGTGTCCGTAACCGTATTTCCCTCACGATAGCGGGGAACCTGTAATGAAACCTTTGGATTTTGTTTATGCAGGTTTGAGCCCGACCGTAAGAATCCTGTTGGATCTGTTCCCGTGGCTTGACCTTGACATGAATCCGAAAGGGGATTTTAATCTTACTGACATAGGGAGAATTGTAGAATTACACCCAACCCCTGAATTCACAATCCGTATCCAAGGGATGGAAAAAACCGGCGTGATCCAGGCGTTCGGCTTGTTTGGGTTAGCCAAACGGGCAACATCGGAAACATTCACCCTCAACAGTATCCCTGAAGCCATAGGAGTCATTTCGGCCAGCCTGCCTGTTTGGATGGAATTTCCGGAATTTCTGGTCAATACATTTCAGCTAACTTCCCTTATAAACAAAGGATATCTTCTTTTGAGTTCCCCATCTGGAAATAAAAGTAGGGGATTCAGAGCAGGGAAACCGACCAGCCCATGGCAAAAATCGGGAATCTTCAAACCACGGTTAGCCATGGTTCCCCAACCGCGAGAATCCCGATACAAGGGAGTCCCCCTCACGGTAACGGAAAACATAAAAGACAGTTTGGAAAAGGGTTGGTAGGACATGAAACTTCCCGATAACTCTGTCCTTGATGCCAAGCTTCGCCCCCTTGCTTCATTGCTTCTGGACATGTTTCCTTGGGTTGATCCAAACCAACCGACTGAATTTAGCCCCCGAAAGAAACAATTTAAAATACTCCCTCACCCAGGGTTTTCAATTCTGACTTGGAATGAACCGGCTTTTCCAAAAATTGGTGCCTTCGTTTCAGCTTTCGTGGATTCTAGAGGGTTTTTTACCTTCTGCGACAAAGAAGAATTTGCCTGGGGGGATACTGCCGACACCATAGGAGCCCTTTCCGCTTTAATTGGCAAATTGGTCTCGGATCCCCCGAAGGTATTCCTAGAACCGTTCCAGATGTTCCAGTCAGCAATTTGTACTACGGACATCTATGTGTTATCCCCTTCTAAAAACGCCTTTAGGTTTTTCAAACCAAATTTAAACGGTTATTGGAAGCCTGAATACCAGTGGACTCCCTCAAATAACGCAACTAAAGGGTTTGTGAACAGATTACTTTCGTCAAAGGAATATCCTAGAGTTCCGGCAAACGCCCTTTTGCCGGGCATCCCTAAAAACATTGCGGAAACCTTATCAGAAAAGTACCCTACATGGCGGTAAAAATAATAGAAGCGGGACGTTGGGCCATACCGAAGGCCCTCCAACCCATTATCAAGGTCCTTTATGACACATTCCCGTGGGTTGCAGATTCCGAAACCCACGTCTGGATGGTTTCAGCTTCACCGAAAGACCCGGAATTTATGCACTTTGAAATGAATCCCATTCCGACAGTTTCTTTCAGATATTTCGGCATCACAGTCGTGCAGGAAAGGAACGGATCGGGATGCCTCTGTCACTCTCAGGACGTGGGACTCTTTCCAACACTTGAAGGAACACTGGTCTTTGAGGGCATTCATTTCACGCCGGACAATGAAATTGATGCCATCGGCGCCGTTTCCGCTTTCGTGGAAACTATGCAGGAAGACTTTTTTGAAGAACAGTTGGCAACGAATCGGATATCCAGATCAGAAGCATTGCTGTCGTCACCTTCGGGTAAAATGGTGCAGCTATTCGTCAAGAAGTATACTGGAAATGCCAACCTGTGGGTCCCTTCTGGACCTTGGAAACCTGCCCTAGAGGATATTGAAGATATCTTTAAAAACTCCCACAATGCCATACTTCCCGGCATTCCGGTTTGTGTAGGGGATTACCTAAAAGGAAAGATCGGAAAACCATGACGAACATTCCCGACATTCAGCGGATCGTGTTCCCAAAACCGTTAAAACCGATTGCCGATGTCTTGCTGGAAACGTTCCCCTGGATTGACCGGACGACGAAAGAACCATCAACCCCAGAACCATCAACCCCAGACGTGCGCGTGTGGCCTGGACCTGGACTAGGTTTCTCAATAACCATGACTCGCACCTATTGGATTTCAGCCGAATTGTTGGAAAACCAAATCTGGGTGCGCCTTCACGGCGTTTACGTTGAAGAAAAAGGAGCGGAAGGAGTATGTGCCCCCGGAGACAAAACGGATGCCGTTGGCCTCATATCCAATCTGTTGCCGAAATGGAAAGAACACTATTCCTTCCAGGACCCTGTTTTCCATCTATTCGGACCCCGGGATCAAGGTGTAGCCATCGCTTACATACCCAGCCCAATCCTGTCTGGGTCCCTGTATCTATACCGAGCGACACACATCCTAATGTCCCCTTCTGGAAGGATGTTCATGGGACGAGACGGCCTACAACCGACTTCCTGGATTCGTTCTGCCGATTATCCAACACTTCTTGAAGACATGAAAGCGGACGAAGGAACCGTTGAAATCCCATATTTCGTTGGAAACCTCAGCCCGGGAATACCAAGGACCATCGAGGAAGTTCTGGAAGGGGTAAAGGGGTAGTGGTTTCAAAGGGCTCAAAAGAACAGAGGAACCAAAGCAATGGGACACACGAAAACCAAAAAAATTGACGAAGATACCGAAGGTGCTCAAGTTCTTCAAGAAAAGATTCTTGCTATTGTTAAGGCCAAGGCTAAGGGAAACAGCACGAAAACCATTTTGCGAGAGTTGAAGAAAGGGGGTTTCCATTTTGAAGAAGCCCTAGTGCGACGTGCCATCTGGCAGCTTGTTGATAAAGGGGAACTGTCATTTACCTTAGATTGCTTGTTTAAGGCAGAAGCTAAAAAATGATACAGTTCATGATTTCATAGAAAGATACATCCTATGAATGCCGTCACGATGGCGGAACAGACCGAAAATATCATTGCAGGTCTTGATACGGATATGCGACCTGTAGCCCGCGTTCTGACTTCTATTTTTCCGTGGGCGGACTTCCGCCGCGGTTCGGATTGGGGTGTTAGTCGTGAAACTCTAATGTGGACAACAAGAACTACTCTGTTGTCCATTGAAAGAAGAACAGATGGACAACTGAACATCAGTTACGGCGCTTTGGACTTAAAAAGCGATGGTGTATTGAGAGAAACCGTAATGATCACCCCAAACGACCCTACGGAAGCTGTAGGGGCATTCTCCTTCCTGCTGCGAAACCGGCAGAAAACCAAATCATTCAAGGAACCCTTTTTCCGTTTGTTTACCGCTACCAAACCCATAGACCAACTTCCGTTAATCTGTTATCCTAAACGCTGGCTTCCTTCCTATGGAACAGCAATCCTGACGGACCCCGCCGAAAACACGTTTTCCGTACTAATGTCTGTCGATGAACACGCAAGGGATTTCTTCTTTGGACTACCGGATTGGAAACTAGGTCCTTGGATGCGGACTTCCGAAATATCCTGTATGGCGACATGGCTTAGATCAGGCGTGGATTTCCTGGAAATTGAAAAGAAGCTGTCCGTGAACGACTTCCTGGATCGGGCTTAAACAACTACAAAACCATTCAAGTAAGATCCCCTTTCGTGCCTAAAAACCGCAGGGACGGCTTGGAAAAGGACTGCTACCGGTAGTCCTTCCGGGGTAGAACACGAAAGGGAGATGTCTTGTGATTGCAGAGGGTCTCAAACCTATCACGAAAGTCCTTTTGGACGTTTTTCCGTGGCTGGACCCGGAAAACCCGAATGAATGTAATGTCTTTAATGTCTTTCAGGACGACAACAGTGTCTTTCAGAACAACGTGTCGGTGTTGTACCCTACACAAGGAACAATAATTTACGCCAACGTTGAAAACGGGAAAGGACAATTGCGGTGGGGAAGCCTACAAATGCCGAGCCATGGTATTAAACCCTTCATTCCAGGTGATCTGGCTGACGCCGTAGGAATTGTTTCCGCAACCCTTCCTGAATGGTTGGGATGGTCGGAATTCCAGAAACCAGTCTTTCACAGGTACTTTCGTATTGGTCAAATACGCCCTACGTCAGTATGGGTGGCATCCCATTCCCAAAAAATGGGCAGATTATACACCCTTAAAGACAACGGTTCTTTCACCCCCAATGAGCCTTGGCGTAAATTTGAGGATTCCAAAACCTGGATAGCCACAAGTGACGTGCAGAAAGCTACGTCTAAAACACAGTTCCCAGGAATCCCCCAATCTGTTCGGGAAGCCTTGGAAAGTGAAATGCAGTTATGAAAAACAACATCCACGCCGACCTCAAACCAATTCTGGGCGTTCTTTTGAAACTGTTTCCATGGATCAACCCGAAATTTGAATCTGACTTCAAAGCAGGCTTTAAGATACAACAACCTTCGTTGGTGACTTTTTTCCTGACCCCTTCTTTCAGCCTCAACGTTGAAATCATTTTGACAGCCGATGGAGAAAAAGGTTATTTGACCGGACCTGAAAACCTTCCGTACAAAGGGATATCCTTTATTCCAGGAGATCTTACGGACACCATAGGAGCCGTTTCCTTCTTCATACAGGAATGGAAGAAAACCAAGGAATGGAACGAACCCGTCTTCAAACTGTTCCATTGCCCGGGCGATACCTCAGGGACTCCTCTGCAAGGCAAAAAAGTCTATGGACTGGTAGCACCTTCCGGGAAGAACTGGAAAGCGTATACATTAACAAGTTCGGGTATTGCCAAAGCTGCTCTTGATAAGGCTTGGGTATATTCAAAGAAATTACCGTATTGGACAATACGCCTGAATAGCATCTCACCATCAAACTGTCCCAAAGGAATACCCCTTACCCTGGCCGAAAACGTAGGACTGCTATGACTACATTATTTGACGAAATGAATCCCGGCATCGTGCCGATCATCAAGGTCCTGTTGGAAACATTTCCCTGGCTTGCCCCCGAAAAAAAGGAAGATTTCACCTTCTCTATGGCGGTGGCAAACCTTTACCCAACCCTAAATTGTCAGATAAAGGTTTGGACTGATGGGGACCTGGGGCACATGCGCTTTGAAGAAGCAGACCGCATCGGCGCAGTTATCCAAACAGGTCCCACGAAGGAGTTTGCCCTTTCCGACCCGATTGAAGCTGTCGGAATCGTTTCGGATTCCCTCCCCGAATGGATGAAAACGGTAGCTTTCACTAAATCCACTTTTCATTTAGCTGTATCGAACTACCACAGTTTGGTAGATGATTTAAGCCAAGCCGTCCTGTTTTCCCCTTCTGGGGCTACTTCCAGGCCCTATCGGTATCATTACAATGACCTGGACCAGGGAATCCCCCAAGGACCATGGGTAGCCCAATCAGAACCTTACTTCCAAGTGCCGGCCGGAATGGTGACCATCCCGCTTGACATGTATTCTCCTAATTTTCCGAGATCCGTCACGGAATACTTGAAGGACACGTTGCGATGAATTCAGGATTGCAACCAATCATGAAGGTCCTGGAAGATCTGTTCCCTTGGCTTGACCTGAATGATGATATAGACTGCCATCGGATCACAACAGAACCTATTTTCAATGTGTCCTTAACTTTTGACCAACAAGGAATTGTTGATTCCTTGATTTCCATCACAGAAGAAAAAGGAATCGGAAAAATCTGGTTACATACCAGATTAAAAAAAGGAATCGGAAAAATCTGGTTACACACCAGATTTAAAAAACGGCCCCCACCTGAAAATTTTGCCCTTAACAGTGTCCCAGACGCCGTCGGGGTCGTGTCGTTCCTGCTGCCACAGTGGAAGAAAAGTCATGAATTCCAAACACCCGTTTTCCAACCCTTTACTTCCGTTAATCCACTGGACGAGGAGTTTCTTCTAGTTTCCCCGTCCGGTACAAAAGTCTGCATTTTTGAAGGACTGAAACAGAAGACCTTGTGGATGATTGATGACAAGACCGCTTGGGCGACAAATTCAAATCACACTAGTCAGTTTCTTAATCCCGGAATTGTCGGACCCAGAAAGACCAAATTCAAGGGCGTTCCCTTAACTATCGCCGGAATGTTGCAACTATGAAATTTGAAGGCGACATCCACAACGACATCATACCTGCCGTCAACATCCTGTTGGAAGTCTTTCCCTGGCTGCTTACCACGTCAGAGGAAGATTTCTGCATGGCACACCGGCAAAATGCCCTGTTGTTCCCGGCCCCGGATTTCGACATCCGTGTCACAGTTGAAAATGGGCAGATTTCATTACGGACAAACATGGAATGGACCAAAACTACCTTCATTTCAGGGGATAATACGGAAGCCATCGGGGTCATATCTGTAGCCGTCCAACGCTGGAAAAAGATGCCCCCATTCCAGAGAGAATCCTTCCAATTGTGGAAGCGCGGAAATGGAAAACCAATAAAAATGGGACCAGCAGGCACCGCAGATGCCCTCCTAATGTCCCCGTCTGGAAGCACATACAGGCCATACTGTTTTGATGACGGACATCCCCCTAAACCCACAAGATCCTTTTGGTCAAAGGTTCCTAGAGATGGATGGTGGATTGCGGATCAAGAACTTGTGAAATGCACGACTTCAAGCATCCCTTTAGGAATGCCCGTTTCCGTGGCGGACTTCCTGCCATGAACCCAACTCCATATGCAATGTTAGAAACAGGAGCGTTCCTATGAACATGGTGGTCGAAGGAGACCAATTCCTTCTCAAATACGCCCAACAAGAAATTATTCCGGTTTTCAACGCCGTGCGAGAAATCTTCCCTTGGGCTCAAGCACAAGTTCCCACTCCCCAACCTCTGGCATCTACACAGGTAGCGTTGTTCCCTGGCTGGAGCCGCACCTTGTGGGTCAAAGCCAATTCCGTTGAATTTTTCGTTGAAGCAACTGGGAACACAACCACTGTTCCTTTCACTGAAGGCGACCCTATAGATATGATCGGAGCCATATCTACCCTTGTTGGACACATGAAGAAGGACCCGGCATTTAGGAAACCTTTCTTCCAGCTTTTCACGAAACCTGGTTATCATAATCAAGGTTTCCTAACCCCACCTGACCACACTTCTTTCCTTCGCGTCCCTTTGGACTACATCCGCCAAGAAGGTTGGTTGGACGGGTTGTGGGAAATAAGTCTTTACAGTCTCAAGGATCCCTTAGACCACTCCCAAATCAAGCTGTCCATCAACGATTTTCTTGAAGAGCAACTCCGATGAACTTCGTAGAAACCCCAATGGACCCGGGCGTCCGACCGATGATCCAGGTGCTGCTGAACCTGTTCCCGTGGCTTAACCCCAAATTGGAAACAGATTTCAGGATGACAAATGACAGACTCAGTTTTAGATTCTTTTTCTTGTATCCTACTGGAACCAAAGACGGCGCCATTCAGATACATGGCAGACTGAAAAATTGGTGCATATCCCATTGGAACAATGGGGAGATCGGGGAATTTCATAGTTTCTCCCCAGGAGACAAATCGGAAGCCGTCGGTCTGATTTCCTACCTGTTGCCGGAATGGAAGAAGTTGGAATCATTCAACAAATCCGTTTTCAGAATGTACCAGGATACTAGTACAACAAACTCCATAACCATCAATGGAGACGTCCTCTTGATGTCCCCATCAGGTTTCGCTGCCCAAATAGCAAAGAACGGAACAGAACCCTTTTCTCCATGGAAACCAATAACCCAAGAGGTAAGTATCGGCAAATCATACAATTTCCTGATGGAAGTCCCAATGGAAGTCCCAAGAAATACCGTCGCAGGCATGCTGGAAAACCCTTTGATTATACCTTGGTAGCCAGGAAAGAAAAAATACATGAACCCCGACATCCACGACAAATTCAAGCCTATTGTGCAAGTCCTTCTAGGCTTGTTCCCTTGGGTCAATACAGAATCCAATGATTTCATGATCAGATCGGACGGTTTCATGGCTATCCGGTTGTGGCCACATTGCACGTGTGCCATCCAAATCACCGGGACCGGAAACAAAGGCGCCGTGAATATCATTTCCCCAAAAACTCCAGATCACCCTTCTTGCTTCGGTTTGGGCGACTTAGCCGAAGCCGTAGGTATCGTTTCAACCCTGCTCCCTGAATGGTTGGAAACAAAAGCGTTCAATAAACCCGTTTTTTTCGTATCCCCGCACCCAGGGGGCATCCATCTGATACCTAGAGGACCGAGGGCATATTTCATCCTCGGGTCTCCTTCCATGAACGCTTTCAAGGCGGTCGGGAATTCCGAATGGCTGCCGGAATCTCGGTGTTACGACTACCTAAGAAAACACGAAAAAACAGACTTCCACCAGATTTCGGATGTCATAGATATCCTGGACCCAAAACTGTCGGGTCGATTCCCTTCTTCCGTCGCCGACGCCTTGGCCATAGAAAAGCTGAAAAAGCTGTCATGATCCTAAGTGTCAGCCAAATTGAAACCATTGCCGAAGGTTTACGACCCATCGCTGAAGTCCTTTTAGAAACCTTCCCCTGGATATGCCCCAATGACCCGAACGAGTTCAGTTGTCACCGTCGGGATCTTGGATTCCACATCTTCCTAACCCTTTCGTGCCACATTGAGGTCGCGAGGATAGGAAAAGAAGGAACCATTCGGTTCTTTACAACCCATCCAAACAATCGGATTGTATTCGCCTTGAATGATCCGGCCGACGCAGTAGGAATCGTTTCAGCACTCCTTCCGTTTTGGAAACAGGACTCGTCATTCCGAGAACCTTGTTTCCCTACTTACGTCCGGGACCGCCCTTTCTTCGTATCGGGATATCCCTGGATCAACCAGGCAGAATCATTCCTGACATCTCCGTCAGGAATTTCCTTCCTCTGTCAGGGTCTGGGTTCGGAACCTATGTGGTTTGAGATGAACCAAACGTTTTCAAACCTGAGGAATGACGGAATCATTCGTAAATCCGACCTTCCACGATTAACGATCACGGAAGTCTTGGAGTCTTAAAAGAAAGGCTTGGAAAGACGCTGTTTCCGGTAGTCCCCCCAGGGACGAAAGGAAAACGACGTGGACGCTTTAAAAGTTCCAAACGGGCTGCTTCCCATCATGAAAGTGCTTATGGAAGCATTTCCGTGGGTGGATACATCCAATAGTGAAGAATTCCAAGTGTTTACTGGCGAGGACGGCTTTGCCCTTCTCTTGATCCCAGGAAACCTGAATACGGAGATCATTGTCCAAAACAAGGACCCCTTCCACGCTGAACTGTTCCTGGGGGGGTATTTTACAACGGATGAATTCCGACTTGACGACCCGGCGGAAGCCGTTGGGGTCGTTTCCGTATTCGTGGAAAGGTTGGTTAAAAAACCCCCAAGATGGTTTAAAGAACCTCTTGAATTGAGACAGGATTTTCCTTTTCAAGACATGCCCGCTAGAATCATCCTGATGTCCCCGTCCCAAAAGAAATGGAGGTCATACGAACAGACAGCATGTTGGCGTCCAATAGCCCCTTGGCATAAGGCACCGGCGTCTTTGTATGTTTTTCCTCATATTGACCCAAAGGACTTCCCCGGCGTTCCTGCCTGCATCGGGGACCTCCTGACTGCCGGAAAAACAGAATGATAACCATTCCCCTCCACGAAAAACTTGAACCTATTGCGAGAGTCCTTTTGGAAATCTTCCCGTGGATCGTTCCTACCGAACACTTCGATTTTTGCTTTACTGGACATAGCTTCGGCGTGATTCTTAACCCCCATTGTCGCATCGAAGTTGAACCTGAAAACCAAAGCAACTCCTCGGCAACCATCCGGTTCTTTCCATATGACACAGCCCCGTCCCCTCGACACCGCTTTGTCTTGAATGATCCGATTGAAGCAATGGGAATCGTTTCCTTCTGCTTGCCTGAATGGAAACAGGAACGGGCCTTTCAGGAACCTTGTTTCACCTGCTATACACGAAACAAGAAGGTGCCGTTCACCTTTCCTTGGGACCATGGAGAATCCCTCCTGATTTCCCCGTCAGGAAAATCCTACATGTATCTGGACCCATACACACCCGAATGGTTCCAAAGGAACCGGTTGTTGTCATTTCAGGAAATGACAGACAAGGGTGTCTTTACACCGGCATCCAAACGGTCGGTCTTGGAAGTTCTGGAGATCCTAAAATGATGGACAACTTCATCAAAACATATCTCCAGGAAGATATCCAACCTGCCGCCAGAATCCTATCCAACATCTTCCCTTGGGTCGTCCCCCACACGGATGTCCTATCCGGGGGAAATAGCTTTTCCTTGATACCCAACCAGGGCGGAATCTTTCTAGTTGAAGCCGGATCTATCGTGTTCGGGACACCAAATACCCACATAAAAGTCTTCTTTGAACCGGGAAACCTGACCGACACGATAGGGGCTATTTCCTGCCTTATCGGGGACATCATAAAAAAGAACCCGGATGGATTCCTAAACAGTCCCTTTTTTTGGTTTGGACCGCCTCCCGATCTTTTCCTGGTTTCCCCGACCAAACATGCACAGAAACCATTCAAGTGGGAGAATTCTTCTTCCCGTTGGGTCCCAGGACCTTGGACCGTTATAAATACTCCAACCAATGAGGTTTTCCCCGTCATAACAGGAATGAAAGGAATGCCAACCTGCATAGGGGATTACTTCAAGGGAGAAGGGCTGTTATGAAATTTGATCCACACATTATCCCGCCTCTGCATCGGAATATGACTACGGTTCTCTTGAACCTCTTCCCTTGGGTCGATCCGTCTAACCCGGAAGACTTCTTTTCAAACAGCGTGTACGCCAGCCTACAACTCGCCGCAGGGATCCGTGTGGTTGTCGTCCTTAACAACCCCAACGGTCCATTTGCACAGCCGTACGGAACCCTTAGAGTACCTAAATTAAACGAAATTCATACGTTTTCAATCCGAGATGAAGCCGAAGCCGTTGGCCTTGTTTCCTACCTGTTGCCAGGATGGTTGAAGAACCCCCTCTTCAAGAAACCGGTTTTCCGATTCGTAGGCTATCACCACATATTTTCCCCCAAAGCGATTATTTCGCCTTCTGGAAACGCTTTTATGGAACTAACAGGACTGTCAGAAAAACTGTCCTGCCCCGCTGCTTTATATGCTTCTTTAACGGAATGGAAACCTGTGGCTGAATTCACTACACGTTTCAACCGACAACCAAACGATATGGAAGAAACGGATATGAAATCTTATGCTAGATCCCGCGAGTCTTTCGGGTCCGTCGCTTGGGCACTGAAAATACTCTGTCAGGGGAATGGCGATGAAACCTAACCAAAACCTTATCCCAAATGGGCTTTGGGACATGACTACGGTTCTCTTGAACCTCTTCCCTTGGATAGACCCAAACAACCCAAAGGATTTCTTGGCGGAAGACGAAAGCATTTATTTCAACCCCATCGGGAAGGACCCCAGAAAATTTAAGGCTTCCTTTTCCATCACGTTTCACATGAGTAATGGAATCCTTAGACACCCGAGTGGTATGCACACATTTATGATGGATTCCAAAACAGAAGCCATCGGATTCGTGTCAATGCTCCTTCCAGTATGGTTGGAAAAACTTTCTTTCCGTCAATCTGTTTTCCGTATGCTCAAAGCTCCAGGACGGGGATTCTATTCCCACCCCACTATTTTACTTTCTCCTTCTGGAAACGCTTTTAGAGAACTGAAAATAAAATCCACTTCCTTTATTGGGGATTGGAAACCCAAAATCATCGGGAATTGGAGACCCATAGACGAATTTTCCCCATACTTTTCATTGCCTTTGGATCAGATGATGGAATTTAACCCGGAAACCCCGGAAACCTGTGTCAGACCTGACAATTTTGGGTCCGTTGCTTGGGCATTGGAAAACCTGCAATGAAACCTAACCAAACCCCCCTTCAACTCGTCTCCCAAGTCCTGTCGGATGTCTTTCCATGGGTCGTCCCGAGAGATATTGAGCCCTTCTCCCAAGTCCTGTCGGATGTCTTTCCATGGGTCGTCCCGAGAGATATTGAGCCCTTCTACAAGAACCAGAACGGTTTCTACATGAAACCTTGCGGTATGGGAAAACCCTGTTTCGAAGTCAACATCACCAATGGGTCAATCCTGTTCCATAACCTACCAATAAACACCCCAGACATAAAAGTCTCCTTCAAACCAGGAGACGTGGCAGATACCATCGGAGCCGTTTCATTCATCGTGGATGCCGCCGTTAAATTGAACCCGGAAGGATTCCTGGATTGTCCTTTCTTGATGTTACCCTACATCCCATCTAACGGATGGGACATATTTTCTCCTTCCGGTTGTGCAAGAAGAAAGTTCCGACCGGCCGGTCAGAACTACTTCCCGGACGGTCCTTGGGAACCCGTTAATGACGATTTTATTCAGACCGTTCTCCAATTGGCTGTACCGGCAGACTGCCCGGGGATACCTTCTTGCGTAGGATACTATCTCAGGAATCACCCATGAACATACAACCAGACTGGTTATTCGAAATCCCAGCCCCTCTCCGGGATATGACTCAAACTCTCCTGAACCTATTCCCTTGGGTAGACCCTAACAATACGAAAGACTTTTCAACAGGCCCAAACAGTGTTCACTTGGTCGTTGGTGATCATGATCCGTTTATCGTAGCCCTTGAACCCAATACACAAAAGGGACTCCTCCACTACCCAGGGGGACAGAACTGGACTCACGAGTTTTCTACAAATTCCCTAGCCGATGCCGTCGGACTTGTTTCTCACATCCTGCCGGAATGGCTAAAGGATCCATCCTTCCGGAAACCCGTCTTCCGGTTAGTCGGTCATTATCGTACACGCCCCCAAGCTTTGTTTTCTCCTTCAGGCAATGCCTTCAGGGTAGTGAGGAGTTTTGATATGGGTAACAAACAAGTTTTCTGTGCCTATTCAGACTGGAAACCCATAGAAGAATTTTACAAACACTTCTGGAATGCTCCCCACGATATGGTGGAATCCGACATGGAACCCTCGGATGCCGGCCCCGATAAACCAAAAGGTTCCATCGTTTGGATGCTAAGCCCCCATGAAATCTCTTTTTGATCCCATCAAAGAAGTCCTTCTGAATGTCTTCCCTTGGGCTAACAGTCCTGGTTGTGAATATTTGGGGCCAGACGGTTTTGTCATACACCCCTTTAACTATGGTTGGTGTTACGCCAACCAACTTGATTCAAAAATTCTTGTTCTGCGAAACCTACTGGAAACTACTACCGGCTACATTACCTTTAATCATGCAAGTCCCGACTCAGGAATAAAAATCCAGTTCACATTAGGAGATCTCACAGAAGCCGTAGGAGCCGTTTCCTTCCTCATAGAACAATTACAAGTACAACCCCTGAAAAAAGTCTTGGATAGCCCCTTCTACGTATCCTCCCAAACACCCCCCTTCTGTTATAAAGGTGAAGGGGTTTATCTGATTTCACCTTCCGGTCCGAAGGTTAGGTTATTTCAAAAGAACCACATTGGTTTTTGGATACCCGCAGAACCCTGGTACTCCCCCGGAAACGGCTATTTCAATCCGGTCAAGGTGTCGCAATCAGAATATCCCGGACTTCCAGTTTGCATAGGTGATATCCTGCTATGAATAACACCCCCCCTTTAGATCAAAACTTACAACCGATGGCCAGAGTCTTGTTAGACCTGTTCCCGTGGGTGAACCTCGGAAAAAGGGACGATTTCAACCTCTCCCATCCTTCATACTTCTGCTTACATCCAACCCCCGGTGTGACGTAACGGTCATCAAAGACGCATTAAGCCAGGGTCATATTTGCTTTTATGATGGGAACTTCCTTCCCCTAAACCGCATTTCCTTTAGGTCAGGAGACGAAACGGAAGCCGTTGGGGCCATTTCATACCTGCTACCGGAATGGTTGAAATCAGAACCTTTCCGGAAACCAACCTTTCAGTTATTCCGATCCCCTAAGCAAGGAGAAATCCTAACGTCCCCTTCTTTGTGGGCGTTTCGTCTGTTTAACGACGGAAAACCGAGGAGCCCTTGGACCAACGTAAATAACGAACGACTGGACACGACAACCTGGGTTAAAGTCAAATCACTTTCTGCCGCCCAAATCCTTCAAAAACCTGAAGAAGTTTGACAACCAATGGCTTGGAAACCATCCTGTTCCGGTAGTCCTAGTCAGGATACTGACTTGGATAGGATACCGTAAGGAGAGAAGAACCGTGTCGTTCGCCGTACCGGACAACCTGAACCCCATAGCCGAAGTGCTTCTGGGTCTGTTCCCGTGGCTTAATCCGCATCATACGGATGATTGCTACCTATTTCCAAATGGTAAAGGGTTCACCCTTTACCCGGTCCACGGCACCCAAGTAATCGTTCAAATAACCGACGAAAGCTACGAAAACAACAAGGGCATATTGTATCTGCGTCCGGATAATGAACTGGCCGTGTACGAATTCCGACTTGGCGACCCGATAGAAGCCGTAGGGGTCGTTTCCCTCTTCAAGGAACAACTGACCAAAAATCCCCCAGATTGGTTCAAGGAACCCTTCGCTGTGTGTCCTCCGCCGGGTAACCCCGACGACAGGTTGATTTGCCTAATATCCCCATCCCGACGGTGTTGGAAGCTTTACAAAAAACAAACACAGGGAATTTGGCATTGTCAAATCCCTTGGAAACCTGTTCTATCAACAAATCTTGTTGCACTACCCTACCCACCGGGATTCCCAGGAATCCCAACCTGCATCGGAGACCTTTTGATGGAACAGGACCCATGAAAAAAGGGCAGATCCTCGACCCCTAAGGAGAAGCTATCTATTATGATGACCATAGTCGCACGAGACAGCCAAATATTTCAGGAAATGAGGACTTACCGGGATTTCCAAAAATTCCAAAAAAGCATGCCTGCCTTCAATTTGCTGAGAAACGTGTTCCCTTGGGCACCTATGACAAATGTCTGGATGAACTCCGCAACAGTGGTAACTCTAAAATTAGCAGACAGCATCCATCTGGGCATAGGAATAAATACTCTGACTGCCTTTTTGGAACAAGCTAATTCCGACAAAGACTTCACGTTTCGCGAAAAATTCAACCAAGAGGATGAAACCGATACGATAGGGGCGGTATCCGCTTTTGTAGGCCGGTTGAAAGAAGCCCCAAAGTTTAAGGAACCTTTCTTTCGCATGTTTCCGGACCCGGAAAAAACAGGAGGCCGGCAAGGTTGGTTGGCTACTCGTACCTTGGAGGCGGAATGTTCCCTGAAAGGGAAATCCCCATTGGAAACCTTCAGCCAAAAAATACCTGACGGTATCCAACAAGGACCCTGGCTGACAGGTTTCTCTGAAGGATTTGCCTCCAGGGAAATCCCAATCAACCTGTCCATCAACGACTTCATGGAAAGTAACACCTGAAAGGAAAGTTCCTGCTATGAATAGCCTCAATGATCTGCTAGACCCAGGCCTTCAACCAATCGCTGAAGTCTTGCTGAACCTATTCCCATGGATAAACCCGGAAGAAGACGTCTATCCTAGAAAATCATCTTTAGACGACTTTTTACACCCACACCCGACATTCATTCTGCATCCAACTCCCAGATGCCTGATTAGGGTTTATACTTGTCCCGGAAACGTAGGGATCTTGGTTTGGGAAATCCAGGGAGAGGTAATAACAACCCGACGATTTGTCCTGAATGACTTCGCAGAAGCCGTAGGAACAGTTTCTGAGGCCCTCCCACAATGGATGGAAAGCCAGGAATTTCAAACCTCTTCTTTTGGCTTGTTTCACCTGAAAGGGACTATTCAAAATTTACCTAGTACACCCCGGCAATTGATACTTTCAATGGAATTTGACAAAGAGTTCAAGGTCCTGATGTCCCCTTCCTTGGGAGCATTCCAGGTGTTCAGTATCCCGGGCTATCCCTGGAGTGCCTGGAGCTGGTGCAACCCGGTTGACTACCTTGTGTGGGACATGGGGAAAGGCCACGAAATCAAACCCTCACAAATTTCTGTGAATCATGTCTTGAAAAAACCCAAGAACTTGTTCTCGTTCACTCCCTGAAACTTCTTTTGGGGTATCAGGAAGGGGTAAGTTCATGAAACAACCCAAGCAAGCAAACAAAGAAGGTTGTTCAAATCATGTCAATCATTAAAATCCTGTTGGATCTGTTTCCTTGGAATAATCACCCTTATCAGAAAATTAACTTCACAGCAGCTTTTGTGTTGTACCCAACCCCGGAGTGTTACGTCCAAGTCATTAAAGAATCCGATCATGTCGGAAGCATATATTTGGGACGGTCAAAATCAGGAATAAAAACGCCTCCTGAACCAGCCTTATTTACCCTGAACGACTACGCTGAAGCTGTAGGAGTTGTCTCTGATACTCTCCCACAATGGAAGAAGACACACGAATTTCAGACACCCTCCTTTCGACAATACCGCCTGGACGGTACTATCGGGGATTTACCTTGTACACCCCGGCAGCCAACAGCTTCATTGACATCAGGATTGCATTCCCATATGCGTATTCTTTTGTCCCCTTCATTGCGGGCATTCAGGGTGTTCAACGATCTAGGTAAACCTGAATGTCTTTGGACATCAGGTAACCCAAACCTTAGCCCGGAAAGCCTTAAGTTGTGGATCGCAGCTAGGGGGAAGAACCACGAAATAACACCCCTACAAATCTCCGTGAATCAAATCCTGGAAAACCCGGAAAGTTTGTTACCGTTTACACCCTAAAATTCAGGGCTTTTAGGGTATCAAGAAGGGGGAATTCGTTACGGCTACGGTTCGCACCCCGCCCGAAGGGGCAAGGTAGAAACAGTAGCCGTAACGAATTTTCGGGTAAGTCAAGCGGGCATTGAAACCGAACTTCCAATTTGGTTTCAAGATTTCTTTCCGGGGAACCTTTTCCCCACAACAGATCCGAGGGCGCATGGACACACCTACGCTGCTGTGGTCAAGATGGAAGGACGGCGGACATCCCGTTCAGATCGTAGAGGATGCCAAGCATACTTCCTACCGTATTCTCATGCCCCCTGCCCAGGGGGGCATCCAAACGTTCCCTTCAGCCCGCAGACTCCTGATTGCCCTGACGGGGCACCCAGGGGGACGAAACTGGACTTTTGACCGATACTTCGGTCTAGGGGATTGGGCGGCGCCGTCTCCCCGGCCTATGATGCCTCTCTTTGAAATGCTATCCCCCCAGGGGATAGTCGTCGACCGCGGGTGGCCAAGCCCGATTCCATTGGATATTCGGCCAGCGGGGGACGTAGCCGTCGGTTTAGGGATTGATCTGGCTTTACGTGGCGGGGAAGTTCGGAAGCTTCTGTTCAAAGGGTTTGGGCACTGGATTTTTTCAGCGGGTCATGACCCGGAAGAAATCTACCAGGAAGTTTGTAAAGGGATCTTGATCCGGAATCAAGGGAGGGGAGCCTTTGACGTATCCCGATCATCCTTCGGGCATTACGTTCACAATGTATGTCGTTGTGTACTGTCGAACTGGCATAGGAGTGAAACACGACGGAAGTCTCATGAACAAGTAGGGTCCAAGGACTGGCGGGAAGGAACCTTGACGGACGTAGACGCATCGGAAACGGCCCTGGCAGGTGATCCCCCAGGGGGGCTGGAGGTTGATGACCTGCAGGCCTATATGGCCGTCCACGGGGCGCGTAGAACGCCGGAAGGGCGTTTAGCTTTGGACATCCTTCCCTTGGTAGCGCAAGGGATGTCCCGAGCTGAGATTACGGTAGTGGTAGATCCTTCTGGGGGGAAGTTAGCTGTTGGGAAAGCGTTGGCCGTCATTCGGATGTTTGCTGCGGGGTGGATGAAGGGGGAGGGGGATTGATCTGATTGACCGATCTGATTCCGGCTTGGTTTAGGTACGCGTACCGGTAGTCTATTCAGGTTGGTTGGTATAGAAAAAGGAGACGGATTATGGCGTTAACGACACGAATCAAAGCGGAAGCCTTGAACTTCAAAGGCGAATGTCCTTGCTGTTATCATCAGTTTGACATCACGCTTAAAGAAAATGATGAATGGACATGTTCGTGTGGCGGGATGACCGTTAACGGAAAGGCAGAACAGACCGTGACAGATGTTGCTGCTCTTACCAAAGAAGAGCGAAAACGGCGTCAAAACCAAGCTGATATGGAAGGCCTTGAATACTTGATGTACTTGTAAGCTGGTTGGCATAGAAAACACTGGAGAAAAGGACCTAAGCCATGAAAAAGACTTACGTTTCCAAGCTTTTCATTTGGCTTGATCATAAGTGGTATTACAACAAGGCGGAAGGCAAGGAAACCGTAGACTACCGTGAAATGGCAAAGTTGCCTTCAACCTGTGTTGGGCCCTTTGACAATAGGGAAGAGGCTATTTTCTCCCGGTTGCATTATGCCATCAGTGCCGGTCCGCGCGAGAACTGGGATAAAAAAACCATGTCCATCATTACCAAAAATGGATACTACCTAGATCCCCTTACGGTAAAAGAAATCCGTAAGGAATATGACAGTTTGAAAGACATTACTCTATCCCTGATGGACTGCCTTGCGGCAACCTGTCAAAGCTTCCCGCGTGGCAGTTCAAAGTATGAAAAAGAACGGCACATAGACATCGCGAAGACGGCCCTGGAAAGCTACCGCCAAGGTTTCCTTAGCTCTTCCGTATCCCGTGGTAGTATGACCGCAGAGGGATACGAAAGCCGAGTCCTTCGGCGGTTGGAAAGCAGCTGCGAGGAACTGGAAAAGCAGTGGGCAGCCCAGAAGGGTAAGAAATAATGGCACAGGCACAGATCAGGTACATAGAATCTTGCACCTACAAGGTTCGGTTCTTTGACTTAGGGTTTTTCCAAGAAGTTCAAGAACTAGGCCCTGGTTGTGAAATCCTGTTCAAGAATGGGAAAAGTGTTATTTCGTCGGAACCTGCTTCCACGATCATGGACCGGGTTTTGGCTGCTGAAGGTGTTCAAGGTGTTCGCCAGATGGGAATGTCGGGCCAGGGTAACGTGAAAGAAAAGGAAGGCTGAAAACATGGGCTGGAAGAAGTGCCCGAATGTCCTTTGTCGGAACTCAAAAGGCAATGTGAATCTGTTGAATGCCACTGTTGAATACGACAAATCTCTATGTGAATGCCCGGTTTACAAGTGCCCGGACTGTGGCCACGTGCAACCCTCTACCATTGACGATTCGTGGTTTCGGCACTGGATGTGTGCCCCAAGCAGCCAAGGAGGTTTCGGTTTCCACATGGGCGGTTTTGAAGAGCCCGGAGTTGAAGCTTTGAAGGTCATGCTTAGGCGAATCAAGGAAGGTAACGCTCCCGACACCCAAAAAGAGGAAAATTATGGCATTGACCATTTGATTTACGGTCTTCTTTACGACCATGGCTTATTGGGTTGTAGCGACATTCCACACGCCCTCTCCCCGGCTGGTGAAGAGTTGCTTCAATACCTGGAATCCTGGCCTGAAGATCACGACCCCCTTTCCTATGAAGCCTCTGAAACCTTAGATGTAATGGAAGAATGACCCATCAAAAGAAAGTTACTGAACATGAGTATCCGTGCACTGGTCAAGAAAGTCTTTTCATGCAAAGATTGTCCGTTCCTGGACGTGCAGTACGCCAGAAGGGAATGTCAGACCACCCTGATCTGCAACCACAGTGGAAATAAAGGTGTACTGGCCCGGTTGGATTGGGACCCCCGTAAGGGACTGGAACGGATTAGCCGCTTAAGCCTCTGGCTCGCCATGTTGAATTGGAAAGCCCGGGCACGTCAAGTTGAACAAGGTTTTTACGCCACCGGCATTCCGGCAAAGTGTCCCCTTCCCGTAGTGGTGAAAAATGGATTGGAAGACAGTGGGGCTACACTCACACCGGCAAGCTCTGCCGGTGTAGTAAACTTGGAAGCCGACCGCAAGAAATGGATGGGTTTGACCCTGTACCTGACGACCCATTACATGGGTTTGGCCATTGAAAGCCCCTCATCCTACGCAGATAGGCGGTTTTGTTTGGAAACCGCGAAGCTGGTGTTGGAAAGCTACCTCAAGGGGCAGTGTCTCTTTAATACCAAACCTCTTTCCAAGGATGACCGGAACGCCGTGACGACTGCCATGCGAAAAATAATGCAGATCCTTGAAAACAAAATAACAGAGGGCCACGAACATGAAGTGGAAAGACCTTAACCCCGCTAAAGTCGCCGAACTGAAGGAAGGGCTGAGATGGACGAGGGTAGACCCGTCTGGCCCTTCCAGTCAGTTGTACAACCAACTCCAAGAAGACAATTTCCAAGGAAACCTGGTTGACGGGGCTCTGATAAGCAGAATTTTCACCGAATTTGACAACAACAGGCGGCTCCCCTGCTTCCAACACCCCAAAACAAAGGTTTTCGTTAAGAAAATCACCTGCCTTTTGGAAGAAATTCTTGGTAAGTGTATGATTTCTGACAGGAAAAATGAGGGCGATCCGAAGTTTTCTGTGCAATTATAGCCTTTGGGGGTTAGGGTAGGTCCCAGACATGATTTCTTGAAGTGCTTCAACGGCTTGGAAATCTTTCTGGTCTGGTAGTTATATGGTAAGGGGTTCCAAAACCCATAACCTGAAAGGAATAGAAAATGAAGATCAGCCTTAATGAAAAAGAAAACGAAAAAGATCATGAGAAGGCTCTTGTTTCCTGCGTGAAGGCCCTTAGGGCCGTCTTCCAACTTGGGCTGCGTAACGCCAAAGCCTTGTATGACCGCATCAAAGAAGCTGGTCCCCAAGGCATCAGCATGGATCTTCGGTTCGTGCCGGAATCCATGCAGGCCCAGAAACGCCTTGAAGAAGGCGGTTTCATCCTGAAGCCGGAAAGCCCGGAAGAGGCTACGGCCGGGGATGACAAGACCATTCAAGGTCTTCTGATCCGATTTCAGGAGTGGCAGAGGGAGGTGCATATGGTGGATTCTCTGACATCCCGAGAGGAAATGGTCGCCGCGGCCAATGACTTTCTTGAAACCTATGCGGACTTCGTTAACAACTGTACGGATCGTTCTCCCATGGCTTAAATAGGGAAATTGGAAGAAATGAAAAAGCTGAAAACCCTTCTCACAGAAGCAAATGTCCGATTCTGCACTCGGACATTCAAGAACGTAGCCGCAGATGGCATTTTCGGGTTCTTCCGCCCGAAGTTCAAGGAATGGGTGGACATCATTGCCGAAGACGGCACGGTTCTCTGCCGCATTCGGGAAGGGGGCCCCGGATTCACGATGGAGCCTTCTCCGATTATCCAGGAAGTCTTTTCAAAGGAACGTGGGATTAAAACATGTCAGGAGGTCGCTAAAGTGGTGAGATTCTTCCCTTACTGGGAAAAAAGCTACGAAGCGTATCTCAACCGGGTTAAGGAAGCCGAACAGGAGCGGGAATTCCTGGGACGGGAAGGTGCTTTAGCCCAGGCTAAAGCTGCCGAAGATGTCGGGTTGTTCTGTGGATTCGGTCAGTGGGCGGGGGGTCCAGAACTTCCTTTCG